>Ga0207655_1000079_pt1 | contig 219036 bp, 192 predicted proteins | sample KBSM44metaG_FD_184398 | JGI IMG/M metagenome (GOLD analysis project Ga0207655, IMG submission 184398) | Miscanthus rhizosphere microbial communities from Kellogg Biological Station, Michigan, USA - KBS M4-4 metaG (SPAdes) (version 2) | ecosystem: Host-associated > Plants > Roots > Rhizosphere...
CGATGCCGTCGACCGACGCGTTCGACAAGCAGGATGCGGCGTACCGCGAGTCGGTGCTGCCGGCGGCGGTGAGCGCACGGGTGGCGGTGGAAGCGGGTATCGCGGACTACTGGTACAAGTACGTGGGCCTGAACGGCGCCATCGTGGGCATGACCACCTTCGGTGAGTCGGCGCCGGCGGAGCAGCTGTTCAAGGAGTTCGGCTTCACCGTGGACAACGTGGTGGCCCAGGCGCAGGCGCTGCTGAAGTAAGGCGTCTCGCGTTAGCCCATAAAAAGCCCGGCATTGCCGGGCTTTTTTTATTTCAGGGCGTCGGCGCGACGCGGCGTGCGAAACCGATCGCCAACTACCGTCAACAACAGCACCAACAGTGTTGGCAGCAGCCATACCAGCCCTTGATCCGCCAGCGGCAGGCGTTCGAACCCGGCGGGCAGCAGGCTGCTGAAGCTGGAGGCCTTGATTCCGTCGGCGAGACCAAACAGCAGGCTGGTGGCGATCACCGGCGTGAACACGCGGGTGGCGCTGCGCCAGCGGCTTTGGCTGAAGCTGAGCAACACCAGGGCGATGCACGGGGGATAGATGGCCGTGAGCACCGGGATTGACACGCGGATGAGATTGGCCAACCCGAGGTTGGACACCAGCATGGCGAACGCGGCGAGGATCACCACCAGCGTGCGGTAAGAAAGCGGTAAATGGCGGGAGAAGAACTCCGCGCAGGCGCAGGTCATGCCTACCGCGGTTACCAGGCAGGCGATGAACATCAGGATGGCCATAAAGAGGCTGCCCAAATCGCCGAAGGTGTGCTGCACATAGGCGTGCAAGATCGCCGCGCCATCCTGTTCGCCGGCAACCAGGCCGCCGCTGCCTGCCCCCAGTTTGAACATGCAGATATACACCAGCGTCAGGCCGATGCCGGCAATCAGGCTGGCCCACAGGGTGTAACGCATCAGCAGCCCCCGATCGTTGACGCCGCGCGAGCGTGCGGCGGTAACGATAATCGAGCCGAACATCAGCGCCGACAGCGTATCCATGGTCAGGTAGCCCTGAACGAAGCCGGTGGAGAATGCAGCGTCCCGATAGCTGCCGATGGCCGGGATCGGCGCGCCGGCGGGCCAAATCAGCGCGGCAATGCCCAGCGCGGCCAGCGCGAGGATCTTCAGCGGCGCCAGAATATGGCCGACGTTATCCAGCAATCGCCCGGGATACAGCGAGATAACCATTGCCAGCGTAAAGAACAGCAGGCTGTAGATGAGCTGCGGCAGGGCGCCGTCGCCGGTAAAAGGCGCGATGCCCAAAGCGAAAGAGACGTTGGCGGTGCGCGGCGTGGCGAACAGCGGGCCGAGCGCCAGATAGCAGAGGGTAGCCAGCAGCAGGCCGGCCCGGCGGCCGATCGGGCCGGTCAACAGGCTGATGCTGCCGCCGACGCGCGCCAGCGCGATCACGGAGATCACCGGCAGGGCGACGGCGGTGACCATAAAGCCCAGCGCGGCCGGCCACAGGTTTTCGCCGGACTGCAGGCCCACCATCGGCGGGAAAATGATATTGCCGGCGCCAACAAACAGGGCGAAGGTCATAAAGCCCAGGGCAATGATGTCTTTGGGAGATAAGCGTGTCGTCATAAGGTATTGCGTTGCCTGTGTACGATAAAAACAACCTGGCGCCGGTAAATCAGGGGCAGGCGCGATGGGCTATCGGGCGCCCATAAAAATTTCGGCGTGCAGGATATAATATTTTGCCGACAAAAGCCTGATGTCCGCGGCGCTGAATAAGCCTGACGCAGGGAATAAACCGGTTGCCGGGTGGCGGGAAATAAACGGCAACCGGTTGAAATAGCAAAGGCGTTAGCCGGCTTTGGCCAACATCTCTATGGAAAGCGGTATTTCGGCGTGTGGGTTGAAGGAGTCATATTTAAACGAGACATGGCCATCTTCAACCGGTTTTCGGGTGAAGAAAATCAGCATGTCTCGGGTCGAGTCTTTGGCCTTATCCTGCGCGATCACCGGCGACAGGCTGTGCTTCCTTTCATGGTCGACGACCAGCAGGGTGTCGAGGAACGCCTTGTGCTGTATTTCACCGAGGATCAGCGCCTTATTTGCCTGATGATATTTGATCCCACTGGTTTCCTGCATGTCGTGGATGAAGGTTTTGGCGCTGTCAGCGGTCATGTTCTCGCTGCCCAGGAAGGTGGTCATGGTGTGGTCGACCCCGTCGCTGTGCACGCCTTCCAGCGCCGGTTCACCGAGCATGTGCGGCGTCGTGAGGGTACGCAGATTGAAAACGGTGCAGACAAACTTATTGATGTCCTGATTCAGCCTGGTGCGCGGGGCCACGCTGACGCCATCGATGATGTAGGCTTTGAAGCGCATTATCGCCTGAAATACCGTGTTCAACTGCAGGTCATCGTTGATGCCGCGGAAGTGGCGAATTTTCCCCGAATCATGGCGGATAAAGTCTTCCTCCACCGACAGCACAAAAGGCTGGAATTCCAGTCGCTCTATGCGGCCATCATCAAAGTTAAAGCAGAAGCGGCCATTTCTCGATTTGCGGAAGGGCAACGTGGGATCGTCCGCCAGATGATTGCTGACCTGCGTCAGTTTGGCAAAGTCTTCGGGCAGTGCGCCAAGCGCCAACAAGATGTCCTTCATGGTATCACCGGGAATAAAAGTCGAGCGCTTTTCCTGATATTCCTTCTTTATAGCGTCAAGCAGGGATAGCTGTTGCATTTCTCTATTGCCTCTCGGGTGAGGGTAACTGACGGTTATAAAATCTTGCTGCCGATCTCAACGTCGAAGTCGGGTTTCAGCAAGACGGTTCCTTTATCCCTGGTGACAGCAGCGAGTACCAATACCTCGGATTTAAATCCGGCAACCCGCTTGGCGGGGAAATTGACCACGGAGATAACTTTCCGGCCAAGCAGTTCATCTTCTTTATAATTTTCACATAATTGCGCCGAGCTGTTTTTTACGCCGATCTCTTCACCGAAATCGATCTGCAGCTTATAGGCCGGTTTTAACGCTTTATCGTTATATTCCACAGAGATGATTTCGCCGATGCGCATATCCAGCTTCATAAAATCGGTTATTTCGGCCATGGTTTTCCGCCTGAACAATAATGACCCTCAGAAGGCTAGCAAAGGGGTGAAAAGCCGACAACGTGAGGGAAGGGGAAAAGAATCGAAAATAAAACCCGGCTTCGTAACACTAAATTTACAATGATGTAATAAATTAAGGTGAATTATAAGTTGGGTGAATTATATTATTTCGCTTTAATGACTGCCGTCTTGGCCAGGTTTTATTTTTACCGAGGGCAAGACTTCTTGCGGTAAAGCCTGTTAAGGCAATGTTAAATTAGTTAGTATGCTGCGCAGTGATCCACAAACGGCATTATTCAGGTATCTCTATGACAATTACCCACAAGGAAAGCTTTTATCGGCGCAAATCCGTTATTGCGCCGTTTTTCCTGATATTGATCTGGTCGACCGGGTTCATCGCCGCTCGCGCGGTGGCGGAGCATGCGGACCCCAATCTCTTTCTGACTTTCCGTTTCCTGGCAGCCGCTGCGGTGTTTGCACTGCTGGCCGCCAACTGCGCCTGGCCCAAAGGGCGGCAGTTCATCATGCACCTGCTTACCGGCATGCTGATGAACGGCGTGTATCTCGCCGCCAGCTGGTGGGCGGTGGCGAACGGTCTTGCTGCCGGCGTCATGTCGCTGATCGGCGGCCTGCAGCCGCTGTTCACGGCGCTGATCTTTGCATTGGTGCTGCGCAAGCCGATAGGCCTGCGTTCCTGGGCGGGGCTGGCGATCGGTTTTATCGGTGTGGCATTGGTGCTGTCGCCGCGGCTGACCGGCATCGACATCGGCAACATGGCGCTGCTGCCTATTCTGCTGGGTTTTGGCAGTATCGTCGCGTTGACGATTGGCATCATGGTGCAGAAGTCTTCGCTGGCGGCGGCGGATCTGCGGGCTGCCGGCGCCATCCAGCATCTTGGCGCGGCGCTGGTTACCGGCGCGTTGGCGGCGCTGATGGGCTCGGGACAGTGGGATAATTCGCCCACGCTGTGGTTCTCGCTGCTGTGGTCGGCCGGCGTGCTTTCGCTGGGCGGCACCGCGTTGTTTATCTGGATGGTGCGTCATGGCGACCTGACGCGCATTACCGCGCTGATGCTGCTGGTGCCGCCGGCCGCCGCGCTGCAGGCCTATTTCCTGTTTAGCGAGGCGCTCTCGCCGATGCAACTGGGCGGGTTTGCCCTGACGCTGCTCGGGGTGGCCATCGTGCAGAAAATTAGCCTGCGGCGGCGTTCCAGGCTGCAGGCATAGCACCGTTTATTCAGCCCGTTATCTGAACAAAGCCCGTTGAAATCGGGCTTTTTTATTGGCTGAAAATCGTCCAACCTCACAAAACCGAAAGATAACAAAGCAACGCCGTTGCCTCAGCGAGGTTATTAAATATATGTTAATTTTTGGTTTGTTAAATGTAATCAGGGGATGAATCATGATGACAAGAATCAGCGCGACCGTGGCGGCGATAGCAATACTGGGCTCAGCTTCCGCCTATGCCGCTTTCCCGGCGGGCTACCCCGCCGACTACCAGAAGTTGGTCGACGGCGCGAAGAAAGAAGGCAAGGTGGTGATTTATTCGACCACCGACACCAAGGCGGCGGCGCCGCTGATTCAGGGGTTCGAAGCCTTGTATCCGGGCGTGAAGGTCGAATACAACGACATGAACAGCACCGAGCTGTATAACCGCTTTATCAGCGAGCAGGCGGCGGGGGGCACCAGCGGCGACGTGGTTTGGAGCTCCTCGATGGACACCATTCTGAAGCTGGCGACCGATTATGCGCAGGAATACGCCTCCCCGGAACAGGCGCAGCTGCCGAAGTGGGCGGTGTGGCAAGAGAAGGTTTACGGCACGACCTATGAGCCGGTGGTGTTCATCTACAACAAGCGTTTGATCCCGCAAAACGACGTGCCGGATTCCCATGCGGCGCTGGCCAAGCTGATTGCCGGGCAGACAGACAAGTTCAAGAAGAAAGTCACCACTTACGACATCGAAAAATCCGGCGTCGGGTTCATGCTGTCGGTGCAGGACTTCAAAGCCGATCCTAACTACTTCAAGACGTTAGCCGACGTGGCCAAGGGCGGCTTGGCGGTGCAGTCCTCGACCGGCACCATGATGGAGCGCGTCTCTTCCGGCGAAAACCTGATAGGTTTCAACATTCTCGGTTCTTATGCCGAAGCACGCGCCAAGAGCGACCCGTCGCTCGGCATCGTCTATCCGAAAGACTATACCCTGGTGCTGTCGCGCGTGAGCTTCATCAGCAAACAGGCCGCCAACGCCAACGCCGCCAAGCTGTGGTTCGACTATGTGCTGTCGGAGAAAGGGCAGAGCATTCTGGCCAATCAGGCGGATATTCCGTCGATTCGCAACGACATCGAAGGCAAGAACGATATCGACGGCATGACCAAGCTGCTGGGCAACGCGCTGAAGCCGATCCCGGTGGATGAAAGCCTGCTGGAATATCTGCAGCCGGCCAAGCGTCTGGACTACATCAAACAGTGGCGTACCGCCGCGGCGAAATAACAGGGACTGCATTCGGACGCACGCCTGCCACTGGGGCGTGCGCCCTTTGGTCGTCGTCGTTCACAACCATAGGGATAATTTATGCAAGCATGGCGCAGAAAGTGGCAGAGCCTGCCGCGCGGCCTGGTGGTGTTGATAACCGCGCTGGTTATCTATGTTCCGCTGTCGTTTATCATCATTCAGAGTTTCCTCTCGGCCCCGTTTTTTTCTCCCTCCAAGGTGTTTAGCCTTGAAGCCTTCGAGTTTATCTTTACCGATCCGGATTTCTACAAGGCGCTGAGAAGCGGCTTTATTCTGGCGTTTGGCCTGGTGATCATCGCCATTCCGTTGGGCGGCATTCTGGCCTTTCTGATGGTGCGTACCGATCTGCCCGGCCGCCGATTCATCGAACCGCTGATCCTGGTGCCTATCTTCGTTTCGCCGATGGTGCTGGGGTTCGGCTACGTGGTGGCCGCCGGGCCGGTGGGCTTTTTCTCGCTGTGGGCCGAGGCGCTGTTGGGCTTTGTGCCCTGGAACATCTATTCGATGGCCAGCATCGTGGTGATAGCCGGGCTGACCCACGTTCCTCACGCCTACCTGTATATCTCTTCGGCGCTGCGCAGCGTTGGCTCTGACGTGGAAGAAGCGGCGCGTACCGCCGGCGCCACGCCGCTGCAGGTGATGACTGCAGTCAGCCTGCCGATGGTGCGGCCGTCGATTCTGTATGCCGGCGTACTGTTGTTCTTCCTCGGGCTGGAAGTGTTCGGCCTGATGTTGGTACTGGGCGATCCGGAAGGCAACCTGGTGCTGGCGACCTACCTGTATCAGTTAACCAACAAGCTGGGCACGCCGTCGTATCATCTGATGGCGGCGGTGGCGGTGGTGCTGATCTGCATCACCATCCCGCTGGTGATGTTGCAGCGCCGGCTGATGCGCACCGCCAACCGCTTCGTTACCGTAAAAGGCAAGGCCTCGCAGGCCCGCGCGCTGCCGCTGGGCAAATGGCGCTGGGTGGCCGGTGCGGTGGTGGTGTTCTGGCTGACCGTCACCATCGGCGTGCCGCTGGTGGGGGTGGTGCTGCGCGCCTTTATCTCCAACTGGGGGGTGGGTGTGTCAATCTGGGACGAACTCTCCCTCAATACCTTCCGCACCATCTGGCAGCAGCCCAACCTGCTGCGCGCTATCGTCAACTCGATGGCCATCGGGGTGATCGGCGGGGCGCTGGCAGTGGGCTGCTATCTGTTTATCGGCATCGCCATGCACCGCAAGCCGGACGGCGCGACGCGCTTTCTCGACTACAGCGTGCTGGTGCCGCGCGCGGTGCCGGGGCTGCTGGCCGGCCTGGCGTTCCTGTGGGTGTTCCTGTTCCTGCCGATGTGGCTGGACAAGTCGCTGAAAGAGGGCTGGCTGTCGGTGCTGCCGGTGGCCGAATGGCTGCGGGAAAACCTCATCGTCTGGCTGCGTTCGCTGCGCAGCACCATCTTCAGCGTTTGGCTGGCCTACACCGTGGTGTGGATGGCCTACGGCCTGCGGCTGATTTCCTCTACGCTGCTGCAGGTGGGGCCGGAGCTGGAAGAGGCCGCGCGCAGCACCGGCGCAAGCCGTGGGCAGATCACCCGCCACGTCACCATTCCGCTGTCGCGCTACGGCCTGATCGGCTCGTGGCTGCTGATGTTCCTGATCTTCGAACGTGAATATTCAACCGGGGTTTATCTGCTCTCCCCGGGCACGGAGACCATCGGCTCGATGCTGGTTTCCCTGTGGGCGGCGGGGGCTATCGATATCGTCGCCGCGCTGTCGTTCATTAACATCCTGCTGGTGGTGTTGGGGCTGGGTATCGCCCTGCGCTTTGGAGTGAAACTACATGATTGAACTTTCGGTAGACAACCTGCATTTGACCTATGGCGACAACCCGGTATTGAAAGGGGTGTCCATGGAGCTGAAACGAGGGGAAGTGGTCTCCCTGCTGGGGCCGTCGGGCAGCGGGAAAACCACCCTGCTGCGTGCGGTGGCCGGGCTGGAGAAACCGACTCAGGGGCGTATCGTCATCGGCAGCAATGCGGTGTACGACGGCAGCGCGCGCAGCGAAATTCCCGCCGAGGAGCGCAATCTGGGGCTGGTATTCCAGTCCTATGCGCTGTGGCCGCATAAAACGGTGTTTGAAAACGTCGCCTATCCGTTGAAGCTGCGCAAAATCGCCGGCGCGGAAATCACCCAGCGGGTGCAGGCGGTGCTGGAGCAGCTGGGGTTGGGGCATCTGGGCCAGCGCCATCCGCATCAGCTGTCCGGCGGCCAGCAGCAACGCGTGGCGATAGGGCGCGCGCTGGTGTACAACCCGCCGGTGATCCTGCTGGACGAACCGCTGTCGAACCTCGACGCCAAGCTGCGCGAAGAGGCGCGGGTGTTCCTGCGTGAATTGATCATCAAGCTTGGCCTGTCGGCGCTGATGGTGACCCACGATCAGAACGAAGCCATGGCCATTTCCGATCGCATCCTGCTGCTCAACAACGGCAAAATTGAACAGCAGGGCACGCCGCAGGCGATGTACGGCGCGCCGTCCACGCTGTTTACCGCCGAGTTTATGGGCAGCAACAATCGCTTGCCCGGCAAGGTAGTGGCGCTGGAGGGCGACAGGGCGCGCATTGAAGGCAAGGATTGGTCACTGTGGGGCGTGGCGGGCAAAGGGCTGCAGGTCGGCCAGGAGGGCATCGCGGTGATCCGCGTGGAGCGCGTGCGCCTGGGCGAGGATCCGCAGGGCAACCAGCTTGAGCTGCCGCTGCTGACCAGCATGTACCTCGGCGACCGCTGGGAGTACCTGTTCCGCACCGTCGCCGAGGATTTTGTGGTGCGCGCCTACGGCAGCGAGGTGCGCGAGCAGGCGCTGTGCCGGCTTTCCTTGCCGACGGAGCATCTGTGGGTGTTTCCGAAAGAGTAAGCCCCGGCAATCACCGCGTCCCGATTCGGGGCGCGGTCTTTCGACGATAAATTCGGCCTTCTGCCGGTTGTCTCTGGCCGCGGCTCAGGCCAAAAGTGTGCGCTAGATCATCTTATTCTCGTAAAAATCCTTCCCGTTGCTTGCCGGTTCGCTGCATCTGTTCCTTTTGCCAAAACTTTGGTTTATGCTCGGCTGAAGCGTTTCAGTTGATGCGGTCTTCAGCAGAAACGCCGGAGTGAGGGCGGCGGCATCGCGCCGGCGCCGAGGAATAATGCAACGCGGCGATTCACAGCGGGCGGTGCGATACACTACTCTATGCGGGTTATTCAGATAACCAGTCAGCGCCGGCCCGGCGCCGGTGAGTTCGCCCGGCGAGGGAAGGCCCTTTTTCAGGAGCAGCATGACCATCCGCATAGCGATAAACGGCTTTGGCCGCATTGGCCGCAGCGTATTGCGCGCACTGTACGAATCGGGACGGCGAGCGGAAATTTCCGTGGTGGCGATCAACGAACTGGCGAACGCCGAGGGGATGGCCCACCTGCTGAAATACGACTCCAGCCACGGTCGCTTCGCCTGGGACGTGCGCCAGGAGCGCGACACGCTGAGCGTTGGCGATGATGCTATCCGTCTGCTGCATCAGCCGGCGGTGGAGCTGCTGCCCTGGGGCGAGCTGGGCGTTGACGTGGTGCTGGACTGCAGCGGCGTGTACGGCAGCCGGGCGGATGGCGAAGCCCACCTGGCGGCGGGGGCGAAGAAGGTGCTGTTTGCCCACCCGGGCGGCCACGATCTGGACGCCACCGTGGTGTTTGGCGTCAACCACCAGACGCTGCTGGCGGAACATCGCATCGTGTCTAACGCCTCATGCACCACCAACTGCATTATTCCGGTGATCAAGCTGCTGGACGATGCCTACAGCATCGAATCCGGCACCGTGACCACCATCCACTCGGCGATGAACGATCAGCCGGTGATTGACGCCTATCATGCGGATTTGCGGCGCACCCGAGCGGCGAGCCAGTCGATTATTCCTGTCGATACCAAGCTGGCCGCAGGCATCACCCGTATTTTCCCGCAGTTTTGCGATAGGTTCGAGGCGATTTCCGTGCGCGTGCCGACCATTAACGTGACGGCGATCGATCTCAGCGTCAGCGTGAGTTCAGCGGTGAAAGTGACAGAGGTCAACCAGCTGTTGCAAAAGGCCGCACGGGGTTCTTTTCGTGGTATAGTTGATTACACGGAACTACCATTAGTTTCGATCGATTTTAACCATGACCCGCACAGCGCTATCGTTGACGGTACACAGACGCGGGTCAGCGGGCAGCACCTGATTAAGACCTTGGTCTGGTGCGACAATGAATGGGGCTTTGCCAACCGGATGTTGGATACAACACGGGCAATGGCCGCCAGCGGTTTCTAGTTTATAGAGATTCAACTAAGAGGGTTCACCATGTCTGTAATTAAGATGTCCGATCTGGATCTGGCGGGTAAACGCGTACTGATCCGTTCCGATCTGAACGTACCAGTGAAAGACGGTAAAGTGACTTCCGATGCGCGTATCCGCGCTTCCCTGCCGACTATCGAAGCTGCGCTGAAACAAGGCGCCCGCGTAATGGTAACGTCCCACCTGGGCCGCCCTACCGAAGGCGAGTACAACGAAGAATTCTCCCTGCTGCCAGTAGTTAACTACCTGAAAGATCATCTGAAATCCCCAGTTCGTCTGGCGAAAGACTATCTGGATGGCGTCGACGTCGCCGAGGGCGAACTGGTGGTGCTGGAAAACGTCCGTTTCAACAAGGGCGAGAAGAAAGACGACGAAACCCTGTCCAAGAAATACGCGGCGCTGTGCGACGTGTACGTGATGGACGCCTTCGGCACCGCGCACCGCGCGCAGGCTTCCACCCACGGCGTAGGCAAGTTCGCGCCCGTGGCCTGTGCCGGCCCGCTGCTGTCTGCAGAGCTGGAAGCGCTGGGCAAAGCCCTGGGCAATCCGGCGCGTCCGATGGTCGCCATCGTGGGCGGTTCTAAAGTGTCCACCAAGCTGACCGTGCTGGACTCGCTGTCCAAAATCGCCGATCAGCTGATCGTCGGCGGCGGCATCGCCAACACCTTCGTGGCGGCGCAGGGCAACAACGTAGGCCAATCGCTGTACGAGCCGGACCTGATCCCGAACGCGCAGAAACTGCTGGAAACCTGCGACATTCCGGTGCCGACCGACGTGCGCGTAGCCACCGAGTTCTCTGAAGACGCGGTGGCCACCGTGAAGCAGGCCAACGAGATCAAAGACAACGAGCAAATTCTGGATATGGGCGACGTCTCAGCCGAGCGTCTGGCCGTTATCCTGAAGAACGCCAAAACCATTCTGTGGAATGGCCCGGTTGGCGTATTCGAGTTCCCTAACTTCCGTAAGGGCACCGAAATTGTCGCCCGCGCGATCGCCGATAGCGAAGCTTTCTCCATCGCCGGCGGCGGCGACACTCTGGCAGCAATCGACCTGTTCGGTATCGCTGACAAAATCTCCTACATCTCTACCGGCGGCGGCGCCTTCCTGGAATTCGTGGAAGGGAAACCACTGCCGGCCGTAGTGATGCTGGAAGAGCGCGCTAAGCAGTAATTCAGACAACGGGGGGCGAAAGCCGCCCGTTTGTTTTATACCGCGCGGCAACGGCGGCGCGGCGTGAAAAATCGATTTACCTCCATCTAGGCTGACGAAACAGGACAAAGAAACATGTCTAAAATTTTTGATTTCGTAAAACCGGGTGTCATCACGGGTGATGACGTTCAGAAAGTATTCGCAGTAGCTAAAGAGAACAACTTTGCGCTGCCAGCGGTTAACTGCGTGGGCACCGACTCCATCAACGCCGTGCTGGAAACAGCGGCGAAGGTGCGTGCGCCGGTCATCGTACAGTTCTCCAACGGCGGCGCGGCGTTCATCGCCGGCAAAGGCGTGAAGACTGACGTCCCGCAGGGCGCAGCGATTCTGGGCGCAATCTCCGGTGCACACCATGTTCACCAGATGGCAGAGCATTACGGCGTGCCGGTTATCCTGCACACCGACCACTGCGCGAAGAAACTGCTGCCATGGCTGGACGGCCTGCTGGACGCCGGTGAGAAACACTTCGCCGCTACCGGCAAACCGCTGTTCTCTTCCCATATGATCGACCTTTCCGAAGAGTCTCTGGAAGAAAACATCGAGATCTGCAGCAAGTATCTGGCCCGCATGGCCAAGATCGGCATGACGCTGGAAATCGAACTGGGCTGCACCGGCGGTGAAGAAGATGGCGTGGACAACAGCCATATGGACGCATCCGCACTGTACACCCAGCCGGAAGACGTGGCTTACGCCTACGAAAAACTGCACGCCATCAGCCCGCGCTTCACCATCGCTGCGTCGTTCGGTAACGTGCACGGCGTTTACAAGCCAGGTAACGTCAAGCTGACCCCGACCATCCTGCGTGATTCTCAGGACTACGTGTCCAAGAAATACAACCTGCCGCACAACAGCCTGGACTTCGTGTTCCACGGCGGTTCCGGTTCTACCGACGCAGAGATCAAAGAGTCTGTAGGCTACGGCGTGATCAAGATGAACATCGACACCGACACCCAATGGGCGACCTGGGACGGCATCCTGCAGTACTACAAAGCGAACGAAGCTTACCTGCAGGGCCAGTTGGGCAACCCGAAAGGCGCCGATCAGCCGAACAAAAAATACTACGATCCACGCGTATGGCTGCGCGCAGCGCAGACCAGCATGGTGACCCGTCTGGAACAGGCCTTCAAAGATCTGAACGCGGTAGACGTTCTGTAATCTTCGGCACCTGCTGCAAGACATGCAAGGCTCCCTATCGGGAGCCTTTTGCGTTTCTAGCCCAGCAGGCCGGCGCCGACGTTGATCGACAACCCCAGGATCACCATATTGAACACGAAGGAGATAACCGACTGCAGCAGGGTGATTTTACGCACCTCGGCTGCGCCGACCGCCACGTCGGCGGTTTGCGACGCCACCGCGATGGTGAACGAGAAGTAGGCGAAATCCATATAGGTCGGCTCGGTGAGATTGCCGGGAAACAGCAGCGGCAGCGGATCCTGCTGTGCGCCCTGGCGGTAAAACTGGTGGGCGTAATGCATGGTGAAAGCGGTCGGCAGCAGCAGCCAGGACACCGCCAGCGTGGCGCCGGTCAGCGCCAGATGCAGAGTTTTCAATGAATCGCTGACCTGTTTGGCGCTGCCGAGCTCGAACAGGATCGCCAGAATGCTCACCAGGCAGCCGATGCTGACTAACGCCAGCACCTTGCTGGCGCTTTCGTCCTGCGAGCGGGCGATCTGGCGGATATGCGTTGGCGTGCTCACCAGCATCAGCCGCCACAAAAACAGCAGGTAAAGCCAGGCCAGCACGTTCCAGCCAATCATCAATCGCTGCAGCAGCGAAAGCTGCGCGGGCAGCAGCGCAAAGCATAGCAGCCCGGCGCCGATCGAAAACAGCAGCCGGGGCCGAACCTGCCAGTAGTGCCTGAGCGAGGTGCGAATGTGCATGGCGGGCGGGATCCTTGTCTTAAAAAGCGAGAGCGCTGTGTTCAGCATAGAAGACGCGGACGGTGTTTCGGCTATTTTTAACGCTTACGGTTGGCATGCGGCTTTAATGTTGGTTACCCTAATGCGGTGGTTTCCTACTGGCCAAAGAGGCCGGTGTATTTTTGCGCGTTTATCCCTTTAGGGGCAGAGTTAGGACGACACGAATGAAAGATTTGAATGTAGTAGACGGCATCAACGGCGCCGGCGATTGGCTGGTGAAGAATCAGGATCTGCTGATCCAGTACGCGGTGAACGTTGTCGCCGCCATCGTTATCCTGATCATCGGTTCGATCATCGCCCGCGTGGTCGGCAATGCGTTAAACCGCGTGATGAAGCTGCGCGGCATCGACGCCACGGTAGCGGACTTCCTGTCGGCGATCGTGCGTTACGGCGTGCTGGCCTTCACCTTTATCGCGGTATTGGGGCGCGTTGGCGTGCAGACCACTTCGGTGATCGCCGTGCTGGGTGCCGCCGGTTTGGCCGTTGGCCTGGCGCTGCAGGGCTCGCTTTCCAACTTTGCCGCAGGCGTGCTGTTGGTTATCTTCCGTCCGCTGCGGGTAGGCGAGTACGTTGACCTGGGCGGCGTGGCCGGTACCGTCGATCAGGTGCAGATTTTCTCCACCACGCTGCGCACCGCCGACAACAAAACCATCGTGGTGCCGAACGGCAAAATCATCGCCGGCAACATCATCAACTACTCTCGCGAGCCGAACCGCCGCGTGGATATCGTGGTGGGCGTCGCCTACAACGCCGATATCGACGTGGTGAAGAAGGTGCTGGGTGACGTGATCGCCGCCGACAAACGCATCATGCACGCTAAAGGCGTGACCGTGCGTCTGAACGAAATGGCGCCGTCCTCGCTGAATTTCGTCACCCGTTCCTGGACCACCAACGCAGAATACTGGAACGTGTACTTTGACCTGATGGAAAACTTCAAGCGCGCGCTGGATGCCAACAATATCGGCATTCCGTTCCCGCAGATGGACGTTCATCTGTATCGTACTGAAGACGCGTCCGCCAAGGCGGAATAAGTGAAAGGGGGCTTCGGCCCCCTTTTTGTTTTTGCCGTCAGGTGCGGGTGAGGGGAGCGGTGACCGGCTTGCGGCGGCTTCGGCTGAGCCGGTAGAGCAGGAAGATGGCGGCGGAGCCCACCAATACCGGCAGCGCCAGCCAGATGAAGAACGCCTCGGCGCTGCCCGCCGCGCTAATCATCCAGGCGCCGAGCATCGAGCCGACGATGGAGCCGAAGCGGCCATTGGCCATCGCCCAGCTTACCCCGGTAACGCGAGCGGCGGTTGGGTAGAGGGTGGTGGAGACCAGGTTCAGGCCGTTTTGCGCGCCCGCCACGCCGAAACCGATGAGGAAGACGGCGGCGGCCAGCGTATAGACGTCGCCCATCAGGTAACCGGTGGCGCCAACCACCAGCGCGGCGCCCAGATAAGACAACGCCAGCACTTTGTATGGCCCGACACGGTCCATCAGCAGCGCCATCAAAATGGCGCCGAGCGTACCGCCCAGCGGCACCATCGCCCCAATGCGCGACGCGTGCGCGATATCGTAACCGGCGTCTTTGAGAATGCTCGGCAGCCAGCTGGTGAGCAGGTAGAACACGAACAGCGAACAGAAGAAGGCCAGCCACAGCAGCAGGGTGCGCACCGCGCGGCCTTCGGTGAACAGGTGCGAAATCGGCGATCTGGCCTGCACGGAGCGTTCGTCATCGATAATCGTCATCCCCGCCCAGCTTTTGCCGGTGATGCGCCCGACGACCCGGCGCAGGCTGTCGGCGTATTTGGGGTTGGACGTCATAAAGCGCACCGATTCGGGCATTTGCCAGGCCAGCAGCGGCAGCAACAGCAGCGGCGCAATGCCGCCGAGCATCAGCACGCCGCGCCAACCGTAAGTGGGAATAATCTGCCCGGCCAGCATGCCGCCCAATGCCAGGCCCGCCGTAAAACCGCTCCAACTCAGGGTGACCATCAGCATTCGCCGGCGCGCCGGCGAGTACTCGGAACTGAGCGTGATGCAGGTGGGCATGGCGCCCCCCAAACCGATGCCGGTGATTAATCGCAGCAGGGTCAGCGACGCGATCGAGTTCGTATAGGCCGAGGCCAAAGTACCGCCGCCAAAAATCAGTATCGAGGCGAGCAACACGCGTTTGCGGCCGATGGCATCGGCGATCGGACCGAAGATCAGGCTGCCGAGCAGCAGGCCGAACAAGCCCGCGCCAAAGGTGGGCGACAGCTGCGCAGGCTGCAGGCTCCACTCTTCGCGCAGGGCGGGGGCAATATAGCCGATAACGGCGGTATCAAAACCGTCCAGCAGGACTATCAGAAAACACAGGCTGAGGATCAGGATCTGGTAGGGGGATATCTTCGCCTGATCGATGATCTCACTGATGCGAGCGGTATTTGGGCTCATGGGCGTTCCACTTTCATTAGGCTGGTGTGGGGCTGGCTGGAGGGCAGGGCAGGCGTCTGGAATAGGCCTGATCCAAAGCCGCTTTGGCTGGCATGGCGTAGAAACCCGATTATACACCAGAGCCAGGGGGTTGCGGGCGATGCGGTGGCGGCTACTTGGCCGGCCGCTCGGCGCATCCCTCAGGCGCCGGGAGCCGTTACGCCAACCTGGCTATTAGCCGTTCTGATGGCTGATTAGAAACATCAATTTCACCTAATAATACCTTCCTCGTATGATGCGCGTGTTGACCGATACGCGCCCTCGTCCGGCGCCTTTACTGTTTCGAGGAATACCATGCTTGCCGTTTTCTTGCAGGGCTTTGCCCTGAGCGCCGCGATGATCCTGCCGCTGGGCCCGCAAAACGTTTTTGTGATGAATCAGGGCATTCGCCGCCAGTATCACCTGATGATCGCCGCGCTGTGCGCGCTGAGCGATATCCTGTTGATCTGCGCCGGCATCTTTGGCGGCAGCGCGCTGCTGACCCGTTCGCCGCTGCTGCTGGGGCTGGTGACCTGGGGCGGCGTGGCGTTTCTGCTGTGGTACGGCTGGGGCGCATTCCGCGCCGCGTTCAGCCCGCAGCCTGTGCAGGCGGTGACTCAGGCGCTGGCGCAGAGCCGCTGGCGCATCGTGGTCACCATGCTGGCGGTCACCTGGCTGAACCCGCACGTCTATCTGGACACCTTCGTGGTGCTGGGCAGCCTGGGCGGCCAGTTGACGGCGGACGTGCGCTCCTGGTTCGCGCTGGGCGCGGTCAGCGCCTCGGTGGTGTGGTTCTTCGGGCTGGCGTTGTTGGCTTCCTGGCTGGCGCCCTGGCTCAACACCCAACTGGCGCAGCGCATCATCAATGGGTTGGTGGGGCTGGTGATGTGGGGCATCGCGCTGCAGCTGGCCTGGCAGGGGGCAAATTTATAAGAATTTGTCACTAATCCGAATTTAAATCACCGCGCGATATGCTAGGTTTTATGCCAAGGAACCGGCCGTTCTCACTGGGGGGCCGGTAATCAGAGACAGCCCTCATAAGGAGACACTGTGAAGCTTAAAGCATTGGCTATGGCCGCAATGGTTGGATTAGGGACGTTACCTTTGGCGCTGCAGGCGGCCGAAGTGCCGGAAGGCCCGCACGTGGTCACGTCAGGCACCTCCAGCGTCGACGCTACGCCGGACATCGCCACCCTGGCGATCGAAGTCAGCGTGTCTTCCAAAGACGCCGCGCAGGCGAAAAAGCAGGTGGATGAGCGCGTGGCGCAATACTTCGATTTCCTGCAGAAAAATAACATCGAGAAGAAAGACATCAGCGCCGCCAACCTGCGCACTCAGCCGGAATACGATTACCTGAAAACCGGCGAATCGGTGTTGAAAGGTTATCGCGCGGTGCGCCAGGTGCAGGTGACGCTGCGCCAGTTGGACAAGCTGAATGAGCTGCTGGACGGCGCGCTGAAATCCGGTTTGAACGAGATCCGCGCGGTTGAGCTGGGCGTCGCCAAGCCGGACGTCTACCGCGAGCAGGCGCGCCAGAAGGCCATCGAAAACGCCACCCAGCAGGCCGCTTCACTGGCCAAAGGCTTCAACGCCAAGCTGGGGCCGGTATACAGCATTCGCTATCATGTCGCCAACTACCAGCCGATGCCGGTGGCGCGGATGTACAAGGCCGCGGGCGCGGCGGCGGAAAGCGATGTGGCGCAAACCTATGAACAGCAAAGCATTCACTTCGACGATCAGGTGGATGTGGTGTTCGAACTGCAGCGCAACGCCGCGCAGTAACGGCGGGCCAGCGGCAATTAAAAAGGTTCGCCGCGGCGAACCTTTTTCGTTTAATCCTGGCGCAGCACCTGGCGGCCGTGCGCCAACAGCGCGTCGGTCACTTTGCGCATCATGCGGCTCTCCGGCGCAAAGCGGTGCCAGTACAGCATGCGGCGCTGGTACAACCCCGGCGTCAGGTCGATCAGTTCCCCCGACTCCAGCTCTTTTTCAATCTGCAGATGCGGGATCATACAGCAGGTGGTGCCCTGGCGGGCCAGCTGCACGAAGGCTTCCGACGAATTCACGATGTGGCAGGGCACGCTGCCCGGCGACAAATCGAAGTTCTGCTGCAGGAACGCCTGATGCATATCGTCGAGATGATCGAACGCCACCGCCGGCGCCTTCAACAGCGCAGAGCGGGTGACGCCGTTCGGGAAATAGCGCTCGGCGAAGCTTTTCGAGGCGACGAACAGGTAGTCCAGCGCGCCCAATTGATCCACCAGGCAACTCGGCAGCGGCTGCGGCTGAATACTTACCGCCCCCACCACTTCGCCGCGGCGCAGCCGTTCCTGGGTGCGCGTTTCGTCTTCCACCTGCATATTCAGGCGGATCGGCGAGTCGGCCAGCACCGGCTTCAGCGCCGGCAGCAGCCAGGTCGCCAGGCTGTCGGCGTTGACCGCCAGCGACAGCAGCAGCGGGGTATCCACGCCGGTGTCGTTGCCCAGCCACTCTTCTTCCAGCAGCTCAACCTGATGCAGCAGCGCCAGCAATTTTTGCCCCTGCTCGGTGGGGCGCGGCGGCACGGTGCGCACCAGCAGCGGTTGGCCGAACAGGTTTTCCAGCTGTTTGATGCGTTGGGATACCGCCGATTGCGTGATGCAGAGTTTTTGTGCGGCGCGCTCAAAGCCGCGCTCACGGATCACCGCGTCCAGCGCTTGCAGCGTTCGATAGTCTGGGCGTTTCATCGGAAAGATATCCCTTAAATTAAATTGATACCGGCACTATGCCACATTTTGCAGGTTGCGCAGGTGTAAAAATCACGCGGTCATCTGGCTGCGGCGCGGCTAAAAATGCGGCTCAGGGTGAAGAAGTGTGATCCTGCCTGAGTGAAAAATCGCGTTTTACCCTATAATACGCACAGGTTTTCGTACATAGGCAATGGACATATTATGACGCAGGATGAACTGAAAAAAGCGGTTGGCTGGGCGGCGCTGGAGTACGTGACGCCGGGCACCATCGTCGGGGTGGGCACCGGTTCGACCGCCGCCCATTTTATTGATGCGCTGGGCTCCATCAAGCATCAGATCGAGGGCGCGGTATCCAGTTCCGACGCCTCCACCGCCAAGCTGAAAAGCCTCGGCATTCACGTGTTCGACAGCAACGAAGTGGACTCGCTGGATATCTACGTTGACGGCGCGGACGAAATCAACGCCCATATGCAGATGATCAAAGGCGGCGGCGCAGCCCTGACGCGTGAAAAGATCATCGCCGCCATCGCGCGCAAGTTCATCTGCATCGTCGATTCCTCCAAGCAGGTGGACGTGCTGGGCAAATTCCCGCTGCCGGTGGAAGTGATCCCGATGGCCCGCTCTTACGTAGCGCGCGAGCTGGTGAAGCTGGGCGGCCTGCCGGAGTATCGCCAGAACGTCGTGACCGACAACGGCAACGTGATCCTCGACGTGCATAACCTGAGCATCACCGACGCGGTGGCGCTGGAGAACAAAATCAACGGCATCGCCGGTGTGGTCACCGTCGGCCTGTTCGCCAACCGCGGTGCGGACGTGGCGCTGGTCGGTACGCCGGACGGCGTGAAGGTCGTAGAATAAATCACCGCCTGCGGCCTGGGGGGGCTTCCCGGCCGCATAATTCACTGGCTAAAACATCTTTTCTCGAATGCGCCAAATTTGGTGACTTATGTCACATTACTGACGCTGGCTCCCTAAAGCTTCTGTCGAAATCTTTCCCTGTGGCATTTTCTGCCAGAAACCGTTAGCAACCTTGAGCCTTGTACTGTCGGGCAGGCAATCGTTTGTATTGCCGACCGCGTTATTTTTGTTATGTTGGATGGGTGCTGTTTCACAACAGCCGCTTCTGAAGTCTGAACATAGGGTCGGGTAAATGGCAAAAGTATCATTGGAGAAAGACAGGATTAAATTCCTGTTGGTGGAAGGGGTTCATCAGAGCACGGTAGATAACTTACGTGCCGCCGGTTATACCAACATTGAATACCATAAAGGTGCGTTAGACACCGAATCGCTCAAGGCATCCATCCGCGATGCGCACTTCGTCGGCATCCGATCGCGCACGCATCTGACCGAAGAGGTTTTCGCCGCCGCAGAGAAACTGGTTGCGGTGGGTTGTTTCTGCATCGGCACCAACCAGGTTGAATTGAAAGCGGCGACCAAACGCGGCATTCCGGTGTTTAACGCGCCATTCTCCAATACCCGATCCGTGGCCGAAATGGTGCTGGGCGAGCTGCTGTTGATGCTGCGCGGCATTCCGGCCGCCAACGCCAAGGCGCACCGCGGCGTGTGGCACAAACTGGCCGTCGGCTCATATGAAGCGCGCGGCAAGAAGCTGGGCATTATCGGCTACGGCCATATCGGCACCCAGCTGGGCATTCTGGCGGAAGGCCTGGGCATGAAGGTGTTCTTCTACGACATCGAGAACAAGCTGCCGCTGGGCAATGCTCAGCAGGTGCGCCATCTGTCCGATCTGCTCAACATGAGCGACGTGGTGACGCTGCACGTGCCGGAAACCCTGTCGACCAAGAATATGATGGGCGCGGAAGAGCTGGCGCTGATGAAGCCGGGCGCTATTCTGATCAACGCCTCGCGCGGCACCGTGGTGGATATCCCCGCGCTGTGCAACGCGCTGGCCAGCAATCACCTGGCCGGGGCGGCGATCGACGTCTTCCCGGAAGAGCCGGCGACCAACAGCGATCCGTTCAACTCGCCGCTGTGCGAGTTCGACAACGTGCTGCTGACGCCGCACATCGGCGGCTCCACCCAGGAAGCGCAGGAGAACATCGGCGACGAAGTGGCCGGCAAGCTGGCCAAATACTCCGACAACGGTTCTACCCTCTCGGCGGTCAACTTCCCGGAAGTCTCGCTGCCGGCGCATGGCCCTAACGCCAGCCGCCTGCTGCATATCCACGAAAACCGCCCAGGCGTGCTGACGCAGATTAACCAGATCTTCGCCGAAGAAGGGGTTAACATCGCCGCGCAGTACCTGCAAACCGGCCCGGAAATCGGCTATGTGGTGATCGACGTCGAAGCGGAAACCGAACGCGCCGACGCCGCGCTGCAGCGCATGAAGGCCATCGACGGCACCATCCGCGCTCGCCTGTTGCTCTGATAGCGCAAGCGTACGCATGAAAAAGGCCGGATCCTCCGGCCTTTTTGCTATTCAACGCCAGGCCATGCCCAGCCGCGCGACGGGGTCAGGATCTCCGGCAGCGGAATATCCCAGCGTTCGGTCGGCAGGCGTTCCACCTGCTGGCAGTCGTGGGCCAGCCCGATGGGATAGGGGCCGCCGCGTTGCCAGTTCTGCAAGGTGCGGTCGTAAAAGCCGCCGCCCATCCCCAGCCTTTGGCCTGCGTCGTCGAAGGCGACCAGCGGCGCCAATACCACCTCCAGCGCACCAAGCGGCAGTACCTGGCGCACGTCGAGCCGCGGTTCCAGAATACCGAAACGGTTGGGTGCCAGCGGGGTATGCGGGGTATAGCGCAGGAACAGCAGATGGCCCGGGCTGAAAGGGTGAAGCACCGGCAGGTAAACCCGTTTGCCTAATCGCCACAGCCGCTCGATCAGCGGGGCGGTATCGAGCTCGCCGTCGAACGACAAAAACACCGCAACGTTTTGCGCCGCCGCAATTTGCGGATGCGTGGCGACGCGCGCGGCGATTTTTTGGGCGGCGAGATACTGCTGTTCGGGCGTAAGTTCGCGTCGGCGCTGGCGAATTTGCTGGCGAATGCGTTGGCGCTGTTGGGAAAACCGAGGTTGAAAAGACATGGTGTCAGGCTTGCTCAATGTGGCCGTGCAGCACACATAAACCGCTGATAATGGGGAATCTCCGAGATGCCGTCGCAGGCTGTAACCCTTGAACCCATGGTTCAAGGTGAACGTGCTGTCGCAATCTTAAGGCTTCTCGGCGGGCCGAGCATGCACACCGATCGCGGATCATCACATTCTGTTGGTACTAAATATCGGCTCAGGGGACTGGCCCGCTGGCGAACATCTCAGAGAAATTTTGTACTCGCTGCTGAAAATTTTAGCTTTCAACAACTTAAGTTATTCGAATTGTGCATCCTGACGTTCAGAGATGCGACCCTGTTCAAGCAATGCCTGTTCAATGGTCTGTTGCAGCATACGAATGCGTTGTTCCATATTGGACGCATAATCACGGGTTTTCAACCGTTCTTGAGCAAGTTCGTGACAAACGTTCAATGCCGCGATAAAAACCAGCTGCTCAGTATTTGTGACTCTAGTGCGAACTTTAAGATCTTGCAACCGTTGGTTAAGATCGTCCGCCGCCATGTTCAACGCATCTTGTTGTTCTGGCGGGCAATTGACTCTTAACGAGCGGCCAAAAATTTGAATATCTACCGGTTGTGCAGACATGCCACCTTCCTGCCTAAATTTCGCGCCAGCTCCGGTTTACCCTTGCCGGGCCGCCAAAGCGGGCGCCACTATATATACCTCGGTACCAAGATACAACCCCTTTTTCAGTACCTGGTTGTAATCTACTGTGACAGACATTACCAGTCAAAAAAGGGTTTCAAAATGCGTATTTACCGCCATCTTGCCCCTCGCCGGCGCAGTGTGAAACCTGCCACATCACGATTATAACTAGCCACTGAGGTGTCGCGCTTATCTGGTATAGCGACGGACCTTGGTGGTAGCATAACACGAACTTATCCTGCCAACGATGACGAATGCGCATGTCTATACAGAATACATTTCCAAGTTACCAATCTTTGACCGTTGCCCTCAATCAGCAGGCGGTAGCGCTGACTGCGGCAGAAATGCACGGTTTGATCAGCGGCCTGCTGTGCGGCGGCAGCCGTGACGCCGGCTGGCAGGCGCTGGTGCACGATCTGACCAACGAAGGCGTGGCCTTCCCGCAGACGCTGAGCCAGCCGCTGCAGCAATTGTATGAAATGACAAAAGAAACCCTGGAAGACGACGAGTTCATGTTCCAGCTGCTGTTGCCAGAGGGCGAAATCGTCAGCGTCTTCGACCGCGCCGATGCGCTGGCCGGCTGGGTGAACCACTTCCTGCTGGGATTGGGCATGATGCAGCCGAAGCTGGCCCAGGTGAAGGATGAAGTGGGCGAAGCCATCGACGATCTGCGCAATATCGCCCAACTGGGGTACGACGAAGACGAAGATCAGGAAGAGCTGGAGCAGTCGCTGGAAGAAGTGGTGGAGTATGTGCGGGTCGCCGCCATTCTGTGCCACGGCGAATTCACACGCCAGAAACCGACGGCGCCGGAAAACATCAAACCGACGCTGCACTAAACCTCATATTGTTGCCGGTCCGCAAGCGGTGAGTGCGGATGGATTGATTTCAGGAGAAGGTAATGACTCAGCAGGAATTCAACAACCGCCGTCAGGCGCTGTTGGCGAAAATGGCTCCGGCCAGCGCGGCGGTTATTTTCTCTGCGCCGGAAGCGACGCGCAGTACAGATTCGGAATATCCTTACCGTCAGAACAGCGACTTTTGGTATCTGACCGGCTTCAACGAGCCGGAGGCGGTGCTGGTGCTGATCAAGAGCGACGAGACGCATAACCACAGCGTGTTGTTCAACCGGGTTCGCGATCTGACGGCGGAAATCTGGTTCGGCCGCCGCCTCGGGCAAGAGGCCGCGCCGGCGAAGCTGGGGGTGGATCGCGCGCTGCCGTTCGACGAAATCAACGAGCAGTTGCACCTGCTGCTCAACGGGCTGGACGTGGTTTACCATGCGCAGAGCGAGTACGAGTACGCCGATCGGATCCTGTTCGGCGCGCTGGACAAGCTGCGCAAGGGGTTCCGCCAGAACCTGCAGGCGCCGGCAACGCTGACCGACTGGCGGCCGTGGCTGCACGATATGCGCCTGTTCAAATCGCCGGAGGAGCTGGCGATCATGCGCCGCGCCGGCGAGATTAGCGCGCTGGCGCATACCCGCGCGATGGAAAAATGCCGTCCGGGCATGTTCGAATATCAGCTGGAGGCGGAAATCCATCACGAATTCACCCGCCTTGGCGCCCGTTACCCGTCTTACAACACCATCGTCGGCAGCGGTGAAAACGCCTGCATCCTGCACTACACCGAGAACGAAAGCGAATTGCGCGACGGCGATCTGGTGCTGATCGACGCCGGCTGCGAGTACCAGGGCTACGCCGGCGACATCACCCGCACTTTCCCGGTCAACGGCAAATTCAGCCGGCCGCAGCGCGCGGTGTACGACATTGTTTTGGCCTCGCAATTGCGCGCTCTGGCGCTGTTCAAACCGGGCATCAGCATTCGTGAAGTCAACGACGAAGTGGTGCGCATCATGATCGCCGGGCTGGTGGAGCTGGGGGTGATGAAGGGGGAGGTGGAACAGCTGTTCGCCGAGCAGGCGCACCGCCAATTCTACATGCACGGGCTGGGCCATTGGCTGGGGCTGGATGTGCACGACGTCGGCCATTACGGCACGCCTAATCGCGATCGCACGCTGGAGCCCGGCATGGTGCTGACCGTCGAGCCGGGGCTGTATATCGCGCCGGACGCGGACGTGCCGGCGGAGTACCGCGGCATCGGTATCCGCATCGAAGACGATATTCTGATCACCGCCGACGGCAATGAAAACCTGACCGCGAGCGTAGTGAAAGACGCAGACGCCATTGAGGCCTTGATGGCGGCGGCAAGGTAAGCGAATGAGCGTAATTATTGTCGGCGGCGGCATGGCGGGCGCGACGTTGGCGCTGGCTATCTCGTCGCTCACCCAGGGCCGGATGGCGGTGGATCTGGTTGAGGCGACGGCGCCGGACGATCGTAGCCACCCGGGGTTTGACGCCCGCGCCATCGCTTTGGCGCAGGGCACCTGCCAGCAGTTGACGCGCATCGGCGTTTGGCCGGCGCTGCGCGACTGCGCCACGCCCATCACGCAGGTGCACGTCAGCGATCGCGGCCACGCCGGTTTTGTTAACCTGCATGCGCAGGACTATCAGGTTGAGGCGCTCGGCCAGGTCATCGAACTGCACGACGCCGGGCAACGGCTGTTTGCGCTGCTGGCGAAGGCACCCGGCGTGACGCTGCACTGCCCGGCGCGGGTGGTTGACGTGGTTCGCAGCGCCGAGCGGGCGGAGGTGCTGTTGGACAACGGCCGTCGCCTCAGCGGGCAGCTGCTGGTGGCGGCCGACGGTTCGCGTTCGGCGCTGGCGCAGGCCTGCAACGTGCAGTGGCAGCAGAGCGACTACCCGCAGTTCGCCACCATCGCCAACGTCACCACCGCAGAAGATCCGCAGGGGCGCGCCTTCGAGCGCTTTACCCGCCACGGGCCGCTGGCGCTGTTGCCGATGGCGCAGGGCCGCAGTTCGCTGGTGTGGTGCCATGGGCGGGAAGCGCGCGAACAGGTCGACGCCTGGGACGACGCGCGCTTTATCAGCGAGCTGCAGCTGGCTTTCGGCTGGCGGCTGGGCAAGATTATCAAGGCCGGCAAACGGCACAGCTATCCCCTCAGTTTATTGACCGCTAACCGGCACGTCAGTCACCGGCTGGCGCTGGTGGGCAATGCCGCGCAAACGCTGCATCCGATCGCCGGGCAGGGCTTCAACCTCGGCCTGCGCGACGTGATGTCGTTGGCGGAAACCCTGGCGGAAGCCGCGCACGGCGGGGAAGACGCCGGCGGCTATGCGCTGCTGAGCCGTTATCAGCAACGGAGGCAGAACGATCGGCAGGCGACGGTCGGCGTGACCGACGGCCTGATCCGGCTGTTCGCCAACCGCTACGGCCCGCTGGTGGTCGGCCGCAACCTGGGGCTGATGGCGATGGATCGGCTGCCGGCGGTGCGTGACGCCTTCGCCAAACGCACGTTGGGCTGGGTGGACCGCTAGGCTTACATTCGGGTGCAGCCCGCTGCACCCACCGCGCCGCGCACCCCTGCACGGCGCGCTATTTAAGGAAATCGAGCAGCATGCAATCATTTGACGTGGTTATCGCCGGTGGCGGTATGGTGGGGCTGGCGTTGGCCTGCGGCCTGCAGGGCAGCGGACTGCGCGTTGCGGTGCTGGAGCGCCAGCCGCCGGACATGACGCCGCCTCAGGAGCAGCCGGCGCTGCGCGTCTCCGCCATCAACGCCGCCAGCGAACGTCTGCTGCAGCATATCGGCGTTTGGGAGGATATCCTCCAGCTGCGCGCCAGCGCTTACAACGCGATGGAAGTGTGGGATCGCGACAGCTTCGGCAAAATTGCCTTTCGCGGCGACGAGAGCGGCTTCAGCCATCTTGGCCATATCATCGAAAACGCGGTGATCCAGCAGGCGCTGTGGAAGCGCGCCGAAAGCCTGTCCGATATCAGCCTGATCGTTCCCGCCACCCTGAAACAGGTGGCCTGGGGGGAAAACGACGCCTTCATCACGCTGGAAGACGGCCGCATGCTGACCGCCCGGCTGGTGATCGGCGCCGACGGCGCCCAGTCGTGGCTGCGCCAGCATGCCGATATCCCGCTGACCTTCTGGGATTACCGCCACCATGCGCTGGTGGCCACCATCCGCACCGAAGAGCCGCATCTGGCGACGGCGCGGCAGGTGTTTCACGGCGACGGCATCCTGGCGTTTCTGCCGTTCGGCGATCCGCATCTGAGTTCGATCGTTTGGTCGGTCGCGCCGGAAGAAGCGGAACGGTTAAAACAGCTGGCGCCGGAGCAATTCAACCGCGAGCTGGCGATGACTTTCGACATGCGGCTGGGCAATTGCAGCCTGGAAAGCGAACGGCAGGCCTTCCCGCTGACCGGGCGCTATGCGCGCAGCTTTGCCGCGCACCGCCTGGCGCTGGTCGGCGATGCGGCGCACACCGTGCATCCGCTGGCCGGGCAAGGGGCCAACCTGGGCTTTATGGACGCCGCCGAGCTGATCGGCGAACTGCGCCGCCTGCAGCGCCAGGGTAAGGACATCGGCCAGCACCTGTATCTGCGCCGCTACGAGCGCCGCCGCAAACATGGCGCGGCGGTGATGCTGGCCGGCATGCAGGGGTTCCGCGAACTGTTCGACGGCGACAATCCGGCCAAAAAGCTACTGCGCGACGTTGGCCTGCGGCTGGCGGGCAGCCTGCCGGGCGTCAAGCCGAAGCTGGTGCGCCAGGCAATGGGCCTCAACGATCTGCCGGAGTGGCTGGCATAACCTCGCTTGGCGGGCCCTCGGCGGGGCCTGCCCATCCCTCGCTTATTCCCATATCTTTTCCTTATATAACCCTTCATTTGAAATAATCTAATTCAGGCCCATTTTTAGCATTACTTTTTCTAATTCGGCGGTCGGTTATCAAAAGCCGAAATTCCGCGTGAGGCCGCCGGTTTGTTATATAACTTCGGAGTTTTGCCGCTTTAATTGTTAATTTTGTGCCTTAAAGCGCATTTTTCCAGTGAAAAACTCTGCACACTGGCCCGGCATTTTGCTGCCCCCGAACGGCGCTGAGCCTATTTTAACTTATGGTTAATGTGGTCGTTCGGTGATAACTTCGGGGGAAAAGTATCGTTTGCGTCACGGCGCTCAGCCGCAGTTTTCGGCCGCGCGGGCGCAGCGTTTCTGTTGAGCAGTCAGTGCGCCATGCAAACGGGCCGCGGGCCAGATTCAGACACATTGCGTGGCAGCACCCTATCTTCTAGCGACCGAGTGGAAAGAGGGAAAAGATGGCAAAGCAAACCCCACTGTACGACCAGCACGTGGCGTGCGGTGCGCGCATGGTAGACTTTCACGGCTGGATGATGCCGCTGCACTACGGCTCGCAGATCGATGAGCACCACGCCGTGCGCCAGGATGCCGGCATGTTCGATGTCTCCCATATGACCATTGTGGATCTGCACGGCGCCCGCACCCGTGAGTTCCTGCGTTACCTGCTGGCGAACGACGTCGCCAAGCTCACCCAACCCGGCAAGGCGCTGTACACCGGCATGCTGAACGCCTCCGGCGGCGTGATCGACGATCTGATCGTCTACTTCCTGACTGAAGACTATTTCCGCCTGGTGGTGAACTCCGCCACGCGCGACAAAGACCTGGCCTGGATCGAAGAACACGCCGAACCTTACGGCGTCGCACTGACGGTGCGCGACGATCTGGCGCTGATCGCGGTGCAGGGCCCACAGGCCAAAGAGCGCGCCGCCACCCTGTTTACCCCGGAACAAAAAAGCGCGGTCGAAGGCATGAAGCCGTTCTTCGGCGTACAGACCGGGGATCTGTTTATCGCCACCACCGGCTACACCGGTGAAGCCGGTTATGAAATCGCCCTGCCGAAAGAGCAGGCGGCGGATTTCTGGCAAAAACTGCTGGCGGCGGGCGTTAAGCCGGCCGGTCTGGGCGCGCGCGACACTCTGCGCCTGGAAGCGGGCATGAATCTGTACGGGCAGGAGATGGACGAGGGCGTTTCGCCGTTGGCCGCCAACATGGGCTGGACCATCGCCTGGCAGCCGGAAGAGCGCCAGTTCATCGGCCGCGACGCGCTGGAACAGCAGCGCGAGCAGGGCACCGAACAGCTGGTCGGCTTGATCATGACCGAAAAAGGCGTATTACGTAATGAGCTGCCGGTGCGTTTCACCGACGCGGCGGGGCAGACGCACGAAGGCGTGATCACCAGCGGGTCATTCTCGCCGACCCTGGGCTTCAGCATCGCGCTGGCGCGGGTGCCGGCCGGTATCGGCGAGCAGGCCATCGTGCAGATCCGTAACCGCGAGATGCCGGTCAAGGTAACCAAACCTGGCTTTGTCCGCGCCGGCAAGCCGCTGACAATTTGATTCTTTATTGATTATTCCCATGCTTCTCGCTCGCGGCCAACAGGCTGCGCCGTGAGAGACGCAGGGAAATTATTTCTTCGAAGGAGTAACCGGCTATGAGCAATGTGCCAACAGAATTGAAATACGCCTCTTCCCACGAGTGGGTTCGTTCGGAAGGTAACGGCGTTTACACCGTGGGCATCACCGAACACGCGCAGGAACTGCTGGGCGATATGGTGTTTGTCGATCTGCCGGAAGTGGGCCGCACCGTTGCCGCCGGTGAAGATTGCGCCGTGGCGGAGTCCGTCAAGGCGGCCTCAGACATTTACGCGCCAATCAGCGGCGAAATCGTTGCGGTAAACGGCGAGCTGGAAAGCTCTCCGGAGCTGGTGAACAGCGAGCCCTACGGTGAAGGCTTCCTGTTCCGGATTAAAGCCTCAGACGAAGGCGAGCTGGCGAACCTGCTGGACGCCGCGGCTTATCAGGCCTCGATCGACGAGTAATGCTTACCACGCCCCGGGCCTTTTGGCCGGGGCGTTTTAGTTATAGATCAAGCTATATCCCGTACTCCCGTACCACGCAAGAATTCAGGAATTTGTAGCAATGACTCAGACACTCAGCCAACTTGAACACAGCGAAGCGTTCATCGAACGCCACATCGGCTCTTCTGCGGAACAACAGCAGGAGTTGCTGGCAGCGGTGGGCGCGCGTTCGCTCAACGCGCTGATCCAACAGATCGTGCCGGCAGACATTCAGCTGCCGGGGCCGCCGCCGGTGGGCGACGCGGCGACGGAGCATCAGGCGCTGGCTGAGCTGAAGGCGATCGCCGCGCAGAATCAGCGCTACAAATCCTATATCGGCATGGGCTACAGCGCGGTGCTGACGCCGCCGGTGATCCTGCGCAACATGCTGGAAAACCCGGGCTGGTACACCGCTTATACCCCTTATCAGCCGGAAGTGTCGCAGGGCCGCCTGGAGGCGCTGCTGAACTTCCAGACCGTCACGCTTGACCTGACCGGTCTGGATCTGGCCTCCGCCTCGCTGCTGGACGAAGCCACCGCCGCCGCCGAAGCCATGGCGCTGGCCAAACGCGCCAGCAAACTGAAGGACGCCAACCGCTTCTTCGTGGCTGACGACGTGCACCCGCAAACGCTGGACGTGGTGCGCACCCGCGCCGAAACCTTCGGCTTCGACGTGATCGTCGATAAAGCGGAAAAAGTGCTGGAGCTGGACGGCGTGTTCGGCGTGCTGCTGCAGCAGGTGGGCACCACCGGCGAACTGCACGACTACGGCGCGCTGCTGGCCGAGCTGAAATCCCGTAAAATCGTCACCAGCGTGGCCGCCGACATCATGGCGCTGGTGCTGCTGACCGCGCCGGGCAAACAGGGAGCCGACGTAGTATTCGGCTCCGCACAGCGCTTCGGCGTGCCGATGGGCTACGGCGGCCCGCACGCCGCCTTCTTCGCCTGCCGCGACGAATTCAAACGCTCAATGCCGGGCCGTATCATCGGCGTATCCCGCGACGCCGCCGGCAACACCGCGCTGCGCATGGCGATGCAAACCCGCGAGCAGCACATCCGCCGTGAGAAGGCCAACTCGAATATCTGTACCTCGCAGGTGCTGCTGGCCAACATCGCCAGCCTGTACGCGGTGTACCATGGCCCGCAGGGCCTGCAGCGCATCGCCGGGCGCATCCACCGCCTGACCGACATCCTGGCCGCCGGGCTGCAGCAGGCCGGCCTGACGCTGCGCCATAAAACCTGGTTCGACACCCTGACGGTAGAAGTGAAAGACAAGGCCGCGGTGCTGGAACGCGCACTGAGCTTCGGCATCAACCTGCGCACCGACATCCACGGCGCGGTGGGCATGACGCTGGACGAAGCCACCTCGCGCGAAGACGTGCAGACGCTGTTTGCGCTGCTGGCGGGTGATAACCACGGGCTGGATATCGACGCGCTGGACGCGGCGGTAAGCAAAAACAGCGCCTCGATCCCGGCCGCCATGCTGCGCAAGGATCCGATCCTGACCCATCCGGTGTTCAACCGCTACCACAGCGAAACCGAGATGATGCGTTACATGCACCGTCTGGAGCGCAAGGATCTGGCGCTGAACCAGGCGATGATCCCGCTGGGTTCCTGCACCATGAAGTTGAACGCCGCGGCGGAAATGATCCCGATCACCTGGCCTGAATTCTCCGAGCTGCACCCGTTCTGCCCGCCAGAGCAGGCGGCGGGTTATCAGCAAATGATCGGCCAGCTGTCGCAGTGGCTGGTGCAGCTGACCGGCTATGACGCGGTCTGCATGCAGCCGAACTCCGGCGCGCAGGGCGAATACGCCGGCCTGCTGGCGATCCGCCGTTATCACGAAAGCCGCAACGAAGCGGGCCGCCGCGTCTGCCTGATCCCAAGCTCCGCGCACGGCACCAACCCGGCTTCCGCCCAGATGGCGGGCATGAGCGTGGTGGTGGTGGCCTGCGACAAGAACGGCAACATCGATTTGCACGATCTGCGCGTCAAGGCGGAGCAGGCGGGCGAAGCGCTGTCCTGCATCATGGTGACCTACCCTTCAACCCACGGCGTGTATGAAGAAACCATTCGCGAAGTGTGCCAGATAGTTCATCAATTCGGCGGCCAGGTGTATCTGGACGGCGCGAACATGAACGCCCAGGTGGGCATCACCACGCCGGGTTACATCGGCGCGGACGTTTCGCACCTCAACCTGCATAAAACCTTCTGCATCCCGCACGGCGGCGGCGGCCCGGGCATGGGCCCTATCGGCGTGAAAGCGCACCTGGCGCCGTTCGTGCCGGGCCACAGCGTGGTGCAGATCGACGGCGTGACCACCCAGCAGGGCGCGGTATCCGCCGCACCGTTCGGCAGCGCGTCAATCCTGCCGATCAGCTGGATGTACATCCGCATGATGGGCGCGGAAGGCCTGAAGCAGGCCAGCCAGGTGGCGATCCTTAACGCCAACTACATCGCTACCCGTCTGAAGGACGCTTATCCGGTGCTGTATACCGGCCGCGATCACCGCGTGGCGCACGAATGCATTCTCGATATTCGTCCGCTGAAGGAAGAGACCGGCATCAGTGAAATGGACATCGCCAAGCGCCTGATCGACTACGGCTTCCACGCGCCGACCATGTCGTTCCCGGTCGCGGGCACGCTGATGGTCGAGCCGACCGAATCGGAAAGCAAGGTGGAGCTGGATCGCTTTATCGACGCGATGCTGGCCATCCGCAGCGAAATTGACCGCGTCGCCAAAGGCGAGTGGCCGCTGGAAGACAACCCGCTGGTGAACGCGCCGCACGTGCAGGCGGAGCTGGTCAGCGACTGGCAGCATGCCTACAGCCGTGAGCTGGCGGTGTTCCCGATCGCCGGCGTGCGCGAGAACAAGTACTGGCCGAGCGTTAAGCGTCTGGATGACGTGTACGGCGATCGCAACCTGTTCTGTTCCTGCGTGCCGATGAGCGAATACGAATAACACATTCGGCAAAGTTTGTGTTCGGGGGACACCGCATCATGCGGTGTCCCTTTTTTATTGCGGCTCGTAGCCCTGACGAGCCGGCGTCCCGAACCGAGGAGTCATTATGCAAGCGGCAATAGTTACAGCGCTGGGGCAAGCCCCGGTTTTCGGCAACTTTGCGGAACCGCAGGTACAGGCTGGCGAAGTGTTGATTGAGGTGCTGACGGCGGGCATCAAGCAGTTGGACCGCGCCACCGTGGCGGGCACCCATTATTCCAGCCCCAAACGGCTGCCGATCGTGCCCGGCACCGACGGCGTCGGGCGCACGCCGGACGGCCAGCGCGTGTATTTCGCTGCTTTCCGCCGCCCCTACGGCGCGATGGCCCAGCGCAGCGTCGCTTCCTGGACGGTGCCGGTGCCCGCGGCGGTGGATGACGCCACCGCCGCGGCGCTGATCAATCCGGCATTCGCCGCCTGGCTGCCGCTGCGCTGGCGGGCGGACCTGCAGCCGGGTGAAACCGTGCTGATCGTCGGCGCTACCGGCACCTCGGGCAAGCTGGCGGTGGCCGCGGCGCGCCAGGCGGGGGCCGGGCGCATCGTCGCCGCCGGCCGTCGGCAGCCGGTGCTGGACGCGTTGGGCGTTGACGCCACGGTGGACCTGACTCTGGAAGGCGAGGCGCTGACGCAGGCCTTCGCGGCGGCGGCGGGCCCGCACGGCTATCAGGTGATCGTCGATTATATCTGGGGTGCGCCGACCGAAGCGCTGCTCGCCACGCTGAACAATCACGATCTTTCTTCTTACGCCGGCGGGCGCGGCATTCGGCTGGTCAACGTCGGTTCGATGGCCGGGCCGAATATCCGGCTGCCGGCGGCGGTGCTGCGTAGCAATCAGCTGCAGATTATGGGCAGCGGCACCGGCAACTTCCCGCCGGTGCCTGAAATGCAGCGCTATGCGAGCGAGATCCTGGCGCTGGCCGCCGCAGGCGAAATCACGCTGGAGACGCAGGAGCACGCGCTGGCGGAGATCGCCGAAGTCTGGGAGCTGAACAAGACCAGCGACGTGCGTTCGGTGATGCGCATTTCCCACTAGCGGCAATAGCAGGCCAGATGGATATCCTCCGGCTCGCGGGCGAACAGCTCGGCATCGGGGCTCTCGATGAGCCGGCAACCCTGCGCCAGATAAAAGTCCACGGTGTTTTTGTTGGGGATCGATGAGACATACAGCCCGGCGGCGCCCTGCTGCCCGGCCTGGAGCAGGCAGAGCTGGAACAGCCGTTTGCCTAGCCCCTGGCCGCGTTTGTGCGCGCTGACGTAAAAGAACAGCAGCTGGCGCAGATCCCGATCCGGGCCGCGCAGTTCGGTATCTACAGCCGCCGCCGCCACAATCTCCTCGCCTTCGAACAGCGCGAAGAAGACGCCGCCGCGGTCGAAGCATGCTTCGTGAATGGGGGTATAGGTTTCCTTATCATGCGGATCCCAGCCGCGCACGTCGTAGTAGTCGGCGTAAGGCTGCAGTTCGCCGTCCTGCAGGCGATACAGGGTATCGATAATTTCGCTGCGATCGATGCTCCACAGCAAATCAAGCTGCTGCCGCTGCAGCAAAATGGGGGCGCTCATAGTCACTCGCTCTCAGGTTTTCCTGGCCATAATATAGCAGGCCGGCGCGGCTTTTCTCAGTGCCGGTTACCGATGTCGCTTCGCTAATCAGAGAAAGGAACAGCATGACGAAAGTTGCACTGATCACCGGCGCCAGCCGGGGTATTGGCCGCGCGACCGCCTTGTTGCTGGCCCGGCAGGGCTATGCGGTGGGCGTTAACTATTTGCGGGATGCCGTCGCCGCGCGCCAGGTGGTGGCGGAGATTGAATCCCTGGGCGGCAGAGCCTTGGCGCTGCAGGCGGATATCGCAGACGAGGCGCAGGTAATGGCGATGTTCAGCGCGCTGGACGCCGGATTGGGCACGCTCGGCGCGCTGGTCAACAACGCCGGCATCCTGTTCCAACAGGGGAGCATCGAGCAACTGACCGCCGAGCGCATTAACAAGGTGTTGGGCACCAATGTCACCGGTTACTTCCTGTGCTGCCGCGAAGCGGTGAAACGCATGGCGCAGCGCCATGGCGGGCAGGGCGGCGCGATCGTGAATGTTTCCTCCGCCGCTTCCCGCTTGGGCGCGCCGGGGGAGTACGTGGATTACGCCGCGTCGAAGGGCGCGGTCGATACGCTGACCACCGGGCTGGCGTTGGAGGTGGCGGCGCAGGGCATCCGCGTCAACGGCGTGCGGCCCGGGCTGATCTATACCGAGATGCATGCCAGCGGCGGCGAACCCGGCCGGGTGGATCGCGTGAAGGAAAGCCTGCCGATGCGGCGCGGCGGCCAGCCGCAGGAGGTGGCGGAAATCATCGCCTGGCTGCTGTCCGATGCCGCCTCTTACGTGACCGGCAGTTTTATCGACGCGGCCGGCGGGCGCTGAGGGGGCTCAATTGTTTTGACATCGCCGGCGTTGGGGGGTATTTTTGCTTAAATAACAATCAAATTGTAGTTACAAAAATGTATGTTTATTTTGAATGGAATCAAGATAAAAATCAAAACAACCTGAGGAAGCATCACGTCAGTTTTGAAGTGGCGCGACACGTTTTTTCGGATCCGAACCACCTGGCGGTGCTGGAACGAATCGAAGGAGGGGAAGAACGTTGGCAAACTATCGGCATGGTTGGCGGTTCTTTGCTGCTGTTGGTCGCGCATACCCTGTCCGAAACTGATTCTGCCGGTGACAGCATCGAGATAGTACGTATCATTTCAGCGCGTAAGGCCGATGCAAAAGAGAGAGGGAGATATGAAGCGCAAAAATTCAGTCAGAAATCTGCAACATAGCGTGCTTCCACCGCTGTCGGAAGAACAAAAAGCGCAGATAGCTTCCCTGAGCTCTCTGCCGGACGTGGAGATTGACCATGCTGATGCGCCATCGCTCGGCGATGAAAAGTGGAGTGCGGCGGTTCAGGGGCGGTTTTACAAACCGGTGAAAGTGTCAAAAACGATCAGAATTGATGCGGACGTTTTGGCATGGCTGCAAAGGCCGGGCAAGGGCTATCAGAAACGTTTGAATGCCCTGCTGCGTGAGGCGATGCTGAAAGATTGCGAACGCGAAGAATGAAGGGCCGCGCCACGGGGTAAACATCCGCTGACTCAGCGTCGGCGGATTTTTTTATGTCTGACATTCCCCTGAAATGTTAACCCTCGTGCAGCAACGCGCTGCGGAACGACAGAATATGCGCCTGCGCCGCATCGGCCGCCGCGTCGCTGTCCTGCGCGGCCAGCGCGGCGACGATCGCCCGGTGCTCCTCGATCACTTCCCGCATATGCCCTTCGCGCGACAGCGTGCTGGCCCAGAAACGCTGCGCCCTGGCGTGCAGCACGCTCAGGATGTCCGCCAGCATGCTGTTGCCGGCGATCTGCGCCAGTTCCTGATGGAATTCATGATCCAGCGTCATCATCAGCACCCGGTCACGCTGCTGGCTGGCGGCTTCTATTTGCTGATTGAGCGCGGTCAGGGCGGCGATTTGCCGCTCGGTGATTTTCTTGCTCGCCAGCCGCATGCACAGCATTTCATTGGCCAACCGCACCTCTATCAGCTCCAGCGCATCGTCCATCGACAGCGGCGCAACCATCACTCCCTTGCGCGGGATCACCTGCAGCAGGCCTTCGTTGGCCAGGCGATGGATTGCCTGATTGATCGGGGTTCTGCCCATCTCCAGCTCCGCCATCACCTGAGCGGTATTGAGGTACTCGCCCGGCTTGTAGCTTAGCGTCACCAGCGCCTGTTTGAAGCGGCGGTAGGCCAGTTCGTTCAGTGACAGTCCGGCTTCCTCTGCCGTCGGGAGTTGTGGGCTCTCTGCGTCAACGGTCTTCACGTTCTGCTCCTGCAAGAAGAAAGTTTTTAGACATAGTACACAAAAACATGGCATGGAAATCGCTTATTTGGTAACTAAAGATATAGTGAAATTTCACAGTATTTTAACCAAAGAGGCGATAAGGCCATGAGACTGACCTTTACTTTACCCGAATCCCGCGGCGCTGCCGCGCTGAATGTCGAGATCGATCAGCTGGTGATCGCCGGCTGGACAGGGCGCGATCGCGAGGCGATCTTGCACCATATCAGGGAGCTGGCCGAGCTGGGCGTGCCCCAACCCAGTGCAATTCCTCTGTTTTACCGCGTGGCGGCCAATCAGCTTAGCCAGAACGATTGCATTGAGGTGATCGGCAGCGCCACCTCCGGCGAAGCAGAACCTTTTATCTTCTCTCAGGGCGGCGAGCTGTTCGTTTCGCTGGCGTCGGATCATACCGATCGCCAGTTGGAGGCCCACAGCGTGGCGCTGTCGAAACAGATCTGCGTCAAACCGGTGGCGCGCGCCGCCTGGCCGCTGCGCGAGGTGCTGGATCATTGGGATGCGCTGATCCTGCGCTCGTGGATCAAGGAGGACGGCGAGTTTCGGCTGTATCAGCAAGGCACTCTCGCCAGCCTGCGCACGCCCGGCGATCTGCTGGAGCGTTATCTCAGCGGTTTACAACTGCCGGAATGCGGATTGGCGCTGCCGCAAGCGCCCGATGGCCTGGCGATGACCTGCGGCACGCTGGCGGCGATCGGCGGCATTCGCCCGGCGCTGGAATTCCGCATGGAGTTGGCGGACGACGTGCTGGGACGAACCATCAGCCACAGCTATCGCAGCATTGAGCTGCCGGTGGTGGCCTGATGAATAGGCTGACTCTGGAACAGGCCGCCGCTGCGCTGGCCAAGGGCGAACTGACCGCGGTGCAGTTGACGGCCGCCGCGCTGGCGCAGATAGCTGATGAACGGGGTGAAGGCGCGCGTACTTTCACTCGGGTTTATGGCGAGTGGGCGCTGCGTCAGGCGCAGGCTGCCGATCGGCGGCGCGCGGAAGGCAAGCCGCTGTCGGCGCTGGATGGCGTACCGGTCTCGGTCAAAGACCTGTTCGACGTCGCCGGCGAACCCACCGCCGCCGGCTCGCAGGTGCTGGCCGCAGCGCCAAAGGCGGATCGCCATGCCGCGATAGTGGAACGCCTGTTGCAGGCGGGAGCGGTGGTGATCGGTAAAACCAATATGACCGAATTCGCTTACTCCGGGCTGGGCATCAATCCGCATTACGGCACCCCGGCGAATCCCTGGGATCGCGGTGTGGGTCGCATTCCGGGCGGTTCCTCTTCTGGGGCTGCGGTGGCGGTGGCCGATGGCATGTGCTTTGGCGCCATCGGCAGCGATACCGGCGGTTCGGTGCGCATCCCTGCCGCCTTCTGCGGGCTGACCGGCTTCAAACCTACGGCCCGGCGCATCAACGACGGCGGTCTGCTGCCGCTGTCGCCGTCGCTGGATTCGATCGGCGTGATCGCCCACAGCGTCGCCGGTTGCCTGGCGCTGGACGCGCTGATTGCCGACAGCCCGCTGCAGCCGCCAACAAAAACGTTGGAACAGGCGCGCTTTGCGGTGCCGCAGACGCTGGTGCTGGATGAATTGCAGCCGCAGGTCGCCGAGGCATTCCAGCTCGCCTTGCAGCGGCTGGCGCGCGCCGGCGCGCAGATCGAGCCGATTCCTTTGGCGGAGCTCGCCGAACTGGCGGCGTTCAACGCCGGCGGCGGCTTCACCGCGCTGGAGTCCTGGCGCTGGCATCGGGCGCTGATTGCCGAACGGGCCGATGACTATGACTCGCGCGTGCTGTCGCGCATCCGCCGTGGCCAGCCGCTGGGGGAACAGGATTTGCAACAGCTGCGGCAGCAACGCGCCGATTGGCAGCAACGGGTGGCGGCGGCGATGCAAGGCTATGACGCCCTGCTGATGCCGACAGCGCCGCTGATTGCGCCGGCCATCGCCGAACTGGAGGCAAGCGAAGAGGCCTATTTCCGCAGCAACGGTCTGGCGCTGCGCAATCCTTCAATCATTAACTTCCTTGACGGCTGTGCGCTGTCTTTGCCCTGCCAACGGCCGGGCGCGGCGCCGGTCGGCCTGATGCTGGCCGGGCTGTCGATGCAGGACGAGGCGCTGCTGGGTTGGGCGCAGGCCGTCGAACGCTGCCTGGCGGGCGCGTCATTGACCGGCGGGCATCCCGCCTTATTTAGCTAACAGGAGAGTCCCCATGACCGGTTCCCCGAACGGAATGCTGTTTGTCGCAACAGATGTCGCCGCGCAGGACGAGGCGGATTTCAATCAGTGGTACGACCGCGAGCACGTCGAAGAACGGGTGCGGGTGCCCGGTTTTTTATCCGGCACTCGCTATCAGGCGCTGCAGGGCGGGCGTAAATATCTGGGGCTGTATAAAACCGAATCGCTGGCCAGCTTCACCACCGAAGCTTACCGCGCCGCCTTCCAGCACCAGACGCCGTGGTCGGTGGCCAGCCTGGGCAAGATGCGCAACCCGATGCGCCGGGTATGTGCGGTCGAGGCCGTTACCGGCCAGGGCAGCGGCAGCCATCTGAGCATCATCACCCTGGCGCCGGCGGAGCCGGATGCGCTGCGCGCCTGCGCCACCGCCCTGGGCGCACGGCTGGCCGAACAGCCGGGCTTTGTGCGCAGCAGCCTGTTGACGCCGGACGCCGAACTCAGCTCGCCGCTGCCGAAAGAATCCCGCGAGAACCGCCAGCTGCTGCCGATGCTGTTGATCGAAAGCAGCAACGCCGAGGCGGGCCAACGCCTGACTGAGCTGGCCTGCCGCGCGTTGAAAACCCCCGCCGGCGAGGCCTGGCATTACGCCCTTGGCTGGCAACTGACCGTACAGGAGCTGACATCATGAGCGCATCCACCACTGAAACGCCAATTGTCCCGTCGGTCAAAGCGCCGACCGCCAACCCGCCGAATACCGGCAAACTGGCCGCGGCCAGCTCGATCGGCACCGCGCTGGAATGGTATGACTTCACCGTTTATAACATCATGGCGGCGTTGATTTTCAACCACGTATTCTTCCCGTCGTTCGATCCGCTGGTGGGCACCATTCTGGCCTTTTCCACCTACGCGGTCGGCTACGTCTCGCGGCCAATCGGCGGCATCCTGTTCGGCCACCTCGGCGACGTGCTGGGCCGGCGTTTCGTGTTGGTCACCACCCTGGTGATCATGGGGGTAACCACGGCGCTGATGGGGCTGCTGCCGGGTTACGCCAGCTGGGGCATCTGGAGCCCGCTGCTGCTGGTGACGCTGCGCTTTATTCAGGGCATCGCGCTGGGCGGCGAGTGGGCAGGGGCGGTGCTGCTGTCGATGGAGCACGGCAAACCGCATCAGCGCGGGCGCAACGCCTCCTTTGCGCAGGTGGGGCCTTCCTGCGGTACGCTGATAGGCACCGGCTTGATCACGCTGGTGACGGTGGCGATGTCGGCGGATGATTTCCAGCAGTGGGGCTGGCGCATTCCGTTCCTGCTCAGCCTGGTGCTGGTGATCTTCGGCCTGTGGCTGCGTCGCGGCGTGGGCGAGACCCCGGCGTTTCTGCAGCTGGAGGCGTCGAAAGACGTTACCCAGGCGCCGATCCGCGAGGTATTCACCCGGCATATGCGCCCGTTGCTGATCGCCGGCGGCTCGCGCATCGGCTCCGACGTGCTCTATGCATTGGTGGTGGTGTTCACCCTGACCTACGTCACTACCGTACTGAATCTGCCGCGCCCGCTGGCGCTGGCCGCCACCATGCTGGGGGCGATCGGCAACGCCATTACCGTGCCGATGTTCGGCGCGTTGTCCGATCGCTTCGGCCGTCGTCCGGTGTATATCGGCGGGGCGCTGGCGGCGATAGTCTGGGCCTTCGCGTTCTTCGTGCTGCTCGACAGCACGCAGCCGGTGCTGATTTGCACGGCGGTGGTGGTCGGCCTGCTGATCCACGCCGCGATGTACGGCCCGCAGGCGGCGTTTATCACCGAGCAGTTCCCGACCCGGGTGCGCTATGCCGGGTCATCGCTGGCCTATACGCTGGCGGGGATCCTGGGCGGCGGTTTCGCACCGTTGATCATTGCGTCGCTGTTCAAGTCCTATAACAGCACGCTGGCGATCTCGGCCTACGTGGTGGTGGCGCTGCTGATTACGCTGTGGGCGGTTTTGGCCGCGCGCGAAACGGCGCATAAGCCGTTGTAAAACCGGTGCCGGGCGGCGGCTGCGCCCGGCGTTCGGTCAAAACCGCATAAACGGTCATTAACGGTCACTCGCCGCGGCGTGGAATTGTGACCGTTTGCGATTTCCCCGCTGTCTATTTGCCGTGCGATCTGGGCAGAACTGCCTGCCAGGCCACAGTTTCATAATTATCCATTTCATTTCCCCTCCAATTTTTTTGACAACTATCACACCGCAATCGTTGAGCGATCGCGGCGCGCTTCGCTTTGCGTCAGGGCGCAAAACCTGGCGCGGTGAATCGCTATCGTAATTACCGTCGAGGAGGAGAGAAGAAACATGCTGCCTGTAGAACGTCATCGCTTTATCGCCGAAGTCTTGAGCCAGCGCGGCCGCGTCATGGTGCAGGAGGTGGCGCAGCTGTGCCACATCTCGATCGAGACGGCGCGGCGTGATTTGGCCCTGCTGGAACGGCGCGGCCTGCTGTTGCGCAGCCACGGCGGGGCGGTGTTTGTCGAACAACAGCCGGTGGAAAAGGTATATGTGCCGGCGGAGATCGATCAGGGCGAATCTTTTCGCCAGCGCAGCAACGATGCGCCCGATCAGAAGACGCGCATCGCCAAGCGCGCGTTGGAGTTCATCGCGCCGGGCGATTGCCTGCTGCTGGACAGCAGCTCCAGCAGCTGGTTCCTGGCCCGGCAGTTGCCGGACATCTCGCTGGTGGTGTTGACCAATTCGCTGCACATCATCCAGACGCTGGCCTGCAAGGCCAACGTGCGCACCATCGGATTGGGCGGGGAGTATTCCGCCAAGTACGAGGATTTTATCGGCGTGCTGGCGGAGCAGATGCTGAAGGAGTTCGTTATCAACAAGCTGTTTTTCTCCTGCCACGGCATCTGCCAGGACGGCGGCATTCGCGAGAGCAACGAACATCATGCGCGGCTCAAGCAGCAGATGCTGCTGGCCTCCGAACGCAAGTTTTTGCTGGTGGACAGCAGCAAGTTCGGCCGTCGCTCTTTCGCCCGCATCTGCCACTACCGGGAGATAGACACCCTGATCACCGATCGTCTCAGCGACGACGAATTCCGCCAGGAGCTGGCGTGGAACAACGTCGACGTGATTGAGGTTTCGCCCGCCGCCAAAAAACCGGCGAGATAACGCATAACAATGAATGAAAGCAGTTAATTACAGCCAACACTCGTGGAGATAGAACAATGAAAAAATCCGTACTGGCCGCTTTGTTTGCCTCGCTGCTGCTGTCGCTGTCTGCGCAGGCGGCGGACAAAGTCAAAATGGGCGTGGTGGTGAAAATCGGCGGTATCCCCTGGTTCAACGCCATGGAGGCCGGCATCAAGAGCGAAGGCGCCAGGCGCGGCATCGATGCCTGGATGGTCGGCCCGACGGCGGCGGATCCGGCGCTGCAGGTGCGCGCCATCGAAGATTTGATCGCCCAAAAGGTGGACATCATCGGCGTGGTGCCGAACGACGCCCGGGTGCTGGAGCCGGTGCTGAAACGCGCGAAGGAGGCCGGCATCAAGGTGATCGTGCATGAATCCCCCGGGCAGAAATACGCCGACTGGGACTTTGAGCTGGTCGATGCCGGCCAGCACGGGGTCAACCATATGAAAGCGCTGGCCGCCTGCATGAAGGAACAGGGCAAATATGCGGTGTACGTCGGCAGCCTGACGGTGCCGCTGCATATCACCTGGTCGGACTCGGCGATTAACTACCAGAAACAGCACTACCCGAACATGCAGCTGGTGGGCGACAAGTTCGGCGTGGGCGAATCGCTGGATGACAGCGTGCGCACCACCAACGATCTGATGGCCAAATATCCGGACCTGAAGGGCGTGCTGGCCTTCGGTTCGCAGGGGCCAATCGGCGCCGGGCGCGCGGTGCTCAACCGCGGCAAGAGCAAGGATATCTGCGTGATCGGGCCGTTCAGCCCGGGCCAGGGCGCTTCGCTGGTCAACCGCGGCGCCATCAGGGGCGGCTATATCTGGAACCCGATGGTGGCCGGCGAGGTGTTTGTGCGCATCGCCGACATGATGAGCAAGGGCGAAAAGATAACCGACGGCATGAGCATCGAAGGCATGGGCAAGGTGCAGGTGGATGAGCGGCAGCGCACCATTCTCGGCAACGCCACCGAAAGCCTGGACCAACAAAACCTGCCGAAGCTGGTGAAGATGGGGCTGTGACTATGGCTATCTCCGGGATGACGGCGGCGCAGGGCGCCCCGCTGATTGAACTGCAGCATCTGTCGATGACCTTTGGCGGCCAGCGGGCGCTGAACGATATTTCGCTGGCGCTGATGCCGGGCGAAGTGCACTGCCTGGCCGGCACCAACGGCTGCGGCAAGAGCACGCTGATCAAGGCGATTGCCGGCGTCTATCAGCCGGATGCCGGCAGCCGCATCACCCTGGGCGAGCGGCGCTTCAGCCGGCTTTCGCCGGAACAGGCGCGCGGCTTCGGCATTCAGGTTATCTATCAGGATCTGTCGCTGTTTCCCAACCTGACGGTGGCGGAAAACATTGCCTTCGAGCACAACCTGCGCGGCCTGCTGGGCTGGTATCGCCCGGCGCGGCTGCGGCAAACCGCCGAACGCCTGCTGAGCGAGCTGAATTTCAACCTGGATCTGGACCGCCGGGTGGAGGAACTGCCGATTGCCCAGCGCCAACAGGTGGCGATTTGCCGCGCGCTGGTGGCGCAAGCGCGGCTGGTTATCATGGATGAGCCCACCGCCTCGCTGACCCGCACCGAGGTGAACCAGCTGCTGCGCACGGTGAACTACCTGAAAGAGAAAGGCATTTGCGTGGTGTTCGTCAGCCACCGGCTGGATGAAGTGCTGGAGATCTCGGATCGCGTCACGGTGATCCGCGACGGCAACAAGATCGGCACCTGGCCGGCGGCGGAGATTACCAGCGAGCGCCTGACCGAGCTGATGACCGGCCTGAAGCTGGATTATCAGCTGAAGGCGCCGAATCTGAACCCCGAACGGGTGATGCTGGAAGTGGAGCGGCTCAGCCGCGGCGGGCAGTACCGCGACGTCAGCTTCCGGCTGCACCAGGGCGAAGTGCTCGGCCTGTGCGGGCTGCTGGGCTCCGGCCGCACCGAACTGGCGCTGAGCCTGTTCGGCATGACCCGGCCCGACAGCGGCAAAATCTACCTCGACAGCAAGCCGGTGCGCTTTCGCAGCCATGGGGATGCGATCAAGTCGGGCATCGGCTATGTCTCGGAGGATCGCCTGACGCTGGGGCTGGTGCTGCAACAGTCGGTGGCGGACAACACCGTACTGACCATTCTCGACCAGCTGCGCGGCCGTTTTCGCCTGATCGACGACTACCGCAAGAACCGCATCGTGGCGCAGTGGATCGAGCGGCTCGGCGTGCGGGTGGCGGATCCCGAACAGGCGATCTCAACGCTGTCGGGGGGTAATCAGCAAAAGATCGTGCTGGCCAAGTGGGTGCTGACCCAGCCGCGGATCCTGATCCTCGATTCGCCCACCGTCGGCGTCGACGTCGGCGCCAAGGCCAGCATTTATCAGCTGATCCATCTGCTGGCGCAGGAGGGGATCGCCATCGTGCTGATCTCCGACGAGGTGCCGGAGGTGTATTACAACTGCGACCGGGTGCTGCACTTCAGCAGCGGCAGCGTGGTCGGCGAATACCGGCCCGGCCAGGTCAGCCAGCAACAGCTTGCGGAGGCGGTAAATGCGTAAATTCAGCCTGCGGCCGCGCGGCAATGAAGGCTATCTGGCCTGGGTATTGCTGCTGACGGTCACGGTATTTTCACTGCTCAGCGAGCAGTTTTTGACGGTGCAGAACCTGCTCGACCTGAGCGAAAGCTATGCGGTCAGCGGCATCTTCGCGCTCGGCCTGTTCGTGGTGCTGGTGACCGGCGGCATCGATATTTCCTTCGCCGCGGTGGCGTCCGTCGTGCAGTACCTGGTCGCCAGCCTGGCGACCCACTACGGGCTGGCCAGCCCGGCGGGCGGCATTCTGCTGGCGCTGGCGGTCGGCGCGCTGCTGGGGATGGTCAATGCGCTGCTGATCTACTGCCTGCGCATCGTTTCAATCATCGTCACCATCAGCATGCAGGCATTGCTGTTCGGCATGCTGATGTGGCTGACCAACGGCCGCAGCCTGTATGCGCTGCCGGACTGGTGGACGCTGCCGCGCAGCGTACTGCCGTTCCAGCTGGGCGAGCAAAGCTACCAGGTCGGCCTGCCGACGCTGGTGATGCTGGCGGTGGCGCTGCTGACCTGGCTGTTGCTGAACAAAACCCACCTCGGCCGCCAGCTGTTCGCCGTCGGCGGCGATCAGGAATCGGCGCGGCGCATCGGCATTCGCGTTGGGCTGTTGCACCTGTTCGCCTATGGCTATCTGGGGGCGATGGCGGCGATTGGCGGGCTGGTGCAGGTCTATCGCATGGGGGAAGTGGTGCCCAACGCGCTGGTGGGCGGCGAACTGGACGTGCTGGCGGCGGCGGTGCTGGGCGGCGCCAGCCTGAACGGCGGCAAGGGCAGCGTGATCGGTACCCTGATGGGGGTATTCCTGATCGGCGTGCTGAAAAACGGCCTCAACCTGATCGGCGTCTCCAACTATTTCATGAACATCGTGATTGGCCTGGTGATCGTCGCGGCCATCACCGTCACCCATTACAAAAAACGCAAAGAAACCGACGTCGGTTTCGCCTGAGGAGCGCCTGATGTTCAACAACCTGAAATTTCGCCCGGACGGCGCCGCAGTCGGCCTGTTGGCGCTGCTGCTGGCGGTGGTGCTGGCGTTCAGCCTGCTGATGCCGGGGCGCTTCTTCAGCGCCGCCACCTTCACCAGCGTGGCGTTTCAGCTGCCGGAGCTGGGCCTGCTGACGCTGGCGATGTTCATCCCGATCCTCAGCGGCGGCCTGAACCTGTGCATTATCGCCAGCGCCAACCTGACCAGCCTGCTGATGGCCTGGCTGTTGATCCGCTTTCTGCCGCCGGACGCCGGGCTGGCGCTGCAGGCGCTGTGGCTGGCATTGGCGCTGGCGGCGGCGATGCTGTTGGGGGGGCTGATCGGCGCGGCGACCGGCGCGCTGGTGGCCTATGTCGGCGCACACCCGATCCTGGTGACGCTGGCCACCATGACCACCGTCAACGGCATCGGCATCTACCTGACGCGCGGCGCGGCGCTGAGCGGCATGCCGGATATCGTGCGCTTTATCGGCGCCGAAAGCCTGCTCGGCATCCCGGTGCCGCTGATGATTTTCCTGCTGACCGCCGCGCTGCTGGCGCTGTTTCTGCAGAAAACCCGGCTCGGCAAATGCATCTACATGAGCGGCAGCAATATCAACGCCACCCACTTCAGCGGAGTCAACACCCGCCGGGTGCTGATCGCCATCTACAGCCTCTCCAGCCTGCTGTGCGTCATTGCCGGGCTGGTGATGATGGCGCGCTTCAACTCGGCGCGCATGGGCTACGGCGATTCTTACCTGCTGTTGACGGTGCTGGCGATCATCCTGGGCGGCACCGATCCGTTCGGCGGCTTCGGGCGGGTCAGCGGCGTGGTGCTGGCGTTGATCGTATTGCAGGTGATCTCTACCGGTCTGAACCTGATGAACGTCAGCCCGCACTTCAGCCTGGCGATGTGGGGCGCGGTATTGATAACCGTCTTGGCGATTAAATTCTTCCGTAACCACTACCGGCAGCGGCGGGCGGTGCGCCGCAGCGCGGCGAAGGCCAGGGCGGCGGTGGGCAACTCATAACTTTTACCTTTGTGCAGGATAACGCTAATGAAATACCAGATTTCCCCCTCACTGATGTGCATGAACCTGATGGATATCCGCCAGCAGCTGGCGGTGCTGAACCGCCGCGCCGACATGCTGCACATCGATATCATGGACGGCCACTACGTTAAGAACATTACCCTGTCGCCGTTTTTTATCGAACAGATCCGCCCGCACACTCCGCTGGTGCTGGACGTGCACCTGATGGTGGAAAACCCGACCGATTTTATCGAACCCGTCGCCCGCGCCGGCGCTGACTTTATCTGCCCGCACGCCGAGACCATCAACCGCGACGCTTTCCGGGTGATCAATCAGATCCGCGCGCTGGGCAAAAAGGTCGGGGTGGTGCTGAACCCGGCGACGCCGGTGGAGTTTATTCGCCACTATATCCACCTGCTGGACAAGGTAACCGTGATGACCGTCGATCCGGGCTATGCCGGGCAACCGTTTATTCCGGAGATGCTGGGCAAGATCCGCCAGCTCAGCGATCTGAAGCGGCGGCACGGCTACGGCTACCTGATCGAGATCGACGGATCCTGCAACCAGCGCACCTATCGCGATCTGATGGGCGCCGGCGCCGAGGTGTTGATCGTCGGCAGTTCCGGGCTGTTCAACCTCGATGCGGATCTGGAGGCGGCGTGGGAAAAAATGCTGGATCAAATGCGGCAGGCAGCCTGAGCGGGGAAGTATGATGCACCATTTTCTTGGCGTTGACGTAGGCGGCACCAATACTCGCCTGCTGTTGATGGATGATGCGGGCAATTTCAGCGGCTACCGCAAGGTGGCGACCGCCGGCTGGGCGCAGCACGGCGATCCCCTGGCGGCACTGGGGGATCTGATCGCCGGCTGCCGGCAGGATCGCCCGCTGGCGCAGGTGATGCTCGGATTGCCGGGGATCCTCAGCCGCGATCGCACGGCGGTGCTGTCGCTGCCGTTTATCCCGGCGCTGGACGGCCGGCCGGTGGCGGCGTTGCTGGCTGAATTGCTGGGGGTGCCGGTGCGAATGGACAAGGACGTCAATCACCTGCTGTGGTGGGATCTGCAGCAGCTGTCGGCGCTGCCGCAGGTGGCGGTGGGGCTGTATCTGGGCACCGGCATGGGCAACAGCCTGTGGCTGAACGGCGATTTTTATCACGGCGCGCACGGCGCCGCCGGCGAACTGGGGCACATCCCCTGGCCGGGCCACCAGGGCGCTTGCCCCTGCGGCAAGCGCGGATGCGTCGAAAGCCTGACCTCCGGCCATTGGCTGACCGGCTGGGCGCGGCAAAACGCGGCGGCAACGCCGTTTGCCCAACTGTTTGAACGCCACGGCGAGCATCCTGAATTGCGGCATTTCGTCGAGCGGCTGGCGCAGGCCATCGCCATCGAGATGAACATTCTCGATCCGCAGCGGCTGATCCTCGGTGGCGGGGTGATCGCCATGGCCGGTTTTCCACTGGCGCGGCTGGAGCAACAGATCCGCCGCCATCTGCGCGGCCCGCAGCCGGCGCAGGGGCTGGCGATATCCGTCAGTCGCATCACCGATGAAACCGGCTGCAAAGGCGCTTGCCTGGCAGCCCGACGCCACTTCCAACCGACCAGGGAGCACAGACAATGAAAGGCAAAGTATGCGTATTCGGTTCGTTCAACCTGGACATCGTCGCCGGCATGGCGCGTTTCCCGCAGCCCGGGGAATCGCTGATCGCCCGCAACAGCATGATGGGCGCGGGCGGCAAGGGCGCCAACCAGGCTACCGCCGCGCTGCGCGCCGGGGCGCGGGTGCATTACATCGGCAAGGTGGGGCGTGATGATTTTGGCAGTTTCGCCCGGCGCCACCTCGCCGGCGCCGGGTTCGACGCGGTGACGCTGTTCTCCACCGGTGAGTGCCCGACCGGCAACGCGCTGATTTACGTGGCGGGGGAGGATGCGGAAAACATGATCGCCGTCGATCCCGGCGCCAACCTGACGTTCAGCGACGAAGAGGTGCGGCAATGTCGGCCGGCGATCGCCGCCGCAGACATTTTGCTGACCCAGCTGGAGAACAACCTGTCGGCGATCGAGCAGGTGGTGGCCATCGCCCGCGAGGCGAACACCTTCGTCATCCTCAACCCGGCGCCGTTTCAACCGGTGCCGGACAGCCTGCTGGCGCAGGTCGATCTGCTGACCCCCAACGCCACCGAGTGCACGCTGCTGACCGGCGTGCAGGTGCGGGATCTGGCCTCGGCGCGCCGGGCGGCGCAGGTGCTGCACGCCAAGGGCATCCGGCTGCTGATCGTCACGCTGGGCACCCAGGGCGCGCTGTTTTCCGACGGCGAACGCAGCGAGCCGATCCCGGCGTTTCCGGCGCAGCCGAAAGACACCACCGGCGCCGGCGACGCGTTTAACGGCGCATTGGCGGCGCAGCTGGCGAATAACGTGCCGCTAAGCGATGCGGCGCGCTTTGCGGCGGCCTATGCGGCGGTGTGCGTGGAGCGCGCCGGGGCGGCGGCGTCGATGCCGAGCTATGAGGAGGCGCTGGAACGCCAACGGGCGCCGGTGTCGTAAAGGAAAGGAGGCTGCAGCCGTGGCGCTGCAGCCTGAGGCGATTACTTCAGCCAGCCTTTGCGCTGCGCGTCCTGCAGGTGCTGCAGCAGGTGATGCCACAGCTCGGGGTGGACGTCGGCAATGAGGGTATTGCGTTCCAGCACTTGCTCGAGGCTGATACCGTTTTCCACCCAGCTTTGCCCGCCATTATGCAGGTTCATCAGCATCGGCATGGTGCGGTCCAGCACCAGCGCAAAGCGCGCGTCGGGGGTCTCGGCGTCTTCATATTCCTGCCATAAAGCGGTGAAATACTCGCGTTGGGCTTCCGGCAACATGCCGAACAGCCGGCGCGCCGCCGCCACTTCCTGATCGTGGATCGCCGCGCGGGCCGCCAGATCGTAAACCAGCACGTCACCGGCGTCGATTTCCACGATGTCATGCAGCAGCGCCATCTGGATCACCCGCTGGATGTCCACGCCTTCACCGGCATAGGGCGCCAGGCTGAGCGCGGCGACGGCGAAGTGCCAGCTGTGCTCGGCGGAGTTTTCCTGGCGCTGGGTGCCCAGCACTTTGGTGCGGCGTTGCACGCTTTTCAACTTGTCGATTTCCATCAGGAACTGAACGACCTGGGTCATGGAGCCGAAATCTAACGCGGGTACAGCGGATGACATGGTGTAAACCTCGAAGTAGATGGGTTGAAGCCTGACGATTGTAGACCAGTGGGCAGGGGATTTCGATGGTTACACGCGTTCACAGTTTTATTTTAGCGTACACGTGTACACTGGAATTATTCTCAGTTAAGCTGCTTTGCGTTAATTTCGAACAATGCAGGGCGTTTTGAGGGGTTGTGCTTTATGGGAGAAACGGGCGTAGTGAAAACCGGAACCGAGAAAATTGCCGCCGCGGCCTATCCGTGGGCGGAAGAAATAGCCAACAGCATCAGCCACGGTATCGGGTTGGTGTTCGGCATTGTCGGCCTGGTGCTGCTGCTGGTGCAGGCGGTGGACACCGGTGCAGACGTGACGGCCATCACCAGCTACAGCCTGTACGGCGGCAGCATGATCCTGCTTTATCTTGCTTCCACGCTGTACCATGCCATCCCTCACCAAAAAGCCAAACACTGGCTGAAAAAATTCGATCACTGCGCTATATACCTTTTGATTGCCGGTACTTACACGCCATTTTTGCTGGTGGGGCTGAATTCGCCGCTGGCCAAGGGCCTGATGGCGGTAATCTGGGGGCTGGCGCTGCTGGGGGTGTTGTTCAAACTGGCTTTTGCCCACCGCTTTGAAGCGTTGTCGCTGGTGACCTATCTGACCATGGGCTGGCTGTCGCTGATCGTGATTTATCAGCTGGCGACGCGGCTGGACATCGGCGGCGTGACCCTGCTGGCGGTGGGTGGAGTGGTCTATACCCTCGGGGTGATTTTCTACGCCTCCAAACGCTTCCGCTTCGGCCACGCCATTTGGCACGGTTTCGTGCTCGGCGGCAGCGTCTGCCACTTTATGGCGATCTATCTGTACGTCTGACCCTTTTCCGCACCGCCGCATATTGAACCAGCGCTTCTTTTCGTTTAAAAAAGAAGCGCTTGCTTCTTTCGGGTATCCAGCAGGCCCGTTCTCTTATTCCTGAGCCCGCAACTCGCGTCATTTCTACAGGACTCATCAATATGATCATACGCTTATCCAAGGCGCTGCTGGTCTGCGCCATCGCGCTGTTCGCCACGCTGGTGGCCTTCGGCAACATTACCGATTACGGCGCCAACTTCGCCTTTGTGCGCCACGTCTTTATGATGGACACGATTTTCCCCGACGCCACCATTGGCTACCGCGCCATACAGTCGCCCTGGCTGCACCACGCCGGCTATCTGCTGATCATCGCGTTGGAAAGCCTGACTGCGCTGCTGTGCTGGCTTGGCGGCCTGCGCCTGCTGCGGGGGATAAAGCTGCCGGCGCGGGCGTTCAACCAACGTAAAACATGGGCGATCGCCGGCCTGACCCTGGGGTTCCTCACCTGGCAGGTCGGGTTTATGTCGATAGGCGGAGAGTGGTTCGGCATGTGGATGTCGCAGCAATGGAACGGCGTGCCCAGCGCATTCCGCTTTTTCGTCACCATTATCTTGGTGCTGATTTATCTGGTGCAGCGCGATGGGGAATTGGACGAGTAAAAAACGGCAGCAGGCGGCGCGCCTGCTGCCGGGGGATTATTTTTCTTCCACCAGCGAATAGGGCAGCGGTTTGATCGCCAGATGGCTGGCGGCGTCATCGCGCACCCGCAGCCTGCTGTCGGCTGCCAGATCGTTATTCATCACCACCTGCACCCACAGCCGGCCGTCGGCCAGTTGGCTGGCGGCCAGCACCGTGCCGGTGCGGCGCCAGTTCTCGCCCAGCTGCAGCTCCAGATCCTCAGCCGCCTGCGGCGTTCGCCCGGCCTTGCCTTCCAGCCAGTACAGCGCGCGTTTGTTGGCGCCGCGGAATTTGGCGCGCGCCACCATTTCCTGGCCGGTGTAACACCCCTTGCTGAAGCTGATGCCCTGCAGCGCCTGCAGGTTGGTGGCCTGCGGGATCAGCTGCGCGCTGTTGGCGCTGTCGATAATCGGGTAACCGGCTTCGATATCCAGCGCCAGCCACTGGCCGCTGTCGTTCAGCTGTGCCTGTTCGTGCAGTTTGGCCACCAGCCGTTCGGCCACCGCGGCGGTGGTCACCAGCAGGAAACGCTCAGCCGGCTCGGCGAACTGCAACAGCGTGGTGTCGCCGTCCTGCACCACCGGGTGTTCGGCATCCGGCAGTGCGGTGAAAATGCCCGCCAGCGCGGCGCGCGCCTGGAAACCGGCGATGCCCAGCAGCACCGCGTCGTTATCGGCGGCGATGGTTATCTTGGAGAACACCGCGTACTTTTTGATTTCCGCCAACTGGCTGTCCAGCACGCTGCGGCGTTCCAGATAGGCGAAGCCCTCGCCGCGGTGGAACAGGCGCAGGTTGCTCCACATTTTGCCCTTGGCGTCGCAATGGCCGCACAGCACGTGCTGGTCTGCCGCCAGCGCGTCGATATCCGCCGTCACCTGGCCCTGAAGATATTTCACCGTGTCCGGCCCGTTCAGCGTCACCAGCGCCCAATCTTCCAGCGAGATCAGGGTCAGGGGCAGATGGGTGGAGGCGGAAGGTTGACGCGGTGGGAATGGGAATTTATACGCCATAGTAAGATCCTGCTTAACGTTTAGCTTACCTGAAGGTGTGTTGACCCCATGGTAAAAGAGGCGGCCGGCTTTGCAAACTGTTATTCACGCCGCGGCCTTCTACAGCGCTTTTTTTGACATTTCGCGCTTTATTGCGTTTTACGCGGAGAACGTCCTTCCCGGCGTGTATGTCAAATTGTTACTCTATAGCCTTGCGGCCAGGGGTAACCCCTTGCAGACAGATCCCTGGCTGATGGAATTATATCGCGACGGCGTTGCCATACAATGTGTCTTTGAACCCTGCGCTGGCGCCGCCACGCTGAAAAGAGGTTAGTCATAACTACATGGATATTAATAACAAAGCACGTATTCACTGGGCCTGCCGCCGCGGCATGCGCGAGCTGGACATCTCCATCATGCCGTTCTTCGAATACGAATACGACCAGCTGAATGACACGGACAAGGCGCTGTTTATCCGCCTGTTGGAGTGTGACGATCCCGACTTGTTCAACTGGCTGATGAATCACGGCGCGCCGCAGGACAGCGAGCTGCAGAGAATGGTGGCCCTGATCCAAACGCGAAATAAAGACCGTGGCCCAGTGGCGATGTGACGTCCGCGTTTCCTGGCGCACCCAGTTATTCTCGCTGCTGACGCATGGCCTGCTGATCCTCCTGATCCTGGTTTCGCCCTGGCCGGAAGGCTTTTGGGTTATCTGGTTGGTGCTGCTGACGCTGGTGGTGTTCCAATGCATCCGTAGCCAGAAGCGCATCGCTGCGGTGCAGGGCGAGTTGCGCCTGCTGGCGGATCGGCGCTTCAGCTGGCACGGCCGCGAGTGGCTGCTGGCGAAAAAGCCCTGGATGCCGGGCTACGGCATGTTGCTGACGCTGCAGCCGATGGAGGGTAAAAAACGCCGTCGTTTGTGGCTGGCTTCAGACAGCATGAGCAAGGAAGAATGGCGGCATCTGCGTCAGCTGCTGCTGTACCCGCCTGCCGGCGATGACGAGGACGCCTGATGAAACCCACGCTCTGGCTGGTGGAAGATGAGCCCAGTATCGCCGATACGCTGATTTACACCCTGGAGAGCGAAGGTTTTCAGGTGCGCTGGTTCGAACGCGGTGAGCCGGCGCTGCAGGCGTTGGCGCAGGGCGCGCCGGCGCTGGCGATCCTCGACGTCGGCCTGCCGGACATCAACGGGTTCGAACTGTGCCGCCGCCTGTTGGCGCAGGCGGAAGACCTGCCTGTGTTATTCCTTACCGCGCGCAGCGATGAGCTCGATCGGCTGATCGGGCTGGAGATCGGCGCCGATGACTATGTGGCCAAACCCTTTTCACCGCGCGAAGTCAGCGCCCGGGTGCGCACCATTTTGCGCCGCCTGCACAAGCAGCAGCGCCTGCAACAGACCGCGCTATACCACTTTGGCGCTTTTTCGCTGGATGAAGCGGCAGCGACCATTTATTACCACCAACGCCCACTGCCGCTGACCCGCTATGAATTTTTGCTGTTGAAAACCCTGCTGCTGGCGCCCGGGCGGGTATTCTCACGCCAGCAGCTGATGGACAGCGTCTGGGCGCAGGCGGAAGAAAGCCTGGATCGCACCGTCGATACCCATATCAAAACGCTGCGCGCCAAGCTGCGCGCGGTGGACGCCGGCGAGCCGCCGATCCACACCCACCGCGGGCTGGGTTACAGCGTGAGCCGCCAGCCATGAGGATCGGCCTGCGTCTGCTGCTGGGGTATTTCCTGATAGTGGCGGTGGCGGGTTACTTTGTGCTGAGCATTTTTGTGCAGGAAGTAAAGCCCGGCGTGCGGCGCGCCACCGAAGGCACGCTGGTGGATACCGCCAACCTGCTGGCGCAGATTGCGCGGCAGGACATGCAGCGCGGCGATGCGGCCCATGGCCAATTGGCGCAGGCGTTTAGCCAGCTGAACCAGCGGCCAATCGGCGCCAATATCGCCGGCATCCGCAAGGATCGCAGCGAATACCACGTTTATCTCACCGATGCGCGCGGCACGGTGATTTTCGACTCCGCGGGCCAGGCGCTGGGCCGGGATTATTCGCGCTGGAATGACGTTCACCTGACGCTGCGCGGCCAATACGGCGCACGCAGCACGCGCAGCGATCCGCAGGATGAAAACAGCTCGGTGATGTACGTGGCCGCGCCGGTGATGGCGCAGGGGAAAATCATCGGCGTGCTCAGCGTCGGCAAACCCAACAGCACCATGGCGCCGGTGATCAAACGCAGCGAACGGCGCATTTTGTTGGCCGGGGCGCTGCTGCTGGGGATCGCGCTGCTGATTGGGCTGGGTTTCGTTTGGTGGATCAGCCGTTCGATTGGCCGCCTGGTGCGCTATGCCGACGGCGTGGCGCAGGGGGAGCGCGCGCCGCTGCCCAAAGTGGGCGGCCGCGAGCTGACGCAGCTGGCGCAGGCGGTGGAAAGCATGCGCCTGAAGCTGGAAGGCAAGGCCTATATCGAACAGTACGTGCATACCCTCACTCATGAACTGAAAAGCCCGCTGGCGGCGATCCGCGGCGCGGCGGAGCTGCTGCAGGAACTGCCGCCGCCGCAGACCGCGCGGCGTTTTCTGACCAATATCGAACAGCAGAGCGCGCGCATCCAGCAATTGGTGGATAAACTGCTGGTGCAGGCGCGGCTGGAAAGCCGGCCGGAGCTGGAGCTGGCGCCGGTGGCGATCGCCGGGCTGGTGCGCCAGACCTTGGCCGGCAAAGAGGCTCAGGCGGCGCAGCGCGGCGTTCGGCTGCAGCTGGCGGAGCTGCCGGAGGTGACGCTGATCGGCGACGCTCTGCTTATCAGCCAGGCATTGAACAACCTGTTGGAGAATGCGCTCGATTTCACGCCGCCGGGCGGGACGATCGCGGTGCGCGGCGAACGGCGGGAGCAGCATTATCGGATCGACGTTTGCGACGACGGCAGCGGCATTCCTGACTACGCGCTCGACAAAGTCTTTGAACGTTTCTACTCGCTGGCGCGCGCCGATCGGCCGAAAAGCAGCGGCCTGGGCCTGAACTTCGTGCAGGAAGTGGCGCGGCTGCACCGGGGAAGCATCAGCCTGCGCAACCGCCAGCCGCACGGCGTCGCGGCCATCTTCACTTTATCGCTGTGACTTCACCGTCCCTTCACATAGCCACATTTTGAATTCACCTGCGGGTTTTATTCTGGCGCCATTACCTATAAGGAGCGCACAGGATGAAATCGGTACTTTTTTGGAAAATAGCCACGCTGCTGGGGTTGATGATCGTCATGATCGTTCCCGTGGCCCAATTGATGAACGTAATCGAAGAGCGCAGCGGCTATCGCCAGAGCGTGGTCGGGCAGGTGAGCGAAAGCACCAGCCGGGCGCAGCGCATCCTCGGCCCGCTGATCGTCATTCCTTATGTCGAACGGGAAGAGAAGAAAGACGACAAAGGGCAGACGGTGGTGCAGCGGGTGCGCCATCATCGCTATTTGCTGCCGGAGAGTCTGCAGGTGAACGGTGCGCCGAACGTTGAGGTGCGTAAGCTGGGCATTTATAAAACTCAGGTTTATCAGGGGCCGCTGAATGTTAAGGCGCAGTTCGGCCAGCCGGATTTGACGGATTTGCAGCGCAGCAGCGTCACGCTGGAACAGCCGTTCCTGTTGGTGGCGCTGAGCGATTCGCGCGGCATCAAGAGCATCTCTCCGTTGAACGCGGCGCAACCGGTGCCGTTTGAGCCGGGCACCGGCCTCAACCTGTTTCCGCAGGGCATTCATGCGCCGCTGACGCTGGTTGCGCTGCAGAAGGCGGGGCTGAACGCCGACTTCACCCTGACGCTGGCGGGCACCAGCAGCCTGTCGCTGGTGCCGCTGGGCCGCAGCACCGAACTGCGCCTGCAAAGCAACTGGCCGCATCCGAACTTCCTCGGCAATTTCCTGCCGGACGAACGCAAGGTGACGGAGCAGGGCTTCAGCGCGCGCTGGCGCAGCACCTGGTTTGCCAACAACATCAACAGCGCCTTTCACTATGACGATAGCGCTATCGATGAAGACAAGCTGCCGGCCTTCAGCGCCAGCCTGATAGAGCCTGTCGATCACTATCAGCTGACCGAGCGCGCGGTGAAATACGCCGTATTGTTCATCGGGCTGACGTTTATGGCGTTCTTCTTGTTCGAGTCCCTGACCGGGCTGCGGGTGCACCCGATTCAGTATCTGCTGGTTGGCGCGGCGTTGGCGCTGTTCTACCTGATTTTGCTGGCGTTCTCCGAGCACTTTGGCTTCGCCGCCGCCTATCTGCTGGCCAGCGTCGCCTGTAGCGGGCTGATCGCTTTTTACCTCAGCGCGGTGCTGCGCGGCAAACTGCGTGGAACCCTGTTCGCCGCCAGCCTGCTGTCGCTGTATGGGGTGCTGTACCTGCTGCTGCAGTCGGAAGATAACGCGCTGGTGTTGGGGGCGGTGCTGCTGTTCGCCATTCTGGCGGGGATCATGCTGCTGACGCGCAAGCTGGACTGGTATCGGGTCGCCGATCCGGCGCGCCTGGCCGCAGAAGCGCCAGACGGCGACGCCGGCGAACAGCGTTTCCGGTTGTGGAAATAAGCGGAGGAGCGGGCGCGGTGCACGCGCCCGGAACGGTTACAGCAGCGGTTCCATCTCCAGCAGGATCTGTTCGCACCACTGCTGCAGGCGATCTTCGCTCATGTCGTATTGATTGACTTCGTCGAGCGCCAGGCCGACAAAGCGTTTGCCGTCGGCGCTCAGCGGTTTGGGGCTGGTGAACTCAAAACCGTCGATCGGCCAGAAGCCGATAAACTGCACCCCAAGCGGCGCTATCCGATCGTGCAGCATGCCCAGCGCGTCGAGGAACCATTCACCGTAACCCAACTGATCGCCCATGCCGTACATGGCGACGATTTTCCCTTTCAGATCCAGCTCCGCAAGCTGCGGCCAGATGGCTTCCCAGTCTTCCTGCAGTTCGCCGAAGTCCCAGGTCGGGATGCCGAGGATCAGGATGGAATAGTCTTCCATCAGCTTGGGGGAGACGTCTTTCAGGTTGTGCAGGTCGACCAGGTCTTCACCCAGAATCTCACGGATTTTTTCTGCCGCCATCTCGGTGTAGCAGGTGCTGGAGCCGTAAAACAGACCAATCTTCATGTTTAAACCGTTATAGTGCCATTTATAGAATTGCAGCGAGTATACCTGATTTGCCGCCGCTTAAGGCATAATGGCTCAGGTGGAAACGTAACAAAGAGAGGACCGCGTGCAACAGCAGGATCATGCGCTGATTGAGCAATTCCTGGATGCGCTGTGGCTTGAGCGCAATCTGGCGGAAAATACGCTGGCCTCCTATCGGCTGGATTTGCAGGCGCTGGTCGCCTGGCTTAACCATCAGAATATCCCGTTGCTGGAGGCGCAGGCGTTGGATCTGCAGGCGTTTCTCGCCGAACGGGTGGACGGCGGCTATAAGGCCACCAGCTCCGCGCGCCTGCTGAGCGCCATGCGTCGCCTGTTCCAGTACCTGTACCGCGAAAAGCTGCGTGAGGACGATCCGACCGCGCTGCTGGCTTCGCCGAAGCTGCCGCAGCGGTTGCCGAAGGATCTGAGCGAAGCGCAGGTCGATGCCTTGCTGCAGGCGCCCTGCGTCGATCAGCCGCTGGAGCTGCGCGACAAGGCGATGCTCGAGGTGCTGTACGCCACCGGCCTGCGGGTGTCCGAGCTGGTGGGGTTGACCATCAGCGACGTCAGCCTGCGCCAGGGCGTGGTGCGGGTGATCGGCAAAGGCAATAAGGAGCGGCTGGTGCCGCTGGGCGAAGAGGCGGTGTACTGGATAGAAAACTATCTGGAGCATGGCCGCCCGTGGTTGGTCAACGGCCAGGCGCTGGACGTGCTGTTCCCCAGCAACCGCAGCCAGCAAATGACCCGACAGACGTTCTGGCATCGCATCAAACACTATGCGATCCTTGCGGGCATCGACAGCGAGCGATTGTCGCCGCACGTGCTGCGGCACGCATTCGCCACCCATTTGCTGAACCATGGGGCCGATCTTCGTGTCGTACAGATGTTATTGGGGCACAGCGACCTCTCTACCACGCAAATTTATACTCATGTAGCGACCGAACGACTGAAACAGCTACATCAACAGCATCACCCGCGCGCCTGACGCGCCGGGTTCGAAAGGATTGGAACGATGAAAAAAGGTTTAATGCTGCTCTCTCTGCTGGTGGCTTCGGTAACCGGCGCGGCGCATGCCGATGACGCGGCAATCAAGAAAGCGCTCGGCAGCCTGGGCATTCAGCAGGCGGACGTGCAGCCTTCGCCGGTCAGTGGCCTGAAAACCGTGCTGACCGACAGCGGCGTGCTCTATGTTTCCGACGACGGCAAACACGTTCTGCAGGGCCCGCTGTACGACGTCAGCGGCAAGGAACCGGTGAACGTGACCAATCAGCTGCTGGGCGCCAAGCTGGACGCGCTGAAAGATCAGATGATCGTGTACAAGGCGCCGAAGGAAAGGCACGTGATTACCGTGTTTACCGACATCACCTGCGGCTATTGCCACAAGCTGCACCAGCAGATGAAAGAGTATAACGATCTGGGCATTACCGTGCGTTATCTGGCGTTCCCGCGCCAGGGGCTGGCATCGCAGGCCGAAAAAGACATGCAGTCTATCTGGTGCACCGCCGACAAGGCCAAGGCCTTTGACACCGCCATGAAGGGCGATGCGGTATCGCCGGCGACCTGCAAAACCGACATCAGCAAACATTATGCGCTCGGCGTGCAGTTCGGCATTCAGGGCACTCCGGCGATCATCCTGGAAAACGGCATGATGATCCCTGGCTACCAGGGGCCGAAAGAGATGGCCGCCATGCTGGACGCCCATCAGGCCGCCACCAAAGCCGGTGGTTAATCGCCGGTGAGTATCAAAACACAATTACGCCGCCGGCCGGCGGTGGACGACAGCCATCTGCCCGCCAGTCTGCCGCCGCTGTTGCGCCGTTTGTACGCGCTGCGCGGCGTGCAGGCTGAGCAGGAGCTGGAACGCAGCGTCAAGGGCATGCTGCCCTGGCAGCAGCTGGACGGCATCGACGACGCCGTCGGCATTTTGCAGCAGGCGCTGGCCGACGGGCGCCGCATCATGGTGGTGGGCGATTTCGACGCCGACGGCGCCACCAGCACCGCGCTGACGGTGCTGGCGCTGCGCAGCATGGGCGGCGGCGCCGTTGATTACCTGGTGCCGAACCGCTTTGAGGACGGCTACGGCCTGAGCCCCGAGGTCGTGGAGCAGGCGGCGGCGCGCGGCGCAGAACTGATCCTGACCGTCGATAACGGCATCTCCTCGCACGCCGGGGTCGACGTGGCGCACGCCAAGGGCATGCAGGTGCTGGTGACCGATCACCACCTGCCGGGGGAAACCCTGCCGGCGGCCGAAGCTATCGTCAACCCCAACCTGCGCGGCTGTGAATTCCCTTCCAAATCCTTGGCCGGAGTAGGCGTCGCTTTCTATCTGATGCTGGCGCTGCGCGCCCGGCTGCGCGACGGCGGCTGGTTTGAGCAGCGCACGCTGGCGATGCCCAATCTGGCGGAGCTGCTGGATCTGGTGGCGCTCGGCACCGTGGCCGACGTGGTGCCGCTGGACGCCAACAACCGCATTCTGGTGTACCAGGGCCTGAACCGCATCCGCGCCGGCAAGTGCCGGCCGGGCATTCGCGCGCTGCTGGAGGTCGCCAACCGCGATGCGCGCCAGCTGGCGGCCAACGATCTCGGTTTTGCGCTCGGCCCGCGGCTCAACGCCGCCGGGCGTCTGGACGACATGTCGGTCGGGGTGGCGCTGCTGCTGAGCGACGACATCGCCCAGGCGCGCATGTTGGCCAACGATCTCGACGCGTTGAACCAGACGCGGCGCGAGATTGAGCAAGGCATGCAGGTGGAGGCGCTGGCGCTGTGCGACCAGCTGGAGCGCAGCAGCGCCGAGCTGCCTTACGGGCTGGCGATGTATCATCCGGAATGGCATCAGGGCGTGGTGGGCATTCTGGCTTCGCGCATCAAAGAACGTTTTCACCGGCCGGTGATCGCCTTCGCCCCGGCGGGCGACGGCATTCTGAAGGGCTCCGGCCGTTCGGTGGCCGGGCTGCACATGCGCGACGCGCTGGAGCGGCTGGATACCCTGAATCCCGGCCTGATGATGAAGTTCGGCGGCCATGCGATGGCGGCCGGGCTGTCGCTGGAGGAGGCAAAATTCGACGAGTTCCGCCAGCGCTTCGGCGAGCTGGTGGGCGAATGGCTCGATCCGGCGATGCTGGAGGGGGTGATTTGGTCCGACGGCGAGCTGGCGATGCAGGAGCTGTCGCTGAGCACGGCGGAGCTGCTGCGCGAGGGCGGGCCCTGGGGCCAGGCGTTCCCGGAACCGACCTTCGACGGCAAGTTCCGCATCCTGCAGCAGCGGCTGGTGGGCGAGAAACACCTGAAGCTGATGGTCGAACCGCTCGGCGGCGGGCCGCTGCTCGACGGCATCGCCTTCAACGTGGACACCACCCTGTGGCCGGACAGCAGCGTGCGCGAGGTGGAGCTGGCCTACAAGCTCGACGTCAACGAGTTCCGCGGCAACCGCAACGTGCAACTGCTGATCCAGCACCTTTGGCCGCGTTGAGGCGAAATTGACGTTCAGGCACCGGCAAGTAACCCGTGCCTGAACGCACTCATCAGTTCCGTGGCGGAATAATCAGGCTGGCGACGCCTTTCTGCTCAATAATTTCCAGCATTCTGAGCGCGGAACCCTGAGGTTTTACCGCGTTACGTTCCCATTTCTGTACGCTGGTGGTCGACATGTTGACCACGGCCGCCAGATCGGCCTGGCTCAAACCGAGCCGTTTGCGCAGCATTTTGATGCGTGCACCGTCCATTTGTTCATGCTGTTCACGCCGTGCATTTTGCTCCTGCGCCTGTACGCGCGCATCGATGCTGCGCAGGGTGTCGCCTGACACTGCGCCGATCTCATAAAAACGTTGCGCCATTTTTTGCAGTCTGAGCAGGCGATTATCAGTCATCGCATTTTACCTCTCGCAGGTAACCGCTATCGATGGCCCGTTTGATAATTTCCGGCGGCATGGCAAGAAAGTCTCTGGCAAGCTCGCGATAGGTTGTCAATTCATCATCGTTAATTTCTTTTGCGCCGCTCTGTTTCACGGCGTTTTTCAGCCATCCATCAACAAAATACTGATGGCGTCCGCGTTTAAACGCCACGATGGAGCGAGCGCCACCCCGTTTACCCCGATTGAGCGGAAGGCGTTTCTTGTATACGCCGCCGCCCAGATCGCTGTCATGGTTGCCGTGTTCGAGTTCGTGAGCCGCCGTGCAAATCTTTTGATCGACGATGCGATTTTTCTTCATAAATTTGTCGAAATCATCCGTGATGAAAATGTCCATTTTGGCACCGCCTGTCCCTGTTGAAGTCATCGTTGTGACTATAGTCTTAATGACTAGGGTGCTCAATACTTAAACAGCTTAACGGTGTGGTTGACGTCGGCAAGAAAACGCTGATGAAATTCCGGCTCTCCCTGCCACATGCTTTGCCGCCCGATCGCCACAAAAACTGAGCAACTCGCTATAAACTGACGCCTGGATCCGTTAGAATTATCGGTTCCAATGGCATTTCGCCATCGACGACATCAACGAAAAAGAACGCAAAAACCATGTTTGAAATTAATCCGGTAAAAAACCGAATTCAGGACCTGTCCGAGCGGACTGCCGTTCTTAGGGGGTATCTTTGACTATGATGCCAAGAAAGAACGCCTAGAAGAAGTCAACGCCGAGCTGGAACAGCCTGACGTGTGGAACGAACCCGAGCGGGCACAGGCGCTGGGCAAAGAGCGCGCGGCGCTGGAAGCCATCGTTGAAACTATCGACCAGCTGGAGCAGGGCGGCGAAGACGTCAGCGGCCTGCTGGAACTGGCGGTGGAAGCCGAAGACGAAGAAACCTTCAACGAAGCGGTGGCCGAGCTCGATCAACTGATGAGCAAGCTGGATCAGCTGGAGTTCCGCCGCATGTTCTCCGGCGAATACGACAGCGCCGACTGCTACCTGGATATCCAGGCCGGTTCCGGCGGCACCGAAGCGCAAGACTGGGCCAGCATGCTGCTGCGCATGTATCTGCGCTGGGCCGAAGCCAAGGGCTTCAAGACCGAAGTGATCGAAGAGTCCGACGGCGACGTCGCGGGCCTGAAATCCGCCACCATCAAGATCATTGGCGACTACGCGTTCGGCTGGTTGCGCACTGAAACCGGCGTGCATCGCCTGGTGCGCAAGAGCCCGTTCGACTCCGGCGGCCGCCGCCATACCTCGTTCAGTTCGGTGTTCATCTACCCGGAAGTGGACGACGATATCGATATCGAAATCAACCCGGCAGACCTGCGTATCGACGTATACCGCGCTTCCGGTGCGGGCGGCCAGCACGTGAACAAAACCGAATCTGCGGTGCGTATCACTCACTTGCCAACCAACATCGTGGTGCAGTGCCAGAACGACCGTTCTCAGCATAAGAACAAGGATCAAGCGTTTAAACAGCTGCGAGCCAAGCTGTACGAGTTTGAGATGCAAAAGAAAAATGCTGATAAGCAGACGATGGAAGACAACAAGTCCGACATCGGCTGGGGCAGCCAGATCCGTTCTTACGTGCTGGATGACGCCCGCATTAAAGATCTGCGCACCAACGTTGAAACGCGTAACACGCAGGCCGTACTGGATGGCGACCTGGATAAATTCATTGAAGCAAGTTTGAAAGCCGGGTTATGAGGAACCGAAATGTCTGAGCAACAACCACAAGGCGCCGATCAGGCGCAGGATCTCAATAACGAGCTGCAGTCCCGCCGCGAGAAGCTGGCCGGCCTGCGCGAGAACGGCATTGCGTTCCCGAACGATTTCCGCCGCGACGCCACCTCCGACAAGCTGCACGCCGCTTACGACGACAAAGAAAACGAAGAGCTGGAAGCGCTGGGCGTAGAAGTCACCGTGGCGGGCCGTATGATGACCCGCCGCATCATGGGCAAGGCGTCCTTCGTTACCCTGCAGGACGTGGGGGGCCGCATTCAGCTGTACGTGGCGCGCGACGATCTGGCCGAAGGCCTGTACAACGAACAGTTCAAGAAGTGGGACCTGGGCGATATCCTCGGCGCACGCGGCAAGCTGTTCAAAACCAAGACCGGCGAACTGTCGATCCATTGCACCGAACTGCGCCTGCTGACCAAGGCGCTGCGCCCGCTGCCGGACAAGTTCCACGGCCTGGCCGATCAGGAAACCCGTTATCGCCAGCGTTACCTGGACCTGATCGCCAACGAAGAATCGCGCAATACCTTCAAGGTGCGTTCTCAGGTGATGGCGGCGATCCGCAACTTCATGGTGGAACGCGGCTTCATGGAAGTCGAAACCCCAATGATGCAGGTGATCCCGGGCGGGGCTTCCGCGCGTCCGTTCATCACCCACCACAATGCGCTGGACATCGACATGTACCTGCGTATCGCGCCTGAGCTGTACCTGAAGCGCCTGGTGGTCGGCGGCTTTGAGCGGGTGTTCGAAATCAACCGCAACTTCCGTAACGAAGGGGTTTCTCCGCGCCATAACCCAGAGTTCACCATGATGGAACTCTATATGGCTTACGCGGATTACAAAGACCTGATCGAGCTGACCGAGTCGCTGTTCCGCACCCTGACCGAGAAAGTGCTGGGCAACAGCCAGGTGCAGTACGGCGACGAAGTGTTCGACTTCGGCAAGCCGTTTGAAAAGCTGACCATGACCGAGGCTATCAAGAAATACCGCCCGGAAACCGATCTGGCGGACCTGGCCGACATGGGCAAAGCGGTGGCCATCGCCGAATCCATCGGCATCAAGGTTGAGAAGAGCTGGGGCCTTGGCCGCGTCGTAACCGAGATCTTCGAAGAAGTGGCGGAAAGCCATCTGATTCAGCCGACCTTCATCACCGAGTACCCGGCGGAAGTGTCCCCGTTGGCGCGCCGCAACGACGTTAACCCGGAAATCACCGACCGCTTCGAGTTCTTCATCGGCGGCCGTGAAATCGGCAACGGCTTCTCCGAGCTGAACGACGCGGAAGATCAGGCGCAGCGTTTCGCCGACCAGGTGAACGCCAAAGACGCCGGCGACGACGAAGCGATGTTCTACGACGAAGACTACGTGACCGCGCTGGAGCACGGCCTGCCGCCTACCGCAGGCCTGGGCATCGGTATCGACCGCATGGTGATGCTGTTTACCAACAGCCACACCATCCGCGACGTGATCCTGTTCCCGGCGATGCGTCCGCAGAAATAACCGCGCATAGCGCGAAAGAACCGGCGCAGGCGACTGTGCCGGTTTTTTTTACTGCAGCGCGCTAACTGCTTAAAACATCGGCAGTTACGCGCCATCTCCGCTTGCCCGGCGCCGATAACCGGTTATAATGCCTGTCGCACACCGATGCGGGTGTAGTTCAATGGTAGAACGGCAGCTTCCCAAGCTGCATACGAGGGTTCGATTCCCTTCACCCGCTCCAATCCTTTCTGTTAGTACCTTCTCGGTAGAAATCATCAAGTTAAGACGTGGTTGAATGTTCAGGTACCTACAAAGGTATCCCAAGGAATTGCCCATCGCTGTTGTGGTTTGGTGTGCGGTTCGGGGGGCATATCAAACGGCTGGCGGTCGTTCTACTGTCTTACCGCGATAGTTCAGCAAGAACAACATGCCGTGCCATCGGCTCTAAACTCTCCCAAAACATAGTACATCGCAGCATTCAGCCCCAATGCCCCCTTACAGGGATAAACAGGCTAAAGTGATATGCACCGGTAGCGAAAGATCCGGCTCTATCTCCGGTTGGCCCACGGTTCCTTAGGATGCACGGGCGACCTGATCACGATGATGCGCTATGATAATCTGATGATGTTGCTGACCGCTCCGTTGCTTAGGTATCACTAACCGGGGCTTTATGGGTGGTATTGTCTCTCCGAAATATAATTCTGATATGTTACATTAACAAAGCAATTCGACGACAATTAGCTTTTGAGGGCATTATGGATATTCCTTTCCCATTTGTTTACAAGTTTTCAGCGCTCAATATAAACTCTTTATCAGCTTTATCTGAGGGGAAAGCATGGTTCTCTAAACTTTCTGACTTTAATGATCCTTTTGAAGGGCAATTTATTGTAAGTCCACCGGACTTAAAGAACGATCGTGAAAAATTTTTTGAGCATATGGCTAAGAATATACCAAGCCACCCTTTAACAGTACCGGCGGCTGAGGCTGTACGGAAAAGGTACTTTGATTCGCCAGATGAATTCGAAAGCTTTGTGAATAAACTAGTAATTGAAACTCATCATAAGTTCTATGAGAGCTATTTAAATATAGGAGCTTATTGTCTAGCAAGTGATATACCCGGGGTTGAGGCGTCGCATGTTAGCAATGTTATGATGTGGTCGCACTATGCTGATGGTATGAAAGGGTTTTGTATAAAATACAATCCAAACAAATTGATGGTATCATTGAATAAGCTGAATGATGAAAAATTTTACTGGGCAAAGATTGAATACCAAGATGATAAACATACAGTAGACTATTACGACTTAGTGGATACATCAAAACACGCGACAATCCGAGCTATTCAAACAAAGCATACAGGTTGGGAGTATGAGTATGAATGTCGATTGTTAGTTAATAATTCCGGGCTTTATAAATACTCACATGATGCTATTGAGTGTATCTATATCGGGAGTAAAATGCCTGTTCCTCACCAAAAAATATTACTTGATATATGTTCGGTTAACCTTCCGGATGTGGATATTTTTAATGTGAGAACACATGGTAAAGGTTACGCTGTTGAGTTAGGTAGATATCAAAAATATAATATATCGTGAGAATTATTATACTCCCGTGTATGTTCTATACGTACTGGGATTTTAATATACTCATGCAAGCCTCTCCCTCCACCGGCTCACGCTCATCAGTTCCCCGTACCCCTCTCGATACGCAGAGATAGGCTAACCATTTAATCATGTCTATAACGTTCTGTGCCGATCGCTGCTCATTGCATTACCTAAGTTTTTAGCGTCGCTGCATGTCTTACAGGACATAGGATCGAATAAGCAGGACTTACTTGTGCATGGATCCTTAATAACAGATAATAGAATAACCATTTTGTTCGCTTCGTGAACTGTCATGTAGAGGGAGCTATGCCAGATTTCGCAACGATCCCGTTACCAAAATTTGATCTATTATCTGTCCCGCCGGTTGGGAATTTTCAATCGAATAGTTCGGAACTTGTTGGAATGGGCCGGATCGTCGAATCCAGTTTGGCTTTGTATAACGTGCTGGCTACGCTTGCTGATATATCACAAGGGCCGATATTTACTATTAATATTTAAAGGCTCCGGTATGGGGCTGGAGAGGCCAGCATCCTTTGTTACCTGAGATCGAAAACCAAGTAGCACGACATTCATTACGACTGTATACAGTAAAATCAACCGCAATAAAGGGATTTATTATGGCGACAGAGGAAGGCTTAAGGGTTGTGCTATCGCCGGTTCAACTGGCGGCAGTCATGTCAGACAGGAGCGTCACCGAAGGGGAAACCCTAAGCAATCGCCTATTTGGCGGACTAGGGCTTGCTGGTGGCGTTGTTGAACTCATGGGTGCTGGCGTGATGTGTTATGCACCGGATCCAACATTTTTGACCAAGGTCGGTTGTGTTGTTGTTGGCATTCACAGCCTGGATAGTATCAAAGCCGCCTCCAATCAAATTATCACCGGCCAGCCGACAATTACCGATACCTACCAATCTGCTGTCACATTGGCTAAAGCGCTGGGAGCTGATGAGGATACTGCCTACAACGTAGGGCTTACGGTCGATGTTGCGGTGCCGTTGGTGTTTGCTGTAGCGATAGGCGCGGCGCGTGTCGCCTCAGTTCGTATGGGTAGGGTAAGGCTGGTTGAGCATGAGTCCATTACGGGAGTGAAACCTGGTGGGCATACCATAGCGAAGCATATAGCCAAGACACCGGATGAATTGGCGCAAAGGCTTGCTACAACCCCTACCATGCGGGCAGCAACGTCATTCACTAATGTGCGTATTGCCGAAGAGGCTATTTCCGGCGCGGTGAAACATAATCAGGAATGGATAAAAATTTGGGCAGGAAGTTCAACACGCCCCTCGTCGCCGCTCGTCGTGAATTATTCTGCCGGACGTGTAATTGGGTATGGTTTACGACGTGGCGAGCAGGACACTATCAAGCTGACCAACCTTAGGGTTGTAATTCGCTTTGAGGTCTTCCACGGTAAGCCGTATTACATCCTTACTGCCTACCCCACTTTTTGAGATTACACTATGAAAATAATGGGTAACTTTTCCGCACTGGAACATCTGATACAAATTTATTTCGGACAGGATAGCTACGAAATCACAGGGGCGACAACCCTTCCCGGCGTTATGAGCTTCTATCTTCAGGACAATCCTTCATCACAGATTGATACCTTGATCGCGGATATCGTCGAATTTGAAGCGGCATACCCGGACTCGCTTGATGGTGAATTCAGTGCTCGATGGGGGAACGATGTGTTGCCGGAGCTATGGGGAACAACGACAAAGGATTTCTTAAAACAAATTCGGCTATTGGCAGCAAGCCACCAGTCGGCTTACTAACAACGAATTTAAGTTCTGGATATATTTATGGCTGTGTATCGAATCTATTACGAGTATTTGGGCTGAACTCTTGACCGATTAGTAAGCCCACCTTGCAGGTGGGCTTTTAGTGATAGTGAGCTCAATCGTTGATGTTATGCGTATAGAAATAAAATCATAGCTTACGGAAATTGTTTGCTAACTGGTCTCATCATGATTTGTTCGATCCCTTCACCCGCTCCAGTTTCATCTCCACTCTCTCTAGCCGTTCACGCTCTGTTTTCCCGTCACGCCCAATTCGCCGGCAAGCACCTCAAACAGCATGTCGATTTCCTGCAGCGTGTTGTAATGCATCATCCCGATGCGCAGCACGCCGCCGTCTTGCAGGCCCAACTGCTGAATCAATCCCAGCGCATAAAAATGCCCGCTGCCGACGCAAATATTGTGCCGGCCTAGCCGACGGGCGATCTCTTCGGGCGCATGACCGCTAAAGGTCAGGGCAAAGGTTGGGGTGCGGCGGTGGATGTCCGCCTGCGCAGATCCGTACAGCTGCACGCCGTCGATGTGCTGCAGACGCTGCAGAAAGTGCCTGCTCAGGTTCTCTTCATGCCGGTGATAGCCGGTAAAACTTTCCTGCAAACGCTGCCTCAACGATGCGCCCGGCGTGCCCCATTGCGCCAGATAGTCGATGGCTGCGGTGACGCCCGCCAACCCTTCAAAACTCTGAGTGCCGGTTTCAAAGCGGCCGGGCCCGACGTCGGTGGCCGGTTCGACTTTATAGGGCTGCAGGCGCTGCAGCCACTGCGGCGCGATATAGGCCATGCCGATATGCGGGCCGAAGAATTTATAGGCGGAGCACGCTAAAAAGTCGCAGCCCAGCGCCTGCACGTCGATCAGGTTGTGCGGGGCGTAGTGCACGGCGTCAACGTAAACCAGTGCGCCGACGCGGTGAGCGGCTTCGGTGATGGCCTTGACGTCGGCGATGCTGCCGGTCACGTTGGAGGCGTAGCTGACCGCCACCAGCCGGGTTTTGGCGGTGATGCGTTCACACAGCCGGGCGGCGCTCAGCGAACAATCCGCGCGCTCCAGCGGTATTTGATGCACGATGGCCTGTTTGTCGGCGGCGGCCTGTTGCCAGCTGGAGACGTTGGCGTAGTGATCCAGCGCGGTGACGATAATTTCATCGCCGGCCTGCCAGGTGCGGCTGATGATGCGGCTGAGGTGGAACGTCAGCGAGGTCATGTTCATGCCGAAGACGATATTATCGGGCGAAGGCGCATTTAATAAGGCGCGCACCGATTCCCGCGCATGGTTCATCACCTCGGTTGTCTTATGGCTGGAGAAATAGTGCCCGCCCAGGTTGGCGTTATATTTTCCCAGGTAGCCGGTCATTTTTTCCAGTACGCCGTGCGAAACCTGGGAACCGCCGGGGCCGTCGAAGAAGATCACCGGTTTATCATCATGGCGCTGGGACAGCGCACTGAACTGGGCGCGGGCGAGTTCGGGCGTAAAGCTCATGCTTTTCCTCCCCGCGCGGTCAGGACGAAAAGATCCATATGGCCTTCTTCTTCCTGGCTCACCGTGTTGATCGGCGTGGCGTTATGCCAGAGTTTGCTGTCCGCCAGCAACACGGCTTCGCCGTCCGCCAGCGCTTTTTTAAAGAAAGGATCATGGTGGCTGTCGTCGTACAGCATGATTTCACCGCCGACGATATTGTGCCGGTGAATGGCGATCATCGCGATATGGTCGAAGCCGTCCTGATGAATGCCTTCCGGCGCTACCTGAGTGTCTTTCTGTACGGCGACTACGCGCATCTGGTGAATTTCTATTTCCGTACCGTCAGGCAGCTCGTTGCTTTCGGCGAACAGGCTGCACATTTCTTCCATACCGGCGCTTTGCAACACGGCGCTGTCAATCGGCTCAAAACGGCGCACCACGTTGCCCTGGAAATGGTTGATCTCGTCAGATTGCACGAAATTGCGCGGCCCCACTTCGACGACCTGCCCATCGAGATGTTTGACCACGGAATAGCGGCGTAAGCGATATTTGCCGTCGGCGTGTTGGGTGTGGGGCAAGAAAGCAAAGGAGGGCATCAACTGTTGGGTGGCCTGATGGCTAAGTACAGTCATACTTATTACGTTTTCGTGTTTCTGCAACATAATCACCTCTAATATTAGTTTATGTTAATTTTGTAGGGAGGCATTTCGATTGAATTGTAGTCGACCCTATAACCAACGCAATTTTTGCCGGGCGTTATTAGTCGTCGGCGCACTATTGCCGATGTAAAGCAGAATGAACGCAGGGGATGGGGTTGCCGTCTCAGCCGACAGCAGGGGGTAATGATTGACTGGTGGGGGCGATCAAACCCGCCGCCGGGCTCGGCGGCGGGCCGGTCACATCACGCGCGCTTGAACAGACTGGCGGCCTGGAACAGGGCGAAGGAACTGACCAGCATCTCGATGCCGACGATCGCCGTTACCAGAGTGATCGAGGCTTCCGGCCCCGAGCCCACCAGCATCCAGGCGATGATCAAGTCCAGCACGCCGATGACAAACTGCAGCCAGTTGCCGGGCAGGCCGCGGCGCACATAGCCGGCGATCAGCCGCGCAATGCCGCCGAACGCAAACAATACCGCGAGGTACACCGCCAGTGCGAGCACCCCGGTCAACGGGTTGCTGATAAACAGGTAGCCGATAATCAGATAAGCCACACCCAACAATATGCCGCCGATCAGCGGCCAGGTGTTTTGCGCCCGGTTGGCTATCATGCCGATCACCAGCCCAGCCCCGCTCAGCAGCAGTAAAATGCCCACCACAATGCTCAGCGCGGCGCCGGAGGCGAAGGGGTTGATCAGGCAAAGAATTCCGCCCGCCAGCAGCAGGAAGGCGATGATCAGCAGGGTGGTGCGTTGCTTTTTGAGCAGGTCTTCGCCCAGGCGGGGCAGATTATTGCGGTCAATATTTAACATCATGTGTCTCCATTCGTAGTATCGCGATCCTGTAGCGATGCTATTGAGTATTATAATAGCTGCCATTTTATGTATAAGGTAAAAATGCGAATCAGCACTATTTAATTTCTACGGATTTATTTTTTTCGTCGTTGAATTCATCAATTATAAAATCTATCAAGGCTCTGACCGAAGGAGGCAGACCCTGCCTGGTAGGGTAAATAGCGACGATTTTATGTGTCTCAAGCGTCCAATCATCGAAAATCGTTTTTAGAGAACCTTCCGCTAGCTCCTGGGCCGCCAATTTTAAGGGTAAATACCCAACGCCTATTCCTCGCACCAGCGCTGATTTTATCAGGCGTATATCGTCACAAGCCAGGCGTGGGTCATTGGTGATCCTGACCTCGCGATCGGCCTGGCGGAATGTCCATCCGGCCGGGGTATGCGAGGACAGCCAGACAACGATCGGCACTTTGGATAAATCTTCGGGCTTATTTAATAAAGGATATTTTTCGATGGCCGATGGGCTAATCATAAATGCGGAGGGTAGGGGGCAAATGCTACGCATAATCAGGTTGCTGCTTTTAGCTTCGTTGGGGACAACTTTTAAAGCAAGGTCATAACCTTCAGCTATAATATCTACATCACGATTGAGAATCTTTACATGCAGGCTGACCCTAGAGTATTGCAGCATGAATTTTGCCAGAATGGCCGAAAGGTCGAGATCCATCAGTAAGTTTGAGCAGGTGAGTCTTATTTTACCCGTAGGTTTTTCGCTTTTTTTGATAATAATGTTCTCAGCTTCTTCGGCGGAAGATATCATCTGTAAACAGTATTGGTAATATTCCCTGCCAATATCCGTGATCATTGTTTTTCTGGTTGAGCGCTGAATAAGCCTGACATTGAGCCGCTGCTCAAGATTGGCAATCTTTCTGGATAAGGTCGATTTTGGAATGCCGAATTTTTTACTGGCGGCCAGAAAGCCACCGCATTCAACCACCCTGGCGAACATAAGCATTTCATTGAAATCTATCATATAAACTTTACCTTCCCGTTGGTGAAACACTCATTCCCAATAATCTTACTGTTTGCCTGACCTATTCATTGCTAGCTTGAAAGTGTGGTTTTCATCGCATGCTAGATGCTTGAAAAACACCAGACCATCGGAATTTGATGATAAAGGAGAAGGGAATGACATTTAAATACAACAGGCTAGATAAAACGCAGGCGGCGGTATTATTAGTCGATCATCAGGCAGGTTTACTATCGCTGGTCAGGGATCAGGAGCCGGACAAGTTCAAAAATAACGTGCTTGCGTTAGCGGATTTGGCTAAATACTTCAACCTGCCGACGATACTGACCACCAGCTTTGAAGATGGCCCGAATGGGCCGTTGGCTCCCGAGCTAAAGCAAATCTTCCCCGATGCCCCTTACATCGCTCGCCCCGGCAACATCAATGCTTGGGATAACGAGGATTTCGTTAAAGCGGTTAAGGCGACCGGTAAGAAACAGCTGATCATCGCCGGCGTGGTCACCGAAGTTTGCGTTGCTTTCCCCGCGCTCTCCGCCCTGGAAGAAGGCTACGAAGTTTTTGTTATCACCGATGCTTCCGGCACCTTCAATCAAATTACGCGGGACGCCGCCTGGGATCGCATGTCCAGCGCCGGTGCTCAACTGATGAGCTGGTTTGGCGCGGCCTGTGAGCTGCATCGGGATTGGCGCAATGATATCGAAGGGTTGGGTGCTTTGTTCTCCAATCATATTCCGGATTACCGTAACCTGATGACCAGCTTCAGCGTATTGACATCAGGAAAGCCGTAATCGTCGAGTTTCAGGATGAAAGTGAGGATATATGAGCTCTCCAGCCAATTTTAATAATCAACGCCCGGTGATTAACCCGGCCGATGCGGCGATGCTATTGATCGACCACCAGAGCGGCCTGTTTCAAACCATTGGCGATATGCCGATGCCGGAGCTGCGCCGCCATGCGACGGCGTTAGCCAAAATCGCCACGCTGGCTAAAATGCCGGTCATCACTACCGCATCTGTGCCGCAGGGCCCTAATGGGCCGCTGATCCCGGAAATTCACGATAGCGCGCCTCACGCTCAGTATGTGGCGCGCACCGGGCAGATAAACGCCTGGGATAACCCTGATTTTGTCGCTGCAGTGAAGGCGACGGGCAAAAAGCAGCTGATTATCGCCGGCACCATCACCAGCGTCTGCATGGCCTTTCCGGCGATCAGCGCCATTGCTGACGGCTATCAGGTGTTCGTGGTGGTTGATGCCTCCGGCACCTACTCCAAGATGGCGCAGGAAATCACGCTGGCTCGCGTGGTTCAGGCCGGCGCGGTGCCGATGGATACAGGGGCCGTCGCCTCGGAAATCCAGCAAACCTGGAACCGTGAGGACGCCGCCGAGTGGGCCGAGGTTTATACTCTGATCTTCCCGGCTTATCGTTTGTTGATGGAAAGTTACAGCAAAGCTCAGGACGTGATTAAGCACAACGAGATCCTCGATTCGCAGCGTTAACCTCTGATCGTTACTTATGGCGCCTGACGGCGCCATTTTTCGCGTTGTCTAAGGTCCGCTTTCTTCCCCCTGTTTTTGACTGGTCCGGCGCAGATGTTACTATGGGCGGCTGGCGCGTATCAGAACCCCCGGAAGATGATTGAGGACAGGATTTGAGCACAGGAAGCAAACTTGCATGGTGGCGCCGCGCCGCCGTGTGTCTGGCATTGGGCCTGCTGTTAGCCGGCTGTTCGGGCAAAAACAGCTATAACCGCAACTACGATAAATTGCCAAAGGGCAGCTACAGCGGCAAATCCTATACCGTCAAACGGGGTGATACGCTGTATTACATCGCCTGGATCACCGACAGCGAAGTCCGCGATCTGGCCAGAATCAATAAGATACGCGCGCCTTACAACCTGGAAGTCGGGCAAAAGCTGCGCCTGAGCGGCAGCGCGCCAACCAAAACCGCCGCCAATCGCCGCAAATCCACCTCTTCGGGCGCGGTGTTGGCCAAGCAGACGCCGCCGCCGGGCGCCGGCCGTTGTTGGCGTTGGCCGGCCGCCGGCAAAATAGTGCAGGCCTATTCCACCGCCGACGGCGGCAACAAAGGCATCGATATCGCCGGCCCGCGCGGCCAGCCGATCTACGCTTCGGCCAAGGGCAAGGTGGTGTACGTCGGCAATCAGCTGCGCGGTTACGGCAACCTGATCATGATCAAGCACGGTGAGGACTTCATCACCGCCTATGCCCATAACGACACCACGCTGGTGCGCAACGGCCAGGACGTCAAGGCGGGGCAAAAAATCGGCACCATGGGCAGCACCGGCACCGACTCGGTGTACCTGCACTTCCAGATCCGCTATCGCGCCACCGCGCTGGACCCGCAGCGTTATCTGCCACCACAGGGCTCGTCACCGTCCTGCTAAGTAAAACCCAGGCCCGCCCCCCTCAGGAGGCGCGGGCCTGAGGGCGGATTATCTCCGCTTCCTGCCGCACAGCCAGATCAACGCCAGCAACAGCATTACCGCCACGCCGATGCCCGGCGCCATGTAGGGCTGCAGCCTGGCCAGCAGCGGCACCGGGCCGCCGTTGCGCAGTTCCGCGACGTCCGCTTCGCTCACCTTCACCGCCGGATTGCCGTAGTGCTGCAACACGTAGTTGCTGACGGCGGCGATTTGCTTATCGCTCAACGGATTGACGTAGGACTGCGGGCCAAAGTTCGGCATCAGCACATCCTCGCCGCCGGCCTTGCGCTGCACGCCGAACAGAATGGCGGAGATCAGGTTGGCCGGGTTGCCTGAGCCGGTGGCGGTGTTGTTGAACAGCGAAGGATAAGCCTGATTCTTGCTGCCGCTGCCGTCCGGCTGGTGGCAGCTGGCGCAGTTGCCGCTGAACAGGGCGGCGCCGTCGGTCAGCGTATTGTTGGCGTTGGCGGGGTGCTGGCCGCGCAACGCCGGCTCAACGTTCATCGCCCGGCCATAGCCGTCGGCCGCTTGCGTATCCTGCGCGTCGCGCACCGGTGCGGTGCTTTTCAGGTAGACGGCGATCGCCTGCAGATCTTGTTCGGGCAGGTATTGCAGGCTGTTTTCCACCGCTTCGGCCATGCCGCCGGCCGCCTGGTTCTTACCGGCCACCCGCCCGGTTTTGAGGTACTGCACCAGCTGCTCGTTGCTCCAGCCGCCGATGCCGCTGACGGCGTCCGAGGTGATGTTCGGCGCATACCAGCTGCCCACCATGCCGCCGGAAAGCGGCTTGTCGGTGCTTTCCGCCATCAGCAGGTTGCGCGGCGTGTGGCAGGTATCGCAGTGCCCGGGGCCGTTAACCAGATAGGCACCGCGGTTCCATTGTTCGCTTTTGCTCGCATCGGGCTGGAAGCGGCCTTTATCCAGGAACAGCAGGTTCCAACCGAGCATGCTGAAGCGCAGGTTGAACGGGAAGGGCAGTTCGGTGGGGGTGTTTTTCTGCGCCACCGGTTTCACGCTCTGCATAAAGTAGGCGTAGAGCGCGTGGATATCCTCGTCGCTCAGTTTGGTATAAGAGGTGTAAGGCATTGCCGGGTAGAGATAGCTGCCGTCGGCGCGAACCCCTTCACGCACCGCGCGGGCAAACTGCTGCTCGCTGTAATCGCCAATGCCATCGGGGGCGGAAGGCGTGATGTTGGTGGAGTAAATCACCCCCATCGGCGAGCCGATGCCGTAACCGCCGGCAAAGGGCTTGCCGCCGCCCGGCTGGGTGTGGCACGCCTGGCAGTCGGCGGCCACCGCGAGCTGCTGCCCACGTGCGATCAACGCCGTGCCGTCATCGGCGGCGAACGCGCCGCCGCTCAGGCTCAGCAGCGTCAGGGCCAATCCAATCCGCTTCTTCATGATTTCACCGCCAGCGCTTGCGCGATGTCGTCGGCGGCCTTGATGCCCAGCGCCGCCATGGTCAGCGTGCTGTTGACCACGCTGGCGGAAGGAATGGCGCCGCCGCCCGGCAGCCAGAGGTTGGCGTGGTCGTGGGTGCGGCAGTTACCGTCGACCACCGAATCCCGCGGATCGCTGCCCATGATGGTGCCGCCCATGATGTGGTTGTTGGCGTTCAGGCTGGTGGTGATCTTGAATTCATCGGCATCGAATAGTTTGCCAATGTGTTCCAGCTGCTTATGCGCCGCTTCCGCGCCTTTGCGCACGTAATCGCCGACGTCGTAGTGAATATCCGGGCACGGCAGGCCGTGGGCGTCCTTGCGGGTGGCGCTCAGCGTCAGGCGGTTGTTCGGGTCTGGTAACGGTTCCAGGCTGATGGACAAATCGACCCCGTAGGCTGCGCGCCGGCGGATCTCTTCGTCCAATACTTTGCCGATCAGGCCCTGCTCCAGCGCTTTTTGCGTGGCGGGTACCACCTGGTTGATGTTGTTCAGGATCATCTTGTTGGCGGAATAATCTTTGCGGAACTCGCCGTCGCGCGGGCCGACCAGGCAGCTGCTCTGCGCCGGCCCACGGCCGAGCCACAGCGGTTCTTTCGCCAGGAAGGTGCAGTGAAAACCGGAATGATCCATCATGTTGCGGCCGACCTGATCGGAAGAGTTGGCGATGCCGTTGGGGTTTTGCTTATTGGCGGCGATCAGCAGCAGGCGCGGCGTTTCGATGCCGTTGCAGGCCAGCGCGAAGGCGTTGGCGGTGGCCTTGTGCGAGCGCTTTTGGTTGTCCAGCCAGTGTACGGCGGTGATGCGGTTCTGCGAGTCGGTATCGATTTTGTAGACCACCGATTCCGCCAGCACCACCGCGCCTTTCATCTCTGCGCGTTCGACATGATGGATGCCGTTGTACATGGCGCCGATCGGGCAAATCGGCTGGCAGTTGTTGTTGCCGCAGCAGGTCGGGCGGCCTTTCCACGGGCGAATGCTGCGCCCCTGCGGGATCGGCACCGAGCGGTAGCCATGTGGGTTGACCACCTCGGCGAAGCGGGTGTCGCCGTAGGCCCAGGGCACCATGTCCATCGGGTAAGGTTTGCTGCGCTCGACCGGCGACTGTTGCGCCGGGTCATTGGGGCCGGCGACGCCGATTTCCTCTTCCGCCCGGCAGTAGTAGGGTTCGAGATCGTTATACGATATAGGCCAGTCGCGGCCGACGCCGTACCGGGTTTTCATCTGGAAATCGCTCGGCAAGTGGCGCCAGCAGGAGGCCGCCCAGTGCCAGGTGGTGCCGCCGACGGTGCGCAGATAGCCTTGCTTGAAGCTGCTTGCGCTGGGGCCGCTCAGGGCCACATAGTTGTTTTCCGGGAAGTAGAGCGGGGCGGTGGCGTATTCCGATTGCGGATACAGCCCCTGGAAATCCGAACCGGCCCGGTTATCGAACGGCATGTTGCGCCAGTTCTCCACCGCCTGGGCGCGATCGATGCGCAGGCCGGCTTCCAGCACCAGCACGGAATAGCCCTGGCTGACCAGCTGATCGGCCATGATGCCGCCGACAATGCCGGAGCCGACGATCACGATATCGGCCGATGCGTCGCCATCGGCGGTAAATTCAGGTTTTTTCATCAGGGTAGTCTCAGCGTGCAGGTGTCATGTTCATTGGCGGCGTAGCGGTCCACCACAGCGGGCCGTTGCCGCAATAGGTCGGGACGATCAGCGCGTCGCTGGCGGGGCGGTACATCAACGCATCCTTGTAGGCGATCAGCACCGCCTGTTGCCCGTGCCCGACGGTGCCGGTGTACCAGGCGCTGACGATGGCGGTGATCAGGTCTTGCAAACCGGCCTGTACCGCGAGCGTTTGCAGCTGCGCGGCGCTTTGCCCGGGCTGCAGCAGCGCGCTCAGCCGCTCAATGCGCGCGGAGAAATCCGCTGTGGCCTGGCTAAGCGCGCTGAAAATGCGCGCCGACATGCCCTGATCGATATCGCGGTGCTCGGTCAGGGTTTGGGACAAGGTAAAAAAGCGGGCGAAGATCAGCGGGTTGGCCGCTGCGGTTTGCTGTTCTGCCTGGGTCAGAAACGGGTAGCCGAGCAGGGAGGTGGCGATCAGGGTGGAGGCCAGGCCAATCAACACATCTCTTCTTCTGAAACCGGTTCCATTTTTGGATGGACTGACATCATCGTTGGGTAACGCAGTGCTCATAGTGAGTTTCTCGCAACTGGTGTTAAAGCCTGAGTAGGCGAAAAGCGGACAGCCGTTGAGTACAAGGTAATGAAATGAAACGGCTTTGTGGTTATTGATTAACCACTAATTATTTTGTGTCTAATAATTTTTTCGGATATTAACGTGCTGGTAACTTCTCAACAACAAAATTAATGGCGGCGGCGGGGGAAATCGCACTTTAAGAATAAATTGCGGCGGCCGGCCAGGGCTGAAGATGAAAAAACTCGCCATTCCCCCGCTCCGGCTGGAGCACCGCTGCGGATTGCTAAGGCTTTTGCCGCCATACATGCCAGAATAGACTAAAGCCGATGCCGCCATTCTTACTGAGAAGATAACTATTACATTATGGATCGTTCCCGCTTATTGAAGTTCCTGCTGCCCTACCTGTGGCCGAAAGATAACCCCAAACTGCGTTGGTATCTGGTGGTGGCCTTTATTTTCATGGTGATCGCCAAGATCAGCACCACCCTGGTGCCGCTGGCTTACAAAGCGATGGTCGATGCGCTGAGCGGCGACACCGCCAAAATGCTGGCTATTCCGCTGGGGTTGATCGTCGCCTATGGCGTGGCGCGGGTGGGCGGCGCGCTGTTTGAAGAGCTGCGCAACGTGATGTTTATCCACGTCAGCCAAAACGCCACCCGGCTGCTGGGGCTGCGGGTGTTCAGGCAACTGCATGCGCTGAGCCTGCGCTTTCACCTGGAGCGGCAGACCGGCGGGCTGTCGTTGTCGATCGAGCGCGGCACCCAGGCGGTGGCCACCGTGCTGTCGCGGCTGCTGTTTTCTATCGTACCGATCCTGTTCGAACTGACCCTGGTTTCGGTAATCATGTGGCATATGCTGAACGGCTGGTTCGCGCTGGCGATCCTCGCCACGGTCTGCTGCTATATCCTGTTCACCGTGACGGCGGTCAGCTGGCGCACCCGTTTCCGGCGCGAGCTCAACAAGGCCAACGCCGACGCCAACAGCAAGTCCATCGACAGCCTGCTGAACTACGAAACGGTGAAATACTTCGGCAACGAGGAGTTCGAGGCCGAGCGGTTCAATATGTCACGCCGGCTGTATGAATACGCCGCCATCAAGAACCAATTCAGCTTTACCGCGCTGAACCTCGGCCAGACGGCGGTGATCTCGGTAGGCCTGATCGTCATGATGAGCATGGCGGCGCAGGGCATCGTGCAGGGGCGAATGAGCATCGGCGATTTTGTGCTGGTGAACGCTTATTTACTGCAGCTCTACCAGCCGCTGAACTTCTTCGGTTTTATTTACGCCGAAGTGCGGCAGGCGCTGATCGACATGGAAAACATGTTCGATCTGCTGCAGGAAGAGCAGGAGATTGTCGATAGCCCGAATGCGCAGGATCTGCGCCTCAGCCAGGGGGAGGTGCGTTTTGATGCGGTCAGCTTCGGTTACGATGCGCGCCGGCCGATCCTGAAGCAGGTGAGCTTCACCATCCCGGCGGGAAAAACCGTGGCGGTGGTGGGCGCTTCCGGTGCCGGCAAATCGACGCTCTCGCGCCTGCTGTTTCGCTTCTATGACGTGAACGGCGGCGCGATTTCCATCGACGGTCAGGACATTCGCCAGCTGACCCAGGCCAGCCTGCGGCAGGCGATCGGCATCGTGCCGCAGGATACCGTGCTGTTTAACGATACGCTGCGCTACAACATCGGCTACGGCAAAACCGGCTCCAGCGACGAAGAGATAGAACGAGCGGCCCGGCTGGCGCATATCCATGAGTTTATCGTCAGCCTGCCCGACGGTTATGAAACCCGGGTGGGGGAGCGCGGCCTTAAGCTGTCCGGCGGCGAGAAGCAGCGGGTGGCGATCGCCCGCACCATCCTGAAAAACCCGGCGATTTTGGTGTTCGACGAAGCGACCAGCGCGCTGGATACCCAGACCGAACGCGAGATCCAGGGGCATCTGCGCGAGGTGAGCCGTAACCACACCACGCTGGTGATCGCCCATCGCCTGTCCACGGTGGTGGACGCCGACGAAATCATCGTGCTGGAAGCGGGGGAGATCGTCGAGCGCGGTCGCCACGACGAACTGCTGCAGCAAAACGGCCGCTACGCCGCAATGTGGCAAAACCAGTACAGCGAAGATCAATAGTCAAAGCAGCGTAAGGCGGCCAGGCGCCGCCTTACGCCTCATAGTTCACCGGTCAGGTACTGCGCCACGCCGTTGCCGAAGCTCCAATCCCCTTTCGCGTTGGTGACTATCGACACCATCAGATCGCCGCCTTCAATGCCGCAGCTTTCTTTCAACTCGCGACACAGCTCGGCGTAAAAACGCTGTTTCTGCTGCTCGCTGCGCGGGCTGGTGAACACCCTCACCACCACCAGGTTGCGGCTGCGGGTCAGATTCAGGCCGGTGTCTTCGATCACCATCTGATGAGCTTTGTTTTCATGAACAATCTGGTAGCGATCGCGCTCGGGCACCTCAAAGGCGTTCAGCACCGCGCGGTGAGCGGCGTCGAGCAGGGTTTTCAGTTCCGCTGGGCTGCGGCCTTCGATAACGTCAAAAGTCAGTAGTGGCATTTTATAATCCTGTCAGTAGGTTAGCCGGCATCTGGCAGCCAGCGTGCTGTCGCCATACTAAGGCGATTTTTTGCGCTGAAGAAGCGCTATACTTGAACTCATTGTTTATAAAAATGAACAGTTGGCGATGAAAAACCCGAAGATTGAAACCCTGTGGACCCACCTGCACTGGCTTACGGTATTGGCGGAGCAGGGCAGCTTTACCCGCGCGGCGGAACGGCTGGAGGTCAGCAAGGCGGCGATGAGCCAAAAGATCAAAGAGATTGAAACCCTGGCCGGGGTGCCGCTGGTGCAGCGCACCACGCGCAGCGTCCGGCTGACCGAGGCGGGGTTGCGGCTGGTGGAAGAGCTGCGCCAGCCGTTTGCCCAAATCAAACAGAGCTTTTCCGGCGTCTGCGACTCGGCCGGGCCGCTGCGCGGGACGGTGCGGGTGACCGCGCCGGTGGCCTTTGCCCGCCAGCAGCTGGTGCCGCGCATCACCGGTTTCCTGCGCGCCAACCCGGAAGTGCGGGTGCAGTTGGAGGTGTCCGATCGGCTGGTGTCGTTAACCCGCGAGGGGTTCGATCTGGCGATCCGCCACAGCGACAGCCTGCCGGAAACTCACGTCGCCTGGCGGCTGTGCCCGACGCAGACGCTGGCGGTGGCTTCCGCAGACTATATCGCCGCGCACGGCATGCCGGCTTCCCCCGTAGAGCTCGAACGCCATCAGTGCCTGTACTATCCGCGCGGCGGCGAACAGCCGGGCTGGCGCTTTGTCGCCAGGGAGGCCGCAGCAGGCGGCGAGATGCGGGTGCCGGTCAGCGGCCCCTTCGCGACCAATAACAGCGAGTCGATACGCGATGCCGCTCTGGAAGGGCTGGGCATTGCCTTGCTGCCCGATTTCAGCGCCCGGCGGGCCCTGGCGGGCGGCCAACTGATCGAGGTATTGCCGGCATGGCGCCCGATTGGCGCCTTTGCCGACGCGCTTTACGTGGTGCGCCCTTATGCGCCGCAGGTGTCGCGCACGGTGGCGGCATTCGGCAGCTATCTGCGCGGCGCCTTCGCCGAGGGTTTTTCCGCCGGCTGAGCGGCGATTAAAATCCGCGTCACATAGTCGCAGGCGAGGCGGCAATCCTGCTGCAAATCCGTTTCATTGCCGGCCAGGCTGCCGCGCAGCCACAGGCCGTCGATCATCGCCGCCAGCCCGCGAGCGGCCTCGCGCGCCTGCTGCTGCGGCAGCGCACGGCGAAACTGGCTGCAGATATTGGAGTAAAGCCGCCGATCGTTGGCGCGCTGCAGGCGGCGCAGCGCCGGCTGATGCATGCTGGCGGCCCAGAAATCGAGCCAGGCGCGCATGGACAGCGCATTGGTCTGGCTGGGGTGAAAGTTGCCCTGAATAATGGCGAACAGCTGTGACTGGCTGTCGCCCGCCGCCCGCGCGCGGCATTCGGCCACCGCATCGCGCAGATCGCGCAGGATCTTGCGCATGGTGGCGTTGAGCAAGCCGTCTTTATCGCCAAAATAGTGGCTGACGATGCCGGTCGACAGCCCGGCTTCTTTCGCGACCTGCGACAGGGTGACGCCGGCCAGGCCAACGACGTTAATCGTCTCGAAGGCGGCGTTAATCAGCTGCTCTTTACGCTGCTCCGGTATGTCTTTGCGGTACATTTTTTCCCCGATTGATAAGCAAATCACAGTTTGAATTTGATTGATTGAACGGTCAATCAATACGCTATATGCTGCAAAAATGTCAAATAAATGGCGATACGATGTTAACCGAAGGTTGCATTTAAATCGTCTCTCCTTTGCGCCATGGAACCTGCCAATGACAGTAAACAATCCCTCATCGCCCGGTGAAGAGCCCATCAGGCTCAATGCGCCGGTGTTTTTCAGCTCGGCGGCGGTGATCCTGCTGCTGGGCGTCTTGATCGTGCTATTCCCCGCCGGCAGCAAGCAGTGGCTGAACGGCGCCCAAAGCTGGGTAGCCGACGTGTTCGGCTGGTACTACATGCTGCTGATGATCGCCTGCATGGCGTTTGTCTTCTGGCTGGCGTTGTCGCGCTTTGGCCATATCCGGCTTGGGCTGGATGACGAAAAACCGCAGTTCAGCTATCCCTCCTGGGTGGCGATGCTGTTTTCCTCCGGTATCGGCATTGCGCTGGTTTACTACGGCGCCTACGAGCCGCTCGATCACTTCCTGTCGCCGCCGGAAGGCGCCGGCGGCAGCGTGCAGGCGGCGCGCCAGGCGATGGCGCTCACCTTCCTGCACTGGGGGCTGCACGGCTGGGCGCTGTATGCGCTGATCGCCACCGCGCTGGCCTACTTCGCTTACTGCCGCGGCCTGCCGCTGGCGCTGCGTTCGGCGCTGTATCCGATCTTCGGCGAGCGTACCCACGGTTGCGTCGGCCATCTGGTGGACAGCTTCGGTATTTTGGTCACGGTGATCTCCATGGTGACCAACCTGGGGATCGGCGCGTTGTTGGTCAACTCCGGGCTGTTTTACCTGTTCGAAATTCCGCAGAGCACCAGCGTACTGCTGGCGCTGATTGTGGTGATGATGGCGGTGGCGACGCTGGCGGCGGTAACCGGCGTGGAAAAAGGCATCGCGATGCTGTCCAATATCAACGTCGGCTTCCTGTGCCTGCTGCTGCTGTTCGTCTTTTTGGCCGGGCCGACGCTGAATCTGGTCAACGGCATGCTGCAAAACGTGGGGGACTACCTGACCTCTATCGTCAGCCGCAGCTTCGACATGTACCTGTACGGCAAGGCGCGCCAATGGCAGGGCGCCTGGACGCTGTTCTACTGGGCGTGGTGGGTGGCGTGGGCGCCGTTCGTCGGCCTGTTTATCGCGCGTATTTCGAAGGGGCGCACCATTCGCGAACTGATCTTCGGCGTGTTATTGATCCCGTTGGGGTTCACCCTGGCGTGGTTATCCATCTTCGGCAATACCGCCATCAGCCTGGTGCTGGAGGGCGGGCAGGCGATCCTCGGCCAGGTCGCGGTGGCCGATCCGCCGATGGCGGTGTTCAAACTGTTCGAGTATTTACCCTACACGCAAATCACGGCCGGCTTTACCGTGGTGATCAGCTTTGTGCTGTTCCTGACGCCGGTCGACTCCGGCACCCTGATGATCGCCAACCTTTCGTGCCAGGGCGGCTCCGCCCAGGACGATGCGCCGGCCTGGCTGCGCATTTTCTGGGCGGCGGTGACCACCATGGTCTGCATCGGGCTGCTGTATGCGGGCAGCTTCAGCGCAATGCAGACCGCCGTGGTGCTGTGTGGCCTGCCGTTCTCCGCGGTGATCGTGCTGTACATGGTCAGCCTGCATAAGGACCTGCACCGTTACGCCATGCGCCCGGCGACGTCCTGAAGCAGGCTATTCGCCTTCGCGCGGCCGGTGGTGCACATATTCTATGGTGGTGCCGTCCGGCAGGCGGGCATTGAAACAGGCGCCGGTGGGCACCTCCACCGGGCCAAAAAATATCTCGGCGCCGGCCGCGAGCAGGCGCTGATGGTAGGGATAGATATCATCCACCAGCAGCGTGCCGACGGTGCTGCGGAAAGGGCGCAGGCTGTCTTCCGCGCCTTCCAGGATCAGGAATGGCCCAACGGCCGCCAGCACCAGCCGGTGCTCAGGAAAATCGAAGCGCATGTCCATTTGCACTCCCTGCAGCTTTTCGTAGAAGGCGATGGCGTTATCGATCTCGCCTTCGCCGACGTAAACCCGAATCAATACTCGCGGCTCTCGCCGTTGTGAAGAGTCGGCCTGTTTGCGCCAGAGGCCGGCCTCGGTCAGTTTTGCCGTCATCGGTTTTCTCCCCATTAGGTGCATTAGATGCCCATCATGCGCCATTTTTATCCCGGCATTAGATCGAATTGGCATGAGTTAGCAGCGCCGGCGATAAAATGCCCCGGCGGAGAGGGCGTTACGCCTGCGGCCGGTGGAACTCCGGCAGCACCCACTGGCCGATTTCCATCAGGGTTTCATTCAGCGGCCGCTGGTTGCGGCGAAAATGCAGGCCGATGTGGTTCACCCCGGCTTCCTGCATGGCGTTCAGCTCCTGAATTAGCCCGTTGCGCCCGGTTTTGATGCCAAAGCGGTGGCGCTGGACCGGCGCATTGGCGTCCTCGCTGAGATCGAGGTGAATAAAGCTGACGTAGGCTTTGTCGCCGGCCACCTGTCGCCACAGCTTGACGCGCGAAACGTGGTCCGCCGGCGTGCCGGGGTATGACAGCCAGCCGTCCATATTTTTGCCGACCCACTCTGGCGTTTGCTGCGCCAACCCGGCGACCAACAGCGGTGGCGGCGGGTTAGCCGGCAGCATGCGCAGGCCGGGCTGCAGCCCGGTATCGGCTTCACCCTTCAAAATGCCGACGCTGCTGCGGAACCTTTCACCCCGCGTGGCGTAATCCTGGCCAAATAGCGGATATTCCACCGGCCGATCGCCGCTGGCGACGCCGAGCAGCAGACGATCGCCGCTCAGCGTTTGCAGCGTGGCGGCCGCTTTGCGTACCAGCCAGGGCTGGCGCAGCGGCAGAACCACCGCCGCCGTTCCCAGCAGGATATTGCGGGTCAGGTTGGACAGATAGCCAAGATAGGTAAAGGTTTCAAATACCTGTGCAGCGTCGCCGAAGTCGGGATCGTACAGCGGCACGTCGCGCACCCAGGCGGCGCGAAAGCCGAGCTTATCCGCCAATGCGATCAGCGAAGCGTGTTCGGTCATGTCGGGCACGCCGAACGGGCGGCGATCGCGTTGCCGTTTCAGCTGGCCGCTGGTCGACCAATCATTGTCCAGCGGCAGTTCAACGCCGATGGACAGCGGCCCGCGGCTCAATTTTTCGATGTTCATGCTTCACTCCGGTTCGCGCATGTATTGCTGTGGTGAACGATGGCGTGAAGTTTTGCATGCGGGTTAATTGAGATAAACCGCCATAATGGCAATAAATAATTGCTTTTGCGGCAATGGTTTTGGTGCGGTGGGGGAGGTATTGCTGTGATTCGCATCACGCTCTGTACTTTTACCACAATTCAGCCGCGATAATGTAAAACCAGGGCCAGCCATCCCTCAATGGAGTTAGTTTGAAATTGGCTGTAAAAATAAATTAAGCATATTCAATAAATAAAAAAGATACCGGTAACGCCGAGGCGTCATCGGCAAGCATGATAATAATAAATATGCTTGAAGATTTAATTGTTAATCTATTTATGATTTTTGCGTCGAGTTGCATTTCGATAGCCATAAAAGTGCTGGTGGTTTATTTATTTTGCAATTTAAACAATATGTTAGTGATGTTTTCTGTAATAACCCTCGCACGAAATGTACCCGTCTCAGCAATAGTTCCCCCCTGCGCCGCCCAGGTTGACAGTGTGTTAACTTGCGATAAGTTTATATCGTTAACATGTTAATGGATTGGTTTCGATAAGGCGCAAGCCATATTGCTATTGGTTGGGTGTTTTCCGGGCTTGTGGAAATACCTATGGGTATTCATAAGTTAACCTATGGACAAATGACACTATGAATAAATCGTCAGGGCTGCGCCCGGTACTGAGCGAAGAAAACCGATTGCTGGTTATTCTGTTTTTTGTATTCGGCTGTGTGTTTGTCGATCGTTTAACCATTTCATTCTTGTTTCCGATGATCGCCGCCGATCTGAAGCTGAGCAATGTGCATCTGGGCACGCTATCGGCGGTGCTGGCGCTGACCTGGGCGCTGTCGGGCGCCGGCCTGGGGGCGATTGCCGATCGCTTTAATATCCGCAAGCCGATGCTGATTATCTCGATCCTGGTGTTTTCTCTGTTCTCTGCGTTGTCGGGCCTGGTTAGCGGTTTCGCCATGCTGCTGATATTCCGCGCCCTGATGGGGATCGCCGAAGGCCCGGTATTGCCGATTGCCCAGTCGCTGATGGTGGAGAAATCCCAGCCGCAGCGGCGCGGTTTCAATATGGGGTTGATCCAGGGCGCTGCGCCGGGGTTATTGGGCGGGATTATCGCGCCGCCATTAATTATTTATCTGGCCCAGAAATGGGGCTGGAGCACGGCGTTTCATCTGACCGCCGTGCCGGGCATTATTTTGGCCTGGCTGATCTATAAATATGTGAATGGCAAAAAGGATCCGGCTTTCGTCGCGGCGCCCGCGGAGCATAAAAAGGCGGAAAAAGGCGCTTACGGTGAAATGTTCAAAATTAAAAACGTGGTGCTGTGCATTCTGATCTCCTGCGTTTTTGTGACCTGGTTTATGGTCATCATTACCTTTGCCCCTAATTTCCTGGTGAGCACGCGTGGTTTCAGCGAAGGTTCTATGGGCATCATCATGAGCGCCATCGGCGCGGCCTGGGTGTTCTGGGGCGTGGCGGTGCCGGCAATATCCGATCGTCTCGGCCGCAAACCGACGCTGATTTTCTTCTCGCTGCTGGCGATTTGCTGCCCGCTGTTCCTGAGCTATATCGATAACCTGTGGCTGCTGGGCGGGCTGGTGTTTCTGTCGTATACCGGCCTCGGCTGCTTCACCCTGTTTATGGCCACCATCCCTTCCGAAACGGTTTCTCCCGCCCGCATCGCCACCGCGCTGGGGCTGGTGATGGGCATTGGCGAAGTGATCGGCGGTTGCCTGGCGCCCTTTATGGCTGGGTTGATCGCCGATCGCTATGGCCTGGTCAGCGTGATGTGGCTGGCGGCTATCGGTGCCGCCTGCGCCGGGATACTGAGCTGTTTCCTCGATGAAACGGCGCCTGCGGTGGTGAGCCGCAAAGCGTTGAAGATTGAAGGCGTCACCGATATCTGACGCGTTTTCCCTACTTAATCAAGGAGAGTGACTATGTCTGCCGAACAATCCGTCTTGAACCCGAATGCAGAGCCAGACTGGAAAAACTATGATGATTTTGCCCGCGGCATCGACACCAATCGGCTGCCCGCAACGCACGACTGGCGGGGAAAAACGTTGCAAATCGCCTTCGAAGACGGCACTGAGATGACGCTGCGTTTCAGCGCAGACCGGCCGCAGCTGCAGTGGGCCTGGCAAGGGGAGAGTGGGGAGGAGGTTTACGAGGAGGTGCGTACCTCGCCCGCCCACTATTTTTTTAACGTGCCGTTGCAGACCCCCGGCCACGAATGCCTGACGCTGGTGCTCAACAGCGTGAGCGGCAGGGTGTTGGCGGTGCGCAGCACGCTGCTGCCGGAGCAGCGGGTGGCGAACGGCTCACGCCTGGGGCAGAAATTCAGCGTCGGGCAACTGGCGGGCGTAACGCCAGGCGGCGTGGCGCCGCACCTGACGCGCGAGCTGTTGGGCTACCGGACGCTGAACATTTACAGCCCTAACCATTATTACGAGCACTTTTACGTCAATACCGAGCGCTATGCCTGGCAAAACCTGCGCGGCGAGCAGTTTGGCCACGGCGATATGGATTACGCCACCTACTATAAATTTGCAGACGACATGTATCTGTTCACCTTCCGGGAAAAGATCATTCCGGTGTGTTCGGTGTTCTTTTTTGATTTTACCCTCGGGCGCTGTACCGGGATATTCCTTGGGTTGGATGCGGCTGGCCAGGTCATGGTGTCGCCGGCCGGCGCCTTCATCCACAAAATGAGTTACAACCAATATCCCGACGGAGTGCAGCCGCTGTAATCAGCGGGGAGCCACCAGCGATCCGGCGCCGATCTCCGCAATGGTTTTCGCGCCGGTGAGCGTCATGGCGACGCGCATTTCCTTATCGATCAGATCCAGCAGGTTGCTGACGCCGGCGCAGCCGGCCGCGGCCAGCGCATAGACGAAGGCGCGCCCCAGCAGCACGCTGTCGGCGCCCAACGCGAGCATGCGCACTACGTCCAGGCCGCTGCGAATGCCGGAGTCGGCCAGCAGCGTAATATCCCCTTTCACCGCATCGGCGATCGCCGGCAGGGCGCGGGCGGTCGACAGTACGCCGTCCAACTGGCGGCCACCGTGGTTGGAAACGATGATGCCGTCGGCACCGAAGCGTACGGCATCTTTGGCGTCTTCCGCATCCAGAATCCCTTTGATGATCATCGGCCCCTCCCAGAATTCACGGATCCATTCCAAGTCTTTCCAGGAAATAGAGGGATCGAAGTTGGCGCCCAGCCAGCCGATATAATCCTCCAGGCTGGTGGGTTTGCCGCGGTAGGCCGAGACGTTGCCCAGATCGTGCGGCTTGCCGAGCAGCCCCACGTCCCAGGCCCATCGCGGATGGGTAAATGCCTGCAGCATGCGGCGCAGGGCGGCGTTGGGGCCGCTCATGCCGGAATGGGCGTCACGGTAACGCGCGCCCGGCACCGGCATATCGACGGTAAACACCAGCGTTTTCACCCCGGCGGCCCGGGCGCGCTCCAGCGCGTTGCGCATAAAGCCGCGATCCTTGAGCACGTAGAGCTGGAACCACATCGGCCGGTCGATCGCCGGCGCCACTTCCTCTATCGGGCAGACCGAGACGGTGGAAAGGGTAAAGGGGATGCCTTTTTGCGCGGCTGCGCGCGCGGCCTGCACTTCGCCGCGGCGGGCGTACATGCCGGTCAGCCCGACCGGCCCCAGCGCCACCGGCATCGCCAGCTTTTCGCCGAACAGGGTGGTTTCCAGGCTGAGCTCGGACATGTTGCGCAGCACGCGCTGGCGCAGCGCGATATCGGCCAGGTCTGCGGTATTGCGCTGCAGCGTGTGTTCCGCGTAGGCTCCGCCGTCAATATAGTGGAACAGGAAAGGCGGGAGTTTCGCCTGCGCAGCGGCCCGGTAATCGGTTGAGGCGGAGATGATCATATTTTAGCTCTCTCTATAACTGTCGCCGGTAATTGAGGCGCAGCGAGCGCCGATACCTAGTATAAATGTAGCGAAAAAGTTAAAAGTAAGAGGCTATTCTAGGCTCAACGGGCCGTGCGGCGCCATGGCAGACAGGCGGTTAATTAGGTGAAAACGGGCGATGGATTATTTCCGAAAATGACCTAATGCTACCGAGGTGCGGCGATAATAAGGCGCCCCGCCTCAGAAATAATGGCTGATATTTTGGTACGCACTAATGATATGTTCGATCAGCAAACGGGTTTTTAACGGCAAATTGCGGGTATAAGGGTAGACCGCATAAATGCCTAATACCTTGCCGCAGTGGCCGGCCAGAATTTCCACCAGCTTTCCGTCTTGCAAGTCCTCATACACCATGCAGCGCGGCACCATGGCGATGCCATAGCCGCCAATCACCGCTTTACGGATCGCGCGCGCGTTATTGGCCGACAGGTTGCCATTCACCTGCAGCTCATGGATCTCGCTGCCGCCGGGCTGTTTCATCAGCCAGTTGGCGGTGCCGCTTTCCTGATAGGTGTAGGTCAGGCAGTTATGCTCGAGCAGCTCGCCGGCGGAGCGCGGTTCCGGGTGATGTTCAAGATAACCGGGCGAACAGACGATAACCCAGCGAGAGTCCAGAATTGGCCGGGCGATCAGGCTGGAGTCGGGCAGGGTGCCGGTGCGGATCGCCAGATCGACGCCTTCGTCCACCAGATCGACAAAGCGATTTTCCAGGCGCATTTCCACCTTCAGGTTGGGATGCCGCGCGCAAAATTCCGCGACGCTCTCGCTCAGCAACAGTTCGCCGGAAATGGTCGGCACCGACATGCGTATGGTGCCGGTCAGTTCCTCGCTCTTTTCACTGACGGCGTACAGGGCGTCTTGAATTTTGGCGCTGATGTCCTTGGCCTGCTGATAGAGCGCCCGGCCGCTTTCCGTGAGCGTCAGGCTGCGGGTGGTGCGATACAGCAGGCGCGCGCCGAGGGATTTTTCCAGGCGCCCGATGCGTTTGCTGACCACCGAACTGGTGACGCCGGCGGTTTCGGCGGCTTTGCTGAATGAGCCACAGTCGACGATCAGGGCAAACAGAATCAGGTCATTGGCATATTCATGTGTGGCTAGCATGGGCATCCTGTCATCGCAGCGGCGGTTGGCTTCATCAGTGTATGTCCGGCGGGCCAGGAAGCAATCTTTTCATCCTCGATGATCGCGGGTGCCCTGGTCAGACCAGATCTTTTCTTATTTAATCTGCGTATATTTAAGAATAATCCTTTTAATTTATTGCTGTCACACCGTGAGTTTTGTTTTTTTTCTTACTTTTTACCGTAATTTTAAAAGAATAGTCCTGCATATAATCATAATGGAATTAAGTAACGTGACGGCTGAACGTAAATAATTGTATTGATCTGTATGTTTGCGCGGGCTATCATTTTTTCGAGGCGTCCTCATTGTCATTGTATTACCACCGTATTTTTTATTTTACAGCATTGCTTCATGCCTGGGGCGTGGCGCAATATGCGGTGTTTTTTTAATTTTAATATATATAAGGATATAGTAATGAAAAAGATCAACCTTTCTGAAGCAGAAAACATCATTGGCGGGACTTTCGTTTGCACTAAAGATTTCGAGTGGGTGGGGAGTGGCAGCAGCAAAACCTGCAACCTGGTAACGACCTGTGCAGACAAGTTCGGCGGCGTTAAGAAAACCTACCGCCCGGCGCCGACGGCCAGCTGCCCGGCGACCCCGACCACGCCTAACTGATCCGCGTTGAGCGATCGCAGCTAGGCTAGCTGTTATCTGGCGGGGCGGTTTTTCCGCCCCGCTTTCTTATTCGGTGGGAGCCGGCCAAAAAATTTATCGGTATTGTTGTCCCTCACGATACTCAACCCCAGGAAATAACGTTCATCCCGGCGGGGGCGCGTTATTCCGTTCGCAGGATGCGTACCTCATGTATAAACGCCCCTTATTATTCATTGGCTATACCCTGATTGTTATTTTTGCTTCATCCTTGATGACGTCGGTTTATTTCCATAAATACGTAATGACCGCACCGGCGGGCGAGAGCCTGAGGTTCATTACGGCGGAACAAGCAGAGAACAGCCCGTTAAAAGATATCAACGCCATTGTCGAGGTATTCTCCTATGCCTGCCATTATTGCGAGGTGAACGAGGGAAACATCGCCGAACTGGAAAAGAATCTGCCGGTCGGCACCCGCCTGATCCGCCTGCACCTCAATGATGCCGAACAATCCGGCATGGCGGCGTTTGCACCGCTGTTCGCCACCCTAACGGTGATGGGCATCGAAGCGCGGCATCGCCCGGCGGCCTATCAGGCAATCATCAAAGACAAGATTGATCTGGCGGATAAGGCGCAGCTGGCCCGTTGGCTGCAGGCGAACGGCATCGACGAGGCCGAATACGCGAAAGCCAAGGACTCTGAACAGGTTAGCGCCATGCTGGGCTATATGACGGCGGTGAGCAGCTATTACCAGATCAATGCTACCCCCAGCTTTATTGTCAACCGCAAGTGGCTGGCGACGCAGGATCGCGATTTCCCGGCCTTCAGCAAGCAGCTGCTGTCCCTGTTGCAACACGATAAGCCGCTGGAGCCATGATGCGCTTCTTTTCCGTCTGGGTGTATATGACGTGGAACAATGCCCTGGCCGACATGGCCCGCTATGCCGCGGCCCTGGCCGGCTTCAGGGGGCGGCTGGCGGGCATCGCGCTGCGGCGCATGGATTACCGCCGCTACCTGAGGCTGCGCCGGCAACTGCATCGCCTTTCGCTGTTGCCGCGCGGCCGGCGTTACCGCAGCGCAGTCGCCGCAGCAAACTACCGCAGTTTGCTGGGGAACGCGGATGCGCTGAATTTTTCCTGGCTGATGCAACGGCGGCGGTTGCTGGATTTTTCCGCGGTATACGCGAAAAACCCGGCGCTTTTGGGCCAGCTGGCGCGCTGTTCCGCACGACTGAATCAGGTGGTGGAGCCGCTGCATCGCTCCGGGGCGCCGGTGATACTGGCGCCGATGCATACGGTTTCCGACGTGCTGGCCGCGCTGGTTGGCGCCGGAGCCTACCCGGGGCTGGCCACGGTGGTTGTTTCGGGCGATGTGCAGGAACATCTGCGCCAGGCGCCCGAATGGCAGGCGCGGCTCGAACTCTGCTCCATTCACGACGATCAGCGGCTGATTGCCGGCCAGCTGACGCAGGCGATGCTGGCGGCGGCGGACCACCGGCGCAACATCATACTGTTCCCGGACATCACGCCGGATTACACCCTGAACAGCAATAAGGACTCTTCGGCCAAGCTGGCCTGCCGGCTGTTCGACCGCCCGGCGCACCTGCACAGCGGCATCGCACGCCTGTCACGCGCGCTGCGCGCCCAGGTGGTGTTTTACGCCCTCTATTATGACGATGGAATCCACATTCAGATCGAGGCGCCCGTCGCGGCGGAAAATATCCGGCGCGCCCTGCCGGAGGTGGTTGAGAGGACGATGGTTCGGCATGCGGATGACTGGCTGTTATGGCATTCGCATTCATTGTTTTTTATTAATGAATAAGTCAGGGATGCAAAAGTAAAACATGGAGCACATTATTCCTACGCCGGTTTTTCAGGGCGAAACCAACGAGTGCGGATTGGCCTGCATCGCCATGCTGGCGGAAACCCAGGGGGTCGACGCCTCTTTGGCGGCGTTGCGCGATCGTTTCCCGGCCTCGCAGCACGGCACTTCGCTGGCGACGCTGTGCGCCATACTGGCTGAGCTGGCGCTGCCGGCCTATCCGGTCGCCTTTGAGCATCAGGATCTGGCGGCGCTGCCCTTGCCGGCGATTTTGCACTATGGCGCCGGCCACTACGTTCTGCTGGCTTATCGCAAAGGGGGCTACGTCTGCGTCATGAACCCGGCGCTCGGCCAGCAGCTGTTGCCCATCGGCGCATTAAAGGCGGAAATCAGCGGCTATGCCCTGGTATTGGATCGCGAGAGCGCGCCGGCATCCGCGGCGGCGGCAGGGAGGAGAGAACGCCGCCGCCGCGGATCCGCCTGCCTGAGCCTGCAAGACACCGCCGCCCTCAGCGGCATTTATCGCCTGGCGGCCATGACCTTCGTTATCTCGCTGACGTTATTCATCATGCCGGTGATGGTGGGCAGCGCAATTAATCAGGTGTTTTCGACGGCGGGCGAGGTGGGGTTCCCTTACTTCTATTACCTGCTGGCATTTGTGGTCTCGACCGCTTTGGCGCTGGGCGCCCGCGTGGTTACCGAACGTTTTATCAAGAGTTTCGTGCTGCTGCACAGCGCCGCCGGCTTTTCCCGCCTGCTCGATAATTCGCTGAATTTCTTCAATAAGCGCGCACCGGGCGAGATTTTCAGCCGTTTCACCAGCTGGCAAATGGCGGCGGGACAAAAGATCGAGCTGGATAACAGCCTGCGCACCGACTGGATTATCGGCGCGATAGCGCTGGCGGCGATGTGTTTTCTGAGCCCGATGTTGGCGCTGGTGCCGGTGATCGGCATGTTGCTGATGGGCGCGGTCAGCGTATGGGCCATCTACCGGGATCGCTATTACACCCAACAGCTGCAGGTGAAAGGCGCCGCGCAAAACGATTTTATCCTGGAAACCATTCAGGGATTCGCCACCATCAAATCAGCCGGGCTTAGCGGCCAGCGCCAACAGGGGTTCGCCGCCCATGCGCTCTCGCTGTTCAGTTGCCTGCAGCGGCAAAAGGTCTATGAGCAGGTAAAGGGCAGCGTCTACCAACTGATCGCCAGCCTGGAAATGGTGTTTTTCATGCTGCTGGCGCTGCCGCTGTTGAGGAGCGCTGAGCTGAGCCTGGGGGCGTTCTTCGCCTACAGCTTTATCCGCGAAATTTTCACTTCTTACACCAGTAAGATCTTTTTTTCCGTCCTGCACAAAAACCAACTGCACGTGATTGATGAACGCGCGCGGGATCTGTTTCCCGCCGCCTCGCCCGGCTCTCGGGTGAGCGGCCACCGGGCGACGGCGTTCAATACCCGGCTGTGCTACCGCGCAGTGGGCTTCGCCTACGATGCCGGCCAGCCGGTGTTGCGCGATTTGTCGCTGACCCTGGCGCGCGGGCAGTGCGTGGCGATTACCGGCGGATCCGGCGCCGGTAAGAGCACCCTGCTGAAGGTGATTGCCTGCCTGTTGCCGCCTCAGCAGGGCACCTTGACGCTGGACGGCGAGCCGATCGACGGCGGAGCGGCTCAGGCGCTGTTTTTCCTGCAAAGCCAGGAGGACATTTTGTTTAACGCCTCGGTGCTGCAGAACATTACGCTGTTTGCCCCGCCGGCGCCGGAACAGCAGGCGCGGGTAGAAAAGGTGCTGCAGAGCCTCGGCCTGGCCGAGGCGGTGGCCAGGCTGCCGGGCGGGGTGAATGCCCTGGTGCGTGAAAGCCACGCCGGCCTGTCATTGGGGCAGAGGCAGCGCCTGCTGCTGGCGCGCGCCATGTACAGCGGCTGCCCGGTGATGGTGCTGGATGAACCGACGGCAAATCTGGATGAGGACACCGCGGGCCAGGTGGTGGCGACGCTGCTGGCACACTGTCGGGAGCAGCGCAAAACGCTGATTACCGTGACGCATAATCAACGTCTGCTGCCGCTGTTTGACCGGGTTCTGCACCTGGCGGAAGGCCGGCTCGAGGCCGCCGGCTTTCCCCGTGAAGCGGTAAGAAGCCATGCGGCGGTTGAGTGACATGGCGCGGAGAAAAAAGTGGGTTCTCTGGGGGCTGCCGTTGTTCATCCTGTTGTCGATCACCGCGGGTCTGGCATGGCTGAACCCGCCGGTGGCGGTGGTTCCTGCTGACGCGGTGCGGATTGGCCGCGGCGACATCGAGAAAAATGTGCTGGCCACCGGCATTCTGAAGCCGGCTCTGCAGGTCAACGTTGGTGCGCAGGTGAATGGGCAACTGAAAAAACTGTATGTCAAACAGGGGGATCGGGTTAAACAGGGGCAGCTGCTGGCGGAAATCGACCCGACCTTGCAGAACAACGAGCTGCGTAAATCCCAGGCTGAGTTGCAGAGCGCGCAGGCGCAGAAGCTGATGAGCCAGGCATTGTTGGCGCAGTATCAGCTGGAGCTGGCGCGCCAGACGGCGATGCGGCGGGACGGCGCCGGCGTGCAGAGCGATCTGGAAAAGGCCCGGGCGCAGCGCGATGCGCAGCTGGCTCAGCTGCAGGTGAACCAGGCGCAGATCGTGCAGGCGGAAATGGCGCTGGAAACCGCCAGAGCCAACCTGGCCTACACCCGGATAGTCGCGCCAATCGACGGAGAGGTGTTGGGCATCGTCACCCAGGAAGGGCAGACCATCGTTTCTTCGCAGACTGCGCCGACCATCCTGGTGCTGGCCAACGTGGATACCATGATGGTGCATACCCGGATATCGGAAACCGACATTCTCAAAGTGCGGGCCGGGCAACCGCTGTGGTTTTATGCCGCCGCCGATCCCAGGCGCCGCTATGACGGCGTGATGGGCGCCATTCAGCAAGCGCCGTCCGAGGCGCTGGAGGCCGATCCGCTCAACCGCAACCTGAGCCAACAGTCGGCGGCGGTGTATTACAACGGCGTTTTCGCCGTGGCTAACGGCGAACGCCGGTTACGCACCTCGATGACGGCGCAGGTGTTCATCATCACCGATCGGGCGGCGGGCGTGGTGCGGGTGCCGATGGCCGCGCTCGGCGCGCCGCAGGGCGAAAATCACTATCAGGTGCAGGTGCGCCAGGGGGAACAGCGGCTAGCGCGCCGGGTGCGCATCGGCATCAGCGATCGCCGTTATGCCGAGGTGCTGGCGGGGCTGGAGGAAGGCGAATGGGTCGTGCTGGAACAGCGGGACGAGGCGGAGGAAGATCATGACCGTTAATGTTGCGCCGGTGATTAGCCTGGAAAATGTGTCTCGCGATTTCGATGCCGGTGAGCAACAGGTGCGGATCTTGAAGCGGATCTCGCTGCGCATTCAGCCGGGCGAGATGGTGGCGATCGTCGGCGCTTCCGGATCCGGCAAATCGACGTTAATGAACATTATCGGCTGCCTGGATAAACCCTCTCAGGGCGAGGTGCGCATCAATGAGGTGGCCGTCCGGCAGGCGGACGGCGATCGGTTGGCGCAGTTGCGCAGCCGCCACATCGGTTTTATTTTTCAACGCTATCACCTGATGCCGTACCTGACGGCCAGTGAAAATGTGGCGATCCCGGCGCTGTATACCGCCATGCCGGCCGCCGAGCGGCGGCTGCGCGCGCAGAGCCTGTTGGCGAGCCTGGGGTTGTCTCAGCGCGGCGGGCATCGCCCGGCCCAGCTTTCCGGCGGGCAGCAGCAGCGGGTCAGCATCGCCCGCGCGCTGATGAACGGCGCGGAGATCATTCTGGCGGATGAACCAACCGGCGCATTGGACAGCAGCAGCGGCCAGGAGCTGATGGGCATTCTGCATGGGCTGCACGCCGCCGGACATACTATCGTCATCGTCACGCACGATGCGCGGATTGCCGAGCAGGCGCAGCGGATCCTGGAGATCGACGACGGGCAGATCGTGGCCGATCGGCGTAATAATGCCCGCCCGCCATCGGTTAGCGGCCATCCGTTGATCCTATCCGCTCCGCTGCAGCGGGCGGGCCTCTGGCCGGCGCTGCGGGAGGCGGTTCGCATGGCCTGGCGCGCGCTGCTTGGGCACCGGGTCCGGGCGCTATTGTCGATGCTGGGCATTATCATCGGCATTGCGGCGGTGGTTTCTTCGATTGCGATCGGGGAGGGGACGCGGCGAAATATCCTTAATGAAATCAGCCAGCTCGGCACCAGTACGCTGGAGATCCGTCCGGGTTTGGGGTGGGAAAAACCCCGTCCGGATTTTGAACGCTCGCTGAACCAGCAGGATGTCGCGCTGCTGGCGACGCTGCCCTACGTCGATAGCGTTTCGCCGGTGGCCAACGCCCAGGTGTTGGCGGTGCGGGACGGCAAACAGCTGCCGCTGCTGGTCATGGGCGTCGGCGACGGCTATTTCCGCACCCAGGGCATTCGCCTGGTCGCCGGCAGCGCGTTTACCCGCCAGGATTTATATCAACGTGAGCCGGTGGTGATTATCGATACGCAACTCCGCCAGGCGCTGTTTCCTTCCCGGCAAGAACCGATCGGGGAAATCCTTCCGCTGGCGGGGGTGCCTTATCGGGTCATCGGCGTGGCGGCGCGCAGGGGGGCCAGCTATGCCGGCGCTCAGCCGCTGGCCTGGCTGCCCTACACCTCCCTGACCGGCCGTATCGCCGGTGATACGCCGCTGGAATCGATCGTGATGCGGGTGAAAGAAGGGCAGCCGCTGGCCGGCGCCCGGCGGGAAGTGGAGCAGCGCCTGATGCTGGAGCACGGCAGGCGCGACTTCTTCACGCTGACCGACGACCAGATGATGCAAACCCTGCAGAAAGCCTCGGACTCCATGAGTTGGCTGATCACCGCCATCGCCGGCATTTCGCTGCTGGTGGGGGGGGTGGGCGTGATGAACATCATGCTGGTGTCGGTGACCGAACGCACCCATGAGATAGGCATTCGGCTGGCGGTGGGGGCCAGAGAGCGGGACATTATGCGTCAGTTCTTGATTGAGGCGGTGGTCATCTGCAGCCTGGGCGGCGCCATCGGGATTGCCAGCTCCGCGCTGCTCGGCCTGGCGTTGGCCTGGTTGGCGCCGCAGGTCAGCATGGTGTTTACCTGGCCGCCGCTGCTGCTGTCCTGCGGTTTTTCGGCGCTGATCGGCCTGGGGTTCGGCTTCTTCCCGGCGCGCACCGCTGCGCGGCTGCAGCCGGTGGAGGCGTTGGCGCGCGAATGAACAAATTCGTTGTCTCGTTTTTGGTGTTGCTGCTCGGCGGATGCGCCGCTGACGGTGAGCCTCAGCGCCAGCTATCGCTGCCGCAACAATGGCGCGTTGCAGAGCAGGATCGGGTAGCGCCGCTCAGCGGCGGCGCCTGGTGGGATAATTTTAACGATCCGCAGCTGTCGGCGCTGATCGGCCACATGCTGGCAGGCAACCAGGATCTGGCGCTGGCTGGGCTGCAGTGGCGGCAGGCCCTGCTGGAGGCCGGGTTGGTGAACGGCAACCTGACTCCGGATATGGCCGCCAGCCTGAGCGGCAGCAACAGCGGGGCGTTGCGCGGCGGAGGGGGGGCACAGGCGGCCTATCGGGCGAGCCTTGCACTGAGCTACGAGCTGGATCTGTGGGGCAAGCTGGCGCGCGCCCGCGAACAGGCCGCATGGCTGGCCGACGCCAGCGAACTGGACCGGCAAAATACGGCACTGGTGCTGATTGGCACCACTGCACGCTTATATTGGCAGATAGCCAACCTGAACCAGCAGTATCGCCGCCAACAGGCGGCAGTCAAGATAGCGCGGGATACGCTGCAGTTGGTGAAGGTGCGCCATACCGCCGGTGACGTTGGCAAATTTGAACTGCTGCAGGCCGGGCAAAGCCTGCTGGAACGGGAAAACCAGCAACAGGAGTTGCAGCAGCAGCGTGAAAGCGCGCGCAATTCGCTGGCGTTGTTGTTTGGGCAGTCGCCGTTTACGCGCCGCGAGGAGCGCCAGGCGCTGCCCATAGAAAGTGTTGCCATCATCCAGCGCCAACCGGTTGCGGTTATCGCGCAGCGGCCCGATGTTCAGGCGGCGGAGCGTCGGTTGCGGGCCGCTCTGGCGGGAGCCGAGGTGGCCCGGCTGAGCTTTTATCCGACCTTGAGCCTGGATGCGGCACTGGAGGCGGGCGGCCAGGCGTTTCGCCAATGGTTCGGCGATCCCGCGCGCGCGCTGGGGGGGACCCTGGCGCTGCCGTTTATCGAGTGGCGCAAGATGCGCCTGTCCAGCGAGAAGGCCCTGCTGCAGGCGCAGCAGGCGGAAATTCAGTTTCGCGATGCGGTCTACCGCGCTCTGGCGGACGTGGACAACGCCATGGAGCAGCGACAGGATGCGCAGCGGCAAATCGGCAATCAGCGGCGGCATCTGGCGATGAGCCGGCAAGGCGTTATTTTGGCGCAGAGCCAGTATCGGGCCGGCGCGGTGTCATTGCAGACGTTGCTGGATGCCCAGACTGCGTTGCTGTCCAGTGAGAATGCGCTGTCGGAACTGCAGTACCGCTATCTGAACGCCACCATGCAACTGTGGTTGGCGCTGGGAGGGGCTGTATCACAGGAACAAAGGGAAGGAATGAAGCATGGATAAGGGAATGGTGCCGCGACGGGTGGTGGTGACCGGCTATGGTGCGGTCACGGCGCTGGGCATGAATGCGCAACAAAACTGGCAGGCTATCATGGCGCACCGCGTAGCCTATCGCTATCAGGATAAATCGGCCGCGGGAATACGCTCGCGTTTTTTTGCGCTGATGGATAAGGAGCCGCCGATTGCCGGGCTTGCCCGCACAACCCTGCGCCGCCTGCCGCGCTTTGCCCGGCTGGCTTTGGCGGCGGCGACGGAGGCGGTCGATATGGCCTTTACTTCCGCCTCGTCCGGGCCGACCCACTTTTACCCTTCGCTGGAGTGCGGCGCCATTATCGGCAGCGGATGGGGCGGCCAGGATGAGATGATGGCGAATAACGCGGATTATTTGCATTCGGGGTTGGGCCGGCTGTTCGGGGCTTTTCATTCGATGCCCAATATTGCGACGGCGATCTGCAGCCAGCGTTGGTTGCTCCGCGGGTATCAGAGCTCGCCCGCCGCCGCCTGCGCGACCGGAAGCATCGCCATTGGCGAGGCGTTTGAGGTTATCCGCAGTGGCCGCGCGAGCATGATGTTGGCCGGCGCCGCCGAATCGCTGAGCGGCAACTGCGCCATTTGGAATATGGATGTCCTGCGTGTACTGAGCCATGAGCAGCTGGACATTACCAAAGCCAGCTGCCCGTTCAGCCGGAATCGCAACGGTTTTGTGCTGGCGGAAGGGGCGGCGGTGCTGTGTCTGGAGGAGCGAAACGCCGCCGTGGCGCGCGGCGCAGCGATATTGGGGGAGATAAAGGGCTACGGTAATTATTCGGATGCCTTCGATCTTACCGCGCCGGCGGACGACAAACAGGCCAAGGTGAAAACGCTGCGCCAGGCTTTGGCGCAGGCGGGGTTAGGCAGCCATGAAATCGATTATATCAATGCGCATGGCACTTCGACGCAGCTCAGCGATCTGAACGAAACCGAAACGATAAAATTGGCGCTGGGGGCGGATGCCTATCGCACCCCGCTTTCCAGCACCAAATCTTATACCGGCCACCTGATAGCGGCCTCCGGCAGTTTTGAATCGATCATCTGCCTGCAGGCTTTGCAGCAGCAGGTGATGCCGGGCACCTGCCACCTGCACGAGGCCGATCCCGCCTGCGACTTGGACTATATCAGCGAAGGGCACCGCCGCGGGCGCCTGAGGAACGTGATGAATGTCAGTTTTGGTTTTGGCGGGGCCAATGCGGCGCTGGTGTTTGGTAAAGGCGAAATGCATAACAATCTGGAGTCATGATGAAAAAGTACCACGTGTTGTATGAGGCCGTTTGCGCCATGCTGTCCGAGGCGAGGGAAGTGGAGCCGGCGTCGCTGTCGGCGGATATGCCTCTGCGGCAGCTGGGTCTGGACAGCCTGGATTATGTGGAGCTGATGCTGTTGGCGCAGCGGAGCTTCGGTATTTCACTCAAGGCTGAAATGTTTATTGAGCAGCCTGATTTGACGTTGGGGGAGCTGTGCCATTATATGGCCGCGCAATAACAGCCTGGCTGGCTCTTGCAGCGTTATGCCGGAGCCGGCCTTGTATTTCCTTGCCAGGTATCCGCACAGATAAATATAACGTTCAATTATTATCATCGCACTGAATATGGTCGAATGCCGATTCGGCATAATTAGGAATATTCTTTATTTGGTGGGCCAAATAGCCCATTACCGCATTCCCTCAATAGGCGGTTTCGTTAACCGAGTGAGCGCATTATCGGCTGAAAACATTAATGTTACTCAGCGACCTCTTTCTGCCGCAAATCCACTTTTCGCTGAAACAGGGATGCGTTTGCCCGTCTAATACCGTGCTGTTCAGCCAGATCAAATCCGCTATACTCCGCGCAGGATGCAGGAACCTATCCGTAAACCGGGGTGCGCTCCGGCTATCCATTGTGGTGATGTAAAAGGAAAATGACAGCCACATTTTTCTGATTAAAGTAATAGAGGTACCATGTCCAATCGTAAACACCTGACGCCTTCCGAAGTCGAAAGGTTGCTTGAGGTTACGCTGCAGGGGAAGAATCCGGAACGCGATTATTGTCTGATATATATGTGTTTTATTCATGGCTGTCGCGCCAGCGAAATCGGCGGATGGCGCCTTTCTGATATCGATCTGGAAGGGAGCAATATCTACGTTCATCGGCTGAAGAATGGCTTCTCAACCGTGCACCCTTTATACCTGCGTGAACGTCAGTGCCTGCGGCGCTGGTTGGAAAAACGCAGGCTGCATCGCGGTGCCGACGAGGAGTGGCTGTTTCTCTCCAATCGGGGAGGGCGTTTGTCTCGGCAGCGCATTTATTGCCTGATTCGTCATTACAGTAAAGCGGCTAAATTGGAGGTTAACGCCCACCCGCATATGCTGCGCCATGGCTGCGGATTCGCGCTGGCTGACCGTGGGATAGATACCCGTTTGATTCAGGATTACCTGGGGCACAAGAATATTCAGAATACGGTTATTTATACCGCCAGTAACGCGCAGCGCTTCAAGGAAATTTGGTAAACAAGATTTAAGTTAATATATTCAAGGAGTCACTTTGAACTAAACTGCAACATACTGTAAGGAGGCATAAAACCAATGTCAATATTCCTGTCAGCGCTTTCTTAGTTATTCGTAATTTTCGTTTAAAAACAACTGTTTATTATTGTCGTGGGTTTGTTGTCGTTGAACGCTCCCTAAGTAAAATCCTGCCCTCTTCCGCTCCCCGATAAATCCATTGTTCGTTTTTGTGAATTTTTCAGCCTAAATTTGTAATTTCATGCCATTTATTTGGAATTTAATTCTGGATTCCTCTTGTTTTTTGGTTCTAAAAACCAAAGGAGTCACTTTAGTTCAAAATGAATCGTTTGGGAGAATAGGCCTAATGCAATCAATCATCCGGCTGAAAGCACCTCTCGAACGTTGAACTAAATAAAAGGAATGACATTAAGGTTATGTCGGAAATAAACCAATGCATATTTTGCATAATTTCAAAGGAAAGTAGGATGAAAAAGAATTTGCTGGCTGTAGCTGTATTGACTGCGTCTGCATTCACCACCTCTGCATTTGCCGCCGATGGCGCGCTGAATATTACGGGTTCCATTACCGATCAGTCCTGCACCGTCGATCCTGACTCCCAAAACAAGCAGGTTGCCCTGGGTAAAATTGCTAAAGATGCCTTTACCGCCTCTAAAACAGCCGGCGCCAAGGCATTCAACCTGGTGTTGAAAAACTGCCCGGCAACCGTGACCGGCGCCACCGTACGCTTTGACGGCACCCAGATCCAGGGCCAGTCCGGCCTGCTGGCATTGACCCAGGATGCAGGCAAAGAAGCAAAAGGTGTTGGCATACAGCTGCTGGACGATGCGAGCAACGTGCTTAACATCGGCAACGACTCCCGCGTATATAGCCTGGCGGAAAATAAAGACAACGTGCTGGGCTTTGTGGCGCGTTACTACGCCTACGACACCGTATCTGTCGGTAGCGCCAACTCCACGGCTAACTTCACCATCGTTTACCAGTAATACCGCGCTGCCGCGGCAGCTCGAGCGTTAGAACAATGAGCCAGAGAGGCTGTTCTCTGGCTCTTTATTCATCGGTAATGAGGTAGGAAGAGAATGAAAGCTGGTTATTTCACGCTGGCCGCGGCGCTGCTGGCAATATCTTTGGCATCGGCTCAGGCGGGGGTGGTGGTAGGCGGAACCCGCCTGATTTATGACGGGGCTAAAAAAGAGTCTGCGCTGAATATCAATAATCCGGATGCGGTGCCTTATCTGATCCAATCCTGGGTCGATGCACAAGAAGGGGATAGCGCCAAGGCGCCCTTTATCATTACTCCGCCGCTATTTCGACTGGATGGCGGCCAAAATAATCTGCTGCGCGTAGTGCGGGCGGGTGGCAATTTGCCTGCGGACAGAGAATCGCTGTATTGGCTGAATGTGAAGGCCATCCCCTCGGTGGAAAAGAAAGACAATACGCTGCAAATCGCCATCAAGACCCGCATCAAGCTGATTTATCGCCCGCAGGGGCTCTCCGGCAACCTGGAGGAAGCGGTCGGCAAGTTGGCCTGGCGGCGCAATGGCAATAGCCTGCAGGTCACCAACCCCTCTCCTTATTACCTCACCTTTTTTAATTTGAAGCTGAACGGTAGCGCCATTTCCGGCAGCACCATGGTGGCGCCGCAGTCTACCGCCAATTTCCCGTTGCCGACGGCCGGCGGAGCCGGAGGGGCTCTTAGTTGGCAAATCATTAACGACTACGGCGGTACCGGCCAGACCTTTACCGGCTCGTTATAAGAGATTGCCCACAATTTTTTGCTCTGAATGAATACGGAGCAAGGATACGGCCTGCCTGAAATTTTGCGCTGGCCGAACCAATCGGGACAGGGAGTTAAAAGGATGAATAACCCGAATTGTATTGTTCTGCGAACCAGGTCTTTTTTGGCATACCTGATATCTTGCCAGGCGGTCTTACTGCTTAATCCGCTCAGCGTAGCCCACGCGCGGGATTACTTTAACCCGGCGCTGCTGGAAATTGACAACCCGGCGTTGCGTGGCGCGGATCTCTCGGTGTTTGAAGACAATGACAGCCAGGCGCCGGGAAGCTATCGGGTCGATCTTTATCTCAATGGTCAGCAGGTCGATAGCCTGGATGTCGAGTTCAGGCTTCAGCAGGATGCGGCCGGCAAGAAATCGCTGCAGCCCTGTTTTAGCGCCGAGAAACTGGCTGCGCTGGGCGTCAGGGTCGGCGCATTTCCGGCACTCGGCAACGGTGACAGCTGCGTCAATTTATCGCAGGCGATCCCTCAGGCATCGGCAACCTTCCTGTTCAGCCAGCTGCGGCTTAACCTCAGCATTCCGCAGGCTGCCTTGAATCTGAATGCGCGCGACTACGTTTCCCCAGACAAATGGGATTCTGGCGTGCCGGCGTTGTTGGTCAACTATAACTTCAGCGGCGCCAATAGCCAGGTGCGTGAGAACCAGGGGCAGGATAGCAATAACTACTATCTGAACCTGCGTTCGGGCGTTAACTGGGGCGCCTGGCGTTTGCGCAACTATTCCGTGTGGAACCAGTACAGCGGCGGGGCCTCTTCCTGGCGTTCGATCAATACCTATCTGCAGCGCGACGTCGTTGCGTTGCAAAGCCGCCTGACCCTGGGCGACAGCACGACATCCAGCGACGTATTCGACAGCGTGCAGTTTCGCGGCGGGCAACTGGCGTCGGAAGACGAACTGTTGCCGGACAGCCTGAAAGGCTATTCCCCGGTGGTGCGCGGCATTGCGCGCACCAATGCGCAAATAGTCATACGCCAGAACGGTTATGTCATTTATCAGAGCTATGTCCCGCCCGGGGCGTTTGAGATTACCGATCTTTACCCCACCGGCGGCAGCGGCGACCTGAACGTGAGCGTTCGCGAGGCCGACGGCCAGGAGCAAAATTTTGTGGTGCCTTATGCCGTGGTGCCGGTCTTGCAGCGTGAGGGACGTTTTAAATACAGCCTGACCAGCGGGAAATACCGCTCTTATGGCGGCGGGGTGGATGAGCGCCCCTTTAGCCAGCTCACCGGGATCTACGGGTTACCCTGGGGAGCGACGCTCTACGGCGGCGTGCAGGCGGCCAGCAAGTATCAATCCCTGGCGTTGGGCTGGGGGCAAAACCTGGGGGCCATGGGTGCCTTGTCTGCCGATGTCACCCAGGCCTGGACCAAGACGCAAACCCAGCCTAAGGAACAGGGGCAGTCTTGGCGGCTGCGCTATGGCAAAAACTTCATTGAAACCGGCACCAACTTCAGCCTGGCCAGCTATCGCTACTCAACGCGGGGGTTCTACACCCTGCAAGAGGCGCTGGAAAGCTATGGCGGCAACCGCGCCATCTACAACGATCACAAGAAAAGCCGCGCCGAGTTGACGTTAAGCCAAAACCTGGGAGCCGAAGGCGGCTCGCTGTCGCTCAGCTTGTTTAATGAGGACTATTGGAACGATAACCGCCGTTCCCAGTCTGCCAGCGTCAGTTACAACAACAGTTGGCAAAGTGTCAGCTACGGGCTGAACTACACCTTCAGCCAAAATGGCTACGACAGCAATGGCAACAGAATCGCCGTTCGCGATCACATCGTGGCGTTCAACGTCAGCGTGCCCTTGGGCAGCCTGTTGCCGGGCGGCTACGCCACCTATGGCATGAACGCCAGCCGCAATGGCGCCACCAGCAATAACCTTGGCCTCAGCGGAACCGCACTGGAAGGCAATAACCTGAACTACAGCATTAGCCAGGGCTATACCGGAAGGGGCGTTGGCGCTAATGGCAATATTCAGGCCGACTATAAAGGTTCTCTCGCCGAGTTGAACCTGGGCTATGGCTACGATCGCCACCGCCAGCAGGTGAACTACGGCATTCAGGGGGGCGTTCTGGTTCATCAAAACGGCATCACGCTGTCGCAGCCGCTGGGCGATACGGTCGCGCTGGTACAGGCGCCGGGCGCGGCGGGGGTCAACGTGTTGAACCAGACCGGCGTGAGCACCGATTGGCGCGGCTATGCGGTCGTGCCTTACCTGACGCCCTATCGCCGCAATATCGTCGGGTTGGACGGCGATTCCTTTGCCGAAGATGTCGACATGACGATGAGCAGCCAGACTGTGATACCGACGCGCGGCGCGGTGGTACGCGCCAACTTCAATCCTAACGTCGGCCTGCGGGTATTAATGACGCTCTTGACGCGCGGCGGCAGCCCCGTGCCTTTCGGCGCAACGGTCAGCGCTGTTGGCGGAGCGTCCGAGAGCGCGGGCATTGTCGGCGACGGCGGGCAGGTGTACCTGGCCGGGATGGCCGAAAGCGGTCAACTGCAGGTGAAGTGGGGCAACGGCGCCGATCGGCAATGCCAGGTCAACTATCGATTGGCTAATCAGTCTGAAAGCGGCGGCATTCGGCTCGTCAACGAGCAGTGTTTATAAGGTGCGTGTGATGACAACAGGAAAAAAAATTCAGCATGCCGCGTTCGTCGGCACTTTGCTGCTAACCGCCGCGTTGAGCGCGCAACAGGCGCAGGCCGCTTTTGGTCAGTGCAGGCCGACATCAGGCACCCATGGGTTCGCGTTCCGTTTTTCTCCCACGCTGACCAATCCGGCGCAGAACGTGACGGGCCTGGTGATAGAGAACGCCGCCGGCAATAACTGGAACCTGAGCGACACCTATGACGTGCAGTGCGAATGTTCCAACCGCACGGCTTCTTACGTCACCGCTAAATCGCTGTTACCGCAAGAGGTGCGCAAAGACGGCCGTTTAACCTATTACGCGTTGAATGAATATTTGGGGGTGGCCAGCGAGGTTTTCATCGCCGGCGACCGCAACCAGTTTATCCCTGCGCCGTTTAGCAACGAATCGAATTGGAAGACCGAAATGCAACCTGATGAAAGCTGCGCCCGTGCCCCTTATAGCAGCGGGGCCAGAGGGAAAATTCATCTGTATTTTCGCCGGCCGTTCGTTGGGGTGACCACTATCCCCAACACCCGGCTGGTGGAGACCTACATATCTGTCTCCAGCGGGGTGAACAGTACGATCCCGGTATCTGTGGTCTCGATGAGCGGAACGGTGACTGTGCCGCAAAGCTGCGAGATTAGCCCGCAAACGGTGGTGGTGGATTTCAACGACATTATGAAACCCGATTTTCAAACCAAGGGGGCGATGCCGCGTGGCTTCACGCCGCGTCAAAAAGAGCTGATTTTAGCCTGTCGCAACATTTCCGCCGGGGTCAAAGTCAGCCTGTCGTTCCGCGGCGAGGCGGACGCCAATATGCCTACGGCGCTGAAGACCAGCAATAGCAGCATTGGCGTGATGATTAACGACTTGTCCGGCAACCCCATCGCGCCGCAAAGCGGCAGGTTGCCGGTCGATTTCCAATACCCTACCCAAATCGGCCGAACGGGGATCAGCCTTTACCCTGTCAATACTACCGGCCAGGCGCCGACGGTGGGTACGTTCAATGCCACGGCGACCATTCAGGCGGAAATTGAATAAATGGATTTTTAAACGTTGCGGCCGTTTCGTCCGCAGCCCTCAAGAGTAAGGAGCGCGTTATGGTGAATAAAGTGAGCGGTATTGGCAGCAGGCTGGCGCTGGTTGGCATTTTTTTGCTGGCGATCCCAACTATGGTGGCGGCGGCAAAAATAGAGATTAAGGGCAATATTAAAGCGGCGCCTTGTGAGGTAGACGGGGCAAACAGCACGGTTAAGGTCAATTTGGGTGACAACATCTCCGCTTCTACGTTGGCCACTTCCGGTTCCGCCAGCGACTGGATTGATTTTCCACTAACCCTGAAAAATTGCCCGGCCACGACGACCGCCGCCATCGCCACCTTCAGCGGCACGACCGCCGATGAAAGCGCCACTCTTTATAAGAGCATCGGCAGCTCTCGCCGGGTACAGATTGAGCTGCAGAATAACAAAGGCGTTAACCTGGGCAACGGCAAAAGCATGACGCAACCCGTTAACCATGTGTCCAACGAAGCCAAATTCGATTTGCGGGCAAGGGCATACAGCACGAATGGCGGCTCAACGCCCGGTACGATCGAAGGCGTTTTGCAGGTCACTTTCGTCTATGAATAGCAATACAGAGTCGAGGTGAGGATATGAACATAGGTTATTCACGCGAAGCGGCGCTGGTGGAGGACGCTCTCTATGATCAACACACCGGAAGCGTCGCGATTATGGAACCCTGCCCGATCACCGCATTGGGGATCGGGAACCGACTGGTTGAATCCTGCGGCTATCGGCAGAACAGAATTTTTCCGGTTGCGAGCCTGGCGGAACTGAGCAACGCCCTGGCGCGCCATCAGCCGCGCCTGCTGATTATGGAGCTTTGCGGTAAATCCGAATCCGTATTGGATGGTTTGCGATTGATCTCCGAAGTGCAGGAAAACTTGCCGAATACCGCGATCGTGGTTTGCACGGCGATGGATGAGCCCCGGGTGCTGCGGCAACTCATCGCCTCCGGTATTCGCGGATTAATGCTCAAGCAAGAGCCGGCTATCGCCCTGGCGCACTGTGTGCAGCAGGTGTTGGCGGGGAAATGCAGTTTTAGCCATCGCATCCGGCAGCGCCAACTGCACCAAAACGCCGCTGGGCGGCCGCTGACCCTCAGGGAGCTGGACGTATTGAGCCAGTTATTTTCCGGCAAAAGCGTCAGCGGTGTGGCCGTGACGATGTGCCGCGACATTCGCACCGTCAGCACACATAAGCGTAACGCCATGTTAAAGCTTGGGTTTCACAATGATGGTGAGCTGTATCTTCAAGGAAAATGGATGGCTGCAAATGGCCCGTCCTTTGTCCGCTAAAGGTGTTTCACCGCGCCTGGCAGCGGCAAAAAAGATAATACAGGAGCTGAATATGTATTCTTCATTTCATCAACCGCTACGTATTGCGTTAATGGACAGCTGCCCCTTAACGCTTGATGGATTGGCCAGTTTTATCGGATCCCTGTCCACTTCGGGCAAGATAGCCGTACAGGAAACCAGCATGAGGAGGGCGGCGGATGGCGTGGTGTATCAGCAAGCCGACGTGCTTATCGCCGAATTGTACGGTATCGATGAAACGCCTGCGCAGGGGCGGGAGATTTTGCTCAACTTGTGTATTCAACAACCGGCGCTCAGAGCCGTGGTTTACACCCGTAGCCAAAATACCGAAGAGCTGGGGGCATTATTGAGCCAGCACAATATCAGTATTGTTGCACGTGATGACGCACTGCCGCTGGTGGCGGAGTTCTTCAGCCGCGTATTGAACGGCGAGCGGGTGTTGAGCCCACAGATTGGCGCCTGTCTGGCGCGCTCTGCCTGCGGTGAATCCACCGCCATGCGTGAGCTGACGCGTTGCGAAAGCGATGTTCTGGCCTCCTTGTTTAGTGGGATGAGCCTGCGCCAGATTGCCGAATTGCAGCGCCGCAGCGTTAAAACCATCAGCGCGCACAAATGCAGCGCGATGCGTAAGCTGCAGGTGACAAATGACAGCGAGCTGTTTTCTTTACATGGCAAAATTACCCGGCAGTTTTCCAGCGGGTGGCATGAATCTTCCCCGCGCCAGGAATAGCGTTTTATTTTGACGCGCAGAAAGACGCATAATGTATCACCATAAATATTTAGCCGATGTATATTAACGCGTCGGGCTAAATATTTATGCTGCGAAAACGTTCTACGTTAGTCGCAGTATATATGACAGTGTTCTGGATATTTTTATGTCCCAGGTAGTCTTGAATCAAACGCGTATCAACCCCGTGATCGGCCAGAGCATAACCACAAGAGTGACGCAACATGTGGGGATGAACCTGCACGCTAATACCTGCCTTCTCTCCGTACATTCTCATCAATCGGTACAGCTGTTGCCGCGATATTTTCCCGCCGTGGCGAGATAAAAATAACCACTGGCTGTCTGCCTCAAGATAACCGGAACGCTGGGCAAGCCACTTCAACAGAGCATGACGCTCCCTGGGTTGTATAGGGTGTTGAACGGAAAAGCCATTTTTCAATCGAGATATATGTATCCGGTTGGTGGCCAGATCAATATCTTGCAGGCGTAATGAGCGCAGTTCGCTGACGCGTAAACCATGAATAAAACACATCAACAACAGGCAGCGATCCCGGATGCTGTTTTTACCCTCATGGACTGCTGAGATGAGTTGCTCAATTTCAACCTGGCTGAGGAATTTCCTTTTCTTCATCTTAATTACCTGGACATTGAATGCTGGATAATCTTGCGTGTGGTTTTTATTAAAGCATTGAATGATAATAGACGGCAAAGAAAATAAAATCTTATGAATTTAATTAAGAGGATATTTGTATAATTGTAGTTTTTGCATGTATATGGTGAATGTTTTTATATTTAATGGTGTCAGGCGTCGCTGTTTATTGTTCGGAATGTTCTTTGGTTGCCGTTATTTAATGTGGTTTTTATCGCAAAAACAGGCTTCGCGGATATGCCTGAGCTGAGCGCCTCGCTTGCCGCCACCGTGCCCGGCCAGCCCCAGTGAGGAAGGGCGAATTATTATTGATATCATTCTGCCGCCGCTTACAATGCCTGCCATCTCAAGATTTCAAAGGGTTTTTCATGGAGCTGCTACGGGTGGTTTCCCGCCAGTATCGCTGGCCGTTTTTGGCGGTGATGGCATTGACGATGGCCAGCGCCGCACTGGGCATTGGCATTATTGCCTTTATCAACCTGAGGTTGATGGCGGCAGCCGGCAATCCGCTCACCGTGTTGCCGGAGTTTCTGGGGCTGCTGGCGCTATTGATGGCGGTGACTCTGGGTTCACAGCTGGCGCTGACGGCGCTTGGGCACCACTTTGTTTTTCGGCTGCGCGGGCAACTGGTAAAACAAATTATGGATACCGATATCCAACGCGTTGAGCAACTGGGCAGCGCATCGCTGTTGGCGAGCCTTTCCAGCGATATTCGCAATATCACCATCGCCTTTGTGCGCCTGCCGGAGCTGGTTCAGGGGGTAATACTGACTCTGGGATCGGCGATTTATCTGGGATGGTTGTCTCCCAAAATGCTGGCGGTGACGGCCGTTTGGGTGGCGATAACGATTTTTGGCAGCGGGTACCTGGTGGCGCGGGTTTATCGTCATTTGACCCGCGTGCGTGAGGCTGAAGAGCGGCTTTACCAACATTATGAGTCGGTTATCGATGGGCGCAAAGAGTTGGCGCTCAACCGCCGGCGAGCGCAAAAGTTGTATCAACGGTCTTATTTGCCCGATGCCGAAGGCTACCGCTACCATATTATTCGCGCCGACACTTTTCACCTCAGCGCAGTAAACTGGTCAAATATCATGATGCTGGGTGCTATCGGCCTGGTGTTCTATATGGCTAACAGCCTCGGATGGGCGGACACGGCGGTGGCCGCTACTTATTCACTGACGCTGTTGTTCCTGCGTACGCCGCTGCTGCAGGCTGTCGGGGCGTTCCCAACCTTGGTCAGCGCCGAGGTGGCGTTCAATAAGGTGAAAGCGTTGCGGCTTGCCGATTACCAACCGGCGTTTCCCGTGGCGGTCGCCAGGCCTTGGCAAACGCTGGAACTGCGCGATGTCATTTTCCGCTATGGCGCAACCGAGCAGCACCCTGGGTTCTCCGTTGGGCCGGTTAACCTGACGTTGCGCCGGGGGGAGTTGGTGTTCCTGATTGGCGGCAACGGCAGTGGGAAGTCGACGCTGGCGATGCTGCTGACTGGCCTGTATCAGCCGGCCAGTGGGCAGATCCTGCTGGACGGCGTTGCGCAGGAACCGGCGGATATGCACGGTTATCGCCGCCTGTTTTCCGCAATTTTTACCGATTTTCATCAGTTCCACCATCTGCTGGGCGCGGAAGGCGATGCGCCGGATCCTGAGCTGGTCGCCCTTTGGCTGGAGCGGCTTAAAATGGCAAACAAGCTGGAGTTCGATGGCGATCGGGTGACCAATCCGCAACTTTCACAGGGGCAGCGTAAGCGCCTGGCGCTGCTGCTGGCGGTGGCGGAACAGCGCGATATCTTGTTGTTGGATGAATGGGCTGCCGATCAGGATCCGCAATTTCGTCGTATTTTCTACCGTGAGTTATTGCCACAGCTGCGGCAATTGGGCAAAACGGTGCTGGCTATCAGCCACGACGATCACTATTTTGAACACGCCGATCGGCTACTGGAGATGCGCGCCGGCCGCCTGAGCGAGCTGACCGGCAGCGAGCGTGAACGGGCCAGCCGGGATTCCATTACACAAATTGATTAACCTCCCTTCCTTCGGGCTGAGTAAGCAGCCCGAACCCACCAAACGCAAGCTGTGTCGTCATATCCTAAATAACCAAAATATAAATCCAAGATATCGGCGTTAATGCAGTTTAATTGACTATAAATTTACCTTATAAATGGTCAATTAATTGAACATTGTTTTATTTACCAGTGGTTTAATTTTGATCTTTCACCTTGTGACACACTGCGCGCACTCCCATCAATACAATCAAAACTATTGCCAGTGGCATTATTTTTTATCATGTCTTTCCTTCCCGATATCCATAACAGATCGGTTGGCGGCAGGCTTTTGTCTACGACGATGGGGGAACGTCCTATTGATAGCCTCAGTGTATCAATAATTATTTCAATCTATTAGCGGTGACGAAGTGGCAACCGAAGAGCAGGCAAACATCAAGCGCAAGGCATGGCTGTGCGTCTTTATCGGCTGCGGCCTGTTCTGGTTTATCGTTGCCGCCGTCATCTATTGGGTATGGGTTGGGTAGGAGATCTTTTCTGAATAAAAAACAGACAAAACCAGGTGAAGAGGCGTGGTGCCGCACTCAACCCTACATACCGCCCACCTGGCGCTTGAGTGGCGTGCAGCGGCGCTTTATCGCCGATCTCTGGCAAGAGGAAGCCACCCCGCTACCAGGGCAGCCTGAAGATCCCGGGATTAACGAATAACGCGGTTGCGCCCGGCGAGGGCGCCGAACAGCATTTGCAGCAGCGTCAGGCACAGGAGTACGATCAGCGGCAAACGCCAACCCTGGGTAAGGTCGTGCAGCAGGCCGAACAACGTCGGGCCCAGAGCCGCCAGCAGGTAACCTACCGACTGCGCCATGCCCGAAAGCTGAGTGGCCTGATGATGATGTTGGCTGCGCAGGCCAAATAACGACAGCGCGAGCACCAGCGAGCTGCCTGCACCCAGGCCCGCAAAAATCAGCCAGATCAGCGAATTGTCCGGCAGCAGCAATAATCCCCCGACCCCGATAAAAATCAGCAGCGAGCTGCACAGCGCGATAGCGCGTTGGTCGCGCGCGCGCGGCAGAATAAACACCATCACAAAGTTGGCGACGATAGCCACCACCTGATAAATAAACAGCTCAAAACCCGCCTGCTGCGGTGAGGTGCCATGGCTGGCGGCAAAGGCGCTGAACCAGCCGATAATGGTGTAGAAGGCGATCGATTGCAGCCCCATAAACATCGCCACCTGCCAACCCAGGGCGCTGCCCCAGGGGGAGCGTAATTGCGCCTGTTGGGGGGCGTGAGCGGCGCTGGCGGCGGGGGGCGCCGGCTGGCGCAGCTGCGGCAACCAAACCAGCAGCGCCAACAAGGCGGGCAGGCTCCAGCACAGCAGTGAAAAACGCCAGCCAAGATCGTTCAGCGTCGCCAGCGGCACCGCCAGGCCGGAGGCGGTGGCGGCCACCAGCGACATCACGGCGGCATAGGCGGCGATCATGGCGGCCGCCCGGTGCGGGTAGTCCCGTTTCACCAGGGTGGGCAATACCACGTTGGCGAAGGCGATGGCCGCACCGATGAGCGCGGTGCCCAGCCACAGCATGAGGTTTTGCGGCAGAGAGCGCAGCATGATGCCGATCGCCAGCAGCGCCAGCGCGAGGCCGAGCGTGCGTTCGATGCCCAGGCGTTTTGCCAGCCCCGGGGTCAGCGGCGAGAGCACCGCAAACAGGATCAGCGGCAGTGAATTGAGCAGGCCGGCGGCGGTTGCGGACAGCGTCAGCTGCTGCTGAATCTGTTCCAGCAGCGGGCCAACGCTGGTCAGCGCGGCCCGCAGGTTGGCGGCCACCAACATAATGCCGGCGATCAACAGCAAAGGGTGGCGTAAACGGCTGCGTTTTGGCGCCGCGGGAATAGGGGGAAAAGTGGATTGGGGCATGAGTTCCTCGCACCAGGGCATGCAGTCAATCAGTGCTGCATGGCGTGATGCGTTGATTGACGTTAACGCTTACGTAACGGCAAAGATACCGATATCTGCGCGCAAGTGTAGGGAAGAAGCCCTTGACTGGCAAGAGGCGCCATGCTCAATCAGCAATTCGCCTTCGACCGCCCGTTGCAGGATAAGGGGCGCTTGAACCGCGACGTGAAGTCGCCGATCGCCAGAGCGGCGGCCGGATCTGAGAAGGCGGCGAGGGCAGCAATGTGCGGCCCCCGCCGCATGATTATGCCAGAGAGGGCAGCGGGCTTAACGCCAGGCGTGCCGGCTGATCCTCGCTGCGGCTGAAACGCCAGCAGGTGCGGTGATACTTCGCCACGCTGTTGCGGTGCGCCACGCTGATCAGCGTGACCTGCGGCAGTTCATCAACCAGCAGGCAGTACATCAACTGCTCGGTGTCATCGTCCAGCGCGCTGGTGGCTTCGTCGAGGAACAGGATATCCGGCCGGGCCAGCAGCGCGCGGGCAAACGCCAACCGCTGTTGTTCACCCGGCGACAGGCGGTGGCTCCAGTTGGCGCTGGTGTCCAGCCAGGGCTGCAAATGCTTCAGGCGACAGTTTTCCAGCACTTTCAGCAGTTGTTCATCGCGGTATTCCGCCGCCAGGTGCGGATAGCTCAGCGCCTCGCGCAGCGTGCCGATCGGAATATAGCTGCGTTGCGGCAGGAACATCGCGGTCGCGCCGTCGTCCAGCCCGATGGCCCCGGAGCCGTAGGGCCAGATGCCGGCAATCGCGCGCAGCAGCGTCGATTTGCCGCAGCCCGACGGGCCGACGATCAGCAGGCGATCGCCGCGCTGCAGCTGCATGCTGGCGGCGGCCAGCAAGGGTTGACCATCGGGCAACTGCAGGCTGAGGTTATCCAGCGTCAACGGCCGCGCGCTGTCCGGCTGCAGCTGAATGCCGCGCGGCTGATGGTGCACCTGATCGACGGCGGCGTTGAACCCCGCTAAACGGTTCACGCAGGCTTTCCAGGTCGCCAAATCGTTGAAGGCGTCGATAAACCACGACAGGGCGCCCTGCACCTGGCCAAAGGCCGAGGAAATTTGCATCAGGCCGCCCATCTGGATAGCGCCGGAAAAGTAGCGCGGCGCCGCCACCAGCATCGGGAAGACGATGGCGAACTGGCTGTAGAAGTTGCTCGCGATGTTCAGTCGCCGGGTGATGCGCATGATTGACCACCAGTTGGCGCGAATGGCCTCAAAGCGGCCGCCCAGCTGCTGCGCTTCGCGCGGTTCGCCGTGGTACAGCGCGATGGCGTCGTTATTTTCTCGGATGCGGATCAGGCCGAAACGGAAGTTCGCCTCATAGCGCTCCTGATTGAACCCCAGCATGACCAGAGGTTTGCCGACCCACCAGATCAGCAGCGAGCCGAGCACGGCATACAGCAGAGCGAACCACAGCATATAACCGGGTAAAGTCACGCTGTGTTGGCCGATGGCGAAGGTCATGGGCCCGCTGACGTGCCATAAGATGTCGACGAAGGAAAACAGCGTTACCAGGCTGGACAGCAGGCCGAGCGACAACGACAGCGTATACTGCGTCAGCACGTTGAGATCTTCGGCGATACGCTGATCGGGGTTATCGACGATCTGCTGCTGCTCGGTATGGTAATAGGCCTGATGCGCCAGCCATTTGCCCATAAATTTTTCCGTCATCCAGCGCCGCCAGTGCATCTGCAGCCCTTGTGTCAGGTAGACCTTGTAGACCGCCAGCACGATGAAAATCAACGCCAGATAGGTAAAACGCCACAGCTGCGCTTTGAATACCGGGTAATTTTTGTTCTGCAGCGCGTCGTAGAACACCTGATTCCACTGGTTGATCAGCACGCTGATGTATACCAGGCCGAGCGACAAAACGATGATGGCAATCAGCATCGTCCAGGCGCGCCATTTTTTTTCCGAGACCCAGAAGGGCTTGATCAATTGCCAGACGGCGTGTTTTTGCACAGGGGTTGCGTTCATAGGGTTCCAGGTCAGCGCTGCATTTTCTTCAGCATGGGCCGGGGACAAGTAACAAACAAACCCTGACTGTAAGCAGTTTTGACCCGGCTAACCGTTTGAAATATTGCGGCTGAATTCTGAGGGGTGAAGCCGGGGAGCATGGCGGTTATACTGGCGCCGAATTTTTGCGGAAAGGATAAGTAATGAAGGCTTGGGTTCCCCTGTTATTGACCTGCGGCGCGTTCGCCAGCGCCCAGGCCAGGGCGCATATTGATGAGCCGGATATTGCCGCCGACTGCCAAAAGGTGGCGGGCTACGCCGCGTTGGGAAAAAGCGCCTATCAGCAGCAAGATTATGCCAAAGCCGCCGATATCTTCCGCGATCAGGCGGCCTGGAGCGAGTTCTGCGGCCTCAGCGGCCAGGCTACCGCCACCGCTTACAACAACGTGGCGCTGGCGCTGATGCACGCCGGCGAACTGCTCAAGGCGCGGGCCTATCTCGGGCTGGCGCCGCAGGATGAAAAATCGCAGCACAACCTGAAGCTGCTGCAGCAACGCCTGGCGCAGCGGCCGTCGTCCGCCGGGCCGGGCGGGGTATACTGGCAATACGCCGGGCGCGGCGTGTGGAGCGAGGTGGTGGTGAAACCCCAGGGCCCACGCTGGCTGATTGATTTTTCCGGTTACTCCATGCCGCAGATGGGGCTGTATTACGGCCCGAACATGGGGGATTTCAGCGAGACGTTGGCTATCGACCACGGCAGAGCCGTTTACCGTCAACATGAGCCGCAAGAGGCGCTGGCCTGCGAGGTGGCGATGGTCTTCGGTAACGATTCACTGGATATGCATACCCGGGGAGACTGCGGTTTCGGCTTTAACGTGCGGGCGGAAGGGCGCTTCGTGCGGGTCGAATAATCAGCCCCAGGCGCAGCGTCCTGAGGCCGGGAGATTATGCCCAGGTCGCGGCGCCGCTCAGCAGCTCTTTCCAGGCGGCGACGTTGCCCAGATAGTTGCCGGCCGGGATCTGGCGCAGGTGTCCGTCGCTGTCTTGCAGCGCAAAGGTCGGGAAGCCCTGGCCCTGCACCTTGGCGAGAAACGCCCGGCTTTCCGCGATGTGCTGCGCCGTAGGCGCGCCGCTGTTGAAGCGCATTTCGGCGATAAACGCGGCGGAGGGCAGGCCCAGCTCTTTGGCCAGTGATTCCAGCACCGGCGTATCGGCAATGCGGCGGCCTTCCTGATAATGCGCCCGCTGAATGCGGTGCAGCATGTCCAACCCGCGTCCCGACAGTTTTTCCGCCGCCAGAATGGCGGTGATCGGCGGCTCGGAATCCATTATCGCCGTGGTGTCGCGCAACAGGCCGTTGAAATAGGCTTCGCCAAAGGGTTGGCCGGTCAGCTCGGCAATACGTTTATCGTGCGGGATCACATAGTTGCGCCATTCGTCGGTGATCTGACGGCGGTTGTTGCCGGTCATCATGCCGCCGGCGTGCAGGGCGACGGTCAGGCCGGGGATGGTTTGGGCGGCTTTCACCAGCGGCGCTGCGCCGTAGCACCAGCCGCACAGCGGATCGAAAATGTAATGCAGAGTGGTTCCGGTCATCTTTATGCCTCTTGATGCGCCGCCGCCATCAGGCCGCGGCGCATGTACATCGTTCGTTAAGGTCAGGGCGCGCTTATTGCGGCCACTTCATCTCGCCTTTCAGCACTTTCGCGCTCAGTTCCAGGCTCGACTCATCCTTGAGGGTCGGGTAGTGCTTTTTCATCGCTGCGATCAGCGCGGCGGAGTCCTTGGCCTTCGGCAGTTCGGCTTCCAGCGTGGTCAGGTATTTTTGCGTAAAGCTGACCGACTCCAGCGTCTGGGCGGCGCCCGGCAGGAAGTGGCCCGGCACGACGACCTTAGGCTGCAGCGCCTTGATGTCGCTCAGCGTTTGCTGCCAGTGCGCGCGGGACGCCGGGGTCTGGTTATCGGCCACCCACGGATGAATGTTGTCACCGGCTACCGCTACGCCGCCCACTACCGCTTTCAGCGCCGGGATCCACACGAAGGTGCGGTCTGGCGTTGGGCCGGTCAGGCCTTTCACTTCCACTTTCTGGCCGTCGATGGTGAAGCTGTCGCCCTGCAGTGGCTGTGGCACCACCACCGCTTTCGGCGCGCTGTCTTTCAGGATTGGGCCCCAGTAAGCCACTTTGCCGTCTTTGGTGGCGTTGATGTCTTTGATGGTGCCCGGTGAAGCGATGATTTTCGCTTCCGGGAAGGCGGCTTTAATCACGTCCAGGCCGAAGTAGAAATCCGGATCTGAATGGCTGATGTAAACGGTGGTCAGTTTCTTGCCGGTCGCTTTGATCTTTTTCACCAGCTCTTCGGCGTCGTTGCGCTGGAACTGGGCGTCGATCAGTGCCACTTCGTGTTTGCCGCTGATGATTTCGGAAGACACCGGGAATACGCTTTTCTCGCCTGGGTTATACACTTCCATGGTCAGAGTATCGGCCGCGGTAGCGTAAGCGCTGAGGGTGGCAACGCCGGTGAAAGCCAGGGTCAGTAATGATTTCTTAAACATGGGCAGAAGTCCTTTGGGTATCGATTAATGTTGTAGAGATGTTAGGTTGCATAAAGCGATAGAAAAACCGGATAATGAGCAATTATTCATTGCATAAATCGGACGAATCATGGATCGCATTACCGCAGCTGAGGTTTTTATCACCATCGTGGATCGCGGCAGCATGATTGCCGCGGCGGAAACGCTGGAGATGTCGCGTGCGATGGTGACCCGCTACCTGGCGCAGATGGAGCAATGGGCCGGCGCGCGTTTATTGCACCGCACTACCCGTAAGCTTAGTCTGACCGACGCCGGAGAGCGCACGCTTGAGCGTTGCCGGCAAATGCTGGCGTTGGCGGGCGAGATAGATCTGGTGGAGGGCGAACAGAGCGATGAACTGCGCGGCTTGCTGCGCATCACCTGTTCGCAGTCGCTGGGCCAGACGGCATTGGTCGGGGCGGTCACCCAATATCTGAAGCTGCACCCGCAGGTGGCGGTCGATTTGCAGATGAATAACCGGGCGGTAAACCTGGTGGAAGAACGCATCGATCTGGCGTTGCGCATCACCAATGAGCTGGATCCGAATCTGATCGCCCGGCCGTTGTCCACCTGCGCCTCGGTGGTGTGCGCCTCCCCGGCGTACCTGGCGGCGCACGGCACTCCGCGCCATCCGCAGGATCTGGCGCTGCACAACTGCCTGACCTATTCCTATTTCGGCAAGAGCCTGTGGCATTTTGACGCCCAGGGCGTTAAGTCGGCGGTGGCGGTCAGCGGCAACCTGAGCGCCAATGAGTCGGTGGTGCTGATGGCCGGAACCGTGCAGGGGGCGGGCATTTCCATGCAGCCTTACTACTCTGCCGCCCCGTTGTTGGCCAGCGGCGAGCTGATCGAGCTGCTGCCGGATTATCGGCCGCAGGCGATGGGCATTTACGGCATCTATACCTCGCGCCGCCAGATGCCGGCCACGCTGCGCACCATGCTGGATTTTCTGGTGGAGTGGTTTGCCAACAACCCGGGCTGGCGCGCGACGCTGCGCTGAGAACGGTTAACGGGGTGGCAACATTTCCACACATTTATCATCATGAATACATTCAAACGGTTACTGAACCAATATGAATGTATTGTGCGTTGCCGGGGTTTTACCACTGGCCTTTATTCCGGCCGTCATGCTATTTCTGTAGCGCTAAAGCGTTAATAAGGCTTAATAATTATAGGGTTAACCGAACCCTTGCGCCGAAGCAACCAACCTGACCCTTCTTATCGGGCCGCCCGGCGGGCTGCCCGGGATTACGTTTGTTTTTTTACCAGCCCGGCGTTTGACGCAGGGGCTTTGTTGACTGGGAGCGTTACGCATGCCTGTTTCTCTGCTCGCACTGGCATTAAGTGCATTTGCTATCGGCACCACCGAATTCGTCATCATGGGGCTGTTGCCTGAGGTGGCGGGGGATTTGCAGGTGTCGATCCCTTCCGCCGGCTGGCTGATTAGCGGTTATGCGTTGGGCGTGGCGATCGGCGCGCCGATCATGGCGCTGCTGACCGCCAGGCTGCCGCGCAAGAATACGTTGCTGCTGCTGATGGTGATTTTTATTATCGGCAACATCATGTGCGCCCTGGGCTACAGCTATGACTTCCTGATGCTGGCGCGCATTATTACCGCGCTGTGCCACGGGGCCTTCTTCGGCATCGGCGCGGTGGTGGCGGCCAATCTGGTGGCGCCAAACCGCCGGGCCTCTGCGGTGGCGCTGATGTTCACCGGCCTCACGCTGGCCAACGTGCTGGGCGTGCCGCTCGGCACCGCGCTGGGCCAGGCGCTGGGCTGGCGCTCAACCTTCTGGGCGGTGGCGGCGATCGGCGTGCTGTCGCTGCTGGCGCTATACGCCAAGCTGCCTTCGCTGAAGGACGAAGCGCCGACCGATTTGAAAAAAGAGCTGGCGGCGCTGCGCGGCGGCGGCATCTGGCTGTCGTTGCTGATGACGGTAGCGTTCGCCGCCTCAATGTTTACGCTGTTTACCTATATAGCGCCGCTGTTGACCGAAGTGACCGGGGTTTCGGCGCACGGCGTGAGCTGGACGCTGCTGCTGATGGGGGTTGGCCTGACCTTCGGCAATATCGTCGGCGGCCGCCTGGCGGACTGGCGGCTGGCGCTGACGCTCAGCTGCACCTTCCTGACGATCGCCCTGTTCGCCGCGCTGTTCAGCTGGACCAGCCACGCGCTGGTGCCGGCGGAGTTGACCCTGTTCCTGTGGGCCGCCGCCGCCTTCGCCGCGGTGCCGGCGCTGCAGATCAACGTGGTGACCTATGGCAAGAAAGCCCCGAACCTGGTGTCTACGCTGAACATTGCTGCGTTTAACGTCGGCAACGCCATCGGCGCCTGGGTCGGCGGCGTGGTGATTGCGCAAGGGCTGGGGCTGACCAGCGTGCCGCTGGCGGCTGCGGGCATCGCTCTGCTGGGCTTGCTGTTGTGCCTGGTGACCTTCAGCCGCGCCAAGCGGCCGGTCAGCGCCTGATAACCGCGTTCAGGCGGGCGGGGAGCGTCTCCGCCTGCCGGTGCAAGTGATCGATAAAGGCCGTGACCAGCGCCGAAGAAGGGCGATGCAGCGGCCGGATCAGGCTAACGGTAAAGGGCACGTCGACGCTGAATGGGCGCAGGTGCACGCCGCTGGCGGCGTAGTCGAGCGCCGTCAGCGGGTTGACGATCGACAGCCCGACCCCTTCTCTCACCATCGCACAGACCGAGGCCGCGCTGTGGGTTTCCATCACCAGGCGGCGTTCCACCCCTTGCTCGTTGAACAGCGCATCAAGCAGTTGACGATAGCTGTCGGTGCTCGACAGGCTGATAAAGCGGTGGCCGGCAAAGTCCTGTGGCGTCAGCACTGCTTTCGCCAATAACGGGTGCCCGGCCGGCAGCACGCACACTTCATTCAGCGTCATCAGCGTCACCCGTTCGGTGCCCGCCGGCGTAAGCGTATTCTCCGTCAGCCCCAGATCGTGGCGCTGCGCCGACAGCCATTCCTCCAACAGCGGCGATTCTTGCGGAATAACGCTGAAGCTGACCTCCGGATAACGTGCGATAAAGGGTTGGCATACCGCCGGCAGCAGCGATTGCGAGAAGACCGGCAGGCAGACGATCGACAGCTGCGCCTGCTGAAACTGACGGATGCCGGCGGCGGCGTTGACGATGCGGTCAAGGCCGTAATAGGAACGCTGCACCTCTTCAAACAGCCGCAGCCCTTGCACCGTGGGGGACAAGCGGCCACGCACCCGATCGAACAGCTGCAGCTGGATCAGTTTCTCGAAGCGTGCCAGCTCTCGGCTGACGGTTGGCTGCGAGGTTTGCAGCAGCGCCGCCGCCTCTGTCAGGTTGCCGGTGGTCATTACCGCACGAAAAATCTCAATCTGGCGCAGGGTGATCGCATGCATAGGGCGGCTCGATAAAGGAGAAAGCCATATCATAAATGAATAGACTTCGGCTAAATAGATATTTTCCAACCGCTACTGAGTGCGGCACTATGGATGTCTATCAGCAACCGCTTTCGCTTTGGGAACACCATCATGCCTCGCCCGTTGAACACCACCACCACCGCCCTGAATGCCGCTAACCTGCTGGCGTTGCCGCAGCGCTTCGGTTGCCCGGTTTGGGCCTACGATGCGGACATCATCAGCCAGCGCATCGCTCAGCTGCGTCACTTTGACGTGATCCGCTTCGCTCAGAAAGCCTGTTCGAACATCCATATTTTGCGCCTGATGCGCGAGCAGGGCGTGAAAGTGGATTCGGTGTCACTGGGAGAGATAGAACGCGCGCTGCAGGCTGGTTTTCAACCGGGCGGCGAACCGAGCGAGATCGTGTTTACCGCCGATCTGCTGGATCAGGCGACGCTGGCGCGCGTCAGCGAGCTGAAAATTCCGGTGAACGCCGGCTCCATCGACATGTTGGATCAGCTGGGCCAGGCTTCCTCCGGGCACCCGGTGTGGCTGCGCGTCAACCCGGGCTTTGGCCACGGCCATAGCCAGAAAACCAATACCGGCGGTGAAAACAGCAAGCACGGTATTTGGTATGCCGATTTGCCGCAGGCGGTGGAAAAAATTCAGCAATATGGCCTGAAGTTGATCGGCGTGCATATGCATATAGGCTCAGGCGTCGACTACCAGCACCTGGAGCGCGTTTGTGATGCGATGGTGCAGCAGGTGATTGAACTTGGCCAGGACATCAGCGCCATTTCCGCCGGCGGCGGGCTGTCTGTTCCTTACCAGTTCGGTGAGGAGGCGGTTGATACTGAACATTATTTTGGCCTTTGGAACAGCGCGCGCGAACGCATTGCCGCCCATTTGGGCCATCCGGTGCATCTGGAGATTGAGCCGGGGCGCTTCCTGATGGCAGAGGCTGGGGTGCTGGTGGCCGAGGTGCGCGCGGTGAAAAGCATGGGCAGCCGCAATTTCGTGTTGGTGGACGCCGGGTTTAACGATCTGATGCGCCCGGCAATGTACGGCAGCTATCATCATATTTCGCTGTTGCCGGCGGATGGCCGCGATACGGCGCAGCAGCCGCTGCGCGACACGGTGATCGCCGGGCCGCTGTGCGAATCGGGCGACGTCTTTACCCAGCAGGCGGGCGGTGGGCTGGAAACCCGCGAGCTGCCGCCGGTGAACATAGGCGATTATCTGGTGTTCCACGACACCGGTGCTTACGGTTCATCGATGTCTTCCAATTACAACAGCCGCCCGCTGCTGCCGGAAGTGCTGTTCGAAAACGGCGAGCCGCGCCTGATCCGCCGCCGCCAGACCATCGAAGAGCTGATCGCGCTGGAACTGATCTGACGGCTTAGCGGCGTTGTCACGGCGTCTGCGCCAGCGGCAATGAGCTGGCGTAGGGGCCGGGCGCGACTGAGTCGCGCAGTTTCAGTTCGCCGGTGAACGGCGCCAGCGGCTGCACCTTTTCGCCGCCGATCAGGCGTAACGCCTGGCTGATGGCGGCTTCAATCATGCTGTCGATCGGCAGGTAAACGGTGGAGAGGGCGGGTTGCAGATAGGCGGCGCTGGGTTCGTCGTCGAAGCCGAATAGCGAGACGTCCTGCGGCAGCCGCTTGCCGGCTTCCTGCAGCGCTTTCATCGCGCCGATTGCCATGTCGTCGTTGCAGGCGAACAGTGCGCTGAAGCGGGTTCCGCCGGCCAGCAGGCGCTGAGCGCCGCGATAGCCGCTTTCTACGCGGCTGTCTCCGTGGGCCACCCGGGCATCGTCAAAGGTAATCTGGTGATGGGCCAACGCCTGCCGATACCCCGCCAGTCGCGCCTGGGCGGTTGGCGTGGCGATCGGGCCGGTGATGCAGGCGACATCGCGATGCCCCTGGCGAATCAGATAATCCACCGCATGGAAGGCGGCCTGCTGCTGTTCGAAGAATACGCAGCGCGAGCGCGCCTGCGGCAGATCGCGGTTGATCACCATCACCGGCACCGGCAGTTTTTCCAGCAGGTGCATCAGCGCCTCTTCGGACATGAAGCGGGTATAGAGCACGATGGCGTCGCAGCGGCGGTCGGCCAACAGCTGCACCGCCTGCAGTTCGTCTTCCGGCGTATCGTGGCCGTCGGTGACGATAAGGTGTTTGCCGCTGGCTTCAGTTTGCTTGGCGGCCTGGCGCAGCAGGCGGCCAAAGTAGGGGCCGTCGAAGTTGGAGACCACCAGGCCGATGCTGTTGGAGCTTCTGTTTGCCAGCGACTGCGCCAAAAAATTCGGCCGATAGCCCAGCTCATCCATTGCCCTGAACACCGCCTCCCGGGTGCTTTTTTTCACCTGGCCGGTGCCATTCAGCACGCGCGAAACCGTGGCTTTGGACACCCCCGCGCGAATGGAAACATCCAGCATGGTGATCATCAGCGGCTAACCCCTTTCAACGTCCAATGTGACAAATAATGCTCAGTCTAGCATAGGGTTAGCCCAAGGCTGCGCGGCTTTTTCAGCGGGGGTTTTCGCCGCGCCGCAACGGACGTAGACTGGCTGGACAACCAGGAGAAACAAATGGACGACGGGATTGATATCGTGCCGCTGGCGGACTGCCCGCAGCATCGGCAACAGGTGATCGACTGGCTGTGGCGGGCGTTCGGCAGCGAGAACAGCCGTGCGTTTTTCGCCAGCGTGGTGGAGAGCAGCCTGCGCGGCGCGGGCCTGCCGATCACCTTTATCGCGCTGCAGGAGGGAAGGCCGCTGGGCACCGTCGGCCTGTGGCGTTGCGACCTGATCAGCCGGCAGGATCTGACCCCTTGGCTGGCGGCGTTATACGTAGAAGAAAGCCGGCGCGGCGGCGGTTTGGGCCTGCGGTTGCAGCAGCACGTGCAGGAATACGGCCGGCGCGCCGGCTTCTCTGAGCTGTATCTTTACGCCGAATTCAGCGGCTATTACGAACGTCACGGCTGGCGTTACATCGGTGATGGGCTGGATTACCCCGATCGCCCGGTGCGGCTGTATCACCGAACGCTGGATTAATTCTGCTCGTAAACGTTATTGATGCTGGCGACCGAATGGCGCCGCACCAGCGTAGGGCTGAACATGTTGGTGATTTCCGGCAGCGGCTGGCGGTTGGCCAGCGCCAGCGCCAGCTCCGCCGCCTGGGTCGCCATCGCCACGATCGGGTAGCGGATGGTGGTCAGGCGCGGCCGCAGATAGCGTGAAATCAGCACGTCATCAAAACCAATCAGGGAAATTTCGCCTGGCACGTCAACGCTGTTGTCACTCAGCACCGACAGCGCGCCGGCGGCCATCGGATCGTTGTAACAGGTGACGGCGGTGAAGTTTTTACCGCGGCCAAGCAGTTCGGTCATCGCCTGTTCGCCGCCGACTTCATCCGGCTCGCCATAGGCAATCAGCTTCTCGTCCACCGCAATGCCGTGCTCCTGCAGCGCATCAAGGTAGCCCTGCAGGCGATCGGTGGCGTCGGAAATCTGGTGGGTGGAACAGATGATGGCGATACGCTGATGGCCTTGCTGGATCAGGTGGCGGGTCGCCAGCCAGGCGCCATAACGATCGTCCAGCGCCACGCAGCGCGTTTCAAATCCCGGCAGCGTGCGGTTGATCAGCACCATGCCCGGGATCTGCTGCATCCAGCCGCTGAGCTCCTGATCGGTCAGCCGCTTGGCGTGCACCACCAGCGCGGCGCAGCGATGCCGCACCAGCTGTTCGATCGCCTGGCGTTCTTTCTCCGCTTCATGGTAACCGTTGCCAATCAGCAGGAAATTGTGGGTGGCGTAGGCCACCTGTTCAACCGCTTTCACCATCGCGCCGAAGAAAGGATCGGAAACGTCGGAGACAATCAGGCCGAGCGTCTCGGTCGATTGCTGTGCCAGCGCGCGGGCGTTGGCGTTGGGGTGATACTGCAGTTGCGCCATGGCGGCCTGCACCGCAGTGCGCGAGCCTTCGCTGGCCTTGGGGGAATTGTTTATCACGCGGGATACCGTGGCCACGGAAACACCCGCCAGCCTGGCAACATCCTTTATCGTAGCCATATTTGCAATACATCCTGGGTAATCGCTTACATTCCTCAGTCTTGCGGAAAAAACCGGGAGCTGCAAGCGCTGTCGTGCGTAACTTGTGGCCGCCGTTGCAGATATTGGCTGCTCGTCGCGGGGGATGCGCCGTTAGCGCATTTTGTGCTTGGGATCCGCCCGCCGGCTGAGGTAACTTTTGCACACCTGTTGTTGCCCGAGATCGCCATGTCCATAAAACGTTATCCGCAGCTCGCTCATTGGGGGGCGTACACCGCCGTGGTTGAAGACGGCAGGCTCATCCGCTGTGAGCCCTTCGCCGCAGATCCCGATCCTTCCCCGCTGCTCGAGTCTATCGTGCCGATGGTCTATTCCGACAAGCGCATCCGCAAGCCGGCGGTGCGTCGTTCCTGGCTGCAAAAGCGCGAAGGCAGCGATCGCACGCTGCGCGGCCGGGAAGACTTTGTTGAAGTGGACTGGGAGCTGGCGCTCGATCTGGTGGCGGAGGAGAACCGCCGGGTGCGTGACCGCTACGGGCCTTCGGGCCTGTTTACCGGCTCTTACGGCTGGTCGTCCGCCGGGCGTTTGCACCATGCGCGTTCGCTGGTGCGGCGGTTTTACTTCAGCGGCGGCGGCGGCGTCGATCAGCAGGGCAACTACAGCTGGGGCTCAGCGCAATTTTTCCTGCCGTATGTCATCGGCACGTTCTCGCCGCTGACCGGGCGCGTCACCAGTTGGCCGAGCGTGGTGGAACATTGCGAGCTGTTTATCGCCTTCGGCGGATTGGCGCTGAAGAATGCCCAGGTTTCGTCCGGCGGCGCGGCGGAGCATGCGCTCAAGCCCTGGTTGCAAAAACTGGCGGGCAAGGGCACGCCAGTGATCAACATCAGCCCGCTGCGCGACGACTGCCCCGATTTCGTCAACGCCGAGTGGATCCCCATTCGGCCAAATACCGACGTGGCGCTGATGCTGGCGCTGGCGTATGAAATCCAGCGCCGGGGCGCGCAGGACGAAGGCTTCCTGAACGGCCACTGCGTCGGTTACCCACAGTTGCTGGCCTACCTTAACGGCGAAACCGACGGCGTGGCGAAAACCCCCGCGTGGGCCGCCGCCATTACCGGCATTCCGGCGGCGCGCATCGTGCGGCTGGCACAACAGCTGATCGGCGTACGCAGTTTTATCACCTGTTCTTATTCGGTACAGCGCGCCCACCGCGGCGAGCAGCCGTACTGGATGATGATTGCGCTGTCGGCGATGCTTGGCCAGGTGGGGCTGCCGGGCGGCGGCTTCTCGTTTGGCCACGGTTCGATGAACGGCGTCGGCAACCCGCGGGTGGACACGCCCGCGCCGACCATGCCGGTCGGCGACAATCCCGCCGGGTTGGCGATCCCGGTGGCGCGTATCTGCGACATGCTGCTGCAGCCGGGTGAAAGCTATCAGTTTCGTGGCGAGACGCTGCGCTATCCGGATATTCACCTGGTGCATTGGGCCGGCGGCAATCCTTTCCATCATCATCAGCAATTGAACCGGTTGGTGGAGGGCTGGCAAAAACCGGATACGGTGATAGTGCAGGACATTTGGTGGACGCCGGCGGCCAAAATGGCGGACATCGTGCTGCCGGTCACCAGCTCGCTGGAGCGCAATGATATCGGCGGATCCTCGCGCGATCGCTACGTGCTGGCGATGCACCAGGCGATCGCTCCTCAGCATCAGGCGCGCAACGATTTTGACATTTTCGCCGATCTGGCGGAGCGGTTGGGTTACCGCCAACGCTTTACCGAGGATCGCGATGAACGTGCCTGGATCGAATATATCTATCGGCAGTGCGGCAAGGGGCAGGGCAACGCCGGGGTCGAATGGCCGGCTTTCGACGAATTTTGGCGCAAAGGATATATCGAGTTGCCGGCGCCGGCGAAAGAGTTCGTGTTCTTCGATGCGTTTCGCCAGGATCCGCAGGCCAATCCGCTGCGCACGCCGAGCGGTAAGATAGAGCTGTTCAGCGAGCAGATCGCCGGCTACCGCTATGCGGATTTTGCCCCGCACCCGCAGTGGCAGCCGCCGGTGGAGTGGTTGGGGGCAGAGCAGGCCAAAACCTGGCCGCTGCATCTGATCACCATCCAGCCGGCCGATCGATTGCATAGCCAGCTGGATCCGGCGCCGTTGGCGCAGGGCAACAAGACCGCCGGGCGCGAGACGCTGTACATGCATCCGGACGATGCGGCCTCGCGGGGCATTGGGCCAGGCGCGGAAGTTGAGGTCAGCAATGCGCGCGGCCGCTGCCTGGCGGGGGTGTCGATTACCGACGGCGTGACCCGCGGGGTGGTGGTGATGGCCACCGGCGCCTGGTTCGATCCCGGCTTTGGCGCGCAGCGTCTGCCGGTCGAACAGTCCGGCAACCCGAACGTGCTGACGCTGGATATCGGCACCTCGCCCCTGACCCAGGGGCCGAACGCCATGAGCTGTCTGGTGGAAGTAAGCGCGCGTTAAATGATGGCGTCGGCCGTTTTACACTGCTGGTTACACTTTGCGCCCTAATGTTGCGATTGCCCGCTGGTCGGTTTTTCGTGCAGCAGGGTAGAGTGAAGGTCCCAGAGGTATTGATTGGTGAGTTTCAACGCCCCGTGCGTTGAACCCAAATTAATTGCACCAACCTACGCAGATGCGTAGGTTTTTTTTTGCCTGTCAGGCCGCTTTCCACCGCCATTATTTTTCTTTTCGCCGCCGGTATCGTTGAAGTTTCATTGAGTTATTTCAGTAGATCGCGGGAAATTTACAGCTGGTTGCATTTAGAGCAGAACTCTTGCGATTCGGCGATAGTTTCCTGCGCGCCATCTCTCTAGAGTAGGTGATCCCAGAGGTATTGATTGGTGAGAAATCAGCATACTCTGTATGTTGAAGCCATTTTCAATTGCACCAACCTACGCGGATGCGTAGGTTTTTTTTTGCCCGCCATATAGTATTCTTTTCCCCACAATCATTTATACCCTTCATATTTCAAGGCGCTGGTGTGTTGGCTGCGCGTTTTCACCCAATCACTTACTTCAGTAAGCTCTTGGGGATTCGTATGCTTGCCGCCTTCCCGCACCTTAAAATCTATTGGGTATACACTCATTCTTTGCCAAGGGAGAAGGGCATGATCTTTTCACTGCTGCGCGCGCTGTTCCGCCTGCTGTACCGGGTGCGGGTCGAGGGCGACGTCAGGCACTTCGAGCAGCAAAAGCTGCTGATTGCGCCCAACCACATTTCTTTCCTCGACGGCGTGCTGCTGGCGTTGTTTCTGCCGATTAAACCGGTATTTGCGGTCTACGCCAGCATCGGCGATCGCTGGTTTATGCGCTGGCTGAAACCCTATATCGATCTGGTGTACCTTGACCCGACCAAACCGATGGCGATCAAGCAGCTGGTGCGCATGGTCGAACAGGGCAGGCCGATCGTGGTATTCCCCGAAGGCCGCATCACCGTGACCGGCTCGCTGATGAAGGTGTATGACGGCGCGGCCTTCATCGCCGCCAAGTCGGGCGCGACCATTGTGCCGATACGGCTGGACGGCGCCGAGTTCAGCCCGTTTGGCCGCATGGCCGGCGTGTTCAAAATTCGCTGGTTCCCGCAAATCAGCATTCGCATCCTGCCGCCGACCCACCTGCCGATGCCGGAGGCGCCGCGTGCCCGAGAGCGCCGCGCGTTGGCCGGTGACCGGCTGATGCAGATCATGATGAAGGCGCGGATGGACACCCGCGAACCGCAAACGCTGTTCAGCGCCCTGTTGGCGGCCCGGCATCGCTACGGGCGCAGCAAGCCGTGCATTGAAGACATTTCGTTCAAGGAAGACAGCTATCAGACGCTGCTTAAAAAGTGCCTGGGCGTCAGCCGCATCCTGCAGCGCTTTACCGCCGAAGGCGAGCATGTCGGCCTGCTGCTGCCGAACGCGACCATTACCGCTGCGGCGATTTTCGGCGCTTCGCTGCGCAACCGCATTCCGGCGATGCTCAACTACACCGCCGGCGTCAACGGTCTGAAAAGCGCCATGACGGCGGCGAGCATCAAAACCATCGTCACCTCGCGCCAGTTCCTGGAAAAGGGCAAGCTGACCCATTTGCCGGAACAGGTGCCGGCGGCCAACTGGGTCTATCTGGAAGACCTGAAGGATACCGTCACCCTGGCGGACAAGCTGTGGATCCTGCGGCACCTGCTGCAGCCGCAGCGCGCCATGCTGCCCCAGCGGCCGGAGGATGCGGCGCTGATCCTGTTTACCTCCGGTTCCGAAGGCAACCCCAAGGGCGTGGTGCATTCGCACGCCAGCCTGCTGGCCAACGTGGAGCAGATCCGCACCATCGCCGACTTTACCCCGCGCGATCGCTTTATGTCCTCGCTGCCGCTGTTCCATTCGTTTGGCCTGACGGTCGGGTTGATTACGCCGCTGATGACCGGCAGCCGTATTTTTCTGTACCCCAGCCCGCTGCATTATCGCGTGGTGCCGGAGCTGGTGTACGACCAAAACTGCACGGTGCTGTTCGGCACCGCCACCTTCCTCAACAACTATGCGCGCTTCGCTCACCCCTATGACTTTGCCCGCCTGCGCTACGTGGTGGCCGGGGCGGAGAAGCTGGCGGACAGCACCCGGCAGATTTATCAGGACAAATACGGCATCCGTATTCTGGAAGGTTATGGCGTGACCGAATGTGCGCCGGTGGTGTCGATCAACGTGCCGCTGGCGGCGAAGGTCGGCACCGTTGGCCGCATCATGCCGCAGATGGAGGCGCGCCTGATGGCGGTGCCGGGCATCGATAACGGCGGGCGCCTGCAGCTGAAAGGCCCGAACATCATGAAAGGTTATCTGCGCGTCGAGCGCCCGGGCGAGCTGGAGCCGCCGGCGGCGGAAGACGCCAACGGCGAACTGCAGCCGGGCTGGTACGACACCGGCGATATCGTTAGCCTGGACGAGCAGGGCTACTGCGTGATCCGCGGCCGGGTGAAGCGCTTCGCCAAGCTGGCCGGCGAGATGGTTTCGCTGGAGAGCGTCGAACTGCTGGCGCAGCGCCTGTCGCCGGAGAAGCTGCATGCCGCGACGGTAAAAAGCGACAGCAGCAAAGGCGAGGCGCTGGTGTTGTTCACCACCGACGCCGCCGTTACCCGCGAAGCGCTGCTGCGGGTGGCACGCGAACTGGGCAGCCCGGAGCTGGCGGTGCCGCGCGATATCCGTATCCTGAAGACGCTGCCGGTGCTGGGCAGCGGCAAACCGGATTTTGTCACCCTGCGTAATATGGCCGAACAGCCGGAGAGTGCCTGATGAACCCGTCGTTGCCTAACGATCCCCCTTTGCTGTCTCGCGGCATGATCGCCGTGATCTGCGCGCAGTTTTTGTCCGCTTTCGGTGATAATGCGCTGCTGTTCGCCACGCTGGCGCTGATTAAACAGCAGCTGTATCCGGACTGGAGCCAGCCGATACTGCAGATGGCCTTTGTCGCGACCTATATCGTTTTGGCGCCCTTTGTCGGCCAGATTGCCGACAGCTTCGCCAAAGGGCGGGTGATGATGGTGGCCAACGGGCTGAAGCTGGCCGGCGCGTTGGCTATCTGTTTCGGGCTCAATCCGTTCCTCGGTTACAGCCTGGTGGGCGTGGGCGCCGCTGCCTATTCTCCGGCCAAATACGGCATCCTCGGCGAGATCACCAGCGGCGAGAAGCTGGTCAAGGCCAACGGCCTGATGGAGGCGTCGACCATCGCCGCCATCCTCACCGGATCGGTGGCCGGCGGCATTTTGGCCGACTGGCACATTGTGGCGGCGCTGGCGGTCTGTGCGCTGGTGTATGCCGCGGCGGTGGTCGCCAACCTGTATATCCCGCGTTTGGCGGCGGCGCGGCCGGGCGTTTCCTGGCGGCCGCGGGCTATGACCCACAGCTTCTTCGCCGCCTGTGCGGCGCTGTGGCGCGACGGCCAGACGCGGTTTTCGCTGATTGGCACCAGCCTGTTCTGGGGCGCCGGCGTCACGCTGCGCTTCCTGTTGGTACTGTGGGTGCCGGTGGCGCTGGGTATCGCCGACAACGCCACGCCGACGCTGCTGAACGCCATGGTGGCCGTTGGCATTGTGGTCGGGGCCGGTGCCGCAGCGCGCTTCGTGACGCTGGAGACGGTCAGGCGCTGCATGCCGGCCGGCATTCTGATCGGCGTGGCGGTGGCGGTATTTGCGCTGCAAACCGCCATGTTCAACGCTTACGCGCTGCTGGCGATCATCGGTATGCTGGGCGGTTTCTTTGTGGTGCCGCTGAATGCGCTGCTGCAGGAGCGGGGGAAACGGTCGGTCGGGGCCGGCAACGCCATCGCGGTGCAAAACCTCGGCGAAAACGCCGCTATGTTGCTGATGCTGGGGCTGTATTCGTTGGTGGTTAAGCTGGGCGTTCCGGTCGTGGGTGTCGGGGTTGGCTTTGGCGTGGTGTTTGCGCTGGCTATCGGCGCCCTTTGGCTTTCACAGCGCCGCTCAAGGTGATGAAACAGGGGCGCAGCACGCTGCGCCCTGAATCTTTAGGGGGCGGGAATGGTGAAGCGGGTGTGAATTTCTTCCAGCGCCTGCAGCACTTCTTCATCCAACACCAGATTGAAACTGTCGATGTTGGTTTTCAATTGCGCCAGCGTCGTGGCGCCCAGCAGGGTGCTGGCCACGAACGGCTGCTGGCGCACAAAGGCCAACGCCATCTGCGAAGGATCCAGCCCGTGCTTCTTGGCCAGCGCTACGTACTCGGCAATCGCCAGCTGGGTTTGCGGCCCGGAATAGCGGTTGAAACGGGTAAACAGCGTATTGCGCGCCCCGGCCGGTTGGGCGCCGTTAAGGTATTTGCCGCTCAGGGTGCCGAACGCCAGGCTGGAATAGGCCAGCAGTTCAACGCCTTCGTGCTGGCTGATCTCCGCCAGCGCCACTTCAAAGCTGCGGTTCAGCAGGCTGTACGGGTTCTGGATCGACACGATGCGCGGCAGTTCGTGTTTTTCAGCCAGCTGCAAATAGCGCATCACGCCCCAGGGCGTTTCGTTGGATACCCCGATATAGCGGATTTTGCCCGCGCGCACCTGCTCGGTGAGCGCTTCCAGCGTTTCCAGCAGCGTCACCGCGGCTTTGTCTTCCGTATATTGATAATTCAGCTTGCCGAAGAAATTGGCGCTGCGCTGCGGCCAGTGCAGTTGGTACAGATCGAGATAATCGGTGTTCAGCCGTTTCAGGCTGGCGTCCAGAGCCGCGCGGATATTCTTGCGATCCAGCGCCTGCTGCGGGCGAATGCTGCTGTCGTTGCCGCGCACCGGCCCGGAAACCTTGCTGGCCAGCACGATTTTCTCGCGGTTGCCGCGCGCCTTGATCCAACTGCCGATATATTGCTCGGTCAGCCCCTGGGTTTCCGGGCGGGGCGGCACCGGATACAGCTCGGCGGTGTCTATCAGGTTGATGCCTGCGGCTAATGCATAGTCCAGCTGCGCGTGGGCATCGGCTTCAGTGTTTTGCTCGCCAAAGGTCATGGTGCCCAGTCCCAGCACGCTCACTTCTAAAGAACTGTGGGGAATACGGTGGTATTGCATTAACGGCCTTCCTTTCTTGTTAGCGCTTGCGGGCCACTGAGCCCGGTGAAACAGGAGCCTGGTATCAGGTTACGGCACATAACCCGTCGGGCGGTGATATCGCCTTTTCTGACTATAACCAAGCCGTGATGATGGGGGAAGTGGATTCAATGCGGAAAGGGGGCGGAGGCTATCGCGCTGGAGAGGTGCGATAGCCGGCGGCGGGATCAGCGTTCGATCACCTGAGAAACCTGATCGCCATTGATTTGGCGGTTGTTGCCTTTCTCATCCTTGTAGCTGATCAGGCCGGTATCCTGGTCGAGTTCCGGTTTGCCCTGGGTCAGGATCATATTGCCGTCTTTGGTCGCCATCACGTAATCACTGGAGCAGCCCGCCAGACCGGCGGCCATAACCAGTGCAGATATTGCCATTACCCACTTTTTCATCCTGCGGATCCTCAGTTATGCAGAAAAGAACGTTCTTCTAAGGTTAGCAAACTATCGAAAGATGGCGTCTCAGATAAGTCTTTATCTTGACGATTAACAGTAACAAAGGTGAATCGGGGGGAGAACGGGAACCGCCATAAGCGGCTCCCGCCGGGGGGATTATTCAGTGGCGCTGCTCTTTTTGCTGCGCATCAGGTTGAGCGCTTCCACCGCCATCGAGAAGAACATGGCGAAGTAGATGTAACCTTTAGGCACATGCACCTGGAAGCTTTCCAGCATCAGGGTGAAGCCCACCAGGATCAGGAACGCCAGCGCCAGCATTTTCACCGATGGGTGGCGGTTAACGAACTCGCCGATCGGGCGGGCGGCGAACATCATCACCCCAACGGCGATCACCACCGCCGCCATCATGATGAACAGATGATCGGACAGGCCCACGGCGGTAATCACCGAGTCCAGGCTGAAGATGATGTCCAACAGCATGATTTGCACGATAGCGCCGAAGAAGCTGTGCACCTTGGTATGATGTTCTTCTTCCGATCCTTCGATGGTTTCATGGATCTCTTTGCTGGCTTTCCAGATCAGGAACAACCCGCCCAACAGCAGGATCAGATCGCGGGCGGAAATGCTGTGATCCATCACGGTGAACAGCGGATGGGTCAGGCGGATCACCCAGGCGATAGAAGCCAGCAGCGCCAGGCGCATCAGCATGGCGGCGGCCAGGCCTATGCGGCGCGCCTTGTTCTGCTGCGCTTTAGGTAATTTGGCCACCACCAGGGAAAGGAAAATAATGTTATCAATACCCAGCACGATCTCCAGAATGGTCAGCGTACCTAACGCTAACCAGGCATTGGGATCCATAATCCATTCGAACATTGCCCAGCACACCTTCAATAAATGCAAAGAGTGAATTATACCCGTTTATCGCTGCGCTGACAGAGTTACCTAAACGCCGACTAAACGAAGGGGTTCAGATTCAGATAAAGAAATGCCGGGCCAGCAGTGCGCCGGTAAAGCTCTTTTTCAGGTAAAAGCCGCGCGGCAAGGTCAGTATCGGCTGGCCCTGTTCGCCAATGGCTTCGGTCAGCGCCTTACTGTTGGCCGCTTTGGGGCGCAGCTGCAGCACTTCGCCGTGGCGGGCGGTGATGCGCTCTACGTGGCCAAGCACAATCAGGTCCATCAGTTCCTCCCAATCGCGGCGCAGCATCTCTTCCTCGGCGGCGTTGGGGCTCCAGAGCAGCGGTGAGCCGATACGCCGCTGCGCCAGCGGGATTTGCCGTTCGCCCTCCACCGGTATCCACAACACCCGCGCCAGCTTATGGCGCACATGGCTGCTGGCCCAGGTGACGCCACTGTTGCCGGTGAGCGGCGCCACGCAAACGAAGGTGGTCTCCAGCGGCTTGCCGGCGGCGTCGATCGGGATGGTTTTCAGCTCGATGCCCAATTCAGGAAAATCCTGCTCTGGCTTGCTGCCCGCCATCGCGCCGAGATACTGCTCCAGCAGCATGCCAACCCAGCCTTTATCGCGTTTCAGATCTTTAGGGATCGGCAACTGCGCGCGGGCCGCCAGTTCGCCCAGGCTAAAACCGGCCAGCGCCTGCGCGCGCTCGAACAGCTGCCGTTCATTTTCCGGCGGTGGGGGCAAGGGGGATAAAAACGCCATAAATCAAGCCTGTCAGTTTTGGTTGAAAAACGTACTGCATTTGCACACAGCCGATAACGGCAGCGTAAGCCTGGGGAAAAGAAGAATAGTAGCATGATTTTACATGCTTTTTTTCCTACCGCCGGGCAATAAGAAAATTCAGGCCGGCGCTTGTGCACCTGAAGCCACCGACAATAAACAGGATCTTACACCTATTTATCCACAGATTTATGGGATAACCCAAATTTTTGCCGATCACTGGTTCGATTTACAGCCTTGACGCGGGGGGTTTTTTACGAATTTGTCCGTTTTGTGCGTAACTTGCTCGGATAATCTGTGGATAAAAACGGCGTTGGTGGATCTTTCGCCAGGGCAAGATCCTAACCGTGCGCAGATCACATTTTTGCCCTGTTTATAACCCTGGATTGTATGTTATCTTTTTGTATTTTAAGTATTAATTATAAATTTAATTTAATGTCCGTTTTGCGGTTAACAGAGTTGTACCAGCTTATTCCTAGAGTTCTTCACACACCTATCCACAGAAAAAGTGAATAAAACCGACCAAAAAACCGGGTGCATGTTTATAACTTTGCCAATATCTGTGAGTTATCCCAATGTTATCCGTTCCCCAGTGCTGCAAAGCAGTGGTTTACCGCCTGTAGCTTGTGTGAAACAATCAGGACATCTATGCGAATTTAAGCTTATCGAGGTAGTCCGGTGATCGATGATGATGGCTACCGCCCGAATGTTGGTATCGTAATCTGCAATCGTCAGGGGCAGGTCCTGTGGGCCCGCCGTTACGGTCAGCACTCCTGGCAGTTTCCCCAAGGTGGGATTAACCCTGGCGAAACCCCGGAACAGGCGATGTACCGTGAACTGTTCGAAGAAGTGGGGCTGAGCAAAAAGGATGTGCGTATCCTGGCCTCAACCCGCAACTGGTTGCGCTATAAATTGCCAAAACGTTTGGTGCGTTGGGACACAAAGCCGGTATGTATCGGCCAGAAGCAGAAATGGTTTTTGTTGCAGTTAATGTGCAACGACGCCGATATCAATATGCAACGCAGCAGCACGCCGGAGTTTGACGGCTGGCGCTGGGTGAGTTTTTGGTATCCGGTGCGCCAGGTGGTGTCGTTCAAACGTGATGTCTACCGCCGGGTGATGAAAGAATTCGCCGTGACCGTGATGCCAATGCAGGAGCAGGCAGCGCAGCGGCAAGCCCCCGCTTACCGCAGGAAGAGAGGTTAAGTTAAGCAGACTATGCTCACGCGCTTGCGAGAAATTGTTGAGAAGGTGGCCGCGGCGGCCAGCCTGACGGATGCGCTGGATCTTTTGGTCAATGAAACTTGTCTGGCGATGGATACGGAGGTCTGTTCCATTTATCTGGCAGACAATGACCGCCGTTGTTATTACCTGATGGCGACACGCGGGTTGAAAAAACCGCGTGGGCGCACCATTGCGCTGGCCTTCGATGAAGGCGTCGTGGGCCTGGTGGGGCGGCGGGCGGAGCCGATTAACCTGGCGGACGCGCAGAGCCACCCCAGCTTTAAATACGTTCCTCAGGTCAAGGAAGATCGTTTCCGATCTTTCCTCGGCGTGCCGATCATTCATCGTCGCCAACTGCTGGGCGTGCTGGTGGTGCAGCAGCGCGAACTGCGTCAGTTCGACGAAAGCGAAGAATCCTTCATGGTGACCCTGGCCACGCAGATGGCCGGGATCCTCTCGCAGTCGCAGCTTAACGCCATTTTCGGCCAATATCGCCAGACGCGCATCCGTGCGCTGGCGGCGTCGCCCGGCGTGGCGGTGGCGGAAGGCTGGCAAGACAGCAGCCAGCCGTCGCTCGATCAGGTGTACCGCGCCTCGACGCTGGACACCGTCAGCGAGCGCGAACGCCTGACCCAGGCGCTGGAAGAAGCCGGCGCGGAGTTCCGCCGTTTCAGCAAGCGCTTTGCCGCCAGCTCGCAAAAAGAGAGCGCGGCGATCTTCGATCTGTACTCCCACCTGCTGAACGATGCCCGCCTCAAGCGCGAGCTGTTTGCCGAAATTGACAACGGTTCCGTCGCCGAGTGGGCGGTAAAGCAGGTGATAGAGGCCTTTGCCGAGCAGTTTGCCAGCCTGCAGGATACCTACATGCGCGAGCGCGCCAGCGATCTGCGCGCGCTCGGCCAACGTTTATTATTCCATCTCGACGACACCACCCAGGGCGCTACCCAATGGCCGGCGCGATTCGTGCTGGTGGCGGATGAACTGACTGCCACCCTGCTGGCTGAAGTGCCGCAGGATCGCCTGGTGGGCGTGGTGGTGCGCGACGGCGCGGCCAACTCTCACGCGGCTATTTTGGTGCGGGCGATGGGCGTGCCGACGGTGATGGGGGCCGATATTCAGCCTTCGCTGCTCAGCCAGCGGTTGCTGATTGTCGACGGTTACCGCGGCGAACTGTTGGTCGACCCGGAGCCGGTGCTGGTGCAGGAGTACCAGCGGCTCATCAGCGAAGAGCTGGAGTTGAGCAAGCTGGCGGAAGACGACGTTGAGCAGCCGGCGCAGTTGAAAAGCGGCGAGCGCATCCAGGTGATGCTGAACGCCGGCCTCAGCCCGGAACACGAGCAGCTGCTGGGCGGCCGGGTTGACGGCGTCGGCCTGTACCGCACCGAAATCCCCTTTATGCTGCAGAGCGGTTTTCCCTCGGAAGAGGAGCAGGTTGGGCAATATCAGGGCATGCTTCAGCTCTACCCGACCAAGCCGGTCACCTTGCGTACGCTGGACATCGGCGCCGACAAACAGCTGCCCTACATGCCGATCAGCGAGGAGAACCCTTGCCTGGGCTGGCGCGGCATTCGCATCACGCTGGACCAACCGGAAATCTTCCTGATCCAGGTGCGCGCCATGCTGCGCGCCAACGCCGGCACCGGTAACCTGGGCATTTTGCTGCCGATGATCACCAGCCTCGAAGAGATCGATGAAGCCAAGCGCCTGATCGATCGCGCCGGGCGTGAGGTGGAAGAGGTTTTGGGCTATGAGATCCCGAAACCGAAGATCGGCGTGATGCTGGAAGTGCCTTCGATGATCTTCCTGATCCCTTATCTGGCGGCGCGGGTTGATTTTATTTCGGTCGGCACCAACGACCTGACCCAATACCTGCTGGCGGTGGACCGCAACAATACCCGGGTGGCGTCGCTGTACGACAGCCTGCACCCCGCGATGCTGCAGGTGCTGAAATTGATCGTCGATCGGGGCAAGGCGGCCGGGCTGCAGGTCAGCCTGTGCGGCGAGCTGGCGGGCGATCCCATGGGGGCGCTGCTGCTGGTGGGCATGGGTTACCGTAATTTGAGCATGAACGGCCGCAGCGTGGCACGCATCAAATACCTGCTGCGGCACATTGAGCTGGCCGACGCCGAGGGGCTGGCGCAGCGGGTGTTGAGCGCCCAGATGACCACCGAGGTGCGCCATCTGGTGGCGGCCTTTATGGAACGGCGCGGCATGGGCGGGCTGATCCGCGGCGGCAGATAATCGCGGCGGCGGACTGATTTTTTTACAGAACTTTTCCCTGCCGGCCACCCCGGACGCCATTAAGCCTATGTTATGATGCGCAACCTCAGCGCGGCGTAACGTCGCCGCCGCTTGGCACCAGCCGCCCCCGGATGGGGAAGAATAACAGACATGTTGTGGTGATAGATGAGCAATAGCTATCTGGCGTTTCCTAAATTTGATCCGGTCATTTTCTCTATTGGCCCGGTATCCCTGCACTGGTACGGCCTGATGTACCTGGTCGGCTTCGTTTTTGCCATGTGGCTGGCGGTGCGCCGCGCCAACAAGCCGGGCAGCGGCTGGACCAAAGATGAAGTGGAAAATCTGCTGTATGCCGGTTTCCTGGGCGTGTTCGTCGGCGGCCGCGTCGGTTACGTGCTGTTCTACAATCTGCCGCTGTTTCTGGATAACCCGCTGTATCTGTTCAAAGTCTGGGACGGCGGCATGTCGTTCCACGGCGGGCTGATGGGCGTGATCCTGGTGATGCTGTGGTTTGCTCGCCGCACCAAGCGCACCTTCTTCCAGGTCTCTGATTTTATTGCTCCGCTGATCCCGTTCGGCCTGGGCGCCGGCCGCCTCGGCAACTTTATCAACGGCGAACTCTGGGGCCGCGTAACCACCGACACCCCTTGGGCGATGCTGTTCCCTAGCTCGCGCAGCGAAGACGTGGCCATCGCCGCCGCCGATCCCAAACTGCTGCCGCTGCTGAATGAATATGGCGTGCTGCCGCGCCACCCGTCGCAGCTGTATGAACTGCTGCTGGAAGGCGTGGTGCTGTTTATCATTCTGAACTTGTTTATCCGCAAGCCGCGCCCGATGGGGGCCGTATCCGGCCTGTTCCTGATCGGCTATGGCGCCTTCCGCATTATCGTTGAGGCCTTCCGCCAGCCGGATGCTCAGCTCGGCCTGTTCGACGGCGTGATCAGCATGGGGCAGATCCTGTCCGTCCCTATGGTCGTGGCCGGTATTATTATGATGATTTGGGCGTACCGTCGTCGCCCGCAGCAACAACTGTCGTGAGGAACAAATGAAACAGTATCTGGATTTAATGAACAAGGTGCTCGCAGAGGGTACCCCTAAAGCCGACCGCACCGGCACCGGCACGCTGTCGATCTTTGGCCACCAGATGCGTTTCAATCTGCAGGAAGGCTTCCCGTTGGTGACCACCAAAAAATGTCACCTGCGCTCCATTATCCATGAGCTGTTGTGGTTCCTGAACGGCGACACCAACGTTGCCTACCTGCGCGAAAACAACGTCACCATCTGGGACGAGTGGGCCGACGAAAACGGCGATCTCGGCCCGGTTTACGGTAAGCAGTGGCGCGCCTGGGGGGCTGCGGACGGCCGCCAGATCGACCAGTTGAGCAACGTGCTCAAACAGTTGAAACAGGATCCGGACTCGCGCCGCATCATCGTTTCCGCCTGGAACGTCGGCGAGCTGGACCAAATGGCGCTGGCGCCGTGCCATGCGTTCTTCCAGTTTTACGTGGCGGACGGCAAGCTGTCCTGCCAGCTGTATCAGCGTTCGTGCGACGTGTTCCTCGGCCTGCCGTTCAATATCGCCAGCTATGCGCTGCTGGTGCATATGATGGCGCAGCAGTGCGATTTGGAAGTGGGCGATTTCGTCTGGACCGGCGGCGACACGCACCTGTACAGCAACCATATGGAGCAGACGCAGCTGCAGCTGACCCGTGAGCCGCGCCCGCTGCCGAAGCTGGTGATCAAGCGCAAACCGGCCTCGTTGTTCGATTACCGTTTCGAAGACTTCGAGATTGAAGGTTACGATCCGCACCCGCCAATCAAGGCGCCGGTGGCGATCTGACACGCCGGGCATAACACCCAGGGGCGCACTGGTTGCGCCCTTTTTTTTGCCTGAAATTGCGCACCGCGCCGCATTTTATTGCTTTCATCTGCATCGGCGGAGGAAACATTGCGCAGCGCGCTTCAACCCAGGCGATCAGCGCTTTATCCCTGCCTTGTGGCCATTACACTGGCCGCCATGAACGCTAATTCCGATTTTTTCTTCGATGCCCGCCAGCGCGGCATGACGCTGATCGAACTGCTGGCGGTGATCCTGATCGCCGGCATGCTTACCGGTTGGGGTGTCAGCCACTGGCGCCATTACCAACAGGCGCTGCGGCTTGAGCATACCGCTCAGCAGCTGTTGGCGTTTCTGGTCCGGCTGCAGGCGGACGCCAACTGGCGCAACCGCCCGGCGCTGCTGTGGTTCAAAGCCGGAGAACCCTGGTGCATCGGCAGCGGCGAGCCGCCGCCGGACTGCGTTTCGGCGCCCGGCGAGCTTTATCTTCCGCACTACCGCGACGTGCTGTTGAGCGCCCATACCGGCAAGGATTTTGGTTTTTACGGCCTGCGCAACGGTGCGCAAGGCGGGCATATCGTCCTCAGCAACGGCGCAGGCAGCCTGCGGCTGGTGTTGTCCGCAAGGGGGCGGCTGCGGCTGTGCAGCGAGCGGCTGAACGTGCGGGGAATTGCCCTATGCCAGCTCTAGAACGCGGCTTCACCTTGCCGGAGGTGCTGCTGGCGCTATCGTTTGGCAGCCTGATTGCGCTGGCTGCGGCCAAAACTTACCCGCTGTTGCGCCAGCAAAGCGTGGCGCTCGGCCAGCACTATCGGCTGGAGCTGGCGCTGCGGCAGCTGGCGTTTGGCATAGAAAAAGACCTGCGCCGCGCGGGATTCTGCGCCGGGCGCTGCCAGGGGCGGGCGCTGTTGATCGACCATGCCCCCGGCGAGGCGCCAGGCAGTTGCGTGATCGTCGCCTATGACATCACCCGCAGCGGCCAGTGGGCGAGCGGCGGCGATAACGCCGGCTATTTTGGCTACCGGCTGCGGCAGGGCGGGCTGGAAGGGCAGCGCGGCGTTGGCCATTGCCGCGGCCTGGGCTGGGAACGGCTGCTGGATCCTGACGAAGTGCACATTGAGTTGTTTAACGTGGCGGTCAGCAAAGCCGGCAACGGCCAAACCCTGGCCCGGTTGACGCTGGCGGGGCGCTCGGCGGCCGACGGCGGTATCCGGCGCAGCCTGAGCTGGGCCGTCGACATGGCCGCGTTGCCGTGAGCGCGCCCGCGCAGCAGGGCGGCAGCACTCTGGCGGCGGTGATGATGCTGTTGGTGATGGGGCTGATGCTGTTGAACGCGCAGCACCGTCAGTTGGACAGCGCACTGCTGTTGGCGAGCGATCAGCAGCGCTACCTGCAGGCCTATAATCAGGCGGCCTCCGCGCTCAGTTGGGGCATGGCGCAACGCTGGCCGCAAGGTGGCCTGAGCGCCGGGGGCTGGCTGTGCCGGCAAAACGTTGAGTTATCCGCCTGCGTCAGGCAGTCCGCCCGCGCAGGGATGGTGCTGGTGCGTGGGGAAGGCGCGTTGCGCAGCGGCGAGCCGCTGTGGCTCTATCAGTTGAGCAAAACCGAGGGAACGGGAGCAGAAGCCGGTCTGATTGCCGAGCCGGGCGGCTGGCTGGATTTTTGCCCGGAGAAGAAGGAGGCGGACTGTGCGGGTTAACCTTCAGGGTGAAAGCGGGGGCCGCGATGGCTTCAGTTTGCCGGAGGTGTTGGTAGCCGCATTGCTGTTCGCGGTGTCGCTGTTGGGATTGTTACAGTATCATCAAGTGCTGCTGCAGTCGTTCCAGCGCCAGTGGCAGTATCGTCAGGCCTGGTCGCTGGCGCACCGCCAGCTGGAGGTCTTTGCCGCGACCGGGCAGAACGATGTTGAGTTGCCTGTGGGCTGGCGGCGTGAGCTGCAGTTCAGCGGCGCAGAGCCCGGTTGTCGGCGATTGCTGGTGAAGGTACAAACGCCGCAGCGGCAATGGGCGGAACTGAGCCGTTGGTATTGCGCTCGCCGCTAACCCGGCGCGTATTTTGTTTTAAAGGAGCCCCCAATGTTCACGGTTTATCATTCCAATCAGCTGGATTTATTGAAAACGCTGACCAGCGCGTTGATAGCCAGAGATCCGTTGGCCGACCCTTTTCAACAGGAAGTGGTGCTGGTGCAAAGCCCCGGCATGGCGCAATGGCTGCAGATGCAGCTGGCGGAGCAGTTCGGCATCGCCGCCAATATCGCCTTTCCCCTGCCGGCGACCTTTATCTGGGAAATGTTTACCCGGGTGCTGCCGGATATTCCCAAAGAAAGCGCCTTCAGCAAGGATGCGATGACCTGGAAGCTGATGTGGCTGCTGCCGGAGCTGCTGGCCCAGCCGGCGTTTTCCTCGCTGCAGCACTACCTCACCGACGACGGCGACAAACGCAAAATTCATCAGTTGGCCGGCCGGGTGGCCGACCTGTTTGACCAATATCTGGTGTACCGCCCGCAGTGGCTGGAGAGCTGGCAGCGCGGCGAACGCATCGACGGCCTGGCGGAGGCCCAACAGTGGCAGGCTCCGCTGTGGGAGCGCCTGGTGGAGTACACGCGTGAGCTGGGGCAGCCGGAATGGCACCGCGCCAATCTGTACAGCCGCTTTATCCATGCGTTGGACAACGCGCAATCATGCCCGCCCGGTCTGCCGCCGCGGGTGTTTATCTGCGGCATTTCGGCGCTGCCGCCGGTGTATCTGGAAGCGCTGCAGGCGCTGGGCCGCCATATCGACATTCACCTGATGTTCACCAACCCTTGCCGCTATTACTGGGGCGATATTCAGGACTACGCGTTTCTCGCCCGGCTGCAGAGCCGCAAACGCCGCCACTATCACCAGGCGCGCGAGCAGGGGCTGTTCCGCGAGCCGGGCCAGGCGGCGCAGCTGTTCGACGCCGAGGGGCAGCAACAGCTCAGCAACCCGCTGTTGGCCTCCTGGGGCAAGCTGGGGCGCGACCACCTTTATTTGCTGTCGCAGATGGAAGGCGTGCAGGAGGTCGACGCTTTTGTCGATATTCCGGCCGACAACATGTTGCACGTTATCCAGCGCGACATGCTGGAGCTGGAAGATAACGCGGTGATCGGCGCGACGCCGGAAACGCTGGAGAGCAGCGCCGGCAAGCGCCCGCTGGATCCGCAGGATCGCTCTCTCAGCCTGCACGCCTGTCACAGCCCGCAGCGCGAGGTCGAGGTGCTGCACGACCAACTGTTGACCATGCTGGCGGAAGATCCCGAGCTGACGCCGCGCGACATTATCGTGATGGTGGCGGATATCGACAGCTACACGCCCTACATTCAGGCGGTGTTCGGCAATGCGTCCGCCGAGCGTTACCTGCCGTTTGCCATTTCTGACCGGAAAGCGCGCCAGGCACATCCCGCGCTGCAGGCGTTTATTTCGCTGCTCGACCTGCCGCAAAGCCGGTTTACCTCGGAACAGGTGCTGGCGTTGCTGGAGGTTCCGGCGCTGGCGGCGCGTTTCGCCATACGCGAGGAAGGGTTGCGCCTGTTGCGGCACTGGGTCGGCGAGTCTGGCGTGCGCTGGGGCCTGGACGACGACAACGTGCGCGAGCTGGAATTGCCGGCAACCGGCCAGCACACCTGGCGTTTTGGCATCACGCGCATGCTGCTCGGCTATGCGATGGACAGCAATGCCGGTGACTGGCAGGGTATATTGCCCTACGACGAATCAAGCGGGTTGGTCGCTGAGCTGGCCGGGCAGTTGGCGGATATGCTGGCCAGCCTCAGCCGCTGGCGGCGGTTGCTGAGCGAAGCGCGCCCGTTGGAAGAGTGGCTGCCGCTGTGCCGCCAACTGCTGGATACTTTTTTCGCACCGGATGGCGAGACCGAAGTGGTGCTGGCGCTGATCGAACGGCAGTGGCAGCAGGCCATCGGCTTCGGCCTGGCGGCGCGCTACCCGGATGCGGTGCCTTTGAGCATCCTGCGCGACGATCTGGCGGCGCGGCTCGATCAGGAGCGCATCAGCCAGCGCTTTCTGGCCGGGCAAATCAACTTCTGCACCCTGATGCCCATGCGTTCCATTCCGTTCAAAGTGGTTTGCCTGCTGGGCATGAACGACGGAGTTTACCCGCGCACCCTGCCGCCGTTGGGTTTTGACCTGATGGCCCAGCAGGTTAAGCGCGGCGATCGCAGCCGCCGCGACGACGACCGCTACCTGTTCCTCGAAGCGATTTTGTCGGCGCAGCAGCGGTTGTACATCAGCTTTATCGGCCGTTCGATCCAGGACAACGGCCTGCGCTATCCCTCAGTGCTGGTCACCGAGCTGCTGGAATACCTGGAGCAGAGCTATTGCCTGCCGGGAGACGAAAACCTGGACGCCGACGGCAGTGCCCAGCGGGTTGGCGAGCACTTGCTGAAGTGGCATGCGCGCATGCCCTTCGCCGCCGAAAACTTCCTGCCCGGCTCCGAGGCGCAAAGCTATGCCGCCGAGTGGCTGCCCGCCGCCGACGGGCGTGGCGCGGCGCACCCGGCCTTCAATCAGCCGCTGCTTGCCGAAGAGCCGCCGCAGATTTCGCTGGACGACCTGCTGCGATTTTATCGGCACCCGATCCGCGCCTTCTTCCAGCTGCGCCTTGGCGTCAGCTTTATTCTGGAAGAAACCGAACTGCCGGACGAAGAGCCTTTCACGCTGGATAACCTCAGCCGCTACCAGTTCAACAGCCAGCTGTTGAATACCCTGATAGATGGCGAAGATCCGGCGCGGCTGTTCCAGCGGGTGCGCGCCGCAGGCGGTTTGCCGTTTGGCGCCTTTGGCGAAATCTACTGGCAGAAACAGCAGGAAGAGATGACCGAACTGGCCGAACAGGTGCGCGCCGAGCGCAGCGAGGGCCATAGCCTGGAGCTGGATATCGAGATCGACGGCGTGCGCATCAGCGGCTGGCTGCACCAGGTGCAAGAAGACGGCCTGCTGCGCTGGCGACCCGCCACCTTGTCGGCGGTGGATGGCATCTTGCTGTGGCTGGAGCATCTGGCGTATTGCTGCGCCGGCGGCACGGGCGAGAGCCGCATCTATGGGCGCAAAAACTCGGCCTGGCGTTTTGCCGCGCTTACGCCGGAGGAGGCCCGCACCCAGCTGGCGGAGCTGCTGGCGGGGTACCGGCGCGGCCTGTGCCAACCGCTGCTGCTGTTGAACAAGAGCGGATGGGCCTGGCTGAGCCAGTGTTACCAGCCGGAAACTCAGCAGATTGACTGGGAAGAAGAGACGCAGATCAAAGCGCGCGCCAAACTGCTGCAGGCCTGGCAGGGCGATCAGCGCATCCCGGGCGAAGGGGAGGACCCTTACGTTCAGCGCGTATTCCGCCAGTTGGATAATGATTATTTAGCGCAAATTCTGGTCGAAACAGAGCGTTATCTGCTGCCGGTGGCGCGGCATAACCTGGGGTAACAATCCCCCGGTGGTACTGCATGCCGGGAGGTGGTAAAAATAACTGAAGTTATATTCAACCATTGGGGTTATCTCCGGTCTGACATAACGTATAGGAATATAGATTGGTTCCCGAAGTGAGTATGGCAACAGAGGCCGCCTCACGCATGACGGGAATGGTTGTGCGGTTTTGATGAGCGCCGTCGACGCCAACAATTTGGTGCGACGGTGTCAGAATAGGGGTTTATTTTGGATATGCGCAGACAGTTGGCCCGCATTACCGGGTTGGTATTATTGGCAATGTGTTGGGCGCCGTTAAGCTGGGCCGCACAGGGATGGCAGCCGCTGGCGGAGAAGATCAACAAAAGCGAGCACGATCCGCGTCACTATCAGGCGATCACGCTGGCGAACGGCATGACGGTGCTGCTGGTTTCCGACGCTCAGGCGCCGAAATCGCTGGCGGCCCTGGCGCTGCCGGTCGGCTCGCTGGAGGATCCGAACAGCCAGCTCGGCTTGGCGCACTATCTGGAACACATGGTGCTGATGGGCTCCAAGCGCTATCCGCAGCCGGAAAACCTGTCGGAATTCCTGAAGAAACACGGCGGCAGCCACAACGCCAGCACGGCCTCTTACCGCACCGCGTTCTACCTGGAAGTGGAAAACGATGCGCTGGAGCCGGCGGTCAATCGCATGGCGGACGCCATTGCGGAGCCGCTGCTGGAAGCGGGCAACGCCGATCGCGAGCGCAATGCGGTTAACGCCGAGCTGACGATGGCGCGTTCGCGTGACGGCATGCGCATGGCGCAGGTCGGGGCGGAAACGCTGAACCCGGCGCACCCGAGCGCGCGCTTCTCCGGCGGCAACCTCGACACCCTGAAGGACAAACCGGGCAGCAAGCTGCACGATGAATTGACCGGTTTCTATAAGCGCTACTATTCCGCCAACCTGATGATGGGCGTGCTGTACGGCAACCAGCCGTTGCCGCAACTGGCGGAAATCGCAGCCAAAACCTTTGGCAGGGTGCCGAACCATGACGCCAGCGTGCCGCCGATCACCGTACCGGCCGTCACGCCGGAGCAGCAGGGCATCATTATTCACTATGTGCCGGCGCAGCCGCGCAAGCAACTGAAGGTCGAATTCCGCATCGATAACAACAGCGCCGCGTTCCGCAGCAAAACCGATACCTACATCAGCTACCTGATCGGCAACCGCAGCAAAAATACCCTCTCGGACTGGCTGCAGAAACAGGGGCTGGCGGATGCGATCAACGCCGGCGCCGATCCGATGGTAGACCGCAACGGCGGGGTGTTCTCGATCAGCGTATCCCTGACCGACAAAGGGCTGGCCCAGCGCGACCAGGTGGTGGCCGCTATTTTCAACTACCTGAAAATGTTGCGTGGCGAGGGCATCAAGCAGAGCTATTTCGACGAGATTTCACACGTCCTGAATCTGGACTTCCGCTATCCGTCGATCACCCGCGACATGGATTACATCGAATGGCTGGTGGATACCATGCTGCGCGTGCCGGTCGAACATGCGCTGGACGCCCCATATCTGGCCGACCGCTATGACGCCAAGGCGATCGCTGAGCGTCTGGACGCCATGACGCCGCAAAACGCGCGTATCTGGTTCGTCAGCCCGAACGAGCCGCATGACAAGACGGCGTACTTCGTCAACGCGCCTTATCAGGTGGATAAAATCACCCCGCAGCGGTTTGAACAGTGGCAGCAACTGGGCAAGGGGATCGCGTTGTCGTTGCCGGCGCTGAACCCCTATATTCCGGACGACTTCACCCTGACCAAGCCATCGCACGAGTTCAAAAAGCCGGAGATGGTGGTGGATCAGCCGGGTCTGCGCGTGCTGTACATGCCGAGCCGTTATTTTGCCGATGAGCCGAAGGCGGACGTCACCGTCGCTTTCCGCAACGCCAAAACCATGGACTCCGCGCGCAATCAGGTGCTGTTTTCTTTGACCGATTACCTGGCCGGCATTGCGCTGGATCAGTTGAGCTATCAGGCGTCGGTCGGTGGCTTGAGCTTCTCGACCTCGCCAAACAACGGCCTGATGTTCAACGCCAACGGCTTTACCCAGCGTTTGCCGCAGCTGTTGACGTCGCTGATTGAAGGTTACTCCAGCTTCACCCCGACCGAAGATCAGCTGGCGCAGGCCAAGTCCTGGTATTTGGAACAGTTGGATGCGGCAGAGAAGGGCAAGGCGTTTGAACTGGCTATTCAGCCGGTGCAGATGATTTCCCGCGTGCCTTACTCAGAGCGCAGCGAACGCCGCGAAGTGCTGAAAAACCTGACGCTGAAAGACGTGCTGGCCTACCGCGACGGCCTGTTGGCGGATGCCACGCCGGAGCTGCTGGTGGTGGGCAACATGAGCAAACGGCAGGTCGATACCCTGGCCTCTACGCTGAAGCACCGCCTGGGTTGCACCGGCGTTGAATGGTGGCACGGCGAAGACGTGGTGGTGGACAAGGATCAGCTGGCCAACCTGCAGCGCGCGGGCAGCAGCACCGATTCGGCGCTGGCGGCGGTCTATGTGCCGACCGGCTACGATGAAGTAACGGGTATGGCCTACAGTTCGCTGCTGGGGCAGATTATCCAGCCATGGTTCTACAGCCAATTGCGCACGGAGGAGCAACTGGGCTATGCAGTATTCGCATTTCCAATGTCGGTTGGCCGCCAGTGGGGCGTAGGTTTCCTGCTGCAGAGCAACAGCAAACAGCCGGCCTATCTGTATCAGCGTTACCAGGACTTTTACCCGAAAACGGAAAAACGCCTGCGCGCGATGAGCGAAGCGGATTTCGGACAGTACAAACAGGCGCTGATCAACGAACTGAAGCAGCGGCCGCAAACCCTGAGCGAAGAGGCCAGCCGCTTCGCCAACGATTTCGACCGCGGCAATTTCGCCTTCGATACCCGCGAGAAGCTGATTGCGCAGGTGCAACAGTTGACGCCGGCCAAGCTGGCGGACTTCTTCCACCAGGCGGTGATCCAGCCGCAGGGGTTGGCGGTGCTGTCGCAGGTTAGCGGCAGCGGCCAGGACAAGGCGGAGTACGCCGAGCAGAAGGGGTGGGTAACCTATCCTAATGCCTCCGCGCTGCAACAGGTATTGCCGCGCAAGGTGGCGACACCATGACAGGGGCGGCCCCGCAAAGGCTTGATCCGCTGACGTTGCCGCTGTTTGGCGAGCGGCTGATAGAAGCGTCGGCGGGGACTGGCAAAACCTTCACTATCGGCGCGCTGTACCTGCGCCTGCTGCTGGGGCTCGGGCGGGATGCGGCATTTCCCCGGCCGCTGACGGTCGAAGAGATCCTGGTGGTGACCTTTACCGAGGCCGCCACTGAGGAGCTGCGCGGGCGCATACGCGCCAATATTCACGGGCTGCGCATCGCCTGCGTGCGCGGCAAAAGCGATAACCCCTTGTTTACCGCGCTGATGGCTGAAATCGACGATCTGGCCGACGCCGCCTCGCAGCTGTTGGCGGCCGAACGGCAGATGGACGAAGCGGCGATCTACACCATTCACGGCTTCTGCCAGCGCATGCTGGCCCACAACGCCTTCGAATCCGGCATGCTGTTTGAGCAAACGCTGGTGCAGGACGAATTGCCGCTGCGGCGGCAGGCCTGTGCGGATTTCTGGCGCCGCCATTGCTACCCGCTGCCGCTGGGGGTAGCCCGGGCGGTCAGCCAGGAGTGGAGCGGCCCGGAAGCGCTGTTGGCCGATCTTTCCGGCTATTTGCACGGTGAAGCGCCCCGGCTGCGCCAGCCGCCGAAAGAAGAAGAAACGGTGCTGATGCGCCACGAGCAGATTGTGGCGCGCATCGACGCCATCAAGACGCAGTGGCGGGCGGCTGCGGGAGATCTCGAGGCGTTGATCAGCCAGTCCGGCGTAGACAAGCGCAGCTACAGCAGCAAACACCTGCCGAACTGGCTGGCTAAGGTCGGCGAGTGGGCCGGGCAGGAAACCCAGGACTATCAGTTGCCGAAGGAACTGGACAAGTTTCGCCAGTCGGTGCTGCTGGAGAAAACCAAGAAGGGCGAGCCGCCGCGTCACGGGCTGTTTACCGCTATCGATGCACTGTTTGCCGAACCCCTGACGCTGCGTGATCTGATCATGGCGCGCGCGCTCAGTGAAATCCGCACCTCCATCCAGCAAGAGAAGCGCCAGCGCGCCGAGTTGGGGTTTGACGACCTGCTCAGCCGGCTGGACGGCGCCTTGCAGAGCGCCGGCGGCGAACAGCTGGCGCTGGCGATCCGTCAGCGTTATCCGGTGGCGATGATCGATGAATTTCAGGATACCGACCCGCAGCAATATCGCATCTTCCAAAAGCTTTACGTCGGCCGGCCAGACTGCGGCTTGCTGTTGATCGGCGATCCGAAACAGGCGATTTACGCCTTCCGCGGCGCCGACATCTTCACCTATATGCGCGCCCGTTCCGAGGTGAGCGCCCACTATACGCTTGAAACCAACTGGCGCTCGTCTCCGGCGATGATCGCCAGCGTCAACCATCTGTTTTATCAGGTGGATAAGCCATTCCTGTTCGGCCAAATCCCCTTTATCGAGGTCAGTGCGGCGGAAAAGAATCAAGGGCTGGCGTTTGAGTTGCATGGCAAGCCGCAGCCGGCGATGCAGTTTTGGCTGCAGCAGGGCGAAGGCGTAGGTGTAAGTGATTACCAACAACTGATGGCGCGGCTGTGCGCCGCGCAAATCCGCGACTGGCTCAGCGCCGGGCAGCAGCAACAAGCCTGGCTGAATGACGGTAAAAGCCGGCGGCCGGTGCAGGCTTCGGATATCACGGTGCTGGTGCGTAGCCGCAATGAGGCGGCGCTGGTGCGTGATGCGCTCAGCGCACTGTCCATTCCGTCAGTCTATCTCTCCAACCGCGACAGCGTCTTCGACACGCCGGAAGCCAAAGACCTGCTGTGGTTGCTGCAGGCGGTGCTGGCGCCGGAGCAGGAGCGCACGCTGCGCAGCGCCATGGCCACCGGGCTGATGGGGCTGGATGCACCGACGCTGGACGGCCTGAGCCGCGACGAACGGGCCTGGGACGCCTTGGTGAATGAGTTTGACCAATACCGCACCCAATGGTTGCGCCGCGGCGTGTTGCCGATGCTGAGCGAGGTGATGAAGAACCGCCAACTGGCGGAGAACCTGCTGGCCAGCCCCGGCGGAGAACGGCGCCTGACAGACGTGCTGCATCTGGGTGAGCTGTTGCAGGAAGCCGCCGCACAGCTCGACAGCGAACACGCGCTGGTGCGCTGGCTGGCGCAGCAAATTGCACAGCCCAATCGCCAGTCCGACAATCAGCAGCTGCGGCTGGAAAGCGATCGTCATCTGGTGCAGGTGATCACCATCCACAAATCCAAAGGGCTGGAGTTCGATCTGGTATGGCTGCCGTTCGTCGGCAATTTCCGCCAGCAGCAGCAGGCGCTGTATCACGATCGCCACAGCTTCCAGGCGTTGCTGGATCTCAACGCCAACGAAGAGAGCCAGGCCTGGGCGGAAGAAGAACGGCTGGCGGAGGATTTGCGCTTGCTGTACGTGGCGTTGACCCGCTCGGTGTACCACTGCAGCATCGGCATTGCGCCGCTTATCCAGGGCACCCGCAAGAAGCAGGGCGACACCGATCTGCACCGCAGCGCGCTGGGCTATCTGGTGCAGGCCGGCCAGGCCGGCGATGCGGTCTACCTGAACGAACGCCTGCAGCAGTTGGCCGGCGGCGGCGTGGCGCTGTCGTTGGTCGATACGCCGGATGAGCAGCCGTGGCAGCCGCAAACGGCGGGCGCGGCGGCGCTGGCGGCGAAGCATTTTAGCCGCCAGATTCAGGATTTCTGGCGGGTCACCAGCTATACCGGCCTGCAGCAGCATGGCGCGGGTTTGATGCAGGATCTGCTGCCGCGGCTGGATATCGATGCCGCCGGCGAACAGGCCGAAGACAGTGAGCCAGCGCTCACACCGCATACCTTCCCGCGCGGTGCGGCGCCCGGCACCTTCCTGCACAGCCTGTTTGAAACCCTGGATTTCACCCAGCCGCTGGATGAAGGGTGGCTGCTGGAGCAACTGCAGCAGCAGGGTTTTGCCGAACACTGGCAGCCGGTGCTGCAGAATTGGATGCAGGTGCTGCTTAACACCCCGCTGAACGACAGCGGCGTAACGCTGTCGGCGCTGGCGCCGCAACGCAAACAGGCCGAGCTGCAGTTTTATCTGCCGATCAATCGGCTGCTGTCGGCGACTGAGCTGGACGCGCTGGTGAAGCGTTATGATCCGCTGTCGGCCCGCTGCCCGGCGCTGGATTTCCATCGGGTGCAGGGCATGCTCAAAGGCTTTATCGATTTGGTGTTCTGCTGGCAGGGTAAATATTACCTGCTGGACTACAAATCCAACTGGCTGGGAGAGGACAGCGGCGCCTATACCCGGCCGGCGATGGAGCAGGCGATGGCGGAGCATCGCTATGATCTGCAGTACCAGCTTTATACCCTGGCGCTGCACCGTTATCTGCGCCACCGGCTGCCGGATTACGACTACCAGCGCCATTTTGGCGGGGTAATTTACCTGTTCCTGCGCGGCGTGGACGCGCAACACCCGGGCAACGGCATTTTCGCCTGCCGCCCGGAACAATCTCTGGTGGAAGGCATGGATCTGTTGTTCAGCGGCGAAACCGCCACGTCGGAGGAAGGATCATGATCGCGCTGCTGGAGCAGGCGGTGGCGCTTGGCGCGCTGCGGCCGCTGGACGTGCAGTTCGCCCGCGTGGTGGCGAGCGAGGACGAACCCGATATCCTGCTGGCCGCCGCCTGCCTGAGCGCAGAGGCGGGGGCCGGGCACGTTTGCCTGATGCTGGATCAGCTGCAGGCGGATCAACTCTTTGAAGGGCGTCAGCCGGAGCTGGCGCAGGCCGTTTGGCTGGCGGCCGGGCAGCCGGATCTTGCCCGCTGGCGGCAGCGTCTGGCGGCCAGCGCGGCGGTCGGCGACGGCAGCGGCGCTACCCCGCTGGTGTTGCAGGATCAGCGTCTGTATCTGCAGCGCATGTGGCAGAACGAAGGTGAGGTGGCGGCGTTTATCAGCGGCGACAGCCGGCATCAGGCGATAGAAGAAACTCAACTGCGCGCGATTCTTGACCAGCTGTTTGGCGCGGCGGCGCCAGAGCCGGACTGGCAGAAAATCGCCGCGGCGGTGGCGGCCACCCGGCGCATATCGGTGATTTCCGGCGGGCCGGGCACCGGCAAGACCACTACCGTCGCTAAGCTGCTGGCGGCGCTGGTGCAGCTTGGGGAAGGCGAACGCCTGCGCATTCAGTTGGCTGCCCCGACCGGCAAGGCGGCGGCGCGCCTGACCGAATCGCTGGGCAGCGCCAGCCGAAAACTGCCGTTAACCCCGGCGCAGCAGGCGCTGTTCCCGACGGAGGCGGCGACGCTGCACCGGTTGCTGGGCGCACAGCCGAACAGCCAGCGCATGCGCTATCATCGCGGCAATCCGCTGCATTTGGATGTGCTGGTGGTGGATGAGGCGTCGATGGTCGATTTGCCGATGATGGCGCGCCTGATTGCCGCCTTGCCGGAACAGGCGCGGGTGATTTTCCTCGGCGACCGCGATCAGCTGGCCTCGGTGGAGGCCGGTGCGGTGCTGGGCGATATCTGCCGTTTCGCCGAACAGGGGTACAGCGCTGCGCGCGCCGCGGAGCTAACCCGGTTGACCGGCTGCCAGCTACAGGGGCAGCAGGCTCCGGCGCAGGCGGCGGTGCGCGACAGCCTGTGCCTGCTGCGCAGAAGCTACCGTTTTGACGCCAATTCCGGCATCGGCCAGCTGGCGCAGGCGGTTAACGCCGGTGATGGCGAGCGGGCGCGGGCGGCGATCGGCGGCCGTTTCAGCGACGTTGCCGGTTATCCGCTGGCGACCGCCGAAGAATATCAGGCGTTGCTGGACATGTGCGTGGTGGGCTACCGCGATTACCTGCAGCGGGTGGCCGAGGGAGCCGATGCGGTGGAGGTGCTGGCGGCGTTTGGCCATTTTCAGGTGCTGTGCGCGCTGCGCGAAGGGCCATTTGGCGTAGCCGGGCTGAACGAACGCATCGAGGCAGGGCTGCAGCGCGCCGGGCTGATTCAGCGCCCGCCGGCGGCGTTAGGGCGCTGGTATCAGGGGCGGCCGGTGATGATTGGGCGCAACGACAGCGCACTGGGGTTATTTAACGGTGATATCGGCATCGCTCTGCGCGATGAGAGCGGCGAACTGCGCGTGCATTTTCAATTGCCAGACGGCAGCATCAAGTCGGTGCAGCCCAGCCGCCTGCCGGCGCATGAAACCGCCTACGCGATGACGGTGCACAAATCGCAGGGTTCGGAGTTTGAGCACACGGTGCTGGTGCTGCCCAATCATTTCCTGCCGGTGCTGACCCGTGAGCTGGTGTATACCGCCATTACCCGCGCACGCAGCCGGCTCTCGCTGTATGCCAGCGACGGGGTGCTGATGAAGGCGATCCGCACGCCGACTCAGCGCCGCAGTGGGTTGGCCGAGCGCCTGCAACAGGCGGAATAAGAGAGAAGGGCGCAGCGGCGCTGCGCCCGCAGGAATTACAGATCCGCCAGCAGAATTTTGGAGCGGCGCTGGTAGTTGTACAGCGCCTGTTTTTGCATCGGCAGTACGTCGACCTCCGCCGGGGTAAAGCCGCGCTCCTGGAACCAGTGGATGCTGCGAGTAGTCAGCACGAACAGCTTTTGCAGCCCCATTTGCCGCGCCTGGTTTTCCACCCGCTGCAGCAGCATTTCACCGCGTGATGAGCTGCGGTAGTCCGGATGCACCGCCACGCAGGCCATCTCGCCGATTTTTTCTTCCGGGAATGGGTACAGCGCCGCACAGGCGATGGTCAGGTTGTCGCGTTCGATAATGGTGAACTTATCGATCTCCATCTCCAGCTGCTCACGCGAGCGGCGCACTAAAATACCCTGTTGTTCGAGCGGACGGATCAGTTCCAGGATGCCGCCGATATCGTTGATCGTCGCCCGGCGCACCTGTTCGGCGCTCTCCATCACGATCTGGGTGCCGATACCGTCGCGCGAGAACAGCTCCTGAACCAGCGCGCCGTCCTCCTGGTAGCTGATCAGGTGGCTGCGGCGTACGCCGCTGCGGCAGGCCTTCACCGCGCCGCGCAGGAAGCGCACGGTGCCGGAGTGATAGTCGCCGCTCTCTTCCAGCTCCTCGATGCGCTTTTGCGCGTCGTTGGGAAACAGCTCGGAGATGATATTGCCTTCTTGATCTGTCACGCCCTGCGATGAGCAGAAGCCGATCATTTTTTCCGCCTTCAGTTTGATCGCCAACTGGGTGGCGACTTCTTCAGAGGTCAGGTTAAAGCTTTCGCCGGTCACCGACACCGCGACCGGGCCGATCAGTACGATGGCGTTGCTGTCGAGCTGGCGGTGGATGGCTTCTTCGTCGATGCGGCGAATGCGCCCGCTGTGGCAGTAATCTACGCCGTCGTCGATGCCCAGTGGCTGAGCGATGATAAAGTTGCCGCTGACCACGTTGATATGCGCGCCCTGCAGCGGCGTATTGTTGAGGCTCATCGACAGCCGGGCGGTGATGTCCAGCTGCAGCAGGCCGGCGGCCTGCTTGACCAGTTCCAGCGTATGGGCGTCGGTGACCCGGGTATGCTTGTGATAAACAGGTTCGAGGTTATGCTGCGCCAGATTGCCGTCGATCTGCGGCCGCGCGCCATATACCACCACCAGCCGGATACCCAGGCTATGCAGCAACCCGACATCGTTGACGATGTTGGAGAAATTTTCGTGTTCGATGGCTTCACCGCCGAGCATGACGACAAAAGTCTTGCCGCGGTGGGCGTTGATATAGGGAACTGAGTGACGGAATCCTTGGACCAGCTCTGTACTACGTTCCTTCACGGCAAAACCTCTTTTGCATATTTATACGATATTTTTGTATTTTTATTCTTTTCCGTCGCCGATAGCAAGCGGGAAATCATCTCAATTTATTCGCTAAGGGCGCTGAATCGTTAATAAATTGAAAAACCATAAAAAGATTTTCTGGTGACAGGGCTGGAATGATTGGTTAAAGTTTTCGGCATTCCCATTTGACCGGTGTTTTTTTCATCTGTTGTAATCTGTTATCACTGCCGGAGTCGCATGCCAAACTCAAATCACAATCTGGGCCGCCGTCGTTTATTACAGGGGGTTGCCGCCAGCTGGTTGCTGAGTGTGAGTCGCGTAGGCTTCGCCGCATCGTCGCACGTGATTGCCGTGCGCGTATGGCCTTCTTCCACCTATACTCGCGTCACGCTTGAATCTAACGTCGAGCTCAAATACAAACAGTTTGCGTTGACCAACCCCGACCGCGTGGTGGTGGATATCGAGGGCGTGCACCTTAACAGCGTGCTGAAGGGCATCGCCGGCCAGGTTCGCGCCGACGATCCTTACCTCAAACAGGCGCGGGTCGGCCAGTTCGATCAAAATACCGTGCGGCTGGTGCTGGAGCTTAAGCAGAGCGTCAGCCCGCATATGTTCTCGCTGGCGCCGGTGCCGGAGTATCGCAACCGCCTGGTGATGGATCTCTATCCCACCAAGGGCGGCAGCGGCGGCGAGGAATATGATCCGCTATTGGCGTTACTGGAAGATTACAACAAGGGCGATCTCGAGCGCACGCTGCCGGCGGAAGCGCCGCAGGCCGGCAAGGCGGGGCGTGACCGGCCGATTGTCATCATGCTGGATCCGGGCCATGGCGGTGAAGATCCCGGTGCGATCGGCAAGTTCAAAACGCGCGAGAAGGACATCGTGCTGCTGATTGCCCGCAAGCTGAGCGCGCTGATTAAGCGCGAGCCGAACATGAAGGTGTTCATGACGCGCAACGACGACGTGTTCATCCCGCTCAAGGTGCGGGTCGCCAAGGCGCGCAAGCAGCGCGCCGATCTGTTCGTTTCCATTCACGCCGACGCCTTTACCAGCAGGGCGGCGCGCGGCTCTTCGGTGTTTGCGCTGTCGACCAAAGGCGCCACCAGTTCGGCCGCCAAGTTCCTGGCGCAGACCCAGAACGCCTCGGACGAAATCGGCGGCGTCAGCAAAAGCGGCGACCGCTATCTCGACCACACCATGTTTGATCTGATACAGACCGCAACCATCAATGACAGCCTGAAATTCGGCAAGGAAGTGCTGAACCGAATGGGCAAAATTAACCGTTTGCACAAGAATCGCGTCGATCAGGCCGGTTTTGCGGTATTAAAGGCGCCGGACATCCCGTCGATCCTGGTAGAAACGGCGTTTATCAGCAACATAGAGGAAGAGCGCAAATTGCGCACCAGCCATTTCCAGCAGCAGGTGGCGGAGTCTATTCTGGCGGGAATTAAGGCGTACTTCGCTAACGGCGGCGCGCTGGCGAGCAGATAGATAATAATCAGGGTGCCGGGCGCCAGCCCGGCCGGTTTTGACGAATTTCAGATACAAAAAAACACCCTTAAGGGTGCTTGTCTGTTGTTATCAAGATTGGTTGCGGAGGCCGGATTTGAACCGACGACCTTCGGGTTATGAGCCCGACGAGCTACCAGGCTGCTCCACCCCGCGTCCGTCTTGATACTGGTATTATCGAAACCCACCTTTCATAGCATACCGCTGGTACGGTATCGGTTGGTTGCGGGGGCCGGATTCGAACCGACGACCTTCGGGTTATGAGCCCGACGAGCTACCAGGCTGCTCCACCCCGCGTCCTTATAATACTCTTTTTTTCATCGAATCCAACCTGTTATCTGATACTGCCGTTGCAGTATCGGTTGGTTGCGGAGGCCGGATTTGAACCGACGACCTTCGGGTTATGAGCCCGACGAGCTACCAGGCTGCTCCACCCCGCGTCCGATGGATGCGCACTATACTCTCCGTGCATTTTGTTGCAAACCCTTTTTGCGTTTTATTGAGGGAAACCCGTTTTTCTGCTGAATTTGCCCGCAATTTGCGTTCTTTTTCATCATTATCCTCTGCGCGGGTTTTTTTATTTGCAGCGATTCCTTTATTAAGGAGCCTTTGTTATCGTTCAGCCGGTAGATCATATCAGTTGAGAGCGTGTGCGATGAAAGGACGTTGGAGCAAATACCTGCTGGGCGGGTTGGTCGTGGCGGTGCTGGCGGGGTGTTCGTCCAAACCGACCGACCGTGGGCAGCAATATAAGGATGGGCATCTGGATCAGTCGCTGGAGCTGGTTAATCAGCCCAATGCCAAAGGCGTGCCGGTTAACGCCAGGGATTACTCGAGCCAGCTGATGGAGATCAAGTACGCGTCTCCTTCGCTCTTCAATCGCAACAACACCACCTATCAGGCCGTGCAAAACTGGATGGCCTCCGGGGCCGATACCCGTCAACTGAGCCAGTACGGCCTGAGCGCCTATCAGATGGAAGGCGTCGACAGCTACGGCAACGTGCAGTTTACCGGCTATTACACCCCGGTGGTGCAGGCGCGCTACACCCAACAGGGTGAGTTCCGTTATCCGCTGTACCGCATGCCGCCGAAAGGCAGGGGCCGCCTGCCGGATCGCGCAGGCATCTATTCCGGTGCGCTGGACGATCGCTACATCATCGCTTACACCAACTCGCTGATGGACAACTTTATGATGGAAGTCCAGGGCAGCGGCTACGTTGATTACGGCAACGGCCAGCCGCTGGTGTTCTTCGGCTACGGCGGCAAGAACGGCCATGCCTATCGCAGCATCGGCAAGGTGCTGATCGATCGCGGCGAGGTGGCCAAGGCCGATATGTCGATGCAGGCGATCCGTCAGTGGGCCGATACCCACAGCGCGGCGGAAGTGCGCGAGCTGCTGGAGCAGAATCCGTCCTTCGTCTTCTTCCGCCCGGAAGCATTTGCGCCGGTGAAAGGCGCCAGCGCGGTGCCGTTGATCGCCAAGGCCTCGGTCGCCTCCGATCGCTCGCTGATCCCGGCGGGCACCACGCTGCTGGCCGAAGTGCCGCTGCTGGACAACAAGGGTAAATTCACGGGAAAATACGAGATGCGCCTGATGGTCGCGCTCGACGTCGGCGGCGCCATCAAGGGCCAGCACTTTGACATGTATCAGGGCATTGGGCCGGACGCCGGGCATTCTGCGGGTTACTATAACCACTATGGCCGCGTCTGGGTGCTGAAAGGCTCCGGCGGCGCGCAGCTGTTCAGCGCCAATCAACAGCAGAGCAACGGCGGTTCGCTGTTGGTCACCCGCTAAAAGCGCAGGCGTTACGGCGACATTGACCCGCAAGGGCCGGATCTTCCGGCCCTTATCATTTGCACTATAAAGGTAAGTAAAGCGTTATGAGCACTGCGTATTCAGAAGCCTATCTGCAGCGTTTTGGCGGCACGGCACGGTTGTACGGTCAGCAGGCGTTGGCGCTGTTTGCCCAGGCGCACGTTTGCGTGATTGGCATCGGCGGCGTGGGCTCCTGGGCAGCCGAGGCGTTGGCGCGCACCGGCATCGGCGCCATTACCCTGATCGACATGGATGACGTCTGCGTCACCAACACCAACCGCCAGATCCATGCGCTGCGCCAGCACGTTGGCCAGTCGAAGACGGAAGTGATGGCGCAGCGCATTTTGGCCATCAACCCGGAATGTCGGGTGACCTGCATCGACGATTTCATCACCCCGGACAACGTCGCCGAGCTGCTGGACCATAACTTCAGCTATGTGATAGATGCCATCGACAGCGTGCGCCCCAAGGCGGCGTTGCTGTCTTATTGCCGGCGTTTCAAGATCCCGGTGGTGACTACCGGCGGCGCCGGTGGGCAGATTGACCCGACCAAAATCGAGGTGGCCGATCTGGCGAAAACCATCCAGGATCCGCTGGCGGCCAAGCTGCGCGAGCGGCTGAAGCATGATTTCAACGTGGTGAAAAACGGCAAGGGCAAGCTGGGTATCGACTGCGTATTCTCCAGCGAACCGCTGGTTTACCCACAGCCGGATGGGTCGGTGTGCGCATCGCGCAGCACGGCGGAAGGGCCGAAAAGAATGGACTGCAGCGCGGGGTTTGGCGCCGCGACCATGGTCACCGCCACCTTTGGCTTTGTCGCCGTGTCCCACGCGCTGAAGAAGATGGTAGCGAAGGCTGCGCGTCAGGCGTAGCGGGCGGCGATCGCCTGCACGCCGGCGGCCAGCGCCGCTAGCCCGCTGGCGCGGGTCGCGCTGAGCTGGTTGCGCAAGTTCAATTGTTCAAACAGCGCCAGCGGATCCAGCGCCGCAATCTGCTGCGGCGTTTTGCCTTCTACCGCGGTCAGCAATACCGCCAGCAGGCCGCGTACGATGCGGCCTTCGCTGTCGCCATAGAAGTGCAGCGTGCCGTCGGCCAATCGCTGATGGCCCAGCCACACCCGGTTCTCACAGCCGCTCAGCTCCATTTCCGCTGCCCGCAACGCCTCCGGCAGCGGCGGCAGCCGCTTGGCCAACATAATCAACTGGCGATAGCGATCCTCCCACTGCTTTTGCGCGGTAAAGGTGGCGATCAGCGCCTCAGCGGTGATTTCACGGCCGAAAGGGTGGGGGGCGAGCATAGCGTCTCCGGTCATCAGTTTAGTCGGCCAGCAGGTCGATGGCATTGGCCAACGCGGCCACCAACGCATCGACATCTTGTTGAGAATTATAGGGTGCAAAGGAGGCGCGCAGGGTGCCGCTAACGCCCAGCGCCGCCATCAGCGGCTGAGCGCAGTGTTGGCCGGCGCGCAGCGCGATACCCTGTTCGGCCAGCAGCGTCACGATATCGCTGTGGTGGACGCCGGCAATATCGAACGCCAGCAGGCTGGAGCCTGAACAGCGAAAGCTGCGAAAGCCCGGCAGCTGAGCCAGCCGTTGCTCCGCCTGGTTCGCCAGGCTGCGGCTATAGGCCTCTGCAGCCGCCTGATCCTGGCCGGCCAGCCAGCTCAGCGCGGCGGCCAACCCCAGCACGCCGGCGATGTTCGGCGTACCGGCTTCGAAGCAGTGCGGGGGCTGTTGCGGTGTGAAACCCGCAAACGACGCCTGGGTCAGCATCTTGCCGCCGCCCTGCCAGGGCGCCATCTGCGCCAGCAGTTCGCTTTTGCCATACAGCGCGCCGATGCCGGTGGGGCCGTATAGCTTGTGGCCAGAAAAGGCGTAAAAATCGATATCGAGCCGCTGAACGTCCGCCGGGCAATGTACGATGCCCTGAGCGCCGTCGATCATCACTCGCGCGCCTGCGCTATGGGCCAGCGCGATGGCCTGCGCCAGATCCGGGCAGCCGCCGGTGACGTTGGACATTTGCCCCAGCGCCAGCAGGCGGGTGCGCTCGTTGAGCAGGGCGGGCAGTTGGGTCAGGTCGGGCAAGCGATCGGCGCCGATCGGCAGCTTCACCACCCGGGCGCCGGTTTGTTCCGCCACCATCAGCCAGGGGATCAGGTTGGCGTGGTGTTCGGCTTCGCTTACCAGGATCTCGTCACCCGGTAGCAGGCGCGGGCGCGCATAGCTTTGCGCCACCAGGTTGATCGCCTCGGTGGTGCCGCGCGTCCAGATGACGTCGTCGGCGGACGGCGCGTTGATAAGCTGCGCCACCTGGCCGCGCGCCTGCTCGAAGCGGGCGGTCAGATCCTGCGCCGCCCGGTGTTGGCTGCGGTGCACGGTAGCGGCGTCGTCGCGGTAAAACTGCTGCGTGGCGTCGATCACCGCCAGCGGTTTTAACGCGGTGGCGGCGCTGTCCAGGTAAATCCCCTCCTGCGCGAGGGCGGGAAACTGCTGGCGAAAGGTGCTGGGGTTAAAAGGCGTCATACCTGATTGTCACTGGCTTGGGTCAATGTCTGATCCTGTCCTATTTTACCGGCGGAGACAAGCTATCCCGGCCATTAGGACTTATCGGCTGGCAATCTCGGGAAAGTTTGTTATGCTATTAAGTACGCACTTGGTAATGGCGTTAAATAAAATAAAGGGTTTTTTACAGCACATTAAACTACAAGGAGTCCACAATGAAGAAAACAGCCGCAGTTATCTCTGCCCTGATGCTTACGTTCACCCTGGCGGCCTGCTCCAGCAATTACGTAATGCATACCAATGATGGACGCAGCATTGTCGCTGACGGAAAACCAAAAGTGGATACCGACACCGGTATGATCAGCTATAAAGACGCCAACGGCGTTGAGCAGCAGATCAACCGCGCCGACGTGAAAGAGATGGTTGAAAGCGACCAGTAAACGTCAGGCAAAAAAAAGCACCGCAAATCTTGCGGTGCTGCATAAAATCACTATGGACAGACAGGGTAAATGTACAGGAAGTGAAAAAACAGTAGCTTAGCTACCATGTCCGGATTGCCGGACAATTTGCAAACACAACATCACAACCACAAGCCAAAAGTTCATCGGCGTCCTCGACACCCAATCCCTTTTCGTTCCGGCCCGGGAAGTGCCGCCACTATAGGTATTTGCTGGCGCATCCTCAACGGACAAATTATAATGGCTCGGATAAAAAAAACTAATGGCAGCGCTTTGCTATTCTCAACCGATGGCATGCCGCACAACGCCGCCTGATTTATGACGCCGAATCACGCGGATTATTGTTACACAAAAGTAGCTAATTAATGTCTAAACGCTTACCACCCCTTAATGCGCTGCGCGTGTTCGACGCGGCCGCGCGCCACCTGAGCTTTACCAAAGCGGCAGAAGAGCTGTTTGTGACTCAGGCCGCGGTGAGCCACCAGATCAAGTCACTGGAGGATTTTCTCGGCCTGAAGCTGTTCCGGCGGCGCAACCGTTCGCTGTTGCTGACGGAAGAAGGGCAGAGTTATTACCTCGACATCAAGGAGATCTTTTCCTCGATCAACGAAGCGACGCGCAAGCTACAGGCGCGCAGCGCCAAAGGGGCGCTGACCGTCAGCCTGCCGCCCAGCTTCGCCATCCAATGGCTGGTGCCGCGCCTCTCTGGCTTTAACTCAGCTTATCCGGGCATCGACGTGCGCATCCAGGCGGTGGACCGTGAAGAAGACAAGCTGTCGGACGACGTCGACGTGGCCATTTTCTATGGCCGCGGCAACTGGCCAGGGCTGCGCGCCGAGCGTCTGTATGCGGAATACCTGCTGCCGGTGTGTTCGCCGAGCCTGCTGGCCGGCGATCATCCGCTAAAAGTCACGGACGATCTGGCGTATCATACGCTGTTGCACGATACTTCACGCCGCGATTGGCTGGCCTATACCCGGCAACTGGGTCTGCAGCATATCAATGTGCAACAGGGGCCCATCTTCAGCCACAGCGCCATGGTGGTGCAGGCCGCCGTACACGGCCAGGGGGTGGCGCTGGTGAATAACGTGATGGCACAGACCGAGATCGAAGCCGGGCGCCTGGTGTGCCCGTTCAACGAGGTCCTGGTCAGTAAAAATGCTTTTTATCTGGTATGTCATGACAGCCAGGCAGAACTGGGTAAAATAGCCGCCTTCCGCCAGTGGATCCTGGCGCGGGCGGCCAGCGAGCAGGAAAAATTCCGCTTTCGCTATGAACAATAAGGCCGGTTGCCGCCGTGCAGCCGCCGATTTTCTTCCATAGGGTAAATAACGATGAGCAGCCGTTCCATGCTGATTTTTGCCGCCATCAGCGGCTTTGTGTTTGTCGCGCTGGGCGCGTTCGGCGCACATGTATTGAGCGGTACGCTCGGCGCCAATGAAATGGCGTGGATCCGCACCGGCCTGGAGTATCAGGGCTTTCATACCCTGGCCATTATGGCGTTGGCGGTAGCGATGCAGCGCCGCGTGAGCCTGTGGTTTTACTGGAGCGGGGCGCTGTTGGCGCTCGGCACCGTTTTATTCAGCGGCAGCCTGTATTGCCTGGCGCTGTCGCACCTGAAAGTCTGGGTTTACATCACGCCGGTTGGCGGCGTGTGCTTCCTGATTGGCTGGATATTGATGTTGATTGGCGCTTTGCGTCTGAGGAAAAAGGCCGAGCGCCATGAATAAGATTGCGTTGTATTGCCGCCCCGGTTTCGAGAAAGAGTGCGCGGCGGAAATTACCGATAAGGCCGCACAGCGGGAAGTTTTCGGCTTCGCCCGGGTAAAAGAAAACAGCGGCTACGTGCTGTTCGAATGCTATCAGCCGGATGACGCCGACCGCCTGGCGCGGGAAATTCCGTTCCGCGAGCTGATCTTCGCCCGTCAGATGCTGGTGGTGGGGGAACTGTTGCGTGACCTGCCGCCGGAGGATCGGGTATCGCCGATCGTCGGCATGCTGATCGGCGTGGTCGATCGCGGCGGAGAGCTGCGGGTGGAAGTGCCGGACACCAACGAAAGCAAAGAGCTGATGAAGTTCTGCCGCAAGCTGACGGTGCCGCTGCGCGCCGCGATGCGCGAGCAAAAAGTGCTGATGGCGCGCGAAAACCCGACCCGCCCGGTGGTGCACGTGTTCTTTATCGCGCCGGGCTGCTGCTACGTCGGCTACTCGTTCAGCAACAACAATTCACCGTTCTATATGGGCATTCCGCGCCTGCGCTTCCCGTCCGATGCGCCGAGCCGCTCCACGCTGAAGCTGGAAGAGGCGTTTCACGTTTTTATTCCCGCCGACGAGTGGGACGAGCGCCTGGCCAGCGGCATGCACGCGGTCGATCTGGGCGCCTGCCCGGGCGGCTGGACCTATCAGTTGGTGAAGCGCAGCATGATGGTGCACTCGGTGGACAACGGCCCGATGGCGCCAAGCCTGATGGAAACCGGCCAGGTGACCCACCACCGCGCCGACGGCTTCAGGTTCGAGCCGGCCAGCAGCAAGATTTACTGGCTGGTGTGCGATATGGTGGAAAAGCCGGCGAAGGTCACCAGCCTGATGATCCAGTGGCTGGTGAAAGGCTGGTGCCGCGAGGCGATCTTCAACCTGAAGCTGCCGATGAAGAAGCGTTACGAGGAAGTGTCGCAGAACCTGCAGAGCATTCGCGAAGCGCTGGCGGCGGCGGGCATCAGTTCAGAGGTGCATGCCAAACAGCTGTATCACGATCGCGAAGAGATCACCGTGCACGTGCGCCGCATGTGGTCGGCGGTGCCGGGCCGCCGCGACGAGCGCGAGTAATCACAGGGGGCGCTGCATGCAGCGCCCTTAGTTTATCGGCAAGCGCAGCTGCTGCAGGTTGCCGTCCAGCGTCAGGTCGGTGCGCAAGGTGGCGACCCGCTTGCTGATATACGCCAGGTCGCGGTGTTGCTGCAGCTTGCCGCGCCACTTCTCCGGCACCTGCTCCAACTGCTGATACAGCGCGTCCAGGCTTCCCATCTGTTGCAACAGCAGCACCGCCGTTTTTGGCCCGATACCCGCTACGCCGGGAATTTTGCTGCTGCCGATGCCCGCCAGGCCCCAGTAATCGGGGAGCTGCTGCGGCGCTACGCCAAATTCCTGCTGCACAAAAGGCATGTCCAGCCAGCGCTTCTGGAAATAGTCGCGGATCTGCACCTTTGGCGCCAGTAACTGGCAGTACCCTTTGTCGGTGGAGACGATGGTCACCTGATGGCCGCCGCCGGCGATCTTCGCCGCCAGCGTGGCCGCCAGATCGTCGGCCTCGTTGCCCGGCGAATGCCAGCTGGCGACGCCCAGTTCGGCAAACGCCTGGCGCAGCTGCGGCATCTCCTGTTGCAGGTTTTCCGGCATCGGCGAGCGCCCGGCCTTGTAGTCGGGCAGGATTTGGTGGCGCCAGCTGTCGCGGCGATCGTCTTCGTCAAACACCGCCACCGCGTGCGTTGGCCGGCTGTGCTGAATCAGCTGATGCAGCGCGTTGCGGCAGGCGTTCACGCAGGGCGATCCCTGTACGGCGTGGATGCGGCGGATAAGGTTCAGGGCGTCGACAATCAGTAGGTGTATCATCATGGGCTGCAAGGTCAGAAAAAAGAAGGGCGGCTGTTGCGCCGCCCGGAGTTGGGGTCAGGCTACGATCTCATAACAGGGCACGTAGGCGCTGCCCGGCAGCTTCATGCGGTGCTGGGCGACAAAGCCCTGCAGCAGGCTGTCCATTTGCTTCATCATCTGCGGTTCGCCGTGCAGCTTGTAAGGGCCGAACTGTTCGATGGCGTGAATGCCGTTTTCCTTCACGTTGCCGGCAACGATGCCGGAGAACGCGCGGCGCAGCGCGGCGGCCAACTGTTCCGCCGGCTGGTTGGGATACAGATTGAGGTTCGCCATGTTCTCGTGGGTCGGTTCGAACGGCAGCTGCAGGTCCGGCGCGATGCGAATCGACCAGTTGAAACTGTAGGCGTCGCCGGTGTTGCGGCGATTCTCCTTCACCAGAGGCATGGCCTTTTTCATCTGCCGCGCCACTTCCGCCGGATCATCGATGATGATGCGGTAATGGCGGCGCGCCGCGTCGCCCAGGGTGTTCATAATGAACTCATCCAGCACGCGGAAGTAGTCCGCGCTTTCTTTCGGCCCGGTCAGGATCAGCGGCAGCACCTGTTCGCTGTTTTCCGGGTTCATCAGGATGCCCAGCAGGTACAGCAGCTCTTCGGCGGTGCCGACGCCGCCCGGGAAGATGATGATGCCGTGGGCGATGCGCACGAAGGCTTCCAGACGTTTTTCGATGTCCGGCATGATAACCAGCTCGTTAACCAGCGGGTTAGGCGGCTCTGCGGCGATAATCGACGGCTCGGTCATGCCGATAAAGCGGCTGTTGCGGTAGCGCTGCTGCGCGTGGCCCACCGCGGCGCCTTTCATCGGCGCTTCCATGGCGCCCGGCCCGCAGCCGGTGCAGATATTCAGTTCGCGCAGGCCCAGCTGGCTGCCCACTTTGCGGGCGTAAAGGTATTCGTTTTCGTTGATCGAGTGGCCGCCCCAGCACACTACCATGTTGGGATCTTCATCCAGATGCAGCGTGCGCGCATTACGCAGAATGGAGAACACCAGGTTGGTGATATGGGCCGAGTTTTCCAGATTCAGGTGCTGGAAGCGGCCGGCGCTGGCGATTTGGCCGTGCACGAACAGGATGTCGCGCAGGACGGCGAACAGGTTGGCCTGCAGCGAGCGGATGATGCGGCCGTCGACGAAGGCTTCCTCCGGCGGGTTGACCAGCTCCAGCTTCACCCCGCGTTCGCGGCGCAGCACATTGATGTCGAAGGTTTCATAACGGGACAGCAGCTGTTTGCTGTTGTCGGTCTGGCTGCCGGAGTTCAACACGGCCAGCGAACAGTTGCGGAACAGGCGATACAGGTCGCTGCTGGCGGTACGCTTCAGCATGTCTACTTCCAACTGCGACAACAAATCCATAGAGCCAAGCGGGCTGATGTGTGTAATCAAGGTAACTCCTTTGCACCCGTTACGGGACAGTAGCAATCCATACGGCAGCAGAACGGCATTTCGTTATGGTTGGCGCGCTGCGGCGGAACGCCCGGCATAACGGCGGGCGAGCCTGATTTAACCTTACCGCCGTCCCCTGAGTTTTACCAATACAAACCGTTCGTTAGCTCAGTTGTTGAGCAGCGGTGCGCACTTATTGACGCGCCAGGCGGCCGTGCGAAGGCGCGAAATCGACGTTGCTGCGCCACGGATTGATGTCCAATCCGCCGCGGCGGGTGTAACGGGCGTACACCGTCAGGCTCTGCGGGCGGCAATAGCGCAACAGATCGTTGAAAATGCGCTCGACGCACTGCTCGTGGAACTCATTGTGGTGGCGGAAAGAAACCAGGTAGCGCAACAGCGCTTCACGATCGATTTTTCCGCCGCGATAGTGAATTTGCACCGAACCCCAGTCAGGCTGATTGGTGATCAGGCAGTTGGATTTCAGCAGGTGGCTGACCAGCTGCTCTTCAACCACCTCTTCACCCGCGGCGTTTTGCAGGTAGCCGGCGTTGAATTCATAGTTGTCGATGCGAATGTTCTGGTGATCGATACATTCACCCGCCAGGCGGACGATCGGGGTGCCTTCCAGTTGCTCGACGCTGAACAGGCTAACCTTTACCTCTCCCTGGGCGCAGGCGGACAGATCGCGCTGCAGCGTGCTGCGCACGGTTTCCCAGTCGACGAAAGGCGTTTGGTTGAAGCTGTTAAGGTACAGCTTGAAACTCTTGGATTCGATCAGGTTGAGGCTGTCGGCGTTGAGGCTGATTTCACCCACCGCCACCTGCGGCAGCCCGTTGGCGTTCAGCCAGGAGAGTTCGTACAGCGTCCAGATATCCGCGCCGTGGAACGGCAGGCTGTCGGGATACAAACCCAGCGGTTCGCGGTTCATGCTGCGCGGCACCGCCTGCAGCAGCGTGGCGTCATAGCTATCGCGATAGGCGGTAGGTTTGCCCAGCGTCAGTTGCGACAGGGCCTGGTGGTCTTGATATGAGGACATCTGCTGTCACCTTGGTGATAGATAGGTACAATGGCCCCCAGTTTAACGTATGCGAGAATAAATATGGATCACGATGTCATCCACGCGCTGGGTGAATTCACCCAGCGCTATGTCGAGCTTTGGCGGCAGGAGCGCGGCCATGCGCCGGCCAGCCAGGAGTTGTATGGCGTGCCGTCGCCCTGCATCGTGGAAAGCCGCGATGACGAAGTGTGGTGGCTGCCGCAGCCTTTCACCCCCGCCGCGACGCTGGAAAAGGTGGAGACCGCGCTGGAGCTGAGGCTGCAGCCGGATGCGCACCTTTTTTACACTCAACAGTATGCCGGCGACATGAGCGCCCGGTTCGGCGAGCACCGCCTGAGCCTGCTGCAGGTATGGAACGAGGACGACTTTATTCGCCTGCAGGAGAATCTGATCGGCCATCTGGTGACCCAGAAGCGCCTGAAGCTGTCGCCGACCCTGTTCCTGGCCACCACCGAATCCGAAATGACCATGGTGTCGCTGTGCAACGTCAGCGGCAACGTGCTGCTGGAGCAATTCGGCAGCGACAAACGCACGCTGCTGGCGGCGACCTTGGGGAATTTCCTCGATGCGCTGCGCCCGACGCTGGGGCAATGAGGCCGGAATTGCCGCCTGTCGTGTGAGAGATCTCTCACACGGGCTGTGAGAGATCGCTTTTAATTTTTTCGGGCCGTCGCTATATGTTGGGCTTATTAGTATCCAGATCAATTGGTTAGAAATTCTTTAGGATAACTCTTAGGGGAATTTTTCCCGCCGACTGCGGTCAAGCCCTTGTGATCGCGGGGAAATTAGGCGATCTTATGTATGCCGGAACGGAGCCGGCGGAGCAGGAAAGCATCAGGATGATGCAGCTTCAGGATGAAGAAAGGGATGCGCTCAGTGAAGAGCGAAGGATGGCGTCAGGAGATGCCGAGGATGTTTCAGGATTGAAACCAAGGACACCTCCAGGACGGAGATTGAGAGCCGACGCAGGACTGTCGGTGGGTCAGGAAGGCCGAGGAACCGCGTCAGGATGATGCTACAGGACAATGCACGGAGCTTTTGGTCAGGATGGCCGCAGGAAAAGTTTTCAGGGATTGAGCAGGGAGCACACTGTGTAGCGGGACAGCTATAAAACGAACCGGGGGCACTGTTAACGCAGTGCCCCCAACTTTTTTCCGCTACCCGCCCTTGTTTCCACTCATTGCTGCCGCTAACCAATTGCGCCCAGCGTATCGCCGGCCACCTGTTTTTTCGGCAGCAGGAACAGCGTGGCGTAAATATCCAGCAGATAAATCGCCGCCAGCAGGCTGATTGCCGCCGTGAAGGACACCTGCGTCACCAGTGCGCCAATCACCAATGGCCCCAAGCCGCCGACGCCGCGCCCCAGATTAAACAGAATATTCTGCGCGGTGGCGCGGACCTGTACCGGGTAAGTATCGGAAATCAGCGCGCCGTAGCCGCCGATCATGCCGTTGACGAACAGCCCCATCAGCGCGCCGGCGAACAGCATCAAGGTCGGGTCATTCAGCTGCGCGTAGCCGATCACCATCACCACCGCGCCAATCTGATAGATGATAAAAATCTTCCAGCGGGCGAAGCGGTCGGCCAGTACGCCGAACAGCCAGATGCCGAAGGTCATGCCGATCACCGTCACCGCCGTCCACAGGCCCGACTTGGTCAGTGAGAAACCGAAGTTTTTCGCCAGATAGCTCGGCATCCAGATCATCAACCCGTAGTAGCCGAAATTCTGCACCGAGCACAGGATAAATATGCCGATGCTGGCTTTGGCGGTGGCACGATCCTTGAACAGCAGGCGTAACCGCCGGCCGAAAGACAGCGCCTGGCCGGGATCCTTTTGCCGCATGAACTCTTCCGGCTCCCCCAGCGTACGGCGGATCAGGAACGACACCAGCGCCGGCAGCAGGCCGACCAGAAACATGCCGCGCCAGCCGATATGCGTCAACAGCAACGGCGTAAGGAAGGCGGCCGCCAGCACGCCCAGCTGCCACCCCATGCCGACGTAGGCCGAAGCGCGATTACGTTTTTCCGCCGGCCAGGCTTCAGCTATCAAGGCCATGCCGATACCGAACTCCCCGCCCAGCCCGATGCCGGCCAGCGTGCGGTAGGCCAGCAAATCCCAATAGCCCTGCGCCAGCGCGCACAGGCCGGTAAACAACGAAAACATCAGAATGGTGAGGGTCAGCACCCGAATGCGGCCGAAGCGATCGCTGAGGTGGCCGAATATCACGCCGCCCAGCACCGCGCCGATCAGCGTCCAGGTGACCAGCGAACCGGCGGCCGAGGAGGTCAGCCCCAGCTCGGCGCTAATGGCCGGCAGCATAAAGCCGAGGATCAGCAGGTCGAAGCCGTCCATGGCGTAGCCGGTCACCGAGGCCAGCATGGCCTTGCCGGGCGTGGCGTGATTTTTGCTCTGTGTGATTGCGGGCATGTGTCTAATCTGTGTGATTTATTCGGTGGGTCTATTGTGCCGTGGGGCGAGGAACGCCACCAGATAAAAACCGCCGGCGTGGCCAACTCCGCCGAATTTGGGCTATAAAAATGCTATGCTTTGCCGCTTTCAGCCACTGGGCTGAACATCATGATGAAAAGAGATCGGGAATGCAGATGAGTATACATAATCAGGTTCGCCACAGTTTGCAGGCGATTGAACGGTCAATGCGCGAACTGGCCCTGTGGCAGGCTGCGCCGCCGGAGACAGAGGCCTTCGCCAGTACCGAACCCTTCTGCGTCGACAGCATGCAGGCCGAAGAGTGGCTGCAATGGGTGTTCCTGCCGCGCATGTATGCGTTGTTGGATGCTCAGGCGCCGTTGCCGACGCGTTTTGCCCTCACGCCGTATTTCGAACTGGCGCTGAAAGACAAAGATCCCAGCTGCCTGCCGCTGCTGGTGATATTGCAGAATCTGGACAACATGCTGAATAAAGAGCCGTAATATTCGCCGCCGCGGTCGCTGATTTTCGCCGGCCGCTAGAGTAATGTATGAGCGCAGACGCCAGGAGAGGGTATTCGGCGGCGTCTTTCGAACCCGCTTGGCTGGGTCTCTGCAAAGGACCAATAAGGTGCTGCAATAATGGATTTATTAAAGTTTATCCTTCGTCTGCCTTTTACATTAATCAGGGTGGCATTTCGCCTGCTGGCCGGGCTGCTGGTTTTGCTGGGGCGCCTGTTCAGACCGCTGCTCGGCAACCTTAACTGGACGGCGCCGGGCTGGTGGGCCGCGCTGTCCGGCGGCCTGAAACGGGCGTTTTTGCGCCTGGAAAGCGGCGTGGATAAACGCCCGAAGGCGGTCAGCCTGGCGTTGCTGCTGCTGTTGTGCGCCGCGGGCGGCGCCTTCTACGGTTGGCACTGGTGGCAGACCCGGCCGCAGCCGATCGAGCCGGCGCCGATGGTGTATCAGCAGACCCGCGTGGAGATCGCCAAGCCCGAGCCGTTCAACTACGCCGCACAGAAATCGCCGCCGCAGACGCTGAGCCTGGCGTTCAGCAATTCGGCGGCGCCGTTGGCCGACGTCGGCAAGGCGGTCAGCAAAGGCATCACGCTCAAGCCGGCCGCAGAAGGCCAGTGGCGCTGGAGCAACGGCTGGACCCTCGTCTTCACGCCGAAAAAACCGCTGCCTATGGGGGCGAAATACGACGTTGAGCTCGATCCCGCCGCTTTGCTGGCGCCGCAGATCAAACTCGCCAACACCCATTTTACCTTTAACCTGCCGGCGTTCGATTACCAGCTGGGGCAGGCGGAGTATTACCAGGATCCGCAAGACGCACAAAAGCGCAGCGCCATCTTTAATCTGAAGTTCAATGCGCCGGTCGACGTGGCCAGCTTTGAAAAACAGGTCACGCTGGGGTTGAAGGAGGGCAACGCCAAGTCGGAGAAAAAGCTGAATTTTTCGCTGGTCTACGACGAGAAAAAGCTCAACGCCTGGGTGCATTCCGAACCGCTGAAACCGCTGGACCAGGGCGGTGCGGTGCATTTGACCGTCGGTCAGGGCATTAAAGCGCTGGTGCCGGCCAACGCCGTCGGCGAGGCGAAAAGCAACTGGGTGACGGTGCCGACGCTGTACAGCCTGGCGCTGAACGACGCCGGCGCGCAGGTGGTGGACGCCGACGGAGGCAAGGGGCAGCGCGCCCTGATCCTCGCCTTCAGCGATGCGGTGAAGGATAAAGAGCTGGCCAATGCGGTCAACGCCTGGCTGCTGCCGCAGCACGATCCCGACGACGCCGAGGCGGCCAAGGATCCGAACGATTTTCACCACTGGGATACCGACAGCGTCGCCAAAAGCGTGCTGGCGCAGTCGACGCCGCTGCCTTTGGCGCTCAACGAGGCGGAAGACGCCTATCAGCCGCAGTTCAGCTTCCGCTTTGACGCCCCGGCGCACCGCTTTGTGTTGATTGAAATCGACAATCGGCTGACCTCGGCCGGCGGATACAAGATGCCGAAAAAGGCTTACCGGGTAGTCGAGGTGCCTGAGTTCCCGAAATCACTGCAGTTCATGTCGCAAGGCTCGCTGCTGTCGGTCAACGGCGACAAACAGATCAGCGTGGCGGCGCGCAACGTGGCCGGGCTGCGCCTTGACATCAAACGGGTGATCCCGAGCCAGCTGCAGCACATCGTTTCCTTCAAAAGCCGGGAATATTCCTCGGCGGAATTTAACCGGCTCAATGACGAGTATTTCACCGAGCGCTTCAAATACCAGACCGCGCTCAATAATGACCAGCCGGGCGAGGTGAATTACCAGGGCATCGATCTTTCGCGCTACCTGTCCACTAACCCGGACTCCCACCGCGGCGTGTTCTTGCTGACGCTGTCCGAATGGCAGCCGAACCAGAAACCGGCGGCGGAAGGCGAGGCGGAGCAAGGCGAGGAGCAGGGAGAAGATAGCGCTGCCGTCGGCGATTCGCGTTTTGTGGTGGTGACCGATTTGGGCATCGTCGCCAAACGTTCGCAGGATAAAACACAGGATGTGTTCGTGCAGTCGATCCACAGCGGCGCGCCGGTCGGCAATGCCAAAGTGTCTGTTGTCGCCAAAAACGGCGTCACCCTGCTCAACCAGACAACCGACGCCAACGGCCACGTGCGATTCCCGGCGCTGGACGTTTATACCAACGAGCGTCAGCCGGTGATGTTCCTGGTGGAAAAAGAGGGGGATGTCTCCTTCCTGCCAACCGGCAGCTATAACGACCGCGGGTTGGATTTCTCGCGCTTCGACGTTGCCGGTGAAGAAACGCCGACCGATCCGCGGGCGCTCGGCAGCTATCTGTTCTCCGACCGCGGCGTTTATCGGCCGGGCGATAGCTTCAATATCGGCCTGATCACCCGCGCCGCAGACTGGGGCGTCGGGCTGGCGGGGGTGCCGGTGCGCGCTGAGGTGCGCGATCCGCGCGACAAGCTGATGGCTACGGTGCCGCTTACCCTTGGCGCCAGCGGTTTCAACGAGTTGAGTTATACCACCGATGAAAACTCGCCGACCGGTGAATGGAGCATCTATCTGTATCTGATCGGCAAGAACAACGACACCTCGACGCTGCTTGGCCATACCGCAGTCAACGTGAAGGAGTTCGAACCGGATCAACTGAAGGTGAAACTGGAGCTGACGCCGGATCGTCGGCAGGGCTGGGTGAAACCTTCGGAGCTGCAGGCCAACATCGATGTGCAAAACCTGTTCGGCACGCCGGCGCAGGATCGCCGGGTAACCTCGAAGCTGACGCTGCGGCCGATGTATCCGAGCTTTGACCGTTTCCCCGATTACGCATTCTATGAAAATCGGCAAAACAACGACGGCTTTGAAACCGAGCTGGAAGACCGCACCACCGATGAGCGGGGAGCGGCCAATATCCCGCTCGACCTGAAGTCCTATGCCGACGCCACCTACCAGCTGCAGCTGCTGTCGGAAGCCTTTGTCGCCGGCGGCGGGCGCTCGGTGGCCGCCAGCGCGCGGGCGCTGGTATCGCCTTATGATTACCTGGTGGGCGTGAAGGCGGATGGCGATCTGGGCTACATCAACCGCGATGCGGCGCGCCATCTGAAGGTGATCGCCATCGATCCGTCGTTGAAACAGATTGCTTTGCCGGGCCTCAGGCAGGTGCTGATCGAACAGAAATACATTTCGGTGCTGACCAAGCAGGATTCGGGGGTATACAAGTACCAGTCGAAGATGAAGGAAGTGCAGCTGTCGGAGCAACCGCTGGCGCTGAGTGAACAGGGCAACGACCTGCAGCTTGCGACCGACCGGCCGGGCGATTTCGTGCTGGCGATCGAAGATGCGCAGGGCAAGACGCTCAACCGCGTCGCGTACAGCGTGGCCGGCAACGCCAATCTCAGCCGCTCGCTGGACCGCAACGCCGAACTGAAGCTGAAGCTGAACCAGGCGGAGTACCAACCCGGCGACGAGATTGAAGTGGCGATCAACGCGCCTTATACCGGCAGCGGCCTGATCACCATCGAGAAAGACCGGGTTTACGCCTGGCAGTGGTTCCATACCGATACCACCAGTTCGGTGCAAAAAATCCGTTTGCCGGCCGGCATGGAAGGCAACGGCTACATCAACGTGCAGTTCGTGCGCGACGTCAACTCCAGCGAGATCTTCATGAGCCCGCTGAGCTACGGCGTAATGCCGTTCAAAATCAGCACTCGCGCCCGGCAAAACGGGCTGGAAGTGACGGCGCCGGCGGTGATCAAACCGGGGGAAGACCTGACGATGACGGTGAAAACCGATGCGCCGCAGCAGGTGGCGCTGTTCGCCGTCGACGAAGGCATTCTGCAGGTGGCCCGCTACCGGTTGAAAGATCCGCTGGAGTTCTTCTTCAGCAAGCGCGAGCTGAGCGTAACCAGCTCGCAAATTCTCGATCTGATCCTGCCGGAGTTCAGCAAGCTGATGGCGCTGACGGCGGCGCCGGGCGGCGATGCGGGGGAAGGGTTGGATCTCAACCTGAACCCGTTCAAACGCAAGCGCGACAAGCCGGTGGCCTATTGGTCCGGCATTACGGAAGTGAGCGGCGAGAAGCAGTTCGTCTACCCGGTGCCGGATTATTTCAACGGCAAGATTCGGGTGATGGCGATTTCGGTGACGCCGGAGAAAATCGGCAAGGCGCAAACCGCCGCCACGGTGCGCGACAGCTTCATCATGACGCCGAACGTGCCGGCGATGGTGGCGCCCGGGGATGAGTTCGATGTCAGCGTCGGCGTCAGCAACAACCTCGAAGGGCTGAACGGCCAGTCGGTGGCCATCAACGTTCTGTTGACGCCGCCGCCGCAGTTGGAAGTGGTGGGCAACGCGACGCAAAGCCTTTCGTTGGCGGAAAAACGCGAAGGCGTGGTCAACTTCCGCCTGCGCGCCCGCGCAGCGTTAGGGGACGCGCCATTGGCGTTCGACGCCCGCTACGGCGACAAAGCCAGCCGCCGCACCATCAGCACTTCGGTGCGCCCGGCGATGCCGTACCGCACCCAGTCGGTCATGGGGCGTATGAGCGGCGCCAGCCAGAACGTCGACGGCCTGCGCCAGATGTTCGACGCCTATGCGCAGCGCCGGGCGGCGGTTTCCCATTCGCCGCTGGTGTTGACCAGCGGGTTGGCGCAGTACCTGGCGGATTACCCCTATTACTGTTCTGAGCAGATAGTCAGCCGGTCGATTCCGCTGATCCTGCAAGGCCGCCACCCGGAAATGCGCGGCGGCCTGAGCCAGGTGGAGGTCGGCAAGCAGCTGCGCAACCTGATGGGCGTGCTGCGTTCCCGCCAGAATGACAGCGGCGCCATCGGCGCATGGCGCTCATCGCCGGACGCCGATCCCTTCGTCACGCCGTATGTCGTGCAGTACCTGCTGGAGGCGAAAGAGGCAGGGTATGCGCTGCCGGAGGGCATGCTTGACGAAGCCAACGGCGCGTTGCGCGAGCTGGCGGCCAGCGGTTTTGACGACCTGTATTTGCTGCGCCTGCGCAGCTGGGCGGTTTATCTGCTGACGCGCCAGGGCGAGGTGACCACCAACGCCCTGGCGGCAGTGCAGGATACGTTGCAAAAGCGCTACCCGGACAGCTGGAAAACCGACCTGAGCGCGCTGTATCTGGCGTCCTCCTACCGGTTGCTGAAGATGGACGACGAAGCCGCCGCGCTGCTGCAGCCAAGCTGGCAGCAGCTGAGCAAAGCCTATGACCAGGCCTGGTGGACGCAGAACTATTTCGATCCGCTGGTGCAGGATGCGACGCGTCTTTATCTGATTACCCGCCATTTCCCGGAGAAGGTGGCGTCGATCCCGCCGCAGGTGCTGGAAAATATGGTGCGGGCGTTGAAAGAAGAGCGCTACACCACCTATTCCTCTGCAATGAGCATTCTGGCGCTGGAGAGCTATTCCACCCAGGTGGCGGCGCAGGCCACCGGTGAAGGGGGGCTCGGCATCGAGCAGCTTGGCAAGGGCGGCAATGCGGCGCCGCAGCGTATCGCCGAACTGCAGGGGCTGTTCGCGCAGGGGCAGTTTACCGCTGACGCCGCCGCCGTGCGCTTCACCAACGGCGGCGATGCGCCCGCCTGGTACGTGGTGACGCAGGCCGGTTATGACCTCGCGGCGCCGCAGAAAGCGCTGGCGCGCGGGCTGGAGATCACCCGGGATTACACCGATGAACAGGGCAAACCGCTGGAGCAGGTTAGGTTGGGGCAAAAGGTGAACGTCCACCTGAAGATTCGCGCCAATTCTAAAGAAGGGCAGAGCAATTTGGCGATCGTCGATCTGCTGCCGGGCGGGTTCGAAGTGGTGCAGCAAACGCCGCCGGAGCCGGCTGCCGACGATAGCGGAGAGGGCGAAGCGCAAAGCAGCGGTTGGCAGTCGCCATTGGCGGCTTCCGGCTCCAGCTGGGCGCCGGATTACAGCGATATCCGCGAGGATCGGGTGATCATTTACGGTAGCGCCGGCACCGACGTGCAGGAGTTCGTTTATCAGATCAAGGCGACGAATACCGGCAGCTTCGTGATCCCGCCGGCCTATGGCGAAGCCATGTATGACCGCGAGGTGCAGGCTATGTCGGTGAGCAGCGGCAAGCTGGTGGTGGTACCGGCGGAAAATAAATAAGCCGGCCGGCGCCGGGCGGCTGAGGGTCGCCCGGCGCTGGGGCGTTGAGAACAGATGAAAATCCTGAAAACACCCTGGTTGCAAAATGGGCTGATGGCGATATTCCTGCTGACGCTGGTGCTGGGCGCCGTTCGGCTCTGGCCGCATCCGCCGCTCTCCCAGGGCTTGCCGCTGTCTTCCGCCTATTACGATCGCCACGGCGCGCTGATGCGCATCACGCTGGCCAATGACGAACGCTATCGCCTGTGGACGCCGCTGGAGCAGGTTTCCCCGCTGGCGGTGCGCGGGCTGTTGCTGCACGAGGATCGCTGGTTCTACTACAACCCCGGTTTCAATCCCGTCAGCCTGGCGCGCGGTTTTTGGCGCAGCTATATCGCCGGCGGCAAGATGCAGGGCGGTTCGACCATCAGCATGCAGCTGGCGCGCATGCGCTGGCATCTCAATACCCGCACGCCGGTGGGCAAGCTGCAGCAGGTGCTGCGCGCCGTTCAGTTGGAGCTTAGCTACTCCAAACATGACATTCTGGAAGCCTATCTTAATTACGCCCCCTATGGCCGCAACATCGAGAGCGTCGGCGCCGCCAGCCTGATCTATTTCGGCAAGGCGCCGCGGGATTTGACCCTGCCGGAAGCGCTGACGCTGGCCGTCTTGCCGCAGTCGCCAAGTTATCGGCTGGAGCCTAAAACCGGCGTGCTGGGCGCCGCCCTGACGCAGGCGCGCCACCGGCTGTTCCAGCGCTGGCAGCAAGCTTACGCCACCGACGGCAGCCAACGGGCATTGTTTCAACTGCCGCTGGCGCTGCGCCAGCCCGAGCAGATGCCTTATATCGCACCGCATTTTATCGAGCAGCTGCGCCAGCAGACTCAGCAGTTGGTTCGGCGGGATACCCGCGTCGACACTACGTTGGATGCGGGGTTGCAGCTGCTGGTGGAAAGGCAGGTAAACGCCTTTATCGCCCGCAACCGGAGCCGGGGGATCCATAACGCCGCAGCGTTGCTGGTGGACAGCCGCGATATGGGGGTAAGGGCGTTGGTGGGCTCGGCGGATTATTACAACCGCCAGATCCAGGGGCAGGTGAACGGCACCAATGCCAAACGCTCCCCCGGCTCGACGCTGAAGCCCTTTATCTATGCGTTGGGCATGGAGCAGGGCGTGCTGCATCCTATGACCATTCTGAAAGATGTGCCCTCATCCTTTGGCGCCTACGCGCCGGAGAATTTTGACCGGCGCTTCCTCGGCCCGGTAACCGCCACCGACGCCCTGAACTTCAGCCGCAATATTCCCGCCGTCTATGTGGCATCGCAGCTGCGGCAGCCGAGTTTTTATCAGTTTCTGCGCTTGTCCGGCGTCGCCAATATGGCCAGCGAGAATCACTATGGGCTGGCGCTGGTTCTGGGCGGCGGCGAGGTGACGGCGCAAGAGCTGGCGAAGCTGTATGCCCTGCTGGCCAACCGCGGCGAGCTGCGCCCGTTGCGCATGCTGCGCGGCGATGCGCGGCCGCCGCCGGTGCGTCTGCTGAGCGAAGAGGCCAGCTTCATCACGCTGGATATGCTGCGCCAGCACCGTCGGCCGGGCGATACCCTGGCCGCGCGCGCGTCGTCGCTGCCGGTGTACTGGAAAACCGGCACTTCCTGGGGGTTCCGCGACGCCTGGAGCGTGGGGATTTTCGGCCCCTACGTGTTGGTGGTGTGGGAAGGCAACTTCGACAGCAGCGGCAACAATGCGTTGGTCGGCGCTGCCGCCGCCGCGCCCTTGTTCTTCAACATCATCGACAGCCTGAACGCCAGCTACCCGGCCCTGCGGGAGCCAAGGCATCCGTGGCCGAAACGGCTGCGGCGGGTGGATATCTGCCTGGCCAGCGGCGATTTGCCGACGCCCTGGTGCCGGCAGAAGGGCAAAACCTGGTTTATCCCCGGCAAATCGCCGATCAAGGTCGACAGCGTTTATCGCCCGGTGGTGCTGGATATTCAAAGCGGTGAAGTCGCCTGCCCGCCCTATGATCCGGCACAAACCCGCACCGAGGTGTTTGAGTTCTGGCCTTCCGATCTGGCCAACGTTTTCGCCCAGGCAGGTTTGCCGAAGCGCGCGCCGCCGGTCAACCGCTGCAAGGATAACGGTATCGCCGTCGGCGGCAACGCGCCGCGCATCACCTCGCCGCTGAAGAACACGACCTATACCCTGCGGCAGTCGCAGCAGGGGCGTGACAAGATCGCCTTCAATGCGGTGACCGACGCCGACAGTAAAACGCTGTACTGGTTTGTCGACGATATTTATCTCGGCAGCAGCGCCAGCAAAAGGGCCATTGACTGGCGGCCGGTCAACAATGGGCAGTACCGCATCCGGGCGGTGGACGATCGCGGCCGGGCCGACAGCCGGCTGGTAACCATCGAATGGGTTAACTAGCGCCGCACGCCTGTTATACTCGCGCCGAAATTCGGGCTTTTAGGTAGGAACAAAGATTGTGATTGAGGTTTTGTACCGGGATGAGCACCTGGTGGCGGTGAACAAACCGTCCGGTTGGCTGGTGCACCGCAGCTGGCTGGATCGCCACGAAACGCGGTTTATGATGCAGACGGTGCGTGACCAGATCGGTCAACACGTGTTCACCGTGCATCGCCTCGACCGCCCAACCTCCGGCGTGCTGTTGATGGCGTTGTCCAGCGAGGTGGCGCGCCTGCTGTCGCAGCAGTTCGAGCAACATCAGGTGCAGAAAACCTATCATGCGGTGGTGCGCGGCTATGTGCAGGAGGGGGCGACCCTTGACTACCCGCTGACGGAAGAACTGGATAAGATCGCCGATAAGCATGCGACGGCCGACAAGGGCCCGCAACCGGCGGTGACCCACTATCGGCCGCTGGCGCAGGTAGAGATGCCGGTCGCCATTGGCCGCTACGAGAGCGCGCGCTACAGCCTGCTGGAGCTGAAACCGGAAAACGGCCGCAAGCATCAGCTGCGCCGCCATATGGTGCACCTTCGCCATCCGATCATCGGCGACAGCAAGCACGGCGATCTGCGCCAGAACCGCGGTATGGCGCTGCACTTCGGCTGCGCGCGGCTGATGCTGCACGCCAGCCATCTGCAGCTGAACCACCCGGTGACCGGCCAACCGCTGCACATTTCCGCACGTTGGGATGAACCCTGGCAGGGCGTGATGGCGCAGTTTGGTTGGGCGGGGGTTTTCCCTGAACTTGCCGGGGTTGAGTTTAACGCGGGTAACGGTCAGGATAGCTGACAATTTTCAAAGGTAATGAAGGGAGTAGGAGCCATGGCTCAGGTTGGTATCTTCGTGGGAACCGTCTACGGTAATTCGCTGTTGGTGGCGGAAGAGGCGGAAAATATCCTCAGGGAACAGGGCCATGAGGTCAAACTGTTCGAAGAGGGCCGGCTTGAGGCCTGGCAATTTTATCGCCAGCACTACGCGCTGGTGATCACTTCGACCACCGGGCAGGGCGATCTGCCGGACAGCATTGCGCCGCTGTTCCACGCCATCCGCGACCAGGTCGGCTACCAGCCGGAGCTGCACTATGGGCTGATTGCGCTGGGTGACAGCAGCTATGACAATTTCTGCGGCGCCGGGCGCGCGTTCGATGCGCTGCTGCAGGAGCAGGGCGCGACCCGCGTAGGTGAAACGCTGGAGATTGACGCCATGGAACAGCCGGAGCCGGAGGTCGTCTCCTGTCCGTGGGTCGAGCAGTGGGGCAGCTTGCTGAAATAAAAAAGGCCGGGTGAACCGGCCCTGAATTATTTGCCGCGGGTCAGCTTTTCCAGATCGGATTCGATCTCGGCGATTTTGTGCGACACCACGCCTTCCAGATGGCGCAGGTCGTCGAGAATTTTACGCTTCAGGTCCACTTCCACCTGATCGCGCTGGCACAGCTGATCCAGCTCGTCGATCACGTAACGCAGGTTCGGGTTGATCTCGTGGATTTCCTTGTAGCCCTGCCCGGCGTTGTCCGCCACCACGGTTTTACGCTGGCGCGGGTACTTGAACTTCACGCTCTTGGCGAAGAACTCGCCCTTGTCCTTGCGGAAATAGATCTTGAGGATGTCGTTATTGGCCTCTTGACGCAGGCTATAGCGATCGACGTCTTCCGGTTGATTGATGCCCAAACTCTTCAAGTTATCGTACATACTGCGCCCTCTTTAGATGTGATCGTTATATTCCACGACTGCGATTATGGCGGAAAAGCGGGTCTGCGACTGTGACTGCCTACGAAACGCAGACAAAAAAATAGCGGGTGAATCACCCGCTATCTTAATTTAGTCGATGGTGCGCAATAACTCATTAATGCCGACTTTACCGCGGGTCTTGGCGTCGACTTTCTTGACGATCACCGCGCAGTACAGGCTGTAAGAACCATCTTTGGACGGCAGGTTGCCGGATACCACCACCGAGCCGGCCGGTACGCGGCCGTAGTGCACTTCGCCGGTTTCGCGGTCGTAGATGCGGGTGCTTTGGCCAAGGTAAACGCCCATGGAAATCACCGAGCCTTCTTCCACGATCACCCCTTCAACCACTTCGGAGCGTGCGCCGATGAAGCAGTTGTCTTCGATGATGGTCGGGTTGGCCTGCAGCGGCTCCAGCACGCCGCCAATGCCGACGCCGCCGGACAGGTGGACGTTCTTGCCGATCTGCGCGCAGGAGCCGACGGTGGCCCAGGTATCGACCATGGTGCCTTCGTCGACGTAGGCACCGATGTTAACGTAAGACGGCATCAGCACGGTGTTGCGGGCAATGAATGCGCCCTGGCGCACGGTCGCCGGCGGCACCACGCGGAAGCCTTCTTGCTGGAAGCGCGCTTCGTCGTAGTCGGCGAACTTCATCGGCACCTTGTCGTAATAGCGGGTTTCTGCGCCATCCATCACTTTGTTGTCGTTGATGCGGAAAGAGAGCAGCACGGCTTTTTTCAGCCACTGATGCGTTACCCACTGACCGTCGATCTTCTCGGCAACGCGCAGTGCGCCGCTGTCCAGCAGGCCGATCACCTGGTTTACCGCTTCGCGCGTTACGCGGTCTACGTTCGCCGGGGTGATGTCCGCACGGCGTTCGAAGGCGCTTTCAATAACGTTCTGTAATTGCTGCATTCTGTTCTCTGTCCTGATGTTGTCGGTAAAAAGTTACTTGTATCACATTTTATCGTTTGGATTGAGGGCCTCTGTCAACCGTTGTTCCAACTTTCTGCGCGTTTCCTGATCGAGGGCGCGGCGATCGCTGTCGGCAAGAATAAATAAATCTTCCACCCGTTCGCCGATGGTGGAAATGCGCGCGCCATGCAGCGACAGGCCGAGATCGGCGAACACTTCACCCACCCGGGCCAGCAGGCCGGGCTGATCGAGCGCGGTCAGCTCCAGATAGCTGCGGCGGTCGGTGTGGGTCGGCAGGAAGCTGACTTCGGTCGGTACGCTGAAGTGACGCAGCTTGGACGACGGCCGGCGCACGCGCGGCGGCTGGTATTCGCGCTGGGTGATGGCCTGCAGCAGCGCGTGGCGGATCGCCGCGTGGCGATCCTGCGCCAGCGGGCTGCCGTCCGGCTCCAGCACGATAAAGGTGTCCATCGCCATGCCGTCGCGGTTGGTGAAGATCTGCGCGTCGTGCACGCTGAGGTTGCGGCGGTCCATTTCGCCGGCCACGGCGGCGAACAGGTAAGGGCGGTCCGGGCTCCAGATGAAAATCTCGGTGCCGCCGCGCGTGGCCTGGCGGCTGACCAGCACCAGCGGCTGGGTCGAGTCGTGGGCCAGCAGATGGCGCGCGTGCCAGGCCAGCTGGTTCGGCGAGTGGCGCAGGAAGTAGTCGGCGCGGCAGCGGCTCCAGATGCGGTGCAGCGCCTCTTCGTCGATGTTGTCCATGCGCAGCAGCGCCAGCGCCTGCAGCCGGTGATGCCGCACGCGCTCGCGCAGATCCGGGCTGTTTTGCATGCCGCGGCGCAGCTGTTTTTCGGTGGCGAAGTACAGCTCGCGCAACAGGCTTTGCTTCCAGCTGTTCCACAGGGTTTCGTTGGTGGCGCAGATATCCGCCACCGTCAGGCACACCAGGTAGCGCAGGCGGGTTTCGCTTTGCACTTCGGCGCTGAACTGTTGAATAACCGTCGGATCCTGGATGTCGCGGCGTTGGGCGGTCACCGACATCAACAGGTGGCAGCGCACCAGCCAGGCGACCAGCTGGGTCTCGCGTGAATTGAGACCGTGCAGCTCGGCGAACTCCTGCACGTCTTCCGCGCCGAGGATCGAGTGATCGCCGCCGCGGCCTTTGGCGATGTCGTGGAACAGCGCCGCCAGCAGCAGCAATTCCGGGTGCGGCAGGCGCGGGTACAGCTCCACGCACAGCGGGTGGCGTGGGCGGGTTTGCGCGTCGGCGAAGCTTTCCAACTTCTGCAGCACGCGGATGGTGTGCTCGTCGACGGTGTAGGCGTGGAACAGGTCGAACTGCATCTGGCCGACGATCTTGCCCCACTGCGGCATATAGGCCCACAGCACGCTGTGGCGATGCATCGGCACCAGCGCGCGCGACACCGCGCCCGGGTGGCGCAGGATGGCCATAAACAGATCGCGCGCCTCCGGGATGGTGCACAGCGGCTGCTTCAGGTGGCGGCGCGCATGGCGCAGCTGGCGCACGGTGGTGGAGTAGATGCCCTTGATCTCGCGGTTGCGCACCATCAGGTAGAACATGCGCATGATGGCTTCCGGCTGGCGGATGAACAGCGTTTCGTCGCGCAGGTCGATCAGGTTGCCGCGCAGTTGGAAGTCGTCGTTCAGCGGGCGCGGCTTTTCGGTGGCGTCCAGCGCCAATATCGCTTCGTCGAACAGCTGCAGCAGCATGTGGTTCAGTTCGCTGACGCGGCGCGTCATGCGGTAGAAATCCTTCATCATGCGCTCGACCGGCTCGTTGCCTTCGCCCTCGTAACGCAGCAGCTGCGCGACGTTGAGCTGGCGGTCGAACAGCAGGCGGTTGTCGTAGCGCGGCAGCACCAGGTGCAGCGCGAAGCGGATGCGCCACAGGAAGCTCTGGCACTCGTTCAGTTCGTTGCGCTCCGCCTGGGTGAGGAAGCCGAAGCCGACCATTTCGTCCAGCGAGGTGGCGCCGAAGTGGCGGCGCGCCACCCACAGCAGGGTATGGATATCACGCAGGCCGCCCGGGCTGCTCTTGATGTCCGGTTCCAGGTTGTAGCTGGTGCCGTGATAACGCTGATGGCGTTCCTGCTGTTCATTGATCTTGGCGTGGAAGAATTTGGGCGAAGGCCAGAAGCCGTCGCTGAAGATGTGCTTTTGCATCTGCAGGAACAGCGCCACGTCGCCGCAGATCATGCGCGACTCGATCAGGTTGGTGGCCACGGTCAGGTCGGCCAGCCCTTCCAGCAGGCACTCTTCCAGCGTGCGCACGCTGTGGCCGACCTCCAGCTTCAGATCCCACAGCAGGGTGATGAATTCGCCGACCCGCTGCGACTGCTGTTCGTTAAGCCGGCGCTGGCTGAGCACCAGCACGTCGATATCCGACAGCGGATGCAGCTCGCCGCGGCCATAGCCGCCGACCGCCACCAGCGCGGTTTCCGGGATATCTTCAAAGCCGTAAAAGGTCCACAGGCGGCGCAGCAGCCGGTCGATGAAATCGCTGCGCGCCGCCACCAGGCTCTCGGCGCTGGAGCCGGCGTCGAACGCCGCCGCCAGCCATAGCTGGAACTGCTCCAGACGCTGTTTCAGCGCCAGGCAGTTGAGCTCTTCGTCCGCGTAGACGTTGGGATACTCAGGCTGCTTCGGCACGGCCTGCGGCGGGATGGCCGGGGTTTCCTGATGGCGAAAATTTTCAGACATAATACGCTGCCCATAAAAAAGGCCGGCAAAAGCCGGCCTGTGACATCATGCATCGCGGCGAATGGCCGCGGCGCTTACATCTCGTGCGTAATGATGTTGGGGATGGTGTCATCCTTGCGCAACGTCATTATCTCGCAGCCGTTATCAGTGACCACAATAGTATGCTCATACTGCGCCGACAAGCTGCGATCCTTGGTTTTTACCGTCCAGCCGTCTTTCATGGTGCGGATGCGGTAGTCGCCGGCGTTGACCATAGGTTCGATGGTGAAGGCCATGCCTGCCTGCAGCACCACGCCGCCGTCGTCGGCGTCATAGTGCAGCACCTGCGGCTCTTCGTGGAACACTTCGCCGATGCCGTGGCCGCAGTATTCGCGCACTACGGAGAATCTCTCGGCTTCGACGAACTGCTGGATAGCTTTGCCCAGGGTGCGCAGGCGGATGCCCGGTTTCACCATTTTCAGCGCCAGATACAGGCTTTCCTGAGTGACGCGGCACAGGCGCTCGCCCAGAATGGTCGGCTTGCCGACGATGAACATTTTGGAGGTGTCGCCGTGGAAGCCGTCTTTGATGACGGTGACGTCGATATTGACGATATCGCCGTCTTTCAGCGCCTTGTCGTCGCTCGGGATGCCGTGGCACACCACTTCGTTCACCGAGATGCACACGGATTTAGGGAAGCCGTGGTAGCCGAGGCAGGCGGAGATGGCCTGCTGCTCGTTGGTGATGTGCTCGTGGCAGATACGGTCCAGCTCGCCGGTGGTCACGCCAGGTTTGACGTGCGGCTCGATGATCTCCAGCACTTCGGCGGCCAGGCGACCGGCCACGCGCATTTTTTTGATGTCATCAGGTGTTTTAATTGAGATTGCCATGAAATTCGTCCGCAAGTGTCGTTATCGTCGACAATAAGAAGCAATGGCTTATGGTATCAGCCCGGCCGGGGGGCTGCCAAATTTCATTTCCGGCAGGCCGGCCAAACGCAACAAAAGTTGGTGTCCGCGGCGGGATTATGGTATAAAGCGCGCCGGCGATCCGCGACATGGTCCTTGTGACAATGCCGTAAATGGCCGAAAATACTTTAACTGCACTCACATTGTGTAAATAACACACACGTATCGGCACATCCGCCGGGGTGCCTCGAGGTGATTCGTCACCGCCGGGGTCGGCGTTATGGGATACGTGGAGGCATAACCCCAACTAATCTATATAGAGGTTTAATCATGGCAACTGTTTCCATGCGCGACATGCTCAAGGCCGGTGTACACTTCGGTCACCAAACCCGTTACTGGAACCCGAAAATGAAGCCTTTCATCTTCGGCGCTCGTAACAAGGTTCACATCATCAACCTTGAGCAGACCGTACCAATGTTCAACGCCGCTCTGGCTGAACTGACCAAGATCTCTTCCCGTAAAGGCAAGATCCTGTTCGTTGGTACCAAGCGCGCAGCAAGCGAAGCGGTAAAAGAAGCTGCACACAACTGCGACCAGTTCTTCGTGAACCATCGCTGGTTGGGCGGCATGCTGACTAACTGGAAAACCGTTCGTCAGTCCATCAAGCGTTTGAAAGATCTGGAAATCCAGTCCCAAGACGGCACCTTCGACAAGCTGACCAAGAAAGAGGCGCTGATGCGTACTCGCGAACTGGCCAAGCTGGAAAACTCCCTGGGTGGTATCAAGGACATGGGTGGTCTGCCTGACGCTCTGTTCGTCATCGATGCAGATCACGAACACATCGCGATTAAAGAAGCCAACAACCTGGGTATCCCGGTATTCTCTATCGTTGATACCAACTCCGATCCAGACGGCGTTGACTTCATTATCCCTGGTAACGACGACGCAATCCGTGCAGTTAACCTGTACCTGACTGCCGTTGCTACCGCCGTCCGTGAAGGTCGTTCTCAAGATCTGGCCGTTCAGGCGGAAGAAAGCTTCGTAGAAGCTGAATAATAAGGCAAGCTCGTTACTGAGCCCTTATTAACCAGGTATTGACATATGTTGGTTAGGGGGGCCTTAAAGGCCCCCTTTGCTTATCTGAATGAGAACTGTCTCCGCGTGAGATAACCGAGGAAAAAGAAATGGCTGATATTACCGCTGCTCTGGTAAAAGAACTGCGCGAGCGTACCGGCGCTGGCATGATGGATTGTAAGAAAGCGCTGGTCGAAGCCAACGGCGACATCGAGCTGGCAATCGAAAACATGCGTAAATCTGGTGCGATCAAAGCAGCGAAAAAAGCAGGCAACGTAGCTGCTGACGGCGTGATCAAAACCAAGATCGAAGGCAACTACGGCATGATCCTGGAAGTTAACTGCCAGACTGACTTCGTTGCTAAAGACGCCGGTTTCCAGGCGTTCGCTGACAAAGTGCTGGATGCCGCTGTTGCAGGCAAAATCACTGACGTTGACGTGCTGAAAGCACAGTTCGAAGAAGAGCGCGTAGCCCTGGTAGCGAAAATCGGCGAAAACATCAACATTCGTCGTGTCGCTTCCCTGGAAGGCGACGTGCTGGGCAGCTACCTGCACGGCGCGCGCATCGGCGTTCTGATCGCGGCTAAAGGCGCTGACGAAGAGCTGGTTAAGCAAATCGCCATGCACGTTGCGGCAAGCAAGCCAGAATTCGTGAAGCCGGAAGACGTGTCTGCTGAAGTGGTAGAAAAAGAGTACCAGGTTCAGCTGGACATCGCCATGCAGTCTGGCAAGCCGAAAGAAATCGCAGAGAAAATGGTTGAAGGCCGCATGAAGAAATTCACCGGCGAAGTTTCTCTGACCGGTCAGCCTTTCGTTATCGAGCCAAGCAAAACCGTTGGCCAGGTGCTGAAAGAGCACAACGCCGACGTGATCAACTTCATCCGCTTCGAAGTTGGCGAAGGCATCGAGAAAGTTGAAACTGACTTTGCTGCTGAAGTTGCGGCAATGAGCAAACAGTCTTAATGACTGCTAATGGAACCGCCGTCTGGCGGTTCCATATTATCCAGCCAGAATTACACCGTTGGTAAGCCCTGTGGCGTTATACTCAGCTCAGGCGCATTTCATCGGCTGAAATCCCCAATACTAATACTGCTTCTTAGGACAGAACACCATGGCAACCAATGCAAAACCCGTATATCAGCGTATTCTGCTTAAACTGAGTGGCGAAGCCCTGCAAGGTGCAGAAGGTTTTGGTATCGACGCCAGCGTTTTGGATCGCATGGCTCAGGAAGTGAAAGAGCTGGTCGAACTGGGAATTCAGGTCGGTGTAGTTATTGGCGGCGGGAACCTGTTCCGCGGCGCGGGCCTGGCGCAGGCCGGGATGAACCGCGTAGTGGGCGACCACATGGGAATGCTGGCTACCGTGATGAACGGCCTGGCTATGCGTGATGCACTGCACCGTGCCTATGTGAACGCCCGCCTGATGTCGGCAATCCCGCTGAACGGCGTGTGCGACAACTACAGCTGGGCAGAGGCTATTAGCCTGCTGCGCAACAACCGCGTGGTGATCTTCTCCGCCGGCACCGGCAACCCGTTCTTCACCACCGACTCCGCCGCCTGCCTGCGCGGCATCGAGATCGAAGCGGACGTGGTGCTGAAAGCCACCAAAGTGGATGGCGTCTACTCGGCCGACCCGGTTAAAAATCCGGACGCGACGCTGTATGAGCAGTTAACCTATCAGGACGTGCTGGAGCGCGAGCTGAAAGTGATGGACCTGGCGGCGTTTACGCTGGCCCGCGATCACGGCTTGCCGATCCGCGTGTTCAACATGAACAAGCCTGGTGCGCTGCGCCGCGTGGTGATGGGTGAAAACGAAGGTACGCTGATCAGCAAATAAGGCTGTTCACCGCTATTTTTGCGGGGGTGGACGGCGCCAGGCGTTGTCCGCTCTCCCTGAGTAAAATTCACGGGCTATACTCGACGTATCGCCTGCCAAGTAACCAGCTTCCAAGGGTTCGCAACGTGATTAATGAAATCAGAAAAGATGCCGATACACGCATGGAAAAAAGCGTTGAAGCATTCAAAAACCAAATCAGCAAAATTCGTACCGGCCGTGCGTCTCCAAGCATCCTGGACGGCATCATGGTGGAATATTATGGCGCGTCTACCCCGCTGCGTCAGCTGGCCAACGTGACCGTTGAAGACTCCCGCACTCTGGCTATCAACCTGTTTGACCGCTCTCTGGGTTCGGCGGTTGAAAAGGCCATCATGGCTTCCGACCTGGGCCTGAACCCAAGCTCCGCCGGCAGCGTGATCCGCGTTCCGCTTCCTCCGCTGACCGAAGAGCGCCGCAAAGACCTGATCAAAGTGGTGCGCGGCGAAGCCGAGCAGGGCCGCGTGGCCGTGCGCAACGTGCGCCGTGACGCCAACGATAAGGTGAAAGCGCTGCTGAAAGACAAAGAAATCAGCGAAGACGAAGATCGCCGTTCTCAGGACGACATTCAGAAAATGACCGACGCCTACATCAAGCTGCTTGATGCCGCGCTGGCAGAGAAAGAGAAAGAGCTGCTGGATTTCTAATCCGCATCGCGCATAAAAAAAGCGTCGCCTGGGCGGCGCTTTGTTTTTTGTGGCGCAGATCCCGTATTAACGTACTGAAAGATCATGGACAAGCGGTGTCCAAGGTTTCACACTGGAACACCTTCGATCTCATCAGACAGTGATTCAGAGTGAACTCATGAAGCAACTGACTATTCTTGGCTCGACCGGCTCGGTAGGGACCAGCACTCTGGCCGTGGTCAGGGAACATCCCGAACGTTTTGCGATTAAAGCGCTGGTTGCCGGGCGCAACGTGGCGGTAATGGCGCAGCAGTGCATGGAGTTCCGTCCGGCCTTTGCTGCGATGGCGGATGAAAGCGCCGCGCGCGAGCTGCGCGCTATCCTGGCGGAAAATGGCGTCGCCACCGAGGTGATGGCGGGCGAACTGGCGGCTTGCGAGCTGGCCGCGCTGAGCGACGTCGATCAGGTGACGGCGGCGATCGTCGGCGCCGCTGGGCTGCTGCCGACGCTGGCGGCGATCCGCGCCGGCAAGCAGGTGCTGCTGGCGAACAAAGAGTCGCTGGTGACCTGCGGCCGCCTGTTTATGGATGCGGTGCAAAAGAGCCAGGCGCAGCTGCTGCCGCTGGACAGCGAGCATAATGCGATTTTTCAGAGTTTGCCTGAGAGCATTCAGCGCCAGTTGGGATACTCTTCGCTGGACGATCATGGTGTTTCGCGCATCGTGCTTACCGGTTCAGGCGGCCCGTTCCGCGCCACGCCGCTGGATCAGTTCGCCGCGATGACGCCGGATCAGGCCTGCGCCCACCCTAACTGGTCGATGGGCCGCAAGATCTCGGTGGACTCCGCCACCATGATGAACAAAGGTCTGGAATATATTGAGGCCCGCTGGCTGTTTAACGCCTCGGCCGAACAAATGGAAGTCATTCTGCATCCGCAGTCGGTGATCCACTCGATGGTGCGCTACGCCGACGGCAGCGTGCTGGCCCAGCTGGGCACGCCGGACATGCGCACGCCGATCGCCCATGCGATGGCTTACCCGCAGCGGGTGAGTTCCGGCGTGGAAGCGCTGGATTTCTGCCGTATCGGCGCCCTGACCTTCGCCGAGCCTGAACGCGAACGTTACCCTTGCCTGTATTTGGCTATCGAAGCCTTCGACGCCGGCCAGGCGGCGACCACCGCGCTCAATGCGGCCAACGAAGTGGCGGTAGAGGCGTTCCTGCGGGAGCGGATCCGCTTTACCGACATCGCCGACGTGAACCGCAGGGTGGTGGAGCGTCTGTCGTTGCAGGAACCGTCGTGCATCGACGCGGTCATAGAGATAGATCGTCAGGCGCGGGCGGCTGCCAATGAGGTGGTCAAATCGCTGCGCGGTTGATAACGGTTATTATCCGATTTTGTTCGTAATTCGCGCGAGCCGCAGTGGGGCCGTTTGTTCATGCTCTGCTGAGGTGGTATAGTCTGCGCCACTTGTCAGCGGTTATACCGTTGAATAATGGCCCGATTGGCATCTTGAATGCCGATGGCGGCCCGGATATCGCGGGCACCGCCGGGGCAGACTGCAAAGCCGTGTCGGGCACACGGCTTTTTTGCGCGTATGGGCCTGATGTTCCGGAAGGGCAGTTATATTTCTATTGAGGAAATAAGTACGAGTTATGTCGTCCGCAAATCAACAAGAGGCTAATCCGTCCCTACTGGGGCCGCGCCACGTGGCCATTATTATGGATGGCAACGGGCGTTGGGCTAAACGTCAGGGGAAGTTACGTGTCTTCGGTCATAAAGCAGGGGTGAAATCGGTGCGCCGCGCGGTGAGCTTTGCCGCCAACAACCATTTAGATGCGCTCACGCTTTATGCCTTCAGCAGCGAAAACTGGAATCGCCCGGCGCAGGAAGTCTCCGCATTGATGGAGCTTTTTGTTCGGGCCCTGGATAGTGAAGTAAAAAGCCTGCATAAACATAACGTCAGGCTGCGAGTGATCGGCGATATCAGCCGTTTCAGCGCGCGTTTGCAGGAGCGTATTCATCGCTCCGAACAGCTGACGGAAAATAACGATGGCCTGACGCTCAACATCGCCGCCAACTACGGCGGCCGTTGGGATATCATTCAGGGAGTAAGGGAACTGGCCGAGCAGGTGCAGGGCGGCGTATTGCGCCCGGACCAAATCAGCGAAGAGTTATTGAGCGAGCGGGTCTGCATGAGCGATCTGGCGCCGGTGGATTTGGTTATCCGCACCGGCGGCGAACACCGCATCAGTAATTTTCTGCTGTGGCAAATCGCCTATGCCGAACTTTACTTTACTGATGTGCTCTGGCCTGATTTTGATGAACTTGTCTTTGAAGGTGCGCTGAATGCATTTGCACAACGTGAGCGTCGCTTCGGGGGAACAACACCTATCGGCGCCGATGCGTCCTAGGGGGAACATTTGCTGAAGTATCGCCTCATAACTGCTCTGATTTTAATTCCGATCGTTATCGCAGCGCTGTTTTTACTGCCTCCCTTGGCATTCGCTCTGGTAACGCTCGCGGTGTGCATGTTAGCTGCCTGGGAGTGGGGCCAACTGGCCGGATTCGCTTCCCGCTCGCAGCGTATTTGGTTGGCGATACTGTGCGGTTTTCTGTTGGTGCTGATGATGCTCAGCGTGCCCGCCTACCACCATTCCGTCGATCTGCCTCAGGTAAGCGGCCCGCTGTGGCTCTCGCTGGCCTGGTGGCTTGCGGCGCTGCTGCTGGTGCTGTTTTATCCCGGGTCAGCGGCGATGTGGCGCAACTCGCGGCCGCTGCGCCTGCTGTTCGGCCTGCTGACTATCGTGCCTTTTTTCTGGGGCATGCTGGCGCTGCGCCAGTTCGGTTATGAACAAAACCCGTTTACCGGCGCCTGGTGGCTGCTGTACGTGATGCTGTTGGTGTGGGGGGCGGATTCCGGCGCCTACATGTTCGGCAAGCTGTTCGGCAAGCATAAGCTGGCGCCGAAGGTGTCGCCGGGTAAAACCTGGGAAGGGCTGATTGGCGGGCTGGTGACGTCGGCAGTGATCTCATGGCTGTTTGGCCGTTACGCGCCGCTGAACATCGTGCCGGCCACCCTGTTGGCCTGTTCGGTGATCGCCGCGCTGGCTTCGGTGCTGGGCGACTTGACCGAGAGCATGTTCAAACGCGAAGCGGGTATCAAGGACAGCGGGCATCTGATACCGGGCCATGGCGGCATACTGGATCGTATCGATAGCCTGACCGCCGCAGTGCCAGTATTTGCCTGCCTGATGCTGTTAGTGTTTTAATCCGTCAATGGCGGGGAGTGAAGGATAATGTTCAGCGTGCTCTGGAACCTGGTAGCGTTTTTGATTGCGCTCGGTGTGTTAATCACCGTGCACGAGTTCGGGCACTTTTGGGTCGCCCGCCGCTGCGGCGTGCGCGTTGAGCGTTTTTCTATCGGCTTCGGCCGTGCGCTTTGGCGCCGCACCGACCGCCAGGGCACCGAATACGTTATCGCGCTGATCCCGCTGGGCGGCTACGTCAAAATGCTGGATGAGCGGGTGGACGCGGTGGCGCCGGAGTTTCGCCATCAGGCCTTCAACAACAAAAGCGTGTGGCAGCGCGCGGCTATCATCAGCGCCGGCCCCATTGCCAATTTCCTGTTTGCTATCTTTGCTTACTGGCTGGTGTTTATCATCGGCGTTCCCAGCTTCCGTCCGGTCATCGGTCAAATCGCGCCGCAGTCCATCGCCGCAAAGGCCGAAATTTCACCCGGAATGGAACTAAAGTCGGTTGACGGTATCGAAACGCCTGATTGGGAATCAGTTCGTTTGGCGCTGGTGGCGAAGATTGGCGATGCGCAAACCGAAGTGGGCGTTGCGCCGTTCGGCTCTTCGCAACAGGTGGTGAAAACTCTGGATTTGCGCCAGTGGAATTTCGAACCGGACAAGCAGGATCCCGTGGTGGCGCTGGGTATTATTCCGCGCGGCCCGCAGATAGAATCAGTGCTCGCCGAGGTGCAGCCGAATTCGGCGGCGCAAAAGGCGGGTTTACAAGCGGGGGACAGGATCGTTAAAGTCGATGGGCAACTGCTGGGTCGTTGGCAAACGCTGGTCAGGCGTATTCACGACGGCCCGGGTCAGCCGCTGGCTTTGGAGATCGAAAGAAACGGCGCCCCCTTGTCTTTGACGCTGATACCGGATACAAAGCCGGTGGGAAAAGACAAATCGGTGGGCTTTGCGGGCATTATTCCGAAAGTGCTGCCGTTGCCGGACGAGTATAAGACGATTCGTCAGTATGGACCGTTCCCGGCGCTGTATCAGGCCGGTGACAAGACCTGGCAACTGATGAAGCTGACGGTCAACATGCTGGGTAAATTAATAACCGGTGATGTAAAGCTGAACAACCTGAGTGGCCCGATTTCGATTGCACAGGGAGCAGGGGCGTCAGCCGGGGTTGGTTTCGTGTATTATCTGATGTTCCTGGCGTTGATTAGCGTCAACCTGGGGATCATCAACCTGTTCCCATTACCGGTGTTAGATGGTGGGCACCTCCTCTTCCTGGCGATAGAAAAGCTGAAGGGTGGGCCGGTTTCCGAGCGAGTACAGGACTACAGCTACCGCATAGGTTCGATCGTGCTGGTGTTGCTGATGGGTCTTGCACTTTTCAATGATTTTTCTCGCCTTTAGGGGCGGGGATAGGTTAGGAAGAACGCATAACAACGATGGCGATGAAAAAGTTGCTCATAGCGTCGCTGCTGTTTGGCAGCGCCACCGTATACGGTGCAGACGGGTTCGTAGTGAAAGACATTCATTTCGAAGGCCTGCAGCGAGTCGCCGTCGGTGCGGCGTTACTCAACATGCCGGTTCGCGTAGGCGATACCGTCACTGACGATGATATCGGTAATACCATCCGTGCCTTGTTTGCCACCGGCAACTTCGAGGACGTTCGCGTGCTGCGCGATGGTAATACGCTGATTGTTCAGGTTAAGGAACGTCCCACCATCGCCAGCATCACTTTCTCCGGCAACAAGTCGGTGAAAGATGACATGCTCAAGCAGAACCTGGAAGCCTCCGGCGTCCGGGTCGGCGAGGCGCTCGACCGCACCACCATTTCCAGCATTGAAAAAGGGTTGGAAGACTTCTACTACAGCGTCGGTAAATACAGCGCCTCGGTGAAGGCCGTTGTCACGCCGCTGCCGCGCAACCGTGTTGACCTGAAGCTGGTGTTCACGGAAGGGGTCTCCGCCAAGATTCAACAAATCAACATCGTCGGCAACCATGCCTTCACCAACGACGAACTGATTTCACGCTTCCAACTGCGTGACGAAGTGCCGTGGTGGAACCTGGTCGGCGATCGCAAATACCAGAAACAGAAACTGGCGGGCGATCTCGAAACCCTGCGCAGCTTCTATCTGGACCGCGGCTACGCGCGTTTCAACATCGATTCTACCCAGGTCAGCCTGACGCCGGATAAAAAAGGCATCTACATCACCATCAACATTACCGAAGGCGAGCAGTACAAGCTTTCCGACGTGGTGGTGAACGGCAACCTGGCGGGCCACTCGGCGGAAGTCGCGCAGTTGACCAAAATCGAGCCGGGCGAACTGTACAACGGCAGCAAAGTGACCAAGATGGAAGACAACATCAAAACGATGTTGGGCCGTTATGGTTACGCTTACCCGCGTGTCGCCACCCAGCCTGAAATCAACGACGCGGATAAGACCGTCAAGCTGCACGTGAACGTCGACGCGGGCAACCGCTTCTATGTGCGCCGCATCAAGTTCGAAGGCAACGACACCAGCAAAGATTCCGTACTGCGCCGTGAAATGCGCCAGATGGAAGGCGCCTGGTTGGGCAACGCTCAGGTTGAGCAGGGCAAAGAGCGTCTGAACCGTCTGGGCTACTTCGAGACGGTCGACGTGGAAACCCAGCGCGTGCCGGGCACCGCCGATCAGGTAGACGTGACCTACAAGGTGAAAGAACGCAACACCGGTACCTTCAACTTCGGCGTCGGTTACGGCACCGAGAGCGGCGTCAGCTTCCAGGCGGGCGTGCAGCAGGACAACTGGTTGGGTACCGGCTATTCCGTCGGCATCAGCGGCACCAAGAACGATTACCAGACCTACACCGAGCTGTCGGTTACCGACCCGTACTTCACCGTTGACGGTGTAAGCCTGGGCGGCCGCATATTCTACAACGACTTTAAAGCGGATAACGCCGACCTGTCCGACTATACCAACAAGAGTTACGGTATCGACGGCACGCTGGGCTTCCCAATCAACGAAAACAACTCGTTGCGCACCGGCTTGGGTTACGTGCATAACGGGCTGTCGAACATGCAGCCGCAAATCGCCATGTGGCGCTATCTGGACTCGATGGGGTTGAATCCGAACACCACCGATCGCGCCAGCTACTCGTCTGACGATTTCACCCTGAACCTGGGCTGGACCTACAACAACCTGGACCGCGGTTACTTCCCGACGTCGGGCAACCGCACCACGTTGAACGGCAAGGTCACCATTCCGGGCTCGGACAACGAATACTACAAGGTCACCCTGGACAGCGTGCAGTACGTGCCGATCAACGACGATCGCACCTGGGTGGTGTTGGGTCGTGGCCGTCTGGGTTATGCCGATGGCTTGGGCGGCAAGGAAATGCCGTTCTACGAGAACTTCTATGCCGGTGGTTCGAGCACCGTGCGCGGCTTCCAGTCCAATACCATTGGCCCGAAAGCGGTGTACTACAATTCCAACTCGTACCAGTGCCAGTTTAACGCCGGCAGCACGACCTCACGCCAGAACATCTGTAATTCGGATGACGCGGTGGGCGGTAACGCCATGGCCGTCGCCAGCCTGGAGCTGATCACCCCGACGCCGTTTATCAGCGAGAAATACGCCAACTCGGTGCGTACTTCGCTGTTTATGGATGCGGGTACCGTTTGGGACACCAAATGGGAAAATACCGATCAGACGCGCATGTATGATGTGCCTGACTACAGCAAGGCGAGCAACATCCGCGTTTCCGCCGGTGTCGCGTTGCAGTGGATGTCGCCGTTGGGGCCGTTGGTGTTCTCTTACGCCAACCCGCTCAAGAAGTACGATGGCGACAAGTCCGAGCAGTTCCAGTTTAACATTGGTAAGACCTGGTAACGGGTCCGGCCTCTGGGCAGAACAGTTATTTAGAATCGCAAATGCCAGGCGCCGCGCTGCAGAGGGAGATGATTCTCATTGTTTAGCGGCTTAAGTCTGGCAGATTGTGTACTTCAGTGTCATGTGACACAAATGGGTGATGGTAAGGAGTTTATAGTGAAAAAGTGGTTGTGTGCCGCAGGCCTCGGTTTAGCAATGGCTGCTTCAGCTGGCGTTCAGGCAGCAGATAACATCGCTGTCGTTAACGTCTCCAGCATTTTCCAACAGTTGCCAGCACGTGAAGCCGTCGCTAAACAGCTGGAAAACGAGTTTAAAGGCCGTGCGGGCGAACTCCAGAATATGGAACGTAGCCTTCAGACCAAAATGCAGCGTCTGCAGCGTGATGGCGCTACCATGAAAGCCAGCGATCGCAGCAAGTTGGAAAAAGACGTGATGGCGCAGCGCGAGCAGTTCTCTCAGAAAGCGCAGGCTTTCGAGCAGGACAACCGTCGTCGCCAGATGGAAGAGCGTAACAAAATCCTGAGCCGTATTCAGGACGCTGTGAAATCTGTTGCCAGCAAAGAAGGCTATGACGTAGTGATCGACGCTAACGCCGTTGCCTACGCAGGTTCTTCCAAGGACATCACTGCTGACGTGCTGAAACAGGTTAAATAACACATGCTTTCAATTCGACTGGCTGATTTAGCGCAGCAGTTGGATGCACAATTGCACGGTGATGGCGATCTCGTCATCACCGGCATTGCTTCTATGCATTCGGCACAGGCTGGCCAAATCACGTTTTTGTCAAACAGCCGCTATCAAGAGCAGCTGGCATCCTGCCAGGCGAGCGCCGTGGTGCTCACCGAGGCGGATTTACCACACTGCCGTTCTGCGGCGCTGGTGGTTAAAAACCCTTACCTGACCTACGCGCGCATGGCGCAGCTGATGGATACCACGCCGGCCCCCGCCCAGGATATCGCGCCAAGCGCGGTCATTTCCCCTGAAGCGCGGCTTGGGCAGAACGTCGCCGTTGGCGCGAATGCGGTGATCGAGTCAGGCGCAGTGCTTGGCGATAACGTGGTTATCGGCCCGGGCTGCTTTGTCGGCAAACGCGCACGCATTGGCGCAGGTTCGCGCCTGTGGGCGAACGTCACTATTTATCATGAAGTCGAGATCGGCCAGCGCTGCCTGATCCAGTCCGGCACCGTCATCGGCGCCGACGGTTTCGGCTATGCCAACGAACGCGGCGAGTGGATCAAAATCCCTCAGCTGGGCACGGTGATTATCGGCGATCGCGTCGAGATCGGCGCTTGCACCACCATCGACCGCGGCGCGTTGGATAACACCCAGATCGGGAATGGTGTTATCATCGACAACCAATGCCAGATTGCACATAACGTCGTGATTGGCGACAATACTGCCGTCGCCGGCGGTGTGATCATGGCGGGCAGCCTGAAAATCGGCCGCTACTGCCAGATCGGCGGAGCCAGCGTGATCAATGGTCACATGGAAATCGCCGACAAGGTTGTTGTTACCGGAATGGGAATGGTTATGCGACCAATCACCGAACCTGGGGTATACTCTTCGGGCATTCCGTTACAACCCAACAAGGTTTGGCGTAAAACCGCTGCGTTGGTGATGAATATCGATGAGATTAGCAAACGCTTAAAAGCTGTCGAACGAAAAGTCGGAAAAGACTAGTCATTGCCCGCCCGCTACGCTGGGTACAAAACGAAACGCGTTGGTCATGAGACCAAAAGCGCAAAGAGTTGTTAATTTGCGGCCTGCATGACTTCCTCCTTATTGGGGGCAGCGCAGGCCGTGTTGTTGATGCCATCAGTTTTTAGAGACAGGAAGAGTATTTTGACTACTGACACTCATACTCTGGATATTGCAGAAATTTTGGAGCTGCTTCCTCACCGTTACCCATTCTTGCTGGTCGACCGCGTCCTCGAGTTTGAAGAGCACAAATATCTGCGTGCGGTGAAGAACGTATCTGTGAATGAGCCGTTTTTCCAGGGGCATTTCCCTGGTAAACCGATTTTCCCAGGCGTATTGATTCTGGAAGCCATGGCGCAAGCTACCGGTATCCTGGCGTTTAAAAGCGTCGGTAAACTGGAGCCGGGCGAATTGTACTATTTTGCCGGCATCGATGAAGCCCGCTTCAAGCGCCCGGTAGTGCCAGGCGATCAGATGATCATGGAAGTCACCTTTGAGAAAACCCGCCGTGGCCTGACGCGCTTCAAGGGCGTGGCGACCGTTGACGGTAAAATTGTCTGCGAAGCAACCATGATGTGTGCCCGCAGCCGGGAGGCTTAATCCGTGATTGACCAAACCGCCTTTATCCATCCTAGCGCGATAGTCGAAGAAGGCGCCGTGATCGGCGCCAACGTGCACATCGGCCCTTTCTGCTACGTCGGCTCCCAGGTGGAAATCGGCGCCGGCACGGTGCTGAAGTCCCACGTGGTGGTGAACGGCATTACCAAGATTGGCTGCGATAACCAGATTTATCAGTTCGCCTCCATCGGTGAAGTGAACCAGGATCTGAAATACGCGGGCGAACCGACGCGCGTTGAAGTAGGCGATCGCAACCGCATCCGCGAAAGCGTCACCATTCACCGCGGCACCGCGCAGGGCACCGGCCTGACCAAAGTGGGCAACGATAACCTGCTGATGGTCAATACGCATATCGGGCATGACTGCGTGGTGGGCAACGCCTGCGTGCTGGCCAACAACGCTACGCTCGGTGGACACGTGGAAATCGACGATCACGCCATCATCGGCGGCATGACGGCGATCCACCAGTTCTGCATTATCGGTGCGCATGTGATGGTAGGCGGTTGTTCCGGCGTCGCTCAGGATGTGCCTCCTTTCGTCATCGCGCAGGGCAACCACGCGACGCCGTTCGGCGTCAATGCGATTGGCCTGAAGCGCCGCGGTTTTGACAAGGATGAAATGCAGGCGATCCGTAACGCCTACAAGATCCTGTATCGCAGCGAGAAAACGCTGGATGAAGCGAAAGCGGAAATCGAAGCCCTGGCTAAAGAGCAGCCGGTGGTGCAGCTGTACCTCGATTTCTTCACCCGTTCCACCCGCGGCATCATTCGCTGAGTTATGTCGAATCGTCCATTGACTATCGGATTGGTCGCCGGAGAAACCTCCGGTGACATTCTCGGCGCCGGTTTGATCCGCGCGCTCAAGGCGCAGATCCCCGACGCGCGTTTCGTTGGCGTCGCCGGCCCGCTGATGCAGGCCGAAGGCTGCGAAGCCTGGTACGAAATGGAAGAGCTGGCGGTCATGGGCGTGGTGGAAGTGCTCGAACGCCTGCCACGCCTGTTGAAGATCCGCAAGGATCTCACCCGCCGCTTCAGCGATCTGAAGCCGGACGTGTTTGTCGGTATCGACGCGCCGGACTTCAACATCACGCTGGAAGGCCGCCTCAAGCAGCGCGGCATTCGCACCATCCACTATGTCAGCCCGTCGGTTTGGGCCTGGCGTCAGAAGCGCGTTTTCAAAATTGGCAAAGCCACCGACCTGGTGCTGGCCTTTCTCCCTTTCGAAAAAGCGTTTTACGATCGTTTCAACGTTCCCTGCCGGTTTATCGGCCACACCATGGCGGACGCCATGCCGCTGCAGCCTGACAGGCTGGCGGCGCGCGCAACGCTGGGCATCGATCCGCAGGCGCGCTGTCTGGCCCTGTTGCCGGGCAGCCGCGGCGCCGAAGTCGAGATGCTGAGCGCCGATTTCCTGAAAACCGCGCAGCTGCTGCGCACCCGCTACCCGGATCTGGAGGTGGTGGTGCCGCTGGTTAACGCCAAGCGGCGCGAGCAGTTTGAACGCATCAAGGCTGAAGTGGCGCCGGAGCTGACTGTCCACCTGCTGAACGGGCAGGGGCGCGAGGCGATGGTGGCCAGCGACGCGGCGTTGCTGGCGTCGGGCACCGCGGCGCTGGAGTGCATGCTGGCCAAATGCCCGATGGTGGTGGGGTACCGCATGAAGCCCTTTACCTTCTGGTTGGCGCAGCGCCTGGTGAAGACGCCTTATGTATCGTTGCCCAACCTGTTGGCGGGCCGGGAAATCGTCACCGAGCTGCTGCAGGACGACTGCGTGCCGGACAAACTGGCCGCTGCGCTGATGCCGCTGTTGGAAGAGAGCCCGCAGACCGAAGCGCTGAAGCAAACCTTCCTTACCTTGCACCAAAGCATCCGTTGCGGTGCTGATGAACAGGCCGCTCAGGCTGTGTTGGAGCTGGCGAAAGCATGATTGAACCCTTTATCTATCCCGCCGCAACGCTGATTGCCGGCGTGGATGAAGTGGGCCGCGGCCCTTTGGTTGGCGCGGTGGTGACCGCCGCGGTGATCCTCGATCCGGCTCAGCCGATTGTCGGCCTGGCGGATTCGAAAAAGCTCAGCGAAAAGCGCCGCCTGGCGCTGTATGACGAAATTGTCGCCAAGGCGCTCTCCTGGAGCCTGGGGCGCGCCGAACCGGAAGAAATCGACCAATTGAACATCCTGCATGCCACCATGTTGGCGATGCAGCGTGCGGTGGCCGGGTTGCATATTGCGCCGGACATGGTTTTAATCGACGGTAACCGCTGCCCGAAGCTGCCGATGCGTTCGCAGGCGGTGGTGAAGGGCGACAGCCGCGTGGCGGAAATCAGCGCTGCGTCGATTCTGGCCAAGGTCACGCGCGATCGCGAAATGACCGAGCTGGATCGCGCTTTCCCGGACTACGGTTTTGCCCAGCATAAGGGCTACCCGACCCCGTTTCATCTGGAGCGGCTGGCCGCGCTGGGGGCCACCGAGCATCACCGCCGCAGCTTTGCGCCGGTGAGAAGGGCGCTGGCGCTGTAATTCGCCGGCCCGGCCGCCCGGGCTGAAATGCGATAGAGTTAACCCGGGCTCGGTGCGCCGAGCCCCTTCATTCAGGTATCTGGATATGGCCGAACCTCGTTTTATTCACCTTCGCGTTCACAGTGACTACTCCATGATTGATGGATTGGCCAAGATTGGACCTTTGGTGAAAAGAGCCGCTGCCTTAGCCATGCCCGCTTTGGCTATCACCGACTTCACCAACCTGTGCGGTCTGGTCAAGTTCTACGGCAGCGCGCACGGCGCCGGGATCAAACCGATCATCGGCGCGGATTTTCATGTGCAAAGCGAGGTGCTGGGCGATGAGCTGGCGCAGCTCACGGTGCTGGCGACCAACAACGAAGGCTACCAGAACCTGACGCTGCTGATTTCCCGCGCCTACCAGCGCGGCTACGGCGCCGCCGGTCCGATTATCGATCGCGACTGGCTGATCGAACACCGCGAAGGGCTGCTGCTGCTGTCCGGCGCACGCCACGGCGACGTCGGCAAGTTTCTGCTGCGCGGCAACCAGCCGCAGGTGGAGCAGTGCCTGGAGTTCTACCAGCAGTATTTCCCCGACAGTTACTACCTGGAACTGATCCGCACCGGCCGGCAGGACGAAGAAAACTATCTGCACGCCGCCGTGGCGTTAGCCACCGAGCGCGGTTTGCCGGTGGTGGCCACCAACGACGTGCGTTTCCTGGTGGAAGACGACTTTGACGCCCATGAAATCCGCGTCGCCATCCACGACGGCTTTACGCTGGACGATCCCAAACGCCCGCGCAACTACAGCCCGCAGCAATATATGCGCAGCGAAGACGAAATGTGCGAGCTGTTCGCCGACATTCCGGAAGCGCTGCTCAACAGCGTCGAGATCGCCAAGCGCTGCAACGTGACCATTCGCCTGGGCGAATACTTCCTGCCGCAGTTCCCGACCGGCGATATGACCACCGAGGATTTCCTGGTGCTCAAGTCGAAGGAAGGGCTGGAAGAGCGTCTCGAGTTCCTGTTCCCCGATCCTGAAGTGCGCGCCCAGCGCCGCCCGGAATACGACGAGCGTCTGGACGTCGAGCTGAGGGTGATCAACCAGATGGGCTTCCCCGGTTACTTCCTGATCGTGATGGAGTTCATCCAGTGGTCGAAGGACAACAACGTGCCGGTTGGCCCGGGCCGCGGCTCCGGCGCCGGTTCGCTGGTGGCCTATGCGCTGAAAATCACCGACCTCGATCCGTTGGAGTTTGACCTGCTGTTCGAACGCTTCCTGAACCCGGAACGTGTCTCGATGCCCGACTTCGACGTCGACTTCTGCATGGAAAAGCGCGATCTGGTGATCGAGCACGTGGCGGAGATGTACGGGCGTGAAGCGGTTTCGCAGATCATCACCTTCGGCACCATGGCGGCGAAAGCGGTTATCCGCGACGTGGGCCGCGTGCTGGGCCACCCTTATGGCTTTGTCGACCGCATATCCAAGCTGGTGCCACCCGATCCGGGCATGACGCTGGAAAAGGCCTTTGCCGCCGAACCGCAGCTGCCGGAGATTTACGAGGCCGACGAAGAGGTCAAGGCGCTGATCGACATGGCGCGCAAGCTGGAAGGGGTGACGCGCAACGCCGGTAAACACGCCGGGGGCGTGGTGATCGCGCCGACCAAGATAACCGACTTTGCGCCGCTGTACTGCGACGCCGAAGGCCACCACCCGGTCACCCAGTTCGACAAGAACGACGTGGAATACGCCGGCCTGGTGAAGTTCGACTTCCTTGGCCTGCGTACCCTGACCATCATCGACTGGGCGCTGGAGATGATCAACGCCCGCCGCGCCAAGAGCGGCGAGCCGCCGATCGACATCGCCGCCATCCCGCTCGATGACAAGAAAAGCTTCGACATGCTGCAGCGCTCGGAAACCACCGCGGTGTTCCAGCTTGAATCGCGCGGCATGAAAGACCTGATCAAACGCCTGAAGCCCGACTGCTTCGAAGACATGATCGCACTGGTGGCGCTGTTCCGCCCCGGCCCGCTGCAGTCCGGCATGGTGGATAACTTCATCGACCGCAAGCACGGGCGCGAAGAGATTTCCTACCCGGATATCCAATGGCAGCACGAGTCGCTCAAACCGGTGCTGGAACCGACTTACGGCATCATCCTGTACCAGGAACAGGTGATGCAGATAGCCCAGGTGCTGGCCGGCTATACGCTGGGCGGCGCGGACATGCTGCGCCGCGCCATGGGCAAGAAGAACCCGGTCGAGATGGCCAAGCAGCGCGGCGGCTTTGAAGACGGTGCGAAATCGCGCGGCATCGACGGCGAGCTGTCGGTCAAAATCTTCGACCTGGTGGAGAAATTCGCCGGTTACGGCTTCAACAAATCGCACTCCGCCGCCTATGCGCTGGTGTCGTACCAGACGCTGTGGCTGAAGGCGCACTACCCGGCCGAGTTTATGGCGGCGGTAATGACCGCCGATATGGACAACACCGATAAAGTGGTGGGGCTGGTGGACGAATGCTGGCGCATGGGGCTGAAAATCCTGCCGCCGGACATCAACAGCGGGCAGTATCACTTCCACGTTAACGACGAAGGCGAAATCGTCTACGGCATCGGCGCCATCAAGGGCGTGGGTGAGGGGCCGATCGAAGCCATCATCGAAGCGCGCAACAGCGGCGAACAGGGCTATTTCAAAGACCTGTTCGACCTGTGCGCGCGTTCCGACATCAAGAAACTGAACCGCCGAATTCTGGAAAAGCTGATCATGTCCGGGGCGTTCGACCGCCTTGGCCCGCACCGCGCCGCGCTGATGAACTCATTGGGCGACGCGCTGAAGGCGGCCGATCAGCACGCCAAAGCCGAAGCTATCGGCCAGGTGGACATGTTTGGCGTACTGGCGGAAGCGCCGGAGCAGGTGGAGCAATCCTACGCCAACGTGCCGCGGTGGCAGGAGCAGGTGGTGCTGGATGGCGAGCGGGAGACGCTGGGGTTATACCTCACCGGCCACCCGATCACCCAGTACCTGAAGGAAATCGAACGCTACGCCGGTGGCCAGCGTTTGAAAGACATGCATCCGACGGATCGGGGCAAGATGACTACCGCCGTCGGGCTGGTGGTCGCCGCGCGGGTGATGGTGACCAAGCGCGGCAACCGCATCGGCATTTGCACGCTGGACGACCGTTCCGGCCGTCTGGAGGTGATGTTATTCACCGAAGCGTTAGAAAAATACCAGCATTTGTTGGAAAAAGACCGTATCCTGATCGCCAGTGGACAGGTCAGCTTTGATGACTTTAGCGGCGGGCTTAAAATGATGGCCCGCGAGGTAATGGACATCAGTGAAGCCCGTGAAAAATACGCTCGCGGGCTTGCTATCTCGCTGACGGACAGGCAAATTGATGACCAGCTTTTGAACCGTCTCCGCCAGTCGTTGGAACCCCATCGCTCGGGGACGATTCCAGTGCATCTCTACTACCAACGGGAAGATGCGCGAGCCAAGCTGCGTTTTGGCGCAACCTGGCGCGTAACGCCCACCGATCGCTTGTTGATAGACTTGCGGACGTTGGTAGGCAATGAGCAGGTGGAACTGGAATTTGACTAATATAGGAATGTTATGAGTCTGAATTTTCTTGATTTTGAACAGCCGATTGCAGAGCTGGAAGCGAAAATTGACTCGCTGACCGCAGTCAGCCGTCAAGACGAAAAATTAGATATTAATCTGGACGAAGAGGTTCAGCGCCTGCGTGAAAAGAGCGTTGAGCTGACGCGCAAGATTTTTGCCGATCTTGGGGCCTGGCAGATTGCCCAGCTGGCACGCCACCCGCGCCGTCCTTATACCCTGGATTATATCAAACACATCTTTACCGACTTCGAAGAGTTGGCGGGCGATCGCGCCTATGCCGACGACAAAGCGATTGTCGGCGGCATTGCGCGGCTGGATGGCCGCCCGGTGATGATCATTGGTCATCAGAAAGGCCGCGAAACCAAAGAAAAAATCCGTCGCAACTTCGGCATGCCGGCGCCGGAAGGCTACCGCAAGGCATTGCGCCTGATGGAAATGGCTTCCCGCTTCAAGCTGCCGATCATCACCTTTATCGACACCCCTGGCGCTTACCCGGGCGTGGGTGCGGAAGAACGCGGCCAGTCTGAAGCCATCGCGCGCAACCTGCGTGAGATGTCGCGTCTGAACGTGCCGGTGATTTGCACCGTGATCGGCGAAGGCGGCTCCGGTGGCGCGTTGGCGATCGGCGTGGGCGACAAAGTGAACATGCTGCAGTACAGCACCTACTCGGTGATTTCACCGGAGGGTTGCGCTTCCATCCTGTGGAAGAGCGCCGACAAAGCGCCGTTGGCGGCGGAAGCGATGGGCATTATCGCTCCGCGCCTGAAGGAGCTGAAGCTGATCGACTCGGTGATCCCGGAACCTTTGGGCTCCGCCCACCGCGACGTGCCCGCCATGGCCGCTTCGCTGAAGGCGCAGCTGCTGGCGGACCTGAAGGATCTCGACGGCCTGAACAACGAAGAGTTGCTCAACCGTCGTTATCAGCGTCTGATGAACTACGGCTACTGCTGAGTTCCGTCATTCTCTGCAAGAAACCGCCTTCGGGCGGTTTTTTTTTGGCTACACACCGCTGGATTTTCATGTTGTTATAGAACCTTGGCGGTTAACTGACAGGAGCAGTCGATGAATATCATCGCGATCATGAGCCCGACCGGCGTGTATTACAAAGATGAGCCGATCCGCGAACTCCACGCCGCGCTGGCCGCAATGGGCTTTCAACTGATCTACCCAAAGGACGGCGGCGATTTGTTGAAGCTGATCGAAGCCAATGCGCGCATCTGCGGGGTGATTTTCGACTGGGATGACTACAGCCTGGAGCTGTGCAGCGAAATCAACGATCTGAACGAATACCTGCCGCTGTATGCCTTTATCAACACCCATTCCACCTTCGACGTCAGCCTGCATGAAATGCGCATGGGGCTGTACTTCTTCGAGTACGGCCTGAATGCGGCCGACGATATCGCCCAGCGCATCCAGCAATACACTGCTGAGTACATTGACGCCATCACGCCGCCGCTGACCAAGGCGCTGTTCAACTACGTGCGCGAAGGCAAATATACCTTCTGCACGCCGGGCCACATGGCCGGCACCGCCTTCCAGAAAAGCCCGGTGGGCTGCCTGTTCTACGACTTCTTCGGCGCCAACACTCTGAAGGCCGACGTTTCTATCTCGGTAACCGAGCTGGGATCGCTGCTCGATCATACCGGGCCGCACCTGGAGGCGGAAGAGTACATTGCGCGCACCTTCAACGCCGAGCAGAGCTACCTGGTGACCAACGGCACCTCCACCGCCAACAAGATCGTCGGCATGTATTCAGCGCCGGCCGGCAGCACGGTATTGATTGACCGCAACTGCCACAAGTCACTGTGCCATCTGCTGATGATGACCGACCTCGTGCCTGTCTATCTGCGCCCGCTGCGCAACGCCTACGGCATTCTCGGCGGCATTCCGCAGCACCAGTTCACCCGCAGCAGCATCGCCGCCCAGGTGGCGGCCACCGCCAATGCCAGCTGGCCGGTGCATGCGGTGATCACCAACTCCACCTACGACGGCCTGCTGTACAATACCGATTACATCAAGCAGACGCTGGATGTGCCCTCGATCCATTTCGACTCCGCCTGGGTGCCCTATACCAATTTCCACCCGATCTACGACGGCAAGAGCGGCATGAGCGGCGAGCGTACGCCCGGCAAGGTGATTTACGAGACCCAGTCGACCCACAAGCTGCTGGCGGCGTTCTCGCAGGCTTCGATGATCCACATCAAGGGCGACTACGATGAAGGCACCTTCAACGAAGCCTATATGATGCACACCACCACCTCGCCGAATTACGGCATAGTGGCGTCGATGGAAACCGCCGCCGCCATGCTGCGCGGCAACCCGGGGCGGCGGCTGATCAATCGTTCGGTGGAGCGCGCGCTGCATTTTCGCCGCGAGGTGCAGCGGCTGCGCGAGGAAAGCGACAGCTGGTTCTTCGACATCTGGCAGCCGGAGCAAATCGACGAGGCGCAGTGCTGGCCGCTGGATCCGGACGATAACTGGCATGGCTTTGGCGATACCGACCGCGATCACATGTATCTGGATCCGATCAAGGTGACGATCCTGACGCCGGGCATGAATGAGCTGGGCACGCTGGAAGAGAGCGGCATTCCGGCGGCGCTGGTGGCGAAATACCTGGATGAACGCGGCATTGTGGTGGAGAAGACCGGGCCTTACAACCTGCTGTTCCTGTTCAGCATCGGCATCGACAAAACCAAGGCGATGAGCCTGCTGCGCGGGCTGACCGATTTCAAACGTGCTTACGATCTCAACCTGCGGGTGAAGAACATGCTGCCGGATCTGTATGCCGAGGATCCGGACTTCTACCGTAACATGCGCATCCAGGATCTGGCGGCCGGGATCCACCGGCTAATTTGCCAACACGATCTGCCAGGCCTGATGCAACGGGCGTTTGACGTGCTGCCGGAGATGAAGCTGACGCCGCATCAGATGTTCCAGCAGCAGGTGCGCGGCAACGTGGAAACCTGCGAGCTGGATCAGCTGGTGGGCAAGGTGGCGGCCAACATGATCCTGCCTTATCCGCCAGGCGTGCCGCTGGTGATGCCGGGGGAAATGATCACCGAAGAAAGCCGTGCGGTGCTCGATTTTCTGCTGATGCTGTGCTCGATAGGCGAGCGCTACCCCGGGTTTGAAACCGATATTCACGGTGCCAGGCTGACGGAGGACGGCCGTTATCTGGTGAAAGTGCTGAAAGCCTGAACCGCCGGCGTTTTGCCGTTGACGTTGCCGGTAGCGCCGGATACCTTGCCTTATCGAAAACGCATGAGGAAACCCTATGTTGGCATTACGCCAGGTGCATCATATCGCCATCATCGGCGCCGATTACGCCGCCAGCAAGCATTTTTACTGCGACATTCTCGGCTTCACCCTGTTGAGCGAAGTGTATCGTGAAGAGCGTGATTCGTGGAAAGCGGATCTGGCGCTCAACGGCCAATACAGTATCGAACTGTTTTCTTTCCCTTCGCCGCCGGCCCGCGTCAGCCACCCCGAGGCCTGCGGGCTGCGTCACCTGGCGTTCAGCGTCGAGGATATCGGGCAGGCCATTGCCCATCTGCAGGCGGCCGGGGTGGCGTGCGAGCCGGTGCGCGTCGATCCCTACACCCAGTCCCGTTTCACCTTCTTTAACGATCCCGATGGGCTGCCGCTGGAATTGTATGAGCTATAAAGGGTTAACGTGCGCAATGGGGAAGTGACAAAGCCTATCCATGGATATCAATCAATTAACGACGCAGGTTGCGGAGCAACTGGCTGAACAGCGGCAACTGCTGGTGGCGTTCAGCGGCGGGCTGGATTCCAGCGTGCTGCTGCATCTGCTGGCGCAGCTGCGCCGGCGGCGGCCTGAACTGCAGCTGCGGGCGGTGCACGTGCATCATGGTCTGAGCGCCTTTGCCGACGACTGGGCCGAACACTGCGAGCGGCAGTGCGCGCTGTGGCAGGTGCCGCTGAGCGTGCGGCGGGTGCAGGTGGACGCCCGTGAAGGCGGCATCGAAGCGGCGGCGCGCGCCGCGCGTTATGCCGCCTTCAGCGCCATGCTGCAGGCCGGCGAGGCCCTGATCACCGCTCAGCACCTCGACGACCAAAGCGAAACCTTTCTGCTGGCGCTCAAACGCGGCAGCGGCCCGGCCGGTTTGTCGTCGATGGCGGCGCGCGGCGCGCTGGGCGATCATAGGCTGTTGCGGCCGCTGCTGGGCTGCGCGCGCCTGCAGCTGGAGGACTATGCGCAACGGCACCAATTATCCTGGATAGACGACGACAGCAATCAGGACCCGCGCTTCGATCGCAACTTTTTGCGGCTGCAGGTGTTGCCGCTGCTCAATCAGCGCTGGCCGCACTTTGCCTCGGCCGTTGCCCGCAGCGCCAGCCTGTGCGCCGAGCAAGAGCAGCTGTTGGATGAGCTGCTGGCGGAGCAGCTGCAGGCGTTGCTGGCGGCAGATAAGTCGCTGGCGATCGACGGCCTGCAGGGCTGTTCGCCGGCGCGGCGTTTTGCCCTGCTGCGCCGCTGGATTGCCTTGCATAACGTCGCCATGCCTGCGCGCGAGCAGCTGCAACGCCTGTGGGATGAGGTCGCGCTCAGCCGGGCGGACGCCGAGCCGCAGCTGCAGCCGGGGCCCTATCAAATCCGTCGTTTTCGCGGCCGGTTGTATCTGCTGCCGCTGCTGGCGGAGCTGCGCGATATTCGCCTGCCATGGCAAGGTCATGAACCTTTGACGCTGCCCGGCGGGCTGGGCCGTTTAATCAGCGGAGAAGGCGAGGTGCAACTGCGCGCGCCGCTGCCTTCGCAGCAGGTCAGCGTGCGTTTTGGCGCTCGGGGCGCGGTGCGCATCGTTGGCCGCGCTCATTCGCGCCCGATCAAAAAGCTGTGGCAGGAGCTGGGTATCGCGCCCTGGCTGCGTGAGCGCATCCCGCTGATCTATTATGACGAGCAGTTGATCGCCGCGCTGGGCGTGTTCATCAGCGAGGCGGGCCAGGCGCAGCCGGGCGCGCAGCCCTGGCGGCTGCACTGGGATAAAAATTATAATCGGGAGGAGCAATGATGACGTTAGTTCGTGTGATGCTGTTGGCCGCCGGTCTGTTCAGCCTGCCTGCGATGGCGGCGGGCGACGTCGTGGCCGGCAAGAATAAATCCACCAGTTGCATGGCCTGTCATGGCGCGGAAGGCAAGGTTAAGGCGCCGGTATACCCTAATCTGGCCGGGCAGAACGCGCTGTATCTGCAGTATGCGCTGCTGGCCTATAAAAAGGGCGAGCGTAACGGCGGCCAGGCCGAAGTGATGAAAGCCTTTGTTTCCGGGCTGTCGGATGAGGATATTGCCGATCTGGCGGCCTATTACGCCAGCCTGAAGCCCTAAAATGACGAGGGCAGCCGATGGGCTGCCCTGTTGGGATGGGGTTACCGCGGTGGGTCAGTCCGAAAGGCTGACGACGACGGTACCGATTTCCGGATGACTAAAACTGCTGATGTGGTCCAGGCGAAGATCGCGCTGGTTGCCGTTTTGCTCGATGGTCAGATACTCAACGCGCTTTTTTTGCAGCAGATCGATCGCCTTGGCTTCGATCACTTCTCCGTCGCGTAACTCCAGCTTCAGAATAAGTTTATGCTGACAGGCGAGTTCCAGGTTGTCGTAGTCATCGCAATTGATGGGTTGATACTCATCATTCATCAACATAGTCGCTCACCAATAAGTTAGCGGCGGCAAAGGCCGCCTGTTCCCTAACGGAGGACGGTAGCGCGTTATCCGCAGCGACAGCGTCCAATGCCTTTAACACACATGCTAGCGCATCAGGCACGTAGCCGAGATCACCACTGCCAATCTCGGCGTAAAAACGGCGTACTAACTCACAATATTGTTGCACTGTTTCCTCCCTTAAGAACCTCTGCGTCATCGAAGAGGATATAGCGATGAGGCCCAGGCTCTTGGAGTTTTACCCTATCCTAGACGACTATAGCACAGCTGTTGTGGAGTTATTAGCACCTCTGCGCGCCTTTCGCACTGCGCTTTGGCCAGCCGCGCTGGCTGCGGACCGGCCAGATCAAGTACACTGTCGCCTGATAATTATGAGGTCACCCATGGCGCTGAAAGCAACCATTTATAAAGCCGCGGTCAATATCGCTGATATGGATCGTCACTTCTACCACGACGCCACCCTGACTCTGGCACAGCATCCTTCCGAAACCGAACAACGCATGATGCTGCGCCTGCTGGCCTGGATCTGCCACGCCGACGAGCGGCTGGTGTTCACCAAGGGCCTGAGCGCCGAAGACGAGCCGGAGATTTGGCGGCGCAACGACCATAACGGGTTGGAGATGTGGATCGAAATGGGCCTGCCGGACGAAAAGCGCATCAAGAAAGCCTGCAACCAGTCGCCGCGCGTGGTGCTGTATGCCTATGGCGAGCGCGCCGGGCACGTTTGGTGGCAGAGCATGCAGAGCAAGGTGGCCGGCTACAAGAACCTCAGCGTGCGTTTTCTGGATGACGGGCAGCTGGCACGGCTTACCGCGCTGGCCAGCCGCAATATGACGTTGCAGGCCACGCTGCAGGAAGGAACTATCTGGCTGTCCGACGCTCAGAATAGTCTGGAAATCCAGTTTGCCGAGTGGCAACAGGCGCAGGTGTGACCGGTGCTGGAACTGTCAAGAAACGTAGTCATAGCGGACAATGAACTGGAATTGACCGCCATCCGCGCGCAGGGCGCGGGCGGCCAGCACGTGAACAAAACCTCAACGGCGATCCATTTGCGCTTTGACATCCGGGCCTCCAGCCTGCCAGAGTATTATAAAGAAAGGCTGCTGGCCTTTAACCACCATTTAATTACCGCCGACGGCGTGGTGATTATCAAAGCGCAGGAATATCGCAGCCAGGAACTTAACCGTGAAGCGGCGTTGGCCCGGCTGGTGGCGCTGATTCAGCAGGCTATGGTGGTGGAAAAAGCGCGCAAGGCGACCAAGCCCAGCAAAGGGGCCAAATTACGCCGTTTGGAAGGCAAGGTACGTAAAGGCGCCACCAAGGCGCTGCGCGGCAAGATCCGCACTTAGGAAATACATGAACACAGTAGGAGAATAACTGTGAAGAAAATTACTGTAGCCCTGTTTTTGGCGGCAGGGGCGCTCTCGTTGTTGGGATGCAACAATCATTATCAGCCGAAGGAACAACCGCTGCAGCCGATGCAGCAAAGCTATCAGGGCCTGTTGCCCTGCGCCGATTGCGAAGGCATCGACACCGCGCTGTTCCTGGATGAAGACGGCACTTTCGTGCTGCAGGAAACCTACCGCGGCAGCAGGGACGGCGACCAGGCCTTTGCCGATTACGGCAAATGGGCCCGCACCGCGGATAAGCTGGTGCTGACCGACAGCAAGGGAGATAAACGTTACTTCCGCCCGGTGGGCAAAAGCCTGGAGATGCTGGATCAAAGCGGCGCGCCTATCGAATCTACGCTGAACTACCGTCTGGATCCGGTCGATAAGCCGTTGCCCAAAACGCCGATGCAGTTAAAAGGCAGCTATACCTATATGGCGGATGCGGCGGTGTTCAAAGACTGCGCCACCGGCAAGACCTTCCCGATAGACAACAATATCGCGCTGGAGAGGGGTTACGCCAAGGCGTATAAAACGCCGGGCGAACCTGTGTTCCTGACCTTCAACGCGCACTTTAGCGTGCAGCCTTCGATGGAAGAGGGGCAAATCGAGAAGGCGCTGGTGCCGGACGGCAAGATTGTTTTCGATCGCAGCAAAAACTGCGACAGCAAATAACCGACATAAAAAAACCCGCCGAGGCGGGTTTTTTATTGCCTGACGATCAGCGCTTGATTTGCCCCAGCAGGAAATCAACGATTTCACCGGTTTTAATCATTTGCTTCTCGCCGATGCGGCGGTTTTTATATTCGATCTCTTCGCTGTCGAGGTTGCGGTCGCCGATGACGATAGAGTGCGGTACGCCAATCAGTTCCATATCCGCGAACATCACGCCCGGGCGCTCTTTACGGTCGTCGAGGATCACATCGATACCGTGGGAGCGCAGGGTGTTGTAAAGCTCTTCGGCCAGCGCCTGCACGCGGAAGGACTTGTGCATGTTCATCGGCAGGATAGCGACCTGGAAAGGCGCGATAGCGTCTGGCCAGATGATGCCGCGCTCGTCGTGGTTCTGCTCGATGGCCGCAGCCACCACGCGAGTTACCCCGATGCCGTAGCAGCCCATGGTCAGCAGCTGATTGCGGCCGTCTTCGCCCTGCACGGTGGCCTTCATCGCTTCCGAGTATTTGGTGCCGAGCTGGAAGATATGGCCCACTTCGATACCGCGTTTGATCAGCAGCGTGCCCTGGCCGTCCGGGCTGGCGTCGCCTTCCACTACGTTACGGATATCGGCCGTCTGCGGCAGCGGCAGATCGCGCTCCCAGTTGATGCCGAAGTAGTGTTTGCCGTCGACGTTGGCGCCGGCGCCAAAGTCGCTCATCGCCGCCACGCTGCGGTCTGCAACCACCGGCATCGGCAGGTTGACTGGGCCCAGCGAACCCGGGCCGGCGCCAACGATAGCGCGAATTTCTTCTTCGGTAGCGAAGCTCAGCGGCGCGGCAACCTGTGGCAGCTTTTCCGCTTTGACTTCGTTCAGCTCGTGATCGCCGCGCACCAGCAGGGCGACCAGCTGGTGGCCGCTGTCTTCGGTAGCGCGCACCATCAGCGTCTTAACGGTTTTTTCCACCGGCAGCTGGAATTGCTCGACCAGCTCGGCGATGGTTTTGGCGTTCGGCGTGTCGACGATGCGCAGTTCTTCACTGGCGGCCGCGCGCGGCTGGGCAGGGGCGACCGCTTCGGCCAGCTCGATGTTGGCGGCGAAGTCGGAGCCGGTGGAGAACACGATATCGTCTTCACCGCTGTCGGCCAGCACCTGGAATTCGTGTGAGGCGCTGCCGCCGATCGAACCGGTATCCGCCTGCACCGGGCGGAAATCCAGGCCCATGCGGCTGAAGATCTTGCTGTAGGCTTCGTACATCGCGTCGTAGGTGGCCTGCAGCGATTCCTGCGTGGTGTGGAAGGAGTAGGCGTCCTTCATCAGGAACTCACGGGAGCGCATCACGCCGAAACGCGGGCGCACTTCGTCGCGGAACTTGGTTTGGATCTGGAAGAAGTTCAGCGGCAGCTGCTTGTACGAGCTGATCTCGTTGCGGATCAGATCGGTGATCACTTCTTCATGCGTTGGGCCCAGCACGAACGGGCGCTCGCCGCGATCGACAAAGCGCAGCAGCTCCGGGCCGTACTGTTCCCAGCGGCCACTTTCCTGCCACAGGTCGGCGGGCTGAACCACCGGCATGGAAACTTCGATCGCGTTTGCATTGTTCATTTCTTCGCGAACGATGTTTTCAACCTTTTTCAGAACGCGCAGGCCGGTCGGCAGCCAGGTGTAAAGACCGGAGGCCAGCTTGCGAATCATCCCGGCGCGCAGCATCAGCTGGTGGCTGATCACTTCGGCATCGGCAGGTGTCTCCTTCAGGGTGGAGAGCAGATATTGGCTAGTACGCATGGTGTTTTGGTTCCGTTAGAACTGCAAATTGCATCGGGCTGCCAGAGTGGCGGCCAAAAGCGACAAAAGTGGTTTAGTTTACCAGCGCGAGCGGGCCGTCAAAAGAGACACGGCGGAATTTTAACGCGGGTCGAGCGACAACACTTCGGTTTGTTGATCCGCCACTCGCCAACGCACGTTGAAATCCAGCAACCAGACGGCGTAATCCCGTTCGGCTTCCTCACCTTTACGATAGGCGGGGCGAGGGTCCTGCGCCAGCACCTGGCTGATAAAACGCCGCAGCTGCGGGTAACGCGCCTGATGCTGCTGCAGCTGTTGTTCCGCCTGCGGCGTGAAATGCACCGGCATATCACCGGCGGGGGCCGCCTGGGCAAACCCGGCGCGGGCCTGCGGCTGGCTCTCGGCAAAGGGCAGGTAAGGTTTGATGTCCACCACCGGCGTACCGTCGACCAGATCGAGGCTGCCCAGCTCCAGCACCACTTCACCGCCCCGGACGCGCACGCCTTTCAGTTCGATCAGAGACATGCCGAGCGGGTTGGGGCGGAAGGTTGAACGGGTGGCGAACACGCCCATGCGCGCATTGCCGCCCAGGCGCGGCGGGCGCACCGTCGGGCGCCAGCCGCCTTCCAGGGTCTGATGAAAAATGAACATCACCCACAGATGGCTGAAATCGCTGAGGCCGCGCACCGCTTCCGCTTGATTATAGGGCGGCAGCAGCACCAGTTCGCCGCCACCGTCTTCGACTAACCCCGGTTGGCGGGGAACGGCGAATTTTTCTTTATACGGCGAGCGGATAGTACCGATCTGATTGAAAACAAATTCGGTCATTTGGACGAGACGTTAAGCGCCGAGCCCTGGCAGACGGCCTGTTGGTAACAGCCGGCAACGCCGCTGACAATCTGGCAGTCGTGCAGCAACACCGCATTGGCCTTCATATAAGACGCGCGGATCTGCATACGCTTGCGGGCGGTGGTCAGGTTTGGCGGCGAGTCCTGTACCGTGGTCTGGCAAGATTCGCCGGAAACTTCGCCCAGATCGCGGAAAGGTTTGCCCACCAGTTCTTCTGCACTTTTGTACAGTTTGACCGGCGCCGGACGCGCTGCCGGTGTGGTCTTGACCGGTGCGGTTGCAGTAGGTTTGCTGGTGCTGCTTGTTGAGGATGGCGCGATACGTTGCGATGAGCATCCGGCCAGCGCAAGCGCTAACAAACAGAGAGGTAAAACACGCATTGATATTCCTCTGCCTTAATGAAAGTGGCGCTATTGAAACAATCTATGGTGGAAATAACAAGACGGGCCGTAGCCCGTCTTGCAATTATAGGAATAAAATTGGCGCCTGAGCGCTTACCAGCCTTTGACTGCGCCGCCGTTGAAGATCTTGTTGGCCGCTTCGTTCACTTCGTCAGACTGGTAGGCCTGAACGAATTTCTTCACGTTTTCCGCGTCTTTGTTATCTTCGCGGGCTACCAGCAGGTTCACGTAAGGAGAATCCTTGTCTTCAACAAACAGGCCGTCTTTCGCCGGCGTCAGGCCAATCTGGCTGGCGTAGGTGGTGTTGATCACCGCCAGCGCGATTTGTTGATCGTCCAGCGAGCGCGGCAGCTGTGGCGCTTCCAGCTCGACCAGCTTCAGGTTTTTTGGGTTCTCGGTCACGTCCAGCACGGTTGGCAGCAGGCCAACACCGTCTTTCAGCTTGATCAGGCCCACTTTCTGCAGCAGCAGCAGTGAACGGCCCAGGTTGGTCGGGTCGTTAGGCAGGGCTATCTGGGAACCTTCTTTCAGTTCGTCCAGCGATTTGATTTTCTTGGAGTAACCGGCAATCGGGTAAACAAAGGTGCTGCCGACCGGCACCAGCTTGTAGCCGCGATCCTTGATCTGTTGATCCAGGTACGGCTTGTGCTGGAAGGCGTTCAGGTCGATATCCCCTTTGCTCAGCGCTTCGTTAGGCAGCACGTAGTCGTTGAAGGTCACCAGCTCGACGTTCAGGCCGTATTTTTCTTTCGCGACTTTCTGCGCAACTTCAGCAACCTGCTGTTCAGCACCGACAATGACGCCGACTTTGATGTGGTTCGGATCTTTTTCATCCTGGCCGCAGCCTGCCAGAGCCAGAGTGCCGATCAGTGCGCCGATTGCCGCGATGGATTTAAATTTTAACGACATATCCCTTCCTCATTAGACTCGCATTAACATGCGGTGAAAACTATTTGTGGGTGACGGCCTTGACGATGCGATCGCCACAGAACTGAATCAGATAGACCAGAACTACCAGTAATACTAATACGGTATTCATCACTGTGGCGTTATAACCTATATACCCGTATTGATAACCGATCTGCCCCAGACCGCCGGCGCCAACTGCGCCGCCCATGGCCGAGTAGCCTACCAGAGTGATCAGGGTGATGGTGGCGGCGTTGACCAGGCCCGGCAGGGCTTCAGGCAACAGCACCTTCTTGATGATCTGCAGCGGGGTAGCGCCCATGGCGCGCGCCGCTTCCACCAGGCCGGAGGGGATCTCCAACAGGGCGTTTTCCACCATGCGGGCGATGAACGGCGCGGCGCCGACGGTCAGCGGCACGATGGCGGCCTGCAGGCCGATCGAGGTGCCGACGATCATGCGGGTGAACGGGATCATCCATACCAGCAGGATAATGAAGGGGATGGAGCGGAAAATATTCACCAGGCCCGACAGCGCTCTATATAGCGTGTTGTTGGCGGCGATCTGCCCCGGACGGGTCACATACAGCAGCACGCCCACCGGCAGGCCGAGCACGAAACCGAAGAAGCCGGAGACAAAGGTCATCATGACGGTTTCCCACACGCCACGCGCCATTAACCACATCATTGCCTCAGACATAACCCAGAACCTCTACTTTTACCTGATTTTCCTGCAGGAACTTAATCGTTGCCAGCGCGTCTTCGTCGCTGCCGTGCAGCTCCGCCAGCATCACGCCGAATTTCACGCCGCCGGCGTAATCCATTTGGGCGCTGATAATGTTGTTGTTGACGTTGAAGCGGCGAGCGGCTTCAGACAGCAGCGGCGCGTCAACGGACTGGCCGGTGAACTCCAGGCGCAGCAGCGGCTGACGATCGCCCTGGCGATCCGGCACCAGGCGCTTGGCGTAGTCGTCCGGGATATCCAGATGCAGGGTCGATTGAATAAACTGTTGGGCCAGCGGGGTTTTCGGATGAGAGAACACTTCGCTGACGCTGTCTTTCTCAATCAGCTGGCCCTGGCTGATGACTGCGACCTGGTCGCAGATGCGTTTCACCACGTCCATTTCATGAGTGATCAACAAAATGGTCAGGCCCAGGCGGCGGTTGATGTCTTTCAGCAGTTCCAGAATGGAGCGGGTGGTGGCCGGATCCAGCGCGCTGGTGGCTTCGTCGCACAGCAGCACCTTCGGATTGCTGGCCAGCGCGCGGGCGATCGCCACGCGCTGCTTTTGGCCGCCGGACAGGTTGGCCGGGTAAGCGTCGTGCTTGTCCGCCAGGCCCACCAGTTCGAGCAGTTCGGTCACGCGTTTTTTGATTTCGGCGCGCGGCGTATTGTCCAGCTCCAGCGGCAGCGCGACGTTGCCGAACACCGTGCGGGAAGACAGCAGGTTAAAGTGCTGGAAAATCATGCCAATCTGGCGGCGCGCGCGGGTCAGTTCGCTTTCCGAGAGTGAAGTCAGATCCTGCCCGTCGACCAGCACCTGGCCGGAAGTCGGTCGCTCAAGCATGTTGGCGCAGCGGATCAGCGTGCTTTTACCGGCGCCGGAAGAGCCGATAACGCCGTAGATTTGCCCGGCAGGGACGTGAAGAGTCACGTCAGAGAGCGCGGTAATGGTGCGCGAACCCTGCTGGAACACTTTGGTGATGTTAGAAAGTTTAATCATATTCTTCTTATTTTAGCGTGGTTGCCCGTGGCTAGATAAAAGTAAACCTTGGCGTGGAACCAAGGTATGGTCAGATGTTAAGGCGTCTAGACGTCTAAGTCAACGATCAACACCGCTCTCCAGCGTTCTCAGCACCCGGTAAAACATGCGATACTGTCGGCGTATTCAGGCCCTCAGGAGTAAACCGGTGACACAAAGCGTTCCAGCAATTTTTCTCGATCGTGACGGCACGATTAATGTCGACCATGGCTATGTCCATGAAATCGACAATTTCCAATTTATCGATGGCGTGATTGACGCCTGTCGCGAACTCAAAAAAATGGGCTTTGCGCTGGTCCTGGTGACCAACCAGTCCGGCATTGCGCGCGGCATGTTCAGCGAAGACCAGTTTATGTACCTGACCGAATGGATGGACTGGTCGCTGGCCGATCGCGACGTCGACTTCGACGGCATCTACTTCTGCCCGCACCACCCCGAAGCGGCAGTAGAAGAGTACCGCCAGGTATGCGACTGCCGTAAACCGCAGCCGGGCATGCTGCTGCAGGCGCAGCGGGAATTGAACATCGATATGGCCGCTTCTTATATGGTGGGTGACAAACCGGAAGATATGCAGGCGGCGATCGCGGCCGGCGTTGGCACTAAGGTGCTGGTGCGCACCGGCAAGCCGGTAACGGAACAGGGTGAGAAACTGGCCGATTGGGTGTTAAACAGCCTGGCGGACCTACCGGAAGCCATTAAAAAGCGGGTTTAATAGGCGTTACGAATGAATAGTGAGCGGTCAGATAAAAAATGCATATTAACCCTTGTCATTCTGAACCGGCTCCCTATAATGCGCCTCCATCGACACGGAACATGTGAACAACTTCACAGAGTATCCGGGGGTCGCAGAGAAAAAATCCTGAAAATTAGGGTTGACTCTGAAAGAGGAAAGCGTAATATACGCCACCTCGAGTTAACAAGCGAAAGCGGCTAACTCACTGCTCTTTAACAATTTATCAGACAATCTGTGTGGGCACTCCACAAGACGATATCCAGTACCTTCGGGTACGAAAAAATATCAAGTCTTGAAGAGTGACTAACTGAAGTAAAATTCATGCAGTAACCTT
>Ga0207655_1000081_pt1 | contig 214272 bp, 217 predicted proteins | sample KBSM44metaG_FD_184398 | JGI IMG/M metagenome (GOLD analysis project Ga0207655, IMG submission 184398) | Miscanthus rhizosphere microbial communities from Kellogg Biological Station, Michigan, USA - KBS M4-4 metaG (SPAdes) (version 2) | ecosystem: Host-associated > Plants > Roots > Rhizosphere...
CGGCAAGGCTTTTTCTATCAGGATCAATGCCTTTACCTTGGTAGACATCAAACAGCCTGAGGTCTGTGAGCCATTCGCCTGCATTGTCACGAATTAATTCAAGCACCGCGCTAGAAGCTACATCACGTCCTGCAATCAAAGCCAGGTCACGACGGGTTTCCGGGAACTTGGACAGCTCGCTGAATTTCGGCAGGCGGCCTTCGACCACGTCGCCCAGCACCAGCTCGAACAGGAACACCGGGCGATCCAGGCCCAGGGCTTTGGCCAGCTCTGGGTGGATAGCGCCGAGGTAGCCGACCAGCTTGCCGTCGCGCTCGATGGCGGCGGTTTGGCCTGGGTGCAGGGCTGGGTGTTTGCCGGCGCTGAAGGTGAAATCGTTCAGGGCGCCGGAGTAACCCAGCAGGGCTTCGACGTCGGCTTTTACGTCGAAGAAGTCGACGCCGTCGCGGCCATTGGCCCAGCCTTCTGGCAGGCGGCTACCGGTGATAACGCCGGCAATCATTGGCTGCTGCTGCAGGTCACCCAGTTGGCCGACGAAGCGCAGGCCGCTTTCGAACAGGCGCACGCGGTCTTGCTGGCGGTTCAGGTTGTGCTGCAGTGCCTTGACCAGGCCCGGCCACAGGGACGCACGCATGGCGGCCATGTCGTTGGAGATGGGGTTGGCCAGCAACAGCGGCTCTACGCCCGGGCTGAACAGTTCGAACAGTTTTGGGTCGATGAAGCTGTAGGTGATGGCTTCCTGGTAGCCGCGGGCAACCAGCAGACGGCGCAGGGTTGGCAGGTCACCGCGAGTTTCCGGCTTGCCCTGTGGGGCCAGGCGGGCTTGCGGGTAGCGAACCGGCAGGTTGTTGTACCCGTACAGGCGGGCCAGCTCTTCGATCAGGTCCACTTCCAGGCTGATGTCGAAGCGGTGGCTTGGGACAGTTACGGTCCACTGCCCTTCCCCATCACGGGTCGTGGTCAGCTCCAGGGCGTTGAGCAGTTGCTCTACCTGGGCTGGGTCCATCTGCATGCCGAGCATCTGGGTGATGCGTTCGTCACGCAGGGTGACCGGGGCCACGTTCGGCAGGTGCTGTTCGCTGACAGCTTCGACCACAGGGCCGGCTTCGCCGCCGACGATGTCCAGCAGCAGCTGGGTGGCGCGCTCGATGGCTTCGCGGGCCAGCTGCGAGTCGACGCCGCGCTCGTAGCGGTGCGAGGCATCGGTGTGCAAGCCGTAGGAACGGGCTTTACCGGCGACGGAAATCGGCTCGAAGAAGGCACTTTCCAGGAACAGGTCACGGGTTTTTTCGGTGTTCACACCGCTGTGCTCGCCACCCATGACGCCGGCGATGGCCAGGGCGCGGGTGTGGTCGGCGATGACCAGGGTGTCGGCGCGCAGGGCAACTTCCTGGCCGTCGAGCAGGACGAGTTTTTCGCCCTCTTCAGCCATGCGTACGCGGATGCCGCCGTTGATTTCTGCCAGGTCGAAGGCGTGCATCGGCTGGCCGAGTTCGAGCATCACGTAGTTGGTGATGTCGACGGCGGCGTCGATGCTGCGCACGTCGCTGCGGCGCAGGCGTTCGACCATCCACAGGGGGGTCGGCTTGCTGAGGTCGACGTTACGGATAACTCGGCCCAGGTAGCGTGGGCAGGCCGCCGGGGCGCTGACTTCGACCGGGCGCACTTCGTCGTGGGCAGGCGCTACGGCAGGCACCACCGGGCGGGTGACCGGGGTGTCGTACAGGGCGCTGACGTCACGGGCCAGGCCGGCGATGGACAGGCAATCACCACGGTTCGGCGTGAGGCCGATTTCGATGCTGGCGTCGTCCAGGCTGAGGTAGGTGCGAATGTTTTCGCCAACCGGGGCGTCAGCCGCCAGTTCCAGCAGGCCGTCGTTCTCTTCGCTGATTTCCAGCTCGGCCGCCGAGCACAGCATGCCGAAGGACTCGACGCCGCGCAGCTTGGCCTTCTTGATCTTGAAGTCGCCAGACAGCTCGGCACCGATCATGGCGAACGGGACCTTGATGCCTGGGCGGGCGTTAGGCGCGCCGCACACGACCTGGAAGGTTTCCTGGCCGTTGGTCACCTGGCACACGCGCAGTTTATCGGCGTCCGGGTGTTGTTCGGTGGCGAGGATTTCGCCCACGACAATGCCGCTGAACTGGCCGGCAGCGGGGGTAACGCTGTCGACTTCGAGGCCGGCCATGGACAGGCGGGCGACCAGTTCGTCACGGGAGACTTGCGGGTTTACCCAACCGCGCAGCCACTGTTCACTGAATTTCATGCTGTTCTCCTAGAATGTGCGTCGATTGGGCCTAGCGGAATTGGGCAAGGAACCGCAGGTCGTTGTCGAAGAACAGACGCAAATCGTTGACGCCATAGCGCAGCATGGCCAGACGCTCGGCGCCCATGCCGAAGGCGAAGCCCTGGAACTCTTCAGGGTCGATGCCGGACATGCGCAGCACGCTTGGGTGCACCATGCCGCAGCCCATCACTTCCAGCCAGCCGGTTTGCTTGCACACGCGGCAGCCGTTGCCGGAACACATCACGCACTGGATGTCGACTTCGGCGGACGGCTCGGTGAAGGGGAAGAACGATGGGCGGAAACGCACCGCCAGTTCTTTCTCGAAGAATACGCGCAGGAATTCTTCGATGGTGCCCTTGAGGTCGGCGAAGTTGATATCGCGATCGATCAACAGGCCTTCGACCTGGTGGAACATCGGCGAGTGGGTGATATCCGAGTCGCAGCGGTATACGCGGCCCGGGCAGACAATGCGGATAGGCGGCTGGGTGGACTCCATGGTCCGCACCTGCACCGGCGAGGTGTGGGTACGCAGCAGCATGTTGGCATTGAAGTAGAAGGTGTCGTGCATCGCCCGGGCCGGGTGGTGGCCGGGGATGTTGAGCGCTTCGAAGTTGTGGTAGTCGTCTTCGACCTCTGGGCCTTCGGCAATGCCGTAGCCGATGTGGGTGAAGAACTGCTCGATGCGCTCGAGTGTACGGGTGATCGGGTGCAAGCCACCGGTGGCCTGGCCGCGGCCTGGCAGGGTGACGTCAATGCATTCGGCAGCCAGGCGAGCGCTGAGCTCGGCTTCTTCAAAGGCGGCCTTGCGGGCATTGAGCACAACGGTGACGCGTTCTTTGGCGTCGTTGATCAGCGCGCCGACTTTCGGCCGCTCTTCGGCTGGCAGGTTGCCCAGGGTCTTCATCACCTGGGTCAGCTCGCCCTTCTTGCCGAGATAATTAACCCGGATCTGTTCCAGGGCATTGATGTCTTCAGCGCGCTCCACGGCCTCTAGGGCTTGGGAGACCAGCGCATCCAGGTTTTCCATGTACAGACTCCAGATACGAAAATAGGGGAAGAGCTTTGAAGGCTCTTCCCCTATCGATGACGTTCAATGCCCGACGGCGCTAGCGCCGCCGGGTGATTGTCGCGGGTACTTAAGCCAGAACGGCTTTAGCTTTCTCGACAATCGCAGCAAACGCCGCTTTTTCGTTCACTGCCAGATCGGCCAGAACCTTACGGTCGATTTCGATCGAAGCCTTTTTCAGGCCAGCAATCAGACGGCTGTAGGACAGACCGTTGTTGCGAGCACCGGCGTTGATACGAGCGATCCACAGTGCGCGGAACTGACGCTTCTTCTGGCGACGGTCGCGGTAGGCGTATTGGCCTGCCTTGATGACCGCTTGCTTGGCTACGCGGAATACGCGCGAGCGTGCACCGTAGTAACCTTTAGCCAGTTTCAGAATTTTCTTGTGACGCTTACGAGCGATGACGCCACGCTTAACACGAGCCATGAGTAACTTCCTCTATCTTAACCAGAATTAACGAACGCGCAGCATGCGCTCGACTTTTGCCACGTCAGACGGGTGCAGCAAGCTGGCACCGCGCAGTTGACGCTTACGCTTGGTCGACATTTTGGTCAGGATGTGGCTCTTGAAAGCGTGCTTGTGCTTGAAGCCCGAAGCTGTCTTCAGGAAGCGCTTCGCAGCACCGCTTTTGGTTTTCATTTTTGGCATGTTGGAACTCCGCATTCGATAAAATTACACATAATCATCAGGCCTGCCGTGCCCGGGAGATTACTTCTTTTTCTTGGGGGCGATGACCATCATAAGCTGGCGTCCTTCCATCTTCGGATGCTGCTCAACGGTGCCGTATTCAAGCAGGTCAGCTTCAACCCGCTTCAACAGCTCCATGCCCAGCTCCTGGTGGGCCATCTCACGACCACGGAATCTCAGAGAGATCTTGGCCTTGTCCCCATCGGTAAGGAAACGTACCAGGTTGCGTAGTTTTACCTGGTAATCCCCATCCTCCGTCCCTGGACGAAACTTGATTTCTTTGATCTGGATCTGCTTCTGGTTTTTCTTGGCTTCGTTAGCCTGCTTCTTCTTTTCGAAGAGGTGCTTGCCGTAGTCCATGACCTTGCAGACCGGCGGTACCGCGTCTGCAGAGATTTCCACCAGATCCAGCTTCGCTTCATCAGCGATACGCAGCGCTTCATCAATCGAGACGATGCCAACCTGCTCGCCGTCTGCGCCAATTAACCGAACCTCGCGGGCCGAGATATTCTCGTTGATCGGGGCCTTCGGTACAGCACGCTTATCGTTTCTCATTTCACGCTTAATAGTCATTACTCCGATTCTTGGCGACCACGCCGGGAAACCGCTTGTGTCAGAAGCTCAGCGAATTGGGCGACGGGCATGGAGCCCAGGTCTGCGCCTTCGCGAGTACGCACTGCAACGGTCTGCGTTTCGACTTCGCGATCCCCTATAACCAAAAGGTACGGGACCTTGAGCAAAGTATGCTCGCGGATTTTAAAGCCGATCTTCTCATTTCTCAAGTCCGACTTGGCACGGAAACCGCTACCGTTCAGAGATTTCTCAACCTCGAGGGCGAAATCGGCCTGTTTGTCGGTGATATTCATGATCACCGCCTGGGTCGGTGCCAGCCATGCCGGGAACACGCCAGCGTAGTGCTCGATCAGCATGCCGATGAAGCGCTCGAACGAACCGAGGATGGCACGGTGCAGCATGACTGGGCGAACACGGCTGTTATCTTCGGCGATGTAGCTGGCGTCCAGACGCTCTGGCAGGTTCGGGTCGTACTGCAGGGTACCACACTGCCAGTTACGGCCGAGGCAGTCGCGCAGGGTAAACTCGATTTTCGGGCCGTAGAAGGCGCCCTCGCCTGGCTGATATTCCCATTCCAGGCCCGATTCGTTCAGGGCGTCGGCCAATGCGCTTTCGGCACGGTCCCACAGCTCTTCGGAACCGACACGCTTGGCCGGACGCGTGGACAGCTTCATGGCGATGTCGCTGAAGCCGAAGTCCTTGTAAACGTCCAGGGTCAACTTGATGAAGTCGGCGGCTTCTTTCTTCACCTGTTCTTCGGTGCAGAAGATGTGCGCGTCATCTTGTACGAAGCCACGCACACGCATGATGCCGTGTAGGGCGCCGGACGGCTCGTTACGGTGGCAGGCACCGAATTCAGCCAGGCGCAGCGGCAGGTCACGGTAGCTTTTCAGGCCCTGGTTGAACACCTGCACGTGGCACGGGCAGTTCATCGGTTTTACCGCGTAGTCACGGCTTTCCGACGAAGTGGTGAACATGTTCTCGGCGTAGTTGGACCAGTGGCCGGAACGCTCCCAGAGAATGCGGTCGACAACCTGCGGGGTCTTGATTTCCAGGTAGCCGTTGGCGCGTTGAACCTGACGCATGTACTGCTCGAGTACCTGGTACACGGTCCAGCCGTTGGCGTGCCAGAACACCATGCCCGGGGCTTCTTCCTGCAGGTGGAACAGGTCGAGCTGCTTGCCGATCTTGCGGTGGTCGCGTTTTTCGGCTTCTTCGATGCGCTGAACGTAGGCAGCCAGCTGCTTCTTGTCGGCCCAGGCGGTGCCGTACACGCGCTGCAGCTGCTCGTTCTTGGCATCACCGCGCCAGTAGGCACCGGACAGCTTGGTCAGCTTGAATGCCTTGAGGAAGCGGGTGTTCGGCACGTGCGGGCCACGGCACATGTCGACGTATTCTTCGTGGTAGTACAGGCCCATGGCCTGCTCATCCGGCATGTCTTCGACCAGGCGCAGCTTGTAGTCTTCGCCACGGGCCTTGAACACATCGATGACTTCGGCGCGCGGGGTCACCTTCTTGACCACGTCGTAGTCTTTTTCGATCAGCTCCATCATGCGCTTTTCGATGGCGGCCATGTCTTCAGGGGTGAAGGGGCGCTCGTAGGCGATGTCGTAATAGAAGCCTTCGTCGATAACCGGGCCGATCACCATCTTGGCGGTCGGGTACAGCTGTTTCACTGCGTGGCCGACCAGGTGGGCGCACGAGTGACGGATGATCTCCAGTCCCTCTTCATCTTTAGGGGTGATGATCTGCAGGGTGGCGTCGTGGCTGATCAGGTCGCAAGCATCGACCAGTTTGCCGTCAACCTTGCCGGCGACGGTGGCCTTGGCCAGGCCGGCGCCGATGGAAGCGGCAACGTCGGCTACGGATACGGCGTGATCAAACGAACGTTGACTGCCATCGGGAAGAGTAATAGTGGGCATGGCGCCTCCTCTCCTAGTGGTGACCCCTACCAAAGGTCACGTGGGTTGGGATGAGCCAGTACAAGATCCGACCTGCCCTCCTTTATAAGGAAGCCTGCCTCACAGTGGCAGAAGCCTTTCGGCTTGCAAGGGACGAACCAGAGTGACTGGAAAGAAAAAAGATAGCTGCAGCCGGCACAGCGCGACCACAAGCCGAGCATGCTAGCACGCGGGTTGCACCCCAGGCAGAAATATTTGGAAATTGCACCGCAGCGGTGAACTAACGCGGAAAAATACCGCTCAGACTTTGGGAAGCAACCTACTCTTGATGAGACCTTAACCCAAGGAGTAACTGGTTATGCGAGTTCCGTCTCTTCTGGCCCTGGCGGCCGCTGGCGCCCTGCTGCTGCCAGTGGCTGCGAACGCCGGCAATTTCCCAGCCGGGAAGGAGGCCGCCTACACCGCCCAGTGCACGCAAGTGGCCGGCAGCCAGGGCGTTGACGCTGCCACCGCGAAAAAACACTGCGACTGCGGCGCACAAGCGATCAAAAAGAATTTCACCGACGCCGAGATTGCCGACCTGGACAGCCAGGATGGCGTTGACGCCAAGCTGATGCAAAAGGCCCAGACCGTGGTGAAACAGGCCTGCGCACCGAAGGGCTGAAACCTTAAAGCGGGTGATGGCCAGTGATTATTTTGCGCTGGATCAACATCCGGTGAAGGTAAAAGGCGCTACTTCCGCAGAATTAGACTATGATGTCATCTGTGCCAGACAGCTCAGGCGTCTAGGCACTTCGAAAAATTTCAAGTTTCTGGAGATTCATCCCATGTCCAATCGCCAAACCGGCACCGTCAAATGGTTCAATGATGAGAAAGGCTTCGGCTTCATCACCCCACAAGGCGGCGGCGACGACCTGTTCGTTCACTTCAAGGCCATCGAATCCGACGGCTTCAAGAGCCTGAAAGAAGGTCAGCAAGTTTCCTTCGTCGCCGAGCGCGGTCAGAAGGGCATGCAGGCTGCTCAGGTTCGTCCGGAGTAATTCGGAAGCTGTGAAAAAACCCGCCCTTGTGGCGGGTTTTTTTATGGGCGCTTACCAGGCGGTATACGCTGCTCTTTGCGGCCCCTTTCGCGGCACGAGGCCGCTCCTACAGGAACCGCATGGGCCTTTGGAGCTGCATCAACCGCAGTTGACGCGGGTTACCTTGCCCTGCTCGTCCACGTTCAGGTTCAGGCGGTCGGAGCGGTATTCCAGGGTTACTACATCGTGCGGCTTGAGGATGCGTGCCGTCTGCGAGCCACTGCCCTTGCGCGCCTGCTCCAGCAGCTCGGCGCTGCCTGGTTTGCCAATGGCAAAATCGGCGCCGCTGGCTTCGCAGCGGCCATCGTTGCCAGCCGATGCGGCCGGCGCATCGCCACCAGCGTTGCCACCTGTGCTGCAACCAGCCAGTACAGCAGCCACCGCCAGGGTTGCCAGGTAAGCACGGGTACGGAACATGAAGCCTCCTAAATGGGTCCGGGAACTGTCTGTTCCGACAGCTCCGCTCAGTATTCGTTGCAAAACCGGTCAAGTCTGCCTGAACTCTAGCACCGAGGCGAAAAGCAATCGTGACCGGATTTTGCACAACCCCCTGCGTTTGCCATATGCTTAGCGCGCACGGTCACTGGCGTAAAGCCATGATTTGCTGCAAGAAGTGGAGCGCATCCCGCCTCCATCGAGCACCAGGGTCAGGTGTTCCCCCTTCGTTCCGGGCCCCCAGCGAGAGCTTTTCATGAGTACCCACAGCATCGATGCCGACATCAAGGTCAAATGGGCCGAGGGCCAGAGCGCGTACAGCCCTGGCACACCGGAAGAATTGCTGTTGATCGCCATCGACCTGTTGGTACGCGACAACGGCGCCGAGGCGGCACGCAGCTTCATCGACCAGGTGTTCGAGCGCTACGCGCCGCACGCGGCTATTCCAATCGCGCCAGACGTGCGCTGAGCAGGTCGAACAGCCCCTGGGCATCGCCCTGCTCCACCCACAGCACATTCGCCGGCTGCTTGAGTACGCCGTACCAGTCGGCAATGGTCTGGCCGAAGGTCGGGCCTTCGCGGCTATCGATGCTCATATGGATGCGTCGGCCGCTGAACAGCTCTGGCTTTAACAGGTAGGCAATGACGCTGGCGTCATGCACCGGGCCGCCGGGCATGCCGTACAGCTCCATGTCGTGGGTGATGTAGGCATTGAGGATATCGACCACGCGCTTGCTGGCCTGATTGTTCACGGCTGCCAGTTGTTTCAGGCGGGCGTCGCTGGTCAGCAGCTTGTGGGTGACGTCCAGCGGCAGGTAGGTGAGTGGTACGCCGCTAGCCAGCACCACTTCGGCGGCGTGCGGGTCGGCGTAGAGGTTGAATTCTGCTGCCGGGGTGATGTTGCCGCCATTGAAATGGGCACCGCCCATGACCACCACCTCCTTGATGCCCTTGGCGATGTCCGGCCGCTGGATCAACGCCAGGGCCAGGTTGGTTTGTGGGCCAAGCATAGCGACAGTGATGCTGTGCGGTTTGGCTGCGCCGAGGGTATCGACCAGGTATTGCACGGCATTACCCTGGGCCAGGGGCGCTTTCGGCTCGTGCACCTGCACACCGGTCAGGCCTTCTTCGCCATGAACGTCGGCGGCGTAGATCGGTGTGCGCACCAGTGGGCGGCCGGCGCCAGCGTACACGGGGATGTCTTCGCGCCCCGCCCATTCGCGGGCCAGGCGGGCGTTGCGCGAGGTTTTATCCAGGCGCACGTTGCCGACCACGGTGGTGATGGCGCGGATATTGAGCTCGTCAGGCGAGGCCATGGCCAGGAACAGCGCGACCACGTCATCGGCGCCGGGGTCGGTGTCGATGATCAGGTCGATGGGGGCGGCCTGGAGAGTGGTGGCTGTGGCCATGAAGGCGATTCCTTGTAGCAGGGGCTTGAGCATAGGGGCACTCCTGTTGCCTGGGTAGAGGGTTCCGGGGCCGCGCTGCGGCCCAATCGCCGGCAAGCCAGCTCCCACAGGTACAGCGCCGCCTTCGAGGCTGGTGACATCCCTGTGGGAGCTGGCTTGCCGGCGATCGGGGGCAAAGCCCCCGCCTTCAGAAAGTGACGCCGGAGATGAGGGCGATGTTGCTGTAGGGCTGGCACTCACCGGTACGCACCACCGCGCGGGCACTGCGCGACAGCACCTTGAAATCTTCATGGCTCAGCCATTCGCGCTTGCCCAGCTTGCCCTTCAGTCGCTCGATCTCGACCAGCCCGGGCGGCACCACTTTATGCATTTCTTCAGCCAGTACATGCCGCTCTACCTGCAACTCGCTCAGCACTACCCGCAACACGCTGGCGAAATCCGGCAGACCGGGCGTGATGGCCAGGTCGATCATTTCCACGCCCGGCGGCACCGGCAGCCCAGCATCGCCGATTACCAGGATATCGCCATGCCCCATGCCGGCAATGACCCGCGACAGGGCAACGTTCAGCAAGGGGGTTTTCTTCATGGTGTCAGCTCCGCCAGGTAGGGAATGGACGGCTGGGCACCGGCACGGGTAACCGACAAGGCGGCGGCACGCTGGCCAAAGGCAATGGCCTCGCCCTCCTCCAGCCCCCGAACCAACCCGGCAGCAAAGCCGCCAATGAAGGTATCGCCAGCAGCAGTGGTGTCCAGCGGTTGCACCACAGGCGCCGGGAAATGCTGGTGGCCCTTGGCAGTCACCAGCAAAGCCCCTTGCGCGCCCAAGGTAATGATCACTTTGCCCGCCCCCAGCTGCAGCAAGCGCTCGCCAGCACGCCGGGCACCGTCCTGGTCAGTGACTGCTACCCCGGTCAGGGCTTCGGCCTCGCTTTCGTTAGGCGTGAGGTAATCGATGCGCGCAAACCAGTCCGCCGGCAAGGGGCCGGTGGCCGGCGCCGGGTTCAGGATCACCTGTTTGCCCAGTTCGTGCGCCCTCGTCAGGGTCCAGGCCACGGTGTCGGCCGGCACTTCCAGCTGGCAGATGACCACCTCGGCCGCCTGCAGCAACGCATCAAAGCGCTGTACCGACTGCGGCGTCAGCAGGCCGTTGCCGCCAGGAATGATGACAATGCAGTTCTGGCTGGCAGCATCCACGGTGATCAGTGCCACACCGCTGGACATTCCCGGGCAGGTGCTGACGCCCTGGCAGTCGATGCCCTCGACATACAAGGCCCGGTGCAGTTGCCGGCCATAGTCATCGTCACCCACGTTGCCGATCATCGCCACGCTGCCGCCCAGCCGTGCCACCGCCACGGCCTGGTTGGCGCCCTTGCCGCCCGGCACGGTGAAAAAGCTTTCGCCGGGGAGTGTTTCGCCGGCCCGGGGCAGGCGCTGGGCGCGGGCCACCAGGTCCATATTGAGGCTGCCGACCACCACAACCTTGGCATTCATGACGTTTCCTTAGCGTTAGCGGTAATCGTTGAACAGGTCCGGGCGCGGCCCGGTGGACTCACGCAGCACGATGCGCGGGGCAACAATGCGTTGCTCCGCCGCGCCTTGCCGGGGTGTTCCTATACGTGTCAGCAACAGTGAGGCGGCACTCTCGCCCAGCTCGCGAATCGACTGGCCCACGGTGGTCAACGGCGGATACACGTAGCGGCTCAGTTCGATGTCGTCGAAGCCGATCACCGACAGCTCGCCGGGCACGCTGATATTGCGTTCGGCCGCAGCACGCAGCACGCCAAAGCCGATCATGTCGTTGCCGGCAAAAATCGCCGTGGGCCGCTTGCCCTCCAGTACTTGCGCTGCTGCGGCATGCCCACCCGGGCTGGTGAAGTCGCAGTGCAGCACACGGCTGCCCAGCACCGGCACGCCGACTTCGGCCATGGCACGGCGGAAGCCGTTCAGGCGCAGCTGGGTAACCCCGGTTTCGGCGGGGCCGCCAATATAGGCGACATCGCGGTGGCCAAGCTCCAGCAGATGCTGGGTGGCCAGGTAGGCGCCTTGCTCGTGATCGATGCGCACCAGGTCGGCATCGACGCCCTCCAGTTCACGGTCGACGATAACCATCGGCGTGCGTACGCAGGCCAGGCTTTGCAGCAGGTCGCTGTCCTGGCCCACCGAGGCCACCACCAGGCCATCGATACGCTTCTCCAGCAGCACGCGCAGGTAACTGCGCTGCTTCTGTGGGTTGTCGTCCGAGTTGCACAAAATCACGCAATAGCCGTTGCGTTCGCAGGCGTCTTCAATGCCCCTTGCCAGCTCGGCGAAGTACGGGTTGACGCTGTTGGGCACCAGCAGCCCGATGGTGGCTGTGCTGCGCGCCTTCAGTGAACGCGCCACAGCGCTGGGCACGTAGTCCAGCTCGATAATGGCGGCTTCAACCTTCTGCCGCACGTGTTCGCTCACCGGGCGGGTCTTATTCAATACATGGGACACGGTGGTGTAGGAAATGCCCGCCAATGCCGCGACGTCTTTGATGGTTGCCATAGTGTCAGTTCCGCCGGCCTGCACGCCGGCTACGGTAAGTGTCGAGCACCACGGCGATGACGATCACCGCCCCGGTGATGATGCGTTTGGTCGGCTCGCTGGCGCCAATTTGCGCCAGCCCGGCCGCCAATACGGAAATGATCAGTACGCCAAAGAAGGTGCTGATGACCGAGCCACGCCCGCCCATCAGGCTGGTACCACCAATTACCACGGCGGCGATAACTTGCAGCTCCAGGCCAGAGCCGGCATTGGGGTCGGCTGCTTCCAGGCGCGAAATCTGGAACAGCGCGGCCAGGCCTGCCAGCAGCCCCATCAGGGCGAACACCAGCACTTTGTACGGGCGCGGGTCGATACCTGCCAGGCGTACCGCCTCTTCATTGGTACCGATGCCGATCAGGTAGCGGCCGAACACTGTGCGGGTCAGCACCAGATGGGCCAGTACGATCACCAGCAAGGCGATGATGAACGCTGGCGAAATACCAAAGGCAACCGGGTTGGAAAACCACGCATAGGCATCGCCGATATAGGCGGTGCGCGAGTCGGTGAGCTGGTAGGCCAGGCCGCGGGCCATTTCCAGCACGCCAAGCGAGACGATGAACGACGGAATACGCCAGGCCACGGTAACGCCGCCGGTAATGCTGCCGGCCAGTGCGGCCACGGCCATGCCCAGCAGCGCCGACGGCAGCGGGTCCCAGCCCCAGCCGAGGATGGCCACACTCACGGCAGAAGCCGCCAGGGCCAGCACCGAGCCCACCGACAGGTCGATGCCGCCGATGATCAGCACAAAGGTCATGCCCACCGCCAGCACCATCAGGTCGGGGATCTGATTGGCCAGGGTACTGAAGGTGTTGTACGACCAGAAGTGGCTGCTCAGGAACGAGAACAACACGATCATCGCCAGCAAGGCGCCGGCCAGGCCCAGGTAGGTGCCCAGGCCAAAGTAGGTGCCACTGCGGCGCGCAGGGGCGGCGCCTTGGCTATCGAGCGGGGTGGTTTTCATGCGTCCATCCTGGGGGCTGCATCGTGCAGCAGTGCGTCACGTTTCTGATAACCGGCAAAGGCTGCGGCCAGCAGCTGGTCCTGGCTCCAATGATCACGGTCGAAGGTGTCGATCAGGCGACCGGCCGACAGCACGGCGATGCGGTCGCAAATCAGCATCAGCTCGCGCAGGTCGCTGGACACCACCACCAGCGCCTTGCCCTGGCGCGCCAGTTCGGCCAGCAGGCCATAGATGTCGAACTTGGCACCCACGTCGATGCCTCGGGTGGGCTCGTCGAACAGCAGCACCTGGCAGTCACGCTCCAGCCAGCGGCCAATCACCACCTTCTGCTGGTTGCCGCCAGACAGCTCGCCCACAACCTGGTGGGCGCCGGCGCTGCGAATGCGCATGGCCTGGATCTGGCGCTCGGCCAAGGCCTGCTCTGCCTGGCCGTCAAGCACGCCAGCGCGTGACACCGCGCCCAGGTTGCCCAAGGCGATGTTGGCGCTGATCGACTGCGTCAGCAGCAGGCCCTCGCCTTTGCGGTCTTCGGTAATCAGCGCGATACCCGCCTTTACGGCAGCCTTGGGCGAGTCAATGGTGACGGTTTGTAGTGGTTGGCCGAGCGCGATGCTGCCACTGTCGGCACGGTCGGCGCCGTAGATCAGCCGCAACAGCTCGGTACGGCCGGCACCAATCAGGCCGGATATGCCGAAGATCTCCCCTGCCCTGACCTCAAACGACACCTCGCGCACCTTGTCAGCACGGCTGAGCTTGTCGACCTTGAGCAGCGGCGCACCGATCTGCCGGCGGCCCAGGTCGATATGCTCGCCCAGCTCGCGGCCGACCATCAGGTTGACCAGTTCGGCGCTGCTGTAGCGCTGGATGGGCTCGTCGCACACCAGCTTGCCGTCGCGCAGTACCACGATGCGCTGGGCCACGCGCTGTAATTCCTCGAGGCGATGGGAGATATAAACGATGGCCACGCCCCGCTCGCGCAGGCGCTCGATCTGGGTAAACAGCAACTCCACCTCGCGCGCAGTGAGCATGGCGGTGGGCTCGTCGAAGATCAGCACATGGCAGTCGCCGATCAGGTTGCGGGCAATCTCGACCATCTGCTGATGGCCGATGCCCAGCTCGCCGACCGGGGTATCCGGGTCGATGGCATCGAGCCCGACCTGGGCCATGGCGGCGGTGGCCAGCTGGCGCAGGCGCTTGTGGCTGATCCAGCCAAAACGGCTTGGCAGGTTGTCGAGAAACAGGTTTTCCGCCACGGTCAGCGTCGGCAGCAGGTTCAGCTCCTGCATCACCATGCGCACCCCTAGGCGCTCGGCCTCGCTGCGGCTACCGGGTGCGTAGGCCTGGCCGCGGTAAGTCATGTGCCCGGTGGTGGGTACCTCCAGGCCGCTAATGAGCTTGGACAGCGTACTCTTGCCCGCGCCGTTCTCGCCGGTCAGGGCCAGCACTTCGCCGGCGCGCAGGCTCAGGCTGACCTCGCCGAGCACGGGCTGGGCGTAGGTCTTGCCCAGCCCGCTGGCGGTCAGCACCACTTCATTGGCCGATGCAGCCATGGCCGTTTCTCCTGGCAGCGTCAGGGCTTCTTGGTGATGAGTTCGACCGGGGTCTGGATGACGTTGTCGGCATCCACATCCGGTTTCTCGCCCTTGACCATTTTCAGCGCAGCCTGGATCCCGTACACCGCCTGCTGGCTGGCGGCCTGATCGAGGGTGGCAAGCACGCGACCATCGGCAAGCATCGGCTTGATGGCGTTGATGTTGTCATAGCCCACCACTTGCACCTGGCCGGTCTTGCCGGCGGCGCGCACGGCCGACACGGCGCCCAGGGCCATGCTGTCGTTGCCGGCCAGCAAGGCTTTCAGCTCGGGGTATTCGTTGAGCATGGCGGCGGCGACGGCGTTGCCTTTGTCGATTTCCCAATTGCCGCTTTGTACCGAGACGATTTTCATCTGCGCGGCATCCATGGCGTCCTTGAAGCCGGCGGTGCGCTGCTGGGCGTTGGTGGTGGTCGGCACCCCTTCGATGATGCCCACCTGGTCGCCGGCCTTGAGCTTCTCGTTGGCCAGGTAGTCGCCAACCAGGCGCGCGCCTTTACGGTTGTCGGGGCCAACGAACGGCACGCTGATGCCTTTGCTCTTGAGCAGATCAGGGTCCAGGCGGTTGTCGATGTTGATCACCACCACGCCCTGGTCCATGGCCTTCTTCACCACCGACACCAGCGCCTTGGAATCAGCCGGGGCAATCACCAGCGCCTTGGCGCCGGCATTGACCATCTGCTCGACAATGCGGATCTGCTCGCCAGTATCGGTCTCGTTCTTGATGCCGTTGGCGACCAGGTCGAATTCGTTGGCGTGGGTTTTCTGGTAGTCCTTGGCGCCGTCTTCCATGGTGCGGAAGAATTCGTTGGCCAGTGACTTCATCACCAAGGCGACCTTGGGCTTGTCTTCGGCATGGGCGGCAGACAATGGCAGGGCGAGGGAAAGGGAGGAAACGACAGCGAGGGCCAGCAGACGACCGGGGAACGGCAGTTTCATGGACGATGACTCCGAATCTTGTGTTTTTTATCGGATCGCAAACGTTTGCGTTGACTAACTATGGAAACAGGACCGCGGTTTGTCAAATCCGTTTGGCTTTCGGAGGCCAAGCACTGCTGTGGCCGATTATGCAGATTTTTCCGGAAAACCGAACACCTTTTCCTATTCTTGTTCGGAATTGCGGATGGAAAACTGCCCCTTGTAGGAGCGGCCTTGTGTCGCGATGGGCTGCGCAGCAGTCCCGGCATTGTGTGCTGAAGCCAGCATTCTGGGGCTGCTGCGCAGCCCATCGCGACGCAAGGCCGCTCCCACACAAAGAGCCGTCCGCGCAAGCTGGTACGAAACATGCCTGCAACCCTGCGCGACTCAATAACTATCTCATTAGGAAGAGAGAGAACAATAACGATGAATGCCGCACTTAAAACCTTCGCCCCCAGCGCACTCGCCCTGCTGCTGATCCTGCCAACCACCGCCTCTGCCAAAGAAGCCGAAACCCAGCAGAAGCTGGCCAACGTGGTCATCCTCGCCACTGGCGGTACCATTGCCGGCGCCGGCGCCAGCGCCGCCAACAGCGCCACCTACCAGGCCGCCAAGCTGGGCGTCGACAAGCTGATTGCCGGCGTGCCGGAACTGGCCGACATCGCCAACGTGCGCGGTGAACAGGTGATGCAGATCGCCTCTGAAAGCATCAGCAATGACGACCTGTTGAAACTGGGCAAACGCGTCGCCGAGCTGGCCGACAGCAAGGATGTCGACGGTATCGTCATCACCCACGGCACCGACACCCTCGAAGAAACCGCCTACTTCCTCAACCTGGTGGAAAAGACTGACAAGCCGATCGTGGTGGTCGGCTCGATGCGCCCGGGCACCGCCATGTCTGCCGACGGCATGCTCAACCTGTACAACGCCGTGGCCGTGGCCGGCGACAAGCAGTCGCGCGGCAAGGGCGTGCTGGTGACCATGAACGACGAGATCCAGTCGGGCCGTGACGTGAGCAAGTCGGTCAACATCAAGACAGAAGCCTTCAAGAGCGCCTGGGGCCCGATGGGGATGGTGGTGGAAGGCAAATCCTACTGGTTCCGCCTGCCGGCCAAGCGCCACACGGTCAATTCCGAGTTCGACATCAAGCAGATCAGCAGCCTGCCACAGGTGGACATTGCCTATGGCTATGGCAACGTGACTGACACCGCCTACAAGGCATTGGCGCAGAACGGTGCCAAGGCGCTGATCCATGCCGGTACCGGCAACGGTTCGGTGTCGTCGCGGGTGGTGCCGGCGTTGCAGGAGCTGCGCAAGAACGGCGTGCAGATCATCCGCTCGTCGCACGTCAACCAGGGTGGTTTCGTGCTGCGCAACGCCGAACAGCCGGATGACAAGAACGACTGGGTGGTGGCCCACGACCTGAACCCGCAAAAGGCGCGGATTCTGGCGATGGTCGCCATGACCAAGACCCAGGACAGCAAAGAGCTGCAGCGGATTTTCTGGGAGTACTGAGTACCTCGCCGCCATCCCCTGTAGGAGCGGCCTTGTGCCGCGAATGGGCTGCGAAGCGGCCCCAGGATTTGAGCTTCGCCGCAGAAATCGCCGGGGCTGCTGTGCAGCCCATTTGCGGCACAAGGCCGCTCCTACAAGATCAGAAGAACGTTATGGCGCGATGCGTTTCAGGTCATTCAGCAACGCCATCAGTTGCTGCAGCTTCTCTTCACCAAACTGCGCCTGAATCTTCTGGTAGTTGGCCTCCATCCCTTCCTTCATCGAGGCAAAGCACGCCTCCCCGCCTTCGGTCAGGCTGACGAACACCCGCCGTTGGTCCTGCGCCGCCTTTTGCCGCCGCACCAGCCCGTCACGCTCCAGCCGCCCCAGCACCCCGGTCATGCTCGGCTTGAGGATGCAGGCCAGCTCCGCCAGCTGGTAATTCTCCAGCTCACCCTGCTGCTTGAGGATGCGGATTACCCGCCATTGCTGCTCGGTCAGGTCGTGCTCATTCAGCAGCGGCCTGAAAAATGCCATCGCGGCTTCGCGAGCCTGCAAAAGGCTTAGCGTGAGCGAAGGTTGTGTCTTGGTCATGGTCAAGCCTGTGGTTTTTCTCAATTCACAAATTTAAGGGCATGCAGGCTGGAAAGTGCAATCTGTTCCACGGAAAACCCATTCAGGCCACGCGCCTCAGCTGCCACCATCCGGTACAAACAACAACAGCAACCGGGTGAGCCAACTTGGCCATATCACTGCAATGCGGCCTGCCGCTGCCGGTACTCCCCGGGCGTGAGCTTGGCGTAGCGATTGAAGAAGCGGCTGAAATAGGCCGGGTCCTTGAAGCCGAGCTGGTAACAGATTTCGTTGGCCGTGCTACCGGAAAACAACAGCAAACGCTTGGCCTCCTGCATCAGCCGTTCCAGCACCAGGCGTTTGGACGGCAGGTCGGCGATGCGCCGGCATACATCGTTCAGCCGCGCCTCGGTGACGCCGATCTGCTGCGCGTAGCGGGCCAGCGGCCAATGCTCCAGGTAATGCGCTTCGATCAGCGCATTGAAACGGTGAAAGATCTTCAAGTCTTCATGCCGCGCCGGGGTCGATTCCAGCGAGTGGGGGCACAAGCGCAGCAAGCTGATCATGATCAACCGGGTCAGCGACTGCAACGCCGCCTCGCGCCCTGGTTGCTGCGTGGCAAATTCATCGCTCAATGCTTCCAGCCAGCCTTGCAGGCGCTGCGCCTCGGCCTTGAATTCGGCCGGCAGGTTGCCCAGCGCCACACAGGCCGGCTGCACCTGCATGCCTGCCGGCAGCAGGCTGGCATCGGCTTCGATCAGTTGCCACACCAGTTGCTGGCGTACGGTCAGCACATGCCCATCGCTGTCAGCTTCGGTGACGAACGCGTGGGCGACCGTGGGCGGTGTGAGGAAGAACATCGGCCCTGCCTCGATGTACTGCTGGTCGTCCAGATACACCCGCACCGTCCCCGACTTCACGTAATGCACCTGGAAGAACCGGTCATGCCGGTGCACCGGCATATTGCGCCCGAAAAAGCCCGCCAGGTTGCCCAGCCGGTCGTAATGCACCTCGCTGTCGCTGTAGCGCTGGTCGTACACCTGGCCGATGTTGATGTTCGGTATCGGATGCCGGTCGCTCATGGCTGCTTGCTCGCAAATCGATTGACCCTGTTGACGATGGCCCATGGTGCCTTGCCTTGCCGGCAGGCGCCACTGGCCACCCCTTGACCATCGTTAACATATTAACTATAACATTAACACATTAACGAAATCCGCAGGACGGCCACCGCCCTGCACTGCCAGGAGAAGAGCATGAGCCATGCCCTGCATGACGTTGCCAGCGGCACCCTGTTCGGCGTCGCGCTGAACTACCAGGGTTTGCTGCAGCAGTACCAAGCGGCGTTCGTCGCAGCACCGTACAAGCAACTGCCGGTCAAGCCGGTGTTGTTCGTCAAAACCCCGAACACCCACAACCGGCATGAAGGCCAGGTGGTGTTCCCGGCCGGCGTGCAGCGCGTGCAACCCGGCCCGGCGCTGGGCGTGGTGATTGGCAAGGACGCCAGCCGCGTCAGCGTGGCGCAAGCCCTGGAGCATGTGGTGGGCTACACCATCGTCAACGAAGTGAGCCTGCCCGAAGACAGCTACTACCGCCCGGCAGTCAAGGCCAAGTGCCGTGATGGTTTTTGCCCGGTCGGCCCTGAACTGGTGCCCGCCAGCCAAGTGGCCAACCCCGATGCCCTGGGCCTGCGCCTGTATGTGAATGGCGAACTGCGCCAGCACAACAACACCGCCAACTGCGTACGCACGGTGGCGCAGCTGATTGCCGAAATCAGCGAGTTCATGACCCTGCACGCCGGCGACATCCTGATCACCGGCACCCCCGAGGGCCGCGTCGATGTACAGCCAGGTGACCGCGTCGACATCGAGATCGACGGCCTGGGCAAGCTGACCAACTACATCGTCGCCGAGTGAGGAATTACCTGTGAAACACGCCCGTATCCAGTTCGACGGCCAGGCCCACGATGTCACCGTCGAAGACGATCACTTGCGCCTGGCCGACGGCCGCCTGGTGCATCAGGACCAGGTCACCTGGCTGCCACCCGCCACCGGCAGCATGTTCGCCCTGGGCCTGAACTACGCCGACCACGCCAGGGAGCTGGCCTTCGCGCCGCCCACCGAACCGTTGGCTTTCATCAAGTCGCCAGGCACCTACACCGGCCACAACCAGGTCACCTGGCGCCCGGACAGCGTCGAATACATGCACTACGAGTGCGAGCTGGTGGCGGTGATCGGCAAAGCGGCGAAGAACGTCAAGCGTGAGGACGCCCTGGCCTACGTTGCCGGCTACACCGTGTGTAACGACTACGCCATCCGCGACTACCTGGAGAACTACTACCGCCCCAACCTGCGGGTGAAAAACCGCGACGCCACCACCCCGGTCGGCCCATGGATCGTCGATGCGGCCGATGTGCCGGACGTCAGAAACCTGAAGCTGCGTACCTGGATCAACGGTGAGCTGAAGCAGGAAGGCACCACGGCGGACATGATCTTCGACATCCCGCACCTCATCGAATACTTCTCCAGCTTCATGACCCTGCAACCGGGCGACATGATCGCCACCGGTACGCCAGAAGGCCTGGCCGATGTGGTGCCGGGTGATGAAGTGGTGGTGGAAGTGGAAGGCGTCGGTCGCCTGGTCAACCGTATCGTCAGCGAAGCTGACTTCTTCAAGAACAACAAGGCATGAGCAGCATGATCAAGCACTGGATCAACGGCCGTGAGGTCGAGAGCAAAGACACCTTCATCAACTACAACCCGGCCACCGGCGACGCCATCTGTGAAGTCGCCAGCGGTGGCGCCGAGGAAGTGGCCCAGGCGGTGGCTGCGGCCAAGGAAGCCTTCCCCAAGTGGGCCAACACCCCGGCCAGGGAACGTGCCCGGCTGATGCGCAAGCTGGGTGAGCTGATCGAGCAGAACGTGCCGAAACTGGCCGAGCTGGAAACCCTCGACACTGGCTTGCCGATCCACCAGACCAAGAACGTGCTGATCCCGCGTGCCTCGCACAACTTCGACTTCTTCGCCGAAGTGTGCACGCGCATGGATGGCCACACCTACCCGGTCGACGACCAGATGCTCAACTACACCCTGTACCAGCCGGTGGGTGTGTGCGGCCTGGTAAGCCCATGGAACGTGCCGTTCATGACCGCCACCTGGAAGACTGCGCCGTGCCTGGCGCTGGGCAACACCGCCGTGCTGAAGATGAGCGAGCTGTCGCCGCTGACCGCCAACGAACTGGGCCGCCTGGCTGGAGAAGCCGGCATCCCCAACGGCGTGCTGAACGTGATTCAGGGTTACGGCGCTACCGCCGGCGATGCACTGGTCCGCCACCCCGATGTGCGCGCCATTTCCTTCACCGGCGGCACCGCCACCGGCAAGAAGATCATGCAGACCGCTGGCCTTAAAAAGTACTCGATGGAACTGGGCGGCAAGTCGCCGGTGCTGATCTTCGAGGACGCCGACCTGGAACGTGCACTGGACGCCGCGCTGTTCACCATCTTCTCGCTGAACGGCGAACGCTGCACCGCCGGCAGCCGCATCTTCATCCAGGAAAGCGTGTACCCGCAGTTTGTCGCCGAGTTTGCGGCGCGCGCCAAGCGCCTGATCGTAGGTGACCCGACCGACCCGAAAACCCAGGTTGGCTCGATGATCACCCAGCAGCACTACGACAAGGTTACCGGCTACATCCGCATTGGCATCGAAGAAGGTGCGCGCCTGGTCGCCGGGGGCCTGGAGCGCCCGGCCAACCTGCCGGCGCACCTGGCCAAAGGGCAGTTCATCCAGCCCACCGTGTTCGCCGACGTGAACAACAAGATGCGCATTGCCCAGGAAGAAATCTTCGGCCCGGTGGTGTGCCTGATCCCGTTCAAGGACGAAGCCGAGGCGCTGCAACTGGCCAACGACACCGAGTACGGCCTGGCCTCGTACATCTGGACCCAGGACATCGGCAAGGCCCATCGGCTGGCGCGGGGCATCGAGGCTGGCATGGTGTTCATCAACAGCCAGAACGTGCGCGACCTGCGCCAGCCGTTCGGCGGCGTGAAAGGTTCCGGGACCGGGCGTGAGGGTGGGCAGTACAGCTTCGAGGTCTTTGCAGAGATCAAGAACGTGTGTATTTCCATGGGTAGCCACCACATCCCGCGCTGGGGCGTATGACCTGATCCTGCAAGGCTGATGCTGTCCCTGTAGGAGCGGCCTTGTGCCGCTCCTACAAGGGACCGGGTCAGCCCCAAAACAACAACAGCGTCTTATCGGAGACCCCCATGGGCAAACTCGCTCTCACTGCCAAGATTACCCATGTACCGTCCATGTACATGTCCGAACTGCCAGGCCCGCGCCAAGGCTTTCGCCAGGCGGCCATCGACGGGCATCACGAAATCAGCCGCCGTTGCCGTGAGCTGGGCGTGGACACCATCGTCGTGTTCGACACCCACTGGCTGGTCAACGCCAACTACCACGTGCTGTGCGGGCCTCATTTCGAGGGCGTGTACACCAGCAACGAACTGCCGCACTTCATCAGCAACATGCCCTACGCCTTCCCCGGCAACCCCGAGCTGGGCAAGCTGCTGGCCGAGGAGTGCAACCGCTTCAACGTCGAAACCATGGCCCACCACGCCACCACCCTCGCCCCGGAATACGGCACCCTGGTGCCCATGCGCTACATGAACCAGGACCAGCACTTCAAGGTGATTTCGGTGTCGGCACTGTGCACCTCGCACTACCTGGCCGACAGTGCCCGCCTGGGCTGGGCCATGCGCAAGGCAGTAGAAGACCACTACGACGGCACTGTGGCATTCCTGGCCAGCGGCTCGCTGTCCCATCGCTTTGCGCAGAACGGCCAAGCGCCGGACTTCGCCACCAAGGTGTGGAGCCCGTTCCTCGAAACCCTCGACCACCGTGTGGTGCAAATGTGGCAGGACGGCGAGTGGGAAGCGTTCTGCGGGATGCTGCCGGAGTACGCCGCCAAAGGCCACGGTGAAGGTTTCATGCACGACACGGCAATGCTGCTGGGTGCGCTGGGCTGGTCCGATTACGACGGCAAGGCCGAAGTGGTAACGCCCTACTTCGGCTCTTCCGGCACCGGCCAGATCAACGCGATCTTCCCGGTCACCCCGCAGGACGGTGGCGCCATCCCCGCTGCCCAGGCCGCCAACCCGGCCGCCGGGGTGCCCACCAGCCGCCTGTAACCCACCCGTTCGCGGCTGGTCGCCCTGGCGGGTGGCCAGCCGCCCCTCATCGAGGAGGCCCCCATGCCACATCTGGTTCTGCTCTACACCCCCGACCTTGAAACCGACGCCGACATCCCGGGCCTGTGCCGGGCCCTGGCCGACACCATGCTCGAACAGCGTGATGGTGAAGGCAAAGCCGTGTTCCCCACCGGCGGTACCCGCGTGCTGGCCTACCCCGCCGCCCATTGCGCGGTGGCCGACGGCAAAGGCGAATACGGCTTTCTGTACGCCAACCTGCGCATGGCCACCGGCCGTAGCGCCGAGGTGCACAAAGCCGTGGGCGACAGCTTGCTGGCGGTGTTGAAAGCCCGCCTGGACCCACTGCTGCAGCAACGCCCGATCGGCATCACCGTGCAGATCGACCACAGCACCGCCCAGGTCTACGACGCCAAGCACAGCACCTTGCACCCACTGTTCAATCGCTAGCGCCCCGGCTCAAAACCAAGCCCTCCCTGACTCATTACAGAACAAGTACAAAAACATGAGCACACTCGAACACGCCTCGCCGCGCGAGGCACACGTTGTACGGGCCAACAGTACCCATCGGGCAGTCACCTGGCGGCTGATGCCGCTACTGCTGGTGTGCTACCTGTTCGCCCACCTGGACCGCATCAACATCGGCTTCGCCAAGATGCAGATGAGCCAGGACTTGCACTTGTCCGACACGGTCTATGGCCTGGGCGCCGGGCTGTTCTTCATTGCCTATGCGCTGTTTGGCGTCCCCAGCAACCTGATGCTCGACCGCGTTGGCCCACGCCGCTGGATCGCTTGCCTGATGGTGGTGTGGGGGCTGTTGTCGACCAGCATGCTGCTGATCGAAAGCAGCAGCGCGTTCTACCTGTTGCGCTTTGCCCTGGGCGCGGCCGAGGCCGGGTTCTTCCCCGGGATCCTGGTGTACCTCAACCGCTGGTACCCGGCCGGGCGCCGCGCCCAGGTCACCGCGCTGTTCGCCATTGCCGTGCCGTTGGCCGGAGTGGTTGGCGGGCCGGTGTCCGGCGCGATCCTGGCCTTCATGCACGACACGGGCGGGCTGCGTGGCTGGCAGTGGATGTTCCTGCTCGAAGGTGCGCCGGTGGTGTTGCTCGGCCTGGTGGTACTGGCCGTTTTGCCGGAACACTTCGAGCGGGTGAGCTGGCTGAATGAGCAGCAGAAAGCCACGCTGCGCGCGCAATTCGGTGAGGAAGAACAGCGCAAGCCAGTAACCTCGTTCGGCGCCATTTTCGCCAGCCGGGCGCTGTGGCTGCTGGTGGCGGTGTATTGCGCGGTCATGCTGGCGGTCAACACCCTGGCGTTCTGGATGCCCAGCCTGATTCACAGTGCCGGAGTGGCCAGCGACGCCAGTGTCGGCCTGCTCAGCGCTGTGCCGTACGTGGCCGGTTGCGTGTTCATGCTGGCGTGCGGGCGCTCCAGCGACCGCCACCGCGAGCGCCGCTGGCACTTGTGCGTACCCCTGCTGATGGCCGCCGCCGGCATTGCCATTGCCGCGATTGCGCCCGGGCAGGCGGTGCCGGTAATGGCCGGCCTGGTGCTGGCCGGCATGGGCGCCAGTGCTGCGCTGCCGATGTTCTGGCAACTGCCGCCAGCGTTTCTCAACGCCCGCACCCAGGCCGCCGGCATTGCCCTGATCAGCTCACTGGGCAGCATCGCCTCGTTCTTCACGCCCTACTTCATCGGCTGGGTGCGCGACACCACCCACAGCGCCAGCCTGGCCCTGTACGTACTCGCCGTATTCATCGCCCTCGGCGGCCTGCTGGTGCTGCGCACCCACGCTGCCATCGTCAACCCTTGAATCAAGAGACCGCCCCCATGCTAGACAACGCTTTCATCCAGCACGCCGCCGAACGCCTCGACCAGGCCGAACGCTGCCGCGAGCAAGTGCGCCAGTTCTCGCTGGAGCAACCGGCAATCACTATCGAAGACGCCTACGCCATCCAGCGCGCCTGGGTGGCAAAAAAGATCGCCGCCGGGCGCAAGCTGGTGGGCCACAAGATCGGCCTGACCTCGCGCGCAATGCAGGTGTCGTCGAACATCACCGAGCCCGACTACGGCGCCTTGCTCGACGACATGCTGTTCGACGAAGGCAGCGACATCCCGTTCGAGCGCTTCATCGTGCCGCGCGTTGAAGTGGAGTTGGCGTTCATCCTCGGCAAGCCGCTCAAAGGCCCGAACGTCACCGTTTTCGATGTACTGGACGCCACCGAGTGGGTAATCCCGGCGCTGGAGATCATCGACGCGCGCATCCAGCAGGTAGACCCGCAAACTCAGGCCACCCGCAAGGTGTTCGACACTATCTCCGATAACGCTGCCAATGCCGGCGTGGTGATGGGTGGGCGGGCCGTGCGCCCCACCGAAATCGACCTGCGCAAGGTACCGGCGGTGCTCTACCGCAATGGCGTGATCGAGGAATCTGGGGTCAGCGCCGCCGTGCTCAACCACCCGGCCAAAGGCGTTGCCTGGCTGGCCAACAAGCTGGCGCCGTACGACGTCACCCTGCAGCCCGGCCAGATCATCCTCGGGGGTTCGTTCACCCGCCCGGTCGCCGCGCGCCCCGGGGACACCTTCCACGTCGACTACGACATGCTCGGCTCCATTGCCTGCCGCTTCGTTTAAGGACCTGCCCATGGACATGCCCATCAACCACTTCAAGCAACGCCTGCGCAGCGGTGAACCGCAAATCGGCCTGTGGCTCGGCCTAGCCGATGCCTACTGCGCCGAGTTGGCCGCCAATGCCGGTTTCGACTGGCTGCTGATCGACGGCGAACACGCGCCCAACGACCTGCGCGGCATGCTCGCGCAGTTGCAGGCGGTGGCGCCCTACGCCAGCCAGGCGGTGATCCGCCCGGTGATCGGCGATACCGCGCTGATCAAGCAGGTGCTGGATATCGGCGCACAGACCTTGCTGGTGCCGATGGTGGAAACTGCCGAACAGGCGCAGCAACTGGTCAAGGCCATGCATTACCCGCCCAAGGGCATTCGCGGGGTGGGCAGCGCGCTGGCGAGGGCTTCACGCTGGAGCAACATCCCCGGCTACCTGGACCACGCCGATGAGCAGATGTGCCTGCTGGTGCAGATCGAGAACAAGGAAGGCCTGGCCAACCTGGACGAGATCGTTGCGGTGCAGGGTGTGGATGGCGTGTTCATCGGGCCTGCGGACCTGAGTGCGGCCATGGGGCATCGTGGCAACCCCGGGCACCCGGAGGTGCAGGCGGCGATCGAGGACGCCATCGTGCGTATCGGCAAGGCGGGCAAAGCCGCCGGCATTCTCAGTGCCGATGAGAAGCTGGCGCGACGCTACATCGAGCTGGGTGCGGCGTTTGTCGCGGTGGGTGTGGATACCACGGTGCTGATGCGCGGGCTGCGCGAGCTGGCGGGGAAGTTCAAAGGTACAGTGGTAGTCCCCAGTACCGGGGGTGGTGTCTACTGAGGCTTCTGGTTGGATGGCACCGGCTTTGCCGGTGCCATCCAAAACAAGGTTCAGATGTTGATAAGCGCCTTGAGCACGGTCTTGAAAGTCTCCAGCTGCTGTTCACTGAACTGCCCGAACACCTTGTCCTGCTGTTGCCGGGCAATGGTCCACAACGCCTCGGTCTCGTCCACGCCCTTCACCGACAACCGCACACGCCCCTCGTCATCGGCAATCAGCCCTTTGCGCTTGAGGTTGGCCACCGCTTCCTCGATCTCCCGCGCCGGCATCGCCACTTCGCGTTGCAGGTCGTTCAGGCTCAGGCCCGCATCGTTCTCCAGCACCATCAGCATGCGTGCCTCGCTGGTGCGCAGGCCCGTGCACAACTGGCGTGGCTGGTAGTCAGCCTGGTAGGCACGCAACGCCTGGGTCATCAGGTAGTACAGGTTGTGCTGCAGGCGGCCCTGGAAGTGGCTGCTAGGTGCCTGCCCCTCTGCGCGTTGGGTCATGCGGGTATGCGGCAGTACCATTGAATAGGCGCCCTGGTGGTACAGCAGCGGCGAGCGGCCAAAGTCATCAAAGGCCACCACCTTGCCCACCAGGATCCAGTGATCGCCACCGTCCAGTTGCTGGTACTTTTCACACTCGAAGCGCGCCGCGCAATCGGCGAACAATGGCGCGCCGCCAGTGCCGGTCTCGTTGTCGATACCCGCAAAGCGGTCTTCCTTTGGCCGGGCGAAGTTGTTGGACAGGTCGATCTGGTCCGCTGCCAGAATGTTCACGGCAAAGTGCGAGGCCTCTTCGAACACTTCATGGCTGGTGGAGCGCTTGTCGATGCTCCACAGGATCAGCGGCGGGTCCAGCGACACCGAGTTGAAGCTGTTGGCGGTAACGCCGACCTTGCGGCCACTGGGGCCGGCGGCAGTCACCACGGTCACGCCGGTGGCGAAATTGCCCAAGGCGCGGCGGAAGGCACGTGAATCGAAGGTTTCATTGGACATGCAAGACTCCCGGGCAGGCCTGGCAGCCTGCCCTGTTTGTTGTTGTGCTTGTAAGGGATGGGTGAAAACAGGTGGCGGCTCAGACCATCGCCGGGTCAGGCTCCAGGCCCATCAGCTCGCGGCCGAGGATTTGCGCGCACACGTCGTAATCGGTGTAGGCATGGGCGCCAGTCATGTGCGAATCGCGGAACAGCCGCTGCAGTTCGTTGCTCTCGAACCAGGCGCCACCACCGGCCGCTTCCATCAGGCGGTCGACGGCCTGGATGCACATCTTCACGGCGTAGCCCTGGTTGGTACGCCAGAAGGCCAGCGTGCCACGCGACGGGTATTCGTGGCGGGCGCTGTGCTCGGCAATCTCGTCCCAGCTCTTTTCCAGCAGTGCCCGGGCGGCAGCCACCTGGTGGGTCGACTCGGCCAGGCGCATCAGCGCAGGAGTGGCGGCGCCCACGGCAGCACCGGTGTAGGCACGCACCCGGTTACGGGTTTTCTCGCGGAACACCTCCAGCATGCGCTCGGCAACGCCCAGGCTGACCGTGGAGAAGCCGCTGGCAAAATACGGGCGATACGGGGCGAAGAAAATCTTGCTGTCGGGGTACAAGCCAAAGCCCGCCGACTTGCCCTCCATCATGTCCTTGGCCTTCTGGATGCGGTGCTCGGGCACGAAGGCATCACGTACGATCAGTGTCTTGCTGCCACTGCCGCGCATGCCCACGGCATACCAGTCGTCACGGATTTCATAGTCGCTGCGTGGCAGGATGGCGAAGCAATAGTCCTGAGTGCCTTCGGCATTCTTGCGGCGGAAACCGAGAATCGCCCATTCGGCGTGGTCGCAACCGGAGCTCCAGCCCATTTCGCCGCTGAACGACACGCCACCCTCGACCTCTTCGGTGCGGCCGAACGGCGCGATACTGCTGCTGGCTGTAGCATCCGGGTCGCTGCCCCATACCTCTTGCTGTAGCTTGGGCGAGAACATTGCCATCTGGTGGCTGTGGGTGCAGAGCAGGCTCATGGCCCAGGCTGTGCTGGCGCAGGCCCCCGCCAGCAAGGCGATGCACTGGGCGAATTCCGGCAGGGTGATTTCCATGCCGCCATAGTGTTTGGGCAGAAAAGCGCGGTGCATGCCGATGCTTTTCAGCAAGGCGATGTTCTCTGCCGGCACGCTGCGGTCCTGCTCTGCACGCATGGCATTGGCGGCGATGGTCGGCAGGACGGATTTCAGGTCTTCCAGCAGGGGGTTTGGCTGTTTCATGAGCGGTCTCTTTCTTATTGGATTCGAAGACGCGGTCAGTATGTGAGGGGCGATGGGGCGGCGGAATGCACGTTACGAGGGGAACATTGCACTTTCCATGGCGCGCTGAAATTGCACTGCAACAAGCATTGACCCGTGCATTTTCGATCACCACAATCCCCCCTCAAGACGCGCGCGGCCCGCCGCGCCCCTGACGGAGTGATGCTGTTGAAAGACCTTTCCCCTTCTGCGGTGCGTGTGTGCGACGCCGCCGTCGGCCACTTCGCCGAGTACGGCTACGACGCCTCTTCGCTGAACGAAATCGCCCAGCTGGCGGGCATGCGCAAGGCATCGCTGTATGCGCACTTCGCCAACAAGGACGCCTTGTTCGTGGAGGTGTTCCAGCGTGCGCTGGCGCAGGAAACAGCCTTTGTCGAGCACGGCTTCGCGCAGGAAGGCCGCGACGGCCTGGCGCCGGGGCACTGGCTGGCGCTGCACCTGGCTGAGCGTTATCGCGACTCGGCCGAGCTGCGCTTTGTGTTGCGCACAGCGTTCCTGCCCCCATCGGGTATCAAGCCGATTGTGACTTCGGGCTTCGAAAAATACCTGGAGGGCATACGAGAAGGGTTCTGCCAGGCCCTGCAAACTCGCCACCGCTGGGCTGATGAGCAGCACAGCCGCCTGGCGCTGTATGCCGATGCCTACCTGGGCATCATCGACAGCCTGTATGTAGAGCTGATGTACGCAGGCCCCGACGCCTATGAGCGGCGCGCGGCAGCACTGCTGAAAGTGCTGGAAGACTCGCTGTCGCTTAACCGCTGACGGCGGGTGCGTCAGGGTTTGATCTTCTTCATTTCATCCAGCAGCTGCATCAGTTGCTGCAGCTTGTCCTCGCCAAACTGGGCGAGGATCTTGTCGTAGTTGCGTGTCATCTCCTCGCTCATCGCCAGAAACGCTTGCTGGCCGGCCTCGGTCAGGCTGATGAACACCCGGCGCTGGTCCTCCGGCGACTTGCGCCGTGCCACGATGCCGTCACGCTCCAGGCGCTTGAGCACACCGCTCATGCTGGGCTTGAGGATACAGGCCAGCTCCGCCAACTGATGGCTTTCCAGCTCGCCTTGCTGGCGCAGGATACGGATTACCCGCCATTGCTGCTCGGTCAGGTCATGGGCATTCAGCGCCGGGCGGAAGAACGCCATGGTGGCTTCGCGCGCCTGCAGCAAGGTCAGGGTCAGGGAGGGTCTTGGTGTGGTCATGCGGGCTCAAGGAGGCTGGAAATATCAAACCGGCGAGTATGCCAGTGCACAATCATTAATACATTAATAGAATGATTTCTACCCATTTCCAGTCAGCAGGCGGCGTCATGATCACCCTCGAGAGCCCCACCTACTACTCGGCGACCAAGAAGTACAACCTGAGCTTCCCAACCCTGGAACGTGACATCGAGGCCGATGTCGTGGTGATCGGTGGCGGCTTCTCCGGCATTAACACTGCCCTGGAGCTGGCGGAACAAGGCGTGACCAATATCGTCGTGCTCGAGGCCCGTTACCTGGGCTACGGCGGCAGCGGGCGCAACGGCGGGCAGATCATGGCGGGCATCGGCCACGATCTGGAGAAGATTCGCAGCAGCGTCGGCGATCAGGGCGTGAGGGATATTTTCGAAGTCAGCGAACTGGGCGCCGGCATCATCAAGGACCGCATCGCCCGCTACGCCATAGACGCCGACTTCTGCCACGGCTATGGCTACATGGGCTTCAACCGCCGCCAGGAACAGACCCTGCGCAAATGGGAGAAGGCGTTCAAGGCGATCAATACACGCGACGAGATCCGTTTTCTCGGTGGCAGCGAAGTGCGCCAGATCATCGGTAGCAACGCCTACAGCAGCGCCCTGCTGCACATGGGCGGTGGCCATGTACATTCGCTGAACCTGCTGCTGGGCGAAGCGCAGGCACTGGTCGGCCATGGTGCGCGCATCTTCGAACACAGCCCGGCCCTGGAAGTGACCTACGGCGAGCGCATCACGGTCCGCACCGGCCGTGGCTCGGTACGCGCCAGCAAGCTGCTGTGGGCGTGCGACAGCTTCCTCAACAAGCTGGAGCCGCAGCTGCACGCACGCACCATCAACACCTATGCCTTCCAGATGATGACCGAGCCGTTGCCGGATGAGCTGATCGAGCGCATCAGCCCGATACGCGGGGCTTACAGCGACATCCGCCCGGTCATCGACTACTACCGGGTCACCCGCGAGAACCGCCTGCTGTTTGGCGCCGCCACGCCCTTCGTCGAGCACTTCCCGCTGGACCTGAAGGCCTGGAACCGCGCCCTGATGCTGAAGATTTTCCCCTACCTGAAAGACGTGCGCATCGACCTGGCCTGGGGCGGCCCGATGGCCACCAGTGCCAACCTGTTTCCGCAGATAGGCACCCTCGACAACCGCCCCAACGCTTTCTATGTGCAGGGCTACTCCGGCTTTGGCGTCACGCCCAGCCACATCATTTGCAAGATACTCGCCGAGGGTATGCAGGAGGGATCGAAGCGCTATGACCTGGTCAGTTCGGTCAAGCATGCGCGCATCTTCGGCAAGGACCATTTCCGCCCGCTGCTGCTCACTGCCGGCAAGACCGTGCACCAGCTGTCGGGCTACTTCAACGGCCGTCGCTGAGCCGCCGCCAAGTGACTTGCGGGCCTCATCGCCGGCAAGCCAGCTCCCACAGGTACATCACAGGCCTGAGGATGCGCAAAATACCTGTGGGAGCTGGCTTGCCGGCGATGAGGCCCGCACAAGCAGCACCATCACACTCAAACCATCGCCTGCGCCCGGTAGTCCTTGGGCGAGCGTTCGAACTGTTTCTTGAACGAGCGGCTGAAATGCGCCGAGTCGGTAAACCCCCACTTGTAGGCGATCGAGGTAATCGACTCGCTCCTGAAAAACGGGTTGGCCAGGTCATCCGCACTGCGCTTCAGGCGTGCCCGCTGAATGTAGCGGCACACGCTATCGCCCTCCTCCTCGAACAGCCGGTACAGGTGACGCACCGAGATGTTCAGGCGACCGGCCAGGTTGGACGGGGTCAGCCCGGGCTGTGACAGCGACTCGTCGATCACCTGCTGCACGTAGCCGCGCAAGTTGGCACCGTTCAAAGCCCCAAAGTTGCCCGGCGCTTCGCCATTGCGCTCGAAGCCCGGCTCCAGCAGGGCGATGAAGGCGGTCTGCAGCGCATCACCCTGGGCGCCATCGCCGCTCACGTTACCGTCCTTGCACAGCTGGTCCATCAGCACATGCAGCATGCGCCCGCAGGCGTTGCTCGAGGAGATCTTGCCAAACATCGGGCCGCTGCCTTGCACGTACTTGCGTACCTGCTCACGCGACAGGGCCAGCGAGACATGTTCGATCAACCCACTGGGGGTGATTTCGCAGCGCCCGACCGAATCCATCAGCAGCAGCTCACCCGGCGCCAGGCTGACCTGCATGCCCCCCTGGGACACGGTGGAATGCCCCGCACGCTGGCTGACCAGGAAACAATGCTGGTCATCGTCAAGGGTCGGGTTTTCGCCCAGCCGGCGGATGTTGCCGGCGTTGGTGCGCAGGTTGGCCAGCGGCAGGCCGGCGCGGGAAAAGGTGGAAATTTCGCCGATGAACAGCGAGTGATTGGACGCAAGCTCCGTCTCGAAACGGCCACAGATCTGTTGCATGGCCGTGGTCCAGCGTTCCAGCCCCTGACGGTTGGATTGTTGAGTATGCATGGCTGCCCTCGACGCAGGATTTGTTGTTATGCGCACATTGTTAACATGTTATCTATGTGCGCACAACTGTCATCATTCGTCGGTTGATACAGCAAGGCATATGCCAGTTTGCGTCAAAGGTTGGGTAGCAAAGTGTTGAACTGGGCCAGGCTGGCCATCAGGTGCGCCCGCTGTTGTGGGCTGATGGGGATGTAGCGGCGAAACGCTGGCATGCGGTTGACCACTTCGCTACCGCCCATGTGCTCCAGCGTCAGCAGCCATTGGCCGTCGCGCCAGGCCAAGGTCAGGCGCTTGAAATCCAGCGGCATCAGCGCCGCCACCAGTGCGGCCTGCTGCATCAACCGGTCGCGCAGTCGGGCGAAGCGCGCCCGGTCGCCCTTGCGGTACACACAGGCCAGGCCGGTACGGCGTAGCGCACCGGTATGGCGCAGCTCCAGGCTGACCTCGCCCCCTTGCGGAGCAGGCAACTGCAGCTGGAACTCACAGGTGACGATGTGCATCAGCAGGTGGGCCTCGACGCGTTCGTGCACCGTGGCCTGCCAGCCCTGGACCGGGTCGTGGATCACCCCGGCAGCCACCAGGTTCTGCTGCCCCAGGTTGCGCGCCAGGCATGCCAGCGTGGCGCCTGGGCGATAGCCTGAGGGCGCCCGGGGCGCCAGCAAGCGTTCACGCAAATTTCTGATCATGCAGCACGTGCTCCACGGCGTGGCCAGGCTCGGCAGCAAACTCTTTCTCGAGCACATCCTCGACCCGCGCCGGCTTGAACGGGTTGACCTTCTGCACGCACAGCGTCCAGAACAATGCATAGGCCGCAGTGGCGCCAAGCATGACGGCGAACGGCACGTAGACATCGGCAGGGTTCATGCCCGGCGGTGTGATGAACGCCATGCCGATGAGGATACCGCTGCTGGAGAAGATCTGCGGTAACGGGAACAGCGGCGAGCGGTAGGCACGCGGCAGGTCTGGGCGGCGGATGCGCAATATCACCACCGACAGGGTCACCAGCAGGTAGGCGGTGCTCCAGGCGCATACGGCGGCCAGCACCAGGTGCAGGATGTTGTCCGGGTTGCCGCCCAGGTACCAGGCATGCAGGCAAGGGATCAACGCCACCACCAGGATGCACAGCAGCGGCGTCTTGAAGCGCGGGTGCAGGTAGGTGAACACCTTGGGCAATGCGCCGTCGACCGCCATGCCGTAAAGAATACGTGGCACACCGGCCATCAGCGTGTTGATGGTGGCGGCGCCGGCGAACAAGAAGCCGATACCCAGCCACACCGGGCCGATATCACCCATCACCTGCTCGGCGAAGCGTGGGATGGCCATGGGCGTGTCCAGCAGGTGCACGCCGCTGGCGGCATCCAGCACCACGTTTTCCACCTGGCGCTTCATCGCAGCACCGTAGATGAACATGCAACTGGCCACACCGAACAGGCCCAGCGCCATCGCCCGCGGCAGCACCCAGGCCGAGCGGCGCAGCTCGGGCGCCAGCGGCGTGACGAACTCGCAGCCAACGAACATGAACATGGCCATGCCGACCAGCGAGAGGATGGTCATCAGGTCGGTGCCCACCAGCGACACGCCGAACGGGCCGTCCAGTTCCACTGCCGGCGCAGCGACAAGGCCCAGCACGCCAAACACCATCAAGGTGGTCCACATGCCAAAGGTGAGCACCACTTCCGCGCGGCTGAAGGCGCTGACGCCAAAGGCATTGAGCACCGCAAACGCCAGCACGAAGCACACCCCCAGCAGCCACGAACCGCCGGCGGATTCCGCCAGGGTACTGAGGTGCTCGAAGTTAACCAGCGCCATCACCCCCGACAGGATGGTTTCGGCGGTACCGGCGAACACATGCACGATCAGGTAGGCCGACAGCGTGCCGGTGATGGCGAAGAAACGCCCCATGCCGCAGTTGATGTAGTCGTACACCGACCCTGTGGTCGGCAGGATGGCCGCGGCCTCGGCAAAGGTGGTGGACTGGGCCAGCATCATCAGTGCGGCAATGACCATGGCAACCGCAAAGGCGCTGCCGCCGATGCCAAAGCCCATGGTCGCGGTGAGGATTACCGGGCTGGCCATGATCAGCCCGACGGTGCTGGCCAGTGCGGTGGGGAAACCGACCGTGCCGCGGTTGAGGTGCTCGGTGAGCTTGTTATTGAGTGACATCGTATGCCCCGGCTTGTTTTTGTGGCGTTGAACGAGTGATTACTGTGCGCTGCCGGTGGCATGGCGTCTTGCCAATGGCTGCCGCCGGGCTTGTTGCTGCCTGCCAGCAATCAGCCCGGCCTACGCTCGCTTTTTTTGTGGGAGCGGCCTTGCGTCGCGACAGGGGCGCGAAGCGGCCCCAGCATTTTCAGCTTCGCCGCCAACATCGCCGGGGCCGCTCTGCGGCCCTATCGCGACACAAGGCCGCTCCCACAAGGCTTACCCAGTGCGGTTGGCAGCCACAGTCATGCACCTGTCACGCAGGCACAAGCACCGCTCTGCCCCGCTCACTAAGCTGCAAGCTTTGGCCACCTGCCCCGGAGTCTGCATGAGCGACATCACCCTTCTACCTGCCGTCACGGCCTTCCTGGCCCGCGAGCATGGCGTGTTCGTCCACGGTCAACACCTGGCCAGCCAATCAACCTCGAAAATCGCCGTGGTCAACCCGGCCAATGGCCAGACCATCGCCCACATCGCCGACGCCAGCCAGGCCGATGTCGATCACGCCGTCAGCTCCTCGCGCCAAGGCTTTACCGCTTGGTCGCACACCAGCCCCGCCGCCCGCGCCGCCGTGCTGTTCAAGCTGGCCGACCTGCTGGAAGCCAACCGGGAAGCACTGGCGCAGCTGGAGACCTTGCAGTCCGGCAAGCTCATCGGCATTTCCCGCGCCTTCGAAGTAGAGCAAGCCGCGCAGTTCCTGCGCTACTACGCCGGCTGGGCGACCAAGATCACCGGCCAGACCATCACCCCGTCGCTGCCCTCGTTCGCCGGTGAACGCTACAGCGCCTTCACCCTGCGCGAACCGATCGGTGTGGTGGTGGGCATCGTGCCGTGGAATTTCGCCACCATGATCGCCATCTGGAAGCTGGCCTCAGCCCTGACCACCGGCTGCAGCATCATCCTTAAGCCCAGCGAATTCACCCCGCTGACGCTGCTGCGCATTGCCGAACTGGCCACCGAAGCAGGCCTGCCGGCCGGTGCACTGAACGTGCTGACCGGTGGTGGCCTGGTGGGCAAGGCACTGATTGAGCACGCAGGTACCGACAAGGTCTCGTTCACCGGTTCCGTGCCCACTGGCATCGCCGTAGGCCAGGCTGCCATGGGCGCCAAGCTGACCCGCGCGACACTGGAACTGGGCGGCAAGAACGCAGTGGCCTTCCTGCCCGACGTGGCAACCGACAAGGCTGTGGACGGCATCATCGAGGCCGGCTTCCTACACTCGGGGCAGATCTGCGCCGCTGGCGAGCGCTTCTACGTGCACCGCTCGCGCATCGACCCGCTACTGGACGCCCTGTCCCAGCGCCTGGGCCAACTGAAAATCGGCTCGCCACTGGACGAGGCCACCCAGTTCGGCCCGGTGGCCAACAAGCCGCACCAGCAGAAGCTGGCCGAACTGTTCGCCATGGCCCGTGCCGAAGGCAGCCAGATCATTCACGGCGGCACCCTGGGCGACGGCCCCGGCTGTTTCGTCGAACCTACGGTCATCCTCGCCCGGTCGGCCAGCGACACCCTGCTCAACCAGGAAACCTTCGGCCCCGTGGCGACCTTCCTGCCGTATGACGACGAAGACGAACTGCTGCAACTGATGAACGCCTCGCCCTACGGCCTCAGCGCCAGCCTGTGGACCAACGACCTGGGCAAGGCCATGCGCATGATCCCGCAAATCCAGGCCGGTACCTTGTGGGTCAACATGCACACCCTGCTCGACCCGGCTGTGCCGTTTGGCGGCATCAAGGCTTCTGGCATTGGCCGCGAGTTCGGCTCGGCCTTCATCGATGACTTCACCGAGCTCAAGTCGGTGATGATCCGCTACTGACCGCGGCTGTGGCCAAGGCGTGCAAGCGCCTTGGCAGCCACGAACAAGACCCCGCCCCACCGCACACGCCCTAATAGGCCATCGCCGCCAACCGCGATGGCCCCTCGCCAGACCGAGGGTGCCCCCGAACAACAAAGGCCCCAGTGCAGGTGGCCGAGAACAATCGAGGGATGTGTAATGGTCAAACCGCAAACGCTGTCCACCCTGGCCCTGGCCACCCTGCTGGCCAGCCAGGCCGCGCCGGCCATCGAGCTTTACGCCGACGATGACAGCCACCTGAACGCCGACATGCTGGCGGTATGGGGCATGTTCAACAGCCGCAAGAACTACAACGGCACCACCGGTGGTTCGACCTGGCGTGAAGGCTTTATCAAGTATGGCCTCAGCGGTGACCAGGGCCTGGCCGGCAACGGCACGCTGTACGGCAGCCTGAACTGGGTGAGCTCGGCCACCTGGGGCGATGGCGATGCGGCCGGCAACACCGACGGCTCCGAACGCACCACCAAGATCGAAGACGCCTTCCTCGGCTGGCGCTCGGCCAATCTGTTCCCCGTGCTGGGCAAGGATGGGGTGGACGTTTCCGCCGGCCGCCAGACCATTCGCCTGGGCAGTGGTTTTTTGATCAACGACGACGGCCCGAACCTGGGCAACGGCGTCGCCGACGGGGCGCTGGACCGCGGCGGGGCCTACTACCTGGCCGCCCGCCACGCCTTCGACCGCACCGCAATGCTGCGCCTGGGGGGCAGCGATGGCCTGCATGGCAGCCTGCTGTGGCTGAAATCCGACAACCGTGCCCAGGCCGAAACCGAACTGGCCGCCGGCACGCTGGACTACACCCACGCCTTGGGCACCCTGGGGCTGACCTGGGTTCACGGCATCGACGTCACCGACCAATGGGCCAGCGACTTCCAGAAAGCCCGCGAAGGCATGGACGTGTACAGCTTGCGCGGCGAAGGCAACGCCGGCATCGACAATGCCAGTTTCGCCTTCGAATACGCCTGGCAGGACAAGACCGACGGCCCCGAGCAAGCCTGGTACCTGCAGGCCGGCTACACCTTCGCCGACCTGCCGTGGACACCGCAGGTTACCTACCGCTACACCCGCTACTCAGCGGGCTGGGACTCGCTGTTCAGCGGCCTGTCCAGCGGTTACGGCACCTGGTTTCAGGGTGAAGTCGCCGCCAACTACGCCGGGCCCTTCAACAGCAACACCGGCATCCACCATGTGGGCGTGAAGGCGACACCGCTGGAAAACCTCACAGTCGGGGCGCTGTACTTCGACTTCAACACCGTGCGCACCCGCGACAGCCTCAACCTCGATGCCCGGGAGCTGGACCTGTATGTGGAATGGGCAGTCAACGAGCACCTGATCATCAGCCCGCTGGTGGGCCTTTACCAGCCGCGCAAGGACGAGAGCAACGGCGGCAACCAGGTGGGGGGTAACGGGACCAATGTGTATAGCCAGCTGACGGTAGCTGTGCCGTTCTGACGCACATCAGGTGATTTGAATGCGGTCAGTGTAGGAGCGGCCTTGTGTTGCGAAAAGGCTGCGCAGCAGCCCCAGCAATGGTGGGTGTGACGCTGAAATCCGGGGACCGCTTTGCGGCCCTTTCGCGACACAAGGCCGCTCCTACACTGACCTCGTAGCGTCCCGATGGATTTGACCTTGGCTGGGCCGGCGCATATTATTGGCCAACCTACCGGACGGTAGGCGAAAAATCAGCCAGAGAAAACCATGCAAGCCAATCCCTCCCCTCCCATACCCTTCAGCTTCGCCCTGGGCCTGGGCCTGATCGGCGCCCTCGGCCCTTCAGCCGTCGACATGTACCTGTCGAGCCTGCCGGAAATCGCCAGCCACTATCAGGCAAGCTTCACCCGCGTACAGCTGACACTGACCTTCTTCCTGCTGGCCATGGGTGCCGGCCAGTTGGTCTTCGGCCCCATCGTCGACGCCTATGGCCGGCGCAAGCCGCTGCTGGCCGGCCTGCTGCTGTTCATCCTGTGCTCGCTGGGCGCCGCCGCGGCCCCCAGCCTCGACACCCTGATCATGCTGCGCTTTTTCCAAGGCCTGGGCAGTGCGCTGACCCTGGTGGTGATCATGAGCATGGTGCGTGATGTGAGCCAGGGCGTAGCCGCGACAAAGCTGTTCGCCCTGCTGATGACCATCGAAGGCGTGGCGCCGATCCTTGCACCCGCCCTGGGCGGCGTGATCGACGCACATTTCGGCTGGCGTGCAGTGATGCTGGTACTCGCCGGCATGGGCGTGGCGGTGCTGGTCAACAGCCTGCTGAACCTGCCAGAAACCCTACCCTTGGGTAAACGCGAACCCCTGCGCCTGGGCCACGCCTGCCGCACCTACGTGGCCATCCTCGCCGACCGCCGCTTCCTGCGCCCGACCCTGGCAGTGGCTGCGGTGTTCTTCTTCCTGTTCGCCTACATCGGCGGTGCCACGTTGGTGTACCAGGCCCACTACGGCCTGAGCGCCCAGGCCTTCGGCCTGCTGTTTGGTGCCACCGGGGTGTCGATCCTGCTCGGCGCCCTGGCCGCCAGCCGCCTGATCGGCCGCCTGGGCCTGAATACCCTGACGCGTGCAGGCGTGCTGTGCATGGCCAGCGGCGCCAGCATCAGCCTGCTCGGCGCCCTGACCGGCCTGGGGCTAGCGGGTGTGGCCGGCGGCATGGTGCTGGCCCTGTTCGGCTTGGGTATAGCCGAGTCGACGCTGATGTCGCTGGTCATGGCCTCGCAACACAAGGCACTGGGCTCCACCGCAGCGCTGCTGGGCGCCATCCAGCTGTCGGCGTCTGCCGGCGCTGCCCCTCTGGCCGCCGTGGTACTCAACCACGGCCCGACCGCGTGGGCCGCGCTGCTGGCCCTGTGCACCCTGGCGGTGTGCCTGCTGACTGCCCTCAGCCTGCGCGACACCCCAGCCAGCTTTTCGCTCGCTGGCCATTGAAGCCCTGGCACTGACGGTCAACTCGGCTGGCAGGCAGGCACAAGACGACCTACCAGTCGTTAGCGAAACTGGTTGCCTCGATACCAACAATAAATCCGACGGCAGCCAGCCCTGCGAGACCCGCCATGACCCTCGATACCAGAATTGACTTCATCTACCTGTCCGAGCAGGACATGATCCGTGCCGGCGTCACCGACATGCCGGCCTGTGTCGACACCATGGAAGAAATGTTCGGCCTGTTGTACCAGGGTGACTACCGCATGGCCGGCCCGAACAGCGACTCGCACGGCGCGATGATCACCTTCCCCGAGCACTCGCCATTCCCCAACATGCCCAAGCCCACCGCCGACCGGCGCATGATGGCGATGCCGGCGTACCTGGGCGGCAACTTCCAGACCGCAGGCGCCAAGTGGTACGGCTCGAATATCGCCAACCGCGAGAAAGGCCTGCCCCGCTCGATCCTGATGTTCACCCTCAACGATGCCGACACCGGCGCGCCACTGGCGCACATGTCGGCCAACCTGCTGTCGGCCTACCGCACCGGCGCCATCCCGGGCGTTGGCGCCCGCCACCTGGCGCGCAAGGACGCCAAGGTCATCGGCCTGGCCGGCCCGGGGGTGATGGGCAAGACCACGGTCGCCGCGTTCATGGCCGTCTGCCCGCTGATCGACACCCTCAAGGTCAAGGGCCGTGGCCAGAAGAACCTGGATGCCTTCGTCGCCTGGGTGAAAACCAGCTTCCCGCAAATCACGCATGTCCAGGTGGTTGAAACCCTGGAAGAAGTGGTACGCGGTTCCGACCTGGTCAGCTACTGCAGCTCGGGCGAAGTCGGCGACCCCAGCCAGTACCCGCTGGTGCGCCGCGAGTGGGTCAAGCCTGGCGCATTCCTGGCCATGCCAGCCCCGTGCAGTATCGACGCCGGCATGGAGCAGGACGACGTGCGCAAGGTGGTGGACAACACCGGCCTCTACGAGGCCTGGTTCGAAGAGCTGCCCAAGCCTGCGCACAACCATGTGCCGCTGGTAGGCGTGCGCTTCATGGACATGATTGCCGAAGGCAAGCTGGCCGCCGAGCAGGTCGAAGACATCGGCAAGATCATCAGCGGCGACGCGCCGGGCCGCCTGCATGACGACGAAATCATCCTGATGTCGGTGGGCGGCATGCCCGTCGAAGACGTGGCCTGGGGCACCGTGGTGTACCGCAAGGCGCTCGAGCAAGGCATCGGCGTAAAGCTCAACCTCTGGGAAACCCCCGTTCTCAGCTGATCCCCCGCAACCGGATAACAAGGCAAAGCCCATGACACAGATCATCAAACTGAAAACCGGCTCCAAGTTCGAAGACATGGCCAGCTACTCCCGCCTGGTGGCGGTGGACAACTGGATTCACGTCTCCAACACCGCCGGGCGCAATCCGCTGACCCAGGTCATTCCAGAGGACGTCATCGAACAGACCCACCAGGTGTTCGCCAACATCGAAACCGCGCTGGCCGCAGTCGATGCCAGCCTGGCCGATGTCATCAACTCACGCGTGTTCATCCAGGACCCTGCCGATGTACCACGGGTAATGGACGTGATCGGCGAGAAGTTCCGCGGCATCGACCCGGCCACCACGGTCACCTGCCCGCCGCTGGGCTCCACCGTTTACAAGGTCGAGCTGGAGGTCACCGCCTACCGCGGTGCGGGGCAAGCGCAAGTGACCCTGATCCGCCTTGGCCAGTGAGGCCGCCGGCTGGCGCTGAACACTCCCCCTGCACGCACAACAAAGAGTAAAGCCATGTCTCCCACGATCGCCCCTGTGCAAACCAGCACCCGCCACCCCGACGCCACTACCGTGGTGATCATCGGTGGCGGCATTATCGGCCTCACCGCCGCACTGAGCCTCGCCGAACGCAACATACCGGTGGTGGTGCTGGAAAAGGGGCGCATCGCTGGCGAGCAGTCGTCGCGCAACCTGGGCTGGGTGCGCAAGACCAACCGCCACGCCCATGACATTCCCCTGGCACTGGCGGCTGATCGGCTGTGGGCCGAGATGCCCGCGCGGGTCGGCAGCGACGTCGGCTATCGCCAGGCCGGCATCATGTTCATCGGCCGTAACGACACGCAGATGGGCATGCACGAAGGCTGGCTGAAAAGCGTCGAAGCGCTGGGGCTGGATTCGCGCCTGCTGAGCACGCGGGAAATCGCGCAGATGGTGCCGGGTGGCCGGGCGGATTGGGCAGGTGGCATCTTCACCCCCTCCGACGCCCGCGCCGAACCGACCCTGGCCGCCAGCGCCATCGCCCGAGCGGCGATTGCCAAAGGTGCGGTGGTGGTGGAGAACTGCGCGGTGCGCACGCTGGTCACCGCAGCCGGCCGTGTCAGCGGGGTGGTCACCGAGCAAGGCGAAATCCGCTGCGATCAGGTGTTGCTGGCCGGTGGCCTGTGGTCGCGCAAGTTCCTCGGCAACCTGGGCATCAACCTGCCGACCTTGCCGCTGACCTGTTCCGTGCTGCGCACAGAGCCCATGGACGGGCCAACCGACATCGCCGTTGGCGCACCGGACTTTTCCTTCCGCAAGCACAAGGATGGCGGCTACATCATCACCCAGCGCGGCGCGCTGGATGCCTTCCTCACCCTCGATCACCTGCTGCTGGGCAAGCGTTACCTGCCACAGCTGCGTGCCCAGCAGGATTTTTTGCGCATCAGCTTTGGCAAATATTTCTTCAAGGACCTGGCCCTGGCCCGGCGCTGGAAGGCCACGGATGTATCTCCCTTCGAGCGGGTGCGGGTACAAGACCCGCACGCCAACCCGGCACTCAACGACGAGGCCATGCGCAACCTGAAAGCGGCCTGGCCGGTGTTCGAACAGGCCCGTATCGCCAGCGCATGGGCCGGCACGATTGACGTCACCCCCGACTCCAACCCGGTCATCGGCCCGGTGGCCAGTATCCCGGGCCTGACCCTGGCCACCGGCTTTTCCGGGCATGGCTTCGGCACCTCGCCTGCGGCTGGCCAGCTGGCGGCAGACCTGGTGGCCCAGGCCACCCCGCTGATCGACCCGTCACCGTACCGCTTCGAGCGTTTCGCCTGACACCTGTGGGAGTAGGCAAGCCTGTGCCTGCTTGTTGAGGATGTTGCCGGCTACCTGAACTGGTACTCCAACCCCGCCCCCGCATACCACGACCGCCCGGGCGCTGCCTCGTAGTAACGCCCGTTGCCGTCGCCGACAATGACCGACCCCACATACTGCCGGTCAAACAGGTTGTCCAGCCGCAGCAGTTGGTGGAACGTCCAGGGCCCCACATGTTGCTCGAACCGGGTCCGCCAGTTGAATACCGCATACGCAGGTGCGGCCTTGGCGTTGTTGCTGTCGTCTACATACACCTTGCTGCGGTACTGCCCTTCAACCCCCATGCTGATGGACGACACCGGCTTCCAGACCAGCTCGCCATACAGGTTGTTCAGCGGCACACCTGGCAGGCGGTTGCCACTTTCGATGGTCTGGCTGATGTCATCGGCATAGCGGGCATCGGTGCGGGTATACACCAGAGTGGTCTGCCACTGCTCGCTCAGGTCACTCTGCAGGCTTGCCTCAAAGCCGCGTCGTACGGTTCGCCCCGCATTGCGATAGCTGGTTCGACCATCCGTAGCACTGGCAACGACAATTTCGTCATCGGTGTGGATCTCGTACACCGCCGCATTCAGGCGCGTGCGCTCGCCAAGCCGGTACTTCACGCCCATTTCGTACTGCATGCTGGTGGCGGGCTTGAGGCCGAAGTTGAAGCTTTCGACTTCGCCCGGCGCATAGGCCATCTCGGCCTGCGTGGGGGTTTCGAAGCCTTTGCCGACGCTCACGTAACCGCGCAAATCAGGCGTGAACGCGTACATCACCGACAGCGATGGCGTGGCCTGCTGGTACTTCTTCGAGCCGCTTGAGTCACCGTTGGCCAGGTAATGGTCGTCGACACGCATTTCCATGGTGCTGTAGCGCAGCCCCAGCTCACTGGTCCAGTTGCCGATTTCCCAATGCGCCTGAAGGTACGGGTCCAGGCTGGTAGCGGTGTCTTTCTCGTCACGGCGCAGCTCACCTTTGACGCCCAGTTGGTCACCGCTGAAATTCTGATAGCCGCGACGGTCGTCCTTGCTCTGGTCGTAGTCGGCGCCGACAGTGAAGGTGAGATTGCCGGGCACATCCGCAACCGGCTGTATCCAGCGCAGGGTGCCGCCGTGGAACTCGCGGTCGAAGTCAACGACCCCACCGCCCCGCTGGCTGTTGGAGGCTACCGTTCTGGGGATGGACAAATACTGCACCACGCTACGTCGCCCCGCGTACAGGTTGAACTGCAGCGTGGCATCGCCAAAGTAGCGCTCGTAGTTCATGCCCAGTTGCTGGTGGTCGATGCTTTTGCGGGTGTTGTAGGTCTCGGCCACTGCCGCCGTGGAACGTGGGTCATGCTTGTAGGCATCCCAGGTCTGCCCCAGCGGGTCCTGCGTGTTGTTCTGCTCCAGGCTGCTGTAGATCAGTGCCATGCGCGAGTCGTCGTCGGGCTTGAAATTGACCTTGGCGAAGGTCTGGTCACGGCGCGCGGCACTGTGGTCGCGATAGCCATCTGTATCCAGGCGCGACGCATCCAGCACGAAACCTGCGGTGTCGTTCCCGCCCTCTGCCGACAGGTGGTTCTTGTTGAAGCCGTCGCTGCCAAAGGTGGTTTCGGCACCCACACGTGCGGGCCCCTGCCCGTCCCGGGTAAACATCTGGATCACGCCACCGGCGTTGCTGCCGTAAAGCGTCGCTGCCGGGCCGCGCAGCACTTCGATACGGTCGGCCACGTCCAGGTTCAGCGTAGCGGCCTGGCCTTGCCCGTCGGGCGTACTGGCCGGTATGCCGTCACTCAGCAGCTTGATGCCGCGCACGCCGAAAGCCGAGCGTGCGCCGTAGCCCCGCGAGGAAATTTGCAGGTCTTGCGCATAGTTCTGCCGGTTCTGCACCACCAGCCCAGGGACTTTGCTCAGCACTTCTGACAGGTTGACGCCAAGTTGGCCATCGGTGCCGTGGGACAGGTCAACGGTATCCACCGAAAACGGCAGGTCGAATGTGCTGGTGGGCGCATAGGCACCGGTCACCACCAGCGGGTCCATGACTACTACGTCGGGTGCGTCGGGGGCGGCCTGGCCGGTGGTGCTCATGCCCCCTGTCAGCAAAAGGGCAAAGCCTGTCCGGGCAGGCAAACGAGAAAGGATTGGGTACATGCGAAACTTCCTGAAACCCGGGCCTGGCCCCTTACGAGCCAAGTCCGGGGTAACGCTACCGTGCGCAGGCACGGCATACGCAAAAAATGAGTTCAAAAGGGTAACGGCGAACCAGTCCTAGATTCTGTTGGCGTAGCAGTGCCTCTGGGTACTGACCACCGACACCCGCTTCTCGATTGCCCTGCCTTGGTAATCCAGGGCTATGCGCACGATCTGCAACAGCGGCGCCCCCACTTCGATACCCAGCACCTGTGCCTGGCTGGCATCGGCGCTGATGGCAAAGATGCGCTCATCGGCATGCGCCACCGTGGCACCGAAGCGCTGCTGGTACAGGCGATACAGCGTATTGGGCAGTACTTCGGGCTGCCTTTCCAGGCCAATGAAACGCTCGGCGCACAGGGTGATGTCCTCGTAGATGGCCGGCTTGCCATCCAGCTCGCGGGTACGCGAAATGTGAATCACCTTGGCGCCCGGCTGCAGGCCCAATGCCTGCGCTTCCTGCGCACTGGCCTTGCGCACCTTGCGCCCCAGCACGATCGAAACCGGCAGGCAGCGCTCGCCGTCGGGGCGGCAGATGTTGAAGAAGCGGAACAAGGCATGGTCGCCATCATGGGTGGCGACGGAAGTCCCCTTGCCCTGCTGACGCACCACCACGTTCTCGGCCACCAGCTCGTTGAGCGCCTTGCGCAGGGTGCCGACGCTGACCTGATAAGTGGTCGCCAGCGCCGCCTCGCTGGGGATGAACGTGCCGGGCGACCACTCACCTGTATGGATGCGCTCCATCAGCAAGTCCTTGATCTGCATGTACAGCGGCTGGAAGGTCGGGGCCTTTTGCGGGTTCTGCAGGGCGTCGGTCATGGTCATCTGTCGTCGGCAGTTCGTGTGGCGCAAGTATACCTCAAGCACGAAAGAAAGCAGCGCACCTTGACTATCCTATAACCTATGTCCTATACATGACTTACGGCATATGAATGACCGTCACAGGAGAACAACAATGAGCATTGATTTTGTCGTCCACGATGCCGACGACGCCGTCGGCGTCGTAGTAGTCGAAGGCGTGCAGGCGGGCCAGAAGTTGACAGGTTGGGTCATGGACCAGGACCAGACCCTGGAATTCGTGGTGCGCGACGCCATCCCGATCGGCCACAAGCTGGCCATCCGCGACCTGCAGGAAGGCGATACGGTGATCAAGTTCGGCGTCGACATCGGCCGGGTGATCAAGCCCATCCGCGAAGGCGAGCACCTGCACGTCCACAACGTCAAAACCAAGAGGTGGTAAGCATGCAATTCAACGGACGCACTTTCCTGGGCTACCGCCGCGACAATGGCCGTGTGGGCATTCGCAACCATGTGATCATCCTGCCGGTGGACGACATATCCAATGCGGCCGCCGAAGCGGTGGCCAACAACATCAAGGGCACCCTAGGGCTGCCACACCCTTATGGCCGGCTGCAGTTCGGCGAGGACCTGGAGCTGCACTTCCGCACCCTGATCGGTACCGGCTGCAACCCCAACGTGGCAGCGGTGGTGGTGATCGGTATCGAGCCTGGCTGGACCCGCCGCGTGGTCGAAGGCATCCGCGCCAGCGGCAAGCCGGCGGAAGGCTTCTGGATCGAACAGAACGGCGATCACAACACCATCTGCGCCGCCTCGCGCAAGGCTCGCGAATTCGTGCAGTACGCCACCGAGCTGCGCCGGGAGGAGTGCGACATCAGTGAACTGTGGGTCTCGACCAAGTGCGGCGAGTCCGACACCACCTCCGGCTGCGGCGCCAACCCCACCGTGGGCAATGCGTTCGACAAGCTTTATGCACAGGGCTGCACCCTGGTGTTCGGTGAAACCTCAGAACTGACCGGCGGCGAACACCTGGTCGCCGAGCGCTGCAGCACCCCGGCAGTGCGGGAGCGGTTCCAGTTCATGTTCGACCGCTACAGCGCCATGATCGACCGCTGGAAAACCAGCGATCTGTCCGAGTCGCAGCCAACCAAGGGCAACATCGAAGGCGGCCTGACCACCATCGAGGAAAAGGCCCTGGGCAACATCCAGAAAATCGGCCGCAAATGCCGGGTTGACGGTGTACTGGACAAGGCCGAGGCACCCACCGGGCCAGGCCTGTGGTTCATGGACTCGTCGTCCGCGGCAGCAGAAATGGTCACCCTGTGCGCAGCGTCCGGGTATGTGGCGCACTTCTTCCCGACCGGCCAGGGCAACGTCATCGGCAACCCGATCTTGCCGGTGATCAAGATCTGCGCCAACCCGCGAACCTTCCGCACCATGGGTGAACACATCGATGTCGATGTATCCGGCCTGCTGCGGCGCGAAATCAACATGGACGATGCCGGCGACCGCTTGCTCGACATGCTGATGCGTACCGCCAATGGTCGCTACACTGCCGCCGAAGCCCTCGGGCACCGCGAGTTCGTGCTGACCCGGTTGTTCGAAAGCGCCTGACCTGCCGCGCCGTTGCCTGCCTCATCAGGCAACGGCGCTTGTTTCTGCCTGCGTTCAAGAAGTACGTCTCACAACAACCATAAATGGAGACCTTCATGAAACCGCTCTGCCCTGATGCCCTGCCCCCTCCGGTGTTTCTCCCCAAGCCCACGCAGCCACGACGACCGTAGTGAGCGCCCGCGTGCCGCGCAAAAGACCCGAACCTGCTCCCCTGCCCTGATCAGCCAGCTTGGCGCGGGGTATTCGCTCATGGAGAAACAACCGTGAAAATTCTCAAGAACCTGTATGTCCAGGTGGTGATCGGCCTGATCGCCGGTATTGCCCTGGGCTACTGCTGGCCCTCGCTCGCGGTCGAAATGAAGCCGCTGGGCGATACCTTCATCCGCCTGATCAAGATGCTCATCACCCTGGTGATCTTTTGCACCGTGGCCATCGGCATTGCGCGCATGGAAAGCCTCAAGGAGCTGGGCAAGGTCGGCTTCAAGACCTTCATGTACTTCGAGGTGGTGACCACCTTGGCGCTGTTGCTGGGCATGATCATCGCCAACCTGGTGCAGCCCGGTGCCGGCATGAACATAGACCCGGCCAGCCTGGACGGTGGCGCCATGTCGCAATACCTTGACCAGGTGCATGCGCAGGAGTCCTCCAGCCTGCTGACCCAGCTGATCCCCAACTCGGTGGTCGGCGCCTTCGCCAGCGGCAACCTGCTGCAGGTGCTGCTGTTCTCGGTGCTGTTCGGCGTGGCGTTGTCCGGCATGTCCAGACGCAGCCAGCTGGCCGCGCGGGTGATCGAACAGTTTGGCGAAACCCTGCTGCGCATCGTCGGCATGATCATGTGGCTGGCACCCATCGGGGCGTTCGGCGCCATGGCCTTCACCATCGGCAAGTACGGCATCGGGGCGTTGCAGCAGATGGGTTTGCTGATCGTCTGCCTGTACGTCACCAGCCTGCTGTTCATCGGCATTGTCCTGGGCTCGATCAGCTTTGCTTGTGGGATCAACATCTGGTCGCTGATCAAGTACCTGCGCGAAGAGCTGCTGATCGTGCTGGGCACCTCCACCACCGAGTCGGTACTGCCGCGGCTGATGCAAAAACTGGAGCGGCTGGGCTGCGACAAATCGGTGATCGGCCTGGTACTGCCCACCGGCTACTCGTTCAACCTCGATGGCGCCGCCATCTACCTGACCATGGCCTCGTTGTTCCTGGCGCAGGCACTGAACATCGACTTGTCGTGGGGCCAGCAACTGAGCCTGCTGGTGATCCTGCTGATTACCTCCAAGGGCGGTGCAGGGGTAGCTGGCGCAGCGCTGATCGTGCTGACCGCAACGCTGGCCAGCCACGACATCATCCCTGTGGCAGCCATTACGCTGATTCTGGGCATCGACCGCATCCTCAATGAGGTGCGGGCGCTGACCAACATGATGGGCAACGTGGTCGGCACCCTGGCGATTGCCCGTTGGGAAGGCAAGCTCGACCTGGCCAAGGCTCGCGCCGAACTGGCCGCCCCTGGCCGCTTGCCTGCGCTTGATCAGGCACCGCTAAACCTGTCGCAGAAAAAACCCTGAAGCCCGCTGCAAGGAGCCACCCCATGACTGTGCAAATCAGCGTTCGACATGCACATGAACTTGCCATGCAGGCACTGCGCAGCGCCGGCATGCCGCAAAGCGCCGCGCAAAGTTGCGCACAGGCGCTGGTGCAGGCCGAGCGCGAAGGCCTGCCCTCCCATGGCCTGTCACGCTTGCCTTTCTATCTGGCGCAGATGGCCACCGGCAAGGTTGACGCCAGGGCCGAGCCCAACGTGGTGGTCGAAGGGGCAGTCGTGCGCGTAGACGCCTGCCACGGCTTGGCGTTTGCGGCCATCGATGCCGGCCTCGGCCCGGCGATGGCCACGGCACGCCGCCTGGGTATCGCGGCGCTGGCCATCGGCCGCTCGCACCACTTCGGCGTGGCCGGGCAACCGGTGGAACGGGCCGCACGCGAGGGGCTGCTGGCACTGGCGCTGAGCAATGCGCCAGCCGCGATGGCCCCCTGGGGCGGGCGCACGCCGCTGTTTGGCACCAACCCCATTGCCTTCGCATCGCCGCGCCGGGATGCTGAACCCGTTGTCATCGACCTGTCGCTGTCGAAGGTTGCCCGTGGCAAGGTGATGCTGGCCCGGCAAGCGGGCACGCCGATTCCGGCCGGCTGGGCCATCGACAGCGCCGGCAATGACACCACCGATCCGCAGGCTGCGCTGGCCGGCAGCATGGTGCCCATGGGCGATGCCAAAGGTGCCGCACTGGCGATGATGGTGGAGCTTCTGACGGCGGGCCTGACCGGCAGCCATTTCGGTTTCCAGGCCAGTTCGTTCTTCGATGCAGAGGGGGATGCGCCCGGGGTGGCGCACTTGTTGTTGCTGATTGACCCGCAACGGTTTGGTACGGGTTACCTGAGCCATGTCGAGGCGTTGTTCACCGCCATGCTGGCGCAACCGGGCGTGCGCTTGCCAGGGCAGCGGCGGATAGGTGAACGGCATGTACGCAGTGATTTCATCGAGGTGCCGCAGCTGTTGCTGGACCGGCTGGAGAGCTGCGCTTGAACTTGTGATCCTGGGGGCGCTTTGCGCCCCAGGATCTACCGGGCAACCACGCAGCCAATGAGTTTCCCCTTAACAGAGGCAGCCTCATTCCTCAGCAGGCAACTTATGCGCCAACGCTACACATCTGCGCGCCAGGATCATCGTCGGGTCCACAAGCGCAACCGCCCTGCCAATCAGGTCATAGGCATCACAGTGGCTGAGCACCAGCGGCAGCTCTGTACAGCCCAGTATCAACACCTCTGCCCCGACCTCTGCGAGATGCTCTGCAGCAATCAGCAACTGATCCCGGCACAGCCCGTCAGTGAAACCTGCCTTGATGCCGCGCTCACCGTAGATGGCCTCCATCACCAGCTTCTGATAATCCGGCGCCGGCACCATCACCTCAAGCCCTGCGCGGCTCGCAGCCTGGTGATAGACCTGACTTGCGATGGTCCCTGAGGTGGCCAGCAAGCCGATAACCTTGTCTGAGCCATACGTGTGCTTTATCCAGTCGACCGTTTCGGTGAGCATGTTGACGATGGGCACGCGCAGGTGCTCCTGGATGCGCTCGACGAACGCATGAGCGGTATTGCACGGGATAGCAATGGCGTTGGCACCAGCGCTCTCCAGCCGTTTGCAGGTCGCGTACATGGCCATCGTCGGGTCCGCCTCATCATTCAGCAGATTGGCCGTGCGGTCCGGTATTTGCGGGTTCTGCTCCACCACCATCTTGATATGGTCCTGGTCACGACCTGCCGGTGTGCTGGCAACCACCTTGCCCATGAAATCAACCGTCGCTGCGGGGCCGACACCGCCCACGATACCCAGCTTGAAAGGCAGGTCACGTGGCTCACGTGAGCCTTGCGTGGCAAACGTGGCGTAAAGGTCGTTGATATCGAGCGCCGTGATACCACGGCGCTGCAGGTCGGCGCACACCAGTGACAGCTCGGTCATGCCAGGCACGATCAGTGCTGCCCCTTGCGCCTGCACTGAAAGGCAAGCCTGGTAGACCGACTCCAGTGGCACCCCGTCCAGATGCCCGTCCTTGATGCCGTTGCCCCCATACATGGCCTGCATAAGGGCCGCCTGTGCCTGCGCATCGGGGTACACCACTGCGTACTCGGCGCCCAACGCACGCTCGAAGAGCCCGGAATGGCGCACGTAATCCGAAGCAAGCACACCCAGCGTGCAGCCCGGCACGGCGATCTGGCGGATGTGCTGTACCAGGCTTTGCATCATGTCCAGCACAGGGATGCCCAGCTCGTCCTGAATCTCTGCACGAAACGTCTGGCTGGCGAAACACGGCAGCATGATTGCATCCACGCCGCTCGCTTCGAACGACCTGCACACCTCGAAGGCGTAGAACTTTCGCGATGTCATGCTCGCGTTCGCATCCAGGGGCAGTTGTACCCCCTTGAACGGATGTTGCTCGAGCAGAAAATGAAAACGCCCCTGGTCCTCCAGCACTGCCCGCGACTTCACAAGCTTGTAGAACAGGTCGCCACCCGCCAGCGCTCCAAGCCCCCCGACAATCCCGATCTTGTGCGAAAGGGGTTGCTGCGCAGCTGTCTTCTTCGACGTCATCAGCCTATTCCTCAGGCGACCGATACTGGGCGGTCGAGGGTGGACGGCTGGGCTGCGGCCTCATTGGCCTCATCCGGCCCGGCCTGTGGCTCTGACTTGGCGACTACAGCCGTGGCGATGCTGTTGCCCACGACATTGGTAGCGGTACGCGCCATGTCGAGGAACTGATCGATACCGATGATCAGCAGCAGGCCCGCCTCTGGCAGGTTGAACATCGGCAAGGTCGCCGCGACCACCACCACCGAGGCGCGCGCAACACCGGCCATGCCCTTGCTGGTGATCATCAGCGTCAAGAGGATCAACACCTGCTGGGTGAAGCTGAGGTCGATGTTGTAGGCCTGGGCGATAAACATGATGGCGAATGCCTGGTACATCATCGAGCCATCGAGGTTGAACGAGTAGCCCAATGGCAAGACGAAGCTGGACACACGCTTCGGAGCGCCGAACTTTTCCAGCGCCTCCATGGTTTTCGGGTAGGCCGCCTCGCTGCTGGCGGTAGAGAACGCCAACAGGACCGGCTCGCGAATCAGTTTGCCAAGCGTGATCACCGACTTGCCCAGGAACAGGTAGCCCACACCGAACAACACAGCCCACAAAAGAAGGATGCCCAGGTAGAACTCGACAATGAGCTTGCCGTAATCGACCAACAAACCAAGGCCTTGAGTGGTGATTGCCGACGCAATAGCGGCGAACACCCCGATGGGGGCAAAAGCCATCACATAGTCGGTAATGCGGAACATCACCTTGGACAGTTCATCGATGCAATCAACAATTTTTGTATACCCGGCACGGTTGACGCCAGCCAGTGCGAACCCGAAGAACAATGAGAACACCACGATCTGAAGTATTTCATTATTCGCCATCGCCTCTGCAATACTGCGCGGGAATACATGACTGATAAATACTTTCAGGCTGAAGTCACCCGTGTTCACAGGCACTGCCACGGCATCCGCATGCTGTGCGACCTGCATGTTCAACCCAGCGCCAGGCTCGAACAGGTTGACCAGTGCCATCCCGATAGCCAACGAAATGGCCGAAGCACAGACAAACCAGGCCATGGCACGAAAACCGATGCGGCCGACCGAGCGCGAATTGCCCATGCTGGCAATCCCGCCCACCAGCGTGGCGAATACCAGCGGCGCAATGATCATTTTAATCAGGCGCAGAAAGATGTCCGTCACCATGCTGAAGTAAGCAGCCATTTCCTTCGCGGCTTGCTCGCCGCCTGCGAAATGATGACAGGCCCAACCGACCACTACGCCCAAGGCGATACCCATGGCAATTCGGCGCGGAAGCTTATTATGTTTCACGACAGTTTCCTCAAGTGATGTTCTATTTCTTGTACTTGGCAGGATTGAAATAAATACACGATCACCCACTTAGCAAGTGGGTGCGGGGCAAGTTTATCGCCACGGGAAAAGCAAGTTGATGAGTAATAGGGCTGGCCCTATGCGTTTTCGGAATAGTTTTTAGCCCGTGCTATCAGCGCATGTCCGAACACGCTTACACTGTGCGCCCGGTGAAGGAGATCAGCGATGCAGATCAAGTGGCTGGACGACCTGTTGGCGATCGCCGAGTGGAAGAATTTCTCGCGCGCCGCCGAGGTGCGGTGCGTTACGCAGTCCGCACTCTCCAGGAGAATTCGCTCTCTCGAAGAGTGGGTGGGTGTCGAGCTGGTTGACCGTGCCACCTACCCGGTACAACTCACCCCCGCTGGCCAACGCTTTTGCGATGAATCGCGCCAGGCGCTCGCCGCACTGATGGCGCTACGAGCCGACCTTCGGGACGTCAAGCGGATGCCGGGGCGTTCGATCCAGATCACCGCAGCCCACAGCCTGTCGATGACCTTTCTGCCAAAATGGCTCAGCCAGTTCCAGCAGCACAATGAGCGCTTCAATGCCCGGGTAGTGGCAGCCAACATCAATGACGCCGTCATCGCCCTCGAAGAAGGCAGCTGTGACCTGATGATTGTCTACCATCACCCGCTTACCCCCATCTCGCTGGACCCTGAGCGCTTCGCCAGCCTGGCCCTGGGGCATGACGCGTTCATCCCCGTGTGCGCACCCAGTGCGTATGGCAAGCCGCTGTTCACGCTTTCTGCAAACAGCAAACCCATTCCGCACCTGGCTTACACGGCCACGACGTTTTTGGGAAAAGTCGCAGACGTGGTCATTCGCAACGCCCCTGAAATCGCACCGCTGGAGCGGTGCTATGAAGCAGATATGGCAATGCTGCTGGTGCGCATGGCCGTGGAGGGCTACGGGGTAGCCTGGCTGCCCTACAGCGCTGTGCAGGATGAACTGGAAAGAGGGTTGCTGGTGCAAGCCGGCGGCGCCGAATGGAGCACGCGCCTGGAGATCCGCTCGTACTGCTCGCTGCTGAACCAGAACCCTACGATGAGAAGCCTGTGGAATACACTGGACAACGCTGCACACGCATCCCCCCAGGCGTGAACGCAGTTTTCGCCTGACAAGCTGTTGCGAATTTACTTACAGTGAAATACTGTATGTGCATACAGCAAGATAAGGAACTGCCTGTGTCCAGCACCGCCTCCGCCACCCCGAGCAGCTATGAACAGCTGGGTGTACGCATCCAGAAGATCATCAACAGCCCCACCGCCCAGCGCAGCCGTGCGGCGCTGATCTTTCGCCTGGAGCAGGAAAGCCCGGATGACTGGGAAACCTTGCTCGAGGAAATCGCCGAGAACGACAACGTCACCCTCGCCCACCGTGACGACGGCGGCGTGCAGGTTTTCTGGACCGTACCGAAGGAAGACTGACCGCGCATGAGAGTTTCGCTTTTCGCGGTAGCCTGCCTGTTACTGACCACTCCACTTGTGCAAGCCGACGCCCCGCGCACCTTCCAGGAGGCCAAGAAGGTCGCCTGGAAGCTCTATGCGCCGCAATCGACCGAATTTTATTGCGGCTGCAAATACAAGGGCAACAAGGTCGACCTGGCTTCCTGCGGCTATGCCCCGCGCAAGAATGCCCAGCGCGCGTCGCGCATCGAGTGGGAACACATCGTACCGGCCTGGCAGATCGGCCATCAGCGCCAGTGCTGGCAAAGCGGCGGGCGCAAGCAGTGCTCGCAGCATGACGAGGTGTACAAACGCGCCGAAGCCGACCTGCACAACCTGGTGCCGAGCATCGGCGAGGTCAACGGCGACCGCAGCAACTTCAGTTTCGGCTGGCTGCCGGAACAGCGCGGCCAGTATGGCAGTTGCCTGACCCAGGTCGACTTCAAGGCCAAGAAGGTGATGCCACGCCCGTCGATCCGCGGCATGATCGCCCGCACCTATTTCTACATGAGCAAGCAGTACAACCTGCGCCTGTCCAGGCAGGACCGCCAGTTGTACGAGGCCTGGAACAAGACCTACCCGCCGCAGGCATGGGAGCGGCAACGCAACCAACAGGTGGCGTGCGTGATGGGGCGGGGCAACGAGTTCGTCGGGCCGGTCAACCTCAAGGCGTGTGGTTGATCCTCAGCTCAGCGCTTGTAAATAGGCGCTGGCTTCCCGGTAACGGGCCAGCCGCGCCAGGTCGGTGGGGCCAGGGCAAGGAATGCGGGAAAGGTCACTGTTATCGGCCAGATCGGCCAGCTTGACGGTTCGCGCCAACGGGTCGTCGCCCAGGCGTACCACGAAGTCCTGGTACGGCTCGCCTTCACGGCGACTGAGCGCCAGCAAGGCGGCAAGGATTTTCAGCGCAAACCCCTCGCGCGCCAGGTCGGACAGGGTCAGCGGGGTGTCCTCGATCACATCGTGAAGCACTGCGACAATTCGCTGCTCGGGTGTAGACACCCGCATCATTACGCGTAGCGGGTGGAGAATATACGCCACCCCACCCTTGTCGTATTGCCCTTCATGGGCCCTGGCGGCCACGGCAATGGCCCGCTCCAGTGTAGACATGAGGCCCCTCCCCGTTCGGCATCTCCCACCCAAGCATAGCCAAACTTGTGTGAACAATGTCTAACACACGCCTGACAAAGCTTGCGCGCCCCCTGTAGGAGCGGCCTTGTGTCGCGATGGGCTGCAAGCAGCCCCATGATATTGGCGTCACGGCTAGTTTTGCCGGGGCTGCTTCGCAGCCCATCGCGACACAAGGCCGCTCCTACAAGTACAGCGTGCACCCGAACCTGCGGCGCACTTGTACGTACTTAGCGGGCTGCGCCGTGCTGAATAACCACCGAATCGGTGCCCAGCTTGGCCATCACTTCGTCCTTGCGCGCTTGTGCTTCTTCACGGCTAGGGAACGGCCCCATCAGCACCACCGGCTTGCCGTTGCGGTATTCCACCGAAGACGGAATACCCTTTTCGATCAGCCGTGCGGTCATGTCGCTCAGCGCACCCATGTTGGCGCCCTGGATCACTTCCACATCCCAGCCTTCGGGTGCCGGCTGGCCAGCCAGTGCATCGGCACGGCGCTGCAGGTCGGCGCCGCCGCACACTTCGCGGATGCGCAGGTTGTTGCCGGTGTCGTCGACGATGATGTCGTACTGGCCATCGCGCTTGATCGCCACGTAGCTGCGGTAGGCTTCGTACTGCCCGGCATCGTCCTTGCCGCGGACCTGGCCGCAGATGGTGCCCTGGGTGTCGATCCGCACGTTGCCGAACTTGGCGGTCTTGGGGTTGTGCAGGTGTTCGGCCACCTGCTTGTGCACGCCTTCCACCTCGTTCTCACAGCCCGCCAAGGCAAGCACTGCCATTACCACAGCCAGTTTGCGCACGCGTGTACCTCCAGATTCGAAGGGGCGGATTCTAGCACGACGCCCCCGCGCAAGGACCGCGACCATACGTTACACCTTGCAACCAAGTCATCGGATGACACCACCGACGGCGGCGCTGATCGCCATTTCTTATCCCGCTGATAAAAAACTTGAGGCAGCGCAAACCGGGCGTTTCGTACAAGAATCGGGACAGTCATACGACGACGTATGTCGAATAATAATAAAGGTGAACCCATGTCCCGTTCATACATACAGGTGGATGCTCGCGTCCGCATGATCGCACCGGGCGCTTTTGGCGCTTGCTGGGCAGCTCTGCCCCAGGAGGCGCCATGAAAACCCTGGTCGATGGCTACTTCATCATCCTCAAGACGCTGGTGGTAGGTTGCCTGGTCGGCATCACCTGCCTGATCTTCACCAACGTGGTGCTGCGCTATGGCTTCAACTCGGGGTTGTTCTTCAGCGAAGAAATTTCCCGCCTGGCGTTTGTCTGGCTGGTGTTTGCTGGCGCGCAGCTGATGCTGCACGAACACGGCCACATCGGCGTCGACATCGTCACCCGCCGGGTCTCGCCTGGCGTGGCCCGCTGCCTGCTGGCACTGACGCAACTGCTGATGCTGTATGTGACCTGGCTGTTTCTCGACGGCAGCTGGAAGCAGACCCTGATCAACCTGCATGTCGGCGCTCCCTCCACGGGTATTTCCATGGCGCTGTTCTACGGCGCGGGCCTGGTCTTCTGCATCCTCAGCGCGCTGCTGATCTGCACCCAGCTGGTCAGGAACCTCACGGGCACCCTCCCGGCACCCGCCCAGACCGAAACTTCGCTCAATGACGGAGCAGTCGAATAATGGCCCTGTCTGTTTTCGTCGGCGTGCTGATGGCCGCCATCCTGATCGGCGCCCCCATCGCCTATGCCCTGATCCTCTGCGGCGTGGCGTTGATGTGGCTGCTGGGCTTGTTCGATGGCCAGATCATCGCGCAGAACATCATCAACTCGGCGGGCAGCTTCCCGCTGCTGGCAATTCCGCTTTTCATCATTGCCGGCGAGGTAATGAACAGCGGCGGCTTGTCCAAGCGCATCATCAAGCTGGCCATCACCCTGGTCGGCCACCTGCGCGGCGGCCTGGGCTACGTCACCATTTTTGCCGGCGTGCTGCTGTCGAGCCTGTCCGGTTCGGCCTTGGCCGACGCCGCCTCGCTAACCGCCCTGTTGCTTCCAATGATGGTTATCGCCGGCTACAACCGTGACCGCTCCGGGGGCCTGATCGCATCGGTGTCGGTGCTGGGTTCGATCATTCCACCCAGCATCGGTTTCGTCGTACTGGGCGTGGCATCGGGGCTGTCGATCACCAAGCTGTTCCTCGCCGGCATCGCCCCGGGCCTGATGATCGCCGCCGCTCTGGTGGTGGCCTGGTGGCTGATGTCGCGGCGTAACAACGATGTGGAACTGAGCCCCAGGGCCAGCGGCAAGGAGCGCCTCAAGGCCTTGGTTGACAGCTTCTGGGCGCTGATGCTGCCGGTGATCATCGTCGTCGGCCTGCGCTTTGGCGTGGTCACCCCGACCGAGGCCGGTGCGGTGGCCAGTGTCTATGCCCTGCTGGTGTCGTCGCTGATCTACCGCGAGCTCAGCCTGAAGTCGCTGAACGAACTGCTGCTGCGCGCCGGCAAGACCACCGCTGCCGTGATGTTGCTGGTGGCTGCCGCGTCGATCCCGGCCTGGATGATCACCATCGCCGACATCCCCGGGCAAATCATCGACCTGATCCAGCCGGTGATGGACAACCCGCGGCTGCTGATCGTAGTGCTGATGCTGCTGATCCTGGTGATTTCCATGGTCATGGACCTCACCCCCACCGTATTGCTGCTCGCACCGATCCTGGTACCGGTGGTGACCGCTGCGAACATCGACCCGATCTACTTCGGCGTGCTGTTCATGATCAATTGCTCGATCGGCCTGATCACCCCGCCGGTAGGCACGGTGCTCAACGTGGTCTGCGGCATCGGTCGCATGCGTTACGAGGCACTGCTCAAAGGCACGTTCCCGTTCCTGATCGCGGAAATCATCGTGCTGTTCCTGCTGGTCATCTTCCCCGAACTGGTCACCGTTCCCGCCCAGTGGTTCGGGCATTGATCCCCCCCTATAACAATAAAGGTACTGCCCATGAAGAAACTCGCCCTCATCGCCGCCCTGTTGCTGTCCAGCAGCTTGAGCATGGCCGCCGACTACAACGCCCGCGTCATCAAGTTCGCCGCCACCAGCCCCAAGGGCACCCCACCGGCCATCGGCATGGAACTGTTCGCCAAGAAGGTTCAGGAGCGCAGCGAAGGCAAGATCAAGGTGCGCACCTTCCCCAACGGTGTGCTGGGCGGCGACGTGCAGGTGCTGTCGTCCTTGCAGGGTGGCGTGGTGGAAATGATGACCTGGAACGCCGGGCTGATGCTCAACCACGTCACCGACTTCGGCATCCTCGACTTCCCGTTCCTGTACACCGACACCGCCAAGGTCGATGCCATGCTCGACGGCGAGGTGGGCAAGATGCTCACCGACCAGCTGCCGGCGAAAAACCTGGTAGGCCTGGCGTTCTGGGAGCTGGGCGAGCGCAACCTGACCAACAATGCGCGGCCGGTGCAAAAGCTTGAAGACATCGCCGGGCTGAAGATTCGCGCCCAGCAATCGCCGCTGTTCCTCGACGTGTGGGCGGCACTCGGTGCCAACCCGACGCCGCTGCCTTTCACCGAGGTGCACACGGCGCTGGAGACCGGCACCGTGGACGGCCAGGAAAACCCGGCGGCGCTGATCCTCGCCTCGCGCTTCAACGAGGTGCAGAAGTACCTGAGCCTGACCCGGCACAACTACAACCCGCAGATCGTGCTGATCAGCAAGACGTTCTGGGACAGCCTCAACAAGGACGAGCAGCAACTGCTGACCGAGGTTGCCCAGGAAGTGCGCCTGGAACAACGGCGCATCTCCCGGGAGGCCGACAGCAAGGCCATCGCCGAGCTGCAGGGCGCGGGCATGCAAGTCAACCAGCTGCCGCCCGAAGAGGTGGCGCGCATCCAGGCCAAAATCCGCCCCGTGGTCGACAAGTACGCCGCACAGATCAATCCCGAACTGGTCAGCAAGGTCTACCAGGCCATGGGCTACCAGCCACAGTGACGCCCTCGCGCCGTGCATTGCGGCGCCTTTCAACTGCCATCAAGGAACAGCATGAAAATCTCCGTAGCCCAGATTCACCCGGTGGCCGGTAACCCGGCCCTGACCGTCGACAAGGTTGCCACGCTGGCACGCCAGACCGCTGCAGAAGGCTCGCGGCTGATCGCCTTTGCCGAATGCCTGATCACCGGTGGCGCGTTCGACAGCCGTGAAGACCTCGAGCGCGGCGCCATCAGCCTCGACGCCCTGGCGCCGCTGCTGGAGGTATCGGCGCAGACCGGCATCCTGATCGTGGTCGGCTTCTACGAGCGGCACGCCAGCTCGGTGTATAACACGGCTGCGCTGATCGGCGCGCAGGGCATCATCGGCCTGCACCGCAAGCGCCACCTGCCGTTCATGATCGGCGACCGCTTCACCGACCGCCCCAGCGAATGGGCACCGCCTGTGTTCGATACCGAAATAGGCCGCATCGGCCTGGCCATCTGCTACGAAATCCGCTTCCCCGAAGTGGTACGCACCCTGGCCCTGGAAGGTGCCGACATCGTCGTACTGCCTGCTGCCTGGCCAGAACAGGCACGCATGCTGCCGGACATTTTCAGCACCGTGCGCGCCGCCGAAAACATGGTGTATTTCGTTGCTCCCAACCGCAACGACATGGACGAAGGCATGCAGTTCATCGGCACCAGCCACATCATCGAACCGTCTGGCAACACCCTGGTGCGCGCCGGCCTGGAAGACGGCGTGTACACCGCCGAGATCGACCTGGCCAAGGCCCGCAACAAGTCGCTGATCCGTGACCCGGGCATATTCGAAGTGCACCCGTTCCGCGACCGGCTGCCTGAAACCTATCGCATCTGACCCAAGGCGGCATCGAACATGAACCAAAGCACCACACACACCTTGCTGAAGGCCCGCATGGCGCGCGGTGCCACCTTCGGCATAAACATCTACAGCACCGCCTGCATGGCCATCGAGGTGGCCGGCAACTGGGGCCTGGACTTCGTCTTCATTGACGCCGAGCACACCGCGCTGGGCGTGGACCGCGACATGGAAAAACTGCTGCTGGCCGCCAGCAGCGCTGCAATCCCCAGCCTGGTACGGGTGCGGGGCACACTGGAATGGGATATACGCAAGGCCTTGGAAATGGGCGCTGCCGGGGTGATCGTGCCGCAAGTGCACAGCGCCGCGCAGATGCGCCAGATCATCCACTACAGCAAGTTCCCGCCGCTGGGACGCCGCGGTGGCGACAGCTCGGTGCGCTCGGCCGGGTTCGCCGGGCCAGGTTTCGACTGGGCGCGCTATACGCAGGCAGAAAACGACCGCAGCGTGATCGTGCCCATGGCCGAAAGCTATGAGTTTTTCGACAACATCGATGAGATTCTCGATGTGGAAGGGATCGATGCAGTGCACTTCGGGCCGGCGGACTACTCACTTTCACGTGGATTGCCGGTCGACTACCGCCTGGGCAACCCCGAGGTGCTGCAACGCTTGCAGTTGCTGATCGAGAAATGCCATGCCCGCTCGATCAAGGTGATGGTGCCGTGCTTTCCGGCCGACCGGGTCACCGCCAGGCGGTTGCTGGACATGGGCAGCGACATGCTGCTGATGGGCAGCGATCTGTCATGGCTCAACCAGGCCGGGCAACATATCGCTGCAGTAAAACAGGCACTCACCTGACCGGCTGACACGCCACACAACCGGCGCCTGCAGGCACCACGCAGTTTTCGGGCTGCTACGGTGCCTGCGGGCCCGCAACTAATCCACCAGAAAGTTCTGTTTTACCAGTGTCGCCCGAATGATCGTTACCAGTTCACCCAGTTGCATGTCCGGCCGTTCAGTCAAATAGGAAAGGCAGAACTTTGCCGCAGGGATCGCCGGGTCGCACGGTAATGTCTTCAACATGTCCACCGCCAACATGTCGCGAATCAGTGGCACCGGCAATATACCAATGGCATGCCCCGCCGATACCATCTTGGCAATAAACGCCAGCGAGTTGCTGGAATGAAAAGCGTGGCTCGCCGAGCCGCTTTCCTGCAACCAGCGGTCCACCACCGAATACAGTGTCGACGGCGCGCTGTGGGTAACGATCGAATACTGCCGCGCCTGCTGCGGCAGAAACGGCCCGTCGGCAATCTCCAGGTGCCGCGCCGCCACCCACTGGAATGTCATCCAGCCAAGGAACACATCGGTCACATCCTCGCGTGTGGCCGGGTTGGTCAGCAGGGCGATGTCCAGTTCGTGATCGTTCAGTTTGCGGTTGAGCGCGGCGCCCACATCGATGGTGATTTCCAGGGTGATTTCCGGGAAGTGCGCCTTGATTTCGCTTATTACCGCAGTCAGCCCGACCATGGCCGAGCACTCGTCTGCACCCAGGCGCAGGCGCCGGTGTTGCTTCTGCTGGGCCGCGAACTGCTCCAGCTGGGTGCTGTTGTTCAATACCAGTTCGGCATGGCGCAGCGCCGTGTGGCCGTCGGCGGTAAGGCTCATGCGCTGCTTGCTGCGGTCGAACAGCTTGACGCTGAGCAACGACTCCATTTCCTTGATGCGCGCCGACACCGCAGGTTGCGTCAGGTGAAGATGCCGTGAGGCCGCGTGTACACCGCCCAGGCGGGCGGTCCAGTAGAATGCCTCGATCTGCATCAGCGTGATACGCATGATAAAAACTGCTCCGGCTACTGCTTACGGATTTTTATTATCGACCGTTCAGGGCGCTTGTTAGGATGACCGAAACCCTTCGAAAAAGCATCCGGCATAACAACAACTCCCTATGTATATCATCGAAGCTCTACCTGCCCCGGTTAACGCCCACGAACTTGAAATACTGATCAATGCCGAACCGGCAACTATCGGCCATTTCATTACCCACGGCATACCCCACCCGGAAATCAAGGCACACTTGCAGAATGTACGGGCGGTGGGCACCGCCGTAACCGTACGCATGCCCGGCAATGACGGTGGCATCCTGCACTACGCCATGGGCTGCGCACGCCCCGGCGATTTCCTGGTCGTGGACCGTTGCGGCGAGCGCATCACCGCCGCGCTGGGTGGTGCCATGGCCTACGCCGCCAAGCAGGCCGGGGTAGCCGGGATCATTGTCGACGGTTATGTCACCGACCTTGGCGAACTGCGCGAGCACGGCGTGCCGGTATGGTCACGCGGTGCCAGTGCCATTACCACGCGGGTGATCGGCCACGAAGGCGAGTTCTGCACTGCCATCCAGTGCGGCGGGGTCATCGTGCGCCCGGGCGACGCTGTGGTGGCGGATGAAAACGGCATCGTATTCCTGCGCCCAGGCAAGGTGGTAGAACTGGCGCAACGGGCAATCGACTTCCAGCGCAACGAAAAGCACACCCTTGCCCGGCTGGCCAAGGGCGAGAAGTTTCCCGATATCGTCGGGTCGCGGTCGACCATCGAGGCGGCGACCCGCCCTCGCCAATAGCGCCAGACCGTACCCGAAGTAGCTCCCGAACAACAACAAGAGGACTACCGTGAAGCTCATCTCCCGGCTCATACCGCTGGCGCTTGGCGCGCTGATGGGCAGCCCGGCCGCACAGGCGCAGGACTACCCGCAAATCCGTTTCAACGTGATCGGTGGCGGTAGCCACAACTACACGTTCCGCGCCGTTGAACAGCCGTTCTGGACCAACACCTTGCCCACCGCATCCCACGGCAAGGTCACCGCCCAGCTGCTGGGGCTGTCGGAGAGCGGCCTCAAGGGCCCGGAAATCATCCGCCTGATGCGCTTTGGCGCGGTAGACATCGGCATGGGCGTGTTCGCATTCGTCGCTGGTGACGATGCCACCTTCGAAGGCATCGACCTGCCGGGCATGGCCGCCGACATCGACACCGCCCGCCGCATTGCCAACGCCTACAAGCCGGTGCTGGAACAGCGTATGGCCGAGCGCCATGGCATAAAGCTGCTGGCCACCGTGCCGTACACTGCGCAGGTGTTTTTCTGCCGCGCGCCCGTGCAATCGCTGGCCGACCTCAAAGGCCGAAAAATCCGCACGCGCGGGCGCAACATGGCCGAACTGGTCAAGGCCATTGGCGCTGCCCCGGTCACCCTGCCCTTTGCCGAAGTGGTGACCGCCATGCAGACCGGCGTCATCGACTGCGCCATTACCGGCATCGGCTCGGGCAACGCCGCCAAATGGTACGACGTAGCCGGTTACCTGTACGACCTGCCGGTGGACTGGTCGGTCGGCTTCTATGGTATCGGCCTCAAGCGCTGGCAACAGTTGCCGCCTGAGGTGCAGCAACTACTGCAGGCGCAGTCGAAGGTGCTGGAAGATGCCCTGTGGCAGGAGACAGCCAGGGAAAACCGTTACGCCAAGGCATGCAATGTCGGCAGCCGCGACTGCCAGATCCACCAACCGGCACACATGAGCGCGTCGGCACCCGACCCACAAGAACAGCAGCGCGTGCGCCAGGTGGCGCTGGAAATCGCCAACAACTGGGGCAAGCGTTGCGGCCCAGTTTGTGTCGAGCAATGGAATGCCAGCGCAGGCCGTGCCATCGGCATGCGCCTGGCCCCATAAGCCCTTTCCCTCGGAGCATACAGTGATGAATACGGCCCGTTCCGGCCTGGCGGCCATCACCGCCATCGCCAAGGCCAGCACCTGGGTAGGTGGCTTTGCCCTGCTCGGCTGCGCCCTGCTGATTGGCATCGACCTGATCTTGCGCAAGACACTGGGCATCTCCATGGGCGGCGCCGATGAGATTGCCGGCTATGTTCTGGCAGTCACCAGCGCCTGGGCGTTTCCGGTCACCTTGCTCAAGCGCTCGCACATCCGCGTCGACATCCTCTACGCTCGCCTTGGCCTGAAGCCACGGGTGGCGCTCGACCTGTTCGCCCTGGCCTGCATGGCCGTGCTGGTCAGCACCCTGGCCTTTCACGCCTGGAATGTGCTGCAGGACTCCATCGAATACCGCTCAGTGTCCAACACGCCGTTGCAAGTACCGCAATGGATACCGCAATCCATCTGGTTTGCCGGCTACCTGTTCTTCGCCCTGACCCTGCTCAGCCTGGCGCTGGTGAGCCTGGGGCATTTATTGCGCGGGCGCTGGGGGGCGGTCAGTGCACTGATCGGTATCAACACGGTCGAGCAGGAAATCGAACAAGAGCTGCACCCCGCTGCCAACACCGCCAAGGAGCACACGCCATGCTGAGCATCACCTTGTTCCTGCTGCTGGCCCTGTTGGCGCTGAGCGTGGCCGCCGCCGTCAGTGTCGGCCTGCTGGGGATGTCGCTGTCGCAGTTGTTCTCGACCCTGCCATTGAGCAATGCCATGGGCGAAATCGCCTGGAACACCAGCGCCGAGTTCCTGCTGGTGTCCATCCCTCTATACATACTGATGGGTGAACTGCTGGTGTGTTCGGGGGTGGCCGGGCGCATGTACCAGGCGGTCGAGAAATGGCTGTCCTGGCTGCCGGGCGGGCTGATGAACTCCAACATCGGCGCCAGCGCACTGTTTGCCACCACCAGCGGCTCCAGCGTGGCAACCGCCGCAACCATTTCCACCCTGGCCATTGCGGAGCAGGAACGCAAAGGCTACAACGCCCCGCTGTTCCTGGGCTCGATCGCCGCTGGCGGCACGCTGGGTATCTTGATTCCGCCATCGATCAACATGATCCTGTTCGCCCTGATCGCCAACGTGTCGGTGCCCAAGCTGTATCTGGCAGCAACCATCCCAAGCATCATCCTCAGCCTGTTGTTCGTCGCACTGATCGTGCTGGCCTGCCTGGTGCGCCCGCAATTGGGTGGGCGCAAAGAACACACCCGCTGGGCAGAACGCCTGGCCTGCGTCCCCGACCTGCTGCCACCACTGGCCATCTTCGCCCTGGTGATCGGCTCGATCTACAGCGGTTTTGCCACTGCCAGCGAGTCGGCGGCACTGGGGGTACTCAGCGCCTTGGGTTTGGGCCTGTGGCGCCGGGCTCTCACCTGGCAAAACCTGGGCCAAGCCTTCGAAGCCACGTTGCGCACCACCGGCATGATCATCTTCATCACCTTGTCGGCGTTTTTCCTCAACTTCGTGCTGGCGTCCATCGGGCTGACCACCACCCTGGTCAACTTCGTCACCGACTTGCACCTGTCACCTACGGCCACGCTGCTGGCGATCATCGTGTTCTATATCGTGCTCGGCTGCTTCATGGACACCCTGGCGATGCTGATCACCACGGCGCCGCTGATCGTGCCGATCGTCGTCAACCTGGGCTTTGACCCACTGTGGTTCGGGGTGGTGCTGATCGTGCTGTGCGAAATGGGCCAGATCACCCCGCCGTTCGGCATGAACCTTTTCGTGGTGCAGAGTATCCGTGGCCGCGGCAACTTCATGGACGTGGTGTACGGCGCGCTGCCGTTCTGCCTGGCTTTACTGGTGCTGATCGGCTTGCTGATCGCCTTTCCACAACTGGCGCTGTGGCTGCCAAAGGCGTTATAGCGGAGAATGCAAAAAGGGCGATCATTTCTGATCGCCCTTTTTGGGATTTGGTAGGCACAATTGGACTCGAACCAACGACCCCCACCATGTCAAGGTGGTGCTCTAACCAACTGAGCTATGTGCCTGTCGTGTGGTGCGCATATTAGTGATCCGATGCGTACCTGTAAAGCTTTTTTTTGAGAAAAATCAAAAACTTTCGATTGTGAGCGCTGCGCCCGTACCGCGGTTTGCGGCACCCATGGAAATGGGCAATGAAAAAAGGGGTGACCCTTTCGGATTACCCCTTTTTCGATTTGGTAGGCACAATTGGACTCGAACCAACGACCCCCACCATGTCAAGGTGGTGCTCTAACCAACTGAGCTATGTGCCTGTCGTGTGGTGCGCATTCTACGCATTCCAAAAGACCTGTCAACACTTTTTTTCGCGCTAAGCTACTGAATCTTAAACTCTTTATATAAAGGCCGGTTGGAGGGTTGGCCGTAAAGGATTTTCACCAGACGACTAGCGGGTGTTTATTATTATTGATAGCATCGGTACATTCGTTAAAAATATAAAACACGAGGTTCCTGCAGCATGGCTAACACCCCCTACCCCCAGTCCTACTACGCCGCCTCGGCCAACCCGGTGCCGCCACGTCCGGCGCTGCAGGGTGAGGTGGAAACCGATGTGTGCATCATCGGTGCCGGCTACACCGGCCTTTCCAGCGCCCTGTTCCTGCTGGAGAACGGCTTCAAGGTGAGCATCGTCGAAGCGGCCAAGGTCGGCTTCGGCGCATCGGGCCGCAACGGCGGCCAGATCGTCAACAGCTACAGCCGCGACATCGACGTCATCGAACGCACCGTCGGCCCCAAGGAAGCGCAACTGCTGGGCCACATGGCCTTCGAAGGCGGGCGCATCATTCGTGAGCGCGTGGCCAAGTACAACATCCAGTGCGACCTGAAAGACGGTGGCGTGTTCGCTGCCATCACCAGCAAGCAGATGGGCCACCTGGAGTCGCAAAAGCGCCTGTGGGAACGCTTCGGTCACAACCAGCTCGAGCTGATGGACCAGAAGCGCATCCGTGAAGTGGTCGCGTGCGACAGCTATATCGGCGGCATGCTGGACATGAGCGGCGGCCACATCCACCCACTGAACCTGGCCCTGGGTGAAGCTGCTGCGGTCGAGTCGCTGGGCGGCATCATCTATGAGCAAACCCCGGCAATCCGCATCGAGCGCGGTGCCAACCCGGTCGTGCACACCCCACAAGGCAAGGTGCGCGCCAAGTTCATCATCGTCGCCGGCAACGCCTACCTGGGCAACCTGGTGCCGGAACTGGCCGCCAAGTCCATGCCATGCGGTACCCAGGTCATCACCACCGAACCACTGGGCGAAGAACTGGCGCGCACCCTGCTGCCGCAGGATTACTGCGTCGAGGACTGCAACTACCTGCTCGACTACTACCGCCTGACCAGCGACAAGCGCCTGATCTTCGGCGGTGGCGTGGTGTACGGCGCGCGTGACCCGGCCAACATCGAGGCGATCATTCGTCCGAAGATGATCAAGGCCTTCCCGCAGCTGAAGAACGTGAAGATCGACTACGCCTGGACCGGCAACTTCCTGCTGACCCTGTCGCGCCTGCCACAGGTTGGCCGTATCGGCGACAACATCTACTACTCGCAGGGGTGCTCGGGCCACGGCGTGACCTACACCCACCTGGCGGGCAAAGTGCTGGCCGAGGCCCTGCGCGGCCAGGCTGAGCGTTTCGACGCCTTCGCCGGCCTGCCGCACTACCCGTTCCCGGGTGGCCAGATGCTGCGTGTGCCGTTCAGCGCCATTGGCGCCTGGTACTACAGCCTGCGCGATCGCCTGGGCTTCTGATGTAAGCAGGCCTGGCCCTATCGCCGGCAAGCCAGCTCCCACAGGTACCGCACAGGCGTCGAACCCAGTGCGCTACCTGTGGGAGCTGGCACCGCTATTTGTTCAAGCTGCTGATAGCCTGCTTCGCCGCAATTTCCTGCCCCGCCCGCGCCAGTTCATCCGCAGCCTGCAACCACCGCTGACGGTCCACCTGGGCTGGCAACTGCCGCGGTGGCTGCACCAGCACCGCCCAACTCCCCTGCTTCGCCCACGCCGATGCAAAGTCATCAAATGCCATCACCTGCCGCCGGTGCATGCCCGAGCGCAGCAGTACACGCTGCTTGTAGCGGTCATAGCCGATCAGCACCGCATAGCGTGGCTCACTCCACCAGGCCGAACCCTCCTCGTAACGCAGCAGCACCGGGTTGCCCGCCGCCACCTGGGCCAGCAGTGCGTCCAGTTGTTTGTCCAACGGGTACACCACCATGCCATAGTCCCGCGCCACGCGAGGGATACCAGTGTCCAGCGCTTCGGCGCCCTCTGGCAGGTTCAACGGTTTGTCCAGCAGGCCCGGGGTGATGGGTGCGCCCTGTTGCGACAGCACCGCTGCCAGCGCCATGGCACCGCTGTGGTTGGCGTTGCCACGGTAGAACGGCATGCTGCTGATCTCGACCCGCTGCGGCAGGCCTTTGAGGTTGGCAGGCGGTGCGCTGGCACAGCCGGCCAAGGTGGCCGCCATCAGACAGGCGACCAACAGCCGCCGTGGGGCAGCTTTGATGGAATGTTGCTGCATGGACACTCGCTTGTTCCAACGCCAGGCAGGCAGCGCCCGGCTCTGGGCACCGATCATAGGTCCGACAGCGGCGCGGGTATAGTCCGACAGCGGCTTGGAGCGAATCGGACTCAGAGATAGACCTTTGTTCGATGGAACGTCACAGGCGAAGGGCTAGACTAAAGCAGTGTCTGGAAGGCAGCGCTGGCCAATCGAGCGCTTGCCGTAGAGATGGAGGCACAGATGAGCCTGACCATGGCAATTTTCATGCTGATAGGCATGTGGCTAAGCGTTGCAGCCGCCATGCTGTGGGGCGTACTGCGCATCGTGCGGCGCCATTCCCACCACCACCTGCCACCGCAGGCCCCTGCCAAGCCGCAGCCTGTGCGCCGGGCACGGCGGCCAGCCGGGGTGCATTAAGACTTCAGAAAACGCGAACGGGGCGCAATGCGCCCCGCCTTTTTGCATCAACCTTTTTTACATCAACCTTCAGCCGCCTCACGCTTCAATCGCGCCCGGCGAGCAAAAATGTTGAGCATCTCGATCACGGTCGAGAACGCCATGGCGGCATACACATACCCCTTCGGTACATGAGCGCCAAAACCTTCGGCGATCAGCGTCATGCCGATCATGATCAGGAAGCCCAAGGCCAGCATGACCACCGTCGGGTTGTCATTGATGAAGTTGGCCAGCGGGTCGGCGGCCACCATCATGACGATGACTGCCGTGATCACGGCAATGATCATGATCGGCAAGTGCTCGGTCATGCCCACAGCGGTGATGATGCTGTCGACCGAGAAGACGATGTCCAGCAGCAGGATCTGGAAGATTGCCGCAGCAAAACCCAGGGTAACTGTCGAGCCGACCTTGGCTTCTTCCTTGGCACCGTGCGGGTCGACGCTTTCGTGGATTTCCTTGGTCGCCTTCCACAGCAGGAACAGGCCACCGGCAATCAGGATCATGTCCTTCCAGGAGAAGGCGTTACCGAACACTTCGAACACCGGGTCGGTCAGCTGTACGATCCAGGCCACCGTGCTGAGCAAGGCCAGGCGCATGACCAACGCCATGCTGATACCGATACGTCGTGCCTTGGAGCGGTACTCCACCGGCAGTTTGTTGGTCAGGATGGAGATGAAGATCAGGTTGTCGATGCCCAGCACAACTTCCATGGCCACCAAGGTAGCCAGGGCAACCCAGGCGGTGGGGCTAGCGGCGAGTTCCAGCAAGTATTCCATTGTTCAAATCCTGCAGCGGCGGTTTAAGGTCAGATTTCCTGGGTGTCTTTTTTCTTGTCGGCATCTTCAGGCTTTTGCCCTTCGCCGCCGATGGCCTCGTTCAACGCCTGCTGGGCGGCCTTGTTGGTGTCGTCGATGGCCTGCTTGGCCGACTGCGCGGCCTGGTCGAGCATCTGCTGGGCGGATTTCTCGGCCTGGTCGCAGCCTGCCAGGGTGAACAGGGCCAACGCCAGCACCAATGGGGTACCGATGGATTTGAGTTGCAGCATGGTGTCCTCGCTTGAAATATCCCGTCGGCGCATGGCGCCTGATGCGGTGCATTCTAGAGACGCGAATAGTTCAGGAAAATTCGTATTTTCATGGCGTATACTTCGTTTTTTACGAATCGGGACGACCGACGGTGCTTAACTATCGCCAGCTGCATTACTTCTGGGCCGTGGCCAAGACGGGCAGCATTACGCGCGCCAGCGAACAACTGAACCTTACACCGCAGACCATCAGCGGGCAGATCAGCCTGTTCGAGCAAACCTACGGCCTTGAATTGTTCCAGCGCGCCGGCCGGCAGCTGGAGCTGACCGAGACCGGCCGCCAGGCGCTGGTGTATGCAGAGCAGATGTTCCAGATTGGCGGCGAGCTGGAAGCCATGCTGCGCGCAGGCCCGCAGGAGCAGATCCTGTTCCGCGTGGGGGTGGCCGACGTGGTGCCCAAATCCATCGTCTACCGCCTGCTGGCACCGACCATGGAGCTGGATGAAGTGCTGCGCATCAACTGCCGAGAAGACAAACTTGAACGGTTGCTGGCCGACCTGGCCATCCAGCGCCTGGACCTGGTGATTTCCGACAGCCCCATGCCCGGCAACCTGGACATCAAGGGCTATAGCCAGAAGCTGGGTGAGTGCGGGCTGAGCTTTTTCGCTACCCCGGCGCTGGCACAACGCCTGGACGGCCCCTTCCCCGCCTGCCTGCAGGATGCGCCGCTGCTGGTGCCCGGCCAGGAAACCGTAGTGCGTAGCCGCTTGCTGCGGTGGCTAAGTGAGCAACAGGTGCAGCCACGCATCGTCGGCGAGTTCGATGACAGTGCCCTGATGCAGGCGTTCGGCCAGTCGGGCAGCGGCATATTCGTCGCCCCCAGCGTGATCGCCGAAGAAGTGTGCCGCCAGTATGGCGTGGTGCTGATCGGCCACACCGAGGCCGTGCACGAGTCGTTCTATGCCATTTCGGTGGAACGCAAGGTCAAGCACCCAGGGATCGTGGCGATTACCGAGGGGGCGCGGCGGGAGTTGTTTCATTGGTGATTGTGGTGGTGGCTGCGCGGGTTTGCCCGCTCCCGCAGGTACTGCATAGGTCTCGATACCCGCGGGGAGTTTACCCGCGAAGAGGCCAGAACAGCCTTACAGGTGGTCTATGGTAAAGTCTCGCCCTTTCCAGATTCCGAGATACCGCTGCACATGACCCCTGTCTTCCGCCTCCTCAACCGCACCAGCCTGGTGACTCAGATCGTCATCGGCCTGCTCGCCGGTATCGCCCTTGCCCTGCTCGCACCCGCCATCGCCCGCGACCTGGCCTTCCTTGGCAAGGTGTTCGTCAGCGCCCTGAAGGCCGTTGCGCCCGTACTGGTGTTCGTCCTGGTCATGGCCTCTATCGCCAACCACCGCCACGGCCAGGAAACCCACATCCGCCCGATCCTCTGGCTGTACCTGCTGGGCACCTTCGCCGCAGCGGTGGTGGCCGTGGTCGCCAGCATGCTGTTCCCGTCCAGCCTGGTGCTGAGCACTGGCGAAGCAACGTTGAGCGCGCCAGGCGGCATCGCCGAGGTGATGCAAAACCTGCTGCTGAGCGCGGTCGACAACCCGATCAATGCCCTGCTCAACGCCAACTTCATCGGTGTGCTGACCTGGGCTATCGGCCTGGGCGTGGCCCTGCGCCATGCTGGCGAAACCACCCGTACCGTGGTCGAAGACTTGTCCAATGGCGTGACCCTGATCGTGCGCGTGGTCATCCGCTTCGCCCCGCTGGGTATCTTTGGCCTGGTCAGCTCCACGCTCGCCCAGTCGGGCCTGCAGGCGCTGCTCGGCTACCTGCACTTGCTGGCGGTGCTGATCGGCTGCATGCTGTTCGTGGCGCTGGTGATGAACCCGCTGATCGTGTTCTGGAAGATCCGCCGCAACCCCTACCCGCTAACCCTGCTGTGCCTGCGCGAAAGCGGCATTACTGCGTTCTTCACCCGCAGCTCGGCGGCCAACATCCCGGTCAATCTGGCACTGTCGGAGCGCCTTGGCCTGCATGAAGACACCTACTCGGTGTCGATCCCGCTGGGCGCAACCATCAATATGGCCGGTGCAGCAATCACCATTACCGTGCTCACCCTGGCAGCGGTGCATACCCTGGGTATCCCGGTAGACCTGCCGACGGCCGTGCTGCTCAGCGTGGTGGCGGCGGTGTGCGCCTGCGGCGCCTCGGGTGTGGCCGGGGGCTCGTTGCTGCTGATTCCACTGGCGTGCAGCCTGTTCGGCATCCCCAGTGAAATTGCCATGCAGGTGGTGGCGGTGGGCTTCATTATCGGCGTGCTGCAGGACTCGGCCGAGACAGCGCTGAATTCGTCGACCGATGTGCTGTTCACAGCGGCGGCTTGCCAGGCCGAAGAGCGCCGTAGCGCTTGAAGGCCAAGGGGCCGCTGTGCGGCCCCTTGCAGGCAAGCATACAAGCAATGATGCCAGTGATTGCTTAAGCCAGGCGCATTACCTAGGCTAGTGGCCTTTCCCCAGTAATGAGACAGGGCCATGTCAGAACACGAAACCGCAGGTGAAGGCCGCTTCAACAGCGTTGAGATCCGCATTCTCGGTTCGCTGATCGAAAAGCAGGCCACCAGCCCGGAAAGCTACCCGCTCACCCTCAATGCCCTGGTCCTGGCCTGCAACCAGAAGACCAGCCGCGAGCCAGTGATGAACCTGACCCAAGGCCAGGTCGGCCAGGCATTGCGAGCCCTTGAAGGGCAGGACATGACCCGCCTGCAGATGGGCAGCCGCGCCGACCGCTGGGAGCAACGGGTGGACAAGGCACTGGAGCTGGTGCCAGCGCAGCTGATACTGATGGGCCTGATGTTCCTGCGTGGCCCGCAAACCCTCAACGAACTGCTGACCCGCAGCAACCGCCTGCACGACTTCGACGACACCGACCAGATCCAGCACCAGCTGGAGCGCCTGATCTCGCGCGGCCTAGCCTTGCACCTGCCACGCCAGGCCGGCCAGCGTGAAGACCGCTACACCCACGCCCTGGGCGACCCGGCTGAAATCGAGGTGATCCTCGCTGCACGTCAGCAGGAAGGTGGTGCGCGCAGCAGCGGTGGCAATGTCTCGGAAGACCGCATCGAAGCCCTCGAAGCCCGCATCGCGGCGCTAGAGGCGCGCCTGGCCGAGCTGGAAGGCTGAGCCGTCACGGCTCGCGGTCGGGGAAGTTGCGGCAGCTCTTGCGTTCGGCCAGTTCCCGGTCACTGGGGCGCTGGTCGACGAACACGGTGCGGCCGTCGGCGTAGATTTCCAGGTAGCCCCAGTGCAGGTCCTGTTCTTGCTGGCCAGGCTTTGGGGGGACTAACCACCAGGGTTCGCGGCTGATCAGGGTCATGGGTGTGATTCCTGAGGGGATCTGCACTAATCATAGACACCCTCAGCCTTCGAAGGCCCTATCGCCGGCAAGCCAGCTCCCACAGATGCACCACAGTTTCGAATTCTGTGATCATCTGTGGGAGCTGGCTTGCCGGCGATAGGGCCAGCGCAGGCTTACGCCGGTGCCGAAGTACGGATCAGGTGATCGAAGGCTGCCAGCGAAGCCTTGGCCCCTTCACCCACAGCAATCACGATCTGCTTGTACGGCACGGTAGTCACGTCACCGGCGGCAAACACACCCGGGATGCTGGTCTGGCCCTTGGCATCGACGATGATCTCGCCACGCGGCGACAGCTCGACGGTGCCCTTCAGCCAATCAGTGTTCGGCAGCAGGCCGATCTGCACGAAGATGCCTTCCAGCGCCACGTCGTGTTGTTCATCCGTGGTGCGATCCTTGTAACGCAGGCCGCTCACTTTCTCACCATTGCCCAGCACCTCGGTGGTCAGCGCGCTGGTGATCACTTTCACGTTCGGCAGGCTGTGCAGCTTGCGTTGCAACACTGCATCGGCACGCAGCTGGCTGTCGAATTCGATCAGCGTCACCTGGGCGACGATACCGGCCAGGTCGATGGCCGCTTCCACGCCCGAGTTGCCGCCGCCGATCACCGCCACGCGCTTGCCTTTGAACAGCGGGCCGTCACAGTGCGGGCAGTAGGCCACGCCACGGCCGCGGTATTCCTGCTCGCCCGGCACATTCATTTCGCGCCAGCGGGCACCGGTGGCCAGGATCACGGTCTTGGCCTTGAGCGAGGCACCGCCGGCCAGGCGTACTTCATGCAGGCCGCCATCGGTGGCCGGAATCAGCGCTTCGCCGCGCTGCAGGTTCATGATGTCCACGTCGTATTGCTTGACGTGTTCTTCCAGTGCCGTGGCCAGCTTCGGCCCTTCGGTTTCCTGCACCGAGATGAAGTTTTCGATGGCCAGGGTATCGAGCACCTGGCCGCCGAAGCGCTCGGCAGCAACACCGGTGCGGATGCCTTTACGTGCGGCGTAGATGGCCGCTGCCGCGCCGGCTGGGCCACCGCCGACCACCAGTACATCGAAAGCGTCCTTGGCGTTGATTTTCTCGGCCTGGCGAGCGCCGGCACTGGTGTCGATCTTGCCGAGGATTTCTTCCAGGCCCATGCGGCCCTGGCCAAACACCTCGCCGTTCAGGTACACGCTTGGCACCGCCATGATCTTGCGCGATTCCACTTCGTCCTGGAACAGCGCACCGTCGATGGCCACATGGCGCACATTGGGGTTGAGCACCGCCATCAGGTTCAGCGCCTGGACCACGTCCGGGCAGTTCTGGCACGACAGCGAGAAGTAGGTTTCGAAGGTGAACTCGCCTTCTAGCGCCTGGATCTGCTCGATCACTTCGGCACTGGCCTTGGACGGGTGGCCGCCAACTTGCAGCAGCGCCAGCACCAGCGAGGTGAATTCGTGGCCCATGGGTATGCCGGCGAAGCGCAGGCTGATATCGCTACCCGGGCGGTTCAGCGAGAACGACGGGCGACGGGCATCGGTACCGTCCGCACTGAAGGTAATGAGGTTCGACAAACCGGCAATTTCCACCAGCAGGTCGTGCAATTCGCGGGACTTCGCGCCGTCGTCGAGGGAGGCTACGATCTCGATCGGCTGGGTGACCCGCTCCAGGTAGGTTTTCAGTTGCGATTTAAGCGTGGCGTCCAACATACGGGCGATTCCTTTTTTCAAAACTCGGATACAAAAACGCCCAGGCGATGTCGCCCGGGCGTTTGACGGGGCGTTAACAACTTCAGCTTTGGCGGCTGAGTACCGCCCGCGACTGGCTCACAGTCTTAGATCTTGCCAACCAGGTCCAGGGACGGGGCGAGAGTCGCTTCGCCTTCTTTCCACTTGGCCGGGCACACTTCGCCAGGGTGGGCGGCAACGTACTGGGCAGCCTTCACTTTACGCAGCAGTTCGGCAGCATCGCGGCCTACACCACCGTCGTTCAGTTCGACGATCTTGATCTGGCCTTCCGGGTTGATCACGAAGGTACCGCGATCGGCCAGGCCGGCTTCTTCGATCAGCACGTCGAAGTTGCGCGAAATGACGTGGGTCGGGTCACCGATCAGCGGGTACTGGATCTTGCCGATGGTGTCCGAGGTGTCGTGCCAGGCTTTGTGGGTGAAGTGGGTGTCGGTGGACACGCCGTAGATTTCCACACCCAGTTTCTGGAACTCGGCGTAGTTGTCGGCAAGGTCACCCAGTTCGGTCGGGCAGACAAAGGTGAAGTCAGCCGGGTAGAAGAACACGACAGACCACTTGCCTTTCAGGTCGGCTTCGCTGACCTGGACGAACTCGCCTTTGTGGTAGGCGGTGGCGTTGAACGGTTTGACTTGGCTGTTGATGATTGGCATGAGAGACGCTCCTTCATGGGGTTGGAATCAGTTGATGGATAGAATCCTAACTAATCATCCCGCTGAAGGCTCATTGGCAAAGCTCATGCTTGTGATTGGTTTTGGCTATAACCCGGGTTAATTAATAGAAGGGAATGGGCTGAGCAAAGGATTGCGCAGCATTCACGAGCCTCATCGCCGGCCAGCCAGCTCCCACAGGTACAGCGCAGGCTCATGGACTTGCGCAATACCTGTAGGAGCTGGCTTGCCGGCGATGATGCCAGTGGCGTTAACGAGTGACTGTACGCATGGTCACGAACTCTTCGGCCGCCGTCGGGTGCACGCCAATGGTTTCATCGAATTGCTGCTTGGTCGCCCCGGCCTTCAGGGCAACGCCCAGGCCCTGGATGATCTCGCCGGCGTCAGGGCCAACCATGTGGCACCCCAGCACCTTGTCAGTCTCGGCATCCACCACCAATTTCATCAGGGTCTTTTCCTGAATGTCGGTCAGGGTCAGCTTCATGGCGCGGAAGCGGCTTTCGAACACCTGCACCTTGTGCCCGGCCTCCAGCGCCTGCTCCTCGGTCAGGCCAACAGTACCGATAGGCGGCTGGCTGAACACCGCCGTCGGGATGTTCTGGTAGTCCACCGGCCGGTACTGCTCCGGCTTGAACAGGCGCCGCGCCACCGCCATGCCTTCGGCAAGGGCCACCGGGGTAAGCTGCACACGGCCGATGACATCGCCAATGGCCAGGATCGAAGGCGCAGTCGTCTGGTACTGCTCGTCGACACGAATATAACCACGCGCATCCAGCTCGACGCCGGTGTTTTCCAGGCCCAGGTTGTCCAGCATCGGGCGCCGCCCGGTGGCGTAGAACACACAGTCTGCAACCAGCTCGCGGCCGTCTTTCAGGGTGGCCTTGAGGCTGCCATCTTCAAGCTTGTCGATTCGCTGGATGTCGGCATTGAACTGCAGATCGAGGCCGCGCTTTTCCAGCTCTTCCTTCAGGTGCGTGCGCACCGAACCATCGAAGCCGCGCAGGAACAGGTCGCCACGGTACAGCAGCGTGGTGCTGGCCCCCAGGCCCTGGAAGATACCGGCGAACTCGACGGCGATATAACCTCCACCCACTACCAGCACCCGACGAGGCAGGTCTTTGAGGTAGAAGGCTTCGTTGGAAGTGATCGCCAGTTCCTTGCCCGGAATGTCCGGGATCTGCGGCCAGCCACCGGTAGCGATGAGGATGTGCTCGGCGGTGTAGCGTTGGCCTTCCACTTCCACTTCATTGGCACCGGTCAGGCGCGCGTGGCCCTGCAGCAGGGTCACGCCGCTGTTGACCAGCAAGTTGCGGTAGATGCCGTTGAGGCGCTCGATCTCGCGGTTCTTGTTGGCAATCAGGGTGCCCCAGTCGAAATGCCCTTCTTCCAGGGACCAACCGTAACCTGCGGCCTGCTCCAGTTCGTCCGCGACATGCGCGCCGTACACCAGCAGTTTTTTCGGCACGCAGCCGACGTTGACGCAGGTACCACCCAGGTAGCGGCTCTCGGCCACTGCCACTTTCGCCCCAAAGCCCGCAGCAAAGCGCGCTGCGCGCACACCGCCGGACCCGGCACCAATCACGAACAGATCAAAATCGTAGGCCATGTATTCAGTCTCCTAGGCAGGCGCACAGCATAACGCCGTTGGCCACCGCAAACAAAAAAGCCACCCCGAAGGGTGGCTCTCGTACCAGCTGGGCTAATCAGTAAGCCTTGCCAGCCTTGTAGAAGTTCTCGAAGCAGAAGTTGGTCGCCTCGATGTAGCCTTCGGCACCACCGCAGTCGAAACGCTTGCCCTTGAACTTGTAGGCAATCACGTTACCTTCGGCCGCTTGCTTCATCAGCGCGTCGGTGATCTGGATCTCGCCACCCTTGCCCGGCTCGGTCTGCTCGATCTTCTCGAAGATATCCGGGGTCAGGATGTAGCGGCCGATGATGGCCAGGTTCGACGGCGCATCTTCAGGCTTGGGCTTCTCGACCATCGAGTCCACACGGAAGATACCGTCACGGATCTCCTCGCCGGCAATGACGCCATATTTGTTGGTTTCCTGCGGGTCGACTTCCTGGATCGCGACGATCGAGCAGCGGTATTGCTTGAACAGCTTGACCATCTGGGCCAGCACACCGTCACCGTCAAGGTTGACGCACAGGTCGTCCGCCAGCACCACTGCAAACGGCTCGTCGCCAATCAGCGGGCGGCCGGTGAGGATAGCGTGGCCCAGGCCTTTCATTTCGGTCTGGCGGGTGTAGGAGAACGAGCACTCGTCGAGCAGGCGACGGATACCCACCAGGTATTTTTCCTTGTCGGTGCCCTTGATCTGGTTTTCCAGCTCGTAGCTGATGTCGAAGTGGTCTTCCAGGGCGCGCTTGCCGCGACCGGTCACAATGGAGATTTCGTTCAGACCGGCGTCCAATGCTTCTTCAACGCCATACTGGATCAGTGGCTTGTTGACCACCGGCAGCATTTCCTTGGGCATGGCTTTGGTAGCGGGCAGGAAGCGAGTGCCGTAGCCGGCCGCCGGGAACAAGCATTTTTTGATCATATACGTCCTTAACAAAGGCTAGGCCTGTGGAATTCGGCGCAGTCTAATCAGGCGGCACTGACCTTACAATGCCCCTGATAGCGACCGATGCCATCATAGAGATAACCCAGTGTAGATAGTTCCGGGGGATCGTGAATATTACCGTCATACATGACGGGCGGATGACAGCAAAATCAGGGTGCCTGTACCAGCCCTTTCGCGGGTAGCCGCTCCCGCAGGTACCGCATCAGGCTTGAGCTCTGCACAGATTCTGTGGGAGCGGGTTCACCCGCGAAGAGGCCGGCACAGGCGCTGCATCAGCTACCGGTGCCCTGCCCGATCAGCACCCCATCTACCTTCTGACCATACAGGTTCACGCCGTCATTGGCATGGAACTTCACCCGCGTCTTCTCGATGGAGCCCTCCACCAGTCGCGGGTCCTGCGGCCGTTCATGGCGGTTGACCCACGCGGCAACGTCCCAGGCCTGCTGATCGCTGAGGCTGCCCGGCTTGCCCAGCGGCATGTTGTACTTGATGAACGACGCCGCCGTGTTGATGCGGTGCATACCAGCGCCCCAGTTGTAGGAGTCCTTGCCCCACAGCGGCGGCATCACGTAATCACCGGCCACCTTCTGCCCTTGGCCGTTGTCGCCATGGCAAATCGCGCATTGCTCGCCGTACACCTGCTGGCCCCGCTTGAAGTCATAGCCGCCCTCGGGCTGCGGCACCTCCGGGTAACCACGCCCGGCAATCTCCACGCCAGTGGGCGCCTTGGTCGACAGCCAGTACGCATAGGTCGCCAGCGCCGTCATCTGCGGGCTATCGGCGGCAGGTGGCTTGCCGTTCATGCTGAACTGGAAGCACCCCTGGATGCGCTCTGCATAGGTATTCACCTTGTCGTTCTTCTTGCGGTACGCGGGATACATCGGGTAAGCGCCCCACATCGGTGCGGAATGCGCCAGGCGCCCCTGGTCGAGGTGGCAGTTACTGCAATTCATGCCGTTGCCCACGGCCTCGGGCATCAGCCGGCGGGTATCGACGAACAGGGCATGGCCCTCGCGCACCATCTTGCCAAAGGCATTGTCGGGCAACTCGCTTTCAGCGGGCGGCACAAACTGCGGCGCGGCCTGCACGCCGGGTACCTTCAGCTGCGACTGGTCTTCCATGGCGATCGGGGCGGCCTGGGCGCTGCTCATGGCCACCAGCAAAAAGGCTGGAATCAAGGGTTTCATGGCGTGACCTCCTGGCTGGCGGAGCGGGCGAAGAACTCGGCGACGGCCTTGATCTCGTCATCGGTCATGGCCTTGGCCACGCCGACCATCAGCTGGTTGGGGTCATTGCTGCGGCTGCCGTCGCGCCAGGCATTGAGCTGCGCCACCAGGTAACTGGCAGGCTGGCCGGCCAAAGGCGGGAAGTGTTCGCCAACCCCGCCGCCGCCGGGGCCATGGCATTGCACACAGCCGGGTATCTGCCGGTTCCAGTCGCCGTACAGGGCCATGCGGGTGGTCGGGTCATCGGCAATCTGCTGGCGCCACAGGTTGCCGGCGGGGTCTGCCGGCAGGCTGGCCAGGTAGGCACTCACTGCCTTGATTTCATCTTCGCTCAGGGCCTTGGCGAGCGGCTCCATCACCGGCTGCTTGCGGCTGCCATTGCGCCAGTCATGTAATTGCTTGCTGAGGTAACCGGCCGGTAGCCCGGCCAAACGTGGAAAGCCGGCAGCGGCAATGCCCTTGCCGTCCGGGCCATGGCACCCGAGGCAAGCCATGGCAGCGGGGTTGGCCCCGCCCTGGGTGAAGACCTTCTGGCCATCAGCGGCATGCGCAGTGGGCCAGGCCAGGATCAGCAGGCTGCCGATCAGGACGCGTCTGAACGGTGTCATCACGAATCTCCCTTTCTTTTGTTATATGTTTAGGCTTAAAACATATAAGCAAAGACAGGAAGGCCCGTTGCCTCAGATCAATGTCCGGAGATGCATTGGGTGGCTGCCGTGCGCACATCACCCAGGCGCAGGGGGAAGTTGTTCAGCCGCTCACGCAGCTTGATGCTGCTGCCGCTGCCACGCTTGTCGATGTCCACCAACGCCGCCGGGCCTACCCCGGAGCTGATCTTCTGCGGCACGATCAGGCGCAGGCCATCGCCACGCGGCTCTTCCACCAGCGGATCGCGCGTATCGGCCAGTTTCTGCTTGATGCAGTCGGCATATTCACGCGGGGTCTTGCCAGAAATCACATCAAGCGTTTCGTGCGACTGCTCCAGCTCCGAAACGCTGACACAACCGCCCAGCGCCGCCACAGACACCACCGCCACCATCCACTTCATTTAGAGCACCTCAGCCTTCAAGAATCCTGTTCGACCGCAGCCAGGCGGTTTTGCTCCCTGCATTGGCAGATTTATCGGGGCCTGGCCATCGAGCGCGCCAGTGTAACGGTACATCGTGGTATCTTTTGCCTTTACAGATCCAAACCTTGCGGAGCATCACATGAAATTCGTACACCAGCGCGAGCACCTCAACGAGGACGACATCGTCGTTATCGAATGCTCCCAGCGCTGCAATATCCGCCTGATGAACGACGCCAATTTCCGCAGCTTCAAGAACGGCGGCCGTCACACCTACCATGGCGGCCAGTTCGTTGACTTCCCGGCCAAGATCACGGTACCCAGCACCGGTTTCTGGAACATCACCATCGACACCGTGACCACCCGCCCGATCTCGGTAACGCGCAAGCCCACCTTGAGCCACAAGATCAAGATCATCCGTCGCTCGTCGTCGAAACTCAGATAAGACTGCCATGACCCAGAACATCAAGTACGTCATCAAATACAAGCTCGACGGCGAGCGCCGCTGGGATTTCGCCGTCATGCCCGACGCCTCGCAGGAACAGGCACTCGATGCCCTGCGCAAGATCCACGGCGACGACGCCGACAAGATCAGCGACATTCAGGTGAGCAAGGCACTGTAAGGCTTCGCGCCAAGGAGAACTGCATGAGCAACTGGCCCGACCGTCGTATCCTCGATCTGCTGGGCATCGAGTTGCCCATCCTCCAGGCGCCCATGGCCGGTGCCAGCGGGTCGGCGATGGCCATCGCCGTGGCCAACGCCGGGGGGCTTGGCGCCCTGCCCTGCGCCATGCTCACAGGCGAACAAGTACATGGCGAGATCGCAGCCTTTCGAAACGCTTGCCCGGGCCGCCCGCTGAACCTGAACTTCTTCTGCCACCAGCCGCCACCGCCCGATGCCGAGCGCGATGCCCATTGGAAGCAGGCCCTCAAGCCTTATTACAACGAAACGGGTGCCGATTTCACCGCCCCCACGCCAGTGTCCAACCGTGCGCCGTTCGACGAACAAAGCTGCCAGCTGATCGAGCAACTGCGCCCGGAGGTGGTGAGCTTCCACTTCGGCCTGCCCCAGGCTGACCTGCTGCAACGGGTGAAGGCCAGCGGTGCCAAGGTACTGTCCAGCGCCACCACGGTGCAAGAAGCGGTCTGGCTGGAACGCAATGGCTGTGACGCGATCATCGCCATGGGGTATGAAGCCGGCGGCCATCGGGGCATGTTCCTCAGCGACGACATTACCAGCCAGATCGGCACCTTTGCCCTGGTGCCGCAGGTGGCGGACGCGGTCAGCGTGCCGGTGATTGCCGCAGGCGGTATCGGCGACCACCGTGGCCTGGTGGCGGCGCTGGCACTGGGCGCTTCAGCAGTGCAGATCGGCACTGCTTACCTGTTCTGCCCCGAGGCCAAGGTTTCGTCGGCCCATCGCCAGGCGCTGGACAGCGCGCCCGCGAGCGACACGGCGTTGACCAACCTGTTTACCGGCCGCCCGGCGCGCGGCATCAACAACCGCATCATGCGCGAGCTGGGGCCTATGAGCGACCTGGCACCGCGCTTCCCGCTGGCGGGTGGGGCACTGATGCCTTTGCGGGCGATCACCGATCCGCAGGGTAACAGTGACTTCAGTAACCTGTGGTCGGGGCAGGCGTTGCGGCTGGGGCGGCACATGCCTGCGGGGGAGCTGACCCGGGAGATTGCCGAAAAGGCACTGGCCTTGGTTAATCGTTAGGCATCTTCATATACAGGTTCGGTCTCTTCGCAGCACAAGGCTGCTCCTACACAGGTTGCGGCGCCTGTAGGAGCAGCCTTGTGCTGCGAAGGGGCCGAGCCTGCAAATGCATCACCCAGCCCCTTCCCGGCAAATGGCCTATCGCTATATAGTTCAGCACATAACGATAACCCCAAGGAGCTGTCTTCATGCGTATCCGCCCATCCCACCTGGCCGTCACCGCCCTGGCCACCCTGTTCGCCTTCAACACTGCCTGGGCCGATGAGGTTCAGGTCGCGGTCGCAGCCAACTTCACAGCCCCGATCCAGGCCATCGCCAAAGACTTCGAAAAAGACACCGGCCACAAACTGGTCGCAGCCTACGGCGCCACTGGGCAGTTCTACGCACAGATCAAGAACGGCGCACCGTTCGAAGTGTTCCTCGCCGCTGACGACAGCACCCCGAAAAAACTTGAAGAAGAAAAGGAAATCGTCCCTGGGTCGCGCTTCACCTACGCCATCGGCACCCTGGCCCTGTGGTCGGCGAAGGAAGGCTACGTAGATGCCAAGGGTGACGTACTGAAGAAAAACGAATACAAACACCTGTCCATCGCCAACCCGAAAGCGGCACCTTACGGCCTGGCCGCCACCCAGGTGCTGGACAAGCTGAAGCTCACCGAAGCCACCAAAGGCAAGATCGTCGAAGGCCAGAACATTACCCAGGCCTTCCAGTTCGTCTCCACCGGCAATGCCGAGCTGGGCTTCGTCGCCCTGTCGCAGATCTACAAGGACGGCAAGGTAACCAACGGCTCGGCCTGGATCGTACCGTCCAACCTGCACGACCCAATCCGCCAGGACGCGGTGATCCTCAACAAAGGCAAGGACAATGCGGCCGCCAAGGCGCTGGTCGAATACCTCAAAGGCCCGAAAGCTGCTGCGGTGATCAAGTCCTACGGCTATGAACTCTGATGCCACTGGACGCCAGTGACCTGGGTGCAATCTGGCTGACCGTCAAACTGGCCAGCCTGACCACCCTGATCCTGCTGGTTATCGGCACCCCCATCGCCTGGTGGCTGGCGCGTACGCGCTCATGGCTACGCGGGCCGGTGGGTGCGGTGGTGGCACTGCCGCTGGTATTGCCACCCACGGTGATCGGCTTTTACCTGCTGATCGCCCTCGGGCCGCACGGCTGGCTCGGCCAGGCTACCCAGGCGCTAGGCCTGGGCAGCGTGGTGTTCAGCTTCACGGGCCTGGTGATCGGTTCGACGGTGTATTCCATGCCATTCGTGGTGCAGCCGCTGCAGAATGCATTTGGCGCGATCGGCCAGCGCCCGCTGGAAGTCGCCGCCACTTTGCGCGCCAGCCCATGGGACACCTTCGTTCATGTGGTGCTGCCGCTGGCCCGCCCCGGTTTCGTCACCGCCAGCATCCTCGGCTTCGCCCATACCGTGGGCGAATTTGGCGTGGTGCTGATGATCGGTGGCAACATCCCCGACAAGACCCGCGTGGTCTCGGTGCAAATCTTCGATCACGTCGAGGCCATGGAGTATTCGCAAGCCCATTGGCTGGCCGGTGCCATGCTGGTGTTTTCCTTCCTGGTGCTGCTCCTGCTGTACGCCGGACGCCGCGGCAAAGCTGGCTGGAGCTGAAATGACCGCATCAATAGTGGCGCGCCTGAACCTGGCGCGCGACGACTTTACCCTGGACGTTGACCTGCACCTGCCTGGGCGCGGCATCAGCGCGCTGTTCGGCCACTCGGGCTCCGGCAAGACCAGTTGCCTTCGCTGCTTGGCCGGCCTGGAACGGGCCGCCAGTGCGTACATCGAGGTAAACGGCGAAGTCTGGGAAGACACCGCCCGCGGCTACTTCCAGGCGCCGCACCTGCGGCCGGTGGGCTACGTGTTCCAGGAGGCCAGCCTGTTCCCGCACCTGTCGGTGCGCGGCAACCTGGAATTCGGCTGGCGCCGGGTGGCGGCGGCTGAACGCAAGGTGAGCCTGGACCAGGCCTGCCAGTTGCTGGGCATCGGCCACTTGCTGGAACGCCGCCCCGCCACGCTGTCTGGCGGCGAGGCGCAGCGGGTGGGCATTGCCCGTGCCCTGCTCAGCAGCCCACGCCTGCTGTTGATGGACGAGCCGCTGGCGGCCCTCGACGGGCCGCGCAAGCGCGAGATCCTGCCTTACCTTGAGCGCCTGCACGATGAACTGGACATTCCGCTGGTGTATGTCAGCCACGCCCAGGATGAAGTGGCGCGGCTGGCCGACCACCTGGTGTTGCTGGAGCAAGGCCGGGTGGTCGCCAGCGGCCCGATTGGCGAAACCCTGGCCCGCCTCGACCTGTCGCTGGCCCAGGGCGAGGACGCTGGCGTGGTGTTCGAAGGCCTGGTGGTCGGCCACGACCCGCACTACGACCTGCTCGACCTGCGCCTGCCCGGCGGCACAGGGCCGGTGCTGCGCATCGCCCACCCGGCCCACGTGATGGGCAGCACCTTGCGCGTCAAGGTGCAGGCCCGTGACGTCAGCCTGGCGCTGGCGGCCGACAGCACATCGAGCATCCTCAACCGCCTGCCGGTGCAGGTGCGCGAAAGCCGCCCGGCCGACAACCCTGCCCATGTGCTGGTCAGCCTGGATGCTGGCGGCAATGCCTTGCTCGCGCGCATCACGCGCTTCTCGGCAGACCAGCTCGGCCTGCACCCGGGCCAACTGCTGTTCGCCCAGATAAAGTCGGTGGCGTTACTGGGCTGAGCATCCTGCGCGCGGGCGTTGTCCATTGATCAGTGACCTGATCGAGGCCTGCCCGCCATGCTCGACTGCCCCCTGCCGCGCACCCTGCACTACGTTGACGACAGCCAGCCGGGCCTCACCCGGCGACGCTGGCGCGACCGTTTCATCTACCTGGATACCGATGGCCAACGGGTACGCGACAGCGAAACCCTCGCGCGCATCGCCGCCCTGGTAATCCCCCCGGCTTATACCGACGTGTGGATCTGCACCGACCCGCAGGGCCACTTGCAGGCAACCGGCCGTGATGCCCGTGGCCGCAAGCAGTACCGCTACCACACGCAGTGGCGCGAATTGCGCGACCAGCACAAGTACGGGCGCATGCTGGCCTTCGCCAAGGCCCTGCCAAAGCTGCGCGAGCAGCTGGAAGCCCACCTGGCGCGCCCAGGGCTGGACCGGGAAAAGGTAATGGCGCTGGTGGTGAGCCTGCTGGACCACACCCTGATCCGCATCGGCAACCAGCGCTACCTGCGCGATAACCAGTCGTACGGCCTGACCACCCTGCGCAACCGCCACGTACAAGTCAAAGGCAGCACCATCCGCTTCCAGTTTCGCGGCAAGCGCGGCGTCGAACACAACGTCACCCTCAACGACCGGCGCCTGGCCAGCCTGCTCAAACGTTGCATGGAGCTGCCTGGGCAGGCGCTGTTTCAGTATCTGGACGAAGACGGCCAGCGCCATAGCGTCGGCTCGGGCGAGGTGAACCAGTTTCTGCAGCAGCTGACCGGCGCGGACTTTACCGCCAAGGATTACCGCACCTGGGCCGGCAGCAGCCTGGCGCTGGACCTGCTGAAGCCACTGGCCTGGGAGCCGGAGACTGAAGCCAAACGCCAGGTCGCGGCGATAGTCCGCCAGGTGGCAACGCGCCTGGGCAACACGCCAGCCGTCTGCAGGCGCTGCTATATCCACCCGGCGGTGCTCGAGCACTATGCACTGGGGCGCCTGACCAGTTTGCCAAAAAACCGTGTTCGCAAAGGCCTGGACCCGGAAGAAGTGGCCCTGTTGCTGTTTCTTCAGGCGCTTGAGGAACAGGACGACCATTAAGCGTGTCTATCTAGCCCATGATGCGAAGAAATTTCCCATTAGCCGCCAACCCCCCTATTCTTGCCATCGAGCACCTTGGCCGACAAACCGTTGACGGTTTGCTTCAGCCCCTGCAAGTGAAGACACGCAACAGAATTTGTCTGTCGGGGAATTCCTATCCGCCGAAAGCGTCTTTAATGAGAAGGAAGAGGGACAAGCTCCCGCCGCTGTGGCAACAAGCCCTGCGGACTTTTACATCACCAAGGAGAACTACATGCTGATACTCACCCGTAAGGTTGGCGAAAGCATCGTCATCAACGATGACATCAAAGTCACCATTCTGGGCGTCAAAGGGATGCAGGTGAGGATCGGTATCGATGCACCGAAAGATGTCCAGGTCCATCGCGAAGAGATCTTCAAGCGTATCCAGGCCGGCAGCCCGGCCCCGGAAAAACACGAAGACTCACACTGAGCCTACCCTCCCAGGGTGCATGGATGCGCTCGATCGCCAGGCTCAGGTGCCCAGTAACTGACGCACCTTGGCGATCATCTCGTCCATGTCGAACGGCTTGTCGAATATTGCGGCGAACAGGGCCGGGCATCCTTGGCTGGCCTGCGCGCCGCTCATCAGAATGACCGGCAACTCGCACAGCGTCGGGTCTTCGCGCATGGCACGTACCAGTTCCTCACCGTTGAGCAGCGGCATCATGTAGTCGGTAATCACCAGCTCAACGCGTTTCTCCCTCAACGCCTCCAGCGCCTTGCTGCCGTTGCTCGCCTTTTCCACCAGATAGCCTTCATCCTCCAGCGCAAAACCGAGGATATCGGCAATCAGGTATTCGTCATCAACGATCAGGATGGTGTTCATTGGCTCATCCGTCACCCGCTCCCCTGCGGTATCGGCGTACCCGAGAGCACACCGCAGGCACCTTCGAATGCCTTGCGCAAGGTAATGCCCTGCGGCCCGATGAGCAGCTCGTGCAAGGCAGGGTCGTGGTGGCTGTCACGCACCTTGAGAATCGACATCATGCGCCGTAGTTGCGAGTCCAGCTCGACAAAGCGCATCAGCATCAGGTTGTCGACGATACTCGACAGGTCCGGGGCCGGGGCGCTGATCTCGGCGCCGAAGATGTCGCGCATTTCCCAGGTCAGCATCACGCTGACATCACGCGCGCGCAGCTCGCCAGCGATGGCGCGGAAAAACGCGTTGAGACGTGTCGGGTCGATGGCCAGGCGACTGAACGCACCCAGGCTGTCGATCAGCACGCGCTTGCTGCCCCGCGCCGCAACAAGCTCGAGCAGCCGCGCGCCAACCTGGTCCAGCAGGCCCTCGGTGGTCGGCTGCCAGCACAGTTGCAAGCTACCGCTTTGTTCCATTGCGGCAAAATCGTATCCCAACGACGCGGCCTTGCTGCGCAGGCGTTCGGGCGTTTCGTAGAAGCCAAAATGCAACCCCGGCGCCTGCGGGGTGCTGGCCGCCAGGAAGGCCAGGCCCAATGACGTCTTGCCGATCCCCGAAGGCCCGATCAACAGGCTGACCGAACCTGTGGCCAGGCCGCCCCCAAGCATTTCATCGAAGGTTGGCACCCCACTGCTGACGCGCGCCGAGGTGCCGCTGCCCAGCTGACTGGGATGGCTGAACAACGCCTCCAAGCGCGGGTAGACGTGCATGCCGCTTTCATCGATAAGGCATTCGTGGCGCCCCGACAACGCCCCACTGCCGCGGGTCTTGCGCAACTGGATATGGCGCACGGCGCGGCTGCCCACCAGTTGCTCACCCAGCTCGATCACCCCATCGACCATGGTGTGCTCCGGGCTGCCCTCGTCCAGCCGTGCGCTGGTGAGCAGCAGCACGGTGCAGCCGGCAAAGGCCGCATGGCCCTGCAGCTCGGAGACAAACTTCTTGGTATCCAGCGCGGTTTCGGCACGCACCCGGGCATTGAGCACGCCGTCGACAATCAACAGGCTGGCCTGCTGCCGGGCGATTTCCTGGCGCAGCAGCCGCACCACGGCATCCAGCCCTTCCTGCTCAAGGGTGTCGAAGGCACTGACGAACTGGATCTGGTCGCCGACCAGCGTCGGATCGAAAAAGTCCAGGGTGGACAGGTACTGGAACAGCCGTTCATGCGATTCGCTCAGCAAGGTGGCCACCAGCACCCGGCCGCCCGTACGCACGTGCCCGCAGGCCAACTGATTGGCCAGGATGGTCTTGCCGGCACCCGGGGGGCCTTGAATGATGTAGGAGGCGCCGGCTACCAGGCCGCCCTTGAGCAGCGCATCGAGCCCTTCGATACCTGTCACCAACCGCCTGAGTGCCTGCGCCATGATGCTTACCTGTCGAGTGGGCTGTTGGTCTTGTCCTGATACGTGGGCAAGTAAAGCTGCATGGAAGTTCCATGGCCGGGTTCACTGTTTACATGGATGGCGCCACCGCTCTGCCTGGCAAAACCATATACCTGGCTAAGCCCAAGGCCAGTGCCCTTGCCGAACGCCTTGGTAGTGAAGAATGGCTCGAAGATGCGTGGCAATACCTCTGGCGCAATCCCTTCGCCGCTGTCGTCCACCACGAAGCGCACAAAGCTGCCGTGCAGCCCTTCCACCTCGCCAGCCAACTCGACCACCTCGGCCGTCAGGCCTATCCGGCCCTCCCCGGCGATGGCATCGCGGGCATTGAACAGCAGGTTCAGCAGCACCATCTGCAACTGCCCGGCATCCACTTCGATCAATGGCAAGCCCGCTTGCAACTGCACCTGCAGTTCAATCGCGCTGGGCAGTGCGTGCTCCAACAGGCCACGGGTGGCGGCTACAAGATCTTGCGGTGCGACGCACGCCACATCGAGCTGGCGGTGGCGGGCAAAACTGAGCAGCTGCTGGGTCAGTTCGGTGCCCCGCTGCCCCGCATCGAGAATGTGCTGCAGCATGCGCTGGATACGCGCCGGGTCCTGGCTGGCCAGCGCCAGGCGCGCCGAGCTGATGATGATGGTCAGCATGTTGTTGAAATCATGCGCCAACCCCCCGGTCAATTGGCCCAGGGCTTCCAGCTTCTGCGCCTGGAACAGCTGGGCGCGCACGGCATCGAGCTGCATCGCCGACTCGCGACGGTCGGTGATGTCCCGCGTGACCTTGGCCAGGCCGATGATCTGGCCCTGGTCATCGCGGATCACGTCCAGCGCCGCCAGCGCCCAGAACTGTGTGCCATCCTTGCGCACCCGCCAGCCCTCATCCTGCGCCACACCCTGCTCCAGCGCCTGGCGCAGCAAGCGCTCGGGGCGGCCGTCGGCACAATCCTGGGGGGTGAAGAATAGCGAGAAATGCTGGCCGATCACTTCATCGGCGCGGTAGCCCTTGATCCGTTGCGCGCCGGCATTCCACGACACCACATGGCCGGTCGGGTCGAGCATATAGATGGCGTAATCCACCACCGACTGCACCAGCTGTTCATAGCGCTGGGCAGGTATGACGGGGTGATCGAGACAGTCAGCTGAAACCATGAAAACTCCGCTGGCACAGCAGGAGGGACGATATGACCTTAGCCGAGGGTAACCGCCAACGGCCCCCTGTGGCTAGCGATGGTCAGCGTTCAGGCTCGACCAGCGCAGGGCTGATACGGCGTGGCATGGCAACTTTGAGCAGCCATAGGCCAACCAGCATGATCCCCCCGCCGCCAGCCAGAGCCATCCACCGCTGCGGCTGTGGGTGCTCGGCATCGAAACCGAGCATCAAGAGGTAGCCACCCAGGCTGATCAGGCTGAGGTACAGAAAAGTCCCCAACACGATCACAAGCGCAAACAACAGCCGCCAGAACAGCCGTGGGCGAACGACACGCTCGCTAGCGTCGGACTGAGCCATCGCCGCATACTCTTGGATCCAATAAAGAGGCAACAGTGGCGTAATGACAGCAAGGTGTCAATTACCCAGTAGTTCGTCCCTTCATTCTGTTGATCATAGGTGCTGCAGTTGACTCTACTATAACAATGGGTTATAAAGCGCGCTTGATTGCAAAGCCCTTCTGCTTAGAAGCGAGCTGGTCGTTGCGGCCCTTTCAAGCGTGCGAGTGTGGTGGAATTGGTATACACAGCAGACTTAAAATCTGTCGGCGTGAGCCTTGCGGGTTCGAGTCCCGCCACTCGCACCAAACTTCGTTGAAAAGGCGCCCTTGCGGCGCCTTTTTGCTGCCTGCCAGCAATGTCTTGCGCAGCTGCTAAAGTGGAACTTGTCCCCGTCCACTGGAACGCCACCATGCGCTACTCCCTGTTCGATGGCCAACGCGACATCATTATCCTGATCGCCCGCGTACTGCTGATGATCCTGTTCGTCTTGTCTGGCTGGGCCAAGCTCACCGGCTTCGATGGCACGGTTGGCTACATGACGTCGTTGGGCGCCCCTGCCCCCATGCTGGCGGCTGCAATTGCCGTAATCATGGAGTTTGTCGTCGCCATCCTGCTGATCCTGGGCTTCTACACCCGTCCGCTGGCGTTTCTGTTCGCGCTGTTCGTGCTGGGCACGGCGCTGCTGGGCCACCCGTTCTGGAACATGGTCGACCCCGAGCGCAGCGCCAACATGACCCAGTTTCTGAAAAACATGAGCATCATGGGCGGCCTGCTGTTGCTGGCCGTGAGCGGCCCAGGGCGTTTCTCGGTGGACGGGCGCTGAGTCAGTCGTCTTCGCAGTCATCGAACCAGGCTGGGTGATCACGCTCCTCGTCATCGAGGTCATCCAGCGTTTCCTCGTCTTCTTCCACTTCATCCTCGGCGCCTTGGGCATCCGCCTCGGGCTCCATGTCGTCGTAGAGAAACTCATGGTCAAGCAGGTGATCGTGCTCGGGTTCGTGCAGGTCGTCTTCGTCGTGCATGCTGGCTCCTGGGATGATGGCAGGCCTGTATAGGCGCATCAGGTTCCGAGGTCAATGTGTTGCCGCTTAATCCTGGGTTAACCGGCCAGGCGCAGCCTGCAGTCTCTCCCTTCAAACGTCTTTTGCCCGCCTTTCATGGCGGGCTTTTTTATGGCTGTGGGAGCATGACAGCCTCATGACCTGAGCTTCACGAAATGCTGACAACCGGATTGGCACACTGGCCCCGCTCCGTACGTTCTTGCAGCCCGCCGCATCATTGCCGCGGGCTTTTCTTTTTGCGACGTGTTCTTGAAGCATGACCTGTAGCAGTTTTGCCCGACCCGGCAAGGGCTATGCTAACCCAGCGATAACCCAAGCTCACTCGGATAGACACGGAGGCTCTTATGAAAGCTGCTGTTGTTGCACCAGGCCGTCGCGTGGACGTGGTAGAGAAAACCCTGCGCCCTCTCGAACACGGCGAAGCGCTGCTGAAGATGCAATGCTGCGGTGTATGCCACACCGACCTGCACGTGAAAAATGGCGATTTCGGTGACAAGACCGGCGTCGTGCTGGGCCACGAAGGCATCGGCGTGGTTCAGGAAGTCGGGCCGGGCGTTACCTCGCTCAAGCCGGGCGACCGTGCCAGCGTTGCCTGGTTTTACCAGGGTTGCGGGCATTGCGAGTATTGCAACAGCGGCAACGAAACCCTGTGCCGCGAAGTGAAAAACTCCGGGTACACCGTGGATGGTGGCATGGCCGAAGCCTGCATCGTCAAGGCCGACTACTCGGTCAAAGTACCCGACGGCCTCGATTCCGCTGCGGCCAGCAGCATCACCTGCGCCGGCGTCACGACCTACAAGGCGGTAAAAATCTCCAACATCCGCCCAGGCCAATGGATTGCCATCTACGGCCTCGGCGGGCTGGGCAACCTGGCCCTGCAATATGCCAAGAACGTCTTCAACGCCAAAGTGATTGCCATCGACGTCAATGAGCAGCAACTGCGCTTCGCCAGCGAAATGGGCGCAGACTTGGTGGTCAACCCGCTCAAGGAGGACGCTGCGAAGGTTATCCAGGCCAAGACCGGTGGTGCCCACGCTGCCGTGGTGACGGCCGTCGCCAAAGGCGCGTTCAACTCGGCGGTCGATGCCCTGCGCGCTGGCGGGCGGCTGGTTGCCGTCGGGCTTCCGTCGGAGTCCATGGACCTGAATATTCCCCGCCTGGTGCTGGACGGGATCGAAGTGGTGGGCTCACTGGTAGGCACACGCCAGGACCTGCAGGAAGCCTTCCAGTTTGCGGCTGAAGGAAAAGTAGTGCCCAAGGTGACCCTGCGGCCAATCGAGGATATCAACCAGATCTTTGATGAGATGCTGGAAGGCAAGATCAAAGGCCGCATGGTAATCCAGTTCGAAGGTTGATAGCCTGAAAGCAGATCATTTCGCACGACCACAAAGCCCGTAGATAATCCTCTACGGGCTTTTTGCCTTCTCAACAGTCAAGGAACAGACCATGAGCTTCGACTGGCACGCTGGGCCGATTACCAGAGCCACCCCGCTGGACAAGCATTACCGCAACACGCAGAAGGTTCGTCAGTTTCTGCTCAGTGAGTGCGGGGAAGCATTCAAGTTCGACCGTGCATTTATGGCATGGATCAAAAGTGGCACGCCATCCACTATGGGCGACGTTGCGGACGAATGGCTGCGTATGCAACGGTGACCGCCGGCTGCGGGCATCGGGAGCCCGGCTTGCCCAGCCCTGCCATCGGGCTTGGCGGCCGCTTCTTTCAGTATCTTTTCCAACGATTCAACCATGCTGGAATAGTCCATTCCTTGACTCCGTCGTTGGTGAGTTTCACGTTCTTTAACGATAGCGGGCGAACGTTTCAGAATTGCTTGTGCACATGACAAGCTACCAAAGCTCGCCCTCTCTGATGACCAACCATTACGGCTTGAGGTTCAAAGAAAAACGTCAAAACCTGGAGGGATGAACATGACAATTCGCAGCCTGGCCAAGAATCTCCCGCCTGACCCAGGCAATACCGGCTGGGTGCTCGGATGGGGCGTGCTTCGTGACCGCCACCCATGGCATTTTGTCGACGTTTATGCGGACCAGAATACAGCCAAGGTTGAAGCAGAGCGCCTTGGAGCTGGTTACGTCGTCGAGTATGGGTCACACCGGCTTGGGTCGGATGAATTCATCTGCGGGGTGAGCTTGCCTGAGGGCTAGCGCGTGTCCGTGCCGGGTAAGGACCATGAAGCCCTGGGGAGAACTTGCGTCTCGTCCAGCCACGCCGGTGGCAAGCTCAACATTTGACCGTCCACAGCTGATCGATCCGCGTCGTATAGGATTGGCTCATCATCTCCCTCCTCATCCCCCAGTCCGGGGCTGCCGGCACGCTGGCGGTTCGCATCGTCCCCCTCCCCCAGCGCCCGTTGATGTCATCCATCACCTGCATCAGTCGGTCACATGCCACTGATTGCTTGAGCGCAAACAAGTCCTCTGAAAACTCACCTGGTTGCCGCAGGTCCATCAGCAGCACCTCTGCCTTGCTGTAGCGAAACCCTGGCCTGAAGATACGGCCAACCGCATCGGTGGCCAGCCGGGTCATCAGTAGCGTGTCCGACGTCGGGTATGGCAGTTCTACCAATGCGCCCTGGGCGTGGTGTGCCTCATCCGGGTTGAACATGCCGGTACGGATGCTGACGCGCATGCGCTTGCACACTGAGCCCTGGGCCCGGAGCTTTTCCGCAGCTCGGCCAACGTACGTGGCCACGGCCTGTTTGATGGGCGCCAGCTCAGTGAGGCGCTTGCCGAACATCCGGCTGCAGCAGATCTCCTGTTTTGGGGGCTCGGCCTCGTCCAGTTCCAGGCACGGCGTGCCAGCCAGTTCGCGGGCAGTCTTCTCCACCACCACACTGAATTTCTGCCGCAGCGTCCAGGCATCAGCCTTGGCCAGATCCATCGCCGTGTGAATGCCCATCGCCTCGAGGTGGGCGGTCAGACGCCGGCCAATGCCCCACACCTCCTTCACGTCAGTATTGCGCAGCACCCAATCGCGCTTGAACGGATCGGTAATATCGACCACTCCACCAGTCTGCGCCTGCAGGCGCTTGGCAGTGTGGTTGGCCAGCTTCGCAAGTGTCTTCGTGCCGGCAATCCCGACACCCACGGGGATACCAATGCACTGAAAGATCCTGGACCGCAACTTGCGCCCGAACTGGGTCAGATTTTCCTGAATACCGGACAGGTCAGCGAAACACTCGTCAATGCTGTAGACCTCGGTGGCCGGAACCATGGATTCGATCAAGGTCATGACGCGCTCGCTCATGTCGCCGTACAGCGCGTAATTACTGCTGAAGGCCATGATGCCGTGCCGGCGTAGCTTGTCCTTTGCCTGAAAATACGGCTCGCCCATCTTCACGTATGGCTTGGCATCGTACGACCTGGCGATCACGCAGCCGTCGTTGTTGCTCAACACGATGATCGGGGTCTTGGCCAGATCAGGCCGGAATACTCGCTCGCAGCTCGCATAGAACGAGTTGCAATCGATCAGCGCGAAGACATGGTCACTGTGCATGGTCGCGCACGCTGTACCGCACGACACCCCAGACAACGAGCTCATCGCCTTCCATGATGTACCGCGCGGGGTAGGCCGGGTTCTCCGACTTGAGGATCACCACTCCGTCACGGCGGTGCAGACGCTTGCAAACAGGTTCGGTGTTGACCGCAGCGATGACAATGTCTCCGTGTTCGGCCTCACGACCGCGGTCTACGATGACGATATCACCGGAGTAGATCCCTGCCCCTTGCATGCTGTCGCCCTCCACTTTCACCAGATACACATGGGGTGCGCGGAGGTCGAATAGCTCATCAAGGGAAATATGGCCTTCCAGATGGTCCGCTGCAGGGGATGGGAAACCGGCCGGCACCTGAAATGAATACAGCGGTAGCGGCTCGGTCCCGCCGGTTGGCGCACCCAACAATGTGATGGTCATAGCAAAAGGCCCAACGAAAACTGTATGTATATACAGTTAATCTGGCATCGGGTGCCCGGTCAATCCTGGGCGATGAAAAATCTGACGGGCGAGAGGTGGGAAATGTGCGGACGATACTCGATCTATGAGTCGATGGATCATTACCTGCGCCAGCTGTCGCTGGACCTGGTCGTGATCAATGGCTACGACCACGCGCCAATCAACCGCTTCAACGTGGCACCGTCGACACGCGTCGAAGTTATCCGCCCGGTCGACGATGGACTCAGCGTAGATCGGGTCAAGTGGGGATGGTCGCCGTTTTGGGCGAAGGGGAAGCGGCCAGACCCGATTAATGCGCGGGCTGAAACGGTGGTAACAGGGAAATTCTTCAAAGACCTGTGGCCAGGTGGTAGAGCCCTGGCGCCGGCGAACGGCTGGTTCGAGTGGATACCAGACCCAGACGATCCGAAGCGCAAGCAGCCGTACTACATCACAAGCGCCAACGGCGCCCCGCTCTATTTCGCTGCGCTTGCAGAAGTGCACCAGAACACCGAGCCAGACGAGCGCGATGGATTTGTGATCATCACGGCAGCAGCGGATCAGGGACTGATCGACATCCACGACAGGAAGCCCTTGGTGTTGCCCCCTGCGCTCGCGCGGGAATGGATCGACCCAGCTACATCGCCGCAGCGGGCTGCGGCGATTGTGGAGCAAGGTTGCATGTCGGCTGCGGAATTCCGGTGGTATCCGGTCGGCAAGGCGGTAGGAAATCTCAAGAATGAGGGTGAGTCGTTGATTACGCCGATGAACAACGAAAATCATCAGGGTCAGCTAGAGTTTTGATGAGTACCAGCACCGCGAGATAACGATCATGCTAAAACAAGAAGCAGACGACGTGATTGAACGCATCAGGGACGATCTGAAAAGGCACGGTGTGCCGATCGGCTACGATCCAGAGTTTACCACTGCTGAATTCGGGTGCGACCTGGACCACTACGTTGCTCAGGTCAGAGAGGATCCGAACAACCGTGTACTGGGTATCGCGATACATGACGAAGGCTTATGGGCCCAGCTCCAGCAGGGAACGGTGTATCGCTGTGTTGTCAGTGATTGTCGAGGGAAGCTCTTCGGTATTCCTATTACGATAGAACCGAGAACAGATGCGTCCTACACCATTCAATACAAGCTCTAAACGTTACCTGCAGATTGACAGCCATTCAGCCCTACCCAGTGGAGCGCCGATGCGGAAACGATCCGGTTTTTCAGCGCACAAAGAAAAGCCCCGCAGATTTTCATCTGCGGGGCTTTCGAATGGTGGAGGCCGAGGTCGGAATCGAACCGGCCCCGCCCGGCGTACTTGGTTGGGTCATGCCCCTCGCAATGTTGATCTTGGCCACCTCAGGCGGCCGGCTTGCAGCGTCGATCAGCTGCTGTACGTCGTGGCTTGGCCCACACCAACGAACTCTTCGACGTCATGGCCGCTCAGGTAGAGCTTGGGCAAATCGTCTTGGGTGAACTTGGGCGCGCCGTACTCATCGGTTGCCTGGGTGATGTGGTAGAGCTCGTGCTCGACGAGGGCGCAGAACTCAGCGTCGGAGCACTGGGCGCAGTAGTCGGCGGCCAGGGTGATGAGGTAGGTCGGCTCGTCTCCAAACCATTCCCGCATCTACTGCTCTTGCCGAGCCCTTTGCCACCCGCCTGCGCGGAACATCAGCTGCTCGGCCTGGCCGAGAACCACCCCCCCTGCTTAGCGAATCCGGACGATGCCCATAGCCGGTACTTGGCCGCGCTCATGAATGGGTGCGGATGACCGGCGCTGAAGCCGTGTCAGGGTGCCTGTGATCAGCAGGGGACGGGCCTTTAAACAGCGTTGCGACCTCTTCGCTTTTCGCTCCGGCCGCCCTGCCCCTCTCACACTGCACTTTCAGCGTCATCTGCATAAGCGAAAAAGCCCAGCGCTAGGCTGGGCTCGGAGGATTTAGTTGGAAGGCTGTCTACTGTGATGCCAGTAGAGGTACAGCAATCCCAGTGGCGCGATGAAGATCGCCAGGAACCAGCAGATGAACATCGTCATCACTTTGATAAACAGCATCAGCAGCGCATTCACGAAGAACATGTTGCGGCCCATGATGAAGCCCACCACGCTCTCGTACACAAATCGAGAATAGGGATAGAGCAAGGTACTCACCACCGAGATGGCTACCGTTGCGAAATCAATACCTACTGGAGCGCGTGATTTCATGTAAATGAAAAAAGCCCCAAACAGCGCGCCGAAGAATAACTGCCGAGCGTAGTAGCTCGGGGTTAGCCCCCCAAAAGTCATTGCCAAAAACTGTCGCATAAGATCCATCTCAAGGTTCAAGGGGCGCAAATTCTACCAGTCAGGCCCCACCTCAAGTAAATCCCTAAACGAACAAGCCCAGCTCTATGGCTGGGCATTTTGGCGATGTTTGTCGAGTATGCGACCTACTCGACATCGGGCCTGGCGCCACCTTCGTACGCAATGGAGGCGGTGATGGCTCTGACGATGCCCGGCCCCATGCCGGTCACCCCTAATACCCCATCCCAAACCAAACCAAATTGCCACCATGCCGCATCCGGCCACGGAGGGCGGCGCATACATAGAACCATCGGGGGCAAATCTAAACCTCTGGAATATCGGTACTCCAAACAGCCAGTTCGTATCCATCTGGGTCGGTGAAGTGGAATCTCCGCCCTCCAGGGAAAGAGAATATTTCTCGACTGATACGGGCGCCCGCCGAAACAAGTTTACGTTGCGACTCTTCGAGATCAGTTGAATACAAGATCACCAGCGGGCCTCCGGGCTGCACGGGCTCCCCGGTCGTAAAACCACCAGTAAGACGCCCATCGCTAAATTCTGTGTAGCTGGGGCCATAGTCCACAAAGCTCCAGCCGAAGGCCTCACCGTAGAAAGCCTTGCTGCGCTCAATGCTCGCCACATTGAACTCAATATTATCGATCTTGCTGTCTCTGCTCTGGCTCATCTAAACCTCCTTGTTTGATGCACGCAATCTAACACGACGCAGTCTTGTTCACCTCTAACAGCCACAGACCAAATCAATTTTTCGCCATTCACACTGCCACCATGCCGCATCCGGCCACGGAGGGCGGCGCATGCATGGACAAAGCCATGAACATCGAGACATCGACCGTCACCAAGCTGCTGATCACCGAGGTGCACGGCCTCGACTCGATCAGTGTGTACCTCGAAGACCTGGCGCCATGGAGCCGAACCCTGACTGGGCTTACCTCTGCCGCGCCATCGCGACAGTTCAGCAGGCCCTGGGCAAAGAGTTTCCGATCGCCGCCTGACCCTCCGGCGCTGCCCGCCAGCACCTCAACGCTTGCCGCCGAGTGTGGGCGGCAGGGCCGTGAAGAACCAGTAGATTCCAGTTCCCAGCACCAGGGTCCACCGGCTTTGCGGGTTGAGAAACATCCCAACCACCCCAAGCGCGATCAGGGTCACGCCAGCCCACCGTCTGCGCTTCGGGTTGAACCATAGCTGGAACGCCCGAAGTCTTTCACGCAACTGCATTACCACTCTCCCTGCTTGGTAAGCGGCTAAGCATAACAACAGCAGCGCTGCACGCCAGCGCCTTCCCCACATACGAAAACGCCGCCTGATGAGGCGGCGCTGACTGACGAAGACCGGACGTTACCAGGTCTTCGGCTCTGACTTCTTGTACGAGCCACCGGTCATGCACTTCTCGACCAGGTCTTCGCGGGCCTTGTTGTCTGGAAGCGTTTTCAGGTAGTCGGGCTGACAGTGTTCGCTGGTCGGCTCGTAGGCTGCCGTGTCGACGGCGTCTTCTTTGCAGCCAGCCAAGCTCATAACGAGTGCGGCAGCGAGGATTGAGGCAAGGCATGACTTCACGGTTTGAACCCCTTGTCCTGGCTCTCATCAGGCGGAGTGATGTTCCAGAGATTCTCGCTGGCTTCCTGCTGTGCCTGCGCCTTCTTCTCTTCCTCGGACTCCCAGCACCCGCTGAGGGACAGGGCAGCCATGGCGATGATGGCTGAGCCAATGATGGTGCGTTTCATGAGGTTCCTTCCTGGAAATGGCCGGGCGTTATATCAAACATCCCCACCCTCCGCAAAACGTGGCGCCGTGCCATCAGCCAGCGCCTTCCGCTATTCAACGATAACGCCTCTCCGGCGAGGGCGGCTCCTTGGCGATCAGCCACTGCCCAGGCTGTTGCAGCCTAGTCTTCGACAACTCGGAACTGCATCTCCACCGGACCGCCGGGTGCACGCGACTCCATCACCGAAACATGCTTTGCCCCGCAGTGCTGGCAGTAGAAGGCCTGGCTGTTCAATTCTTCATCGTGATCCAGCTCTGCTTCCGTTTCTTTTTCACAGTTCTGGCAGACGAACATTGTAGTCATCTCCGGACCTCCTCTACCAATGAAACATTCAGCGTAGCCCGGCTTGCCAGGCTCCGAGGTATCCCCATGCCCACAGAAAACAAACCGACCAAGCCGCTGAAGGTTGAGCGCTCGACGGTAACGAAGCTGGTGATCACCGGCGTACCTCGGCTGGACACGATCACCGTGTTCCTTGAGGACTTCGGCCGGCGTGACTGCCCCACCGAATCGAACCCGAACTACCAGACTGACCGAGTACTGCTGATGCCGCGATCCAGGCAATTCAGGACGTAGTGCCAGTCGCAATCGGGGATGAATTTCGCGACGGTGCGCGGGCCCATGCCGCCCCAGTAGTCGCTCCCGCTTTTGTTCCAGCAGTTGATGGTGATCTTGCCCTGGGCAGCGGCAGGAGGTGCCGCTGGGGACTGACCCCGCAGAGGCCGCGAAGGTGAAGGCTGGGGAGGAACGGTTCTGATTTCGTCGATGCTTGCAATCATCGCAGCCAAGCTCGGCGATACCGTCCAGGTTCCGAAGGAGCTGATGCCATGATCCTGCCCCTGATGTACATGGCCTACCTGGTATGGAAGGCGCCGCGATGAACAACATCTTCGGAATAACTGATGAGGAGTGCTTCGAGATCATGCGGGCGGCCGACGAGGCGCAGACCCAGTACTATCTGGATCAGCAGGCGCGCAACGCCCCCGTGCTGGAAATGGTAAAGGCGCTGGTAGGCGATGAGGTATTCGCCCAGGTGGAGGAAGAGATTGAAGCAGCCGAGAACACCTACGACTACGAGATCGTCGACGAGCCGGCCGGTGCACCTCAGGACAACGGCTTTGCCCTCGGCGACGTGTACGTCGATCAGGAGTGCGGCATGTCCGGCGATGACTTCTCCGGCACTGTAGCCCTCCCCCAGCCTGACGGCCGCTATTTCCAGTTCGCCTTCAACTGCTAACCCTTCCCCCAACAACTCAAGCACGCCGACATGCGCAGACGAGGACGCCGTTCAGGAAAAATGCATCGCGAGGAGCCGCGCCACTTCATGCTCGGACATTGGGTAGTGTTTTTCCTCATGGCCGCCACTCCGCCAGAAGACCACCCTCCACCCCTCATTTATCCGATATTTCCGGACGTAGGCCGTCACTGCTTGAGAGCGCAGTGTCAGCTCACCATCACTGCTGCTTCCAGACTCAACGACGCCCGGCGAAGCGAACTTTCTGCCTAGCCTTCCGAGATCTTCTTTGACGGCAATATGAGCAAATCGCTCGAACGGCTTCATGGGTTTCATAGGTCCAGCCCCGCGTCATGGCAGCTTCACCCTTAGCACTATAGCCGCTCAACTACTGCAGCTATTCAATCTCATTTATCACTATCTCTGCCGCCAACGGCGGCGTGGAGACCATCCCATGGAAACCGAGATCCTTTCGGACGAAGAGCTGGTGGTGATCACCGGCTATAAACCTCGGGCGTGGCAGCGCCGCTGGTTGAAAGAAAAAGGCTGGCACTTCGTCGAGAGCCGCGGCGGCCGGCCACTGGTAGGCCGCCAGTACGCCCGACAGAAGCTGAGCGGCGTGGTGATCGACACCGTGCCCGTCGCCGCAGCACCGCCCCCGGCGCCAGCCTGGACCCCTGACTTCTCCCGAGTAAAGTGAAATGCGACCCAGAAGTACCGAGAACCGCGACCTGCCGCCGGGCATGTACCGGCGAAAGCGCACCAGGAAGAACGGAAAAGTGTGGGTTGGGTACTACTACCGCGACCGAGCCGGCAAGGAAATCCCTCTCGGTACCGACCTAGTGCAGGCCAAGCTGAAGTGGGCCGACTTCGAAGCCAAAGCCACGCCGACTGAGCTGAAAACGATGAAGGGGATATTCGACGAATATCTGCTGAAGATCATCCCGGGCAAGGCCGCCAGGACCCAGAAGGACAACATCTACGAACTCAAGCAGCTGCGCGCCGTGTTCGATTCGGCGCCGATCGACGCCATCACGCCGGCCATGATCGCGCAGTACCGCGACTCAAGGTCCGCCAAGACCAGGGCGAACAGGGAAATTGCCCTGCTCTCTCACGTATTCAACACAGCCAGGGAATGGGGGCTCACCATCCGGGATAACCCGTGCCTGGGCGTGAGGAAGAACAAGGAGATACCGCGCGACTTCTACGCCAACGAAACGGTATGGCAGGCGGTGTATGAGGAGGCTCCACCGGAGCTGAAGGATGCAATGGACCTGGCGTATCTGACCGGCCAGCGGCCGTCGGACGTGCTGTCCATGCGAAAGGACGATATGGAGGGGATCTGCCTCCAGGTCAGCCAAGGCAAGACCGGCAAGCGACTGAGGATCATCTTGGAGGTGGACGGGGTGAAGAACAGCCTGGGCCAGCTGCTCGATCGGATCATGCGGTACACCAGCCAGCACCTTTCGCCGTTCTTCATCGTCAATGAGCATGGCAAGCGTATGAGCTGGCCGATGCTACGCAACCGCTGGGCGGATGCACGCGAGGCAGCCAGGGTGAAAGCTGAGATGGAGAAAAAGCCAGAACTAGCCAATCGAATCGCCCAGTTCCAGTTCCGCGATATCCGACCGAAAGCCGCATCGGAGATCAACGACCTGAGTGAGGCAAGCGTGCTGCTGGGGCAATGGAAAGAGGGAAGTACCGAGCGTGTTTACCGGCGCGTAGGCGCGATCGCAAAGCCCTCGAAAGGCTGAACTTTCGGAACTCCACCCCGAAAGTTTCGGAACTCTTGCCTTTTTTCGACCCATAAAGAAAAACCCCGCAGACGTTAATCTGCGGGGCTTTCGAATGGTGGAGGCCGAGGTCGGAATCGAACCGGCGTAGACGGATTTGCAATCCGGAGCATAACCACTTTGCTACTCGGCCTCAAAGGTCGGATCTAGCTGCTTGCGCTTTGCTATCTCCTTGAAACGCTGAACCTTTTTCAAAGTTTGCTGCGTTTCGATGGGCGCCATTATGTCTTCATTCTTTTAACCTTGCAACCCCCTGAACGAAAAAAAATTTCAACGGGTTCAAGGTGTTAGCGCAGGCGGCCGAGTTTACTCCATAAGCCCACCACAGTGTTCTCCACCGTGCCACTGGCAGCCATGCCGATTCGCTCTTGCAGGCTCTTGCGTTCGGCATAGTGCAGGTGGAACAGGTTGGCGTTGCGCGCGCGGGCGCTGAGGTACTCGTCGCTGGTTTGCAGTTCGTCCACCAACTGGCGGTTGAGTGCGGCAACGCCGAGCCAGACTTCGCCAGTGGCCACTTCGTCGATATGCAGTTGCGGGCGGTAGCGGGCGACAAAGTCCTTGAACAGTTGGTGGGTGATGTCCAGATCTTCCTGGAACTTCTCCCGGCCTTTGTCGGTGTTTTCGCCAAATACGGTCAGGGTGCGCTTGTATTCGCCGGCGGTCAGCACTTCGAAGTCGATGTCGTGCTTTTTCAACAGGCGGTTGATGTTGGGCAACTGCGCCACCACCCCGATCGAGCCCAGCACGGCGAACGGCGCACTGACGATTTTCTCGCCGATGCAGGCCATCATGTACCCACCGCTGGCGGCTACCTTGTCGATGCACACGGTCAGCGGGATGCCCGCCTGGCGGATGCGCGCCAGTTGCGATGCCGCCAGGCCGTAGCTGTGCACCAGGCCACCACCGCTTTCCAGGCGCAGCACCACTTCGTCACGCGGGGTGGCGAGGGTCAGCAGCGCGGTGATTTCGTTGCGCAGGCTTTCGGTGGCAGAGGCTTTGATGTCGCCATCGAAGTCCAGCACGAAGACCCGGCCCTTTTCCTCGGGCTTGCCTTTCTTCTGCTGTTTTTCCGCCTTGGCCTGCTGCTTGCGCAAGGCCTTGAGCTGGGCCTTGTCGAGCAGGCCGGACTCCAGGCGCTCGCGCAGGTCCTTGTAGAATTCGTTAAGGCGGGTGACCTGTAGCTGCCCACCCGGTTTGCGCCGCCCTTTGCTGCGCAACCCGGCGATGGCCGACAGCACCACGAGGATGGCGATGACCAGGGTGGCGGTTTTGGCGAGAAAGCTTGCGTACTCGGCAAGAAACTCCACGTTGACTCCTTAAATACCTGCGCCAAAGCGGCGCGTAACTGTTGCAAGCATACCGCTGCACCTGAGGCGCTGCCAGCCGGTGTAAACGCTGGCAACACCTTTCAAACAACCTTTTCAAACGCTTGTATGTTTTTTCGTTGACAGCCCGTGTGCTGCATCCTAACCTCGCAGCAACCTCCAAACAGGCCGGAACCTTTCGTGGGCAACCTCTACCTGATCCGACATGGCCAAGCCTCCTTCGGTGCCGATGACTACGACGTCCTCTCGCCCGTGGGCGTGCGCCAGAGCCAGGCCCTGGGTGAGCACCTGGCCCAACTGGGTATTCGGCTGGACCGCTGCGTGGCAGGCGACCTGCGTCGCCAGCAGGATACCGCACGCCTGGCCCTGGAGGCCTTGCATGCCAGCGGCTGCCCGGTGCCGGCTGTTGAGACCGACGCCGCGTTCAATGAGTTCGATGCCGATGGCGTCATCCGCGCCCTGTTGCCCGGGCTGCTGCCAGAAGAACCCGATGCCCTGCACATCCTGCGCAATGCTGCGCAGCACCGCAGCGAGTTCCAGCGCCTGTTCGCCTTGATGGTGCAGCGCTGGCACGCGGGCGAACATGCCGACGATGGCCTGGAAAGCTGGCAGGCGTTCACCAGCCGTGTACAAGGTGGCCTACAGCGCGTGCTGGATGCTGCCGGCAGCGGCGACAATGTCGCCATCTTCACCTCGGGCGGCACCATTGCCGCCCTGCTCCACCTGGTTACCCGTATTACCCCCAGCCAGGCGTTCGCGCTGAACTGGCAGATCATCAACACGTCGCTCAGCCAGCTGAAGTTTCGCGGCCGCGACGTGGCACTGGCCTCCTTCAACAGCCAGGCCCATGTGCAGCTGTTGAGGGTACCGGAGCTTGTCACCTATCGATGAGCCCGGTTTGTTGTGTCCCTGCGGGGACGTGTAAATAACTCTATAAGGAATGCGCCATGACCTCCGTAGCTGATGCCGTCAAAAAGATGCAAGAGAAGTTCAACCCATCCGCTGCCGCCGGCCTGGACCTGGTGTTCGGCTTCAACATCACCGACGAAGGCAAGCAATACGCGCTGATCGTCAAAGACGGCACCTGCGACCTGCAGGAAGGCGAAAACCCGGACGCCAACTGCACTCTGGTGATGGACAGCGAAACCCTGAAGGGCATCGTCAGTGGCGAAACCGACGGCATGCAGGCCTTCATGGGCGGCAAACTGCGCGTCGAAGGCGACATGATGCTGTCGATGAAGCTCAGCGAGCTGTTCCCGTCCTGAGGGCTGGGTACACTGGGTGACTGAAAAACCGAAGCCTTGGCGGCTTCGGTTTTTTTTTGCCCTGCATTCGGTGCAGTGATCGACCTGCAACACCCTCGCCTATATGGCACTTGGCACGCTTGTTCCAGCGCCGTCAGGCCATTAGATTAGCCAATAGTCCTTGCGATCGAGAATAAGGAAAACGCATGACGCTCACCGACCAGTCCACCCAGGTACGCCCCGGCGAAGAACTCGACGCGGCCGTCATCGACCCTTACCTCAAGGCCAACATCCCCGGCCTGGACGGCCTGCCGCGCATCAGCCAGTTTCCCGGGGGGGCCTCCAACCTCACCTACCTGGTCAGCTACCCCGGCCGGGACTTCGTGCTGCGCCGCCCGCCATTTGGGCAAAAGGCCAAGTCGGCTCACGACATGGGCCGCGAGTTCCGTATCCTCAACCAGTTGAACAGCGGCTTCCCCTTCTGCCCCAAAGCGTATGTGCATTGCACCGACAGCAACCTGATCGGCGGCGAGTTCTACGTCATGGAACGGGTCAAGGGCATCATCCTGCGCTCGGACATCCCCGCCGAGCTGAACCTGGACGCCAGCCGCACCGAGGCCCTGTGCAAAAGCTTTATCGACCGCCTGGTCGAGTTGCACCAGGTGGACTACAACGCCTGTGGCCTGGCCGACCTGGGCAAGCCGGAAGGCTACGTGCAGCGCCAGATCGAGGGCTGGACCAGCCGCTACGAAAAAGCCCTGACACCGGATGCCCCGCGCTGGGAAAAGGTGACCGCCTGGCTGCACGATAAAATGCCCGCCGACCATCCGAAACCCGCCATCGTGCACAACGATTACCGCTTCGACAACGTGATCCTCGACGCCGAGAACCCCATGCGCATCATCGGTGTGCTGGACTGGGAAATGGCCACCCTGGGCGACCCGCTGATGGACCTGGGTAACAGCCTGGCCTACTGGATCGAGGCCGACGACCCGGCGCCGGTGCAGATGATGCGCCGCCAGCCGAGCAACGCGCCGGGCATGCTCACCCGCCGCCAGTTCGTGGATTACTACGCCGAGCGCGCGGGCATCCCGCTGGACAACTTCGATTACTACTATTGCTATGGCCTGTTCCGCCTGGCCGGCATCGTCCAGCAAATCTACTACCGCTACTTCCACGGCCAGACCCAGGACAAGCGTTTCGCCCAGTTCATCCACATGAACCGCTTGCTGGAGCAGATGAGTTTGCAGGTCATAGCCAAGTCCAGCCTCTGAACAACGCCCACGACGACGGATAACAAGGAAAACAGCATGTCCAAGACCCACCTGTTCGACCTCGACGGCAAGATTGCCTTTGTTTCCGGCGCCAGCCGCGGCATCGGCGAAGCCATCGCCCACCTGCTGGCCCAGCAAGGTGCCCATGTGATCGTTTCCAGCCGCAAGCTCGACGGTTGCCAACAGGTGGCCGAGGCAATCACCGCGGCGGGCGGCAAGGCGACGGCGGTGGCCTGCCACATCGGTGAGATGGAACAGATCCAGCAGGTGTTTGCCGGCATCCGCGAACAGTTCGGGCGCCTGGACATCCTGGTCAACAACGCCGCCACCAACCCGCAGTTCTGCAACGTGCTGGACACCGACCTGAATGCTTTCCAGAAGACCGTGGACGTGAATATCCGCGGTTACTTCTTCATGTCGGTAGAAGCCGGCAAGCTGATGCGCGAGCATGGCGGCGGCAGCATCATCAACGTGGCATCCATCAACGGCGTGTCCCCCGGCCACTTCCAGGGTATCTATTCTGTGACCAAGGCGGCAGTCATCAATATGACCAAGGTCTTCGCCAAGGAGTGCGCCCAGTTCGGCATTCGCTGCAACGCCCTGCTGCCGGGCCTGACCGACACCAAGTTTGCCTCTGCGCTGGTGAAAAACGATGCCATCCTGAATGCCGCCCTGCAGCAGATCCCGCTCAAACGCGTGGCCGACCCCAAGGAAATGGCCGGCGCGGTGTTGTACCTGGCCAGCGATGCCTCCAGCTACACCACCGGCACGGCACTCAACGTCGACGGCGGCTTCCTGTCCTGATCAGGCTTTGATTGCCACCAAGGTGAAGCTCAGGGGCAGGCGTGCAGGCTGCTCACGCAAGCGATACTCACCATCGCTGCCCTTGACCATCTGCCCCGGTAGGGCCTCCCAAGGGATGCTCTGGTGCTCGACCAGCACCGTCAGTTGCAACCCATGCGCCAGCAGGGCAGTAACCACTTCACCCAAGCCGTGGTTCCATTCGTGGGTTTCGGTGTGGGCAAGGCGCTGTTCAGTCTCGACGTAGGTCTGGTCGTTGTGCCACACCGTCGGCGCTTCGTGCTCGAAATACGGGTATTCAAGCTGCAGGCGGTCCTGGTGGTCTTCATTCACGGCCATCAGCATCGGGTGCCCATCGCGCAGGAACAACCGCCCGCCCGGTTTAAGCAGCGCCGCGACCGTGCGTGCCCAGGGCTCGATGCGGGGCAACCAGCAGAGCGCGCCGATACCGGTGTAGACCAGGTCGAACGTGCCTGCCGGCAGTACCTTGTCGGCGGCATAGACGTCGGACTCTACATAGTCGATGGGCACCGCGCAGCGCTCGGCCAGTGCCCGCGCTTCGGCCAGCGAAGCCGCGGAATAGTCCAGGCCGCTAACCTTGGCGCCAAGGCGCGCCAGCGAAAGTGTGTCGGTGCCAATGTGGCACTGCAGGTGGACGGTCTTCAGCCCATTGATATCGCCGAGCAAAGGCAGGTCGAAGCGCACGGTTTCGGACAGGTGCCCCGGGCGCTGGACCAGAATCTCGACTTCGTAGTCCTTGGAGGCAGCGTGCAGTGGGGCGCGTTCGTCCCAACTGATGCGGTTGAGTTGCAGTGAACGGTCCATGGTGTCTTCCTTGAGTGGTAACTGCTCATGCTAGCCGCCACCTACTTCCCCGCGACACCACTGCCTTGCTAAAAATTGTAAAGCCCGAAAAAAACCCACTGAGCAAACAACTGGACGGCACTAGCCCTTGTAGGAGCGGCCTTGCGTCGCGATAGGGCTGCGCAGCAGCCCCGGCAATTTGTGCATTTGCGCTGAAACCCTGGGGCCGCTTCGCAGCCCTATCGCCACGCAAGGCCGCTCCTACAGGCCGGCGATCAAGCCAATACAGGCTCCGCCTTTACAGACAGGTAGCCGCCGCTGCCCGGCGCTGCAGCGCCACGCCGTCATTCTTCTGCGCGTAGTAATCCACCCGCGCCCCACCCGCCTGCGGGTAAACGTCCACAAACGCTTCGGCCTCACGGGTATACACGGTAAACCCGCCCTGCTTACGGGGTTCCAGGTAACCACTGGCATCGTCGCCGAACACCTTCTCTTCCTGCCAGCTGAACTGGATGCACTGGGCCACCAGCTGCGGCGCCTTGTGCGAATCGAGCTGCGCAGTCGGCTTGCCGCCGCGGGCCGTCTCCATGGTCGCAGAAGCACAACCGACCAGTATCAGCGCCGCGGCCATCGGCAGAATCGCACGCATGTTCCATCCTCAGGGTATCGAAAAAGAAGCGACTCTAGCACTCGCGGGCATCCCGAGTGAATTGTCACGCGCATGCCGCTGTCGCAGATAAGGTATGCCGCCATAAGGAGCACCACATGAAGCTTCACTATCTGCTACTCGCCGCCCTGCCCTGCCTGCCTCTGGCCGTCAGCGCCGCGCCCTCCAGCGAAGAAAGCATCACCGCCCCGGAAACCCACAATCGCACGCTTGAAGTGGGCGACAAGGCCCCGGACCAGTACAAACGTGACGAGGAGGCTATCAAGGACTGGAAAGCCAAAGGCTTGCCCGCACCCGAGAAGGAAAGCCATTGGGTACGCATGGGCGAGCATTACGTGCTGGTGCAGATCACCAACGGTGTAGTGCTGGCGATTCAGCCGGCGTCCTGAATCCACCCGCCTACACCACTGCCGCCATGTGCACCGTGTTGCGCCCGGCGGCCTTGGCCTGGTACAGCGCCGCATCGGCCTGGGCCAGCAGGTTGGCGGTGCTGTCTTTGGGGCCCGGCACACCACACCACAAGCCGACGCTGAAGCGCAGTTCGATCTGGTCACCGGCAAAGCGCGCCGGGCTGCGCGCAATGGCCTCGCGCAGTCCTTGCAGCGCAGCCATCGCCCCGCTGCGGTCAGTGCCCGGCAGCAAAAGCAAGAATTCCTCACCACCATAACGGCCCAGGCTGTCACCCTGGCGCAGCCGCTGCTGCAACTGGCGCACGCAATGGCACAGCACCTCGTCGCCAGCCAGGTGCCCATACAGGTCGTTGATGCGCTTGAAATGGTCGATGTCGATCATTGCCACGGCCAGGCTGGCCTGTTGCTGGCGAGCATGGTCCAGCGCCACGGCAAACCGTTCCAGTATCGCCCTGCGGTTGAGTGTGCCGGTCAGCACATCGTGCAGGGCCAGGTGCTGCAAACGGGACTCGCTGCGCTCCTTGGCCATCAGCACCAGCCCGATCGAATACATCATTACCGTGGCCGTGCCGATTGCCACGGATATGCTCTGCTTGAGGTTGCTGGTGTCGTAACGCATTTCCACCGCCGTGCCAGTGGCCACCGCGACCACACGCATGCCCAGGCCGACCAGGCTGATCAACGCACCGATCTGCAGCAGCAGGTGGGCCCTGCCCGGCCGCTCGGCATGGCGCCACGCCCAGTAAAGGATCATCGAGCACTGCAGCATCAATACCAGCGTCGCCAGCAGCATGCGCAGCTCCAGCGTATCGAGCAGCAGCATCAGCCCCACCAGCATGCAGGCGGGGATGACGAAAATGACACGCCAGGGCACCACCTGCTCACGCACCCGGAACAGGCTGGCGGTGTAGAACGCCAGGGCCAGCGACAGCAAGCTGTTGCCCAGGCCGTAGCTGACCCACAGCGGGGCCTGGGCATAGACGGTGTAGCAGACATAAGCCAGGGCATGCACCAGCAGCCCGCAACCGGTGAGCAGCAGGTTGTCACGGCGGTTGCTGCGCCCGACCAGCAACAGGCAGAAAGCCAAAATGGTTGCGACCAGTGCAACGGCGGCGAACAACGTGGGGGTATGGGCGATCATCGTGATTCACCGTGTGGCAGATTGCCGTCTTGGCTGCGGCTTACCCCAAAGTTTAGAGGGACATTGCCCGCTCGACCATGACCGAGTGGGACAGAACAGCAGCCTGCAAGCACGCCGCTCATCACTGCAGCGACAATTTTTTGCCCGCCCGGGAAACCAAATGGATCATTCCCAGTCTCAGGAAGTGTCCCGTAAACCATTGCGGATCAAGGACCTATATCGTGATGACCCGCCTTGCAAGCCTTTCGCTGATTGCTGCCGTCCTGCTGACCGCAGGCTGCCACAGCCACCGCTACCATGACGACGACGATGGCTGGCGTGACCGCGACCGTGGCCATCGCCACCACCATCGGCATGACCGCGATGACGATGACAATCGTCAGTACCGCGGTGACCGCGACTACCGCTGAAGCGTCTTTGCACCCCTTACCTGCCGACCGTGCGCGGCAACTTAACCTGATGATTCCTTTGAGGTTCGTATCATGCGTCTGACTCTGCCTTCCCTTGCCCTCGGCCTGCTGCTGTGCCAGGGCGCTTTCGCCGGTGACGGTACTGCCGCCATTGGCGGTGGCCTGGGTGGTGTCCTGGGTAACGTTGTCGGTCAACAACTCGGCGGCAAGACCGGCGCGGCCATCGGTGCCGGCGTCGGCGGCGCAGCCGGCAGTGCGGTAGGTGCACGCAAGGGCAACCGTACCGAAGCCGCTATCGGCGGTGGCCTGGGTTCGGCTGGCGGCTCGCTGCTGGGCGGCGCAGTGGGCGGCAAGACCGGCTCCACCGTCGGTGCTGGCCTGGGCGGCGCAGCCGGTGGCGCCCTCGGCAACCACTTAGGTGACGACAACCGCGGCAGCAAGAAGCACCGCCGTCACCGTCACTGATTAGCTGACTCAAGGGCTGCTGCGCAGCCCATCGCCGGCAAGCCAGCTCCCACCTCGACCGCATTGGGCCGCAAGGCATGTGCAATCCTGTGGGAGCCTGGCTTACCGGCGATGGGCCGCATAGCAGCCCTTTTTGTTGCAGCACATCAACACCCCCTTCATCACAAGCTGGCACACTGGCTGCTACTGTCTATCGTGCCCCGTGTGAAGGAACACCCTCTCCCCATGAACCAAGAGCTGCTCTGGGTCCTCGGCCTGCTGGCCATCGTCGTCGTCCTGTTCATCATCAATCGCCCACGCATGGACGTGGTCGCGCTGATGGTGATTCTGGCCCTGCCGCTACTCGGCATCCTTACCGTGGAGCAGGCCCTGGCCGGCTTCAGCGACCCCAACGTGGTACTGATCGCCGCCCTGTTCGTGATCGGCGAAGGCCTGGTGCGCACCGGTATTGCCTACCGTATTGGCGAATGGATGAGCGAGCGGGCCGGCAATAGCGAGACACGCCTGCTGGTGCTGCTGATGGTGGCCGTGGCCGGGCTAGGGTCAATGATGAGCTCCACCGGGGTGGTGGCCATTTTCATCCCGGTGGTGCTGAGCATTGCCGCGCGCCTGCAGCTGTCGCCCAGCCGCCTGATGATGCCACTGGCGTTTGCCGGGCTGATCAGCGGCATGCTTAGCCTGGTGGCCACACCGCCCAACGTGGTGGTGCACAGCGAGCTGGTGCGCAATGGCGAGGCGGGTTTCAGCTTCTTCAGCTTTACCCCGTTCGGCCTGGTGGTGCTAGTGCTGGGCATCGGTTACATGCTGCTGACCCGGCACTGGCTGAACGGCGAAGTACGCAAGGACGGCCGCGTGGAAACCCGCCGCACCCTGCTGGACCTGGTACTGGACTACAAGCTCAACGGCCGTGAGCGGCGCCTGCGCATCCGCCCTCACTCGCCGCTGATCGGCCACACCCTCGGCGAGTTGGAGCTGCGCACCCGGCACGGCGCCAACGTGATCGGCATCGAGCGCCAGCACAAGTTCACCACACGGGTGATCTCCGCCGACTCCAACACCGTGCTGCATGAGGGCGACGTACTGCTGCTTGACCTGTTCGCCAACCGCGACGACCTGCGCAGCCTGTGCCAGACCATGCAACTGGAGCCCCTGCACTTCAAGGCGGCCTATTTCATCGATCAGTCCCAGGAGCTTGGCATGGCCGAGGTCTCGCTGCCACCGGGCTCGCAGCTGATCGGCAAGAGCATTCTCGAACTGGCCTTCCGCACCCGCTTCGACCTCAACGTCGTCGGCCTGCGCCGCGAACAGGCCGCTATCGAAGAGCAACTGGTGGAAGAAAAGCTGCGCCTTGGCGATACCTTGCTGGTGGTCGGCCCGTGGAAGGCCGTGCGCCAGTTGCAAAGCCAGCCCAAGGACTTTCTGGTACTGAGCCTGCCCGCCGAAATCGACCAGGTCGCGCCAGCTCGCACCCGCGCGCCACAGGCGTTGCTTAGCCTGGCGGTGATGGTCGGGCTGATGGTGAGCGGTGCCGTGCCCAATGTCATCGCAGCCTTGATCGGTTGCCTGCTGATGGGCGCCGGCCGCTGCATCGACATGAACAGCGCCTATCGGGCCATACATTGGCAAAGCCTGGTGCTGATCGTCGGCATGCTGCCGTTCGCCCAGGCACTGCAAAAAACCGGTGGTATCGACCTGGCGGTGGGCGGGCTGGTCAGCGTGCTGGGTGGCGCCGGCCCCAGTGCCATTCTCGCCTGCCTGTTCGCCGTCACGGCGGTGATTGGCCTGTTCATTTCCAACACGGCCACTGCGGTATTGATGGCGCCGGTGGCTGTCAGTACCGCCGCGCAACTGGGCATGTCACCCTACCCGTTTGCCATGACCGTGGCCCTGGCCGCATCGGCGGCGTTCATGACGCCGGTGTCATCGCCGGTCAACACACTGGTGCTGGGGCCGGGGCAATACCGCTTCGCCGACTTCGTCAAAATCGGCGTGCCGTTCACCGTGCTGGTGATGGTGGTCACCGTCGTGATGGTGCCGTGGTTCTTCGGGTTGTAAAGGAAAGCGGCAAGGATTAGAAGCAGTTTGACATTATCTCGACCGATCGCGGCAGATTGACATCAACTGGCCTGACGAAACACACTGCGGGTTATTGCCCCAGGTGCTTCAAGGCGTTGTCCTGGATTTCGTTTCCGCTTGCCGGTCGAGTTCATGGTTTTTCCAGCCAAATCGCGCTTGTTGCCTTATGTCGTTCTGCTTTGCCTGACCTTTGCCCTCACCCTGGGCGGCATCCTGGCACGCCCGATCGAATCGCTGTCGCTGTTCTGGCCAGTGAACGCTGTCTTGGCCGGCGTGCTGTTGCGCTACCCCCGCCAGGCCACCCTGACCGGCTTCAGCCTGGTGTGGCTGGCCATGGTCGGCGCCGACCTGTTGTGTGGCAGTGCCTGGGTACCGGCCCTGTGGTTCAACCTGTGCAATCTTGCTGTGGTAGCAACCCTCTGGCAGCTGCTGTCGCGCTTGCCACGGCTGCACCGGCGCATGCGCACCCCGCACGGCGTACTCAGCGTGTTCGCCGCCTGTGCCGCCGCCGCCATGGTGGCGGCCAGCATGGCCGCGGTCATGGCTGCACCCTGGTTCGAGCAATCCTTGCGCGCCACCTGGCTGGCCTGGTTCAGCGAACAGTTCTCGACCAGCGTGCTGGTGCTGCCGGTGCTGCTCACCGCGCCCTCGGTACGGGCCCTGGTGCGTGGTGGCGCGCAGGCCATTCGCCTGGCGCCACTGCTGGTGCTGCTGGTCTCGCTGGCGGTCAGCATTGCCTTTGGCGGCCCCGGTGCCATTGCCTTCCCGATAGCCGCCTTGCTGTGGTGTGCCTGGACCTACTCGCCGTTCTTGGTTTCGCTGCTGACACTCACCGCCGGCAGCACCTTGATTGTGGCGGTGGCGCAAAACCTCATGCACTTCAGCGTGCCGCAAAGCGAGCCTGGGGTGACCACGCTGATGTCGGCGCGCCTGGGCATTGCCATGCTGGTGCTCGGCCCGCTGGTGGTGGCCTGCGTCAGCCAGGCCAACCGCAGCCTGATGGCACGCCTGGCGCACCAGGCCACCATCGACCACCTGACCGGCGTGCTCACCCGCAGCGCCTTCACCCGCCGCGCCAACGCGCTGCTGGACAGCCGCCAACAGCATGCTCAGGCGCTGCCACTGACCCTGATGATGCTGGACATCGACCACTTCAAGTCGATCAACGATGCCCATGGCCACGGGGTCGGTGACCAGGTGCTGCGCCAGTTCGCCAGCACCCTGCAAGACCAGTTGCACAATGATGAACTGCTCGCGCGCCTGGGCGGCGAGGAGTTCGTCGTCATCCTCCCGGGCCTTGCCCCAGAACGTGCCAAGTTCACCGCCGAACGCCTGCGCCGCGCGGTACAGGACCTGCACGTGGTGCAGGCCGACCAGCGCCTGCAGATTACCGTGAGTATCGGCCTGGCCGGCTGCGACGCCAATATCCCGGCCCCCAGCCTGGACGCGTTGCTGGCAAGCGCCGATCAGGCGCTGTACCGGGCCAAGGCCCATGGCCGCAACCGTGTGGAGCAGGCCGAAGCGCAGCGCCAGGTGATCTGACTCAACCGGCCAGCAAGTCCCACGACAGCTTGGCGATCAGCACGCACAGCAGTATCAGGAACAGCCCGCGCACAAAGCCTGCGCCCTTGCGTACTGCCAACCAGGTGCCGGTAAGCGCCCCGAGCACGTTGCATGCGGCCATGGGCAGGGCGATGGCATACAGCACGTTGCCCGAGGGCACGAAGAACACCAGCGCCGCCAGGTTGGTGGCAATGTTCACCACCTTGGCCGAGGCCGAGGCGTGCAGGAAGTCCAGGGCGAAGAAGCGGATGAACAGGAAGATCAGGAAGCTGCCGGTGCCCGGGCCGAACAGGCCATCGTAAAAACCGATCGCGCCACCGATCAGCACCGCCAGGCACTGCTCCTTGCGGCCGATTTTCGCGGGTTTGTGCAGCGTGCCGAAGTCTTTCTTGCAGAAGGTGTAGATGGCCATCAGCACGATCATCACCAGCACTGCCGGGCGCATCACACTGGGCGGCACCAGCGATACCGTGGCCGCGCCTGCGAAGGACATGACAAAGGCGCTGAGCGCCGCCGGCACGATCAAGCCCCAGTCCAGCGTCACCTTGCGAATGAACGAGCGCGCCGCGAAGGCCGTACCACACACCGACGCCAGCTTGTTGGTGCCGAGCAACGCCGCTGGTTGCGCGGTGGGCAGCACGTTGAACAAGGCCGGGATCTGGATCAGCCCGCCGCCTCCCACTGCGGCGTCGATCAGCCCAGCGGCAAAGGCGAACACAGAAAGCACAGCAACATCCATCATGACGCGGTTCCAGGCAGAGAAGACCCCAGCAAGGCTAATCAAAGTGCTGCGCTTGTGTTGAAATGCCATATTGCAAAAACTGCAACAAGGAGCAGGCAATGGCATTGGACATGTTGCGGGAAATCCAGGCGTTCGTCAGCGTGGCACACAAGCGCAGCTTCGTGGCCGCCGCCCGCGCGCTGGGGCGCTCGCCCAGCGCGGTAACCCGTGCGGTGCAGACCCTGGAAGACAACACCGGAAGCAAGCTGCTCAACCGCAACGCCAACGCAGTAACCCTCACCGAAGCCGGTGAGCGCCTGCTGCCCCATGCCGAACGCTTGCTGGATGTGCAACGTGATGCGGCCGACGAGTTGGCCGCGCTCAGTGGCAGCGCCGAGGGCTGGATACGCTTTGCCGTGCCGCAACTGCTGGGTGAGCATGTGCTGCCACAGGTGCTCGCCGAGTTCTCCCGCTGCCACCCCAAAGTCACCCTGGACGTAAGGTACTGCGACGAAACCCTCGACCCGCTGCAAGGCAAGTTCGATTTCGTGGTACGTGGGGCCTTTCCGCAATCGAGCGAGCTGATCGGCTACCCACTGTGGGCCTACCAGCGCCACCTGTATGCCAGCCCGGCGTACCTGGCCATGGCCGGCACGCCACAGCACCCTGAAGACCTTGAAGGGCATGCGCTGATCCTGCACACCGCCCCGCGCATTCTCAAGGCCTGGCATTTTTGCCGCGACGACCAGATCACCAGCCTGCGCCCCAGGCCCAGGCTGCGCCTGGACTCAGGTGACGCCGTGTACCACAGCACCCTGGCCGGCGCGGGCATCGCCCGCCTGGCTGCCTGGGTTGGCGAAGCGCAGGTCAAGGCCGGGAGGCTGGTCCGGGTGTGCCCGCAATACCGCCTGACTTCCAGCAGCGGCCAGGACCCGCAAATGCATGCCGTGTACCCTGCTGGCGAACTGCCGGCGCGGGTACGCGACCTGCTAGCGGCATTGCGCCGTGCCGGCCTGGCCTGCTGAAACAGCCCCCCGAAATGACTGTTCAATTTCTGCTCAATTTAACAGAGCCCGCCGCGGGCCTGGCTTACAGCACTTTATCCACAGACCTACCCACGTTTTTTGTGGACAGATTTCCCAACGCAAAGAACGACTTATCGCACAACCAGCAACGCCGTGTTTGCCAGCTTGACCAGCTCGATCCACTCCGCCGTACTGATCACTCCGGCCTGTTCCAGCACCAGGGCATCACGCAATGCCTGGTCATATCCCTGCTCATCAAGTGTGCCTTCGGCAAGAAAACGGCTACGCCACTCCAGCAAAGCTGAAGTGCCTTTCTTGTATTCCATTGATGTATCGACTCCACGGCAAAAAGACCGGCCCGAATGAGCGGCGGCGGGAGACTACACGAGGCTTTTGCACTTGAGAATGACTTGCAGCTACCGCTGGTCCAGCAGTGCAAGCAGGGGAATACTGGCCAATTGGTCAGGCATTGGGCCCGTCAGTTGAAATAGACGGGCCGCGCAGGAAAAACGGAGTTGAAGTCAGCTTGGCGGAATGGTGCCAAGAATACCAATCAGAATGGTCAGCAGCAGAAAACCACCCAGGAACAGCGCCAGCTTGCCCATTGGAACCTCTACAGTTGTGATGCGGGAATGGGCATATTGTCGGGCTTGGGCTGATACGGTTACAGATTCAGGTTTGTGGAAAAAAAGCGGATCAGATGCAGCGCAGATACATTATTGCTACATGAGATTTCAAGACGTGTTACAGGCTCCGGCTGCAACCACGCAGGTGGCCTGCCCTTCGAAAGGTGACTGAGCCCAGCTGACACGGGAAGTCGAGCGCGATTGGGAGCACATGAATTGAAACGCAGTTTGTAGGACTTTTTACTGTGCGCTGTGGGAAGTATCGCGGTAGGGGCACCAACCTGTATGAAACATCAGTTTCTCCAGTTAATTCGAGCTGCTACGGTCCATTTTTCCTACAACGGCACGGAAGCCTACAGCACGAGAGAAGCATGGACCCGTTCAATACTTCGGCCTTGAAGCTACAAAAAAAATTGCTGGACCTGCGCCTTGAGTGTGACCGCTTGAGAAGTGAGGGCAAGGACGTGGAAGCGGACCTTCTGGCTGGGCCTATAGCGCGGATTGAGGGGGCTATCAGGCAGTTGCCGGATAACCTGAAGCCCATGAGCTTGCAGTGACCCCTACTGCTCCCGCAAAGCATGCCCCGGACCTGTAGGAGCGGCCTTGTGTCGCGATAGGGCTGCGTAGCAGCCCCGGCAATTTATGCATTTTCGCTGAAACGCTGGGGCTGCTGCGCAGCCCTTCGCGACACAAGGCCGCTCCTACAAAAGCCGCGCAACGGGGGCGCTTCAGAACAGCTTGACCGTATAACTCAGGATCAAGCGGTTCTCATCGATGTCGGTGCGGTAGTTGGAGCGCGCCATCACGTTGCGCACGCGCACCCCAAGCCCGGCCAGCGGCCCGCTTTGCACCACGTAGGCCAGGTCCAGGTCACGCTCGCGGTCCCGCCCTTCAAAGCCCAGCCCGGTGTCCACGTCGCGCCCTTTCACATACCGCAGGGTCGACGTCAGTCCCGGAAGCCCCAACGCGACAAAGTTGTAGTCATGCCGCACCTGCCACGAGCGTTCGCCTGGCGCCGAGAACTCATAGGTCGGCAGCGTATTACCCATCGGGTTGGTGTTGGCACCCACCTGGATAAAGCCATCATCGCCGCCGATCTGCTGGTAGCCCACGTAAAAGGTATGCCCGCCGGTCTTGGCCGAGAACAGGCTGAACAGCGCATGGTTGTCGTAGTCACCGGCAATCTTGCGGCCGTCCTCGCGGGCATCGAAGTAGCCGGCATTGACCCCCAGCGTCCAGTCCCCCAGCGGCTCGGCGTGCTTGAAGCTGTAGAAGCGCTGCTGGTAGATATCCTCCAGTTGCGCCTGCCACACACCGACGCTGGTACGGTTGTCGTTGAAGGCATAGTCGGCGCCAACGTAGTTGAAGCGGTCACTGGTGAAACGCGCCAGCCGCGCCGGGTTGATCGGGTCGTTGACCAGCGCGTACATTTTCTGGCTGTTGGACGAGTCGCGCAGGCTGGTGGAGCGGAACTGGCCGGCATTCAGGGTCAACCCGGCAAACTCGCGCGACTCCAGCATCGCGCCCTGGTAGGTCGGCGGCAGCAGGCGCAAATCGCTGAACAGCAGCACAGGCAGGTTGGGCATCAACTCACCCACCTTCAGTTCGGTTTGCGAGACCTTGAACTTGATCGCCGCACCCAGGCGGCTGTATTCGTCCGCCGACTTGCCGCTGTCCAGGCTGGGCAGCAACCCGGACCGGGCATGCTGCGGGCTGCTGTCGAGCTTGAACCCCAGCAGGCCGGTCACATCCACGCCGACGCCGAGCGTGCCCTGGGTGTAGCCAGAGCTTGCGTTCAGGATGAAACCCTGCGCCCATTCCTGGGTACGCGACTGGGTGCTCGCGCCCTTGATATCGGCATAATCGCGGCTGAAGAAGTAATTGCGCGCCTGCAGCGTGGCGCGGGCACCTTCGATGAAACCGGCCTCTTCTGCCGAGGCCTCGGCGCACAACGCGGCGGCGATACACCCGCCGGCCAGGCACGCAGACGAAGAAAAACGCGGTGCAGTGGAACCTTGCATGGAGCTACTCCTGGATTCGGGCAACAGCAACCCGGCGCGGCGGCCGTGTATGGCCGCCAACGTGCGGGTTGCATCGAGAGAAGGTCGGCAGGCGGGCACCCGGCCCGCCTGCCCTGCCGTTGCTTGAAGCGCTGGGCCGCTAGCGGTTGACCAGCTTCGCCGGCAAGGCGATGACCAGGAAGCAGCTGAGGATCAGGCAGCCGGCAAACACCCACAATGCGGCGTGCGAGGTGCCGGTGAGGTCGGTGACCAGGCCCATCAGTGAGTTGCTCACCAGGCCTGCAATGTTGGCCACCGAGCAGGCCAGGGCGAAGCCGGTGGCGGCCGCAGTGCCTTTGAGGAAGGTCGCCGGCAGGCTGAAGAACACCGGCACCGCGCCGATGATCGCTGCCGAGGCAATGGCGAACAGCACCACGGTCATCACCAGGTTTTGGCTGAACAACGTGCTGCTGGCCATGGCGATTGCACCAATGATGAACGGCACGATGATGTGCCAGCGGCGCTCACGGTGGCGGTCGGAGCTGGCCCCGATCATCAGCATGCCGGCCAGTGCGGCCAGGCTCGGAATGGCCGTGAGCAGACCGATGTGGAATGTGTCGCTGACGCCAGCATCACGGATAAAGGTCGGCATCCAGAAGCCCATGGCGTAGGCGCTGAGCAAAATCGAAAAGTCGATGCCCCCGAGCATCCACACCTTCAGGTTGAAAAAGCCGTCACGGAAGCTGTGCTTGCTGTCCTTGCCCTCGGCATCGTCAGCCGCCAGGTCGGCTGCTAGCTGCGCCTTGTCGTCAGCCGACAGCCACTTGGCCTGCTGGAAATGGTTAGGCAATGCCCAGAACGTGAGAATGCCGAGCAGCACGCTGGGGATCGCTTCCAGCAAAAACAGCCACTGCCAGCCGTGCAGGCCATGTACCTGGTCGAAATGCCCCATGATCCAGCCAGAAATCGGCCCGCCGATCACGCTCGACAAGGGCAGCCCGATCATGAACAAGGCAATGATGCGCCCGCGCCGATAGGTGGGGTACCACATGGTCAGGTAGTACAGCACGCCCGGCAGGAAGCCGGCCTCGGCAGCACCCAGCAGAAAACGCAGGACATAGAACTGGGTGGTGGTGGAAACAAACATGGTGCAGGCCGACAGCAGGCCCCAGGTGATCATAATGCGTGCGATCCACAGCTTGGCGCCAACGCGCTGCAGGATCAGGTTGCTCGGTACTTCGAAAATGATATAGCCGACAAAGAACAGCCCGGCACCCAGGCCATAGGCCGCTGTGCTGAACTGCAGGTCTTCGAGCATCTGCAGCTTGGCGAAGCCGACATTGATGCGGTCCAGATAAGCTGCGAGGTAGCAGAAGCACAGGAAGGGGATGAGCCTCCAGGTGATCTTGCTGTACAGCGCTTTAGTGCCATGGTCGATGTCACTGTGGACCGTGGTTGCATTCGCAATTGGCATTTCCTGTCTCCTGGCGGGCGACTTTGTGGTTGTTTTAAGGCCAGCAGTTTTCGACGCGCCGGGCACCCCGCGCACTATACGCGGCGTGCCGGGGCAGCGCCTGAAGACCCCGAGTGCTCCTGCGGGGCGACCACCCGGACAGCAGGCGGTCATGGACGGGCTTCCCGCACCGGTCCTTGATTGTTATTGGTAACGGCTACCCGGCATTCAGCCGGCCAGGTGCCTGAGTTGCTGCATCGCCTCCTGGCGGTTGACGACATCGCCATACTTGCTGTCGATGTCGAACAGGTTGGCTTCGTGCGGGTCGTTGTGGCGATCACCGACACACTCGCGCACCACGATGGTTCGAAACCCGTGCTGCATGGCATCCACCGCACTGGCGCGGATGCAACCGCTGGTAGAGCAGCCAGCCAGTACCACCGTATCCACGCCTTGAGCATGCAGCAGCGGGGCCAGGCTGGTAGCGAAGAAGGCACTGGCGTACTGCTTGCTCAGCACCACCTCCCCTGCCTGTGGCGCAACGGCCTCGCAGAACGCCGCCAGCGGGTTGCCTTCGACCATGTCCTTCATCACCGGCGCCTTGCGCACCCACACGCCGCCGTCAGCAAAATGCGGCGGCTGGTAGCGGATGTTGGTATGCACCACCAAGGTACCGCAGTCGCGGGCCAGCGCCAGCAGGCCGGCGGCCTGTTCGACCGCCACCACCACGCCCGGGGCGAACAGCGGTGCGCCGGGTGTGGTGTAGCCCTGCATGAAGTCGATCATCAACAGGGCTGGCTTGCGGCCAAAGCCGATGCGCTGGCCCCATACGCCCTGGTAGTTGTCACGGGCACTTTGTGCGTCGCTCATGTCCGTCTCCCCCTTTTCAGTAGGCGCCCGACAGCAGCGCACCGGCGCCCGGCACGACCGGCTCCAGGTCCAGCGCCTTGAGCATGGCGTAGGTAGTGGCGATAGCAGCAGTGACCACCGGCTTGCCAGTTTGCGCCTCGACCTTGGCCACTGCCGGCAGCGATTGCATCTGCACGCAGGCCGAGAGCACCACCACATCGACGCCCTCAAGGTCCATGCCGGCGACGATGCCTGGCAGGTTGGCCGGGTCGTGGCGCGCCACGGCGAGGTTGTCGGGGATTTCCAGCGCGCGCCAGTCCTGCACCTCGAAGCCCTCCTCGCGGATGTAGTTCACCACCAGCTCGGTCAATGGCTTCATGTACGGCGCGACGATGGCAATGCGCTTGGCCTTCATCACATGCAAGGCCTCGACCAACGCCCCGGCGCTGGTGATTACCGGTGCCAGCGCGTCGTTGTCGGCGGTGGCCTGCTGCAAGCGCTTTTCCGATTGCCGGTGATAGCCCAGGCCCATGGCCATGATCGCCACCAGGCAGGCGTAGCCCAGCACATCCACCTTGGCGTCGGACAGCTCCATTGCGCAGCGGTCGGACTCGGCGTCCATGGCGGCCAGCTCTTCCTTTTTTACCTGCTTCATGCGCATGCGGCTGGAATGGAAGGTGAAGCGCTCGGGGCGGATCGCCTGGCGCGCGTTGAGCATCGCCGGGATTTCGGTTTCCATCGTGGTGTTCGAGCTCGGCACGATCTGGCCGATGCGGTATAGCTTGGTCATGTCTCGTGCTCCGTCAGACAAGGGGTTGGTCGAGGAAGTCGCCAAAGGCGGCGAAGAAGCCGTCCAGGTCGTCCCATGGGATCATGTGGCCGGCGTTGTCGACATGCGCTACCTGGATATCCGGCTTGAGTTCGCGTATTTCAGCTATGTCACGGGGCTCGATCACCCCACCTCGCCCGGCCACCATCAGCAATGCCGGCTGGCGCACTGCGGGCAGGTACTGGTGGATATCCACGTTGTGAAAATCATCAAACGCCCGCACGATCGCCGGCTCGTAACAGGTGTGCAGCCATTCGGCTCGCAGCGCCAGCTGCTCGTCGCTCCAGGTGGCGCAGAATGCGCGCATGTCGTCGCCGCTCATGCCCACCGTGGCCTGGCGGATAGAATCCACATACCATGGCAGCTTGCTCGGGTAGGCACGGCGGCCTGGCCCGGACACCGGCGGGTCGACCAGTACCAGCCGCTGCAGCCCCGGTGCTCCCTGGGCAGCCGCGCGAATGGCAAAGCGCGCGCCCATCGAGTGCCCGACCAGGTGGTAGCTGTGCAGGCCCAGCGCTGTGGCAAAGGCCGGAATGTCCGCTGCACAGGCGTCGGTACCGTAGTCCAGTTCGGGGCCGCTTGAAGACAAGCCGCGCCCGCGCGCATCCAGCACGTAGGTGTCGAAGTACAACCCAAGGCGCTCGGCGACGAAGCCCCAGGTGATCGCCGGGCTGGTGATGCCTGGCACAAGGATCAGCGCATGGCCCTTGCCGCCATAGCGCAGGTAATGCTGGCGGATGCCATTGGCGCAGACGTTGCCGCCGGCGACGAACGTGCTCATGCCGCCTCCCCGCTTTTCAGCGCCTGGCCGTACAGGTCATAGCCGTAGACCCAGGCCGGGTCCTCCTGGCTGTAGAGGAAGGTATTGGCGTTCGATACCGCCTGCACCCGGGATGCCCGCTCCTTGCGATTGGCCTCGTACAGCGCGAACGCGGTGCGGTGGTCGGACAGCCCGGTCTCCTGCAGGCAGCGGGTCAGCATGGCCGCATCCTCAATGGCCATGCACGCGCCCTGGGCCATGTGTGGCTTCATCGGGTGGCAGGCATCACCCAGCAGCACCAGGCGGCCGCGGCTCCACAGCGGCAGCGGGTTGCGGTTGCGCAACGGCCATTTGGTGATCGACTCGGTGGCGTCGATCAGCTTCTGCACGGTGGGGTGGTAGCCCTCGAAGGCAGCGCGCATTTCCTCCTGGCTGCTGTCGACGTACGCCCCCTGGAAGTCCCAGGCCGCGTGCGGTACGCCGGTGACGAAGTAGTACTCGTCGCGCTTGCCGGTGGTGTAGTAGACCATCATGTGGCGGTCTTCGGACCACCACTTGACGCAGGGCTCGAACACATCGGCATGCTGCGCCAGGTTTACCCCGCGGATCAGCGCGCGGTGGGCGACCCAACCGCTGTAGATCGGCGCTTCAGCGCCCAGCAGCTCTTCACGAATCCTGGAGTGGATGCCGTCGGCACCGATGACGATGTCGGCCACGGTGTGGGTGCCGTCGGCGAAGTCCAGGCGTACCTGTTCGCCTTCGTCGACGATCTTTTGCAGGCGCTTGCCAAAGTGCACGGTACCCGGCTTGATCGCCTCGATCTGCAGGGCGTGCAGGTCGCCACGGTGGATGGTGATATAGGCCGCGCCATACTCACGGCGGGCAAACTCGCCCAGCGGGATGCGCGCCAGGTAGTCACCGCTATTGCCATCGCGGCTGAACCAGAAGTCCGGGTGCGAGCCCATCAGTTCCAGCTTCTGCTCCAGCCCCATGCGGCGGAAGATCTTCATCACGTTAGGGCCAATATGGATGCCCGCCCCCAGGCGGGTGAACTCCGGCGCCTGCTCGAACACCTCGACATCGAACCCGGCCTGCTGCAGCAACGTGGCGGCGGCCGCCCCACCCAGACCCGCACCGACGATTGCGATTTTCTGCCTACCACGCATGGGTATCTCTCCTCTTGTTCTGATATGTGGCCAGCGGTTCGACCGCCTGACGATTTAGAGCGTATACGCTGTAAATGAACTTTGGATAGAGGCACGGCAAAATATTTTTCAAACGCCTGATCGAAAGCCAATACCGGCTATCTGTTACCGCAAACATTGGCCGATGTGTGAATAGGTAACGTTTGACAGATAACTTGCGCTTGCCGTCCGGATGCGCTTTCATCTGCCAAAGTAGGGTGTACACACTATTATTTTGCACCGAGATGAAGCGCCAGGCACTGCCATGGTGCACCCCTGTCAACGCCACCCAGGAGAACCCCGATGCCGGTGAGCAATGCACAACTGACCCAGATGTTCGAGCACGTACTGAAGCTGTCCCGCGTGGACGAGACGCAGAGCGTGGCCGTACTCAAGAGCCACTACTCCGACCCGCGCACGGTCAACGCCGCGATGGAGGCCGCGCAGCGCCTGAAGGCCAAGGTGTATGCGGTAGAGCTGCCAGCGTTCAACCACCCGACCGCCATGGGTAACGACATGACTGCCTACTGCGGCGACACCGCACTGACCGGCAACCTGGCGGCGCAGCGGGCGCTGGAAGCAGCCGACCTGGTCGTCGATACCATGATGCTGCTGCACTCGCCCGAGCAGGAGCAGATCCTCAAGACCGGCACGCGCATCCTCCTGGCGGTGGAGCCACCCGAAGTGCTGGCGCGCATGCTGCCGAGCGAAGACGACAAACGCCGGGTGCTGGCCGCCGAAACCTTGCTGAAACAGGCGCGCAGCATGCATGTGCGGTCCAAGGCCGGCAGCGACTTCCACGCCCCGCTCGGCCAGTACCCGGCCGTGACCGAGTACGGCTATGCCGACGAACCAGGGCGCTGGGACCACTGGCCCAGCGGTTTCCTGTTCACCTGGCCCAACGAGGACAGTGCCGAGGGCACGCTGGTGCTGGACGTGGGCGACATCATCCTGCCGTTCAAAAACTATTGCCGCGAGCGCATCACCCTGGAGATTGAAAAAGGCTTTATCACCGGCATCCATGGCGGCTTCGAGGCCGAGTACCTGCGCGACTACATGAAGTACTTCAACGACCCCGAGGTCTACGGCATCTCACACATCGGCTGGGGCCTGCAGCCGCGCGCGCAGTGGACGGCCATGGGCTTGCACGACCGCAACGACGGCATGTGCATGGACGCCCGCGCGTTCTACGGCAACTTCCTGTTCTCCACCGGCCCGAACACCGAGGTCGGCGGCAAGCGCAAGACCCCCTGCCACCTGGACATCCCGCTGCGCAACTGCGATATCTACCTGGATGACAAGGCCGTGGTGCTGGCCGGCGACGTGGTCGCACCAGAGGAATCGCGGGCGCGATAGTGGTTATACTGGCCGGGCGCTCCGCTATTGGCGGCCGGCCAGCACCTTTCCACCCAGCCCAAGCCATCCCATGCCAAAGAAAACCACCCCCAGCAGCGCCCCGCTCGACACCACCCCCTATGACGTCACCGAACAGGTCGGCCACCTGCTGCGCAAGGCTTACCAACGGCACACGGCCATCTTCCAGCAGCAGGCCTGCGACCCGCAGCTTACCTCGATCCAGTTCGTTACCCTGTGTGCCCTGCGCGACCACGGCCCCAGCTCCCAGGCCGAACTGATCAAGGCCACCGCGGTGGACCAGGCAACCATCCGCGGCATCGTCGAGCGCCTGAAAACCCGCGAGCTGGTGCAGCTGTCGCCAGACCCGGGCGACCGGCGCAAGGTCATTGTCGAACTCACCGACAGCGGCGCGGCATTGCTCGACGCAATGATCCCCTGCGCCCGGCAGATCAGCGAATTGAGCATGGGCAGCCTGAATGCCGGCGAACGCGTGGCCATTTTGTACCTGCTGCGCAAGATGATCGACAGCGACGACCCCCCCGGCTGACAAGCTGACGTGCCCGGCAAACCATCTCTGGCCTGCTTCTTGCTCGCTCATTTCATGTAGTGAGTACTTACCGAAACTCTCGCGTCATGTGAGTCCTTTGGTAGCGCAAGCAACCTCCAGAGATGAGCCAACAATGCAAACAACCATCTCCCTGCGGGTCAACGGCCAGCCTGTCGAAGTCAGCGCCATGCCCGACACCCCGCTGCTGCTGATCCTGCGCAACGACCTGTGCCTGAACGGCCCCAAATACGGCTGCGGCCTGGGCGAATGCGGGGCGTGCACGGTGATCATCGACGGCGTGGCCGCACGCTCGTGCGTCATCCCCCTGGCCGGCGCTGCCGGCCGCGACATCACCACCCTCGAAGGGCTGGGCAGCAAGGCTGCACCACACCCGGTGCAACAGGCGTTCATCGACGAACAGGCAGCCCAGTGCGGCTACTGCATGAACGGCATGATCATGACCACCAAGGCCCTGCTCGACCGTATTCCCGACCCCAGCGACGTACAGATTCGCCAGGAACTGTCCGGCAACCTGTGCCGCTGCGGTACACACGTCGAAATCCTGCGCGCCGTGCGCCGCGCCGCCGAGACCCGGAGAAAAGCATGAACCACTCACAACAGGTGCCCAGCCGCGACCAGCTGCTGGTCAAGACTGGCGTGTTGCTGATCGTCGACCAGATCACCCCACCCTCGGGCCCCGTGGCCAAGGGTGTGACGCCTGTGGTCAAGGCGCGCGAGCTGGCGCTGTTCATCGCTGTCAGCGACGACGGCATGGTCTACGCCTTCAACGGCCACGTCGACCTGGGCACCGGCATCCGCACCTCGCTGGCGCAGATCGTCGCCGAAGAGCTGGACCTGCGCATGGACCAGGTGCACATGGTGCTGGGCGACACCGAGCGGGCACCCAACCAGGGCGCGACCATCGCCAGCGCCACCCTGCAGATTTCCGCCGTGCCCCTGCGCAAGGCAGCGGCCACCGCGCGTCGCCATCTGTTGCAACAGGCCGCGCAACGCCTTGGCTGCGCGCCCGAAGTGCTGCGCATCGAAGACGGCGCGGTCATCGCCAGCAACGGCAGCACGCTGAGTTTTGCCGAACTGGTACAGGGCGAAAACCACCAGCTGCACATTGCCGACGATGCCCCGCTCAAGGCCATCGACGACTACCGCCTGGTCGGCCGCAGCGCTGCACGGGTAGACATCCCCGGCAAGGCCACCGGCGAGTTGACCTATGTGCATGACATGCGCCTGCCCGACATGCTTCACGGCCGGGTGATCCGCCCGCCCTACGCCGGTCATGACAGCGGCGACTTCGTCGGCAACAGCCTGCTGGCTGTGGATGAATCGTCCATCGCCCATTTGCCCGGCGTGGTGGCCGTGGTCGTCATCCGCGACTTTGTCGGCGTGGTGGCCGAGCGCGAAGAACAAGCGATCCGCGCAGCCCAGGCGCTGAAAATCAGCTGGAAGCCATTCACAGGCAAGCTGCCCGACCTCAGCGATATCGCCCAGGCCATCCGCGACAACCCACGTGTACAGCGCACTGTGCTGGACCAGGGCGATGTCGACGGCGGCATCGCCAATGCCAGCCAGCGCCTGAGCCGCAGCTACCTGTGGCCGTACCAGCTGCACGCATCAATCGGCCCGTCGTGCGCGCTGGCCGATTTCACCGATGGGCCAATCCGCGTGTGGTCCGGCACGCAGAATCCGCACCTGCTGCGCGCCGACCTCGCCTGGCTGCTGGAGTGCACAGAGGAGCGCATCGAGATCATTCGCATGGAGGCCGCCGGTTGCTACGGCCGCAACTGTGCCGATGACGTGTGCGCCGATGCGGTGCTGCTGTCGCGCGCGGTACAGCGCCCGGTGCGGGTGCAACTGACCCGCGAGCAAGAGCATGTGTGGGAGCCCAAGGGCACCGCGCAGTTGATGGAAATCGACGGCGGCCTGAACGCCGACGGCAGCGTGGCCGCCTACGACTTCCAGACCAGCTACCCGTCCAATGGCGCACCTACCCTGGCCCTGCTGCTGACCGGTGCCGTGGAACCGGTGCCGGCCCTGTTCGAGATGGGCGACCGCACTTCTATACCGCCCTATGACTACGAACACATGCGCGTCACCATCAACGACATGACGCCACTGGTACGTGCCTCGTGGATGCGTGGCGTATCGGCCATGCCCAACAGCTTCGCCCACGAGTCGTACATCGATGAGCTGGCCTTTGCCGCTGGCGTCGACCCGGTCGAATACCGCCTCAGGCACCTGTCCGACCCGCGCGCCATCGACCTGGTCAAGGCCACTGCCGAACGCGCCGAATGGCAGCCGCATACCCGGCCCATGCAGGCGCAGGCCGAAGGCGATGTGCTGCGCGGCAGGGGCTTTGCCTACGCACGCTACATTCACAGCAAGTTCCCCGGTTTCGGCGCGGCCTGGGCGGCATGGGTGGCCGATGTCGCGGTGGACCGGCGCACCGGTGAAGTGGCCGTCACCCGGGTAGTGATCGGCCACGATGCCGGGATGATGGTCAACCCCGAGGGCGTGCGCCACCAGATCCACGGTAACGTCATCCAGTCCACCAGCCGGGTGCTCAAGGAGCAGGTCAGCTTCGAAGAGTCGACCGTGGCCAGCAAGGAATGGGGCGGCTACCCGATCCTGACCTTCCCCGAACTGCCGGCCATCGACGTGATGATGCTGCCGCGTCAGCACGAAGCGCCGATGGGCAGTGGCGAGTCGGCCTCGGTACCGAGCGCGGCGGCCATCGCCAATGCCATTTTCGACGCGACCGGCATTCGTTTTCGCGAGCTGCCGATCACGGCGGAACGGGTGCGTGCCGCCCTCGATGGCCAAGGTCAGGGCCCTGAAGCGCCCGCGCAGCCGACACCCAAGCGTTCGAAGTGGTGGTTCGGCTCGCTGGCCGGGGTATTCGGTGCTGCACTGGGTGTACTCGCCACATCCCTGCCCTGGCGCGCCGAAATCGCCCCGGTCACCCCGCCAGGCGCTGGCAGCTGGAGCGCCGCGATGCTCGAGCGTGGGCGCCAGGTGGCGGCGGCCGGTGACTGCGCCGTGTGCCATACGGTCAGCGGCGGCAAGGTCAATACAGGCGGGCTGGCGATGGAAACACCGTTTGGCACGCTGTACAGCACCAACATCACGCCCGACCCGGAAACCGGCATCGGCCGCTGGTCGTTCGGCGCCTTCGAGCGGGCCATGCGCGAAGGCATCAGCCGCGACGGTCGGCACCTGTACCCGGCGTTTCCCTACACCTCGTTTCGCAACATCAACGACGCCGACATGCAGGCGCTGTATGCCTACCTGATGTCGCAAACCCCGGTACGCCAGCAAGCACCCGCCAACCAGATGCGCTTCCCGTTCAACCAGCGGCCACTGATGGCCGGCTGGAATGCGCTGTTTCTGCAACGCGGCGAATACCAGCCCGACCCGCAGCGCAGTGCCCAGTGGAACCGCGGCGCCTACCTGGTCGACGGCCTGGGCCACTGCACCGCCTGCCACTCGCCGCGCAACCTGATGGGCGCGGAAAAAGGCGGCAGCAGCTACCTGGCCGGCGGCATGGTCGATGGCTGGGAAGCCCCGGCCCTGAATGCGCTGGGCAAAGGATCCACGCCGTGGAGCGAAGACGAACTGTTCAACTACCTGAGCACCGGCTTCTCCGAGAAGCACGGTGTAGCGGCCGGCCCCATGGGCCCGGTGGTCAGCGAACTGGCCACGCTGCCAAAGAGTGACGTGCGTGCCATTGCCCACTACCTCGGTTCACTCGACGGCGAGCCGCAGGCAGTGGCCGCCAAGGCCGCGCCCCAGGTGGACACGCAGGTGTCGCTGAGCAACGGCGAGCGGGTATTCAAAGGCGCATGCATGGCCTGCCACAGCGATGGGCTGGGGCCGAAGCTGTTTGGGGTCAGCCCTTCGATGGCGGTCAACAGCAACGTCCACAGCGCCCTACCGGACAACCTGCTGCGCGTGGTGCTGCACGGCATTGCCACCCCGGCCACCCGTGACCTGGGCTACATGCCCGGCTTCAAGGACAGCCTGTCGGACCGCCAGGTCGCTGACCTGGCAGCTTACCTGCGCCAGCGCTTCGCTGCCGACAAGCCGGCCTGGCAAGGGCTGGCGGCCAAGGCCGCGCAGGTGCGCGCCAACCCCGGCAGCCACTGAGCTTCAGCGGCGCAGGCCGCGCAGGGCAAGGTCGCTGATAAACACTAGCCAGTCGGCCTTGGCCTGCTTGTCGGCCAGGTCTACGGCCAGAAACGAGCTGAGGGTATGCCGGTTGGAATTATAGAAATAGCAGAGCGAGGCAATCATCAGGTAAGCGTGGGTGATGTCGATGTCGTCGCGGAACAGGCCCTTGGCCTGGCCTGCTTCAATGATCGGCCGCAGCACGCCGACCGCTTCACCGGACAGCGCCTTGAGGTTCTGCGACTTGCGCGCGTGCTGGCCCTGGTGAAGGTTTTCGGTGGCGAGGATGGTGACGAATTCGGGGTGGCGCACGTAGTAGTCCCAGATGAACGCCACCAGCTCACGCAGGGCCTGTTCCGGGTCGCCGAGGTCGATGCGCAGCTTGGCTTCGGCCTGGTTGAAGCTGGCGTAGATATGCTCCAGCACGCTGATGAACAGCTTTTCCTTGCTGCCGAAGTAGTAATAGATCATCCGGTCGTTGGACTTGGCCAGCGTGGAGATCTGCTCGATGCGCCCACCGGTGAAGCCTTCCTTGCTGAAGACCTTCACCGCAGCCTTGAGAATGTTGTCCCGGGTGCGGTCGGCCTGTTGGGCGCGAACACCGGTTTTGCGAGTTTGCATGTCGGTCCCTGTGGGGCTGGCCAGATGCCCAACACTGCCACAGACATTGAGCCATTGCGCGGCTTTTTCGGCTGGACTGACACGATAAACGCGGGAGAGCTGAACACACGACAAGGCACGGCAATGGGCCAGGGCCGGGGATACGGTGTTGCTATGCACCGTGCTGCCACCTACGGCTCGGCACCCCGTTCGTCTTGGGTGATGCTTCGCTGGGCGCGTGTCAGGCAGTTGACCAGGTGCAGCCGCATGGCAGCACGGGCAGCACCGGCATCCTTGCGGGTGATCGCAGCATGCACTTGCTCGCGCTCCAGCGCCTCCAGTGCCCGCTGCTGGGCATCGCCCCCGGGCACGGCTTGCTGGGCCGCAGCCAACAAGGTACGCCCGAGATGGGTCATGGTGTCGATGAAAAAGCTGTTGCCCGTGCATTGGGCTATCTGCAGGTGAAACTCGAAGTCGGTTCGCATGCAGGGCGCTGACTGCGTATCAACGGCCTCATCCAGCGCCGCCCGCATGGCAGCCAGTTGCCCTGCGGTAGCACGCTGGGCGGCAATGGCAGCCGCCTCGACCTCCAGGCAAAGCCGCAGCTCGATGATCGCCACCTCGTTGTAAGCATCGCCCATTCCAGGGCTGGTACTCTGGAAGTCACCTGCCGGGATGGCGTCTACAACGAAGGTGCCGATACCACGGCGGGTTTCGACCAGGCCTTCGGCCTGCAACCGAGAAATGGCTTCACGCACCACGGTACGGCTTACGCCTCGCGCTTTGGTCACTGCTTCTTCGGTGGGCAATTTGCTACCCGCTGGCAATTCACCCGAGCGAATCTGCTGCGACAGGTCATGCACCAGTTGCTGGGCGAGATTCAGGCGTTTTTCCGGGGTGGCGGCTGCCATGGGGTGAACCCTTGATAAGCGGAAGACCCCGGAGTATACCCGCAGCCTGGTGCCAAAACGCACTATACTGGCCGCTGTTCAGACGCGAGCACAGCAATGCCAGACCACACCGCCAGCCCCTCTCAACCGCCCCGCCGCCTGGCCGAAGCGCTGGTCGAACGCTTCGCCGAGCGCATGCGCGAAGGCACACTCAAGCGTGGCGACAAGCTGCCCACCGAAGCCACCCTAATCGCAACCGAAGGTGTCAGCCGCTCGGTGATACGCGAAGCGTTGTCGCGCATGCAGGCAGCGGGCCTGGTCGAGACCCGCCACGGTGTGGGCACCTTCGTGCTGGACATGCCGGCACCGGAGAGCTTCAACGTGGGGCCGGCAACCATCAGCCTGCTGTCCGATGTGCTCGACCTGCTGGAGTACCGCCTGAGCCTTGAAGTGCAAGCCGCCGGCATGGCCGCCGAACGGGCCACGCCGCAAGCGCTGGAAGAACTGCATCAAGCACTTGAAGCCTTGATGCAGGGCCCGGAAAAATCCGGCAGCACGACAAACGCCGATTTCCAGTTCCACCTGAAAATTGCCAAGGCCGCAGGCAACCAGTACCTGATCGATATCATGAAGCATCTGGGCACCAAGATGATTCCCCGCACGCGCATGAACTCTGCCTACACCGGCCAAAGCAACCGCAGCACCTACCTGGCCGGTATTAACGCCGAACATCAGCAGATCTACGATGCCATCGCCAGCCGCCAGGTTGATGCGGCGCGCGCCGCCATGTACCTGCACCTGAGCAACAGCCGTACGCGCCTGCGTGAGGCGCAACGGCTACAGGCTTTCTACAGCGAGGCCTGAAGCTAAGGCGCAGGCTCCACGTCCGTGAAGGCCAGCCCTTGGCTGCCCTGTACCTGCCAAGGGTTGGCGCCCCCGGTGTGGGTGAAGCGAAGCCCGACGAAGCGCGAATCTTTCAGGCCATCGATCTTGACCGGGGCCGGCCCGCTGAAACGTACACGCTCGAACACCAGCCCCTGATGCCAGGCGCCATGGCTGCTATCGCCCTTCACCTCGATGGCAGCGGTGCTGGCGTTTTCCACGCTCACGTCGCTGACCTTGATGTCACGGAACTGCCCCGCCACCGTCGAGCGCTTGTAGTCGAGCTTGGCGTTCGGGTCGTTGTAATCCAGGGTGAAGATGAAGGCCTGTTTTGCGGTATTGCGAATGGCTGAATCACGGAAGGTCACGTGGCGTGCGCCACCGCCCATGAAGTTGGTGCTTTTCATGCGCAAGCCGGTATCTGTGCCGTCCGAAACGTTGTCTTCGGCCAGGATGTTCTGGATCCAGGCGCCGGTGTGGCTGCCCGCCACGATCATTCCATGGCCTTTGCGGAAATAGTTGTTGAAGATCCAGGCATCTTCCTGCGGCTTCTGGTGGACCGCACCCGCACCGGTGCCAGCGGCGAAGTTGACGCAGTCGTCACCGGTGTCGAAGAAGTTGTTGAACACCAGCGCGCCGCGGCTGTTGGCAAACTCGATACCGTCGCCGTTGTTGGCGTCGTAGGTACGGTGCGTGGTGTTGGCCAGCACCACATTCTGCGTTTCCAGGTTCATGATGCCGTGATAGGCCGGGTTGACCACCGTGAAGCCGCCATAGAACACGTTGGTCACATTGCGCAGGGTGATCAGCGACGAGCGCATCTGGCCGTAGGCGTCCTTGACGTTCATGCCCTCGGCCACCGCCCGCTCTACTTGCGCCTTGGCCAGCACGCCGTCGTGCATGTAGCGGGTGTTGTCGCTGGCCAAGTAGAAGGGCAAGGCTTGCCCGCGCTCGTCGATCACGTCCGGGTTACGCTTCCAGCCATTGCCGTCGATGGTGCCCTTGCCAACGATGCGGATGTTCTCGAAGGCCTGATGCGCCTGCGGGTCGCGCGGCAACGCGTTGATCAGCGAGGCCGGGCGCACGGTGGTGGAATACGGGTACTGGATATAGCCTTCGCGCGGGTAGTCCTCGGCACGCTCGGAGCCCAACAGGGTAGCGCCCTCGGCGATTTCCAGGGTCATGTTGCTCTTGAGGTAGAGCGCCCCGCTCTTGTACGTGCCGGCAGGCAGCAGCACCTTGCAGCCCTTGCTGCAAGCGTCGATGGCACGCTGGATGGCGGCCGTGTCGAGCGCTTTGCCATCACCCTTGGCACCGTACTGCTGCACGTCAAACAGTGCCGGGACGGCCGTGGTTCGCTGCACCACCACAGGGCTGTCGGCCGACTCCTTGCCGTTGCGATCGACCGAACGCACGGTGAAGCGGTATTCAGTATCGGGCGCAAGCCCTTGGGCGGTGAAGCTGTGAATGGCGATGCGGTGATGGAAGTTCTGCGTGTCCTGCTGGTAGAAGTGGTCGATGTAAGGCTTGGCCGGTGAGACCTGGTCGTTGTTGGCGTTGCTGCCACCGAGCAGCTTGCCATTGGCATAGACATGGTAATCGACGATCTCGGCGTGATCGGCCGGCTTCTCCCAGACCAGGATGATCTGTTGCTCATCGTAGGCCAGCGTCGGCACCTGGAGTTTGGCGGGCGCGTCCAGCGCCCAGAGCGGCAGGCTGCAGCCCATGGCCAGGGCACTCAGCAGTGCACCCGCCAGTGGGTGTTTGCGTGCAGCGACAGCAGGGTGTGCATACGGCATGGTTTTTATCTTCCTTGTTTTTGCCATTGATAACGCCACGCTTGAGCGGCCGAGCCGCGTGGCTCAGGCCGTCAACGCGGCTTGCTCGAGGTACTGGCTGCGGTTGACGAAGGTCTCCCGGGCCATTTCCCTCACATCCATTGATAGCGCCTCGACCTCGGGCAGCAGGCCGACCAGCGCCGCCACCCCCGCCGAGGCGAGGCTGCGCCGCTGCTCGGCGCTGCGCCCGGCGAACAGGTACAGCGCGACATGCACGAAATCATCCTGCCCGGCGCCGCAGCGGTAATGGCTGAAGGTGTTCAGCCGCGCCTTGATGTCGCCGGGCTTGAACAGCCCGCTGGCATCGATGGCGTCGTGCACGGCGACCAGCAGCGTCTGCTCGCCAACCCGCTCAGCCAAGCTGGCCGGGCAATCGATAATGCAATGAGGCATGGTGGATTCCTTGATCGGCAGCCCTGTGCGCCCTGCCCCGCAGGCTCAGGCGCAAGGCTTGGGAGGGGTTCAGGCAGAGACGGCACGCGGCGATTCGGCGCTGAAGTCACGGCTGGCCTGGACCAGCATGCGGGTGTAGTCATGACGGGCGAGGTCCTGGCTCAACGCTTGGCTGTCGAGGCGCTCGACGATGCGCCCTTGCTGCATCACCGCGACCTTGTCGCACAGGTGGCTGACCACCCCCAGGTCGTGGGTCACCATCAGGTAGGTGAGCTTCTCACGCTGGCGCAGGTCTGCCAGCAGGTTGAGGATCTCCGCCTGCACCGAGACATCCAGCGCCGAGGTCGGCTCATCCAGCAGTAACACACGCGGCTCGAGGATCAGCGCGCGGGCAATCGCCACACGCTGGCGCTGCCCGCCCGACAACTGGTGCGGATAGCGGTAGCGGAAGCTGTCATTGAGGCCGACCTTGACCAGGATGTCGTTGATCCGGTCGTCGCGATCAGCCATGCCGTGAATGGTCAGCGGCTCGCGCAAGGCGGTGTCGATGGTGTGCCGCGGGTGCAACGAGCCGTAGGGGTCCTGGAAGACCATCTGCACCTTGCGAAAGTGCTCCTTGGGCAGCTTGTGCTGCAACGCACCGCCGGCAATGCTCAACGCCCCGCTCCAGTGCCGGTACTGGCCGGCCAGGCAGCGCAGCACGGTGGTCTTGCCGGAGCCCGACTCGCCGACCAGGCCGAACGACTCGCCGTCCTCGACGGTCAGGTCGACGTCGTGCAGCACCTGGTTGAGGGTGGCGCCAACGCCGAAGCTCAGGTTCAGCGATTGTGCTTGGATCATGGACATGTCAGTTACCTCAGCAGGTGAGCCAGAGCGGGTCGCGTTGCAGCACCGGCAAGCGCGGGCGGCGGTTGTCCATGCTCGGCAAGGCCGCCAGCAGGCCACGGGTATACGGGTGTTCGGCATACTGCAGGTCGCACGCGGCGAGCGACTCGACCACCCGCCCGGCGTACATCACCAACACCCGGTCACAGTAGTTGCGCACCAGGTTGAGGTCGTGGCTGACGAAGATCAGCCCCATCTGCTGCTCGACCACCAGCTCTTCGAGCACGTTGAGCACCTGCTGGCGCACCGACACGTCGAGTGCCGAGGTTGGCTCGTCGGCGATGATCACCTCCGGGTTGGTGATGACCATCATGGCGATCATGATGCGCTGGCCCATGCCGCCGCTGACTTCATGCGGGTACAGGTTGTAGACGCGTTTCGGGTCGCGGATATGGACCTTTTCCAGCATCAGCATGACCCGCTCGCGTGCCTCGCTGCGGCTGGCCTTGTGGTGCGCCAGGTACGCCTCGGCGATCTGGTCGCCAACCTTGACCACCGGGTTGAGCGAGTACTTGGGGTCTTGCATGATCATCGAGATGCGCTGGCCACGGATCTTCTGCATGGCCTTTTCGCTGGCGCTGAGCAGGTCGACATCGCCGAACTGCAGGGCCTTGGCGGTGATCTGCGTGCTGCCGGGGTGCAGCTTGAGCAAGCTGCGCCCGACCGTCGACTTGCCCGAGCCGGACTCGCCGACGATGGCCAGTTTTTCCCGGCCAAGGGTGAACGACACATCGCGCACCGCGTGCATTTCTTTCTTGCCGTTGACGAAGCGTACGTTGAGCGCTTCGACGTTGAGTTTGAGCGACGACATAAAGCCTCCAGTTACTCGCTACGCGGGTCGAGAATGTCCCGCAGGCCATCGCCCAGCAGGTTGAACGCCAGGCTCACCAGCATGATCGCCGCACCCGGTACCGCCACCAGCCACCAGCATTCGAGCATGTAGCGTCGACCGGTGGAGATCATCGCGCCCCACTCCGGCAACGGCGCCTGTGCGCCAAGGCCGAGGAAGCCCAGCGCCGCGGCGGTGAGGATGATCCCGGCCATGTTCATGGTCAGGCGGATGATCACCGACGACAGGCACATCGGCACGATGTGACGCAGGATGATGCGCGTCGACGAGGCGCCCTGCAGCTCGACCGCGACAACGAAGTCGGCCTTGCGCAGCGACAGGGTTTCAGCCCTTGCCAGCCGTGCGATCGGTGGCCACGAGGTCAGCGCGATGGCGACCACGGCATGCTCCAGGCCAGGGCCAAGGGCAGCGATGAACGCCAGTGCCAGGACCAGGCTGGGGAACGAGATGAAGATGTCGGTGATGCGCATGAACACCGTGTCGACGATGCCACCGTAGTAGCCCGACACAGTGCCGATGAACAGCCCGATCGGTCCGACGATAACGGTCACCAGGGTAATGATGTAGAGGGTGATGCGTGAGCCGTAGACCAACCGGCTGAAGATGTCGCGGCCGTATTCGTCGGTGCCGAACCAGTGCGCGGCACCAGGGGCCTGCAGGGCGTTGGCGAGATTCTGCACCACCGGGTCATGGGTGGCGATCCACGGGGCAAAGGTGGCGACCACGATCAGCAGCACGGCCACCAGCAGCCCGGCCAGGGTCATGGGGTTGCGCAACAGGTGGCGCAGCACCCGCAGGCTGCTTTTGTAAAAGGCGTCGAGGCTGGAAGCCGGCGTGGTGTCGGCCTGCGGCTTGGCGCTTGCTTGGGTAGAAGACATGTTGGCAATCATCGGCATGTTCTCGGTGTGAAATCATGGCCGCCCGGAGCGCCCGCAGGCGCCCCCGGACAGGTTCAGCGTTGCTTGTAGACGCCCAGGTAACGGGTCGCCTCGGCGTCATCGCCGGTAAAGCCCTTGACGTCCACCGCGCTCACCGCGGTGTCGGTCATCTGCGATAACATCATGATCGGCCCTACCTGCTGGTCGTAGCGCTGCTGGGCCTGGTGGTACAGGCTCACGCGCTTGGCGGCGTCACGCTCGACGCCCGCCTGGTCGATCAACGCATTGAGCTGTTGATCGAAGAACGACGCGCGCCAGCCCTGGAAGTTGGGCAGGCCCGCGCTGTCGCTGTTGTCCGGGTTGTAGACAAAGGTGCGCAGGCTGAAGTACGGGTGCGGGTAGCGCTCGGCACCGCGCGCCACGATCATTTCGAAGTTGCGCGCGCGCATCGCGCCATACACCTGGTTGCCGGTGCCGGTGACGATGCTGGCCTTGATCCCGCCTTCGGCGAGCGTCGACTGCATGCGCGCGGCGATGTCGATGAACGGCGGCTCGGACAAGGTCCGGATGGTGGTGGTGAAGCCTTGCGGGTAGCCGGCTTCGGCGAGCAACGCCTTGGCCTTGGCGACATCCATCTTGTAGCCTGGGTCCGGCAGGCGGGCGTCGAGGCCAAGCTGCATCGGCTGCTGGTTGAGCATGCCGTAGTGCGGCATGACCTGCTCGTCGATGCCTTTGTAGTCGATCAGGTTGCGCACCGCTTCGCGGACTTTCTGGTTGGCGAATTCGGGCTGCTTCATGCTCATCGCCACGTAGTACATGGTGCCGCGCTGCAGCGGTTGCACCTGCAGCTTGGGCGAGCGCTCGATGGCCTTGATGTCTGGCGCGGCCATGCCGTAGACCAGGTCGAGGTCACCGCGCTCGAGCATCAGCCGTAGTGATTGCGACTCGGTCATGTGCCGCACCAGCACCCGCTTTATTTTTGCAGGGCCCGCCCAGTAGCCGTCGAAGCGGGTCATCACCAAGGCGTCGTTGGCGCTCCACTTGGTCAGGGTGAACGGGCCGCTGCCGGCCTCGTTGGTGACCAGCCAGGCGGCGCCCAGGTCGCCGTCCTTCTCGTGCTTCAAGGCTTCCTGGCGGTCGACGATGACCGCGCTGGGCGAGATCGCCAGCGAGTCGATCAGCAGCAGCGGGTCGGCGGGCTGCGGCAGCTCGACCACCAGGGTGTGCGGGTCAGTGGCGCGGATCAGCCCCTGAATGTTGTCGACGCTGTAGCCGTAGGCCTTCCAGGTGGTGGCCAGGCCGAAGTTGAGTTTCATCACGCGGTACAGCGACCAGGCCACGTCTTCGGCGGTCAGCGGGTTGCCGGAATGGAACTTGACGTCGCTGCGCAGGTGGAAGGTGACCTGCTTGCCGTCTTCGCTGATCTCCCAGCGTTCGGCCAACTGTGGCAGGTGTTTTTCCGGGTTGCCCTGGTCGCGCTTGACCAGCGTGTCATACAGGTTGGCGTTGACCCCGGAGGCATCCAGGCCCGGGGCGTTGGCCGGGTCGATGGAAAACAGGTTGACCATGCTCATGCCGACGATCAACTGGTCGGCGGGGGTCTTGGCCTGCACGGCGGCCATCGGCCCCAGTGCCAGCATCGCACCCAGCAGGCTCAGGCGCAGGATCGGAAGTACAGTTTTCATGTGGCTGTCCTTGTTTTTATAGTCATGCACGGTGTTCGCGCTGGCCGCGCGGGGCTTAACGGGTCCTTGGGTCGAACACCTTGTACAGGGCGTCGCTGATCAGGTTCAGGGCCACGAAGATCAGCCCGATCACCAGCACACAGCCCATCACCGCGTTCATGTCACCGAGCATCAGGCTGCTGGTCAGGTACTGGCCGAAACCGGGCCAGGCAAACACCGTTTCGATCAGTACCGCGCCTTCGAGCAGCGAGCCGTAGGCCAAAGCGACCACCGTCAGCAGTTGCACGAGGATGTTGCGAAACGCATGGCCCCAGACCACCTGGCGGCGCGACAGGCCCTTGACCCGGGCGGTGATGATGTATTCCTGGGACAGCTGTTCGAGCATGAAGCTGCGGGTCATGCGGCTGATGTAGGCGACCGAGTTGAGGCCCAGGATCAGCCCCGGCAGGACGATGTGCCGCAGCGCGCTGGTGAAGGCTTCCCAATCCCTGGCCAGGGCCGTGTCGATCAGCAGCAGGCCGGTGATGTCCGGCACCATGCCGTCGTAGGCGAGGTCGATGCGCCCTGCCCCGCCGGCCCAGCCGAGCCAGGCGTAGAACACCAGCAGGCCCATCATGCCGACCCAGAAGATCGGCGTGGAGTAACCGAACAGGGTGATCACCCGTGCCACATGGTCGCCAAGGCGGCCCTGGTTACTGGCCGCGACCACGCCCAGTGGCAAGCCGATGACGATGCCGAAGAGGATTGCCAGGGTGGCCAACTCGATGGTCGCCGGGAACACCCGCTTGATGTCTTCCAGCACCGGGTGGCCGGTCAGCAGGGCGTTGCCGAAATCACCGTGGAGCAGGTCGTTGAGGTACAGCCCGAACTGCACCCAGATCGGCTGGTCCAGGCCCATCGCCCGGTACACCTGGTCGTAGGTAGAGCTGTCGGCGTCCGGACCGACCACGGCCAGCACCGGGTCCAGCGGCATCACCCGACCAATGAAGAAGGTCAGCGCCAACAGACCGAGCAGGGTCACCAGGACCGTGCTGGCCCGGCGGGCAGTGCCAGACACGCGCGTGCCCAGCACAGAGGCAGTCGAAACTAACATAACAGGCTCCTGAAAATGCGTTCAGCCAACACCGAGGCGTTCGGGGCGCGCACGCCCCGCTCCCGCTCATCGCGACTTGTAGACGTCTTTGTAGCGGGTGGTGGCCGCACTGTGGGTCTGGTAATCCTGAACATCGTGGTAGACCACCACGGTGTCGGTCATCTGCGACACCGGCAGGATCGCCCCGACCTGCGCGTCCAGGGTCTTCTGGATCTGCTGGTACTGGGCCAGTTGCCTGGTCTTGTCAGGCTCGACTTCGGCCTGCTCGATCAGCGCGTTCAGCTCGGGGCTGTAGAACGACGTGCGCCAGCCCTGGAAGTTGCTCAGCTTGGCTTCGTCGCGGTTGTCCGGGTTGTACACCAGGGTCCGCAGGCTCGAATGCGGATGACGCTCGGCCCCGCCACCGCCGCGGCCGACCAGGATGTCGAAGCTGCGTTCGCGCATGGCGCCGTAGATCTGGTTGCCGGTGCCGGTGACGATGGTCGCCTGGATGCCGGCCTGGGCCAGGGTCGCCTGCAGGCTGGAGGCGATGTTGATGAATGGCGGCTCGGTGAGCACGCGGATGGTGGTTTTGAAGCCATTCGGGTAACCGGCTTCGGTCAGCAGTTTTTTCGCCTCGGCGACGTTCAGGGTGTAGCCCGGATCGTCCAGCCGTGCCGGCAGGCCGAGCGGCAATGGGCGCTGGTTCAGCTGGCCGTAGTGCGGCATGACGGTCTGGTTGATGCCTTGATAGTCGATCAGCGAACGCACCGCGCGGCGCACGCGGGCGTCATCGTAGGGCTTGTTCTTGACGCTCAGGGCAACGTAGTAGAGGGTCCCGCGCTGCACGGTTTGGGTGCGCACCTTGTCGGACTTCTCCAGGGCTTCGATGTCGGGTGCGGACATGCCCTTGGCCAGGTCCAGGTCACCGCGCTCGACCATCAGGCGCAGCGACTGCGACTCGGTCATGTTGCGCATGACGATGCGCTTGAGCTTGGCCGGGCCACCCCAGTAACCGTCGTAGCGGCTCATCAGGATCACATCGTTGGCGCGCCAGTCATTGAGGATGAATGGGCCGCTGCCGGCGGCGTGGGTAGTCAGCCAGGCGCCGCCCATGTCGTCGCCCTTCTGGTGTTGCTGAACCACTTTGCGGTCGAGGATAAAGGCACTGGGCGAGGTCGCCAGGGTATTGAGCACCAACATCGGGTCGGTTGGCCGCGGCAGCTCGAGGACAAAGGTGTGCGCGTCGGCGGCGCGCAGGTACTGGGCGGCGTTGCCGGCGGTGAAGCCGTAAGCCTTCCATGTCGAGGCCAGGGCCAGATTGAGCTTGAGCACGCGCTGCAACGACCAGGCGACGTCTTCGGCAGTCAGCGGGTTGCCCGACTGGAAGGTCACGCCGGGGCGCAGCGTGAAGGTCAGGGTCTTGCGGTCGTCGCTGACCTGCCAGCTTTGCGCCAGGGCCGGTACCAGTTGGTCCGGCTGCTTGACGTCCTGCACCAGCAGCATGTCGTAGAGGTTGGCATTGACCTCGGAGACATCCAGGCCGGTGGCGGCGGCCGGGTCGAGCGACAGCAGGTTGATCATGCTCATGCCGACGATCAACTGGTCGGCGGGGGTCTTGGCGAAAGCGGCAGGTACCGACGTCATCGCCAGCGATGCGGCCAGGACCCCCGCCCAGAATTTGGGGAGAACGCTCATGTGAGATAGCCTTTTTATAGTTATTGGACTCTCGGGCGGCACGCACCAAGGCGTGCCGCCATGCACGAATCAGAAACTCTGCAGCGTGTTTGTCTCGACGTAGTCGAAGTCGATCTCCTCCCCCAGGCCAGGCAGGTCGGAGAGGTGCACGAAGCCGTCTTCATCCATCGGGTCGACCAGGCGCTTGAGGTAGGCCGGTACTTCGTCATAGTTGAGGAACGGGTGCAGCAGGCCGCGCTCGTACCAGGTGCAGTTCTTGATCGCGCCGACCACCGCCAGGTTGGCCGCGCCGTTGCCGTGGATCTCGCAATCCATGCCAAACGCTTCGGCCATGTGCGCGACCTTCAGGCACGGGGCGATACCGCCGACCCCGGCAACGCCGGCGCGCAGGATGTCACAGACATCGTTCTTGACCCAACTGGCGCGGCTCAGGTGTTTGCCACCGAGGCTTTCCGGGCCCAGCACGGGGATGTCCAACTGGCCGGCCAGCCACGCGTAGGACTCGGCCGAGTCTTCCATCATCGGCTCTTCGAACCAGGCGAAATTCAGCTTCTCCAGGGCACGGCCGACGGTCAGCGCTTCGGTGCGGCTGTACCAGTGATAACCGTCGATCATCAGCGCGATGTCGGGGCCGACCGCTTCACGTACGGCGGCGCAGGCCTTGATGTCCATGCTCACGCTCGGCGCGAAAGACACCGGCGGCATCCAGGTGTGCAGCTTGATCGCCTTGTAGCCGCGCTTGACCAGGGTCTCGGCGAAGCGGCCGTACTCTTCAGGGGTCGACAGGCCGCCCGGCAGCTCGTCACCGCACATGGTCGAACCGTACGCCGGAACCTTGTCGCGGTAGCCACCGATGAGCTTGTGCACCGGCACCTTGAGCTTGCGCCCGGCCCAGTCCCACAGGGCCTGTTCGACCAGTGCCAGGGCGCGGTCGGTGAGTTGGCTTGCGCTGCCGCGCTGCCAGTGGGCGAGGTCGTGCCAGATCTTTTCGCGGTCGAAGGCATTGGCGCCGACCAGCACCTTGCGCACGAAGCCATCCAGCACATACGGGCGGATCAGCTCGGGAGCGCCGAAGGCGAAGCCTTCGTTGCCGCACTCAGTCTTGATTCGCAGCAAGGCCATCTTGGCCTGGGTCACGTCGCCCGGATGGGCATGGCCGGCGCTGTCTACAGCGCGGCGCGTGGGGTAGGAAAACACCTGGACGTTTACAGCAGTAATGATCATGGACGTCTGAGCCTTCTTATTGGATTTGTGGCGGGTGAGTCACGCTCTGGAGGCAATCCTACGTCATCATACAACATTTGGAAAGCACCTCTTCAAACCGACGAAATAGTCATGAATAGCCTGCTAAACCCCGCCCTGTGATCCCCGTCACAAAGCACACGCCAAGCCACAACTACCGTATTAGAGCCTTCAGCCAATGTGATCAGACAACATTTCAATAATTCGTAGACAGCCCCACAGTCGTACGATAACTTATTTTAAAAATCACGGAGCGCTCACCACCTCACCCACCTTGCTCACACGCCTCATCACGTCCTCAACAAAAACAAAAAAAGAGATCGCATGAACAACACACTTCGCCGCCTTATCGCCGCCAGCACCCTCGGCTTGTCGTTCTACGCCTGCGCGGACTCCGCCAGCATCAACTACCGGCATGGGTACACCGAAGACGACAGCATTCACTCCGACCGGATAAAGCTGAGCTACCGCAAGGACAGCGGCCTGGGGTTTGCCGCAGAAATCAAATACAAGACTGCCGGCGACCGCGAAGACGTCGCCTACGACAACATGGTCAACAACGGCCATGAGTTCACCGTGGACTACAACTACAAGATGAGCCCCAAGTCGACCTGGACCCCCGCCTTCCAGATGGACAGCTCCAAGGACGCCACCACCTACAAGTTCGGCTTGAAGTACAACTACAAGCTCAGCGACACCTGGTACGTCGCTACCCGCGTGCGCCACGACGCACGCAACCTCGACCGGGATCAGGTCGACCACAGCAAGGCGGACCGCGCCAAGGACAACCAGAACACCACCCGCCTTGAAGGCTGGCTCGGCTACACCCCCAGCGGCCCGTGGGCATTCGAATACCAGTACATCCACTTCACCACCGACTACATCCGCTACGACAACAAGAAGCGCGACTACGAGCAGAACCTGATCATCAAGTACAAGCTCAACAAACAGTGGGCGCCATTCATGGAAGTGGGTGACATCAAGGTCAACAGCTACACGGACGATCGCCAGGCCCGTTGGCGCCTGGGTATCCAGTACAACTTCCTGTAAGGGCAACCGCCCGACCATGCCGGTGTCGTTGCACCACGGCACCCTCATGCAGTTTTAGTTAAAGGCATCCGACAATGACCACGACCACCCGCAAACCCTTCAACCGCCTGCTGCTCACCGGCGCCGCCGGCGGGCTCGGGCAAGTGCTTCGCGAAGCACTGCAAGCACACGCCAACCTCGTGCGCGTATCAGACATCAGCCCCATGGCAGCGGCTGCGGGCGAGCATGAGCAAGTCATCAACTGCGACCTGGCCGACAAGGCCGGCGTATTGGCCCTGGCCCAGGATGTGGACGCCATCGTGCACCTGGGCGGCATCTCCACCGAGCGTGCCTTCGAAGAGATTCTGCAAGCCAACATCGTCGGTACCTTCCACATCTATGAGGCCGCCCGAAAGCACGGCATCAAGCGCGTGGTGTTCGCCAGCTCGAACCATGTCACCGGCTTTTACCCTCAAGGCGAACAGGTAGATGCGCATTCGCCGCGCCGACCAGACTGCTACTACGGGCTGTCGAAGGCCTACGGCGAAGACCTGGCCACGTTCTACTTCCACCGCTACGGCATCGAAACCGTCAGCCTGCGCATCGGTTCTTCATTTCCCGAACCACGCAATGTGCGCATGCTGTCCACCTGGCTGAGCTACGGCGACCTAGCGCATCTGCTAGAGCGCGCATTGCTTGCCGAAAACGTCGGCCATACCGTGGTGTACGGCGTCTCGGCCAACCGCGACCTGTGGTGGAGCAACCGCCACGCCGCACACCTGGACTTCAATCCGAAGGACAGTGCCGAGCGCTTCCGCACGGCCCTGGAGCAGCAGCCAAAGCCCGCTACAGATGACCCGACGGCCCACCTGCAAGGTGGCGCCTTCACCGCTGCCGGCCCTTTTGACGACTAAACCCTGATGGAGTGCGCAATTCTTCCATGACAGCCGAACTGATTACCGATGCACGCAATGCCACAGGCGAAAGCCCGGTCTGGCACCCGCAGGAAAATGCCTTGTACTGGGTGGATATACCGGCAGGCCGCCTGCACCGCTGGCAACCAGATGGCCAGACCCGTCACTGGGCCGCAGACGAAATGCTCGGCTGCATCGTCCGTAGCCAGCAAGGCCACTGGCTTGGGGCCATGGAGAGCGGGGTCTTCCACCTCACCCCCCAGGCTGACGGTCGCCTGGTTGCCGACAAGCGCGCCAGCGTCGAACACGCGAGGCCCGGCATGCGTTTCAATGACGGGCGTTGCGACCGCCAGGGGCGCTTTTGGGCCGGTACGATGCAAACAAACATGGGCGCCGAACCGGTGGGTGCGCTTTACCGATATGACGCGACGGCGGACGCAACGGTAAAGCCAATGCAAGCACGACTGGACAAGCTGATCGTGCCCAACGGCATGGCGTTCAGCCCGGACGGCAAAACACTGTATGTCTCCGACTCGCACCCCAGCGTCCAGCTGATCTGGGCCTTCGACTACGATATCGACAGCGGCACACCGCACAACCGCCGAATATTCGTCGACATGAACCAGCACCCCGGCCGACCGGACGGGGCTGCGGTAGATGCCGAAGGTTGCTACTGGATTTGCGCGATCGATGCCGGCCAGGTACTGCGCTTTACCCCCGAAGGGAAGCTGGACCGCGCGCTGCCGCTACCGGTAAAGAAACCGACCATGTGCGCATTCGGTGGCGCGCAGCTGGATACGCTGTTCGTGACGTCGATTCGCCCACAAGGCATCGACCTGAGCGACCAGCCACTGGCCGGCGGCGTGTTCGCGCTCAACCCCGGCGTAAAAGGCTTGGCGGAGCCGATTGCCGGGGGCTGAAGCCTGGGCCGGCAATGGCTGCCACCAAGGGTATGTTCAGTAAGCAGCCTTGCTGGACATCCCCCTGCGACCTGCCCCAAGGCAAGTAACCGCAAAGGCAATCACCAACGCCCCGGTACCCAACAGGAAAATCAGCTGCTGGTTGGAGCCCTCCACCAGCATGGCAATCAGTGCCGGCGTCACCGCTGCAGCCCCCATCAAGGTAATGCTGACCAAAGGCGTCAGCTTGCCAGTCGGGTCGTTGGTGGTAATCAGCGCCATGTAGTAAGACAACGACAGCACCCAGCCAAAGTTGATCAGCAACAACGCGACGAACAGCTGCATTGGCGTGCGCGCATGGCCGGTGAGCATGGCGATGGAAATGAACACCGCCACCAGCCCCACGGCGATCATCAACTGGCGATTGACCCGCGCACCCAACAGACTAGGCAGCCCCGCACCCGGCAAACCACCAAGGGCGGACAGGCCGAACGCCCAGCCGATATCGACGCCGCTGATGCCTTGGTCTCGCGCCAACTGGTCAATGAAGCCCCATACGCAGTAGATGGCGATCTGCATGAACAGCATGCCCACCAACGCAGTACGACCCGTGCGCGCCGAACCACCCTGGGCAGGCGAGGCTTCGCCACTGGCCAGCAACGCCGCGGGGCGACGCGGCAGCACCAGGCTGGCGCCGCAGATCAGCAAGTACCACAGGCCAAACGCGCACAAGGCGGTTACCGTGCCACTCTGCGCGGCCAGCAGCGGCAACGCTGCGGAAAACAGCGAGTACTCTGGCGTTTGCAGCAACAGCATCAACCCGAACGAACGGTCCTGGTTGGGCAAGCGGCCCAGCGTGGACACCGCATAGGCATACACCAACCCCGCACAGGTGCCGGCCGCCAGGCGCACGATCAGCAGCAGGGTGTTGGTGGTGGCAAAGGCGGTCGCGATGCTCAAGGCCACGCACAGTGCGCCCACGATCAAGCACAGGCTGCGCCCGCCATGGCGCTTCATCAGCACCGGGCAAAGCAAGGTGCCTAGGGTCATGCCGATCATCTCGACCGACACCACCCAGCCCTGCTGATCGAGTGACAGGCTCAGTTGCTCCGTGACCAGCCCCATGAAGATGGGTTGTACGCCACAGACGATGAAGGAAGTACAGGCAATGAAAATCAGCGCGGCACGCTGCAGCTTGGAATCTTGCGTCATGGGGACCCCGACACGGCATTTGTTTTTATTGTGTGTGGCGACCTGCCCTGGAAGGCGCCGTAGCTGGCGGCTGGGCGGGTCTGGTGAGCAATCGTGGGCCGAGATGGAAGGCTTTGAAAGTTAATTATCGGCATCCATATCAGTGGGCTTTTTAATGCAGGCCGCCGCCCTTTGCCTGCATCCAGAAATGCACTGCACCCGATCCTGATAATTAATTGGAGACATACCCGCATCCCCCCTACCGTGGTACGTCACCCAAGCCTCAGTAGACAAGGCCCGATCATGAACGACCGTGAGTTCATCAACGCCATCGACGCCGATGGCCTGCCCCTGCACATTGCCGTAACCAACGGGCGCATCACCCACATCGGCCCGCAACGCGCCAGCACCCCCGCCCGTGAAACCATCGACCTCGAAGGCCTGCTGGTGCTGCCAGGCTTTGTCGATGGCCACATCCACCTGGACAAGAGCTTTGTCGGCGACCGCTGGCGACCGCACCAACCCGTGGCCAGCCTGCGCGAGCGCCTGGCCGTGGAAAAACGCGAACTGGCCAGCGCCCCGCCCATCGTCGAGCGCGCCGATGCGCTGATGCGCCAAGCCGCCTCGTTCGGCACCCTGGCGATGCGCTGCCACGTGGACGTGGACGCCACCACCGGCCTGACCAATCTGCACGCCATGCTCGAAGCCCGGGACAAGTGGAAAGACCTGCTCGACATCGAGCTGGTGGCCTTCCCCCAGGCCGGTGTGGTGACCTGCCCCGGTACGGCTGAAGTGATGGAAGCGGCCATCCGCGAAGGCGTGCAGGTGGTCGGCGGCATCGACCCGACCACCCTGGACGGCGACGCCGACGCCCAGCTGGACATTGTCTTCGGCATCGCCGAACGGCATGGCGTGAAGGTCGACATTCACCTGCACGAGCCGGGCGATATCTGCATCGCCCAGCTCGAGCGCATTGCGGCACGCACCCAGGCACTGGGCATGCAAGGCCTGGTGGCGGTCAGCCACGCCTATGGCCTGGGCGACGTATCCGATGCAGTAGTAGACCGCACCGCCGAAGTGCTGGCCGGCGCAGGCATCTCCATCATGACCAACGCCCCCGGCGAACATGCGTTCCCTCCCGTGCTGCGCCTGCGTAACGGCGGCGTGCGGGTCTTTACCGGCAACGACAACATCCAGGACGCCTGGTGGCCCTACGGCAATGGCGACATGCTGCAGCGGGCGATGCTGGTCAGCTACCGCTCGGGCTTCAATACCGATGAAGAGCTGCGGGTTGCGCTGGAAATGGCGACCGAAGCCAGTGCCGGGGTGATGGGCAAGCAGGACTATGGTTTGAAGGTTGGTAACGAGGCGAGCTTCGTTCTGTTCAAGGCACCCAACGCTGCTGCGGCGGTGGCGGCGGCCATTCATGAACGGGTGATCGTGCGCCACGGCGCGTTCTGGGGCGGGCCTGCGCAGTTGCAGCTGAAAGCTGCGCAGTTTGCTACCGAACTGCGCCGTTAACCGCAGGCGAAGTTCAGATCTCAGCCCTGCTCGGCCCCTGTGGGAGCGGGTTCACCCGCGAACACCGGCAGCGCCGGTGCCATACACCGCGTTGTCTTCTTCGCGGGTAAACCCGCTCCCACAGGGTACGCGGCACGGTTTCGAGCTTTGTACGCTGAGCGAAGGCGCAGCCAATGGGCTGCGCAGGCTCATTCCGCCTCAGCCCGCAATATCCCGATCAGAATTTCAGCCAGTTCCATGACCATCGGGTCCGCCGTAGGCCGATGAAAAATCGCCGCCTCAAACACCTTGATGGGCTTGAACCCCTGCTCCGCCCCGAGCACTCGATGCCCACCCGTCACCACCCGCGACGGCAACAGGCTAACCCCCAACCCGTTCGCCACCGCCTCCTGAATCCCCGCCAGGCTCGAACTGGTAAAAGCGATCCGCCAACTGCGCCCCATTGCCTCGACCGCACCGATCATGTCATCCCGGTACAACCCCCGCGGCGGAAAGGTCACCAGCGGAATAGGGTCTTGGGCAAAACACGGGTACTGCGCACTGTCGATCCACTCGATGCGCTCCGGCTGGCACGCATTCGCCTCGCGGCTGTGGCGCCGTTGCTTGATCAACACCAGGTCCAGCTCGCCACGGTCGTAGGTGCTCATCAAATCGCGGCTCAACCCACCGGTAATCTCCAGCTTCACCGTCGGGTTACGCCGGTTGAACGCCGCCAGCGCCTGCATCGTCTTGCCCGCGACAAAATCGTCCGGCAGGCCGATGCGTACGGTCACCGTCACCCCGCCCGACATGGCCTCGGTCAGCTGGCTGCTCACCGCCAGCAGGTGCCGCGCATACCCCAGCAGGGTTTCCCCCGCATCGGTCGGATGCACCTCGCGGTTACTGCGGTCGAGCAGCTGCTGGCCGACCATTTCCTCCAGCCGGCGCACCTTCTGGCTGACCGTGGACTGGGTGGAGTGCAGGCGCGCGGCAGCGGTGGTGAAACTGCCGCAGTCGGCCACCATGACCACGGTGCGGAGCATGTCCAGGTCATAGATGGCACGGTTGGGTTTGATGGAGTCAGGCATCTGCGGGTTCAGCTTTTGTGGATGGGGCTGGGTACATGATGCCTGAAGGTTGGACGCATGACCCATTGCCCTGGTGCGTGGGCGCTTTGTACGCGTGCACAAGTCAACGGGTATAGCGGATTACCACCCCCTGAAGCTTGCGCCCGTCGACGGCCTCGATATCCCTGTTCCACAGCGGGCCACTGACATACGCCGCCACCGGCTGGATCTGGTCGTACACCACCACCACGGCATCCCCACCGATCTTGGCGGCTTCTACACGTAGTTTCTGTTCGATTTCGGTGGCCGAAGGAGCAGGCTCGGTACTGGCGCTTACCACAATCTCACCTAGCCGAACATGGGGTTTTGTGGGCTCGGTCCGCAGGATCTCGACGTTGCTTGCCTGGGTTGGGGCCGCATGCGGGGCACCTACGTACTCGGTGGTTTTGGCATCGATGCTGGCACAAGCCGCAAGTGCGAGCGCTGCAGCACCCAGCAGCAGTCCGCGTGCGTGACGGTATGAACTCATCCTTGATCCCCTTTTGCGCTTGGTTGGCAGGCAGCTAGAAGCATGGCCGAGATATGCCGATCCGCAACAATATTTCTGCCTGCACGGCCCACTGTGGGAGCGGCCTTGTGTCGCGAAAGGGCTGCAGAGCAGCCCCAGGATTTCCAGCTTACGCTGCAGCGGCCCCCTTCCCCTCGCCACTGACCTCGAACTGCCCCACCAGCTTCTGCAACTTGCCGGCGTCCACCCGCACCTTCTGCGCGCTGCTCTGCAACACCACCGCCGTCTGGCGCATCTCGCTGGAGGACTGGTTGACCTGGTCGATGGTCTTGCCGTATTCCACGCTACGCCGGTTGAGCTGCTGGATGATCGCGAACATGCCTTCCACGGCCTGGTGCAGTTGCACGTTCTCGGACGAGGCGTCTTCGGCAAGGCGCAGGCTGTTGTCGACGTCCTGTACGCCCTGCTCCATGAAGCTGACGGCCTGGCGGGTTTCGCCCTGAAGGCTCTCGACCATGTGGCGGATGTCTTCGGCGGCCCGCGCGGTTCGCGCGGCCAGGCTGCGCACCTCGTCGGCCACCACCGCAAAGCCGCGGCCATGTTCGCCGGCACGCGCCGCCTCGATGGCAGCATTGAGCGCCAGCAGGTTGGTCTGGTTGGTGATGTCGCTGATCAACCCGGTGATGTTGTCGATCTCGACCATGCGGCTGTCGAGCCGCTGCACGCTGGAGGACGAACGCGCCACCACATCGCGAATCGACTGGGTGCCTGCCTGCACCGCCAGAAACTGCTCGCGGGCACGGCTGACCACCTCGTCCATGGCCTGCTTCATCTGCTCGGCGCTGACCGAGGCCTGCTGCAGTTCACCAAGCTGCTCCTCCATGATGATCATCATCTGGTGCACGGCGTCCGCCACATCGGCAGAGCTCACACTAGCCTCCTGGCTGCGCCCGAGCATCATCTGGTTGGTGCTGCCGACCGTACGGCTGGCCTTCACCACTTGCCCCACTACCGCGTCCAGGCGGTCGATGAAGCTGTTGATCCAGCGCGCCATGTCGCCGCTCTCATCGTTGCCCAGGGTGCTGGTGTCCAGGCGCTGACGCAGGTTGCCTTCACCCTCGGCGATGGTGCGCAGCACGCCGCTCATGCCATTCAACCTGGCTGCCAGGCGCTTGGGCCCGAACACGCCGAACACCAGCGTGGCGCCGAGCATGCTCACGGCCAGAATCACGTCGTTCAGCCCTTGCGGCAGGCCGGCATAGTGCTGCACCAGGTAGTTGCAGCCGAACAACCCGGCCATGGTCGCCACATAGGGTTTCATCAACCCATAACTCAGCGAGCGGCGTCGGTAGACCTCTTCCAGGTCCGCCTCGCACATCATGCCCCAGCGGTCGGGCGAACCCGGCAACTGGAACGTCACGCCCTTGCCGACCACCGGCACGTGGCGGTAGTCCGAGTAACCCGGGTAGGTCACGAACAGGTTGGCACCACGCCTGATGGTTTCCCTTACCCCCGGGTGCAGTTCGCGCGTGGAGGGGTCGGTGAAGCGCAGTTCCAGTTCGGTATGGCGCTGGACCTGCACGGTGGTCCAGGGCGTGTGCACACCACTTTTGAGGTTTTCGCCGTGGGTAAAAGTGCCGTCCTCGAAGCGCGAGCGCGACAGCGCCGTGCCGGGCTGGATCGCCGGGTCGAAACGCGACTGCGCCATGAACAGGTAGTTGTCGCCCGACTCGGCGAAAATATGCCCGGCCTCGCGCTGTATCAGGTCGCCCAGCACATCGTTGGGCACCCGGCCGCACAAGCAGCCGAGCACTTTGCCGCCGGCCTTCACCGGCTGGTAGAACATCAGCGTTACTTCATCGTGGAAGCGTGAGGACGACGGGCCAATGCGCAGGGTCAGCGGGTCGCTGTAGGGGCCATGGAGGAACGGCGCCTTCAGCCCTTGGGCCAGCGCTGCAGTCTGCTCGATACGCGGCGTACCACGTTGTGGCCAGGTGGAGGCGATGATGCTGCCGGCAGCATCGACGACAAACAACTCGGAAAAGTCTTCGGCCTGCGCCAGCTTGTCCCGCAGCAGCGTGCTGTCGGGTTGAGCGAACCCTTGCGCGAGTTGTTCCGCTAGTTCCGCCAAGTGCTCCCAGTGCTCGCACGCCCAATCATGCAACAACCGCACGCGGGTCTGGGCAATGGCTTCGAAAGTTTGCTCGATCTGCGGGTAATTCGCCCGGTTAAGGTGACATGCCCAGCCCATCCTGAGCTTTCCGGTTTTACCCAGCCAGGGCAGCCAGCCCTTCTCGCTCGATGACAACTCCATGGAACCACTGGAAAGCGACATTATCTTCACCATACGCGACATCGGATGGCAATCTGATAGCAAGTCGCACGCCAACGGCGGGAGCGGTGATTAATGGGGAATTCAAGTCATTGAATGCACAGCACTTGTGCAAGAAAGTTTATGGGCAGGCCCTGAATGCACCAACGAGGCGCAAACCAGATGAAATGAGGCCCTTATCCGGAATGTGACAAATAGCCGCCAGAACTGCTCGCACATCGCACAACAGTTCGATAATCGCACAAATTCCGCTAAACCCCCTCTACTGTTGCCCTATCTTGCGGCACGCTATAGCGAAAGTCAGCAAACAATTTCAAGCGCTGACAGGCCTCATCGCTTAAAAGCGCCGGCCAGCCCGACAACCATACTCCAGGAACAACCAGGAGCTCGCCTTGATCAATAAAACGTACGAGTCCATCGCCAGCGCGGTGGAAGGGATCACCGACGGTTCGACCATCATGGTCGGTGGCTTTGGCACGGCCGGCATGCCGTCCGAGCTGATCGATGGCCTGATCGCAACCGGTGCCCGCGACCTGACCATTATCAGCAACAACGCCGGCAACGGCGAGATCGGCCTGGCTGCCCTGCTCATGGCGGGCAGCGTGCGCAAGGTGGTCTGCTCGTTCCCGCGCCAGTCCGACTCCTACGTGTTCGACGAACTGTACCGCGCCGGCAAGATCGAACTGGAAGTGGTGCCGCAAGGCAACTTGGCCGAGCGCATCCGCGCAGCAGGTTCGGGCATTGGTGCGTTCTTCTCGCCGACCGGCTACGGCACCCTGCTGGCCGAAGGCAAGGAGACCCGTGAAATCGACGGCCGCATGTACGTGCTGGAAATGCCGCTGCACGCCGACTTTGCGCTGATCAAGGCGCACAAGGGTGACCGTTGGGGCAACCTGACCTACCGCAAGGCCGCGCGCAACTTCGGCCCGATCATGGCCATGGCCGCCAAGACCGCCATCGCCCAGGTCGACCAGGTTGTCGAACTCGGTGAACTGGACCCGGAGCACATCATCACCCCGGGTATCTTCGTCCAGCGCGTGGTTGCCGTCACCGGCGCTGCCGCTTCTTCGATCGCCAAAGCTGTCTGAGGCCTGCCATGACCATCACCAAAAAGCTCTCCCGCACCGAGATGGCCCAGCGCGTGGCCGCAGACATCCAGGAAGGCGCGTACGTAAACCTGGGCATTGGCGCACCGACCCTGGTGGCCAACTACCTGGGCGACAAGGAAGTGTTCCTGCACAGCGAGAACGGCCTCCTGGGCATGGGCCCAAGCCCAGCGCCGGGCGAGGAAGACGATGACCTGATCAACGCCGGCAAACAGCACGTCACCCTGCTGACCGGTGGTGCCTTCTTCCACCATGCCGACTCGTTCTCGATGATGCGTGGCGGCCACCTGGACATCGCCGTACTGGGCGCCTTCCAGGTCTCGGTCAAGGGCGACCTGGCCAACTGGCACACCGGCGCCGAAGGTTCGATCCCGGCCGTAGGCGGCGCGATGGACCTGGCCACCGGCGCCCGCCAGGTGTTCGTGATGATGGACCACCTGACCAAGACCGGCGAAAGCAAGCTGGTGCCCGAGTGCACCTACCCGCTGACCGGCATTGCGTGCGTCAGCCGCATCTACACCGACCTGGCCGTACTGGAAGTGACGCCTGAAGGGCTGAAAGTGGTCGAGATTTGTGCAGATATCGACTTTGACGAGTTGCAGAAGCTGAGCGGTGTGCCGCTGATCAAGTGATCGGCGGAACCGGCCGGCAAGCGCCCGCTTGCCGGTGTTGCATGGCTACTGTGGGAACTGCCATTGCGCCGGCCTGCACTGCCCCATTTGTGGGAGCGGCCTTGTGTCGCGATTGGGCTGCGAGGCAGCCCCAGCAATTTGTGCATCTGCGCTGAGACCCAGGGGCTGCTCCGCAGCCCAATCGCGACACAAGGCTGCTCCCACAGGCCCTGTGCATGCCTCGGGAGAAATGCCTGCCGAGTGACAGCACCCGCCTTCCAGAAAATCTCAGAAACACGCGCGGTCCGTTGTAGGAGCTGGCTTGCCTGCGATGGGCTGCACAGCAGCCCCCATGGCCCCGACCAACAGCCACTATCCCAAGCCTCACCCCATTTCAGCCCGAGACTATCGCTTTCCTGGCACTATTCAAGGTGCGACGGTCACGTCCGCCTGGCCGCTCTGAGCCAGAGCCGCATGAATGAAACCTTCAGCTTTTTTTCGCTCAACGAATGCCCTTACGTATGCCGCGCCCGCATCCCGTCCACGTGGCACCGCCATTGCCTGGCGGATTGAGGTGAAGGCGTCATCCAGCACGCGATAGCGCGGGTCGAGATCAGCTACCTTCTGCAAGGGTTGGCGTACGCCCGCAGCCGCATCGAGTTTTTGTTCAAGGAACAGATCAACCGCCCCTGCGGACGTGTCCGCGCGTTCAAGCTCGGCGTTCTTCAGGGTACGGGTCAGAAACAGATCGTAGGCAGCCCCCTTGCCCACTGCCAGCTTCAGTCCGGCTTGGTCCAGATCAGCCACCGACTGGAAGGGGGAATCGCGCTCAACGAGGTACGTGCCTTCAATGATGACGTAGGGTTCGCTGAACGAGATCTGCGCCTCACGCACCGGCTCGATAGCCAGAAACGCCAGGCTCCATACCCCCTCGTCCAACGCGGCAAAGACTTTGCCTGCGGCATCAAAAGTGCGCATTTCCAGCTTCACACCCAGTTCTTGCGCAAGGGCTTTGGCAAGTGCAACGGATACGCCTTGTGGCTCGCCATTCGGGCCACGCTGAGCGAGCACGGGGTTACCAAAGTTGATCGCAGCGTGCATGACGCCACCTGGAGCCAGGTCATCGAGTACCGCGGGGGTGATGGTTGTCATAGGGATCTCCTGAAAGGGGTTTACCAGATTGGCAAGGTATACGAAACGATCAAGCGATTCTCATCCGCGCCACGCGCAAGGTTCGCGCGGTAGGCCGCATTGCGCCAACGGATACCAACATTTTTCAATGCACCGGACTGGAATACGTATGCAATATCAGTATTGCGCTCCCACTCACGGCCTTCCCCGGCATGGGTAGCTGCATCAGCGTGATCGCCTTTGACATAGCGACTCATGAACGTCAGCCCAGGAATGCCGATGGCGGCAAAGTTGTAGTCGTAACGCAGCTGCCAGGAGCGTTCGCCAGGCTCGGCGAAATCGTTGATCTGGATATAGTTGGTGAGGTACGGGTCCGTGCCATTGAGAAATGGCATCGAAGTGTCACCGTTCATTTTCTGTAGCCCGAGGCCAAATGCATGGCCGCCCAGGCTATAAGTGAACAACCCACTGAGCGCACCACTGTCGATGGCGCCAGCATTCGCGTTGCCAGCGTCGTCGCTCAGCATGTAGCGCAAATCGCTTTTGAGCTTACCGGGGCCAATGCTCCACGTGTGATTGATACCCAAAAAGTTTTGCCGGTACACGTCCTGCAGTTCGGCGTACTGGTAGCTAAGTGTCAGCCCTTTATTAACCGCGTAATCAAATCCGCCCACCCAGTAATCATCACCTTCCACAGCACCGGTAAACCTGCGGTTCTTGTTGTTCAGGGTGATTTTCTGAGCGTCGGTCGAGTCACGATCAGTCACGCGATTGAAGCGTGCACCCGTCAGCGTGAAGCCCTCGATTTCGTTACTGGTCATCAAGCCACCTTCGAAGGTCTGCGGCAGTATCCGCCCGGTATTGGCCTGCACGGTCGGCAGCTTGGGGATGAGGGTTCCATACCTGAGCTCGCTTTCGGAAACCTTCACCTTGGCGGTCAGGCCGAGACGACTGAACTCATCGGCAGCGCGCCCATCATCATGCACCGGCAGCAGGCCGGAACCGGATCGGTCAGGGCCTGAATCCAGCTTGATACCCAGCATTCCCAACGCATCAAGGCCAAAGCCCACAGTGCCTGGGGTGTAACCAGAGCGGAAATCGAAGAGGAATCCCTGGGCCCATTCTTCCCGCTTGGACTGGCCGGCACCCTCGCGAAAATCGCGATTGAAGTAGTAGTTTTGCAGTTGCAGGCTTGCCTTGCTGTCCTCGGCAAAACCTTCTGCACCGGCGGTACCGACGACCAGGCACGGGGACAGAGTGATCAGGGTGCGCAGGATGTTTTTGTTGTTGTGCATCTGGCGATTCCATTTTTTGGCATGACGCTGCCCGACCCGGAACAGGCCAGGAAGAAATTATTCGTTACGGGGATTGCTACGCGCTCTGGAACCGCCCTTACAAAGATTGGAATGCCCTGTAAGAGCGACTCTGTTAGCAGGTGTCAGCAGGTCAGTGGGCTGAAGCGGCTACTGGCTGATCGGGCTCTTTGTTGGTCACACGCATCAGTGCAGTCATCAGGAACGCGATGAGCAGCAGTGCGCTGAGGAACAGCAGACCGGTAGCGGCGCTCTGGCTGTTGCCTTTAACCACGCCAATCATTGACGGGCCAACGAAGCCGCCCAGGTTGCCGATGGAGTTGATTACCGCGATGGATACCGCTGCGGTAGCACGATCAAGGAACAGGGTGGGCAGTGCCCAGAACGGGGATTTGAAGCTGTAGAGACCCGACAATGCCACACAGATCATCGCCATCGAGGCCACAGGACTGGACAACATGCCCGCCCCCACCAGGCCTAGGGCCGCCACTGCAAGGGGGATCGCAGAATGCATCTTGCGCTCGTTTCGTCGATCAGAGCTTCGCGACCAAATAACCATCGCTACCGTCGCAACAATATAGGGCAGCATTGCGATCAAACCGATTTGCGTGTGCGTGAGCTCGCTGGAGAACCCTTTGATGATCTGCGGCATCCAGTAACCCACACCCAGGCTGCCGCACTGGTACACGAAATAGATGAAGGCCAGGTACAGCACCTTCTTGTTGACCATTGTCTTGAACACACCCAGTCGCTTGACGTTCTTGCGGCTCTGGCGATCACGCTCGAGCTCGGCGAGCAGCCAGTCTTTCTCCTGCTGGGTGAGCCATTTGGCTTGCTCCGGTTTGTCAGTCAGGAACAAGAAGCAGGCTATGCCAAGGAACACGGCCGGGACGCCTTCGAGGAACAGCATCCAACGCCAGCCGCTCCAGTCCAGCCACTTGATGTTGTCCATGATCCAGGTCGAAAGCGGCGCGCCTATGATGTAGCTGACCGGGATTGCCGCCGTGAAAAGCGCGACGGTAGTGGCCAGCTCCTTCGAGCGGAACCAGTAGGTCAGGTAGACGATCACGCCCGGAAAGAAGCCCGCCTCGGCCACGCCCAAGAAAAAGCGCAGCACGTAAAGCTGGTTGGCGGTCTGGGCGAAGGCGGTAGCGGCAGCAATCAGGCCCCAGGTCACCAGGATTCGGGCTATCCAGACCCGCGCACCGTATTTGTTGAGCATCACGTTGCTCGGCACTTCGAACAGGAAATAGCCGATGAAGAAGATCCCGGAAATGAAACCGAACGCCTCGCTGGTCAGGGCGAGCTCCTTGTTCATCTCCAGCGCGGCATAACCGATATTGGCGCGGTCCAGGTAGGAGACGATGTACAGCAAGAACATGAACGGGATGATCCGCAAGGTAACCTTGCGAACGACAGCCTGCTCATCGACAGTTTTGTTGTTGTTCATAGAGACCTCATCTAGGGCGAACCGTAGCTCGCCCTTTAATTGTTATCGTTGCAGCAGGTATCAGGCGGAAAAGATCATGCAGACCGGGCTGCCGGTCGAAATCGAAAAATCTGTCTTGCTCAAACCACCGGTCTGCGGATCGACGGCAAATGACACGATGCTGTCGCTGTCCTCATTGAGTGCAAACAGGAAACGCTGATTTGGCGTCAGGCTGAAGAAACGCGGCGTTTTCCCTTCGCTAGGCACGAAGTCGACAGGGCTCAGCAGGCCACTTCCTTGATCAATCTTGAATACAGCGATGCTGTCGTAACCGCGATTGGAGGCATAGAGGAAACGCCCGCTGCGGTCCACTTCGATCTCGGACGCGCGGCTGTTGCCGGTATAGCTCGCCGGTAGCGACGGCAATACCTGGAACGGTTGCAGGGCACCACTGCGCGAGTCGAGACGGTAGCTGGTAACGGTTGAGTCCAGCTCGTTGATCACATAGGCGAAACCGGCTTTGGGGTGCATTGCGATATGACGCGGGCCAGAACCCTCGCGGGCAACAGCGAATGGCTGGTCGGCAGGGTGCAGCTTGCCGTTGTCAAAGCGGAAGCTGAACACTCGATCCAGGCCTTTATCCGGTACCAGAACGTAGTTCCCTGTTGCATCAAACGGGTTGAAATGCGGCTTGGCGAATGGCTGCTCAACCCGATGAGGGCCAGTGGGGCCTTCAAGCTTGAGCAATTGATTGATACCGCCCAAGGCGCCATTTTCTTCCACATTGAGCACAGCCAAGGTGCCGGTAATATGGTTGGAAACCACCAGGAACCGCTCGCTCGGATCCAGCGCCAAATGCACCGGATTCTTTCCTTCACAGCTTTGGCGGTTGAGGAATGTCAGCTTCCCACTTACCTTGTCGACGCTGAAGGCACTGACCTCACTGCGGTCGCCATGAACACTGTAGAGGCGATCACCGGCGCGATTGAGGGCAAGAAACGAGGGATTCACCAAGTCGTCGACCAGCTGCACCTGCTCCAGCGTGCCGGCGTCTTGATTCAACCGATAGACCGTGATGCCATCACCACGGGCATTGCGCTCCCGGGTTGTGCGCGATCCGACATAAGCGAACATTGGGGTATTACTCCCGCTTGCAGAATTGTTTGAAGACATGGCACTCGCGGCGCTGACCAACCCTGCAGGTAGCAATGAGCCCAGGATACCGAGGCCGGTGGCTGCACCTAAGTGCTTGATCAGCGTGCGACGGCATAACCCTGCGTGCGTGACGCTCGCGAGGTCAGGCGCAACAACGTTGGATTGTTCGCGATCCATGGACGAGTCCTTATTATTGTTTTGGCCAAGTAGGCCCCCGCATGGGGCCTTTAAACATCAAGCCCGAGTGCGGGCAACAACCTTGCGGATCACGAACGGGAGCACACCACCGTTGGCCAGGTAGCGCACTTCCTGCTGCGAATCCACACGCGCAATAACCTCGGCTTCATCACGACGGCCATCGGCGCGATGAACGATCAACTTGATCAGGTTCTCGCCTACAGCCAGCTCATCAAGGCCCAGGAAATCGAACTGCTCGCTGCCATCCAAACGAAGGTCGTCAACGCTTTGGCCAGGTTTGAAGACCAGAGGCAGTACGCCCATGCCGATCAGATTGCTGCGGTGAATACGCTCGATGCTTTGCGCAACCACCGCCTTCACCCCAAGCAGGGCCTGTGCCTTCGCGGCCCAGTCACGGCTGGAGCCAGCGCCGTAGTTGATACCTGCAAAAACCACCATCGGTGTCTTTTGCAGGGCATAGCTTTTGGCAGCCTCGTACAGCGGTAAGCATTCGCTGTGGTCAGCATTCCACGCCCAGGCGCCCAGCCCTGGCTGCTGATTGCCAAGGAGACGGTTCTTCACTGATTTGTTGGTGAAGGCACCACGCAGCATCACTTCATGGTTACTGCGACGCGTGGAATACTGGTTGAGGTCCTGTGGATCCTCACCACGTTCGAGCAACCACTGCCCGGCCAAGCTATTGGCAGGGATCGCGCCTGCTGGCGAGATGTGGTCAGTGGTGACGTTGTCGCCAAGCACCATCAGCGCCCGAGCACCATTGATAGCCAGGGACGCTTTGGGCTGCGCCTGGATATCCGCCAGGTATTGCGGACGTCGCAGGTAGGTAGACTCGGGCCTCCAGGGAAACTGGACACTACCCTCGGCAGAAAGCGCCTGCCAATGGTGCGTACCGTCCCAGACAGTCGCCAGGCGATGCTGGAAGAACTCCGGCTTCACCACCTTGGCGACCTCATCGGCAATGTCAGCATCGCTTGGCATGAGATCCTGCAAGAATACCGGCTGGCCCTCAGCATCCGTGGCAAGCGGCTGCGAAGTCAGGTCGATATCGATGGTACCGGCGATGGCGTAGGCAACGCACAACGCCGGGGATGCCAGATAGCCTGCCGGTACTTTAGGGTTCACCCGGCCTTCGAAATTTCGGTTGCCGGACAACACGACCACGCCTTTGAGGCCCTGATCGGCGAAATGCTCAACGTGCTCTTCGAGCTTCCCCGAGTTGCCGATGCAGGTCATGCAACCGAAGCCCGCCAGATCGAAGCCCAATGCAGAAAAGTCTTCCAGCAGGTTGGCTTCAGCCAAGTAGTCTGCGACCACCTGCGAGCCAGGCGAGAGCGACGTCTTGACCCACGGCTTACGCTGAAGGCCCAGGCTCCGGGCCTTACGGGCCAGCAAACCCGCCTGGATCATCTGCGCCGGGTTTGCGGTGTTGGTACAGCTGGTAATAGCCGACATCACCACAGCGCCGTGAGTGATCGACTCACCAAAAGAAGGCTCGAAGAAGCTCTGCTCTTGCGGGGCTGTGATCAGCTTGCCGCCGCCCAGCACTTCATCCTGGAACGACGCGGCGGCCTTGGAAAGTGGCTGACGTTGGTGCGGTTGGTGTGGGCCTGCAACACTCGGCTCGATGCGCGCCAGATCAAGCTCGATGAGCTCGTCGAATTCCGGCTCGGCCAATTCGTCACGACGCCACAGCGGCTGGGCGCTCATGTAGGCGATGACTTGCTCGCGCAACTTGGCCGAACGACCGCTGAGCTCCAGGTAGGCCAACGTCTCGTTGTCGAACGGGAAGAACACAACCGTCGCCCCGTACTCGGGCGCCATGTTGGAGACTGTGCCACGTGCTGCCCAGCTAAGCGTGGAGAGGCCTGGCCCAGTGAACTCCACGAACTTGCCCACGACCGGGCGCTTACGCAGAATTTCTGCCACATGCAGGGACAAATCGGTGGCTGTTACACCTGGACGCATGGCATTGGTCACGCGGATACCAATCACTTTCGGGAAGCTGATCGGTACCGGTTCACCCACCATGGCGGCCTGCCCTTCCAGCCCACCAACGCCCCAGCCCAGCACACCAATGGCATTGATCATCGGCGTGTGGCTGTCGGTGGCGACCATGTCGTCAGGGTGGAGCAGACGCTCCCCGTTCGCTGCGCGACTTTCCCAAACGACCTGGGCCAACGCCTCCATGTTCATCTGGTGAATGATGCCGGTACCCGGTGGGATCACACCAAAATTGTCCAGGCTCTTCTGAGCCCATTTGATGAAACGGTAGCGCTCGCTGTTGCGGCGGAAGTCGATGTCCAGGTTCTGCTCGACCGCGTTCGCCTCGGCGTAGCGCTCGACGATTACCGAGTGGTCGATAGTCAGTACAGCGGGGATCAGCGGGTTCATCGCCTGTGGATCGCCACCCAGCTCGGCGACAACATCCCGCATGCCGGCGAAGTCGGCCAAAGCTGGCAGGCAGGTGGTGTCATGGAACATCAGGCGGTTGGGCTGGAAAGGTACTTCGCAGTCCGGGCCCTGCCCGGTAGCTCTCGCCAACACTGACGGCAAGGCTTCTGGAGAGCAGCGTGCAACGTTCTCCAGCAGGATACGAATGGAATACGGCAGCTTTGCCAGCTGGCTGAGATCAAGCATCTTGCCCAGATCGACAATCGTGAACGAATCATCGTTGATTGTCAGGGGAGTAAAGAGGTCGCAGGCAGTCTCGGTCATGCTCATTTCGCTCGGCTTCTTATAGTGCTAGCAGGCATGCGCGGAGCCATGCCTTAGGCGGTTGAGCCGATACTAAGAGCAGTCTGCGGGGATGAAAATTGGTCAATTACCACAACAGCGTTCTCCAAACGAGAACGCTGACGGATTGCTCTACTCTGGTAGTTTCAGGTGATCGATGAACGTTTTGAGCGTGGGGGATGCGGCTTCGTACTTTCTGACCACCAGTAACAGCTTGCGGTGTGCCCATGGCTCATCCAGGGTCACAGCCTTGAGCTTGTGGCTGCGCAGATACTGGTTGATGACACTACGAGGCAGCACAGCGATACCCAGCCCGGCAGACACCATCCTGCACATGCAGTCGAAGCTGCTAATCCGAATACGTAACTTGAGGCTCATACCCAGCTTGGCGGCCTCCGCTGTCAGCAAGGTGTGCATCGAGCTTTCAAGGTGAGGGCCAACGAATTCATGCTCCAGCACCTCCTTGAATTTGATGACCTTACGCGTGGCCAACTCATGCCCACCTGGAACCACCAGGGTCAACTCGTCATGCCTGTACGTCAGGGTCTCAAGGCCCTCAGAGGCAGTTTGTGCTGCGATGATCCCAAGGTCAGCTCGGCCATCAGCTACCGCTCGAATCACAGCAGAGCCAACTCGCTCCTCGATATCAAACTTGATCTGTGGGTAGAGCTGGGCAAAACCATCAACGTCCTGAGGCAAAAATTGGGACAACGCGGAAGTGATCGCGTGGATTCGAATGTGTCCTTTGACCCCGCTAGCATACCCACTCAATTCGGTGTCGAGCTGGGCCATGGTTTGCTTGAGTTGCCTGGCATAAAACAACAGGGATTGACCTGCTGGGGTCAGCTCTACCCCTCTAGCATTACGCAGCAGTAGCGGGGAGCCGATCTGCGCCTCGAGCTCAGTGATCCTTTTGCTGATGGCCGAAACTGCGACATGCTTGATTCGACCGGCACGCGTGAGGTTCCGCTCCTGGGCAACAGTGATGAAAAGGTCAAGGCTGGTAAGGTCGTAGCGCAAGGTTCAATTCCTGGTTGGCAGCGTTTCAAGCTCCGCGAAGGCGGTCACAGATCGCTCTTGAATCGACTCATCCATCCAAGCGTGTCCGTAGTCACACCAGAAGGATGGTACTCGCAGCCCACCCAGCCGCTATAGTCAAGCTGTTGCAAAAACGCTCAAGAGCGTCCTGCGCCTTGTGGACATCCGAAAAGAAGTAACCTAGCGCAGTTTCTGTGCAGATAACCTTCAGGCCATGACGAAACTCGTCTTCTTTCCCCGGAACGGCTGCAAGGCCCTTCGTCTCACCAACGGGGGCTGCGAACTGAACAAGCTTCAACTTGTGCTCTTGAAGCAGATCGCCTAGCACCGAAGCGTCGTAGGCATAAGGGTAGGAAACTCTACCGCTTTGAAGCCTACTAGGGAGGCTGCAGCGAAGCGCTGGAGAAAAGGTAGCTCAGTGAACTGAAAACCTAGGTGCGCGTTGAAGTTGAGCATTGGGGCGCTCCATTATTCATAACGTTTGTCCATTTGGGTTGCATCTAGGATGCGTGAGCCATCGTAAAGGGCTGCCACTCTTCTGAGAATTATCGAGCGGTCAACAGTGTGTTCTCGAAGCGCGAAGCCTTCGAACCGCAAGGTTGCGGCCCTCCGGGCTTCCCTCCGCACGCCTCTGGCCCCTCCGGGGCCGGTGCGCTCCGCTTGCTGCCTAGTTCACACATGGAGGCCAAGCGGAGCAGTAGCATTCGCTATCTGACTGGCTGTCTTCGACTTATTTTTGCGATTACTTCAGGTGCTGCTTGATCGCCTGAGCGGCTTGACTCATCGCATCACGGACGCTGGGAACCTGGCCGAGTACATTGAGTAAGCCGTAGTCGTGAATCATGCCGTTGTATCGAACGGCAGTAACCGGCACGCCTGCCGCATTGAGCTTACGGGCGTAAGCTTCACCCTCGTCCCGCAGTACATCCATTTCGGCAGTCTGTACCAAAGCTGGTGGTAGGCCTTGCAGCTGCTCCAAGGTAGCGCGCAGTGGTGAGGCGTGTATGTCGCGTCGCTGTTCCGGATCAGTGGTGTAGTTGTCCCAGAACCATTTCATCATGCCACGAGTAAGGAAGTGACCTTCGGCGAAGCGGTTGTAAGAGCCGCTGCTGAAGTCTGCATCCGTCACCGGCCACAAGAGCGCCTGGAAACGCAGTTTGGGGGTGCCGGCCTCTTTGGCCTTGATCGCAACCACAGCGGCCATGTTCCCACCGACACTATTTCCCACAACCGCGAGACGGCTTCCATCGACACCAATCTGCTTACCGTGTTCGGCAACCCAGCGTGTGGCGCCGTAAGCTTGATTGATCGCTGTGGGGAACTTCGCTTCCGGCGACGGCGTGTAGTCGACGTAAACCGCTGCCGCACCAGACCCTACTACCAGGTCGTGGATCAGGCGTTCATGGGTGGGATAATCACCAAGCACCCAACCCCCGCCATGGAAGAACATGAACACAGGCAAGTCGCCCTCTGCCCCTTCTGGACGTATAACCCGAATATCCAGGCTTCTGCCCTCTACCTCGATGCTCCGACGCTCGACCTGGATACCCGCGAGATCCACCTTCACGCTGGCTTGGGCACCGCTCAGCACGGCGCGTGCGTTTTTCGGCGAGAGGGTTTCCAGCGGTTTACCACCGCCTGCTTCCAGGGCTTGAAGAAAGGCCTGGGTGGTGGTTTCGACACCAGGGCCACCCGCAGCGAATGCACTGTTAACGGCAATGGCAAGAAGGCCGGCGGTGAGTGTGCGTGACAACTTCATGGTTCAAGTTCCTTGGCGATGGGCCGGTAGTCGTTGGGTCGTGGGTTAGTTGTTGGAACAACCATTCCCTATAACGCGGTACTCCATGATGTGACGGTCGCTTTTGGAATCGTCGTAAGTCAGCTGCATTGGCACCACATCGCAGACATTAGGTACCGGGGTAACAGCCACAACGTGCGCGATATCGAGGTGCTGAGCGTAGCGATAGGGCTCCACCGTAAGCTGCGCAGTCTGAGTAACCTGGTCGTCGGCCATAGCGACAGAACCAAGGCAGCCGAGGAACAAAACGAGTAACAGCTTCATAGCAATCACCTGTATTGGGGGCGTAAGGAGGCCAGCGCACTCATACGGCGCTCGGTCGGAGTAAAGGGTTGGGGGGTAGCCCGGCGCAGTTCTGACGCCGGGCTGAGTTGCATCAGAAAGGCTTGGTAGGCAGGTACTTGCCGTCCAGGGTGATCACAGCGCGGTGACCACCGTCCGGGTCTTCGACTTTCTTGATATCCAGCTTGAAGTTGATGGCGCTGATAATGCCGTCACCGAACTTCTCGTGAACCAGCGCTTTGAGGGTGGTGCCATACACCGACATCATCTCGTAGAAGCGGTAGATGGTCGGATCGCTCGGTACGCCGTCGAAGAAGCTGCCACGAATTGGCATCGATTGCAGCAGAGTGACTTGATCAGCATCGAGGTCGAGCTTTTCACCTACGACCTTGGCGGCGCTTTCAGGCAGCGGGTGCTGCCCAAGCAGGGCTGCAGTGACGAAGGCTTCGGACAGGCCGGTGCCATCAACGATTTCGGCGAAGGAAAGATCCTTGCGGGCCTTGGCCAGGATGATGATTTCGGTCAGTTCCTGGCGAGCGGTGCGAGTAGCTTGAGTCTGGATCATGGTGAATCTCCTGGGTAGGTAAAGGTGCAGGTATAGGTTTCAGGCAACGTGCCTGGCTTGTTGGGATACGGCGTGAACTTCAGGGTTTTCGGCGAGAGACACGAAGGTGCCGGTGCTGCCATCAAAGGCATCGATAAGCCCGGTTTCGATGTCATAGATCCAGCCATGCAGCGTGACGCGACCTTCTTCGAGCGCCAGGCGAACGGATGGGTGGGTCTGAATGTTGGCCAGTTGTGCGATGACGTTTTCGCGCACCATGGAAGCGACTTTGCTGGGCTTATCGAGGTGCTGACGGGCTTCGTTAACCACCTTGGCCGAGTCGGCGTAACGCAACCAACCGGCTACAGCAGGCATGTGATCCAGGCACTTGCAGGTTGCGATAGCGGTCATCGCTCCGCAGTCCGAGTGACCGCAGATCACGATGTCTGCGACGTTGAGTCCGGCCACCGCGTATTCGACCGAGGCCGAAACGCCGCCAGGCTCTGGGCCATACGACGGCACGATGTTGCCGGCGTTACGAATTACAAACAGATCGCCTGGCTCGCGCTGAGTGACCAGTTCAGGCACCAGTCGGCTGTCTGAGCAGGAGATGAACAGCGCCTTCGGGCTCTGCTGATTGGCCAAGTCCTTGAACAGTTTGACCCGCTCAGGAAAGGCGTTTTGCTGGAATTTCAGAAAACCGTCGATGATCGCTTTCATGGTTGCTGTCTCAATGTCGCTGGGTGTGAGACAAAGATTAAGCAACACATGACATAAGGTAAAAGTCTCATTTATTATGCAGTAGATCAGATAATCTTATGGATCAACTTATGCTCGCTCGACACATCCAGTATTTCCTGGCGGTTGCTGAACATCTCAGTTTCACGAAAGCTGCAGCGGCTCTGCATGTCTCTCAGCCGGCCCTTTCGCAGCAAGTAAGGCAGTTGGAAGAAAGTCTTGGAGCCCAATTGTTCGACCGCTCAGGGCGCACAACGCGGCTGACAGACGCAGGCGATGTCTACCTTCTCTATGCACGCCGTGCGTATCAGGAGTTGCGGGAAGCTAAGAACGCTATCCATGACGTGAGCGACCTCAGCCGTGGCTCATTACGCATTGCCGTAACGCCGACATTCACGACCTATCTGGTGGGGCCGCTGATCGAGGCATTTCACTCCAGGCATCCCAAAATCACCGTCAACCTGAAAGAGATCTCCCAAGAGCGCATCGAGGAATTGCTTTTGGCAGGAGAACTGGACGTAGGGATCGCGTTCGATGAAATAAATACACCGGACATTGAAGCCATCCCCTTGCTGAACGAAACGCTCGCTCTAGTGGTGAACCGAAAACACCGTTTGGCCGAGGAGCGGGCAATTACATCGAAAGGCCTGAGTGTTGAGTCTCTGGTTCTGCTCAGTACAGAGTTTGCCACTCGTGACCAAATCGACCGCTACTGCCGCAAACACGCGATTCGCCCTCAGGTGCAGATGGAGGTCAATGCTCTTGGGGCAGTGATTGAGATCGTTCGACGAACGCATCTTTCGACGTTGCTGCCTGCCAGAATTGCGTTGGTTCATGACGACCTAGTGGCCATCACCCTGGAGCCAGAACGTTTGCAGCGAACTGCCGTTCTTTTACGGCGAAAGGAAGCCTATCTGAGTGCAGCGGTGGGGGTTTTCATCGAGCTGGCTAAAGAAGTGTCCAGCGGTCTTGATGGGGGAGATAGCCACGCGGGCTGATGGCGCGGCTCGGCGCTCAGGGAAGGGAGACGGCACTTGCGGTGGGTTTCGGCGCGACTACCATGTCGACACCGTGGGGAAGCAAAAAACCTGATCCTTCCGCTGTGAAGGATCAGGTTCTGCACGGCTCAGAGACCCAGTTCAGTCAAACCTGGGTGATCATCTGGCCGGCGACCCAGTGGCCAGTGGAACTTGCGCTCGCTTTCCTTGATAGGCATATCGTTGATGCAGGCAAAGCGGCGGTGCATCAGACCATCTGCCTCAAACTCCCAGTTTTCGTTGCCGTAGGAGCGGAACCAGTTGCCTGAATCATCGTGCCACTCGTAGGCGTAACGGACGGCTATGCGGTTGTCGGTGAATGCCCAGAGTTCTTTGATCAGACGGTAGTCCAGCTCCTTCTTCCATTTGCGAGTTAGGAAACCCTGGGCTTCTTCGCGATTGTTTGCAAACTCGGCGCGGTTACGCCATTTGGTGTCCAGGGTATAGGCGAGCGCAATTTTTTCAGGCTCGCGGGTATTCCAGCCATCTTCAGCGAGCCGGACTTTTTCAATCGCCGATTCGCGAGTAAAAGGAGGAAGTGGCGGGCGAGCTTGTGCGTTGGACATGGTGATGCCCCAAATTAAGTGGATAAACAAATTTGATTGCAGGACGTTAAATCAGGCCAATGAAGCCAGGCCCGCCTGAAGCGATATTCAAAGACGTGAAACGAATTAAAAGAGAGCGACTGAAAACCACCCTTAGCATCAGAAATAATATTCTTGCACTAATGGCTTATTACAATATTGGAGCAGGTGTAGCGATTACAGACCCAGTTCAGTCAGACCTGGGTGATCATCCGGACGGCGCCCAAGTGGCCAGTGGAACTTGCGCTCGCTTTCCTTGATGGGCATGTCGTTGATGCAGGCGAAGCGGCGATGCATCAAGCCATCTGCCTCAAACTCCCAGTTTTCGTTGCCGTAGGAGCGGAACCAGTTGCCCGAATCGTCGTGCCACTCGTAGGCATAACGGACGGCGATGCGGTTGTCGGTGAAGGCCCAAAGCTCTTTGATCAGACGGTAGTCCAGCTCCTTCTTCCACTTACGAGTGAGGAAACCCTGGGCTTCTTCGCGATTGGTCGCAAACTCGGCGCGGTTTCGCCATTGGGTGTCCAGCGTGTAGGCGAGCGCGATTTTTTCGGGCTCGCGGGTATTCCAACCATCCTCAGCGAGTCGGACTTTTTCAATGGCCGATTCGCGAGTGAACGGAGGAAGTGGCGGACGAGCAGTTTCGTTGGACATGAGGGTGCCTCCAATCATTTGGATCGTTCAGTGGGATTAGCGGTTCTGGAACGTTAAGCGCTTGTGCGCGGTACTTCTTTGAGCAAAATGTTAGCGATTTCTTTAGCACTATCCAGGGCGGTGAAATCACCCATTACCCGGGCCACGGTTATAGTGCCCTCTATAAGCACGAAAAACTGCCTAGCCAAAACAATCGGATCTTTGACGCCTAAATCTTCAGTAAGCTCTAGCGTGTAGTCAAGTAGCTTTTGTTTATGCAGCTTTGCGATTTGCCGAATAGGGTCATCTGCATCGCCCACTTCTCCGGCAGTGTTAATAAAAGCACAGCCGCGAAAACCTTCAGACTCAAACCAGGACTTTAAGACATCAAAAATGCTAAGGATGCGTTCTTGTGGAGTTTTCGCCTTTTCGCATTCACTCCTGAACCACTGCATCCAGCGTACATCACGCGCATTCAGTGCCGCTGCTGCGACATCGTCTTTATTCGCGAAGTAGCGATAAATACTTTTACGCGCTACGCCAGAGGTCTTTACCAGGAGATCCATACCAGTGGCGTGGATCCCATTTTCGTAAATCAGCTTTTCGGCAGTAGCCAAAATTTTTTCACGTGTATCGGTCATTGGCTTATCCATGTAGCCAGAGTAGAACGGTCGTTCTCCCTGGTCAAGCATCTCTTCTGATTTTTTTGATTGTACGTGTGAGAAGGGTTTTCAATCGAGCCTGCGCTCCAATCTGCGCCCGGCCATTCGACGTATCGAAAGCCTCGATTACCGAGGCTGCCGAAGCACCCAACCTGGCTCCGGTCTTAGGCGGTGCCTCAGTCAACATGCTAATGATTTGTGCAGGGAGGCTAATGAAGCGGGGGGTATCTCACCGCGAGGGTATGGGCAAGGTTGAAAATCCGCTGCTCGCACAGGCCTAGCGGCGGGCTTTCTTTTTCCCCCCTGATGTGCCCCAAGCTACACCTTGGTTGGCTGAGCCCCTTCTCGTATCATCAGCCCTCCCTACCCGGAATGATTTTCGTGAAGCCGTCACCTCGAAGCGCCCAGCCCGTCCCTGCAAATGTCAATGGCCCGAAGTGGGATGTCGGTGAAGCTGTCAGCCAGCTGTCTTGGGACGACTTGCGGATCATCAAAACGCTGAGCGACTGTAGCAATCGCGCCGCTACCGCCAAGAGGCTCGGCATCAATGTCTCCACTGTCTCGCGCCGGGTTGCACAGGTTGAGAAGACCCTGGGGGTTGCGCTGTTCGATCATCGCAAGGCGGGGTATTTGCTAACCGCCGAAGGTGCAGAGCTGCGTGCACTGGCCGAGCGCGTTGAGCTGGACATCGTCAGTGTCACTCGCAGGGTTTCTCGTGCCGGCCAAGGCCCCTTGGGGAAACTGCGAATTACCACCAGCGACTCGCTGCTGCTGTACTTTCTTACGCCGATCATCGCGGACTTCAAAGCTGCCAATGAGGGGATCACGATTGAAGTGCTGGTCGGCAACCAGACGTTGAGCCTGGCGAGAGACGAGTCGGACATCGCGGTGCGCGCGACCAAGAAACCGGCAGATGCCCTTGTGGGTCGCAAGCTCGCCAACATCGCCTGGGCGCCATATGGCAGCGTCAAGCAGGCGGCAATTGCCGATCCCTTCGCTGAGGGCCAGCCGTGGGTGTCCTACTCGGGAGGCCTGTGCGGTTTGAAGGCAACGAGCTACGTCGAGTGTCGGGTGCCACCGGAGCAAATCTCTTATCGCACCGATTCGGTCGCAGCAGCGAGCGCTGCAATTGCGGCGGGCCTCGGTTTTGGTTTCCTCCCCTGCATGCTGGGCGATATGACCCCTGGGTTGGTTCGGGCAGGCCCAGTGGTGCAGGAGCTTCAGGACGAGCTTTGGCTGCTTACCCACCAGGACATCAGGAAGTCCTGGCGGGTGAAGGCATTCATGACATTTTGTGCGGCTGCCGTGGCCGACCTCAAACCGCTGGTCGAAGGTCAGCAGGCCATCCCGGCTTCATAGCTGAAACCCGGAGCGCAGGTCACTTGGCCTGGGCACCGATCACCGCACGGCACACAATCTCGATCAGTTGTGGACGCTGAGCGAGCCGCGATACGCCGATGATATTGCTGGCCGCCTGCGGGCGCTCGGTGCCATACGCCGCCTTGCGCACCTTGCCGACAACGGCAAAGGCTGCATCCATGTCCAATACATACAGCGTCTCTTCAACGACGTCCTGCATCGTGGCGCCATACAAGGCTAACAACTTGGCAATGTTGTCGTAGGACACCCGCATCTGTTCGCCCATCGACGAGAAATCGCTCGGACGACCGTCAGCATCCAGTGGCGCCGGTGCTACCAGATTCCCCTCTTCGTCATGGTTGAACTGTCCCGAGATGAAGATCTCGTTCCCAACTCGCCGCGCTTGCGGATAGCCATAGGCCTCTTCCCATGAAACGCCCCAGTAGGCGGTGTCGTCGTTGAAAGGTCGTGAAGCGGCCATTGGTTTCTCCTCGGCGAAAAATGGATCGACGTGATCCGACTGGCCGAGATCCTAGCACCGGATTGGACGCTTTCTGTGGTGCATTAATGCGACTCCAAGGGCGCAGAATTGCGCCACCGCTTCGGTGAGTGTTTCGCTATCTTGTGATGGCACTCGGCGACGACCCGCCGAAAAACTCTCGCTACCGTTCAGCAAAAGGGAAGAACAATGAGCAATCCACACACTGAAGTCCTGACCCCGCTCAACAGCCAACTGATCTTCATTGATCAGCAACCGCAAATGGCTTTTGGCGTACAGAGCATTGACCGGCAGACGCTGAAGAACAACACCGTAGGTTTGGCCAAAGCAGCCAAGATCTTCAATGTGCCGACCGTCTTCACCACGGTCGAAACCGAGAGTTTCTCCGGGCATACCTACCCCGAACTGCTCGCGGTTTTCCCGGATGCTCCGTTGCTCGAGCGCACGTCCATGAACTCTTGGGACGACCAGAAGGTTCGTGACGCGCTGAAAAAGAATGGTCGGAACAAGATCATTGTCTCGGGCCTGTGGACAGAGGTCTGCAACACCACCTTCGCACTATCCGCGATGCACGATGCAGGCTATGAGATCTACATGGTTGCCGATGCCTCCGGCGGTACGACCAAAGAGGCCCACGACTACGCGATGCAGCGCATGATCCAGGCAGGCGTTGTGCCCGTGACTTGGCAGCAGGTGCTCCTGGAGTGGCAGCGCGACTGGAAAAATCGCGACACCTATGATGCCGTGATGGCACTGGTCAAGGAACACTCTGGCGCCTACGGCATGGGCGTCGACTACGCGTACACCATGGTGCACAAAGCACCTGAGCGCGTTCAGCACGGCCCGACCTTGGCGCCCATGGCTGCATCGATCTAAGGCCTCATCAGCCCAGCCTTGGTTTCGGATCAAAAGCGGGGCTGGCACGAACTGATCCGGGCTAGCGAATCGAGACGGAGTGTACTGAGGCGTCGGGAGAGGTTTCAGCGATCCGTGCTGCCCGGATCAACCATCTTCAGATTTTTCAGGATGAATTGATCCCCGTGAACAGTGCTAACGGCATCGTTATAGCCACCGTCGCGATTCAGTCGACGGGGCGGCTCAAACCCTGGCAAGTTACAACGACCAAGCAGATGATGCTGGATCATCTGGATACCGGTATATCTGTCACCGCACTTGCCGAAGCATGCGGTCTGTCACGTAGTCATTTCTCGCGAATGTTCAAAGAATCCACACAGGTCTCTGCGCAGCAATGGTTGCGTGAGCAACGGCTCAGGAAGAGTAAGGAACTGCTGGAAGCATCGTCGATGATGCTCGCCGAGATTGCCCTGGAGTGCGGCTTCTACGACCAGCCGCATTTCTGTCGGACGTTTATGAGATCCGAAGGGATTACGCCTCAAGCATGGAAGCAACAGGCCATTTAGCAAGATCGGTGTGCTATCCCCGTCCTACTAGGCAAGCACCGCTAGCACCTTCCTGGCTATTGCGACTTGCACAGTCGTACTCCGCCTCCGCCCGAACTGGTGGTGGACTGGCCGTGAAATGTCCCGAGATGATTGAAAGCCCTGGAACAAACGAAACGGGCTAGGCTGTCTAGATGGAGATGGAAATAGGAGGCAAGGTGGCGAGACCGTTACGCGGGCGATGGTGTGGGGGACAGGCAGAGGACGTGCCCTGGCTGAAATTGGTACAGACGGAAGTGGTGCAATTTCCCATCAGAAAGTGAAACAGGTGGTTGCCCATGGCAAATCAGATTGCAGAGCTTGATGCCTACTTGGAGCTCCTTGCCCAGATCGCCGACGAGCTTGAACAGCAGGTAGCGCCCTGCCCCACTACTCGACCGATGCTGATCGCGTGGTTGACGGAGTGGATTCGAAGCCCTGAAGCGTTGAGCGAAATCAGACGTGAGCTTCCTCGCCTTCCCCAAGTGCTGAAGTCGGCATATAGCGAGTGGAATCACCTGGGCGCGAGAGGAAAGCTTCTTCATGAAGTGCCATACCGGCTCCGGCATACACCCCGATGAACAATTGAGTGTTGCCCGTGCGCGACAGTCGCACTTGAATGTCCATGGTCGCACCGTCGTCCAGTGTCTCGTCGTGAGACCTGTTATTGAGCTGACCCAAGGGGCATATCGCCCTGGCAACGTTGAAGCGATAACTGTCAGGATGCAAGAAGAATTGGCAGCAGTGGCTTACTTCGAGACCGGAGATGTGTTCCCGCCAAGATTAATATGCCGGAGAAAGCACCCGTGCACAGGGGCACCATTAACTGTTGCTCTGGGCTTGTAAGGCTACCCATCATGGACAAGGCCAGCAGCCCCATAGCCACCAAAAGTCCAACGCTGCCAAGCGCGGTAAGAAGCCATCCGACTACACGCATTACTTTTCTCCCAGAACAGCTTCACGCTTGAAGATTTCCAATGTCTTCGGCCCTATGCCCTTGAAGCTGAGCAGCCACGCGTCAAACTCAGCTGACTTCATTGACCCGCTCTCTACAGCATTCATTCGAGATTCCAGCTCGGCAGCCAGGCCAACACCAAGCTCGTGCAATCGGGTCGCAGTGGATTCGTCGTACCGCGCATAACCTGCCTGGCCCAGGAGCCTGACGAGATCCCCATGCGAACAGCCAGCCAATTTTTCAGGCGTATCCAACCCATGGCGATCAACCAGATTCCGGTACGCTTCAAACGCGACAGAGGAAGGAATCCTCTTCCCGATCAAAAAGCTCGCAAGCAGCCACTTGTAAAGCCCGTGGCCGGTCGGCTGGCTGAAAGCGATACCAAGCTCGGCTGCAGTGATAGGCGTCACCCTTTTGAATAGCGTTGCTCCTCCGGTCTATATTGACTCTGCGTCGTCCTGGATGTCTTCCTCGGCTTCAGCGGCATCTGTGGCGTCGGCATCATTGAGCGGCGGTGAGCTGGGCTTTTCAGGGTCGTTGATAAAGGGCACACCGCTCGGCCCCTGCTCTTCAAGTCCTTCGGTTTTTCGCTGCATGATATTTCCTCCAACCGGTCAAATTTGGAGTCCGGCTATGAGTAAGCGTTCAGTCCGTAGTGCGCCGGAGTTCTGGCGGGCGTTCCAGGAAGGCAGGCCCGTCGGGATGGTCGGGGGTCTCACCCCTAAACGGGTTGCAGCTAGCCCGTCGCAATGTGACTTCCCAAAACGCTTACGATTATCGGGGGCATGGAAGAGAGATCTGGGCGGCGCATTACCTGAGTGCGTTGGCCAAGGACTGATGGATGATGCCGAGTTGGGCATGATGCGCTGATTGGGGTGGACTAGCCGCACTGGCATCATCAGATGCTCAGACTTGCCAGCGACGGTCCGACACCAGTACTAGAAATCCACCTTGCCCCGACCGGCCTTGACAGTGCTCCGCCTGGCTTTGCCTTCGAGGCGGCGGGTTTTCGAGCCGAGGGTCGGCTTGGTGGGGCGGCGTTTCTTCTCTGTCTTGCCGGCAGCGATGATCAACTCGCCAAGACGCGCCAGTGCGTCAGCACGGTTCTGCTCTTGGGTGCGGTATTGCTGGGCCTTGATGATCAACACGCCGTCGCCGGTGATGCGACTGTCACGCAGCGCCAGCAGCCGCTCCTTGTAGAACTCGGGCAACGATGAGGCCGGGATGTCGAAGCGCAGGTGTACGGCGCTGGACACCTTGTTGACATTCTGCCCACCCGCGCCTTGCGCGCGGATATAGGTCAGTTCGATTTCGGCATCCGGCAGATGCACGTTATTGGAGATGATCAGCATGGTATGGCCCTTGTCATTGCCGCCATTATCACAGCCTTGGCCGCGCGCCCATAGAACAATGCACGATTCCTTGCTATCCCCACCCAAGATGATGTCTATCTGTGTCGAAAAATCAGAATTTTTCGCTTTCTTGTAGGGCATTTCCCAAAGATACTGTTGCCGCCTATTTTCCGTTGCGGGTGCCCTATTGGGGCTCTAGTCTGGGCCGGTCGCTGCTCATCAGCGACACGGCTTTGACGGGCCGCGATGGTTTTGAGTTATGGCACCTATTTATGGTGGCTGTACGTGCGGGCACGCTTGCGTGCGCCGGAGCTTCTCAATTCCGCCGGTCCGTCAACCCTCGTACAGCTGCCACCCTTTTGCTTGACGGCTGAGAGGTGGCAGCACCAATAGGGAATTGAACAATGCTCAAGATGGTCCCCGACCCACCCCACACGCTCCACTCCCTCGAAGATACCCTCATCCAAGCCGCGGAATATGCCGTCTGCGCGCTAGCCATTTCGCAACAAGCGATGCTGATGCAGCCCAAGTCACCTGCAGCGGTACTGATGATGGCGACGACCCATGAACTTGAGTCCCTGCGCTCGTTGCTTGAGTCCGCATTGGTTCAGGTACAGATGCCGAACGAGCCGCGAATGCAGCACTGAGCCGATCAGGGAGATGGACCCATGACTACTGACGAATCGAACGAACAAACCACGGTAGGCAAGACCACGTTCTACCAAGGTGAAAACCAGACCCACCCACTGTTTCGCATCGAAGCCGGAATTCCCTGCAAAAGCGCCCGGGAGCAATCTTCGGAGTTGATGGGGTACGTGCGGGAGCTGACGATTATCGGGTTGATGGAAGAGAAACCGATGATGATCTGGGCTGCTCACTATCTGAGTGCGCTGGCCAAGGCGCTGATGGATGATGCCGAGCTGGGCATGATGCGCTGATTTGCCAGGCCAGCTAGGCGCTAACTGCTCAAACCCCTTGCAAAAAGCCCCAGCATCACTGCTGGGGCTTTGGCTGGGCTTAAAATCTTCTAGGCCGGCCTGAGGCGAACCGCGCTCAGTTATGTGAGGTTTTTTTCGAAGTAAATGCGGTTGAAACCATCTTCCGTGCGCTCCGCTACCTTCACATATCCGAGCCTCGAATAGATCGCGATGTTGTCTGTCATCTTCGCATTGGTATACAGATGAACAGCGGGCACTCCCCGCTGACGGGCGACATCTTCACAAAAGCCAATCAGCGCCTTTCCGACCCCACGCCCGGCTGCGCTCGGGAGGACCGCCACGTTCTCCAGCAGGAGATACCCATCCTTGACATAGAACACAACAAAGCCCTGGAACCTGGCTTGGTCGTCCGTCACAACATAGACCGCCCCAGCCGCTATTTGCGTGATGAAATCGGCAATCATTGGGGCTGGCTTGCGCCCGATCAATGGCACATAACGAGCGTACGCTTGTTCGGCGCAATTTCGAATTTCGGGTTCGTCACTCGGTTCGGCTCGCCGGATCATAGTTTTTCCTTTGGGAGCTCCATACTGCCAGGCTCTCGTCCACTGATGCGGCAGCAGCTGGTCAATCCCACTGGCTGGCTTAACGCACATTGATGCGTGCTGACTGTATCAAATTCCTGGATGGCGCGATGGCGATGAGAACCCACAGATTCAAAACAAGAGCCCTGCTGCGGATGGGTCGCGCTATCAGAAACTGCTCTGCACTTTCAAACCAAGCACCCAAGCATTATCGACCTCACTGACCCCACCCGGGTTGCGCACGTATTGCACATTCGGGCGGATCACCAGCCAGTGCGTGGCGTGGATGCCGTAGTACAGCTCCGCGTCGTATTCATTGCCCTGCAGGGGCTGGTACGCCGGGTTGTCATAGTCGCTCTGAAGATTGGCGGCGTTCAGCGCACGCTGGTTGTCGCGAAAGCGAGAGTTGGTGTGGACCCGCGCGACACCAAAGCCGATATCGTCCTGCGGCCGTGCGCCAAACAAGCCCTTGTAGGTCAACCCGGCCTGGATGAAGTGTCCGACCTGGCTGGTTTCGCGGTCCTGCACGGTCACGTTGGCGAACAGCGACAAGCCCCGGTTCGGGTCTCCGTCATGGGCGGTAACCTGCTGCTGCGCGACCAGCCAATAACCATACTTGCTGTCTCGGCTGCGCAAGGGGCTGTTCATATCGCCCGGGACTTCCCGGCTGCGCACGTCATCGGCGTCTGCGGTACTGTAGTAGGCGCCGACCCGGTACTCGCCCGGCAGCTGGTTGACAGTGGGTTTCCACACCAGCTCCACCGGTATGATCAGGCCTTTGCCACCGCTGAAGTTGAGCTTGAAGCCGTTGCCTGTCTCCAGCAGCGAGGGGTTGTGCTCGAACACGCCGACCTGTGCGAACAGCTCCGGGGTCAGCTGGTACTTCACCCGCCCGGCCCACTGCGCGATCGGCCAGTTGTACCAAGTGTTGGCGCCCGCCCAGTTACCCATCTGCGAGCCGCACAGGGCCAGGTTCTGGAAGTCGCAGGGGAAACTGTTGAAATCCTCGCCTTCGCCGAAGCGGCCGAACTTGATGTCCAGCTTGCGCTCGAAGACCGACTTGCTGACCCACATCTGAGTCAGGCGCCAGGTCTGCCCCCGCCCCCAGACTTCCTGGTTGGAGGAATACATCGGCGCCCGTGGGTCACTGATACGGTCATTGGAGATGTTGCGCCCCTCACGCTCGGTGATGGCCAGCTTGAAGGTCGCATCTTCCCAGCCAAAGATCTTCTCCAGGTCCAGTTGCGCCCCCAGGGTGAATTGGCCACTCCAGCGTGCGGTGCGGTCCCGATCATAGCCACCGCTGGCGTTGTAGCCCAGTTCGCCGACGTAATCGAGGCTGAAATCGTAGCCCTTTTCCAGCAGCTCGGTGCGGGTGCCGCCCCAGTCCCCGGTCATGCCCGGCGCACCCGGGTCGAACATCCCGGCAGCCTGGGCCACCTGGCTGCCCGTCAGGACCAGGGCCGTGAATACAGTTCCCGTGAACAGAGCGCAGGCATGCCCGCCGCGCAGATCAGCGTTACTCATCGTGTGACGACCTCTATTGTTGTTGTGTTTGGCGCACGACTCACTACTGCGGCCTGCCGTGGCAGGCCGCAGTGGTAACCTTGCGATATCGCTGAAGCTGCCCTAGAGAGCGGCTTGAAGTTCTGGCAGAACCTCGAACAGATCGCCCACCAGGCCGTAGTCGGCCATCTGGAAGATCGGCGCTTCTTCGTCCTTGTTGATCGCAACGATCACTTTGGAGTCTTTCATGCCGGCCAGGTGCTGGATCGCGCCGGAGATACCGACGGCGATGTACAGCTGTGGCGCAACGATCTTGCCGGTCTGGCCGACCTGCATATCGTTCGGCACGAAGCCTGCGTCGACCGCAGCGCGCGAAGCGCCGACGGCCGCGCCGAGCTTGTCGGCCAGGCTGTACAGGTGCTTGAAGTTGTCACCGTTGCCCATGCCGCGGCCGCCGGAAACGACGATCTTGGCAGCGGTCAGCTCTGGGCGGTCGGACTTGGCCAGCTCTTCACCGACAAAGGCCGAGATACCGGCGTTGTGCGCGGCACTCACCGCTTCGACAGTAGCCGAGCCACCTTCGGCGGCGACTGGGTCGAAGCCGGTGGTACGCACGGTGATGACCTTGACCGAAGCACTCGATTGCACGGTGGCAATGGCGTTACCGGCATAAATCGGGCGCTTGAAGGTGTCGGCGGACTCGACCGAGATGATCTCGGAGATCTGGTCCACGTCCAGCAGCGCGGCAACGCGCGGCAGGATGTTCTTGCCATTGGTGGTGGCCGGGGTCAGCACGTGGCTGTAGCCCTTGGCCCCGCCTTGTTCAACAAGAGCAACGATCAGCGGCGCGACGTTTTCCGGCAGCGCGTGAGCGTAGGCGGCGTTATCGGCAACCAGCACCTTGGCCACACCAGCGATCTTGGCAGCGGATTCAGCAACGCCGCCGACGTTCTGGCCAGCGACCAGCACGTGCACATCACCACCGATCTTGGCGGCTGCGGCGACAGTGTTCAGGGTGGACGGGGCTACTGCACCGTTTTCCGGACCTTGTAGAAGGTCAGCGACAACCAGGATAGTCATATCAGATTACCTTCGCTTCGTTCTTCAGCTTCTCGACCAGTTCGGCCACCGACTTGACCTTGATACCCGCGCTGCGGGCAGCCGGCGCTTCGACTTTCAGGGTCTTGTTGGTGGAGGCGAGGGAAACGCCCAGATCGTCAGGCTTGACGGTCTCCAGCGGCTTCTTCTTGGCCTTCATGATGTTCGGCAGCGACGCATAGCGTGGCTCGTTCAGGCGCAGGTCGGTGGTGACGATGGCTGGCAGGTTCAGCGACACGGTCTGCAGGCCGCCATCGATTTCACGGGTGACGTTCAGCTTGTCGCCTGCGACTTCGACCTTGGAGGCGAAGGTGCCCTGGGCGTAACCGGTCAGCGCAGCCAGCATCTGGCCGGTCTGGTTGTTGTCGCTGTCGATGGCCTGCTTGCCAAGGATAACCAGCTGAGGCTGCTCTTTGTCGACAACGGCTTTCAGCGCCTTGGCCACCGCCAGGGAGCTCAGCTCATCGACGGCTTCGACCAGGATGGCACGGTCGGCGCCTAGCGCCAGGGCGGTACGCAGTTGCTCCTGGGCGGCGGGCGGGCCCACGGAGACGACCACGATCTCGCTCGCCACGCCTTTTTCCTTCAGGCGTACGGCCTCTTCCACGGCGATTTCGCAGAAGGGGTTCATGGCCATCTTGACGTTAGCAAGGTCGACGCCGGAGTTGTCCGCCTTGACGCGAATCTTGACGTTGTAGTCGACCACTCGTTTGATTGACACAAGGATTTTCATTGTGGGGTTTCCACCTTTGGGGATGGGTTACTTGACGATCGGAAGCTTGGAACGATCGAGGGTAAAAGCCACGGCGATGATCAGGATCACACCGAAGACGATCTGCTGGGCGAACACGCTGATGCCGACGAAGGTCATGCCGATGCGCACCACCGACACCAGCAAGGCACCGATCAAGGTACGCCAGACACCACCCACGCCGCCGGTCAGCGCGGTACCACCGACCAGCACGGCGGCGATCGCCGGCAACAGAAACTCGTTGGCCAGGGTCGGCGAGCCACTGGACAAGCGGCCGGCCATGATGATCCCGGACAAGGCTGCCAAGCCCGCCGACAACGCAAAAGTCATGACCTTGATCCGGTTGACGTTCACGCCCGAGGCCCAGGCGGCCGGCTCGCCAGCGCCGACGGCATTGCCGAAGCGGCCGAACGGGGTCTTGCGGTGCAGTAAGATGCACAGCAGCAGCACGACGAAGGCGACCAGCACTTCGTTGGGGATGCCGGCGGTCTGCCCGGTCACCCAGCCGAACCAGGCATCGCGTTGGGCACCATCGATGTTGATGGTACGGTTGCTCGAGGCGAGCATGGTCAGGCTGGTGATTACGCCGCCGACCGCCAGGGTGACAATGAACGAGGGGATACGCAGCCAGGTGTGCAGAACGCCGCTCAGCGCACCGGCGGCAATGCCCGCCGTGATGCCGATGGCGAAGGCCCAGATGCCGAAGCCTGGCAGCAGTAGCGCGATGACCACGCTGGCCATCGAGGCCACTGCCTGGGACGACAGGTCGATCCCGCCGATAAGCAGCACGAAGGTGATGCCTGTGGCCATGATGAACAGTGTCGCAGTGTCGGCGAGCAGGCCGAGCACGGCACCGGGGTGGATAAAGCCGGGGTCATACCCCGCGATCAACGCAACGAGCACGATCAGCGCCAACAAGGGCGCTTGGGTGCGAAAACCATTGAGGATGATAGGCATCGTTCTTTTCTCTCAGACCATGTACTGGATCAGGTCGACCTGTTGGGGCTTGGCCCCCGGCAGACATTCGAAAGACTGGGCCACTTCGCCGTCGCGCATCACCAGAATGCGGTGGCTCAGGCCGATCATCTCTTCCAGGGTGTCAGCGGTGAGGATCACCGACACGCCCTCCTCGGTGATCTCGCGGATCAGTTGGTAGACGTCTTCCTTGGCACCCACGTCCAGTCCACGGGTGGGGTGGTCGAGGATCAGGATCGTCGAACCGGCATTGCGCCACTTGGCCAGCACCACCTTCTGCTGGTTACCGCCGCTGAGGTTGAGCAGCAAGGCGTCCGGCCCTGGGGTCTTGATGCTCAAGCGCTTGATCCAGTCTTCGGCGATGGAGCGTTCGCGCCCTTCGTCCACCAGGCCACAACGGGTCACCTGGCCGATCCGCGCCAGGGTCATGTTCTGCGCCACACTGAGCATCGAAACGATGCCTTCAATCTTGCGCTCGCGCGGGATGTAGCCGATCCCGGCTCGGATAGCGGCGCCAGGGCCAGCACCGGCCAGGCGCTTGCCATGCACCTGGATCTCGCCCGCGCTTCTGGGCAGCAGGCCGGCCAGCACTCGGCAAAGCTCCTCGCGGCCCGAGCCGATCACCCCGGCAATACCGAGGATCTCGCCGCGATGCAGGTCGAAATCCAGGCTGGCGAAACTGCCCTCCAATGCCAGTCTGCGCACCGCCATGGCCACTTCAGGGAAGCAGCCCTTCTGCAGCGACTCACGATAGAACTCGGCCTGTAGCGAACGGCCGACCATCAGGGTGTGCAGGCGCTCCTTCGAGGCTTCGGCAGCCGGCATCTGCGCGACCACCTCACCGTCCTTCATCACATAGACGCGATCGCTGAGCTCGAGCAGCTCATCGAGCCGGTGGGAAACGAAAATGAATGAGGCACGGGATTTCAACTGCCGGACCAAGCGGAACAGGGTGTCGATCTCGCGTTGCTCCAACACCGAAGTCGGCTCGTCCAGCAGGATCACCAGATGACCCTGGCAACGCTCTTCCAGCGCCAGTGCCTTGGCCAGTTCAATCATTTGCCGCTGGCTGAAGCTCAGTTCGCTGCACGGCATGCCGGGGTCGATATCCAGGTTAACCTTGGCCAGTTGTACCCGCGCCGCGCGGTGCAACTTCTTCCAGTTCAGCCAGCCAAAACGTGAAAACTCGTCTTCGCGGCCCATGAACAGGTTTTCAGCCACGGACAGGTTGGGCAGGATCGACTGCTCCTGATAGACCATGGCGATCCCTTGCGCGGTGGCGCCGCGGGGGCTGTCGAGGACGATGGGTTGGCCATCCAGCTCCAGGTGCCCTTCATCGGGCTGGTAGACCCCGGTGAGGATCTTCATCAGCGTCGACTTGCCGGCGCCGTTTTCACCGATCAGGCCGACCACTTCGTGCTTGCGTACCTCCAGGTCGATACCCTTGAGCACGGTTACGCCATTGAAGCGCTTGGTGACATTGTTGAGCGTGAGCATGACAGACTTCCTCACTTGACGACCCGTGCCTTGGCACGGTCGAGGGCGATGGCGACGGCGGCGATGATCAGCACGCCCTGCACCCCTTGCTGGACATAGGGCGCAACGCCCATGAGGACCATGCCGTTGCTCACCACGACGACGATCAGTACACCGAGCAATGTGCCCAGCGGGCTGCCATTGCCTCCGGCCAGCGACGCCCCACCCACCACGATGGCGGTGATGGCGGTGAACAGTTGGCCCTGGACGATCAGCGCATGACCCTGGCCGAACTGGGCCACCGCCAGGATCGCAGCCAGGCCGTAGAAGGCACCGGCCAAGGCGAAGATGCTGATCCGCGTACGGCTGACATTGACGCCGTTCAGGCGCGCCAGATCTTCGCCGCCACCGATGGCCAGGGCATGCCGCCCGAGCACCGTGTGCCGCGAAACGAAATGCGCAACCCCCAGCGCCAATACCACTATCCACACTGACAGCGGCAGACCGAGCAGGCGGTACAGGGCGATAGCCCGCACATCCATGTCCAGCACACGCACGGTGTTACCCTGCAACAGTGCGGTGGCCAGGCCGATGCCGACAAAGCCGACGCCAAGAGTGGCCATGAACGAGGGAATACGCAGCTTGACCTGCAGCAGCCCATTGAGCAGGCCGGTCAAGGCGCCGACCAGGATGGCCACGGGCAGAGCCCATAGGCCGATGGCATGGGCGTTGATGTTGTTGCCGACCAACAGGGCGAAGCAGACAGCCGCTACCGCGACCACCCCTTCCACGGACAGATCGATGCTGCCCATCTGGATCACGAACATGCCCCCCAGGGCCATCAGAAGCGGAATCGAGCAGGTGGTGGCGATGCGGACCAGGTTCATCGGATCGAAAAAGTTGGTATTGATCGAACCGATGAGCAGGCCAATGAGCAGCAAGACAATCAGCGATGAAAACCGTCGCAAGCGGGCCATGACGAGAACTCCGGAAAACAGGCATTGAGAAAGCTTCGGCATGCAACCCGGCAAATACGCCGCTGGCAGGCCGAATGACAGGAGCGCTGGCTCTACGAGGTGTAGCGGATCGGTCCTGCGACACGTCCCCAGAAATCATTCACGTCCACCACAGGTGTGGACTTGAAGTTGCTGGCGTAGAACTCTTCGACATTGGCCTTGGTCACCAGCTGCGGGCGCACGTAGAACTCGCGATGCTCGTGGGGCTCCTTGGCCGGGTCGATGCGCCCGGTCTTGGCCGCGTGGCCGAGGGCCAGGCCCATGCTGCCGAGCCAGTAGGGATCGAGGCTGGTGGTGGCGATGTATTCGCCAGTGCGGATAGCCTCGACCGCCTGCTCGATGCCGTCGATGCCCACCACCGGGATCATCCCGGCCAGGCCCTCGCCACGCAGCGCTTCGAGCGCGCCCATGCCCATGTCGTCATTGGCGCACCAGATGCCCTTGATGCCGCTGTTGAAGCGGGTCAGCCAGGACTGCACGATGGGAAACGCCTTGTTCGCGCTCCAGTCGGCAGCCTGGAAGTCGAGCAAGGTGATGCCAGGATATTTCTTCAACGCCGCTTCCAAGCCACTGCGCCGGCCGATGGCCGCCACGTTGCTAAGGATGCCGCCCAGGGCGACGATGCCGCCGCTGCCACCCATGGCCTCGAAAAGCTCAGTGGCCACGGCCTCGCCCACGGCCTGGCCATCCTCTGATATATGCGCCACCCAATAGGGGCTGTAATCCCAGGGATGCATGTCATCGGGTTTGTTCCATACCGTCGTGACATAGACCCCGGCCTTGACGCACTGCTCGATGATCGCCCGTGCATCGGCGGAGTCGTTGGGTTCGATGTTGAGGACCAGATTGCCCTCGGTCTTGGCGATCAGTGCGCGGATATCGGCGATGCCCTTCTGGCTGTTGCCCTCGGTCACCAAAGGCGAATAAGGCATGTTCTGGCCTGCCGCATAGGCTGCGCCACCGCGATTGAAGATCGCGTGGTAGGGGTTGGTCAGCGAGCGGAAGGAGTTGGAGAACGTCAGCGTGGTCTGTGCCCATAGCATGCCGGGCATGAGCGCAGACGCGGCTCCCACGCCAGCCAGGCTGGCTGCGCCGAGCAATAGTTTGCGCCGGTTGATCGCAAGGAAGCGGGCGGGATCATTGTTGTTATTCATACGGCCTCCGGGTGTTGTGCACCGGGTGAGTGATCCTTGTTGTAATTTTTGTAACCAACTAGTTATTTATAAATCGAACGCAGCGAGGATGCAATCCCTAATCGTTGCGGTGTGTTGGCGACCCAATGGAAGGTGGCTTAACGCGATAACGCCAGCAGGCACAACAGCGTTGTCCGCACTGACGCTTCGCGGGCACGCCTGCGCCTGCAGCTCCCGCATCAGGCGCGCACTGCCTTGGCGCGGCAGTGCTTCAGAGCGCCTTGTGGAGGGCGCTGCGCTCGCTTTGCAACTGCACTTCGGATGCCGCCAGGCTGCGCCCCAGGATCAGATCGGCGCCCTTCTCGGCGATCATGATCGACGGCGCATTGGTGTTGGAGCTGACCAGCCTTGGCATCACCGACGAGTCAGCCACCCGCAGGCGCTGCACGCCACGCACGCGCAATTGCGGATCGACCACCGCCATGGCGTCGATGCCCATCTTGCAGGTGCCCACCGGGTGGTAGCCGGTGCGCCCGCAACGCCGCGCATAGTCTTCGTAGTCGGCCTGGGTACGCACATTGTCGCCAGGGAAGTGCTCAGCCTTGATGTAGCGGCTGAGCGAGTGCTGAGCCATGATCTCGCGGCTGAGCTTGATACCCTCGACCGAAACATGCAGATCGTAAGGGTCGCTGATGTAGTTGGGATCGATCAGCGGCGGCTGCAGCGGGTCGGCGCTGCGCAGTCGCACAGTGCCACGGCTGCGCGGACGCAGGAAGTAGGAGTTGAGCGTGCAGCCGGCACCCGACGGCACCGGCGGTATGCCCGCCTCCACGCCGGCGCCAGGCAGGAAGTGGAACTGCAGATCTGGGGTGGTGGAACGCGAGTCGCCGTACCAGAAGGCACCACCCTCGGCGATGTTGGAGGTGACCGGCCCCTTGTTGAACAGTTTGTACTCCAGCCCGGCCATCAGCATCATGTGCGGCTTGGTGTATTTGTCCAGGCTCTGCTTGCCCTTGAGTTCGTAGACGATGTCGATATCGAAGTGGTCCTGCAGGTTCTGCCCTACCCCTGGCAGGTCCTGTTTTACCTCGATACCCAGGCGCGCCAGTTCTTCTCCAGGCCCGATCCCCGAGAGCATGAGGATCTTAGGCGAGCCGATGGCGCCAGCGGCCAGCACCACTTCCCGCTCGGCGGCGGCAAAGCGCACCTCGCGCGAATCGCTGCCCTGGACGTACTCGACCCCCGTGGCCTGACCATTCTCCACACACACCCGGGTCACCAGGCAGCCGGTCTGGATTGTCAGGTTCGGCCGCTGGCGGGCATTGCCCAGGTAGCCCTGCGCAGCGCTGCAACGACGGCCGCCGCGCTGGGTTACCTGATAGGCGCCACAGCCTTCCTGGCGGGCGCCGTTGAAGTCGGCGTTGTAGGGAATACCGGCTTCCTGGGCCGAGCGGATGAAGGCCTTGGTCACTTCATTCACGCTGATCAGGTCGGATACGCCCAGCGGGCCGTCAGTGCCGTGGTATTCGTTGGACAGGCGCTCATTGTCCTCGGCCTTGCGGAAGTACGGCAGCACATCGCGGAAGGACCAGCCACGGCAACCCTCCTCCTGCTCCCAGTCGTCATAATCCTTGGCGTTGCCCCGGGTGTAGACCATGGCATTGATCGAACCACCGCCGCCGAGCACCCGACCTTGCGGATAGAGCACCGAGCGGTTGTTCATCGTGCCCTGGGCCACGGTATCGAAGCCCCAAGTCAGGGGGCCGCCAGTCATCTTGAAAAAACCCACGGGCATGTGGATATAGGGGTTGGTGTCGGCAGGCCCAGCTTCGAGCAACAACACCCGCACATCCACCTGCTCGCTCAGGCGCGCCGCCAGCACACAACCGGCGGAGCCACCGCCGATAACGACATAATCGTACATTCTTGTTATCTCCAGTCTTGTTGTACTGCTGTCGACGTTCAGGCGCTGACCCACGGTGTGCGCGGCCCCATCTGCACATGCACAGCCTTGAGTTCAGTGTACTCTTCCACCCCGTAGCGTCCGGTCTCCCGGCCAATGCCCGACTGCTTGAAGCCACCGGACGGCAGTTCCGGCCCTCCAGCAATGGTGGTATTGACCCATACCCGTCCGGCCTTGATCTCACGCATTGCCCGCATCGAGGTCTGCAGGTCGCGACTCCAGATGCTCGCGGCCAGGCCGAACGGCGTTCCGTTGGCCAGCGCCATGGCTTCGTTGAAGTCGTCGAAAGCGGTGATGGTCAAGACCGGACCGAAGATCTCCTCACGGGCGATGACCATCTGCGGGGTGACATCAGCGAACACGGTGGGCTGCAGGTAAAGACCGGTAGGCGCGTCGATACGCTGGCCGCCACGCAGCAGCAGCGCCCCTTCCCTGCGACCCTGTTCGATGTAGCTCAAAACCCGCTCCAAGTGCCGGCCCTCGGTGATCGAACCGACCTGGGTGCCCTCCTCCAACGGCTCGCCGATACGCACCTTGTCGAGCAAAGCGCAGATCTTCTCGGTCAGCGCTCGCTCGACCGAGCGCTCGACGATCAACCGGCTGCCACTGACGCAGCACTGCCCGGCGTTGAAGCAGATGCCGAAGACGATGGCGTCGGCAGCGGCATCCAGGTCGGCGTCGGCAAACACTATCTGCGGATTCTTGCCGCCCAGTTCCAGGCCGACCTTCTTCATGTTGCCCGCGGCCGCCGCCATGGTCAGGCGCCCTACCTCGGTGGAGCCGGTGAAAGACACCATGTCAATGTCGGCATGCTCACTGATTGCCTGGCCGAGTACCGAGCCCGGGCCGGTAAGCACATTGAGTACACCGTCGGGCAGGCCGGCTTCCTTCATCAGCCCGGCCAGCATCAGGGTGGTGCCGGAAGTCAGTTCGCTGGGCTTGGCCACCACGGTGCAACCGGAGGCCAGGATGAAGGGCAAGCGCTCGGCGAGGATGAAGAATGGGAAGTTCCACGGTGTGATCAGGCCGACCACGCCCACTGGCTCCCGGGTGACCAGGCCAAGCAGGCTGTCGCCAAGGTTGTTGAAGCTGTCGCCATGCAGTGCGCGGGCCTGGCCAGCGGCGTATTCCCAGATGCCAGCGGCACCCAGCACCTCGCCCCGGGACTGGCTGATCGGCTTGCCGGTCTCCAGGGTTTCGCAAAAGGCCAGGGCTTCGCTGTTCTGGCGGATCAGTTCAGCAGTGCGCAGCAGTATGCCTGCACGGAACGCCGCGCCCGAGCGCACCCAAGGCCCTTGGTCGAATGCCCGGCGGGCAGCGGCGACGGCCTGCTGGACATCCGCGACACCGCCGGAGGGATAAACGCTGACAGGCACATCATGGGCCGGACTGAACCGGGTGACTTGCTTGACCGCAGAGCCGCGGGTCCACTGGCCGTCGATGAACATCTCGAAAAGACGCGGCTGCTGGGGCAGCGCAAGGTGTGGCGTGTTGTCATTGTTGTTCACGGAAAACATCCTCAGTACAGCGTTTTATTCTGGCAACCTCGCTGCAAGCATTCGCCTCAAGCAGTTACCAACCCAATACGTATAACTAACCAGTTGTTTACATACAAGCCTCGGGCTAAGCTTTGTTTGTCAGCCTTATGCCCTCGCGGCTAAGCTCATCGCCCTTAACGCCGCAGGCCATTGCGACCTGCGCCAGGAAGTACAGTACTCAAGCTCTGGAGAGCGCTTTACATGCCCAGGAAACCCATCGAAGAGGCCACCCCGCGACCCACCCGTGACTCCGAAGCGACGCGGCTGAGAATCCTCAATGCCGCCAAGGTCGAATTCGCCAAACTGGGGCTGGGCGGCGCACGCATCGACAGCATCGCGCTGCGCGCCAAGTCCAACAAACGCATGATCTACGAGTATTTCGGCAACAAAGAGGGGCTGTTCGAGGCTGTGCTCGAGTCGGCCTACCAGGACATCCGCCAGGCCGAACGCAAGCTCAAACTCGAAGAGCTGGACCCGGTCGAAGCGATTACCCAACTGGTGACCTTTACCTGGAAGTACTACCTGAAGAACCCGCACTTCCTTAATCTGGTCAACAGCGAGAACCTGCACAAAGCCGCCCACCTGAAGCGCTCCCGGGACAAGATGCACCAGATGCACGCCCCGATGGTGTCGATGGTCGGCGACATCCTGGCCCGCGGCGTGGCCCAGGGTGTGTTCCGCGAAGGCGTCGACCCGGTCCAGCTGAACATCTCGATTGCTGCGATCAATTACTACTACCTGAACAACCGCTTCACCGGCGAGATCATCTATGGCTTCGACCTGATGTCGCCCGAAGCCCTGCAGGCACGGATCGATTTCAACGTCCAGACCATCCTCGGCATGCTCCGCCCGGACTGACGCCCACGCCGTGCGCACCCCCTCCCGACCACCAACGGCGCCGCAGGGGGCTGCCTGGCTCATGCCAGACCGGCCACTTTGACGTCACGCACGATCGGCGTGAACGCCATGCGCGCCAGCACATCGCGCTGGATATCCACGCCCTGGGCCACCTCGATCAACTCGATGCCCTCAGGCAGCAGGCGGAATACCGCACGCTCGGTCACGTACAGCACCTCCTGACCGGCGCGTACCGCCTGCGGGCCGCTGAAGGTGATGTGGCGTACTTGCGCGACCAACTTCGGCACTTCACCACAGCGCTCGAGCTGCAAAGCATTGCCCACCTTGGCCACTTCGAGCCCCTTGGCCTCGAAGGCGCCGCAGAACACCACCTTGCGCGCCCCCTGGGTGATGTCGATGAAACCACCCGGACCGACCAGGGTGCCGCCCAGGTTCGACACATTGACGTTGCCCAGCCCATCCATCTCGCCCATGCCGAGGAACGCCAGATCGACGCCCCCGCCACTGTAGAAATCGAATTGGTCCAGTGAAGTGACGATCGCTTGCGGGTAGAGCGCCGCGCCGAACATGGCGCCACCCATCATGCGGCCGTTGTGAATGCCCTGCTCGATGCTGCCCCAATAACTGTCCCGCAAGCCGCGCTCGGCGAGCAGGGAGGGAATGCCACCCGGGATGCCGAAGCCGAAGTTCAGGGACATGCCAGCAATGAACTCGTTGGCGGCACGCTCGGCGATGATGCGCCGGATATCATCGGCCATCACTTGGTCGCTGGCCGCCGACTGAGGCAAGCACTCGCCGCTGATCGCCGGGTCGTAATCGGCCGCCACGCATTGGCGTTGGTTCGTCACCACCACCACTTCATCGACCAGAACACCAGGGATGCGCACAAGACGCGCCGGTACGAACGCGGTGTCGCTCAACCCACGCACCTGGGCGTATACCTTGCCCCCGCTGTTGTGGGCGGCCAGCGCCAAGGCATAGGCATCCAGGTCTGCGGCCTCGTGGCACAGGCTGATGTTACCGCTGGGGTCGGCCAGGCTACCGCGCACGATCGCCACATCGACCTTGAAGGGTTTGTAGCGCAGGTAGTCCTGCCCATCGATCTGCAGGCGCTCGACGATGTCCTCGTTCGCGCTGGCATTGCATTTGCCACCGGCTACCTGCGGATCGGCGAAGGTACCCAAGCCAATGTGGGTGATCAGGCCGGGCCGACCCGCGCCGATCTCGCGCATCAGGCTCATGATCACCCCGGCAGGCAGGCTGTAAGCCTGGATCTCATCGTTGCGCGCCAACGCTTGCATCTTCGCCGACCAACTCCAATGCCCGCCGATGACCTTGCGCACCAGCCCCTTGTGAGCCAGGCGTTCCAGGCCGCTGCCCCGTCCGTCGCCGATACCCAGGGCATGCACAAGGGTGAGGCCACGCGGGTGGCCGGTGCGCAGGAACGAGTCCTCGATAGCTTCCAGCAGGGCGTCCGGCTCCAGCAAAGTGCCCGAGCCACAAATGGCCAGGGTCGAGCCATCGGCAATCCGACTGGCCACATCCGACGCTGATGAACAGCTTCTTTTCATTGTTTTTTTTCCTCATCGATTGCCGGGTCGCAGGCGAATCCGGGTTTGCAAGAGAGTGCTTGACGCCCCGCCAAAGGACGCTTTAAATAAATAACCGGTTGGTTACTTAAAAACACTTTAGTCCAGCCCGAAAAAGAACACAACCCATGCGACGAAGCCCCCATCGCCGCCCACAGAAAGGAAAAAAACAATGCAGCTTTCTGAAACCCATCTGCAGATCCAGGACCTTGCCCGGCGCTTCGCCGACCAGACCATCCGCCCGATGGCCGAGCAGCTCGATCACGACGAAAGCTTCCCTGCGCCGCTGTACCGGCAGATGGGGGAGCTCGGCCTGTTCGGGATCACCGTGCCGGACGCCCTTGGCGGCGCCGGCCTGGACACCATTGCCTATGCACTGGTAATGGAAGAGCTATCCCGCGGCTATGCCTCGGTCGCCGACCAGTGCGGCCTGCTCGAACTGATCGGCACCCTGCTCTCGGTGCATGGCACCGCCGAACAACGCGAGCGCTTTCTGCCAACGCTGCTGCGCGCGGAAAAACACCCGGCGTACTGCATCACCGAAGCCGAGGCCGGCTCCGACGTATCGGGCATCCGCACCACCGCCGTGCGCACGGAACGAGGCTGGCTACTCAACGGCTCGAAGCTGTGGATTCACAACGCCCCAGTGGCCGACCTGGCCTTTGTCCTGGCGCGCACCGACCCGGCCGCTGGCAAACGAGGCATGAGCATCTTCATTGTCGACTGCCATTCGCCGGGCGTGTCCAAGGGGCCGAAGGAACACAAAATGGGCCAGCGCGCGTCCCAGGTCGGCGGCCTGAACTTCGACAACGTCGAGCTGCCGGCCGATGCCTTGCTAGGCGTCGAAGGCCGTGGCTTCCACATCATGATGAGCGCCCTGGACAAGGGCCGCGTTGGCATCGCCTCGCTGGCCGTGGGTATCGCCCAGGCCGGGCTTGAAGCGGCGCTGGAATACGTGCCACAGCGCAAGCAGTTCGGCAAGCCGATCGCCGACAACCAAGGCGTGCAATGGATGCTCGCCGACATGGCCAAGGACATCCGCGCAGCACGCCTGCTGGTACTGGATGCGGCCGACCGCCTGGACCGCGCCGACAACGCCACCATCGCCTGTTCCATGGCCAAGTGCTTCGCCGCTGACATCGCCGTCGCCCAGACCGCCAACGCCGTGCAGCTGTTCGGCGGCAGCGGCTTCATCCGCGGTTTCGAGGTCGAACGGCTGTACCGCGACGCCAAGATCACCCAGATCTACGAAGGGACCAACCAGATCCAGCGAACGATCATCGCCCGTGAGCTGCTCAACCAAGGGGCACGCGCATGACTGCACGCCCAACCGCTCTGGTCACCGGCGCCCGCGCCGGTATCGGCCGGGCCATCGCCATCGGCCTGGCCCAAGCCGGCTTCGACCTCGCCCTGGTGGATCTGCAAGCCGATGCCGCGCTGCAGGAAACCGCGTCCCTCGCCATGCAACACGGCGCCCGGGCCGTTGCGCTGGCCGGTGACATCGCCACCATCGACCGCCATGAGGCCCTGCTGGATGCCGCCGAGCAGGCCATCGGCGCGCTGACCTGTCTGGTCAACAATGCCGGTGTCTCAGTGCTGTCGCGTGGCGACCTTCTGGAGGTAACCCCCGAGAGCTTCGATCGCTGTATGCAGATCAATACACGCGGCACCTTCTTCCTGACCCAGGCCTTCGCCCGTCGCCTGGTGCAGCGGGAGGTGGGCCAGGCGCAGCGCAGCATCATCACCATCACCTCCTCCAACGCCCAGGCGGTGTCGGTGCTGCGTGGCGAATACGGCATCTCCAAGGCCGGCCTGTCCATGGCCTCGCGCCTGTTCGCGGTGCGCCTGGCTGAAATCGGCATAGGTGTCTACGAGGTGCAGCCCGGCCTGATCGCCACCGAGATGACCACGCCCTCGAAAGCCCGCTACGACGCCGAGATCGACCGGGGACTGACCGCCATCAAACGCTGGGGGCAGCCCGAGGATGTCGCCCGCGTGGTGGTCAGCATGGCCACCGGCGCCCTGCCCTATACCGTCGGTCATGCCGTCCCTGTGGATGGCGGCCTGCTGATTCCCAAGTTTTGACCTGGAGCGATTCGCATGTCCTTGAGCATCAACCTGCCCGCCGCTGAAGCCGGTCATCCGTTGCAGCGCTACACCCTCTCCGGCGAACCGCTACTGCCACCGCAAACCCCCTTGCCGGCCAACCGCATCGCCCTGTCCGCCGCCCACGTGGTAGCCGACCCGCTCAGCGCCGCCCCGCCAGGTGGCAAGGCCGCGATCGACTGGACGCGGACCCTGGAATACCGCCGCTATCTACTGCAACAAGGCTTGGGTATCGCCGAGGCGATGGACACCGCTCAACGCGGCATGGGCCTGGACTGGCCAACGGCGCTCGAACTGATCGAGCGTACCCTGGCCGAAACCCGCGACATCCCTCACGCCGTGATCTTCTCCGGCTGTGGCACCGACCAGTTGCCAGCGGACCAAGCCCGCAACCTGGACGACGTGGTACGCGCCTATGGGCAGCAGCGCGACGCCATCGCCAAACTCAACGGGCGCATGATCCTCATGGCCAGCCGGGCCTTGGCCCGAGTGGCGAAAAACCCCTTCGACTACCGCCTGGTCTACCGCAAGGTACTGGCAGAGGCTGAACACCCGGTGATCCTGCATTGGCTGGGCGATATGTTCGACCCCGCGCTGCAGGGATACTGGGGCAGCGAGTGCTTCGAGGAGGCTCTGGACACCTGCCTGGAGGTGATCCATGAAAACGTCCAGAAGGTGGACGGCATCAAGATCTCCCTGCTCGACAAGGACAAGGAAATCCTCATGCGCCGGCGCTTGCCAGCCTCGGTGAAGATGTACACCGGCGACGACTTCAACTACCCGGAGCTGATTGCTGGCGACGAGCATGGCTACTCCCACGCCCTGCTGGGGATCTTCGACGCCATCGCGCCGGCCGCTGCCCACGCCCTGGCCGCCTTGGCCCAGGGCGACATGGCCGGCTACCAGCGCCTGCTCGAACCAACGCTGCCACTGGCCCGGTTGATCTTCAGCAGCCCCACCCAGTACTACAAGACCGGCGTCGTTTTCCTGGCCTACCTCAACGGCCACCAGGAGCACTTCATCATGCTCGGCGGCCACCAGGCCATGCGGCCGCTGCCGTACTTCTGCGAGATATTCCGCCTGGCTGACCAGGCTGGCCTGCTCGCCGACCCGGTCCTGGCGGTCACGCGGATGAAGCGCTTGCTCGCGCTCTACGGCGTCGACGGCTAGTGACCGGTACGGTCAGTCCGCTGAGTCGGGCTGACCACTCAGGCCACATGTCACGTGACGCGCCGCGATATGCGGCGCTCCATATCCGCCCACCTGCCCTGGTAACTGCCGCATGACCTATTCAACCCTGGAGCAGCGCCTCGACCGTTGCTCGATCAACACCGCAACCCTCGGCCACCGCCTGCCTATCGGACAAACCCTGGAGCTTATCGCCCGCGCCGGCTTCGGCCACGTCGCACCCTGGCGCCGCGACCTGCAGGACAGCGACCTGAAGCAGACACGCCGACAGTTGCGCGACTGCGGGCTCAAGGTCAACGCCTATTGCCGCTCCACCTACCTGCCCGCAGCCACCCGCGCAGGTTTCGAGGCGGCCCTGGCCGACAACCGCAGGGCCATCGAAGACGCCGCCGAGTTGCAGGCCGAGTGCTTCATCATGGTGGTCGGCGGACTCCCCGAAGGCTCTCGCGACCTCAGTGCCGCACGCAGTCAGGTGAGCGAGGGGATCGGCCTGCTGCTGGACCATGCCCGCCAGCACAACATCGCCCTCGCCCTGGAGCCGCTGCACCCGATGTACGCCGCGGACCGCTCCTGCCTGTCGACCCTGGAGCAGGCCCTGGACCTGTGCCACACCCTGGAGCCGGACGGCTTCCAGCATCTGGGCGTAGCGATCGACGCCTACCACTGCTGGTGGGACCCCAAGCTCGCCGAGCAAGTACAGCGCGCCGGCCGCCAACAACGCATCCTGGGCCTGCACCTGTCCGACTGGCTGGTGCCAACCCGTGACCTGCTGCTCGACCGCGGCATGATGGGCGACGGCGTAATCGACCTGCAGGGCCTGCGCCATGACGTCGAGTCCGCCGGTTACCAAGGCACCATCGAGGTGGAGATCTTCTCCCGCGACAACTGGTGGCAACGCGCGCCGGACGAGGTGTTACGCACCTGTGCCGAACGCCTGCAGAAACGCTGCTGACCCCCTGCTTACAACAAGAAGAATGAGAACGCCCCCATGTCCCGCTACCGCTGGCAGATCTGCGCCCTGCTGTTTTTCGCTACCACCATCAACTATCTGGACCGTCAGGTTCTCGGCCTGCTCAAGCCACTGCTAGAGCAGCAGTTCCACTGGAGCGAGACCGATTACAGCTACCTGGTGATTGTATTCCAGGCGAGCTACGCCATCGGTCTGCTGGTATTTGGCACGCTGATCGACCGCCTGGGCACCAAGCTTGGCTATGCCCTGTGCATACTGGTCTGGAGCCTGGCCGCCATCGGCCATGCGGCAGCCCATTCGACCTTGAGCTTTCTGTTCATGCGGGCTCTGCTGGGGCTGGGCGAGTCAGGCAACTTCCCGGCGGCCATCAAGGCCGTTTCCGAGTGGTTCCCACGCAAGGAGCGTGCGCTGGCGGTCGGCATCCTGACCTCTGGCACCAGTGTCGGGGCCATCCTCGCGCCCGCCTGCGTGCCGTGGCTAGCGGCGACCTATGGCTGGGAAGCGGCGTTCATCGTCACTGGGTTGACCGGCTTCGTCTGGTTGCTGTTCTGGCAGTGGCTCTACCGGACTCCGGACAAGCACGCCCGCATCAGCCTCGCCGAACTCGCCCATATCAACGAGGGTGACCAACCCGAGCCGCAGGAGAAGGTCAAGTGGCGTACGCTGCTGCGCCTGCGTGCGACCTGGGTATTCGTGACCGGTAAGTTCCTCACCGACCCGATCTGGTGGTTCATGCTGTTCTGGCTGCCGTCGTACTTTTCCAGCCGCTTCGACCTGGACCTCAAGCACCTCGGCCTGCCGTTGATGGTTGTGTACTGCGCCACCTCCATCGGCAGCATCTTCGGCGGTTGGTTGTCGTCGCGGCTGATCGGCGCCGGCTGGTCGACACGCAAGGCCCGCGACACGGCGATGCTGGTCATGGCGCTGCTGGTGCTGCCCATCGCCCTTGCCAGTTACATCGACACAATGTGGGTCATGGTCGCGCTGTTGAGCCTGGCCGCTGCCGCTCACCAGGGCTGGTCGGCCAACCTGTTCACCACCGTCGCGGACAACTTCCCGAAGGCCCAAGTCGCCTCGGTCATGGGCATTGGCGGTACCGCGGGTTCCGTGGGCGGGATGATCTTCCCGCTGATCGTCGGCCTGGTGCTGGAACACTACAAGGCCCTGGAGCAACTGAACCTGGGCTACAACCTGATCTTCATCGCCTGTGCCATCGCCTACCTGGCGGCCTGGGTACTGATGCGCCTGCTGGCCCCTGCCTCATTCCACTTAGAGGGTGGACAGCCGGGGCCCGCGCACGGGCCGATTCCGCCCCAGCGAGTATCAAGCCACGCACAGGACCTTGGGTAGAAAACCATCACCCACAAAAAAGCCCCATTTCCAGGGGCTTTAATGAGAAATTTGGCGGAAGCGTAGAGATTCGAACTCTAGGATAGTTGCCCATCGACGGTTTTCAAGACCGTTGCCTTAAACCACTCGGCCACGCTTCCAGCTTGTTTTGCGGCCGCCATAATACCGTAATGAAACACGCTGTCAAACTCTCTGTGTCGCGGGTTGCAGGAGCTCTGATAGACTCCTAGCATCTGAACGTCTGAAACCACAGGTTTTACCAAGGAGTGTCGCCATGCGCGAACAGGATTACGCCGTCCACCACGGCCAGCAGGTCGAGCAGCAGGAGATCAGCAAGGTCCTGCGCAACACGTACAGCCTGCTGGCGCTTACCCTCGCCTTCAGCGGTGTCATGGCATTCGTTGCCCAGCAAATGCGCGTCGGCTACCCGAACGTGTTCGTGGTACTGATCGGCTTCTACGGGCTGTTCTTCCTGACCAACAAGTTGCGTGATTCGGCTTGGGGCCTGGTGTCCACCTTCGCCCTCACCGGCTTCATGGGCTTCATCCTCGGCCCTATCCTGAACCGCTACCTGGGCATGGCCGGTGGCGCTGAAGTGGTCAGCTCGGCGTTTGCCATGACTGCCCTGGTGTTTGGTGGCTTGTCGGCTTATGTGCTGATCACCCGCAAGGACATGAGCTTCCTCAGTGGCTTCATCACTGCGGGCTTCTTCGTGCTGCTGGGTGCTGTCGTTGCCAGCTTCTTCTTCCAGATCAGCGGCCTGCAACTGGCGATCAGCGCTGGCTTCGTGCTGTTCTCGTCGGTCTGCATCCTGTTCCAGACCAGCGCGATCATTCATGGTGGCGAGCGTAACTACATCATGGCGACCATCAGCCTGTATGTGTCGATCTACAACCTGTTTGTCAGCCTGCTGCAGCTGTTTGGCATCATGGGTCGCGATGACTGATTGATTGCTGTGTGAGAAAGCCCGCTTCGGCGGGCTTTTTTGTGGGCGTTGGAAAGGGATTGGGTGCAGGCTTCAGGCATATGCAGTACCTGTGGTAACAACTGTCTTGCACAACACCTGAAAGCTAGCGCGATCACTGTGGGAGCGGCTTTAGCCGCGAACACCGGCGATGCCGGTGCCATCCACCGCGTTGGTTTCTTCGCGGGCACGCCCGCTCCCACAGGTGATCGCGCAGGCTGCAGACATATGCAGTCCCTATGGGGACAACTGTACTGCACAACACCTGAAAGCTAGCGCGATCACTGCGGGAGCGGCTTTAGCGGCGAATGTAGTTAGTTGTTTTCTTGCTTGGCCTGTCTGGCACGGCGGCGATTTATGCGTTCGCTGGTTTTGTGCGAATACCAATAAGCGAAAATCAGAAAACCTGTCGCAAATAGGCCACTAATCACATACCACAGGTAGTAAGCGAGGATGGTTGCACCATACACCGCAAGCGCCCAAGGGAACACGGCAACGATGAGCAACACTGCAAGAATGATGGCTAGACGCATGGATTCCTTCCCAAAAAACACAAATTGTAACAGCTGCTCCAAAACAGTCTGCAACCACGTGGGTCTCTAACTCACTCACTGACTCTAAAGTCAGGTAATTGGGCAAATGCTCGCCGATCATGCCGCCATCGTGCTTTTCTCTACCGCAATCCCTCTTCACCCCGTAGAATGCGCTCCTTTTTTCTTCCGGGGCAGCTTTCAGCAATGAGCTCACACGAACACAGCCCAGGCGCAGCGGCGCCTGCCAATGAACTGGTGCTTGGCCTGGAGGACAAGCCACGGCTGCTGATCGGCCTGCTGGCTGCCCTGCAGCATTTGCTGGCGATCATCGTGCCGATCGTTACCCCTGGCCTGCTGATCTGCCAGGCGCTGGGCGTTTCTGCGCGTGATACCAACCTGATCGTTTCCATGTCGCTGGTGATCTCGGGTATCGCCACCTTCGTGCAGTGCAAGCGCTTTGGCCCATTCGGCGCCGGGCTGCTGATTGTGCAGGGCACCAGCTTCAACTTCGTCGGCCCGCTGATTGCGGGCGGCGCGCTGATGGTCAAGCAAGGCACGCCGGTAGAAGGTGTAATGGCGGCCATCTTCGGCGTGGTGATTGCGGGCTCGTTCGTGGAGATGGGCGTGTCGCGCATCCTGCCGTTCGTCAAACGCCTGATCACCCCGCTGGTGACCGGTATCGTGGTGCTGATGATCGGCCTGACCTTGATCAAGGTCGGCCTGATCAGCATGGGCGGCGGCTTCGGCGCCATGGCCAATGGCACCTTTGCCAACGGCGATAACCTGCTGCTGTCGGGCGTGGTGCTGGCGATCATCGTGATCCTCAACCGGGTGCCGGTGGTGTGGATGCGCAGCTGCGCCATCGTCATTGCCCTGGCGGTTGGCTATGCACTGGCCGGCTACATGGGCCGCCTGGACTTTACCGGCATGCACGAAGCCGCATTGTTCCAGGTGCCGACGCCGCTGCACTTCGGCCTGGGCTTCTCGTGGGCGCTGTTCATTCCAATGCTGGTGATCTACCTGGTGACTTCGCTGGAAGCCATCGGTGACGTTACCGCCACCAGCAAGGTGTCGCGCCAACCGGTCGAAGGGCCGGTATGGATGCAACGGATCAAGGGTGGCGTGCTGGTCAACGGGGCCAACTCGCTGCTGGCCGGTGTGTTCAACACCTTCCCCAGCTCGATCTTTGCCCAGAACAACGGGGTGATTCAGCTGACCGGCATTGCCAGCCGTCACATTGGTATGTGGATTGCCGTGATGCTGGTGGTGCTGGGGCTGTTCCCGAGCGTTGCCGGGGTGATCCAGGCGGTGCCGGAGCCGGTGCTGGGTGGCGCGGCGATGGTGATGTTCGGGGCGGTTGCGGCTTCGGGGATCAATATTCTGGCCAGCACCCGGCTGGACCGCCGTGCGCTGCTGATCATTGCCGTGTCGTTGGCGCTGGGCCTGGGCGTGGCGCAGGTGCCGGAGTTTCTGGCGCATATGCCGGCGGCGATTCGCAATGTGCTGGAGTCGGGTGTGGCTACTGGGGGGATCTGTGCGCTGGTGCTGAACTGGTTCTTGCCGGAGAGCAAGGAGCAGGCTTGAGTATTGTTTCCTTCTGACAGGGCCATGGGGCTGCTTTGCAGCCCATCGCGACACAAGGCCGCTCCTACAGGGGTCGCGTAGGATACACGGATACATAGAAAGCCCGCGCCGCTTGCACAAGCGGGCGCGGGCTTTTTTGCTTTATCATGGCGGCATTCCTTTGCATGAGTTAGCCATGAAATTCGCTATCGCGGTGTTCTCCCCGGCCCATGCGCCCTCCTCGCGGCGCGCCTTGCGCTACGCCGAGGCAGTGCTGGCTGGCGGGCATGAGATTGCCCGGCTGTTCTTTTATCAGGACGGGGTGCACAGCGCCTCGGCCAACGTGGTCGCGCCCCAGGACGAACTGGACGTGGCAGGCCAATGGCGTACCTTTATCCAGACCCACAAGCTGGATGCGGTGGTGTGCATCGCCGCCGCCCTGCGCCGTGGCGTACTCGACGAGGCCGAAGCCAACCGTTACCAGCGCCCGGCGGTGAACCTGCCCAAACCTTGGGAGCTGTCGGGGCTTGGCCAACTGCATGAAGCGGCGCAGGTTGCCGACCGCCTTGTCTGCTTCGGAGGTGACTGAAATGGCCAAATCGTTATTGATCATCAGCCGCCAGGCCCCGTGGAACGGCCCATCGGCCCGCGAAGCACTGGACATTGCCCTGGCCGGCGGGGCCTTCGACCTGCCGCTGGGGATGTTGTTTCTCGACGACGGGGTGTTCCAGCTCGCTCCCGGCCAACAACCCACCGCCGTGCAACAGAAGAACCTGGCCGCTAACCTGCAGGCGCTGCCAATGTTCGGTGTCGAGGAGCTGTTCGCCTGCAGCCACAGCCTCACCCGCCGCGGCCTGGCAGCCGATACCCTGGCGCTGCCGGTGCAAGTGCTCGATGACGCGGCACTGACCGCGCTGATCGCCCGTTTCGACCAGGTGGTAACGCTCTGATGACAACCCTGCATGTAATTGCCCACTCCCCGTTTGGCGACGAGCGCCTGGCCAGCTGCCTGCGCCTGCTCGGCACAGACGACGCGTTGCTGCTGTGCGGCGATGCGGTGTATGCCCTGCGCAGCGGCAGCGAGCCGCACCGCCAGCTGCAAGCTGCCGGCCTGGCCCGGCGCCTGTTTGCCCTGGATGAGGATGTGCACGCCCGCGCGGTCGGTAACGATCTGGCCAAGGCCGTGGACTACGCCGGGTTCGTCGAACTGTCGCTGCATTACGACAAGGTCAACAGCTGGCTATGAGTACGCTCAACGTTGGCGATCAAGCGATCGCCCTGGACAAGGACGGCTTTCTGGTCGACCTGCAAGACTGGTCCCGCGCCGCCGCTGAGGCTTTGGCCGAGCGCGAGGGTATCCCGTTGACGGCGGACCATTGGGAAATCCTCGAACTGCTGCGCCAGTTCTACCAGGAATACCAGTTGTCCCCGGCCACGCGCCCGCTGATCAAGTACACGGCCCTGAAACTGGGCCCGGAAAAGGGCAACAGCCCGCACCTGAACCGCCTGTTCAATGGCACCCCCGCCAAACTTGCCGCCAAGCTGGCGGGCCTGCCCAAGCCGACCAACTGCATATGACCCAGCCCCTCTTGAAAGAAGCTCGCCCGCTTACGCTTGAAACCCCGGCCGAACACCCGTTCGCTGAATTCGTGCGTATTTTAGGCAAAGGCAAGCGCGGTTCGCGCGGCCTGACCCGTGAAGAGGCCCGCGCGGCCATGACCCTGCTGCTGGAGGGCAAGGTCGAAGACACCCAGCTGGGCGCCTTCCTCATGCTGCTGCGCCACAAGGAAGAAAGCGCCGAAGAGCTGGCCGGCTTCACCGAGGCCCTGCGCGCTCATTTGCAGGCGCCGAGCATTGCGGTGGACCTGGACTGGCCCACTTACGCCGGCAAAAAGCGCCACCTGCCCTGGTACTTGCTGGCGGCCAAGTGCCTGGCGGGCAATGGCGTGCGCATCCTGATGCACGGCGGCGGCGCACACACCGCCGGGCGCATGTACAGCGAGCAGTTGCTCGACCTGTTGCAGATCCCGCTGTGCCGCGACTGGGCCGCCGTCGGCAACGCCCTCGACCAGCACCAGTTGGCGTTCTTCCCGCTGCACGACTGGGCGCCGCAGTTGCAGCGCATGATCGACCTGCGCAACACCTTGGGCCTGCGCTCGCCCATCCACTCGCTGGCCCGGGTGCTCAACCCGCTGGGCGCCCGCTGTGGCCTGCAAAGCATCTTCCACCCCGGTTACCAGGCTGTGCACCGTGAGGCCAGCCGCCTGCTGGGCGACCATGCCGTGGTGATCAAGGGCGATGGCGGCGAGATCGAGGTCAACCCCGATGTCATCAGCCACCTCTACGGCACCACGGCGGGCGAAGCGTGGGACGAAGAGTGGCCAGCGCTGAGCGAGCGCCGCCATGTCAAACCGGCCAGCCTGCAGGCCGAGCACTTGCTGGCGTTCTGGCGCGGTGAAGTGGAAGACAGTTATGGCGAAAAAGCCCTGATCGCGACCATGGCCCTGGCCCTGCGTGGCCTGGGGCAAGACCGCGAGCAGGCGTTCGCGACAGCGCAAGGCTATTGGAATACGCGAAATAGATCGATTTAGCCGATAATAGCACCCCGATCTTTGCGCTATTTGTTCGAACGATTTGGCCTAGACTGGGCTCCAACGACAAACAACTTTGTTTCAGGAGCTCACCATGGGCCTTTTGATCGACGGCCGCTGGCACGACCAGTGGTATGAAAACGGCAAGGACGGCACGTTCAAACGCGAAAACGCCCAGCGCCGCAATCAGCTGCCCGCCCCCGAGGCCGGCCGTTACCACCTGTACGTCTCGCTGGCCTGCCCATGGGCCCACCGCACCCTGATCTTGCGTGCCCTGAAAGGCCTTGAGCCATTGATCGATGTGTCGGTGGTCAGCTGGCTGATGCAAGACAATGGCTGGACCTTCGACCAGCAGCAAGGCTCCAGCGGTGACCACCTCGACGGCCTGCAGTACCTGCACCAGCGCTATACCCAGGATGACCCGCATTACACGGGCCGCGTGACCGTGCCTGTGTTGTGGGACAAGAAAGAGAAACGCATCGTCAACAACGAGTCGTCGGAGATCATCCGCATCTTCAACAGCGCGTTCAACGAATTGACCGGCAATACGCTGGACCTCTACCCCGAGGTACTGCGGCCGACCATCGAGGCGTTGAACGAGCGCATTTACCCGGCGGTGAACAATGGCGTGTACCGCGCAGGCTTTGCCACCACGCAAGACGCCTACGAGGCGGCGTTCGACGATGTGTTCAATGAGCTGGATCATCTGGAAGATGTGCTGAGCCGCAATCGCTACCTGGCCGGTGAGTACCTGACCGAGGCGGATGTACGCCTGTTTACCACGCTGGTGCGCTTCGATGCGGTGTACCACGGGCACTTCAAGTGCAACCTGCGCCGCCTGAGTGACTACCACAACCTGTCGAACTGGCTGCGTGAGCTGTACCAGTGGCCGGGGGTGGCGGGGACGGTGGATATGGAGCATATCCAGAAGCACTATTACATGAGCCACAAGACCATCAACCCGACCGGGATCGTGCCTAAGGGGCCGTGGCAGGATTTCAACGCGGCGCACGACCGGGAGCGGTTGCCGGGCAAGGGGATTTGGCAGGTTTGAGAAAGCCGGGGCTGCTTTGCAGCCCATCGCGACGCAAGGCCGCTCCCACAAGCCCCAGGCATTGCACAGCCCTTGTGGGAGCGGCCTTGCGTCGCGATGGGCCGCAAAGCGGCCCCAACAATGTCAGCTGTTCTGCGAACCTTCAAACCAAGCCAGCTTGTCACGCAACTGCACCACTTCCCCCACAATCACCAGGGTCGGCGCATGCACTTCATGCCGGGCCACCAGGTCTGGCAAGTCTGCCAGCGTACCCGTGAACACCCGCTGGTTACGCGTAGTCCCCTGCTGCACCAACGCCGCCGGGGTACTCGCCGCCCGCCCATGGCGAATCAGCTCGGCACAGATGGTCGGCAACCCGACCAACCCCATGTAAAACACCAAGGTCTGCGCCGGCGCCACCAGGTCATTCCACGGCAGGTTGCTGGTGCCATCCTTCAGGTGCCCGGTGACAAAGCGCACTGACTGGGCGTAGTCGCGGTGGGTCAGCGGTATACCGCCATAAGCGGAACAGCCACTGGCCGCAGTAATGCCCGGCACCACCTGGAACGGGATGCCATGCTCGGCCAGCTCTTCGATCTCTTCGCCACCCCGGCCGAAAATGAACGGATCGCCACCCTTCAGGCGCAACACGCGTTTGCCCTGCTTGGCCAGGTCGACCAGCAGGCGGTTGATTTGGTCCTGCGGTACAGAATGGTCAGCACGGCGCTTGCCCACGTAGATGCGCTCGGCATCACGCCGGCACATCTCGATAATGGCAGGCGCCACCAAACGGTCGTACAGCACCACATCGGCCTGCTGCATCAGGCGCAAGGCGCGGAAGGTGAGCAAGTCCGGGTCGCCCGGGCCAGCACCTACCAGGTACACCTCACCCCCCTGCTGCACCGGCGCGCCATCTACCATCGCCTGCAACAGGCGTTCAGCTTCAGCACCCTGCCCGGCCAGCTGGCGCTCGGCAATCGGCCCTTGGAACACGGTTTCCCAGAAGCCGCGACGCTGGTTGACGTCCGGGTACAAGGTTTTGACCTTATGCCGGAAACGCGCCGCCAGCCCGGCCAGTTCACCATAGGCCGACGGGATCCAGGCCTCCAGCTTGGCGCGAATCAAACGCGCCAGCACCGGGGCGTCACCGCCACTGGATACCGCAATCACCAGCGGTGAACGGTCGACGATCGCCGGGAATATCACCGTGCACAGGGCAGGTGCATCCACCACGTTGACCGGCAGGCTGAGGGCCTGCGCATCGGCCGACACCTGGGCGTTCAGCCCAGGGTCGTCGGTAGCCGCGATCACCAGCCGGCAACCGACCAGGTCGGCTGCCTGATAGCCACGCACCAGCACCTCACCGCCACCTTCCCGGGCCAACGCAGCCAACTGGCCGTCGACGTCCGGCGCCACCACGCGCAGCTCGCTCCCGGCATCCGCCAGCAGGCGCGCCTTGCGCAAGGCGATCTCACCGCCACCGACGACCAGCACGCGGCCGCCCTGCAGCTTGTGGAACAGCGGCAGGTAATCCATTTAGCGGATGACCTCAACGCCGCCCATGTACGGCTTCAGCACGTCTGGCACACGGATAGAACCGTCAGCCTGCTGGTAGTTTTCCAGCACGGCAACCAGGGTACGGCCTACGGCCAGGCCGGAGCCGTTGAGGGTGTGCACCAGCTCTGGCTTGCCGGTTTCCGGGTTGCGCCAGCGGGCCTGCATGCGGCGTGCCTGGAAGTCGCCACAGTTGGAGCACGAGCTGATTTCGCGGTACTTGTCCTGGCTCGGTACCCACACTTCCAGGTCGTAGGTTTTCACGGCGCCAAAGCCCATGTCGCCGGTGCACAGGGCCAGCACGCGGTACGGCAGCTCCAGAAGCTGCAGCACGCGCTCGGCGTTGGCGGTCAGGCCTTCCAGGGCTTCCATCGACTTAGCCGGCTCTACCACCTGCACCATCTCGACTTTGTCGAACTGGTGCTGGCGGATCATGCCGCGGGTGTCACGGCCAGAAGCGCCGGCTTCACTGCGGAAGCACGGGGTGTGGGCAACCAGTTTCAGCGGCAGCTGCTTGGCGTCGAGGATTTCACCCGCTACCAGGTTGGTCAGCGACACTTCGGCAGTCGGGATCAGGTAGAAGTCAGCTTCACCTTCGCGGGTGATCTTGAACAGGTCTTCCTCGAACTTCGGCAGCTGGCCAGTGCCCTGCAAGGCAGGCGCCTGCACCAGGTACGGGGTGTAATGCTCCTCGTAGCCGTGCTCGCCGGTGTGCAGGTTGATCATGAACTGCGCCAGGGCGCGGTGCAGGCGGGCGATCGGGCCACGCAGCACGGCAAAACGGGCGCCAGACAGCTTGGCTGCGGCCTCGAAGTCCAGGCCACCGCTGACTTCGCCGAGGGCGACGTGGTCCTTGATTTCGAAGTCAAAGGCGGTCGGCGTACCCCAACGGCGCACTTCGACGTTGTCGTCCTCGCTGGCACCGACCGGTACGCTGGCGTCCGGCAGGTTGGGGATGGTCAGCAGGATACCGTCCAGTTCGGCCTGAATGCCGTCCAGTTCGGTCTTGCCGGCAGCCAGCTCGTTAGCCATGCGCTCGACGTCGGCCATCAGTGGCGCGATGTCTTCGCCCTTGGCTTTTGCCTGGCCGATGGACTTGGAACGGGCGTTACGCTCAGCCTGCAGCTGCTCTGTGCGGGTCTGCACCGCCTTGCGGCGCTCTTCCAGTGATTCGATGCGCGCGACATCCAGGCTAAAGCCACGGGAGGCCAGGCGTTGCGCCACTTCCTGAAGTTGGCCGCGTAACAGTTTGGAATCGAGCATATCGTTCTCTCGTTATAGGTAGGTGTTGGTTCAGAATCGGGTCAAAGACAGGCCGGCCCAGGTTGCGAGCAGCCCGCCCACCACGCTGATACTGGTATAGCCCAAGGCAAGGGGCACTTGCCCGCTTTCCATCAGGCGCACGGTATCGAGCGAGAAAGAGGAAAAGGTTGTAAGGCCACCGAGGAAGCCGACAATCAAGCCGGCGCGCAATTCGACCGGCGCCAGCGGCTTGTGCAAGAACAAGCCATAGAGCAGGCCGATCAGCAGGCAGCCAACCAGGTTGACCGCCAGCGTACCGGCATAGAAGTGCCGTGGCCAGTGGGCCGCTACCCAGTTGGCGGTAGCAAAGCGCAACAAGGTGCCGGCGATACCGCCCGCGCTGACGGCGGCAATGAGTGCAATCACGGTTTTCTCCGCTGCCGGGGGCTGTTGCGGTCCAGGTCGGCCAGGTGGCGCAGCTTCTCGCCAATTTTCAGCTCCAGGCCACGGGGCACCGGCTGGTAGTACTGGCGTGGCTCCAGCTCATCGGGGAAGTAATCTTCACCGGCGGCGTAGGCATCGGGTTCATCGTGGGCATAGCGGTACTCGTCGCCATAGCCCAGTTGTTTCATCAGCTTGGTCGGGGCGTTGCGCAGGTGCAACGGCACTTCCAGCGAGCCATGCTCGGCCGCTTCGCGCAGGGCGGTCTTGAAGCCCATGTACACCGCGTTGCTCTTCGGCGCACAGGCCAGGTAGGTGATGGCCTGGGCCACCGCCAGTTCGCCCTCGGGGCTGCCCAGGCGTTCCTGCGCATCCCAGGCGGCCAGGCACAGGCTAAGCGCGCGCGGGTCGGCGTTGCCGATGTCCTCGCTGGCCATGCGCACCACGCGGCGGGCGATGTACAGCGGGTCGCAGCCGCCGTCGAGCATGCGGGCAAACCAGTACAGGGCGCCATCGGGGTTGGAGCCGCGCACCGACTTGTGCAGCGCGGAAATCTGGTCGTAGAACGCCTCGCCGCCCTTGTCGAAGCGGCGACGGCTGTCACCCAGCAGGCTCTGCAGCATCTCGACGTCGATTTCGCTGCCGTCTTCCGCCAGGTCCGAGGCGTTCTCAAGGAAGTTGAGCATGCGCCGGCCATCACCGTCGGCGGCGGCCATCAGCATTTTGAAAGCGTCGTCGCCCACCCGCAGGTTGCGCTTGCCCAGGCCACGCTCTTCGGTCAGCGCACGGTTGACCAGCTTGCGCAGGGCCGCCTCGTCCAGGCTCCTGAGCACATACACCCGCGCCCGCGACAGCAGCGCGTTGTTCAGCTCGAACGACGGGTTCTCGGTGGTGGCGCCGATGAACAGCAGGGTGCCGTCTTCCACATAGGGCAAAAAGGCGTCCTGCTGCGACTTGTTGAAGCGGTGCACTTCGTCGACGAACAGGATGGTGCGCCGGCCATACTGGCCGGCCTGCTGCTTGGCCACCTCGACCGCCTGGCGAATCTCCTTCACCCCGGCCAGTACCGCCGACACCGTCTCGAAGTGCGCATCGCAGAACTGCGCCAGCAGCCGCGCCAGGGTGGTTTTGCCCACCCCAGGCGGCCCCCAGAAGATCATCGAGTGCAGCGCGCCCTGCTCCAGCGCCTCACGCAGCGGTTTGCCGCGTGCCAGCAGGTGCTCCTGGCCGACGTATTCGTCCAGGTTGGACGGGCGCAGGCGGGCGGCCAGGGGCTGGGCAACGGGTTCGCTTCGAAACAGGTCCATGACGAGCTCCGGTTACTCCTTGATCACGTCAGCACCTTTGGGGATGTCGAACTTGAACTTGCTGTCCGGCACCGCCTGGTTGGCCTTGACGCCATTGAACAGGATGTTGGTGCGCTGGCCGACACTGTCGATCAGCTGCATGTCATTGATCAGGCCTTTGCGGAACGACACGCGCAGCGAGTCGAACAGGGTGTCCTTGGTCTTCGGCTTGAGGGTGAAGTCCATGACTTCGCCCTGCTCCTTCGAAGCGATGTCGAAACTCTGGCTGATCTTCGACACGTCACCGGACAGCAGCAATGCCGGGGTCTGGTTCAGGCGCACGTCGAGCTTTTTGACGGTGGCCTGTTCCAGGTCCGGGTCCCACAGGGTAACCATCTTGCCATCAGACACCACCACCTGCTCCTGTGGCGCATTGGTGTGCCAGTAGAACAGGCCCGGGCGCTTGACGATCATCTGGCCAGCAGTCTCCTGCAGGCTGGTGCCGTCGGCCCCCAAGGTCAGCTGGGAAAAGTTGGCCTCGATGGTCTGCGACTTTTCCAGCAGCTGGGTCAGGCGTTGTACATCTTGCTCACCGGCAAAAGCCGAAACGCTGCCCAGAGCAAGGGCAGAAACCAACAGCATGCGAATCGCGCGCATGGTAATCCTCATTGAGCATTGAAAAGGCCGGGCGCCAACGTTGGCGCCCGGCAAGGTGTTCATCAGTCGCGCGGGCCGCCCGGGGCAATCACTTCCCGCGAGCCGTTGCTGTTCATCGGGGTGACCACGCCTGCCATTTCCATGGCTTCGATCATGCGGGCGGCGCGGTTGTAGCCAATCTTCAGCTTGCGTTGCACGGCCGAGATCGACGCACGGCGGCTTTCCAGCACGAATTGCACGGCCTCATCATACAGGGCGTCGCTTTCCGAATCATCGCCATCGCCACCACCGCCGCCGCCTTCAAAGCCGCTGCCGGCCTCTTCCACGCCATTGAGGATGTCGTCGTTGTAGTCCGGCGCGCCGCGCAGCTTCCACGCTTCCACCACGCGGTGCACTTCGTCGTCGGAGACGAACGCACCGTGCACACGGATCGGCAGGCTGGTACCCGGCGGCATGTACAGCATGTCACCGTGGCCCAGCAGCTGCTCGGCACCCCCTTGGTCGATGATGGTGCGCGAGTCGATCTTGCTCGACACCTGGAACGCCATGCGGGTCGGGATGTTGGCCTTGATCAGGCCGGTAATCACGTCCACCGACGGGCGCTGGGTGGCAAGAATCAGGTGGATACCTGCCGCCCGCGCTTTCTGGGCGATACGGGCGATCAGCTCTTCGACCTTCTTGCCGACGATCATCATCATGTCGGCGAATTCGTCGACCACCACCACGATGGTGGGCAGGGTTTTCAGCGCAGGCGGCTCGTCGTCCATGCTCTCGCGGCGGTACAGCGGGTCATGGATGATCTCGCCGGCTTCCTGGGCATCCTTGATCTTGCGGTTGAAGCCGCCAAGGTTACGTACGCCCATGGCCGCCATCAGCTTGTAGCGCCGCTCCATCTCGGCCACGCTCCAGCGCAGGGCGTTGGCGGCGTCCTTCATGTCGGTGACCACCGGGCACAGCAAATGCGGGATGCCTTCGTAGATCGACAGTTCGAGCATTTTCGGGTCGATCATGATCAACCGCGCGTCTTCCGGGCCGGATTTGAACAGGATCGACAGGATCATCGCGTTCACACCCACCGACTTACCGGAGCCGGTGGTACCAGCCACCAGCAGGTGCGGCATCTTGGCCAGGTCGGTGATTACAGGCTTGCCGCCGATGTCGTGGCCCAGGGCCAGGGTGACCGGCGATTTCTGCTCGTCGAACTGCGGCGTGGCCAGCACTTCAGAGAAGCGCACCATCTGCCGGTTTTCGTTGGGAATTTCGATACCCACGGTGGTCTTGCCAGGGATGACCTCTACCACCCGCACGCTGGTCACGGCCAGCGAACGCGCCAGGTCCTTGGCCAGGTTGGCGATGCGGCTGACTTTAACGCCAGCGGCCGGCTGAATTTCATAGCGGGTAATCACCGGGCCGGGGTGGATCGAGTCCACCGCCACTTCCACGCCGAATTCCTTGAGCTTGATTTCCAGCAACTGGCCGACACTGGCCAGGGATTCTGGCGAGTACTCGATCTTTTTCTGCTCGGCCGGGTCGAGAATCGAGATCGACGGCAGGGTGCCTTCGATGGCGCTGTCGACGAACAGCGGCGCCTGCTTCTCTTTCATCACGCGCTTGCTCGGCTCAGGCGCCTTGGCCGCTGCCGGTGGCACGATGGTCGGGCCCGCAGGCTGCTCGCGGGGCACCACGGCTTCACGCGCCACTACCGGCTCGCGCGGCACCACGGGCTCACGGGCAAGGGTCGGTTCGCGTTGCACAACAGGCTGGGCGGGCGTTTCTTCACGCTTGAAAATACGCTCGCGCAAGGCCGGTTTGGCCGGCTCGCGCTTGTCGACGGCCGTCGGCGGCGCCTTGAACACCGGCTCGTCCTCACGCAGCTGCGCCTCCAGGCGTTTGCGCTCGTTGCGCGCCTCCCACCAGCGGTTGGCGGCGCCCTGCACCAACTCGAACAGGTCGAGGGTGATCTTGCCGGTCAGGTCCATCACCTTGAACCACGACAAATCGGTGAACACGGTCAGGCCGAACAGGAACAGGGCAATGAACATCAGCGTGCTGCCCTGCACGTTCAGCAGGTTGCGCGCCAGCTCGCCAAGGCTTTCGCCCAGCGCGCCACCCGCAGAAAACGGCATGCTCGCCGGCGGATGGAAGTGGATATGCGCCAGCGCTGCACCGGACAGCACCAGGAACACCAGGCCGATCAGACGCCAGGAGAACAGCCAGCCGCTCCAGTCCCAGGGCTGATGGCGCTCGCGGAAGATCTGCCAGGTCTTGACCGCCAGCAACAGCGGGAAGATGTAGGCGAAGTAACCCAGCACCATGAACAGGATGTCGGCGAAGTAGGCACCGGCCCGCCCGGCGGCGTTCTGCACCTGGTCGACGTTGCTGGTGTGGCTGAAGCCCGGGTCGGAGGTGTCGTAGGTCAGCAGCGCCATCCACAGGTACAGGCACAGGGCGCCGATCGCGATCAACGCACCTTCCTTGAGGCGGTAATGCAGCTGCTGCCGCCACAGGGGCACAGGCAAGGGAGCTGGGGTTGCGGTGGATTTCTTCAAAACGCGTCTATTCCTGCGCGTGGTGCGCGTCCAATAGTGATCGGCCGGCTGTGCGGCCAATGAACCACTACTTTTAACATTACTGCCCGCCAGCCGCCATGGCGGCACGCCGCATGGGGGGTTTGCCGGGGGCGACTTTCACATGGCTGCAATTTGAGCATGCATTTTCTTTTGTGACAAAGGCTTATGCTGTGTTTTTGCACAGGTGTGACAGCAAATGTAGCGGATGGTGCCTGCGGTTTCATGAATGTGCAGGATTTTGCCTGATTTCCTGACCTGTGCCGGCCTCTTCGCGGGCTCGCCCGCTCCCACAGGTCCTGCGCAAGCCTGAAGATCGCAGGGTTCCTGTGGGAGCGGGCATGCCCGCGAAGCAGCCAAAGAGATTGACCCTGCTTTTCACCCGCGCCATGCTGCCCGCTCCCCTCCCCCACCGCACGATAGACCATGCTCACCTGGCTGACCCGCGACTCGCTGAACTTCCCACCCCTGGAAAAGGCCCTGCACGACCCCAACGGCCTGTTGGCCGCTGGCGGCGACCTGAGCCCCGAGCGCCTGGTGCAGGCCTACCGCCATGGCTGCTTCCCGTGGTACCAGGACGGCCAGCCGATCCTGTGGTGGTCACCCGACCCGCGCACGGTGCTGCTGCCCGACCAGCTGCACGTTTCGCGCTCGCTGGCCAAGCTGATGCGCCAGGGCCGCTACCAGGTCAGCTTCGACACCGACTTTGCCGCCGTCATCGCTGCCTGCGCCGCACCACGCGACTATGCCGACGGCACCTGGATCACCGACACCATGCGCAACGCCTACTGCGAACTGCACCGCCGTGGCATCGCGCATTCGGTGGAGGTACGCCAGGACGGCGAGCTGGTCGGCGGCCTGTACGGCCTGGCCATGGGCCAGCTGTTCTTCGGCGAATCGATGTTCAGCCGCGCCGACAACGCCTCCAAGGTCGGCTTCGTGACCCTGGTCAACCACCTGCGCGAAGCCGGTTTCGTGCTGATCGACTGCCAGATGCCCACCAACCACCTGCACAGCCTGGGTGCCCATGCCATCAGCCGCGCCGAGTTCGCCGGTTACCTGGCCCGCCACCTCGACCAGCCCAACAGCGCAACGTGGGTTGCCTAGGCGAGTTGCCATAGCTGGCTTACACTTAAAACAAAGTCTCACCGAAGGGGTTGATCATGACAGAGTTGGCGCGGTTGAAGTTTTATGCCACTCAGCCCCACTCCTGCAGCTACCTGCCTGACGAGCAGGCGACCACACTGTTCCTCGACCCCAGCCAGCCGATGGACGTGAATGTGTACGCCGACCTGTCGGAAATGGGCTTTCGGCGCAGCGGCGACCACCTGTACCGCCCCCACTGCCAGAACTGCAACGCCTGTGTGCCGGCGCGCATCCCGGCGGCGCGCTTCATTCCCAACCGCCAGCAACGGCGCATTCTCAAGCGCAACGCCGACCTGACCGTGAGCGCCGCACGCCCGACATTCAAGGAGGAGTACTTCGAGCTGTACCGGCGCTACATCGAAACGCGCCACGCCGACGGTGACATGTACCCGCCCAGCCGCGACCAGTTTTCTACCTTTCTGGTGCGCGACCTGCCGTTCTGCTGGTTCTACGAGTTCCGCCTGGAAGGCCGGCTGATGGCGGTGGCGGTGTGCGACCTGCTGCCTAATGGCCTGTCGGCGGTGTACACCTTCTACGAGCCGGACGAAGAGCGACGCAGCCTTGGCCGCTTCGCCATCCTCTGGCAGATCACCGAAGCCGTGCGCCAGGACCTGGAGGCGGTTTACCTGGGCTACTGGATCAAGAACTGCAAGAAAATGAACTACAAGACGCAGTATCGGCCCATCGAGTTGCTGATAAACCAGCGCTGGGTCACCCTCAACTGAAAGCATTGGCTTGACACGCAGATTTCCGGCATAATCGGCGCCACTTTTTTGCCCGGTGCGGATATGCGTCGGGCTAACACTGGATCCGAGGGCTCAACTGCATGTCGAAAGAAGACAGCTTCGAAATGGAAGGTACTGTCGTCGACACCCTGCCCAACACCATGTTCCGCGTGGAGTTGGAAAACGGGCACGTCGTAACCGCGCACATCTCCGGAAAGATGCGCAAAAACTACATCCGTATTCTCACTGGCGACAAGGTCCGCGTCGAGCTGACGCCGTACGACCTGAGCAAGGGCCGCATCACTTACCGTGCGCGCTAAGCTCCAGCCATGAAAAAGCCCGGCCATGTGCCGGGCTTTTTTGTGCCTGTGAAATTGCAGGGGGCTGCTTTGCAGCCCATCGCGACGCAAGGCCGCTCCTACAGGGAATCGCGTAACCCATGTAGGAGCAGCCTTGTGCTGCGAATGGGCCGCAAAGCGGCCCTAATATCACGCAACCTCAGCCGTGGTCTCGAAGTCGAACACCAGTTCGTCATCGCGCAGGTCGATGTGCACCACACCGCCATGCTCGGCCAGCTCACCAAACAGGATCTCCTCGGCCAGTGGCCGTTTGATCTTGTCCTGGATCAACCGCGCCATCGGCCGCGCACCCATCTGCACGTCGTAGCCCGACGCCGCCAGCCAGCCGCGCGCCTCATCGCTGACTTCCAGCAGCACACGCTTGTCTTCCAGCTGCGCCTGCAGTTCGATAAGGAACTTGTCGACGATGCTTTTGATCGTTTCGTGGCTCAGGCGGCCGAACTGGATGATGGTATCCAGGCGGTTGCGGAACTCCGGCGTGAAGCTCTTGCGGATGACTTCCATGGCATCGGACGCATGGTCCTGATGGGTGAAGCCGATCGAGGCCCGTGCCGCGGTTTCCGCGCCAGCGTTGGTGGTCATGATCAGGATCACGTTACGGAAGTCGGCCTTGCGCCCGTTGTTGTCGGTCAGGGTACCGTGGTCCATCACCTGCAGCAGCAAGTTGAAGACTTCCGGGTGGGCCTTCTCGATTTCATCGAGCAGCAATACGCAATGCGGTTGCTTGGTGATCGCCTCGGTCAGCAAGCCACCCTGGTCAAAGCCAACATAACCGGGAGGCGCACCGATCAGGCGCGACACGGTGTGGCGCTCCATGTACTCGGACATGTCGAAACGCACCAGCTCCACGCCCAGCGCCTTGGCCAGCTGCCGCGCCGCTTCGGTCTTGCCGACGCCGGTAGGGCCGGCGAACAGGAACGAACCGACAGGCTTGTCTGGCGCCTTGAGGCCGGCGCGGGACAGCTTGATGGCGGTAGACAGCGAATCGATGGCCTGGTCTTGGCCGAATACGGTCAGCTTCAGGTCACGCTCGAGGTTACGCAGCAACTCCTTGTCGGAACTGCTGACATGCTTCGGCGGAATGCGTGCAATCTTGGCAACAATGTCCTCGACCTGCGGCACGTCGATGCGCTTGACGCGGTTGGCCTCCGGTTGCAGGCGCTGGTAGGCACCGGCTTCGTCGATCACGTCGATGGCCTTGTCCGGCATGTGCCGGTCATTGATGTAGCGCGAGGCCAGTTCGGCGGCGGCGCGCAGGGCTTCGTCGCTGTACTCGATATTGTGGTGGCTTTCGAAGCGCCCCTTCAGGCCGCGCAGAATGCCCACGGTGTCTTCGACCGACGGCTCGCTGACATCCACCTTCTGGAAGCGCCGTGCCAGGGCACGATCCTTCTCGAAGATGCCACGGAACTCCTGGAAGGTGGTCGAGCCAATGCAACGGATCTCACCCGACGACAGCAACGGCTTGAGCAGGTTGGAGGCATCCATCACCCCGCCTGACGCCGCACCGGCACCGATGATGGTGTGGATTTCGTCGATGAACAGGATCGCCTGCGGGCGCTTGCGCAGCTCACCAAGCAGCGCCTTGAAGCGCTTCTCGAAGTCGCCGCGGTACTTGGTACCGGCCAGCAGTGCGCCAAGGTCGAGGGAGTACACCACGCTCTGCGCCAGCAGGTCGGGCACCTGACCATCGACAATGCGCTTGGCCAGGCCTTCGGCGATGGCCGTCTTGCCCACGCCAGCCTCACCCACCAGCAGCGGGTTGTTCTTGCGCCGACGGGCAAGGATTTGCGCCACGCGCTCAACTTCCTGCTCGCGGCCTACCAACGGGTCGATACGGCCGGCACGGGCCAGCTCGTTCAAGTTGCTGGCATAGGCGTCCAGCGGGTTGCTCGAGGAGGACGTTTCACCGCCCTCTTCGTCCTGCATTTCCTGGTCGCTGTCAGACTGCGAGCCATGCCCCGGCACCTTGGAGATGCCATGGGCGATGTAGTTGACCACGTCGATGCGGGCCACGCTCTGCTGCTTGAGCAGGAACACGGCCTGGCTTTCCTGTTCGCTGAAGATCGCCACCAGCACGTTGGCGCCGGTCACTTCGCGCTTGCCAGAGCTTTGCACGTGGAACACGGCACGCTGCAGTACGCGCTGGAAGCCCAGGGTCGGCTGGGTTTCACGGTCTTCATCGTTGACAGGAATCAACGGCGTGGTGGAATCGATGAACTCTTGCAGGTCGTGCTTGAGCTTGTCGAGATTGGCGCCACAGGCGCGCAGAACGGTCGCGGCAGCCTCATTGTCAAGGAGTGCCAGCAGCAGATGTTCGACGGTCATGAACTCATGACGTTTCGAACGGGCCTCCTTGAAGGCCAGATTGAGGGTGACTTCGAGCTCGCGGTTTAACATAGCTTCACCTCATACCCAAGTGGTCGGCGATTAACCGTCCTTCTCGATTTCACAGAGTAGCGGATGCTGGCTTTCCC